>Ga0209542_10000019_pt1 | contig 461821 bp, 384 predicted proteins | sample RifCSPhighO2_01_FD_184028 | JGI IMG/M metagenome (GOLD analysis project Ga0209542, IMG submission 184028) | Soil microbial communities from Rifle, Colorado - Rifle CSP2_plank highO2_0.1 (SPAdes) (version 2) | ecosystem: Environmental > Terrestrial > Deep subsurface > Rock core/Sediment ...
GTTGATGCCGTCCAGCCAAAACCTCAAAAACTCCTTGCCACACGGGAGGCGTCCATATAAGCACCGCAGGGCAGTCATGCCAAAGGCATGACCACCCGCTTGGCGCCCGAGCCGATGCCGGCGCAGCGCCGCCCCGCGCTGCCCCGACAAAGCGCCCCACCCCACGCACGCCAGGCAAAACAAAACAAACAAGCAAGCCCAAAAACAAAAAGGCCCCACCAACCAGGCAGGGCCTTCTCATCCCGCGAAGGCCCAAAAGCCCTCGCAACCATCAAAACAATCAGAACGGATTCATCACGATGTCCGCCCGCCCCGGGTGGTTCGGCCGATCCAGCGGCCCCGGAATCGGCTCGTTCGAGCGACAAGGGAAGCTGTCCAGGTCGCGCCGCAAAAAGCTCAGCTCGATCACCGACGGCATCGGCACGCCTTCCACCAGCACCACGCCCGCGTAGTTGTTGGCGTGCAGGTGCACCGGCACATGGCTCACCAGCATCTTCTCCATCGTCTGCCGAAAGCGCGCATGGAAAGCCGGCTCCGCCAGCTTGCCCAGGTCGTGCAGCTCGCAAGCGATCACGTCAAAGCGCTTGAGGTCGGCATCGGCCACCGTCGGCAAAGCCTCGTACTCCGCCCCCTCCACGTCGAACTTCAGCAACGCACGCTTGGGCTGCAGCGCGTCCATGCGCCGCACCATCTCCGCAAAGCTCACGAAGTCGCCGATGGTCTCCGAAGCCCAGCCCTTCTTGTCGAAGATGAAGTTGGCATGCGGCGTCGGCGGGCCTTGCACCGTGTGGTCGAACTGCAGGATGCGCGCGCCGCGCTCGGCCATCACGTGGTCAAAGCTCACGTCATGCCCCACCCCGATGGACAGCACAACATCGCATTGCAGCGCGATGGCCGGCAGCACGTAGCCGCCGTCGTAGTCGTTGCCCACGCGGACCTTGGGCGTGCGCCGCGTGGCCCAGGGCCGCAGCAGGTCCAGGGCTTCCAGCACATCCTGCTGGGTCAGCGGACGGATCTCGTTCATGTTCATCGTGGGCTCCGGTGGGAGAAAACTGCGGTTGGGTGAAAGTCGCGCTCAGTCGTCGCGGCAGATGAGGGTTTCGAGCCGGTCCACGGCGCGGGCCCAGGAAAACCGTTGTGCCAGGTCCATGCAGTGGTCCTGCAGACGCGGGCGGGCGCTGCGCCAGCCGTCGACGTGGCTGAGCAGGGCCTGCACAAAGGCTTCGCCGTCCACCTCGCGGTAGCGGCCGAACACGCGGCCTTCGCCATCGACCTGCTCGCCCGCTCGACTGGCCACGCGGATGGCCACCTCGTCGCTGACGAAGTCGTCGGTGGCGCCGCCATCGGTCACCACCACGGGCGTGCCGCAGGCAATGGCTTCGAGCACCGGCAGGTTGAAGCCCTCGCCACGGTAAGGCGAGGCATAGCAGTCGGCCACGCCGTAGAGCAGGCGCAGCTCGGCGGGGTTCAGGTTGCCCGGCACCACCATGATCGCGTTGAGCACGCCCTCGGTGAACAGCGCGGGGTGGCGCTGCACCACGTCCTTGATCACCGGCTCGATGGACACGCCGTACAGGTCGCGCTGGTCTTTGAGGATCAGGCGCAGGTGCTGGTGGCGCTGGCGCGCACGCGCAAAGCCGATCAGCAGCAGGTCCAGGCCCTTGTTCCAGGTCGCCACGCCCAGGTTCAAAAAGACGAACTCGTCGTCGCGCAGGCCCAGGTTGGCGCGGTTGGTGGCGCGCTCCTCGCGGCTGAGCGGGTGGAAGGTGGCCATGCGCACGCCGTGCGAGATCACCTCGATGCCTTGCGCGTCAAAACCAAAGTCCACCAGCCGGTCACGCGACCAGTTCGTTGGCGTGACGATGCGGTTGCCACCCGCCGTGTAGGCGGCGCGATCGGGCTCACCGCCTTCGAAGCTCTTGGCGCCCAGGCCCAGCTCGGTGACCATGAAGGTCAGCTGCCGCACGCCGTCCTGGCGCACCGGCGCGATCGGCGAAGACAGGCTCAGCACCACGTCGGGCCGCTCGTTGCCCGGCTCGGGGATGGCGTCGATGCGGGCCATGTCCTCGGGCAGGAAGCCGCTGGCGTTGGCCTGGCGGTTCCAGCTCGCGATGGCGAAGGGCCGGTCGCGGTGCGACAGGCGCAGCGAAGGCCGCCTGACCAGCTCCAGCAACTGATGCTGGTTGACCAGGGCGATGGAGTGGTTGACCCCGCGCCAGCCTTCGACCAGGAGGTGTTTTTTCGTCATGGGCGGGCCCAGCTCATCAGGCCCTCGCCCACCGAGCGCAGGCTCGCGTTGGACTGGGCGCTGTCCATCAGCGCGTTGACGTAGGCCACGCGCTGCGAGAAGTGGTCCGTCTCGGCCGACATCACGTCGAACAGCGAGCGGCGGCCCAGTTGCGACCATTGCTGGAAGGTGGCCAGGCGCACCTTCTCGGTGTCACGCAGCAAGGACACGTAGCGGCGCGCGCGCTCCATCGAGGTCTGCGCGGCGTCGTACAGCTGCGCGGCACGGGTCTGGCGGTCCAGCACGGTCTGGCTCAGGCCGGTGCGTGCCGACTGGGCGCGCTTGTAAGCCGCCATCGAGGCCGCTTCCTGCGCGCCGCCGTTGAACAGCGACACGTTGACCGAGACCCCGGCGCTCCAGCCGCGCACGGTCTGCTCGCCGCTGCGCCCGCCGTTGCCGGAGAACTGCCAGTTCAGCTGGGGCTTCTGGCCGGCCTTGACGGCTTCGGCATAGCTGTCCAGCGCATCGGCTTCCTGGCGCGCGCGCAGCACCTCGGGGTGGCGCTCGATGAGGCGGTTGACCTCGGCCAGGTCCGGCGTGGCCATCAGGGCCCCCACGAAGCTGTCGTTGAGCGAGACCTGCTCGCCCACGAACTTGCGCAGCGTGAACTCGACCTGGCGCACCAGCGCCATCGACTGGTCGCGCGAGAGCTCGGCCTGCTGCAGCGACTTGCGCGCCTGCACCAGCTCGCTGGTGCGGCCCTTGTCGGCGGCCACGATCTGCTCGAGCGCGTCCACCAGGCAGCCCATCTTGCGGACCTGCTGCTGGTAGACCTGAGATTGCAAACGGTAGCGCTGGCGCTCCAGCGCGGTGTTGACCACTTCCAGCGCCACGCGCTCCTGGCTGATGCTCTCGCCCATCTTGGCGGCGTCGGCCAGGCGGGTGCGCCAGTCGATCAGGGACTGCAGGCGGCCGAAGTCGTACAGCGGCGCGGACACATTCACGCCCACGGTGGCGCGCCCGCCGTTGGCCGACTTGCTCACGCCATCGCCGTAGGAGCCCCCTGCGCCCAGGAAGCCATTGAGGCTGACCTGCGGCAGTCGGCCAGCGCGGATCTCATCGAGGTCGAACCCGGCGGCTTCGGCCAGCAGGCGGGCTGCGCCCACTTCCTGGCTCTTGCGCACGGCTTCGCGCACCAGCAGTTGCAGGCTGCTTTGCGGGTCCAGCGGGGCCGCCTCACCCTGGTTCAGGGGCATGGGTTCGCGGATGCCGCGGGGCTCCGGGTTGGACAGGTCATTGCAGCGGCCACCTGTCTGGGCCAGGGCGGCGCCCGACAGCAGGCACACGCCTGCAGCCAGGGTCTTCAAAAACCGCAAGGAACGTCGATGAGCGCGCATGGCCTTCACCTCTCTGTGAAGGCTTCGTTGTATCGCAGCATCGGTTTGAGCAAATAGCGGAGAACGGACTGTTCTCCGGTGCGTATTTCGACGTTCGCCGTCATGCCGGGGATCACGGGCAGCGGCTCGCCGTGCTGTTTCAGGGTCGACAGCTCGGTGCGGATGAGGGCCCGGTAGTAGCTGTTGTCACCGGAGGCCACCTTGCCTTCTTCGGTCAGGGCGTCCGGGCTGATGTAGTCGATGCGGCCCTGCAGGCCACCGTAGGTGTAGTAGTCGTAGGCACTGAGCTTGACCAATGCCGACAGCCCCAGGCGCACGAAGCCGATGTCCGCCGGCTTGACCTTGGCCTCGATCAGCAGCTGCGCACCCACCGGCGCGATCTCCATGATGGGCGCGCCCGCCTGCACCACGCCGCCGATGGTCGCCATCTTGATGTGCTTGATCACGCCACGGATGGGCGACTTGATCGAGGTGCGCTGCAACACGTCCTGCTTGACCACCATCTGCTCTTCGATCTGGGCCAGCTCCGTGCGCGCCTTGACCAGGTCGCTGCTGGCGTCCTGCCTGAAGCGGTTGGTGCGGTCCTGGATCTGCAGCATCAGGTCGTTGACCTGGCGGCGCAGGCGCATCACCTCGACATCGGAGAGCAAACCGCGCGAGGCCAGCGTCTCGGACATGTGCAGCTCGCGCTGCAGCAGCCCCAGGTTGCGCCGGTTCACGGCCACCGCCTCGTCCAGCGAGAAGCGCCGCGCATCGAAGGCATCGCGCTCGCCTTCGACCAGGGTTTCGTCCTTGGCCACGTCGGGCGGGAACACCAGCGCCCGACCCGTGGCCTCGGCGCTCAAGCGCGCGATCATGGCCTTGAGCGCCAGCCGCTTGGCCTGGCCTTCCTGCTGCGCTGCTTCCACGCGGGTGGGGTCGAGCTGCGCCAGCTCCTGGCCCTTCTCGACGACCATGCCCTCGCGCACCCGCAGGTCGCGCAAGATGCCGCCTTCCAGGCTGGAGATGACCTGCTCGCGCCCATCGGGCACGACCTTGGCCTCGGCCCGTGTGATCATGTCCACGCGCGCCGTGGCGGCCCAGAACACCGTCAGCGACACGAAGCCGGCCATCAGCCAGAGCACCCAGTTGGCGCGTGGCGTGCCCTCGGCCATGCGGGCCTGGCTCACGCCAGACAGAAACTGCTCGTCCCCGGGGAAGAAACGACCCGAGGACGACGAACGGCCTTTGCCACCGAAACCGGGCAGCCTCATCTTCATGATGGCACCCGGTACGGTGGGTCAGACAAGTCGACGAAGGACTCGTCGGCCGGGGCTGGCGGTGGCATGGGCTGGGCTTGCGCCGCCGCGGCCACCGCTTGCGGGCGTGGTGCGGTGGGTGCCGCCGCGGCCACGGGCGCAGCAGGCCCGGCCGCGGCCGCTGCCGCTACCGCTTGCGCCCCACCCTGCGGGCTGGCCACCGGCGAGACCGGCTGGCGCCCCGAGAGCGCCGCCATCACCTGGGCCTTCGGCCCGCTGGCCACCACGCGGCCCGAGTCCACCACGATCACGTGGTCCACCAGCTCCAGCAGCGCCGGCCGGTGCGTCACCACCACCAGCGTGCGCTTGGGCAGGATGCCTGCCAGTCGCCGCACGAAATCGACCTCGGCCTGCGCGTCCATCGCGCTGGTCGGCTCGTCCATCAGCAGCACCGAGGGCTTGGTGATCAGGCAGCGCGCCAGGGCCACCAGCTGGCGCTGGCCGCCCGAGAGCATGCAACCGCCCTCGCCCACCTGCATGTCCAGGCCCATGGGGTGGTTGGCCACCACCTTGTCCAGGCCCGTCATCTGCAGCACCGAGGCCAGCAGGCGCGGGTCGGCGTGCGCGCGGCCCAGCAGGATGTTGTCGCGCAGCGTGCCGGTGAACAGGCGCGGCTCTTGCGCCACGAAGCCCACGTGGGCGCGGTAGTCGGTCGGGTCCACCTGGCGCAGGTCCAGGCCATCGACCTCGACCATGCCGTCGGTCGGCTGGTAGAGCCCGGCCAGCAGGCGCAGCACGGTCGACTTGCCGCTGCCCATCTTGCCCAGGATGGCCACGCGCTGGCCCGGCAGGATGTTGACGTTCAAGTCCTTGAGCACCGACTGCGCGTGGTCGTGCGCGCCCTTCGGGTAGGCGAACGAGACCTCGCGCAAAGCCAGTTGCCCGCGCAGCTTGGGCATGGGCAGGTAGGGCCGATCGGGCACGCGCTCCGAAGGCAGGCCCATGATGCGATCGAGCATGCGCAAGGCCGCGCGCGCGCCCTGGTAGCGCGTCGCCAGGCTGATGACACTGCCCAACGGCGCCACCGCCCGCCCGGCGAACATCACCGAGCCGATCAGCGCGCCACCGGTGATGACGCCGTCGTGCACCAGGTGCACGCCCCACACCAGCATCACCACCGTGATGAGCTGCTGCGACACCGTCGAGGCGTTGTTGACCCAGCTGGAGAGCGCCCTGGCCCGCACGCTCGACTGCGACGCGGCGGCGTTGGCCTCTTCGTAGCGGCGCAGGAAGTGCCCGGCGGCACCTGCGGCGCGGATGTCCTCGATGCCTTCCACGGCCTCGACCATCACGCCCTGCATGTCGGCGTGCTGCTTGACGTTGGCGTTGAGCAGCTTGGCCAGCACGCCCTGGATCAGCCACGACAGCCCCAGCAGCACCGGCACCGCGATCACCAGCACCCAGCCCAGCGGGCCAGCGGTGATGAAGGTCATGGCGATGAACAGGAACACGAACGGCAGGTCGGTCAGCGTCGACAGCGTGGCCGAGGCGCTGAAGTCGCGCACCGTCTCGATCTGCGTGAGCTGGTGCGTGAAGCTGCCCGACGAATCGGGCCGGTTCTCCAGCCGCAGGCTCAGGGCCTTCTTGAACAGGATGTTGCCCAGCATCAGGTCGGCCTTCTTGCCGGCCAGATCGAGCAGGTGGCTGCGCAACTGGCGCGCCAGCAGGTCGAAGATCAGGGCCACGAACACACCGGCCGCCAGCGACCACAGCGTCACCAGCGCCTGGTGCGGGATCACGCGGTCGAACACCACCGACGAGAACAGCCCTGTGACCAGCATCAGCACGTTGGTCAGCAGCGCCGCGATCATCGCGGAGCGGTAGTACGGCATGAAGCGCTTGAGCGTGTGCCACAGCCAGTGGCCATCGGGCTCGACAAACTCGCCGTCGCGGTGCACCGTCTCGCTGGCCGTGGGCGAGACCATCAGCGCAAAACCTGTGTACTCCACCAGCAGGTCGGCCGCGGCGGCCTCCATGGTGATGCCCTCCACAGGCATGACCACTTCGTAGCGCTCCTGCCCGGGCGATGCGGCATCCGACTCGATGCGGCGCACCAGGATGCAGGCCTCGCCACCACGCAGCAGCAGCACCACCGGGAAGAGCAGCCCCAGGATCTGGTGCGGCTCGCGCTTGACGATGGCGGCCTGGAACCCCGCGTCGCGCATCACGCGCACGGCGTTGGTCGGCATCAGCGGCGAGGTGAAACCGGTTTCGCCCAGCAGCGAAGCCGCCGTGCGCTCTCGCCCATGGTGACGGCACAGCCACAGCAGCGCGTCCAGCAGGGGGTCTTCCGCGCGCGCATCCGCCGCCGTGCCCGGCGCGGGCTCGGTGTTGCCAGGCGGCACCGTGGTGTCGGCCGGCAGCTCGGTGGGAGGGGCGCTGTCCTGCTGCGTCAAGGAGAACTCCGTCGCTGAAGCCCTCAGGCCTCGCTCAGGGTGCCGGCCACAAGGGCCTCGAGTTGGTTTTCAAGGTCTCTCACCAGGCCCGGCGTGTCGAACAGCGGGGTCTGGAAACGGTGCTCGGCCAGGTAGCGGCGGTGGCTGGCCACGCGCGCCGGCTCGCGGCCCAGCGTGATCGCCATGCGTTCGTAGGCCTCGGGGCTGTCGGTCACCAGGTCGGGCAGGCCGACCGCGTGCAGCAGGCTGCCAGCCATGCGCGACACGAAGGTGCGCCCCGAGCAGGTCAGGATGGGCACGCCCATGAACAACACGTCGTTGGCCGTGGTGCCCGCGTTGTAGGGGAAGGTGTCGAGGATCAGGTCGGCCGCCGTGAAGCGGGCCAGGTAGTCGGCTGGTGCCACGCGCGGCGCAAAGATCAGGCGAGCCGGGTCCACACCATGGGCGCTCGCCTCGGCGCGCATGTTGGCCTCGGCCCAGCGGTTGTCGGCCAGCAGCCACAGGACGCTGCCCGGCACCTGCGCCAGCACGCGCATCCACAGCTGGAACAGCGCCTGCCCCATCTTGAAGTTGTTGTTGAACGAGCAGTAGACGAAGCCCTCTTCGGGCAGGCCGCACTGCGCCCTAGTGGGTGCATCGGAGGCCACGCGCTGCCGGTCGCTCGACTGGAAGCACTTGCTCAGGTAGAGCGGCCGCTCGGTCATGTAAGGCAGCAGCTCAGGCGGCATGACGAAGCGGTCGGCGATCACGCGGTCGATCGACGGCAGGCCCGTGGTGCCCGGAAAGCCCAGGTAGGTCAGTTGATGCCGCGCAGGACGCCAGCTCAGGATGTCGGCGCGCGCGCCCGAGGTCAGGCCCTGCAGGTCGATCAGCACGTCGATGTCGTCGGCAGCGATGCGACGTGCCACGGCCTCGTCGCTCATGGTGGCGACCGGCACGTGGTGATCGAGCGATCCACGGATGCGGGCCTGCAGCGCACTGCCGTCCTCGCGACTCCAGCAGTAGGCAAAGGTCTCGAAGCGGCTGCGGTCGATCAGCTCGATGAGCTCGACCGTCAGCAGCCCGACGGCGTGCATGCACAGGTCGCCTGACAGAAAGGCCAGGCGCAGCTTGCCCGGGCGTTGACGCACCGGCGACGCCAGCTTCGTCGTCACCGGCTTGACGCGTTCGTGCACGAAGGTGCGCGCGGCCAGCAGCTGCATGGCCGGGTCGTCGCTGGCGCCCAGCATGGCCAGCGGCGAGGTGCCCAATTGCAGCGCACAGGGCGTCACGCCAGGCACGGGCGCGTAAACGGGCCACTCGCACTGTTTCTGGCGGATGTGCACCAGGTGCTGGATGACGCGCGACTGATCGGGCTGCAGCAGCAGGCTGCGCTTCATCGCCGCTTCGGATTCGTCATAGCGACGCTGCTGCTCGAGCATGCGCGCGGAATTGTTCAAGGCGTGCAGCGGCAGCTCCAGGTCCACCTGTTGCCCGGCCTGCCCTTGCTGGGCCGCGAGCTGCAGCACCATGTCCCAGGCCGCCAGGGCTTCGTCATGGCGGCCCTGGTGCTCCAGTTGGTGCCCCAGGTTCAGGTGCGCCTGCAGGAAGCCTGGCGCCAGTTGCAAGGCCTCGCGGTAGGCGGCTTCGGCGGCCACGTGCTCACCCATGCCGCCCAGCACCGTGCCGTGGTTGAACAGCGCGATGTGGCGCTGCGGTGACTGCGTGTTCGCCAGCCAGGCCTCGTAGAGGCTGCGCACGAGGTCCGCGCGCACCACCACGTCCGGGCGCTGGGCCACCTCGAGCAAGGCCATCAGGGGCATCTGACCCGAGCGGGCCTGAGCCAGCGCCTGTTCGAAGGCACTGGTGGCCAGCGGCGGCTGCACTGCCCCCGGGCGCAACAACTGATCGTCTCGGCTTCGGTCCATCGACACACGTCCTGTTCTGCCCCAGTGGCGGGCGCCATGGGGGATGTGTCGATGCTAGGCAAAGGCCCGGGGGGGCTTGAGCCGGATTACAGCGTCAGGAAGCGGTCAATTCTGACCGCCAACGAAAAAGCCCCACCGGCGTGAGCAGGCAGGGCTTCTTTGTTCTGGAGGCGCGGCCCGGAGTCGAACCGGGCTGGACGGATTTGCAATCCGGTGCATAACCGCTTTGCTACCGCGCCAGGACTTGAAAAAAGGGAAGCCAAGTCAAACCGGGCTTCCCTTCGAATTTGGAGCGGGATAAGAGACTCGAACTCTCGACCTATACCTTGGCAAGGTATCGCTCTACCAACTGAGCTAATCCCGCGTGTGCCGCAAAACTGCAGCCATCGCCTGACCGTGAAAGTCTTGATTGCGTCTGGTGTCGCAATCAGCGAAGAACGCAACTATACACCGAAATTCGCTCTGCCTGCAAGGTGTTGCGTGTTTTCATCGCCACCAGGGGCGCCCCGCCCAACGCCCGCTGCACGCACGTTCGACCGCGGGCCAGTTGCTCGCGCTCGGCTCGGTATGATGGCCGCCCAGGCCGGCGTGGCGAAATCGGTATACGCAAGGGACTTAAAATCCCTCCTCCTCACGGAGATGCGGGTTCAAGTCCCGCCGCCGGCACCAAGGACACGACTGCCCCACAGCACAGTCATTGATCGGCGAGCCCTGCCGTGCTCATCACATGAAGAGCGCGATGAGGATGATGATGGGGATGGGAACGCCCAGGAACCAAAGAAGCAGTGATCGCATGGCGGTCTCCTTGAAGTCATGCAGGGTCAGAACTGGTCGCGGTGACGGCCACCCAGCGTGCCCATGAAGCTCGCGACGAACGCACCGATCAGCAGCGAGATGAAGCCCCACAGCGCCGCCTTGGCCGACGCGCTGCGCGCCTTGTCGGTGGCTTCCTTGGCCTGCTCCCTGGCAGCCATCGCCTTGGCCTGCAGGCTCGCGAACGCCTCGGTCACGCGCTTTTCGGCCTCCTGTTGGCCCAGGCCGGTGCGCTGCGCAACCAACTGGCCGAGGTAGCGCGCGTCATCGGCTGGCAGCGCATTGGCGCTGGCGGCGTTCGCGAAGATGCGGACCGCCTCCGCCGTCGGCGGTGGCGCATCCTGCCTCACCGGTGCAGCGACAGCGGTCTCCGTGCCACGTGGCGCAACCGCGGCGCTGTCTGGCTCCTCAGCGCCTGCATCGGGGCTGCTGGCAGGCGCCGAAGAAGCAGCCGTGGCCGCACCCGTGCCCACGCGCCTGAACAGCGTGTCGACAAAATAGTCCGGGCTGAGGCCCGCGGCGCTCGCGGCCGTCGCGGTGGCTGGGGCGGCAACCACCGCAGTCGCCCCCGCTTTGGCGCCGCCGCCGACGATGGTGCCGATGGCAGCCGTCAGCATGCCCGCCGTGGCCAGCATGGCGATGGACCAGGCCAGGAACCCATGCGCGGTGTCGCGGAAATAGACCTCGTCCGTGTGGACACCGCCCCAGCGGTGGCGCAGCCGGCCGGCCAGGTAGCCCCCCAAACCCGAAGCGGCGAGTTGCGTGAACGTGATCCACGCAATGGTCGAGACACCGAACGTTTCGGCCGACACGCCTTGTGAGGACCAGGGCGAGACCGACGACAGGCCCAGCCCGACACCCAGCACCAGCAGGATCAATGACAGCGACGCGGCCCCCGCGGCGCCAGCGAAGACCGCCCCCCAGCAGATGCTGTGCGAGTGGACGGTTTCGTCAACGTCGGCGTCAACGCGCAACGGACGGTTGACCGGTGGCAAGGTGCTTGTGTTCATGCGGGATCCTCCTGGTGGCAGCCGGTCGTGGCTTCGACTTGCTGTGTGATTCGCGGGGCGACCATGCAAGCAAGTGCATGACGCTGACACCTCCGTGGGGCATTCGGTGTGCCCGCGCTTCGGCGCGGGCAGCTTGCCGTCCGAGACCGGCCTGTTTCCGGGTCACCGATCACACGACGGGAGGATCGGTCTCGCGTTCCGGATGCCGATGCCGGGCCAGGCCTGCGATGAGGGCGTGCGCCCCTGCCGAAGCATCCGATGTCAATGTCAGGCCCGGGTCCGCCTCGCCATTGGGAAGCGATTCGGGCAGGCCCGCGATGCTGAGCAGTTCCGCCCCCGCGCCCAGCACCAGGATGGTCTTGCCATGGCGAAACTGGTCACGGATGGCTGCCAGCACGTTGCCATCAGAGCCCAATGCAGGCACGGCAGCGCTGCCATCGGGCAGCACGAGGGCGTCGAACAGGAAGCCCGGTTCGTTTTCAAAGGAGGCATCGGCCTCGATCTCGACACCGTCGTCCGTTCGGACGGGACCGATGCGTTCGGCGAGGATGCGCGGCACGGCACCGGCCGCCACCAACTTCGCATGGACATCCGCCACGCTGCGACCGACACAGCCATCGGCCACCAGCATGGCCACCTTGCGACCGCGAACCGATCCATCGCCCGGGCGGGCCATCAGCGACAGCGACGGTGACACGCTCACCTCAGGCTTGACGCGGCGTTCGAGCGCGCGCGGCATCGGCGCTGGCAAGGGCGACATGTTCAAGCCCTCGGCGATCGTTGCGGCCAGGTCTTCCGACACGTTGCGCAGCATCGAGATCACGCGCTGACGAATCGCCGGCACGGTCACCTTGCTCAGCTCAAACCGGAAGGCCGCCGCGATGTGCGCCTGTTCGGTGGGCGTCTGGCTGTTGTAGAACAGCGTGGCCTGGTTGAAGTGTTCGGCGAACAACTCGGGCTTCGCGCGAACCTTGCCCTGCTCCTCGCGAGCGCGCAGCCGGGAGGCGACAGATGTGAAGCCTTGCGCGGCGCCCGCCTGGAAGGGGCACCCGCCTCCGAGTGAGTTGGGCTCATAGGCCACCTTGCCACGGTGGATGGCCTGTCGGTGCATGCCGTCGCGCTGGTTGTTGTGCACTGGCGCGATGGGCGAGTTGATGGGGATTTCGTGGAAGTTCGGCCCGCCGAGCCGGCTGATCTGCGTGTCCACATAGGAGTGGATGCGTCCAGCCAGCAATGGGTCGTTGGAAAAATCGATGCCGCGAACGACGTTGGCGGTGCAGAAGGCCACCTGCTCGGTCTCGGCGAAGAAGTTGTCCGGGTTGCGGTTCAGCACCATGCGCCCAACCGGCCGGATCGGCACCAGCTCCTCGGGCACGATCTTGGTGGCATCGAGCACGTCGAAGCTGAACTTGTCGGCCTGCTCCTCGGTGAAGACCTGCAGGCCCAGCTCCCACTCGGGGTAGGCGCCGCCCTCGATGCGCTCCCACAGGTCGCGGCGGTGGTAGTCCGGGTCGGCGCCAGAGATCTTGACCGCCTCGTCCCAGGCCAGCGAATGCGTGCCGAACCTGGGGTTCCAGTGGAACTTCACGAACACCGACTCTCCCGCCTCGTTGACCAGGCGGTAGCTGTGCACGCCGAACCCCTGCATCGTCGCGTAGCTGCGCGGGATGGCCCGGTCGCTCATGACCCACAGCAGCATGTGCGTGGACTCGGGCATCAGCGACACGAAGTCCCAGAAGGTGTCGTGCGCACTCGCCGCTTGAGGCATGCCGTGATGGGGCTCGGGCTTGACCGCGTGCACGAGGTCAGGGAACTTCATCGCGTCCTGGATGAAAAACACCGGCATGTTGTTGCCCACCAGGTCCCAGTTGCCCTCGTCGGTGTAGAACTTGACCGCGAAGCCGCGCACATCGCGTGCGGTGTCCTTGCTGCCGCGCTCACCGGCCACCGTCGAGAAGCGAACGAAGACAGGCGTGACCTGGCCGGCTTCGCGAAACGGGGCCGCCATGGTGAGTTCGGGGATCGGCTCAAGGCATTCGAAAAAGCCGTGGGCGCCAGAGCCGCGGGCATGCACGATGCGCTCCGGGATGCGCTCATGGTCGAAGTGCGTCAACTTGTCGCGCAGGATGAAGTCCTCCAGCAGCACCGGCCCACGCACACCGTATTTCAGCGAGTTCTGGTTGTCCGCGATGGGCACGCCCTGGTTCGTGGTCAGCCGCTGGCCACCGCCATCCACGCGAACGCGGTCCAGTGATGAGGCCGCGGGGTTGGTGCCTGGCGCGGCGGCGGTCCCGACCTTGGTGGAAGGGTTCGCCTCGGACAGCGTGCTCGCGCCGGGGAGGTCCGAGCGCGGCGACACCCGGGCGCCCTCGGGCGGCTGGCGGCCATTCGCAAACCCGTGCTCCGCCGCCTTGCTGGGGTTGAATGGCATCGCCGCGGCCAGCTCACCGGTCTGGGCCGCCCGTTGGGACAACACGTCATCCGGGGCAAGAGCGGGGTTGGCGGGTCCGCTGTCCGTGTTGCGAGCGGCGGCTTTGGCGGCCGACTTCTTGTCGGCGGAGGTGCGGCCGGGCTTGGGGTTGGGCATGGGGTTCTCCTGATCGGGGGTGGGGCCGACAGAAGCCATGGCAAACGAAGTTCCCGCCTGAGGCGGCGCCCGCGAACGATGGCTGGGCGGGGCGCGAGGGATGTAGGTTTTGCCAGTCGAAGATGGATTTACCGCAAGCCTTGGCCGGCTCGCCCACTTGCGCCAACAAAAAAGCCCCACCGGCGTGAACGGGTGGGGCTTTCGCTTGTTTTGGAGGCGCGGCCCGGAGTCGAACCGGGCTGGACGGATTTGCAATCCGGTGCATAACCGCTTTGCTACCGCGCCAGGGGTGCTGCGAGTATCCAGCAAAACCGGTGTCGAATGCGACTTCCAGCGGCTTCGCCAGAGAAAAAGGGAAGCCTTTTGGGCTTCCCTTCGGAATGTGGAGCGGGATAAGAGACTCGAACTCTCGACCTATACCTTGGCAAGGTATCGCTCTACCAACTGAGCTAATCCCGCATCGCAAGACAATCAGATTGCTCTTTTTGCCTGCTGTCTTCGCTTGCGTTGATCACGTTTGGCGCGTGATCAGCGAAGACCCGAACTATAGCGCGCTTTTGGCCTCTTCGTCAACACGCGCTCAGATTTTTCAATGCTTGAGCAACTCGTTGCTGGCAGGCGACGGCGCCGCGGCGGCTTCGGGCTTGGCTTCCACCTTGGCCTCTTCTTCAGGCAAAGGCGTGGGCTGACGCTCCAGGGCCACTTCGAGCACCTTGTCGATCCACTTGACCGGCACGATCTCGATCTGGCTCTTGACGTTCTCCGGGATCTCCGCCAGGTCCTTGACGTTCTCCTCGGGGATCAGCACCGTCTTGATGCCGCCACGGTGGGCCGCCAGCAGCTTTTCCTTCAAGCCACCGATGGCCGTGACCTCACCGCGAAGGGTGATCTCACCCGTCATGGCGACGTCAGCGCGCACCGGGATGCCCGTGAGCGCCGACACGAAGGCCGTCGTCATGGCCGCACCGGCGGACGGACCGTCCTTGGGCGTGGCGCCATCGGGCACGTGGATGTGGATGTCGCGCTTCTCGAAGAGGTCGTCCGTGATGCCCAGGCGGCGGGCGCGCGAGCGCACCACCGAGCGAGCGGCCTCGACCGACTCCTTCATCACGTCGCCCAGCTGACCGGTGCGGATGATGTTGCCCTTGCCCGGCATGATCGCGGCTTCGATGGTGAGCAGGTCGCCACCGACTTCCGTCCAGGCCAGACCGACCACCTGGCCGACCTGGTTTTCCTTCGTGGCTTCGCCGTAGCTGTACTTGCGCACGCCCAGGAAGTCGTTGAGGTTCTCGTCGGTGACGACGACCTTCTCGGTGAACTGCTTGAGCGCAAAGCCCTTGATCACCTTGCGGCAGATCTTGGAGACCTCGCGTTCCAGCGAGCGCACGCCGGCCTCGCGGGTGTAGTAGCGGATGATGCCGCGGATGGCGCTTTCAGCCACCTCCAGCTCGCCCTCCTTCACACCGTTGTTCTTGATCTGCTTGGGCAGCAGGTAGGTCTGAACGATGTGGACCTTCTCGTCTTCGGTGTAGCCGGCCAGGCGGATCACTTCCATCCGGTCCAGCAGCGCCGGCGGGATGTTCAGCGAGTTCGACGTGGCGACGAACATCACATCGGACAGGTCGAAGTCGACCTCGATGTAGTGGTCACCGAAGGTGTGGTTCTGCTCGGGGTCGAGCACTTCCAGCAGCGCCGAGGACGGATCGCCCCGGAAGTCCATGCCCAGCTTGTCGATCTCGTCGAGCAGGAACAGCGGGTTGCGCACGCCGACCTTGGACAGGCTCTGCAGGACCTTGCCCGGCATGGAGCCGATGTAGGTGCGGCGGTGGCCACGGATCTCGGCCTCGTCGCGCACGCCGCCCAGGGCCATGCGCACGAACTTGCGTCCGGTGGCACGGGCGATGGACTGGCCCAGCGAGGTCTTGCCCACGCCAGGGGGGCCGACCAGGCACAGGATGGGGGCCTTGACCTTGTCGACGCGTTGTTGGACAGCGAGGTACTCGAGGATGCGTTCCTTGACCTTGTCGAGGCCGTAGTGCTCTTCGTTGAGCACGGTCTCGGCCAGGGCCAGGTCGTGCTTGACCTTGGACTTCTTGCTCCAGGGCAGGTTGACCAGGGTCTCGATGTAGTTGCGCACCACCGTGGCCTCGGCCGACATGGGCGACATCAGCTTGAGCTTCTTGAACTCGGCGTCGACCTTCTTGCGTGCCTCCTTGGGCATGCGGGCGGACTCGATCTTCTTGGCGATCTCTTCGAGGTCGGCGCCCTCCTCGCCTTCACCGAGCTCCTTCTGGATGGCCTTGACCTGCTCGTTGAGGTAGTACTCGCGCTGCGACTTCTCCATCTGGCGCTTGACGCGGCCACGGATGCGCTTTTCGACCTGCAGGATGTCGACTTCGTGCTCGAGCAGCTCGAGCAGCTTTTCCAGGCGGGCGGACACGGTCACCAGGTCCAGCACCGACTGCTTGGCTTCGAGCTTGAGCGGCAGGTGGGCGGCGATGGTGTCGGCCAGGCGGCCGGCGTCGTCGATGCCGGAGATCGAGGTGAGGATCTCGGGCGGGATCTTCTTGTTGAGCTTGACGTACTGGTCGAACTGCTGCGTCACGGCGCGGCGCAGGGCCTCGACCTCGGGCGTGACCTGAGGCTCGGGCGGCACGGGCACGACCACCGAGGTGAAGAATTCACCGCTGTCGTCGATGGATTGCGTGTTGGCGCGCTGCACACCTTCGACCAGCACCTTCACGGTGCCGTCAGGCAACTTGAGCATCTGCAGGATGCTGGAGACGCAGCCGACGTCGAACATGTCGTCGGCCTTGGGCTCGTCCTTGCCAGCGGCCTTCTGGGCCACCAGCATGATCTGCCGGCCGGACTCCATGGCCGACTCGAGGGCCTTGATGGACTTGGGGCGTCCCACGAAGAGCGGGATCACCATGTGCGGGAAGACCACGACGTCGCGCAGCGGCAGCAGCGGCAGCGAGATGGGATCGGAAGGAAGAATGGGGTGTCCAGACATGAGGGGCTCACTTTCTCTGATGCCCACGTGGGGCCTCAGGGGCTAAACACAAGGGCACCGTGAAAACCAGTCGACCGATATCGCAGGAGGTTCTCAGCGGTGCCCCACGGAGCGCTTTCAAACGCGCTCAGGCACTGGCCTTGGCCTGTTCCCGATACACCAGCAATGGCTTGGCGTTTTCTTCAATGGTGGATTCATCCAGCACAACTTTTTGCACGCCCTCCTGTGTGGGAAGTTCGAACATGGTGTCCAGCAACGATTGTTCCAGGATGGAACGCAGGCCACGGGCACCGGTCTTGCGCGCCAACGCCTTGCGGGCGATGGCGGCCAGGGCGGCGGGCCGGATTTCCAGCTCGACACCGTCCATGTTCAGCAACTGCTGATACTGCTTGATCAGCGCGTTCTTGGGCTCGGTCAGGATCCTGACCAGGGCATCTTCGGTCAATTCGCCGAGGGTCGCCACCACCGGAAGGCGGCCCACCAGTTCGGGGATCAGGCCGAACTTGATGATGTCCTCGGGCTCGACCTCGCGGAAGACCTCGCCCACCTTTCGGTCTTCCTTGCTCTGCACGGCGGCACCAAAGCCGATGCCGGACTTGACAGAGCGGTTCTGGATGACTTTCTCGAGGCCATCGAAGGCGCCACCGCAGATGAACAGGATGTTGGTCGTGTCGATCTGCAGGAAGTCCTGGTTGGGGTGCTTGCGGCCGCCTTGCGGGGGCACCGAAGCCATCGTGCCTTCGATGAGCTTGAGCAGGGCCTGCTGCACGCCCTCACCCGAGACGTCACGCGTGATGGACGGGTTGTCGGACTTGCGCGAGATCTTGTCGATCTCGTCGATGTAGACGATGCCGCGCTGGGCCTTGTCCACCTCGTAATTGCAGTTCTGCAGCAGCTTCTGGATGATGTTCTCGACGTCCTCGCCCACGTAACCGGCTTCGGTCAGCGTGGTGGCGTCGGCGATCACGAAGGGCACGTTGAGCAGGCGCGCGAGCGTCTGCGCCAGCAGCGTCTTGCCGGAGCCGGTGGGGCCGATCAGCAGGATGTTGCTCTTGGCCAGCTCGACATCGGGCTTCTTGCCGTCGCCCGAGCCCATGTGCTTGAGCCGCTTGTAGTGGTTGTAGACCGCCACCGACAACGTGCGCTTGGCCGTGTCCTGGCCGATCACGTACTGGTCGAGGCTGGCCTTGATTTCGCCGGGCGTGGGCAGGTCACCGCGCGAGGGCCTGGTCTGCTCGGACTCCGCCGCCACTTCGTCGCGGATGATGTCGTTGCACAGGTCGATGCACTCGTCGCAGATGAAGACCGACGGGCCGGCGATGAGCTTCTTGACCTCGTGCTGACTCTTTCCGCAGAAGGAGCAGTAGAGGATTTTTTCGCTGGAAGAGCCTTTTTTGTCTGCCATGGTGCAGGCCTGTCAGGTGGCGGCAAGGGCCGGAAAAGATGGAAGCGGTGAGTGGGGGTCAGCCGCGCTTTTCCAGCACCTTGTCGATGAGTCCGTAGGTGGCGGCCTCTTCGGCCGTCATGTAGTAGTCGCGTTCGGTGTCGTTCTGGATTTTGTCCAGAGGCTGGCCGGAACGCTCGGCCAGGATCTTGTTGAGCTGCTCGCGGGTCTTGAGGATCTCGCGGGCATGGATCTCGATGTCGGTGGCCTGACCCTGGGCGCCGCCGAGCGGCTGGTGGATCATGATCTTGCTGTTGGGCAGGGCAAAACGCTTGCCCTTGGCACCGGCGGCCAGCAGGAAGGCACCCATGGAGGCGGCCATGCCCATGCACAGGGTGGACACGTCGGGCTTGATGAAGTTCATCGTGTCGAAGATCGACATGCCTGCGCTGACGGAGCCACCGGGCGAGTTGATGTAGAACGAGATGTCCTTGTCGGGGTTCTCGCTCTCGAGGAACAGCATCTGGGCGACCACCAGGTTGGCCGTGGCGTCGTTGACGGGGCCCACCAGGAAGATCACGCGCTCGCGCAGCAGGCGGCTGTAGATGTCGTAGGCGCGCTCACCGCGACCCGATTGTTCGATGACCATGGGCACCATGCCCAGGTTTTGAATGTCCAGTGCGCTCATGTGCTTCCTTGTACGCGTCGGTGCTGAGGCCCTGCCGTGGGCAAAGGCCTCGGTTGAAATCATTATGACGTGCGATCCGGGTGTGCCGAAGGCCGGAAAAGGCGTCGCTACCTTGACGTCGTTTTTCCGTTGCGCGCAAACAGCGCGGAAAAACACCGCCGTGGCCCGCGCGCCTCAGGGGATTTCCCGTGACGAAATGCCCGGATCGCAGGCGAAAAGGTTGCACAAAACAAAAGGCACCGGCAATCACTCAGGATTGCCGGTGCCCTCAGCGCGAGCCCCGGGGGGCTCAGGCCGGGATCAGGCGCCTTGCTGGCCCATCAGCTCTTCGAAGCCCAGGGCCTTGTCGGTGACCTTGGCCTTCGACAGCACGAATTCGGCCACGTTGCCTTCGATGACGACGGCTTCGACTTCGGCCATGCGCTGGCGGTCGCTCATGTACCAGGCCACCACTTGGGCAGGCTGCTCGTAGCTTTGGGCCAGTTCCTGGATGTGGGCCTGCAGCTGCTCGGGCTTGGCCTGCAGGTTGTTGGCCTTGACCAGCTCGGCCACGGTCAGGCCCAGGCGCACGCGGCGCTCGGCCTGGGGCTTGAACATTTCAGCCGGGATCGGGGCCTTGTCGGCGTCAGGGATGCCGCGGGCCTTGAGGTCGGCGCGGGCGGCTTCGACCATGCGGTCGGTTTCGGCGGCCACCAGGGACTGGGGCAGGTCGAAATCGACGACCTTCAGCAGGGCTTCCATGACGGAAGCCTTGTTGCGGGCCAGGACGCGGAACTTGACTTCGCGTTCGAGGTTGCGCTTGACGTCGGCGCGCAGGGCTTCAACGGTGCCTTCGGCTAGGCCCAGGGACTTGATGAAGTCCTCGGTCAGCTCGGGCAGGTTCTGCTGCTCGACCTTCTTGACCGTGACCAGGAAGTCGGCTTCCTTGCCGGCCACGTCCTTGCCGTGGTAGTCCTCGGGGAAGGCCAGGGGGAAGGTCTTGGACTCGCCGGTCTTCATACCGCGAACCGCCTTCTCGAAGGCCTCGAGCATCTGGCCTTCGCCGACCAGGAACTGGAAGCCCTCGGCCTTGCCACCTTCAAAGGGCACGCCGTCGATCTTGCCTTCGAAGTCGATGGTGACGCGGTCGCCGTCGGCGGCGCCTTCGGCAGCCGGGCGCTGGGCGAAGGTGCGGCGCTGCTTGCGCAGGATCTCGACGGTGCGGTCGATGGCGGCGTCGTTGACGTCAGAGGTCACGCGCTCGACTTCGGCGGCGGTCAGGTCACCGATGGTCACTTCGGGGTAGACCTCGAAGGTGGCGTCGAACTGGAGTTGGCCCTCAACGGGGCCGCCTTCCTTTTCGGCGATGCGGGGCTGACCGGCCACGCGCAGTTGGGCTTCCTGAGCAGCCTTGGCAAAGGCTTCGCCCAGTTGGTCGTTGATGACTTCGTACTGGACGGAGTAGCCGTAGCGCTGAGCCACGACGTTCATCGGCACCTTGCCAGGACGGAAACCGTCGGCCTTGGTGGTGCGAGCCAGCTTCTTGAGGCGGGCATCGACTTCGTTCTTGAGGGCATCGGCTGCCAGCGACAGCGTGATGCGGCGCTCCAGCTTGTCGAGGGTCTCCACGGTGATCGCCATGATTTGAACTCTCTGCAAAAGGTGAAAAGAAAAGGGTTGTCTGTGGTGCGCGGGGGGGGACTCGAACCCCCACACCATTGCTGGCGTCAGGACCTAAACCTGGTGCGTCTACCAATTTCGCCACCCGCGCACAGACAGCGGACGGTTCGTCGGCCCACCCCCAGGGGGCCTGGGGGCGCCAGCCGGCGAACCAGGTGATTCGGTCGGAACCCGAGATTCTACTGCGGGGCCGACCCCGTTTTGCCCATGACGCGCCAAAGGAAAACGCGAGGCACCTGCGTTCAGGCGGAGGCCTCCTCGGCGCGGCGCACCCGGAACCAGGCCGCGTACATGGCCGGCAGGGCCAGCAAGGTCAGCAAGGTCGCCACGATCAGCCCCCCCATGATGGCCACGGCCATGGGGCCCCAGAAGACGCTGCGGCTGAGCGGGATCATGGCCAGCACGGCGGCGGCGGCCGTCAGCACGATGGGGCGAAAGCGCCGCACGGCCGCACCGACGACCGCGTCCCAGGCGGGCACGCCGCGGGCGCGGTCCTGCTCGATCTGGTCGATCAGGATGACGGAGTTGCGCATGATCATGCCCATCAGGGCGATCACGCCCAGCAGCGCGACGAAGCCGAAGGGCCGGTTCAGCGCCAGCAGGGCCATGGCCACGCCGGCGATGCCCATCGGGCCGGTCAGGAAGACCAGCATGGCGCGCGAGAAGCTCTGCAGCTGCAGCATCAGCAGCGTGAAGATGATGAACAGCATCACCGGCACGTTGGCGAAGATGGAGCCCTGCCCCTTGGAGCTTTCCTCGGCGGTGCCTGCCAGCTCGATGCGGTAACCCGGCGGCAGCTTGGCCTGCAGGGCCTGCAGCCTGGGCCACAGGGCCTGGCTGACGGTCGGGCCCTGCACGCCGTCGCGCACGTCGGCCTGCACGGTGATGGCGAAGTGACGGCCCTCGCGCCACAGCACGCCCGGCTCCCAGACCAGCTTGGGCTTGGCCACCTGCAGCACCGGGATCATGCGGCCCGTGGCGCTGGGCACGTAGGCGTTGTCCAGGGCCTCGAGCGTGAGGCGCTCGGATTGCGGCACGCGGAACTCGATGTCGATGAGGCGGTCGCCTTCGCGGTACTGGGCCAGCGTGGCGCCCGAGGTCAGGATGCGGCTGGCCTGTGCGATGGACTGCGAGCTCACGCCCAGGGCACGGGCCTTGTCCTGGTCCACCGACAGGCGGATGGCCTTGACCGACTCGTTCCAGTTGTCGTTGACACCCAGCAGGTCGGGGCTGGTGCGCAGCACTTCCTTGGCCTGGTCGGCGATGCCGCGCAGCACGCTGACGTCTTCACCCACGATGCGAAATTGCACCGGGTACGGCACGGGCGGGCCGTTGGGCAGCAGGCGCACGCGGCCACGGACCTCGGGAAACTCGGTGGCGAGCACATCGGGCAGCGCGTGGCGCAGGCGCTCGCGCTCCTGGGCGCTCTCGGGGATGAGCACGACCTGGCTGATGTTGCTTTGCGGAAAGATCTGGTCCATCGGCAGGTAAAAGCGCGGCAGGCCACTGCCGATCCAGGTGCTGACCGTCTTGACGCCTGGCTCCTTGAGCATGCGGGCCTCGAAGCGGCGCGCGATGTCCTCGGAGGCGCGGATGCTGGCGCCCTCTTCCAGCCACAGGTCGACGATGAGCTCGGGGCGACTGGAGTCGGGGAAGAACTGCTGCTGGACCTTGCCCATGCCGGCCACGCCCAGCACCAGGGCCAGGATGGTCAGGCCGATGGTGACCCAGCGGTGCTGCACGCACCAGTTCACAAGGCGCTTGAAGCGGCTGTAGAACGGGGTGTCGTACAGGTCGGCGGTGTGGCCTTCGCCCACCTTGGGACGGGTCTTGAGCAACAGCAGGCCCAGGTAGGGCACGAAATACACCGACACCAGCCAGGACAGCAGCAGCGCTGCAGCCGTGACCGCGAAGATGGCGAAGGTGTACTCGCCCACGGCCGACTTGGCCATGCCGATGGGCAGGAAGCCCGCCGCCGTGATCAGCGTGCCGGTCAGCATGGGGATGGCCGTGATGTCGTAGGCCGCGGTCGCGGCGCGCACCTTGTCGTAGCCCTCTTCCAGCTTGTGGACCATCATCTCGACGGCGATGATGGCGTCGTCGACCAGCAGGCCCAAGGCGATGATGAGCGCGCCCAGCGAGATCTTGTGCAGGCCCACGTTGGCGTAGTACATGACCAGGAAGGTCATGGCCAGCACCAGCGGGATGGTGATGGCCACCACGAGACCCGGCCAGACGTCCAGGCGCAGCGGCTTGGTGTGCAGCCCCAGGCTGATGAAGCTCACGGCCAGCACCACGACCACGGCCTCGATGAGCACCTTGACGAACTCACCGACCGAGGACGACACCGACTGGGGCTGGTCCTGGATCTGGTCGAGCTCGATCCCCACGGGCAGGCCCGCGCGGATGCGCTCGGACGTCGCCCTCAGGTCCTTGCCCAGGGCGATGATGTCGCCGCCCTTGGCCATGGAGATGCCCAAGGCGATGACCTGCTTGCCCTGGTGGCGCACCTTGACGGCGGCCGGGTCCTGGTAGCCGCGGCGGATCTGGGCGATGTCGCCCAGGCGCAGGTTGCGCGACTGCCCGGTTGCCGGGTGGGTCACGCGGATCGGCACCTGGCGCAGCTGCTCGATGTTCTGGAAGGCGCCGTTGACGCGCATCTGCACCGTCAGGCGCTCGCTGGTGTAGACCCCGCCGCTCTCGATCGCGTTCTGCGCGTTGAGCTCGGCCACCACGTGGTTCATGTCGATGCCCAGCTGCGCCAGCTTTTGCTGCGGGATCTCGACAAACACCTTCTCCGGCTGCACACCGAAGAGCTCGACCTTCGCCACCCCCGGCACACGCAGCATGTCCGAGCGCGCCTGTTCGGCGAACTGGCGCAGCTCTTCCTCCGTGAAGCCGTCGGCCGACAGCGAATAGATGCTGCCGTAGACGTCACCGAACTCGTCGTTGAAGAAGGGGCCGATGACGCCTTGCGGCAAGGTCGCGCGCATGTCGCCGATCTTCTTGCGCACCTGGTACCAGAGGTTGGGGATCTCCTTGGGCGGCGAGGAGTCCTTGACCACCATCAGCGTGAACGATTCGCCCGGCTTGGTGTAGGACTGGATGCGATCGGCATAAGGCACCTCCTGCAAGGTGCGCTCGATCTTGTCGGTGACCTGCTCGGCCATCTGCTGCGCGGTGGTGCCCGGCCAGTAGGCCCGCACCACCATCACGCGGAAAGCGAACGGCGGGTCTTCGTCCTGGCCCAGCTGGAAGTAGGCCGCGACGCCCAGCAGCATCAGCACCACCATGAGGTAGCGCGTGAGGGCGCGGTGCTCCAGCGCCCAGCGAGAGATGTTGAAACGCTGCGCCTGGGGCTCAGCCGTGTCGTGTTCGGTGTGACTCACCACCTGCTCCTGATCGGGTCGGTTGCTCGATGATCCGCGCGGGGATCAGGAACGGGAAGGCGTGGCAGAAGGTGCGGAGGACGCAGCTGGCGGAACGGCCGGGCGCTCGCCCAGGCCGGGTTCGACGTAGCGCTTGACCTTCTGGCCCGGGTTCAGCACGTGCACGCCAGCGGTCACCACCTCCTGGCCAGGCTGGAGCCCATCGGCCACCAGGACCACGTTGCCGACGATGTCACCGGTGACCACGGGTTGCGGCTTGACGGTCATGGACTGGCCGTCGAGCACCCAGACCACCGATCGGCCTTCGCGCTGCGCCAGGGCATGCAGGGGCAGCTGGATGCCACCCTTGATGCGCGTGGGGGTGCGCACGAGCACGGCAGCCGTCTGCCCCAGCTCGGCCTGCAGCTCGCCGATGTCGGCCTTGACCAGCAGCGTGCGGGTCAGGCTGTCGGTGGCGCCGGCCACCTCGCGGACCTTGGCCGCTGTCCACTCGGTCGTGCCCCAGCGGCGGACCTGGATGCCTGCGGGCTTGCCGATCAGGGCGCGCACCGTGGGGCCCATGTCCTCGGGCACCGCGAAAACGACGTCACGCGGGCCGTCCTGGGCCAGCGTCAGCACCGGTTGACCGGCGCCGACCACCTGACCGGGCTCGACGTCCACCGAGGTGATGACACCGGCTGCGCCGGCCGCCAGCGAGGCATAGCCAGCCTGGTTGAGCTGCACACCCGCCTGGGCGCGCGCCTGGCGCAAGCTGGCCTGGGCGGCGCGCTCGGCCGTGGTGTGGCGCTCGAGTTCGGCTTCGCTGATGAAACCTTGCGAGCGCAGCTCCTTGAAACGGGCGAGGTCGGCGCTGGCCTGAGCGGCCTGGGCCTCTGCGGCCGAGAGCGCGGCCTTGGCGGCATCGGCCCCCAGGCGCAGGTCTTGCGGGTCGACCTGGGCGAGCAACTGGCCCGCCTTGACGCGCTGACCCAGCTCCACCGCGCGCTGCGTCACCTTGCCGCCCACGCGAAAGGACAGGCGCGATTCGGTGCGGGCGCGGATGTCGGCCGAGAACTCGCGTTGCAGCGAGCCACCACCGTCGGCCAGCACCATGGTGCGCACAGCGCGCACCGGGGTTGGCTGCTCGGCGTGCTTGCCACAAGCGGTGAGGAGAAAGACCGACGCGAACAGGGACGCGAAGACGGACGCGGAAGGGGCAAGTTTTGCCAGGGGCCAGCGCATGTTGAACAGGATTCGAATCAGGAAGAACGACCGTCAGCAGGTCGGGTCGGATCATCCTTGTCACCTTTGGTGGCACAACAACTGACCCGCGGGTCAGTAATGTAGGCACGCGTGTGCGCCCATGTCAATTCAGCTGTTGAGACAATGGCGCACTCTTTGCCCGCCCGCTGTTGTTTACCACGGGTAAACCCGATACCCCACTCCAAGATGTCCGACACCCCTCCTCCTTCGTCGCCCACGTTCCCGCGCCCGGGCAGCAGCCTGGCCCACGCCCTGCGGCTGACGGCGGCCACGCACCGCCCTGCCCTGGCCTGCTGGCTCAACTGGTGGCACGAGACGGCCCGCATCCCGCTGGACGTGCACGATGCGGGCGTGGCCGAAACCAAGCTGCGCTGGTGGGTCACCGAACTGCAGGCCACCGAACAGGGCCACCCCAATCACCCGCTGATGCGCGAACGCGCGGCGCTGTCGCTGCCGCCTGGCGCGAGCTGGCCGGAGGCGCCGGTGTGGCTGGCCCAGGTCGAAGGCCTGATCCAGCTGGTGCACCAGAACCGCTGGATGGACGAAGCCCACTTTGTCCACCATGCGCAGCAGACCACCGGCCTGGCTTGCGAGGGGGCGGCACGCCTGCTGGGCGCCGACAGCGAACCCGCCCTGCAAGCCGCTCGGCTGCTGGGTTGCGGCCTGCGCATGGGCCACCGCCTGGCCCGCCTCGGGCAGGACGCGCGCGCGGGCTGGGTCATGGTCGGCATCGACCTGCTGCAGACCCATGACGTGAAGGCCCATCAACTGGTCAAGCCCGTGCCGGGCCAGACCCCGCCAGGATGGACGCCCCTGCTGGCAGACTTGGCCCAACGGGCGCGACAGCCGCTGCAGGACGCCCTGGCGCAGATCAGGCGCCTGCCTGCCGCACAGGCGCGGGCGCTGCGCCCGCTGGTGCTGCTCGGCCACCTGGCCCTGATGCAGGTCGATGTCGTGGCCACCGCCGGCGATGCCGTGCTGCACCAGCGCCTGCTGCCCACGCCCTGGCGCAAGGCCTGGATCGCCCAGCGCGTGGCCTGGGGCTGGTTGCGCTGAGCCGCTGCGGCCCGATCAGCGGGCGAAAGGCGCCGCCAGCGGCTCGCCCACGAACAGGCTCTGGCGCGGCCAAGCCACGCTCTTCCAGTAGGCTTCCATGGCCGATGCGCCCTGGGCATAGAACAGCAGCAGCAGTTGCGGATGCGGGAACTTCTGCAGGTGCGCACAAGGCTCGCTGACGGTGCCATGGCTGGCCGTGGCGCCCGCCTGGATCCAGGACATCACCGTCATCTGACCGTGGGCCTTGTCGAGGATGCCGCCAAACGAGGTCAGGTGGTCGGCAAGCGCACCAGGCAGGAAGCGCACGGTCTCCAGGCCATCCACCTGAGCCCGCCCCGTCAGGTAGATCAGGACGCGATCGGCGTTGCGCAAGGCCTCGGTCTGATCCAGGTGGACCTCAATGCCGAACTCCGACGCAGGCCCTGCCGGCGGGAACAACTGCCGGCGCACGCTGCGCAACGAATCCGAGGTGCTCACGAAATGCACATGGGCTGGCGCCCCAGTGCGTTGGCTCAAGGACCCATCGGATTGCACCCCCCTGTTGATCAGGGCCTTGGCCTGCGCCACGTCCGGTGCGGCCAACAGCATCCCCAGGCGCATGCCGAAGTCACGCATCGGATGAAGGGATGACGAACCGAAATACCGAGACGGTTTGCTGGGCGAGCAGGTTTTCTCGCACAACGATGGATCAAATCCCAAGGCCAGCGCACCCGTGATGCTGTGGCATTCGACCGCTTGAGGCTGGCGCCAGGCCAGCGCGAGTCCTTGCGTGCGGGTGCCAAAAAATCCGTCGATCTCCCGACGCAATGCCTGGAACTCCTGCCGATCCAGGGTCGCTTTCACGGGAAGACGCACCCTCAGCACCTGCGAAGCCGGGATCTTGCGTGCTCGGATGTAGTACTCGCCGACCTCGACCGAATAGGGGTCGTCCAGGTTGATGACGAGCCCCAGTTCCGCTGCGGTGATTCGCCCCCAGACGGCAGGTACCGTGATCCACCGACGCCCCCCTGGATTGACGGCCACGCCATCGTCCGACGAGGAGGCGCCCCTGGAGATCGAGGCATCGGACGCGCCGGTCTGCGCCTTTGTCGGCAGGGCAGCCAAGACACAAACCAATGAAAGAAGAACAGACGCCATCACGCTGGCGCCAGGCAAAAACGAACCGATTCTGTGCATGGCCGTATCAGATGCCAAAAAAGGCACATGGGAAAAGTGGAACTGCACTCAAGGAACCGCCAGTTTCGCCGATTGATGCTTCATCCCACGTCCCAAAAGGCCATTGCGCCGAAGGAAAACCCGATGAGCGATTCCAGACCAGACGGCACGTCCATCCAGGTGCTGGGCAGGATGTTTGCCCTGCTCGACACCCTGGCCCACGGCAACGAGGCCATGTCGTTGAAGTCCATCAGCGAGCAGACCAGCCTTCACCCCTCGACAGCCCACCGCATCCTCAACGACCTGGCCACCGGCGGCCTGGTCGAGCGGTCCGGCCCCGGTGCCTACCGCCTGGGCATCCGACTGGTTGCCCTGGGCAACCTCGTCAAGGCTCGACTGGACGTGCGAGACCTCGCCGTTCGCCCCATGCAGGAGCTGCACCGCGTCACCGGGCAATCGGTGTCGCTGTTCGTGCGCCACGACGAAGAGGCCCTGTGTGTGGAGCGCACCGTCTCCGAGCGCAGCGGCGTGCAGGTCACCCGCGTGATGGGCCTGCGCCTGCCGATCACTGGCTGCGCGGCCGGCAAGGTGTTGCTGCTCAACGAGTCCGCGCTGGTGCTCAGCGCCTTGAGCCAGACCGCCGGCCTGCGCGCCGAAAGCCTGCAAGCCGAGTTGAGCCAGATCCGCCAGGCGGGCTTGGCCACCGATGTGGAACCCGGCGAGCCAGGCTCACAGACGGTGGTGGTGCCGATCCACGATGACCTCGGAGGTGTGGTGGCCAGCCTGGCGCTCAACATCGGTCACGCGCGCGGCGTACCGCCAGAGTGGCAGGAAGCCCTCAAAGCCTGCGCTCAGCGCATCTCGCTGGCCCTGGGCTGGCAGGACCCCTCGGCGAACTGAACACCAAGGGCTCACCCCCTCCAGCATGCAACGGGCCCCTCGGGGCCCGTTGCATTTGGCTTGCCGCGGTCAGGTCAGATCAGGAAGTGACCTTGGCAGAAGCGTGGGTGGTCAGTGCGCCCTTCTGCGCGGCGTTCTCAAGCCAGCGGCGCACGCGCTCGGCATCGGCCTGACGCGAGTACTTGCCCGCCGAGTCCAGGAACACCATGATGAACTTGCGGCCCGCCATGCTCGCCTGCATGACCAGGCAGCGCCCAGCCTCGACGATGTAGCCGGTCTTTTGCAGTCCGATGTCCCAGGACGGGCTGCGCACCAGGCTGTTGGTGTTGCGGAACTGCAGTTGGCGGTTGCCCAGGCGCACGGCGTGCTCGGGCGAGACCGACAGCTCGCGGATCAGCGGCTGCTGGTAGGCCGCCTTGACCAGCGTGGCCAGGTCACGGGCCGTGGCCTGGTTCCCGCTGTTCAGCCCCGTGGGGTCGACGTAGCGGGTGTCGTGCATGCCCAGCAGGCGTGCCTTGGCGTTCATGGCGCTGACGAATGCCGTCAGGCCGCCCGGGTAGGTGCGCCCCAGGGCGTGGGCGGCTCGGTTCTCGGACGACATCAGGGCCAGGTGCAGCAACTCGCCCCGGCTGAGGGTCGAGCCCACCGCCAGGCGGGAGCTGCTGTTTTTCTCCGTGTCGACGTCGTCGCTGGTGATGGTGATGGCGTCGTCCAGCGGCAGGTGCGCTTCGACCACGACCACGGCCGTCATGAGCTTGGTCAGGGACGCGATCGGCAGGACGGCCTCGGGGTTCTTCGACAGCATGACTTCGTTGGTGTCCTGGTCCATCACCAGGGCCACGCTGGACTTCAGCTCCAGCGGGTCCTGCGTCTGGTGCAGGCCGTAGAGCTGACCGAAAGAGGCCCCCTTGGCACCCGAAGCCGCGACCAGGCTGGCCGTCGGGCGCGACAGCGCGTTGGGCGAGCTCACGGCGATGCGGGAGAAGGCGGGAACGTTCTCGGCGCGGGTCACACGGGCCGGCTGCACACGCGCCACGGAGGCCGTGCGCGATTTGACCGAGGAACGCGCGGCCACGGCACGGGAAGCGCTGGCGCGCGAGGCCGTCACCTTGCGTTTGCGACTCTGGCTGGACGAGCGCTCGCTGGCCTGCTTGCGGGGCGTGGCCTTGGCCACTTTGGTGGACTTGGCCTTCTTGGCGGTCTGGGCCTTGGGCTCACGCGGGGTCGACTTGGCCTCGGCCAGCTTGGGCTGAGAAAACATGGCCACACAGGCCATCAATGCCATCAACACCCAGTGGGATGCCTTCAATTTTCTGTCCACCACGTTACAGCCCTTTCGTCCACACAGGGAGTGTAATGAAAATGACGCGTAAATCAAGGACTTACGCGTCATTCATCAAGCGGCCTGGAGCATCAGGCCATCGGTGCGAGGGTTTTACCCCTGCGCGGCCACCCTTTCGGCCTTGCTGTGCAGCTTGTTGAGGGCTGCCAGGTAGGCTTTGGCGGACGCCACGACGATGTCCGGGTCGGCTCCGACCCCGTTGACGACGCGACCACCGTGTTGCAAACGGACCGTCACCTCACCTTGAGATTCTGTGCTCCCTGACGTGATGGCATTGACGGAGTACAGGAGGATTTCCGCGCCACTTTTCACGACAGCCTCGATGGCCTTGACGCTGGCATCGACCGGGCCGTTGCCATCGGACTCGCTGCGGTGCTCTTCACCACCGGCGGCGAACACCACGCTGGCATGCGGGCGCTCGCCCATTTCCGACTGCTGCGACAGCGCGACCAGGCGGTAGTGCTCCTGCTCGCTGGTGACGCTTTCGTCGCCCACCAGGGCGATGATGTCCTCGTCGAAGATCTCGCTCTTGCGATCGGCCAGTTCCTTGAACTTGGCAAACGCCGCGTTGATCTCTGCTTCGGAGTCCAGCTCGATGCCCAGCTCCTGCAGGCGCTGCTTGAAGGCGTTGCGGCCCGAGAGCTTGCCCAGCACGATCTTGTTGGCCGACAGGCCGACGTCCTCGGCGCGCATGATCTCGTAGGTGTCGCGGGCCTTGAGCACACCGTCCTGGTGGATGCCGGAGGCGTGCGCGAAGGCATTGGCGCCCACCACGGCCTTGTTGGGCTGCACGACAAAACCGGTGGTCTGCGAGACCAGGCGCGAGGCCGGCATGATCTGGCGGGTGTCGACGCCCACGTCCAAGCCAAAGTAATCACGGCGGGTCTTGATCGCCATGACGATTTCTTCCATGGCGCAGTTGCCGGCGCGCTCGCCCAGACCGTTGATGGTGCACTCGACCTGGCGAGCGCCGCCGATCTTCACGCCGGCCAGCGAGTTGGCCACGGCCATGCCCAGGTCGTTGTGGCAGTGCACCGACCAGATGGCCTTGTCGGAGTTGGGCACCTTGGCGCGCAGCTCGCGGATGAAGTTGCCGTAGAGCTCGGGGATGGCGTAGCCGACCGTGTCGGGGATGTTGATGGTGGTCGCGCCCTCGGCGATCACGGCCTCGCAGACGCGGGCCAGGAAGTCGATCTCGGAGCGGTAGCCGTCTTCGGCCGAGAACTCGACGTCGGACGTCAGGTTGCGGGCAAAGCGCACCGAGTTGCGGGCCTGCTCGAGCACCTGCTCGGGCGACATCCGCAGCTTCTTTTCCATGTGCAGCGGGCTGGTCGCGATGAAGGTGTGGATGCGCCAGGCGTTGGCGCCCTTCAGGGCTTCGGCGGCGCGGCTGATGTCGCGGTCGTTGGCGCGGGCCAGCGAGCAGACGACGGAGTCCTTGATGACGTCTGCGATGGCCTTGATGGCCTCGAAGTCACCGTTGGACGACGCGGCGAAGCCCGCCTCCATCACGTCCACCTTCATGCGCTCGAGCTGGCGAGCGATGCGCAGCTTCTCTTCGCGGGTCATGGAGGCGCCGGGCGACTGCTCGCCATCGCGCAAGGTGGTGTCGAAAATGATCAGCTTGTCGGTCATGGGGGTCTCCTCGCCCGGTGGTGGGGCAAGCGGTGACGCCATCGGCGCCCCGATATCGTTCAGCAAACCAGGTCAGCGGTGCAGGCCGGCCTCTTCGGGCTCGTCGGTGGAGGTGGAGATCACGCTCACGCGCTTGCCCTGGCTGAGCTTCCACGCGTACACACCGTAGCCGGACAGGCCATACACCACGAAGACGCCGAACAGCACGATCGGCGGGTGGATGGTGATCACGGCGATGCCCAGCGCGATCGCGACGATCACGATGAAGGGCACGGTCTTGCGGAAGTTGACGTCCTTGAAGCTGTAGAACGGGATGTTGGTGACCATGGTCAGCCCCGCGTACAGCGTGAAGGCAAACGCCATCCAGGTCAGCCAGGCGGCGTCCTGGGGCACGTAGCCGGCGTCGGTCACGACCCAGATCAGGCCGACAACGAGGGCCGCAGCAGCCGGGCTGGGCAGGCCCTGGAAGAAACGCTTGTCCACCACCGCGATGTTGGTGTTGAAGCGCGCCAGGCGCAGCGCAGCGCACGAGCAATACACGAAGGCGGCGATCCAGCCCCACTTGCCCATGCCCTTGAGCGCCCACTCGTAGACGATCAACGCTGGCGCAGCGCCGAAGGACACCATGTCCGAGAGGCTGTCCATCTGCTCGCCGAACGCGCTCTGCGTATTGGTCATGCGCGCGACGCGGCCGTCCAGGCTGTCGAGCACCATGGCGCAGAAGATGCCGACGGCCGCCTGGTCGAAGCGGTCGTTCATGGCCATGACGATGGCGTAGAACCCGCCGAACAGAGCGGCCAGGGTGAACAGGTTGGGCAGGATGTAGATGCCCTTGCGGCGCGGGCGCAGAGGCTCGGCCGGCGCTTCCGAGGAAGCGTCGACGGATTCGTCGGCGCCAGGTTGCTGATCAGGGAGGTTCATGCGGACACCAGGGTCGCCAGGACGGTGGTGGTGGCGGACACGCGCTCGCCCGGGGCGACCTTGGGCACGGCGTGCGGCGGCAGGTAGATGTCCACGCGCGAGCCGAAACGGATCAGGCCATAGCGCTGGCCGCGCGTGAGCGTGTCACCGGGCTTGACGTGACAGAGGATGCGGCGGGCAATCAGGCCAGCCACCTGCACCAGGGTCACCAATTGGCCGTTGGACTCGATCACCACGGCGTTGCGCTCGTTGCGCGGCGAGGCGGTGTCCAGGTCGGTGTTGATGGTGGCGCCCGGGAAGTACTTGACGTCGCGGATCACGCCATCGACGCTGGCGCGGTTGGCGTGGGTGTCGAAGACGTTCATGAACACGCTGATGCGCAGGGCTTCGCGGTCGGCGTAGGGGTCGCGGGCCTTTTCGATGCGCACGACACGACCGTCGGCAGGCGAGAGCACGGCGCCAGCCTGGCTGGGCACAGCGCGCGGGGCGTCGCGCCAGCTCAGCAGCAGCCAGGCGGCAGACAGGGCGAGCGCCAGCAAGCCCCAGGCGTCGCTGACCAGGAAGGCCAGGAGCACGGCGGCCAGCAGCAGGCCCAGGGTGAGCGGGCGATGGGTCCGGGTGAACAACTGCAGGATGGACATCATGGTGCGGGCGAGGATACCACCCCGGCCGCCGCCGGCGCAGGGGCGGCCACCACCGGGCGAAGCACCCGCTGGGGGAAGGGAATTTCCACCCCCAGGCGGTCGAGTTCGGCCAGCAAAGCGAGGTTGACGGCGGAACGGGCCCCCAACTGGCCGGCCTCCGGGTCCATGATCCAGAACGACACCGTCAGCTCCAGGCCGTCGGCGGCGAACTGGGTCAACAGCACCGAAGGCGCCGGGTCCTGGATCACCCGGGGCACCTTCGCGACCACGGCCTGCAGTTGCGGCATGAGCGATGGCAGGTCGGTCCCATAGGCCACCTGCACCACGGTCGACATGGACACACGCCGGTCGGCCAGCGAGGCGTTCTCGACCCGCTGGGTGATGAGCACCTCGTTGGGCACGATGGATTCACGTCCGTTGGAGGCCCGGATGACCGTGAAGCGGGTGTTGATGTCGGTGATCACGCCCTCGAAGTTGTCCACGCGCACCAGGTCGCCGATGCGCAGGCTGCGCTCGGCCAGGATCACGAAGCCGCTGACGTAGTTGGCGGCCAGCTTCTGCAGGCCCATGCCCACGCCCACGCCCAGCGCCCCGCCGAACACCGACAGCGCCGTCAGGTCGATGCCCACGGCCGACAGCGCCAGCATCAGGCCCACGACCAGCAGCAAGGCCCGCAGGATGTTGGCCGCCATCTTGCGCAGCGAGAGGTTGTCGGTCGCACCGCGCAGCAGGCGCGATTCCAGCGCGGACGAGAGCGACAGCGACAGGATCATCACCAGCACTGCGCTCAGCGTGCCCTCGATCAGGTTGCGCAGGCTGACTTTGCTGGAGCCGATCTTCCAGGTGATTTCGTCGAGTTCGTCGAGGACGATGGGCAGCACACCGGTGATCCACAGCACCGTGGCCAGCCAGGCGCCCCAGGACACCGTGCGCTCGACCACCTTCACGGCGCTCGACGCGGGGAACGCCGCGCCCAGCACCTTCACGGTCAGCCGGATGACCGCCAGCGACGACAGCACGGGGATGGCGAGGCGGAACACGGCCAAAGGGATCGTGTCCTGCAGGACCCGGCGGGCGATCAGGGCCAGCACCAGCGCCAGCACCGGAAACAGGATGCCGTCGATGACGTGGTAGCCGAACCAGATAGAGCGCGGGTCGGGCTGCTTGCCCCGCAGGAAGCGGATGAGCAGCCAGGCCAGGCCCAGGCAACCGAGCACCACCGCCAGCTCGATGAGCGCGGTTGGCTGTTGCAGGCGGGTCAGCAATTGCTCCAGCTCGGCGGCGGTCAGGGGGCGCGTGTGGGTGCTCGCAAAGCCCGCCGAGGCGGCGTCCGAAGCAGGCCCGAGGGGCGAAGCGAACGAAGAAAGGGAAGCAAGGAACGTCACGGGGGTCGGAATCAGTATTCGATCAGGGTGCGGACATGCGCCGCGACGCTGCGCGCCAGGGCGCTGAGGTTGTAGCCACCTTCCAGACAGGAAACGATGCGGCCCTTGGCGTGCACACGGGCGATGTCCATGACGCGCTGGGTGATCCAGGCGTAATCGGCCTCGACCAGGCCCAGGCCGCCCATGTCGTCTTCGCGGTGGGCGTCGAAGCCCGCCGAGATGAAGATCATCTCCGGCTTGAAGTCTTCCAGGCGGTAGAGCCAGTAGCTCTCGATGACATCGCGGATGACCCGCCCGTCGCTGCGCGCCGGCACCGGCACGTTGACCATGTTGCCGGCCCGGCTCTCGGCGCCGCTGTAGGGGTAGAACGGGTGCTGGAACAGGCCGACCATGAGCACGCGGTCGTCGTTGGCCAGGATGTCTTCCGTGCCATTGCCATGGTGCACGTCGAAGTCGACCACGGCCACCCGCTGCAGGCCGCGCACATCCAGGGCATGGCGGGCCGCCACGGCCACGTTGTTGAAGAAGCAAAAGCCCATGGTCTGGTCGTGCGTGGCGTGGTGACCTGGCGGGCGCACGGCACAAAACGCGTTCGCCAGCTTGCCGTCGAGGACCGCGTCGGTGGCGGCCACGGCGGCACCCGCGGCGCGCCAGGCGGCCGAGCGGGTGCCCGGGCAGGCCCAGGTGTCGGGGTCGAGCGCACGGGTGTCGCCCGTGGCTTCGAGCTGCTGCAGGAAGTCGTCGAGCGTGAGCACGTAGTTCAGGTCGTGTGCCAGGGCCAGGTCCTGGTTGGACGCCATGGGCACGTCCTGGGGCAGCATGAGCATGTCCAGGCCCACGGCACGCAGGTGGTCGTCGATGGCGTGAAGCCGGGCCGGGCACTCCGGATGCCCCTTGCCCATGTCATGGGCCAGGCAGTCCGGGTGGGAGAAATAGCCGGTGGTCATGGTTCAGAAAGCGCCTCGGCGCTCCCGGGAATCGGTTAAGGTCTTGCCATGCTTCGCAACGATTCGCACGCATCCGTGTCCGCCAGCCCTGCTGTGGGCATGCCAGGCGCCAGGGCTTCGCAGCTGACGTCGCTCATTGATCAGGTTAGCACGATCATCGTGGGCAAACGGGAGCAGGTCTCGCTCAGCGTGATCTGCCTGCTGGCCTCTGGTCACCTGCTGGTCGAAGACGTTCCCGGGGTGGGCAAGACCACGCTGTCCCAGGCGCTGGCGCGCTCGCTGGGCCTGAGCGCCGCCCGGGTCCAGTTCACCGCCGACCTGCTGCCCTCCGACCTCATCGGCGTGAGCATCTACGAGCGCCAGAAAGAAGCCTTTGTCTTCCACCCGGGGCCGGTGTTCGCCCAGGTGCTGCTGGCCGACGAGATCAACCGGGCCGGCCCGCGCACGCAAAGCGCCCTGCTCGAAGCCATGGAGGAGCGCCAGGTGTCGGTGGACGGCCAGACGCTCGCCCTGCCCAGCCCCTTCTTCGTCATCGCCACGCAGAACCCGGGCGAGCAGCTCGGCACGCACCCCCTGCCCGAATCGCAACTCGACCGCTTCGCCATGCGGCTGTCGCTGGGCTACCCGGACGCCGTCGCCGAACGCTCGCTGCTGGCGGGCTCGGACCGGCGCCTGGCCTTGCAGACGCTGCAACCGGTGATGACGCCCGAGTCCTGGCTGGCCTGCCAGAGCCAGGTCGATTCGGTGCACGTGGCCGACAGCCTGCTCGACTACGTGCTGGCGCTCATCCATGCCACGCGAGATGGCCGCTGGTTCGCTCAAGGGCTGAGCCCGCGCGCCGGCCTTTCGCTGCTCAGGCTGGCGCGAGCGCGGGCGCTGGTGATGGGGCGACAGCACGTGTCGCCGGAAGACATCCAGGTGCTGTGGGTGCCGGGCGTGGCCCACCGGCTGCAGCCCTTGAACCAGTCGGGGCGCAGCGCCGCAGCCCAGGCCCGGGCCCTGCTGGAGGCGACGCCGGTGCCATGATGGCCACCGCGACGTCGCGCCTGCGGCAACGCTGGTCCAACTGGTGGGAGGCGCGACTGCCCCGCCAGGACGAGTTGCGGCTCACGCAACGCAACCTCTACATCCTGCCCACGCGTGCTGGCTGGGGCTTCGCCGCCGTCGTGAGCGTGCTGCTGCTGGCTTCCATCAATGAGCAGATCAACCTGGGCTATGCCTTGGCCTTCTTGCTGGGCGGGGCCGGCCTGGCTGCGCTGTACCAGACCCACGGCAACCTGCAAGGCATCAGCCTGAGCCTGGGCAGCCCGTCCAGCGTGCACGCCGGGCAGACCGTGCAACTGCCCGTGACCCTGGCCAACCAGCACCGGCGCCTTTGGCGCTGCGCCCTGGCCGTGTCCGCGGCAGGCGCAGACACGGCATCGACCCATGGCACCGTCCAGTTCGCCGACCTGCCGCCGGGACAGGATGCGTGCGTGGTGATCGACATCCCCGCTCGCCAGCGGGGGCGGCAGGCCCTGCCCAGGCTGGTGATCGAGACGCGCTACCCGCTGGGCCTGTTCCGGGCATGGTCGTACTGGCGACCGCGCTCGCAAGTGATGGTGTGGCCCACCCTGGACGCCCACGCCCCCCCTCTGCCGACCAACGACAGCCCGGATCCCAAACTGGCCACCGCTCACCAGAGTCGCCATGGCCAGGACATGCCGGAAGGCCTGCGCGACTACCGCCGAGGAGACCCGGTGCGCTGGATCGCCTGGAAGAAATCAAGCCTGACCCTCGCCACGGGGGCTGGCCTGGTCACGCGCGAACCCGCTTCGAGCCGGGCCCCCGACCTCTGGCTGGACCTCGAGCACAGCCAGGGGCTGGGCGGGCTGGACACCGAGCAGCGCTTGTCCCGGCTGGCGTCATGGCTGGTGGCCGCCGAGCAGGAAGCCGCGGCGATGGGCCGCGCCTATGGCCTGAAGCTGCCAGGTCAGGTGATCGCCTGCGGTCAGGGGCCGGCACACCTGCGTCACTGCCTGGACACACTGGCCACCTGGCCGGGCGGCGCCACCCCAGCGACGGAGCGGACCTGATGAGCCGCCAACCCAGCACCCGACTCAGCCGCGAGGGCCGCGACACCTTGTGGCTGCTGGCCGTGATCACCCTGTGCATCCTGCCGCACGTCGGGCGCCTGCCGCTGTGGTGCAGCGTGGGCACCGCGCTGGCCATCGCCTGGCGCGCCTGGCTGGCCTGGCACGACGCCCCGCTGCCGCCTCGCTGGGTGCTGCTGGTTGCGCTGGCCGCGGCCACCGGCCTGACCCTGGCCACGCACCAATCCCTCTTCGGCCGGCAAGCCGGCGTCACCCTGGTGACCCTGCTGACGGCGCTCAAGACGCTGGAGCTGCGGGCACGGCGCGACGCCTTCGTGGTGACATCGCTGGGCTTTTTCCTGGTGCTGACGCAGTTCCTGCATTCGCAGGCCATCGGCCTGGCCGCGCTGATGCTGCTGGCCACCTTGGGCCTGCTGAGTTCGCTGGTGCTGGCGCAGCGGCAGCAGGGACGCCCACCCATTGCCGCGGCGGTTGGCGCCGCGGCACGCTGCATGGTGATGGGCGTGCCAGTCATGCTGGCGCTGTACCTGCTCTTTCCGCGCATCGGGCCCCTGTGGAGCGCCCCGGCCGACAGCGGACCGCGCACCGGGCTGTCCGACCGCATCGAGCTCGGCGAGATGCCCGAACTCGCCCTGGACGACAGCGTTGCCATGCGCGTGCGCTTCCAGGGCCCGCCCCCCCTGCATCACGAGATGTACTTCCGTGGCCCGGTGCTGGACCGCTTCGATGGGCGCCACTGGACCAGCAGCGCCACCTTGCAGCAGCTGACGCGCAAGACTTCCGCGGCCGCCTCCGCAGACCCGACCGGGGCGCCGCAGCCCACCGGCCGGCAGGTCGACTACCAACTCACGCTCGAGCCCAACCGGCTGCGCACCGTCCCCCTGCTGGACGGCACCCTGGCCGCACGGATCGCATCGGGTGGCACTGAAGCGAAGCTGCGCCGCGATGGCCTGAGCTGGCATGCGCAGCAGCCCCTGACCGAGCGCACCCAGATCGATGCCAGCGCCTGGATGGGCGCCCGCGACACCCGCGACCCAGCCACCGAAGAGGCCGGTCGCAACAACCTCGCCCTGCCCATGGGCCACAACCCGCGCACCCTGGCCTGGGCCGCGCAACTGCGCCATCGCCCCGACCTGCAAGCCGCCGATGCGGACGCTTTGGTGCAGGCGCTGATCAGGCACATCCGACAGGGGGGCTTCAGCTACACCCTTGCACCGGAAGAAGCGGCTGCAGAGACTCGCGAGGACACGCCCGATGGAGCCCGTGGCCGCGCTGACGACGCCCAGCGCACACACCCCATCGACCGCTTCTGGTTGGACCGCAAGACCGGCTTTTGCGAACACTACGCCACCGCCTTCGTTGTGATCCTCAGGGCGATGGGCGTGCCCGCGCGCGTGGTCACCGGCTTCCAGGGCGCCGAGGTCAACCCGGTGGATGGCCTGCACGTGGTGCGCAACAGCGACGCCCACGCATGGGCCGAGTACTGGTCACCACATCGTGGCTGGACGCGCGTCGACCCGACCGCGGCGGTCGCACCCAACCGCATTGACCGCCCCCGCCCGCCCATCCGCTACCCCGAGCAGCTGCCACAAGCCCTGCAAGGGCTCGACCCGGCGATCTGGAGCGGGCTGCGGGCCTACACGGACGCTGCCAACCACCGCTGGAACGTTTGGGTGCTGCAGTACTCCCGGCAGAAGCAGATGTCCATGTTGCGCGATTGGGGCTTCGAATCACCGGACTGGGTCACCCTCGTGCGGATCTGCGCGGCCATCGTTGGTGGGCTCGCCATCGCAGGGGTGTTGTGGCTGTGGTGGCAGCGCCCTCGCCTGCGTCACTCGCCATGGCATGCCCCTCTGATGACGCTGCACCGGGCGATGCTCGCTGCGGGCATGTCGCCGCCGGCCGGCTGTCCGGCGCCCGCCCCCGCCTTGAGCTGGGCCAGCGCCATCGAGCGACAGGCCTGCTCCCCCCAGCAGGCCGAGGTCAGGCAAGCGCTCGTCGAACGCCTCCGCCGCCTGGACACCCTGCGTTACGCCCCATCGCAAGCCGACACGCGACGCCACCGCCAGGCACTCGTCAAGGAAGTGCTGGCGCTGCTGGCCCAATGGTCGCGGCTGGCGCCTCCCACGCGCCCTGCGACGCCAGCGCACCACGGTGCCCGGGTTTGATCCACCCGGGCTTTGGCACACTGCCTTGATCGCACGCGCCCACCCTGCTCCATGCCCCGCACCTCGTTGACCGCCCTGCCCGCTTTCGCCCTGCGCCCCCCGCACCGACACCCAACCCGCCACGCCTTGCTGATGGTTGGCGCCGCGGTGACGCTGGCTCTCGCAGCCTGCGGTTCGCCAACCAGCCTCCCAGCAGGCCACGGCAAGGGCGTCGACGCTGCTGGGCGTGACACGGGGCCGTCGACGGCGGTCACCGGGGCGCCCCCTGCATCCCTCATCGCCTCGCCCACCGCGACTTCATCGGCCTCGGCTGCAGCGCCCGCGGCGCCCGCAGCGATCGCCACGCCCATTGCCGTGCCATCGGCGGACATCACAGCGCCACGGGCCTTGCCGGCAGACCAGTCCAGCTACGCCGGCCGGGCCGACGCCGCGCAGCTCGCGGACGAGCTCGCGCGCCAGCACGAACTGCCCTTGCCATGGACCCGGGACGTCATCGCCCAGGCCCGCTACCGAGAAGTGATCGGCCGGCTGATCATGCCGGCAGCCAACCCCGGCGCCAAGAACTGGGCCGCCTACCGCAGCCGCTTCGTCGAGCCCCAGCGCCTGCGCTCCGGCCAGCGCTTTTGGCAATTGCATGCGGCCGACCTGCAACGTGCCGAGGCCCGCTACGGCGTGCCTGCACACATCGTCGCTGGCGTGATCGGCGTGGAAACGCTGTACGGGCGCGACACCGGCCGCTTCCGCGTGCTCGACGCCCTGACCACGCTGTCACTCGACTTCCCCAAAGGTCGCAGCGACCGCAGTGCCTTCTTCCGCCAGGAACTAGGCGAATTCCTGCTGATGTGCCGCGAACAGGGGCTTGAGCCGACCCAGGTGCTGGGCTCGTTCGCTGGCGCCATCGGCTGGCCGCAATTCATGCCGAGCTCGATCCGACGCCACGGGGTGGATTTCGACGGCGACGGCCACATCGACCTGATCAACAGCCCCACCGACGCCATCGGCAGCGTGGCGAATTTCCTGGCAGCCCACGGCTGGCAAGCGCAATGGCCCACGCATTTCCAGGTGCAACCTCCGGGCAGGGGCCCGCAACTCGACGCCCTCCTGGCGCCGGATATCCGCCCGACATTCACGGCCAATCAAATGCAGGAACTCGGCGCGCAGTTGCCCGCAAGCGCCATGAATCACCCGGGGCCGCTGGCGATGGTGCTGTTGCATAACGCCGGCAAGGCGCCAACGATCATCGCGGGAACCCGTAATTTCTATGCCATCACCCGATACAACCAGTCCAGCTATTACGCGCTGGCCGTGATCGAGCTTGGAGAAGCGATTTCCCGCGCAGCGGCACGTGGCAATCCATAACCCATTTACCTTGATTCACACTTGCTTGCCATGTGGATTTGCGGGCTTCAAAAACGTGGGTATAGAATCTGGCAATCTGCAGCGAGCACCCTCCCATCTCGCCACTGCAGATTCGGATGATCTTTGATTAAGTATCCAGCCTGGGCACCGGGCAACAAAGGAAGCACATGAGCAACTACCAGGAACTCCTCGCGCAGAAGGCAGCACTCGAAAAACAAGCCGCCGACCTCGACAAGCAGCTCCAAGAGGCCCGTCGCGCAGAGCGCTCCTCCGTGATCAACCAGATCAAGTCCCTGCTGGCCGAGCACGGACTGACCGTTGCCGACTTGGGCCTCAAGCCTGGCAAGCCCGCCACCACTGGCGCGACCGCTGGCAAGAAGGTGGCGCCCAAGTATCGCAACCAGGCCACGGGCGAAACGTGGACCGGCCGCGGCTTGCAACCCAAGTGGATTCAGGCCGCCATCGCTGCCGGCAAGAAACTGGAAGATTTCGCGATTTGAACGACTTCAAATTCGCATGAGAAAAAAAGGGCCTGAATCATTCGGCCCTTTTTTTTGGCCGAATCCGGCCCATCGCCGCCGCACCCCACGGTTGCAGCCCTTCACTGCGGCGAAGCAAAGTCCCCAGCCACCCCCATCACGAAAGCCTCCGGGCGGATGTAGCGCCGCCAGGCGTCGTTGACTTGCTCCAGCGTGAGCGCCCGCAAAGCCGCGTCCACCTTCGCCGACAAGGAGAAATCCCGTCCGAGGTTCAGGTTACCGGCCCAGGCCGCGGCCAGGCGATTGTCCTGCGACCGCCCCAGCTGGCGGAAACTCAGCAAGCTGCCTTGCGCAGCGCTCAACTCGGCCTGCGTGAAGCCGGTTTTCAGCGAGCGCTCGATTTCCTCGCGGAAAGCCTTTTCCACCTTCTCCCGATTCCGCGGCGCGAAGATTGCCTTGGCCACCCACTGGGAATGCAAGTCGCGCTGACCCCAATCAACGGCGCTGTACACGCTGTAGGACAGCCCTTCTTGCTCACGGATGCGGCGCCACAGTCGCGCATCGCCACCGCCGCCCATCAGGTGGTTGGCCATCATCAGCGCCGGGTAGTCGGGATGGGAGTCATTCACCGGCAGGCCCAAGCGCACTTCCATGCTGGCGTTCTGCTTGTCCGGCGTGCGCAGGCTCAGGCGCACGGGGGGCACCGGCTGAAGCGGCGTCGGCACGGGCACCCAGGCTTCGTCCGAACGCCAATCGCCGAAAGCCGTTGACAAGGCCTGGCGCACCTGCTGCGCATCGAAGTCGCCCACGATGCCGATGCGCGCATGCGAAGCCGACAGGAAGCGCCGATGGAAGGCCAGCACCTCTTCACGCTGGAGCTTGCGCCAGTCGGCGGACACCTCATCGAACGAACGCGCGTGGCGCACGTCCCCCACGGGGTAAGGGTCACCATGGCGCGAGAGGGCCTCGTCCAGCAGCGCGGCGGGCTCCTTGCGCTGGGCCTCGATGCCCGAGAGGGCCTGACGGCGGATTTCCTCCAGGCCTTCGGCTGGCAGCGCGGGGCGCCGCAACATCTCCGCCACCACCGCCAGGGCCACAGCAATGTGCTCACGACGGGAGGACAGGCTGACCGACAGCTGCCCTGCCCCCGCGTTGACAGACACCTCGGTCTGCAAGGCGTCGAGCCGGTCTTGCAAGGCCTGCCGCGACAGCGTCTGCGTGCCCTGGTCCAGCAAGGCGGCCAGCGCGGCCGGCGCCTCGCCCCAGTTGGCCAACGACTCGGCCGTGCCATGGTGGAACACCAGCGTGGCCTGCACCGCCTCCGAGCGAGTGGGCTTGGGCAGCAAGGCGACCTTCATGCCCGGCGGCAGATCGAAGCGCTGCGTGCGCGCATCGATGCTGGCGGGGCTGGCATCGAAGGGCGCCACGTCCACCGCCGCGGATTGCGGCTTGAAGCCCTTGAGCACCTCGGCCAGATCGACCCGCGCGGGCGCGGGCGCACGCACCGGTTGCGCGGTCGGCACGTATTCGCCCAGGGTGCGGTTGGCCTGCACGAAGTAAGCCACCGCCACCCGCTGCACATCGGCCAGTTTCATGTCGCGCACGCGATCGCGCGTCAGGAAAAAGAGCCGCCAGTCGCCTTGCGCCACCGACTCGGACAAAGCCACCCCGACGTGCTGCGGGTCGGCGAACAGCGCGTCCCAGTCCTTGAGCCAGCGGGCCTTGGCGCGCGCCAGTTCTGCCTCGGTGACGGGCTCCGCAGCGAACGATTCGATCGCCCTGAGCAACGCGTCACGCGCAGGCTGCACCGCCTGATCCGCCCCCAGCTGCACACCCGCGATGAAGAAGCCTGGGTCGGCCAGGCCCTGCGTGAAGGCGAAAGTCGAGGCCGCCAGTTGGCGCTCGGTGAGCTGCTTGTGCAGGCGCCCGGAAGGGGTGTCCCCCAGGATCAGCGACAGCAGCGACACCGCCGCGTGATCCGCGTGGGCGCCCGGCATCACGTGGTAGCCCGCGTACAGCAGGGGCACGCCCCCGGTGCGCCGCAGGGTGACGCTGCGCTCACCATCCTGAGCAGGGTCGAGCGTGTAGGGCTGGCGCAAGGGCGACTTCGGGCGCGCGATGGGCGCGAAAGCCTCGCGGATCCAGGCCAGGGTGCGCGGCACGTCGAAGCGCCCGGAGACGATCAGCGTGGCGTTGTCGGGCCGGTAATGGCGCCGATAAAAGGCCTGCAACTGCGCGATGTCCACCCCTTCGACGTCGGTGCGTGCGCCGATGGTGGACTTGCCATAGTTGTGCCACTGGTACATCGTGGCCAGGGTCTTTTCCAGCAGGACGCGGCCCGGGCTGTTCTCGCCCATCTCCATCTCGTTGCGGACCACGGTCATCTCGCTGTCGAGGTCCTTGCGGGCGATGAAGCTGTTGACCATCGCGTCGGCCTGCCAGTTGAGGTACCAGCGCAGGTTGTCCTCGTTGGCGGCGAAGCTCGCGTAGTAGTTGGTGCGGTCCAGCCAGGTGCTGCCATTGGCGCTCAGGCCGCGTTGGGTGAACTCGGCCCACACCTTGGGGTGCCTGGGCGAGCCCTTGAACAGCAGGTGTTCGAGCAGGTGAGCCATGCCGGTCTCACCGAGGCCCTCGTGACGCGAGCCCACGCGGTACGTCAGGTTCACCGTGGTGGTGGGGCGCGCTGCGTCAGGGACCAGCAGCACCTGCAAGCCGTTGGGCAGCCGGTACTCGCTGATGCCTTCTGCCCGGGCCACGGGCTGCCAGGCGGCCACCGGAGCAGCCTGAGGCTTGGCTTGGGCCACGCCCGTCAGCAAGCCCACCGACAGGCTGGCGCAGGCCAGTGCGAAAGCAGGCCGCCACAGCGGCCATCTGTTCACGAACCGCATGGCAATGGCGTCGCGCTCAGCGGTTTGCCGCCGGGGCAGCGGGTGCCGTCTGCGTCGTCTTCGGCGCAAGCATCACGCGGGTCTTGCCGCCGGTGGTGACCAGGATGACGGCGTCGCCGGGCAGGAAATTCTCGCTGCCGGCTGCCTGAACGATGGCCCGGCGCTCGCCATTGGGCATCTGCAGCAGGATCTCGAGGGCCGACTCGCGGGTGCCGAAGCGTTCGGCCGCGTTGCCCACCACACCGCCCACCACCGCGCCCACGACGGCCACCGCCGCCGACGTCGGGTTGTGGCTGCTGGCCATGCTGCCACCGATGCCACCGACGACCGCGCCCGTCGCTGCGCCAATGCCGCTTTGCGAGCCTTCCACCGTGACCGGTCGCACGCCAAGCACGACGGCATCGGCGACCTGCGACAGGCGCTGGGCGTCACCAGGCTTGATGACATCGGGGCTGGTGGTGGAGCAAGCCGACAAGGCGGCCGCCAGGCACACACCCGCCGCAGCGAACAAGGAACGAGCCGGAAAAAGGGAAGCAGAGCGGGGAACAGCGCGCATGATCAGGACCTTGGGTTGGACTGATCTACTTTAGCGCAGCGCCCATGCACATCGTTGACAGGCGGGTTTCCCAACGTAAAACCCGCCGCCCTCGCGCAAGCTCAATCGTCGATGCCCAGCTCCTGGATCTTGCGCGTGATGGTGTTGCGACCGATGCCCAGTTTCTGCGCGGCCTCGATGCGGCGACCGCGCGTCAACTCAAGCGCCGTGTGGATGAGCTGGGCCTCGAATTGCCGGGTCAAGGCATCCCAGACGTCGGTCTGACCCGCGTTGAGGCGCTCGCGCGCTTCGCGCTGCAGGTCGAGCAACCAGCTCCCGCCCGCAGATGCGGCCACGGGCTCGGTGGCAACCACCTCACCCAAGCCCCCTGTGGCGGACGCAGGCGCTGCGATGACCTCGCCCAGAGAACGGGGAGCGTCGGACAACGCAGCAGGCGGGGCCATGGACGCTGGCGCCCAGTCGGTTGCCACCGGCGGTGCCGAGGCAGCAAAGGGCTGGGCCGCCAACGCGGCAGGCGCGTGGTCGTGCCCTGCGCCGACCGCACCGTCGAGCAGCTCGGGAGGCAGGTCCTTGGTCTCGATGACCTGGGCCGGCGCCATCACGGTCAGCCAGTGGCAGATGTTCTCCAGCTGACGCACGTTCCCCGGGAAGTCGAAGGTGGCCAGCTTGGCCAGCGCCGGCTCGGAGATGCGCTTGGCCTCGACGCCCAGGTCCTTGGCGCTCTTTTGCAGAAAAAAGCGCGCCAGGGTCGGGATGTCCTCGCGGCGTTCGCGCAGCGCCGGCAGGCGCAGGCGGATCACGTTCAGGCGGTGGAACAGGTCTTCGCGGAAGCCGCCGAGGCGCACGCGCTCTTCGAGGTTCTGGTGGGTCGCCGCGATCACGCGCACGTTGCTCTTGAGCGGCTGGTGGCCGCCCACGCGGTAGAACTGCCCGTCCGACAGCACGCGCAGCAAGCGCGTTTGCAGGTCAAACGGCATGTCGCCGATTTCGTCGAGGAACAGCGTGCCGCCGTCGGCCTGCTCGAAGCGGCCTCGGCGCATGGTCTGCGCGCCGGTGAAGGCGCCGCGCTCATGGCCGAACAGCTCGGACTCCAGCAAATCCTTCGGGATGGCCGCCGTGTTGATGGCAACGAAAGGCCCGTTGGCACGCGGGCTGTGCTTGTGCAACGCCCGCGCAACCAGCTCCTTGCCGGCGCCGGACTCGCCAGTGATCAGCACCGTGACGTTGCTCTGGCTGAGCCGACCGATGGCGCGGAAAACGTCCTGCATGGCAGGCGCCTGACCCAGCATCTCGGGCATCTGCGTGACGCGGTCGTCGAGCACCTCTTCGCGCACGCTTTCTTCGACCGCGCGGCGGATGAGCTCGACCGCCTTGGGCAAATCGAAGGGCTTGGGCAGGTATTCGAAGGCGCCACCCTGGAAGGCCGAGACGGCGCTGTCCAGGTCGGAGTAGGCGGTCATGATGATGACCGGCAGACCAGGATGGCGGGCCTTGACCTTGCTCAGCAGGTCGATGCCCGAGCCGCCAGGCATGCGGATGTCTGACACCAGCACCTGGGGTTCATCGACCTCCAGGGCCGCGAGCACGTCGCGGGGGTTGGTGAAGCTGCGCACCGGCAGCTCCTCGCGGGCCAGTGCCTTTTCAAGCACGAAGCGGATGGATTGGTCGTCGTCAACGATCCAGATGGGTTTCATGCTGGCCTGTGGTTGTCTGCGTCATCGGGCGATCCGTCCACCGGGCCAAGGGTCATGGCAAGGGGATGAGGATCCTGAACACCGTGCGACCGGGTTCGCTTTCGCATTCGATGGTGCCCTGATGCTGTTGAACGAAGGTTTGTGCCAAGGTCAGGCCCAGACCGGATCCGCCATCGCGCCCCGACACCAGGGGGTAGAAGACGCGATCACGGATGGATTCCGGGATGCCCGGGCCGTTGTCCTCGATATGCAAGACCAGTGCCAGTCGGTGCAGGGCCCGGTTGATGGTGACGCGTCGGGACACGCGGGTTCGCAAAACGATGCGGGCATCACCTTGTGAAATGCGATCGACCAGGGCCTGCGCCGCGTTGTGGGCGATGTTGAGCACCGCCTGGATGAGCTGCTCGCGGTCGCCACGGAAATCAGGCAGAGAGGTGTCGTAGTCGCGTTGGACCTTCAGCCCCTTGGGGAACTCGGCCAGGATGAGCGAGCGCACCCGCTCGCACACCTCGTGGATGTTGACGTCGCCCACCACGTGCGGGCGACGGTGCGGCGCCAGCAGGCGGTCGACCAGCGATTGCAGGCGGTCAGCCTCGTGGATGATCACCTGCGTGTACTCGGTGAGCGATTTGCTCTCGAGCTCCATCTGCAGCAGCTGCGCCGCGCCCCGGATGCCACCCAGCGGGTTCTTGATCTCGTGGGCCAGGTTGCGGATGAGCTCCTTGTTGGCCTGCACCTGGTCCAGGGCGCGCTCTTCGCGGTCCTGGCGGGTCTGCTGCTCGACCTCGACCAGCTCGACCAGCACCAGGCTGCCCTGCCCCAGTCGCGTGACGATGACCTGCACCGGCAGCGGCTCGCCATGGCCATGCAGGTGGCGGCGCAGCTCGGTCTGCAGGCGGCTGGTGGCGAACTCGTTGCGGGCCACGGCGGAGACCACATCTCGCAACAGGCCGGGCGAGACCACCCAGTCGTAGATCGATTCGCGCAGCATGGACTTGCGCGACAGCCCCAGACCCTCTTCAAAGGCCGAGTTGGCATACAGGCAGCGGCCATCCGGCACCACCACGCACACCATGGTGCCGAGGTGATCGAAGGCTTCCAGCCCACCAGGCACCATGGGATCGACGCGGGACACCGCCTGCACGATGTCGGCGGGCGCGGGAGAAACAGCAGTCATCGGAGGAAAACCTTGTCTGGCAGCCGGCGTCAGCGCTGGCCGAACTTGCCCAGCTCGCGCCGGAGGGCGGCGACATCCGCTTCCTTGCGGGTCAGCGCGGCCTTGAGCTCCTCGACGCGGTCGAGGTACTTCTGGTAGTTGCGCTCGTCGCCGCGGCGCTCGGGCTGGCCCTCGTTGTACTCCTTGCGAAGCGCTGCAAGGGCATCTTCTTCCTTCTTGAGCTCGGCTTCCAGGATGCGCTTGGCGTCGCTGTCGCGTGCCTTCTGGTCGTCGGCGCCCACCTTGTCGCCCTGAGCGGATGCAGAGCCCGCCGGGCGAGCGGCGTTGCCCCGAGGCACTTGGGATTGGATCACCGTGATCGGCGCGCCCTCCAGCGTCTTGCAGCCTTTGTCGCGGGCTTCCTTGGCGCTGAGTGAGTCGGTGTAGAGGTTGCCCGGGCAGCGGTAGACAGGTTTGTCCTGGGCCCACGCGGCGGTGGTCACCAGCAAAGCGCAGCAGGCCAGGACAGTCAGCTTGGGAGACAGGCGCGTCGAAGTCGTCATCGTCATGCGGTCAGTCGGCGTGCAAGCCGGATGCCTTGCAGTATGCCCCCAAGGCGGGGCAAAGAAAAAGGGCGGCCGAAGCCGCCCTCTCATTGCGAACCGCTTGCGCGGATCACAGTGCGTAGTACATGTCGTACTCGACCGGGTGAACGGCCATGCGGAAGCGCGTGACTTCCTGCATCTTCAGCTCGATGTAGGCGTCGAGGTAGGAGTCGGTGAACACACCACCCTTGGTCAGGAAGCCGCGGTCGGCGTCCAGGGCTTCCAGAGCCTGGTCCAGGCTGTGGCAGACGGTGGGGATCAGCTTGTCCTCTTCGGGCGGCAGGTGGTACAGGTCCTTCGTGGCGGCTTCGCCCGGATGGATCTTGTTTTCCACGCCGTCCAGGCCGGCCATCATCAGGGCCGAGAAGGCCAGGTACGGGTTGGCCGAAGGATCGGGGAAGCGAGCCTCGATGCGGCGACCCTTGGGGTTCGACACGTACGGGATGCGAATCGAAGCGGAACGGTTCTTGGCCGAGTAGGCCAGCTTCACCGGGGCTTCGAAGCCAGGCACCAGGCGCTTGTACGAGTTCGTGCCGGGGTTGGTGATGGCGTTCAGGGCACGGGCGTGCTTGATGATGCCGCCGATGTAGTACAGGGCGAACTCGCTCAGGCCGGCGTAGCCGTCGCCAGCGAACAGGTTCTTGCCGTCCTTCCAGATGGACTGGTGAACGTGCATGCCGGAGCCGTTGTCGCCAACCAGGGGCTTGGGCATGAACGTGGCGGTCTTGCCGTAGGCGTGGGCCACGTTGGTGATGATGTACTTCTGCAGCTGCAGCCAGTCGGCGCGCTGGGTCAGCGTGGCGAACTTGGTGCCGATTTCCATCTGGCCGGCGTTGGCCACTTCGTGGTGGTGCACTTCGACCGGGATGCCCATCGATTCGAGGATCAGGCACATTTCCGAGCGCATGTCCTGGCCGGAGTCGACCGGGGGCACGGGGAAGTAGCCGCCCTTGACGGTGGGACGGTAGCCGGTGTTGCCGTGCTCGTACTTGGTGCCGGTGTTCCAGGCGCCTTCTTCGGCTTGGATCTCGAAGAAGCAGCCGGACATGTCGTTGCCCCAACGGATGCCGTCGAACACGAAGAACTCGGGTTCCGGACCGAAGAAAGCGGTGTCGCCCAGGCCCGAGGACTTCAGGTAGGCTTCGGCGCGCTTGGCCAGGGAGCGGGGGTCGCGCTCGTAGGCCTTGCCGTCAGCGGGGTCGATGACGTCGCAGGTCAGCAGCAGGGTCGGTTCTTCGAAGAAGGGGTCGACGTTGGCGGTGTTGGGGTCCGGCATCAGCAGCATGTCGGAGGCTTCGATGCCCTTCCAACCGGCGATGGACGAACCGTCGAACGCGTGGCCCGAGGTGAACTTGTCTTCATCGAAGTGCGAAACAGGCACGGACACGTGCTGTTCCTTGCCACGGGTGTCGGTGAAACGGAAATCAACGAACTTGACGTCGTTGTCCTTCACCATCTTCATCACGTCGGCGACCGTCTTGTTGGCCATCAGGAGCTCCTAGCAACAGGCTGAATGAAAGCAGGAAGAGAAATTTTTCTGTCTCTGGTCCAGAAACAGCGCGCAGTGTAATAGCAGAAAGCGTGCCTCCCGGCTGAGGGCGGGCAAGGCGACAGTGGATTCACCCGATGGGATGGGGCCTTGACGCCTGGATGCGCCATCCGAGGGCGCACCGCAAAAGACCACGGCGCACATGGTGAAAACCGAAACCCGCTGACAGCGCAGACAAAAGCACCAAACAAGTGCAAACAAGCCTCAAAAATCAATCTCGCACTGATTCAGGGCCAACGGATGCACCAAATTGGATCAACCCCTCGCGCAAGGCAGCGAACGCCGCATCCACATCCCCTGCCCGCCCTTTCACCCCGAGTTCGATGTGGCGGCCATGCACCGGGTGGTCAACGCTGGGCAGCGAAAAGACCTTGACCGGAGAAAACCGCGCCTCGATGTCCAGCATCAGGGGCGTCAGCCTGGACTCGATGGCGCCGTACACCACCACCGAACGCTCGGCCAGGCGTCCTTGCCCGTGGAGGTCGGCATGAAGGGTGTCGAGCGCCCAGGCGACCATGGGCCAGGCCATCACCGGGAAGCCAGGCACGAAATGCACGCGCCCCTCCAGGGTGAAACCGGGGATGCGGTTGTAGGGATTGGGGATGATGGCGGCCCCTTGCGGGAAGCGCCCCATCTCCAGGCGGCGCAGGGTGTCGCTCGATTCAGGCTCGAAAGGCGTGCCTTCTTGTTCGGCCATCTCGCGGCAACGCGCCAGGATGAGCTCCCGGGCTTCGGGGTGCAGCGCCAGCGGCTGACCGATGGCCTCGGCGGCGCAGGCGCGGGTGTGGTCGTCGGGGGTGGCGCCAATGCCGCCAAAGGAAAACACGACGTCACCGGTGGACAGGGCGTGCCGCAGGTCGGCGGTGATGCTGGCGGGATCGTCCCCCACGTAGCGCACCCACGAAACGGCCATGCCGCGCTCGGTCAGCAGCTCGATGGCCTTGGCGAGGTGCTTGTCCTGGCGGCGACCGCTGAGGATTTCGTCGCCGATGATGATGAGGCCGATGCGTGGCGCGCGGAGATCAGGCATGTTCTGCGGAGGTGGGGGTGGAGGGTGAACTGGGCAGCGCCTCCACCCGCAAGGCCGCCAGCGCGGCCAGCAGGTAATGGGCGAACCACAGGCTGGAGAAAACGAACACCAGGGTGTAGAGCCACAGCGAGACAACCAGGATGAACGGCGCCAGCACGATGGCCAGCACGCCCAGCGCCCACACGGCCGCAGGGGCCGCGCCCAGGTAGCCGCACACCACGCCCATCAGCAGCAGGGTCGTGCGGTGGCGCTTGAGCACGGTGGCTTGCTCTTCGGGCGTGGCGACGTCGGCCAGGGTGTCGTGGGCCATGACCCGGTAGGTCAGCCAGCCCCAGATCAGTGGCGGGATCACCAGCGCGAACAGCGGTATCAGCCAGAGCGGCAGGGTCACGATCAAGGCCCCCAGCGCCACGACGGTGCTTGCCAGGGACAAGGCGACCGAGCGCCAGACCGGTGTCTGGTGCCGGGACGCCAGGTGGGGGAAGCGGCGAGCGCGCACCAGCTTGACCGCGGACGGCGTGATCATCCACGCCACCAGCAGCAGGCTCAGCACGACCACCAGGGGCACGACCAGGATCAACAGCAGCACCGGCACGAGCGCGGCCCGCAACCCTTGCAGGCCCATGCCATCGAGCCAGGTCAGCAGAGACTGGCTCAGCGACCATTGGTCCAGGACCTGTCGCAGCGCTTCGTTGGCATCGCTCCAACCCCACCACCCCAGGCCCAGCAGCAAGGTGGCAGACAGCAGGATGGGCAACAAGGTCAGCCAGATGACCCGCGGGTGCAGGCAGTAGGCGACGGCGCGCCAGGCGGCATCGATGGCCAGCGCGGCGGCGGGCAACTGCCGGGTGTTCACGGGCGATGCAGGGATCACGGTGGGCGTGGTGTCATCCATGTCGCGCAGCATACCGAAGTGCGCCAAGGCCCGCAGAACCTCCGCGAGCCTGTCGTCAGGCCTCTGCAAGCACCCGTCAGGCCGGGTCCGGATCAGGCGCCAGGCCAGCGCTTCAGGGGCGCCCGCACAAGCGCTTCAAGCCGAGCCATTGCTGGGCCCAGAAGCCCTGGCCGTAGTCGCGTCCGCCCTGCTCGGGCAGCTGGTCGCGGATGCCGGTGGGCTCGTAGCGGCCATCGAAACGGGCCGTGCCGAACAGCAGGTCCCACACAGGAAACAGCACCGCGAAGTTGCAGCCCCCCAGCGTGCCGGGCCCCTGGCTCTCGTGCCCCATGCCGATGGCGTGGTGCTGGCGGTGAAAACGCGGGCTCACCAGCAGGCGCTCACCCAGCCAGCCGAAGCTCAGGCGGGCGTTGGCGTGCGACAGGCTCTCGAGCAACTGCGTGACGGCCACCACGGCCACGAACTGTCCTGGCGCCACGCCGATGGCGCGGGCTGTGAAGGCCAGCAGCACATCGCGGATCAGGTCGTCGAGCAGGTGGTTGCGGTTGTCGCTCCACAGCGTCATCTGGCGCTGGCTGTGGTGCACCGCGTGCAAGGACCACCAGCGGTCGAAGTGGTGCTGGCCACGGTGGATCCAGTAGTCCAGCAGGTCGAAGGCGAGCAGGTAGAGCAGGAAGCTCGCCCAGGCGGTGTCGAGCACGCCGGGCCACAGCGGGGCCACCATGGCATCAAGCTGCACGCCCTGCACGCCCTGCACCGCGGCCTCGCCGAACAGGGTGTCGAGCAACGGGTCCACCGAGAAGAACATGGCCAGGCGGAACAGGCCCAGGCGGTGCAGCAGGGTGTAGAGCACATCGACGCGAACGGCCGGCCCGCCATGCGGCTGCGACTCGGCTGGCCACCACCGCTGCAGCGGCGCGAACAGCAGCATCATCAGCACAAGCTGGATCAGGCCCACGAGCAGCCAGCCGGTGGCCGCGTAGCCGTCTTCCAGCAAGTTGCCCTGGCCTGCGTGGAACAGCAAGGGCTGCACCGCCGACTCGAACAAGGCCTGCTGGAGCCGCCCGAAGGCATCGGTCAGGGGCTGGATGATCAGTTCGTCGAGCATGGGGACAAGCTGCTTCTCGGCGGTTCAACGGGCGGGGGTGGGAACGGGAGCACGGGCATCACGCGGAGCCAGCCCCGCAGCGCCAAACGTGGGGTGTTGCCCGAGCGTTTCAAAGCAGAACCCACGCGCCTTCAGCCCGACGATGAGCGGCTCCAGCACAGCAGGCGCCCAGGGGTCCTGGCGGCTCCAGATGCCCAGGTGCATCAGCAGGATCTCGCCGGATCGCACGCGCTGCAGGGCCTGCGCCAGCAAGGCCGCGTTGGGGTATCGGCTGCTGTCGAGTTCGTCGCCCAGGAAGCCGTTGGGGGTCCAGGGCACGTGTTGCCAGCCACATCGCTGGGCCACGGCCAGCAGGCGAGGCGAGGTGCGCCCACCCGGGGCACGGAAGATGGCGCGCATGCGCTGCCCGGTCATCTGCTCGAAGCGGGTGGCCGGGCGCTGCAATTGCTCGCAGTAGCCGGCATCCGGCAGGTCAAAACGCTCACCAATGCGCGCCCCGGCCGTGGGCTTGACGCGCAGGCCCTGGGGCCGGTCGGCCTGCCAGACCACGTGGTCCCAGGTGTGGGAGCCGAAGTCATGGCCCTGCGCGGCCAGTTGTTTCCACCAGCCGGCCCAGTGCTCATCGAGGGTGCTGCCTTCAGGGCGTGCGCCGACAGGTTGCGTGCGCTCGTTGGCCAGGAAGAAGGTGGCCTTCACTTGCTGGCGAGCCAGCACCTCGGCCACCAGCGGGGCCACGCCCATGTGGCCGGTGTCGATGGTCAGGTAGACGGGCTTGTCGCAACGGGCGGCCGCCAGCGCCTGAGCCGGCAGGCTGAACACCAGCGCCAGTGCCAGGGCCACCCAGGCACTGGCATGAATGTCAGTTGCGCGGCGCATGCTGCAAAGTCCAGACACCGTGCGGCGATCGGCCCACGGGCACCTGCTTGATCACCTCGCCCTTGACCGTGTCGATGACGGTCAGCTGACGCGCCCAGCGCGAGGTCACCAGGATGGTCCGGCCATCGGCCAGGAGGTCCATGCAGTCGGGCCCACCCGGCGCGGGGTAGGTGGCGACCACCTTCCAGGTCTGCAGGTCGATGCGGCTGATGGTGTTGCCCGCCCGGTTGCTGACCAGCACGTGCCGCTTGTCGCCCCAGGCGCGAAAAGCGTGGGCACCATTGCCCGTCTCGATGCGCTTGATGCGCACCGGCTTGGCGCCACTGACGTCGTAGACCTCGACATAACGGTCGCCCGTCAGGCCGATCAGCACATGGCGGTCGTCGGGCGTGACGTAGACGTCGGCGGGCATCTTGCCCACGCGGATGCGCCAGCGGATGGCCTGCGAGGCGAGCTCGATGCCCACCATCTCGTCGCTGTCCTGCATGGTGACGTAAGCCACGGTGCTGCGCGAATCGATGTTGATGTGACTGGGCGTCTTGGCCGTGGTGACACGCTTGATCAGCTTGAGGTCCACGCCGCCCTTGGGCGAAGGCGTCGACTGGTAGATGTCGACGTGGTTGAGGCGGTTGGCCGCCGTCAGGAACCACTTCATGTCCGGCGAGAACCGCAGTTGGTAAGGATCGACGATGCCTTCGATGACGCGCTGCACGGCACCGGTCCTGGGGTCGAACAGCGTCAGCGAATCGGACAGCGCATTGGCCACCAGCAGCGACTTCTCGTCGGGCGAGAGGTAGAGGTGGTGAGGCTCCTTGCCCGTGGGCACACGCCGGATCTCCGTGTAGCTCACCGGGTCGATGATGCTGATGTTCGCGTCCAGCGAATTGAGCACGAAGATGGGAGGGCGAGCCGGCGCCGCAGCGGGCCCCGCCACCGGCGGCCGAGGCTTGGGTCGGTCCCCCAGGGCCAGGACCGGCCCGGCGACGCCCGCCAGCCCGACCGACATCAGCCCTTGGGCAACCAGGCCCATGCCGCCGAGGGCGACAACCCGGCGTGACGCCTCGACGGGCGCCATCGGCGCCTCGGGCACCTCGCGCAGAAATTTGTCCCCACTCATCCCCAGCGAACCTTTTCGTCAGTCAAGCCTTCCAGTTTAAGCGCGACAGACCGGCTCGGCGATGACATGGGTCAGCGCACGACAGCGATGGCCTCGGGGTCACTCGTCTCTGCCGAGCACCGAACCCAGCAAACCGCCCACGCCGCCAGCCGCCACGCCGCTGAGCAGGCCGCCCTCTTCGCGGCCACCGCCGCCCGGCGTTTGCGGCGCCGCGGCAAAGATGCGCGAAGCCAGGCGCGAGAAGGGCAGGCTCTGCAGCCAGATGTGGCCCGGGCCGCTCAGCTTGGCCAGGAAGAGGCCCTCGCCACCGAACAGCGCCGTCTTGATCTTGCCGACGTACTGGATGTCGAAGTCCACTCCAGCGGTGAAGGCCACCACGCAGCCGGTGTCGACCATCAGGCTTTCGCCAGCCTGGAGCTCGCGCCGCACCACCGTGCCGCCCGCGTGCACGAAGGCCATGCCATCGCCCTCGAGCTTTTGCAGGATGAAGCCCTCGCCACCGAAGAAACCGGCGCCCAGACGCTTCTGGAACCCGATGCCCAGCGAAACCCCACGGGCCGCGCACAGGAAGGAGTCCTTCTGGCACATCAACGTGCCGCCGAGCTGCTTGAGGTCCATCGGCAGGATCTTGCCGGGGTAAGGCGCCGAGAACGCCACCCGGCGCTTGCCCTGCCCCTGGTTCGTGTAGATCGTCGTGAACAGGCTTTCGCCGGTGATCAGGCGCTTGCCGGCGCCCAGCAGCTTGCCGAAGATGCCGCCCTGCTGCTGCGAGCCGTCACCGAAGACGGTGTCCATCTCGATGCCGGGCTCCATGAACATCATGCTGCCCGCCTCGCCGATGGCGGCCTCACCCGGGTCGAGTTCGACCTCGACGAATTGCATTTCGGCGCCGCGAATCTCGTGATCCACCACATCCATGGCCATGTTGGTCTGCTCCGTGCTGATGAGTCTGTGAAAGACAAGGGAAATCGATGGGCCATCCGACCCTCGTCCTGAGGGGTGTGGCCCGCGTGGTGTCCCGCCCAATCGGGGATACTCTGCCGCGTGATTGTGTCCGAAAGCCATGCCGCCTCTTTTTGATCTGCACCTGCCAACCCTCACGCTCGTGGTGTGTGTGGTGCTGTTCACAGCAGCCGCCACCATGACGCTGGTCGGTCGCACCCAGCGCACCTACCTAGGCTACGGCTGGTGGACGACCGCGCAATGGCTCAACACGGCCGGCGCCATCTGCCTGGTGCTCAAGGATCACCATCCCTGGCTGCTGCCCGTCAGCGTCTTGCTGACGCTGCAATGGCCGCTGACCATGCTGGGCGGCCTGCGGCAGTTCTACATCCGCAGCGACTTCCGCACCGCGGCCTGGGTCGACCTGGCCGTGCTGGCCGTCGGTGGCGGGGCCTACATGGCGATGTGGATGCATTCGCCCCATGACGTCGGCGCCCGCGTGGCCACGTTCAGCCTGGCCAGCGTGACGGGCTACCTCTACGCCGCCTGGCTGGTGCATGGCGTGCGGCACCAGGGCCCGGGCCGATCCGGGCCCTACCTCAAGGCTGTCGGTCTGTTCATGCTCGCGGCCGCCGTCATCCAGTTGCCCCGGCTGGTGTCCGCGCTGGGGGTGTGGGGCGCCCCCGTGCCCGACCCGACCCAGATCCAGCAACCCGTGGTGCTGGTGGGCCTGGTCGCCGGCGTCATGTTCTCGGTCTACATGTGCCTGCTGCTGACCTACGAGCGAACAGAGCAGGACCTGCGCGAGTCCCACCAGCAGCTGCGCCTGATGGCCGACTTCGACCTGCTGACCCTCGTGCCCCACCGTCGCCACTTCCAGGAGCTGGCCACCCAGGCCCTGAGCCTGAGCACCCCGGGCAGCGCCACCCTGATGCGCTTTGACATCGACCACTTCCGGCTCTTCACCGTCGACCACGGGCACGCCGCCGGCGACGAAGCCCTGAAGTTCGTCGCCTCCACCGCCCGCTCGCTGCTTCGCAGCCGTGATCTGATGGGGCGCCTGGGTGGCGAGGCCTTCGTGGCCCTGCTGCCCGACACCGGCGTGGCCGACGCCCTGCACGTGGCCGACCGCATGGTGCGCCACGTCGACAAGGTGCGCAGCGGCCAGCAGCGCCCGGCGCTGAGCCTGAGCTTCGGCGTGGTGCAGATCCAGCCTGGCGAGTCGATCGACGAGGCCATTCACCGCGCCGACGAGGCCCTGGCCGAAGCGCGCCGCCAGGGGCGCAACCAGCTCGTGCGGGCCGACGACCTGGAAGGCCGCCCCGTCTTTTCTGCCAGCCGACCGCTCGGCCTGGACTGATCTGATCGCGGCTGCCGCGACAATCGCGGCATGTCTGCATTCGACGTTGTCATCATCGGGGCTGGCGCGGCGGGCCTCTTCTGCGCCGGCGTGGCCGGCCAGCGTGGCCTGAAGGTCCTGCTGCTGGACCATGCGCCCAAGGTCGCCGAAAAAATCCGCATCTCTGGCGGGGGCCGCTGCAACTTCACCAACCGCGAAGTCGGCGTGGCCAACTTCCTGGGCGAAAACCCCGCCTTCTGCCGCTCGGCCCTGAGCGGCTACACACCGCAGGACTTCATCGGGCTGATCGAACGCCACGGCGTGCGCTGGCACGAGAAGCACCGAGGCCAGCTCTTTTGCGACCACCGCAGCGACGACATCATCCAGCTGCTGCTGCGCGAGTGCGAAGCCGGCGGCGTGCAGCGCTGGCAGCCCTGCCGCGTCGATGGCATCCGGCCATTGGGCTTGCAGGCCGATGACGGCAGCCGGTTCGAGCTGGACACCGACCGGGGCGTGTTGCGAGCCCACCAGGTCGTGGTGGCCACCGGCGGCCCCTCGATCCCCAAGATCGGCGCCACCGATGCGGGCCAAAGGTGGGCCCGTGAGCTGGGGCACCGCGTGGTGCCTCTGCGCCCTGCCCTCGTGCCCCTGACCTTCGACGCAGCCAGCTGGGCGCCATTCGCGGAGCTGGCAGGGCTCTCGCTCGAGGTCGTCATCGAAACGGCCACCACCGTGCCACCGGTGCAGCGTGGTGGCAAAACCAAGGGCCCGCACCTGGCACGGTTCACCGAAGACCTGCTGTTCACCCACCGAGGCCTCAGCGGCCCAGGGGTGCTGCAGATCTCCAGCCATTGGCAACCCGGCCAGCCGCTGAGCATCAACCTCAGCCCCACCCACGACCTGGCCACCGAGCTCAAGGCCGCCAAGACTGGCTCGCGCAAGCAGCTGTCCACCGCCTGGGGCCTGGCCCTGGGCGAGGCGGTGCCGCAGCGCCTGGCTCAGACCTGGCTGACACAGGTCGCGCACAGCTTGCCCAGCCTGCAGCCCCAAGCCGCCCTGGCCGAACTCAAGGACAAGGACCTCGAAGCCCTCGGTCAGGCGGCCAACGCGTGGTCCATCACCCCCTCGGGGACCGAGGGCTACGCCAAGGCCGAGGTCACCATCGGGGGCGTCGACACCCGCGAATTGCAGCAGCAAAGCATGGAAAGCCGCCTCGTGCCCGGCCTGCACTTCATCGGCGAGGTCGTGGACATCACCGGCTGGCTGGGTGGCTACAACTTCCAGTGGGCCTGGGCCAGCGCCATGGCCTGCGCACAGGCCCTTCAGCCCACGCCCGCGAACGTTTAAGATGCCGCCCCATGAGCTCCACGCATTTCGGTTTCCAGCAGGTTGACGAGTCCCAGAAGGCCCAGCGCGTGCGCGGCGTCTTCGACTCGGTGGCCAACAAGTACGACGTCATGAACGACCTGATGTCGATGGGGCTGCATCGCCTCTGGAAGGCGTACACCATCGCCGCCAGCGGCGTGCGCGAAGGCCACAAGGTGCTCGACATCGCCGGTGGCACGGGCGACCTCTCCGAGGCCTTCGCTGCCCGCGTGGGGCCCACCGGCATGGTGGTGCACACCGACATCAACGAAGCCATGCTGGGCACGGGCCGCGATCGCCTGCTCAACAAGGGCCTGGCGCTGCCGACCACCCTGTGCGACGCCGAGAAGCTGCCCTTCCCTGCCGAGACCTTCGACATCGTCACCGTGGCCTTCGGCCTGCGCAACATGACACACAAGGACGCCGCCCTGGCCGAGATGTGTCGCGTGCTCAAGCCGGGCGGTCGCCTGCTGGTGCTCGAGTTCTCGAAGGTGGCCAAGCCCCTCGAAAAGGCTTACGACTGGTACTCGTTCAAGGTCCTGCCACGCCTGGGCCAGCTCGTTGCAGGCGACGCGGCCAGCTACCAGTACCTGGCCGAGTCCATCCGCATGCACCCCGACCAGGCCACCCTCAAGGCCATGATGAAGACGGCGGGCTTCGGCCATGTCGACGTCCACAACATGACCGGCGGGGTCGTGGCGCTGCACCTGGGCATCAAGTGCTGAACGCGGCGCGGGCGCCCGTGACCCGTTCGACGCACGACAGGCATCGCTGAACATCCGAGATCCATCGGGCAGGCTCGTTATCATGGGCGAGCTGTCCCATTGGCCCTCGAAAATATCCGAAAAACAGATGCGTTCTCCTCGCCCCCGCCGGGAAGCGCCGACCGTTGCGGCCGACGAATTCACCGTTGAAGCCCTGTCTGAACGCACGGGCGTGAGCGTGCGCAACGTTCGCGCCTATCAGACGGCCGGCCTGATGCCGCCACCGCGCCTGCAGGGCCGCACCGCGCTCTACAACGCCAAGCACCTTGGCAAGCTCGAGCTCATCCGCGACCTGCGCAAGCAAGGTTTCAAGCTCGATGCCATCAAGGACATGCTGACCGGCACGCCCGATGGCGCCTGGACCGAATACTCCCTGGTCAGCCACCTTTTCTCGACGACCTTCTTCACCGTCGAGAAGCCCCAGCGCAAGGCCATTTCCGAGATGGCATCGCACTGGGCTCAGACGGCGACCCCGCAGCAAAAAGACCGCCTCAGCGAAAACGGGCTGTACCGCAGCATCGGCCCGGACGAGGTCGAGATGCTGTCGCCTGCGCTCGAGCGCATCGGCATCCAGCTCGCCGAGCTCGACGTGCCGCTCGACACCGTGCTCGACCTGCAGGACGAGCTGATTCGCCACAGCCGAGCGATTGCGCGGGCTTATGTTGAGCAGTTGTTCATCGCCATGGTGCGCACGGTCACGCAAAGCCACGCCCAGCGCGGCACGTCCGCCACGGGACACGATTCGGCGACCGCCAACGTCGGCGTTGACCTGCGCCTGGCAGAGGTGATCAAGGCGCTCTTCGAGCGCCTGCGGCCGCTGGCCATCGGCTCGGTGAGCGCGGCTTTTCCGGTGGTGCTGCAACAGGAATTCGATCGCGCGATCCAGATGCAGCTCGACCAGGCGCGTGGCAACGACAGCAAAGCGCCTGGCCCTTGACGCTTCAAGGCGCCTGGATTGGCGCCCCGGTCACGAAGAAGGCGCCGCCCGCCACGTGGTGGATGCTGCGCTGGGACTCCTCGGCAGGCAGGTGCCACCGACCATCGCTGAAGGCCGTCGGATCGGCCCATGCCGCGATCACCTCGGCCAGGAACAGGTCGTGCCGCGCCGCCACCTCCGGCTCGGGCAAGAGCCGGCACAGCAACCACGCGAGGCAACCCTCGACCAGGGGCGTGGCGCGCTCGAGATCGCTGAGGGTGGCGCCGTTGTCATGCGCCGCGGCGGGTTGCACCGCCTGCAAGCCACAAGCGTCGAACTTGTCCAGCCCTTGCGCCGCCAACTCGCGGCCACTCAAGGACCCCGCCTTCATCACGGCAGCCAGCATGCCGGCCCTGGGCACGCTCAGGCCAAAGCAGCGCGAGGCATCGATGAGGCCACGCGTGAAGGTGTTGCGGTCGATGACCACGGCCACCTTGGGTGGCAGGAAGTCGAGCGGCATGTTCCAGGCCGCGGCCATGACGTTGCGTTGACCGGCGTGCGCAGCCGTCACCAACACGGTCGGTCCGTGGTTGAGCAAGCGGTAGGCCTTGGCAAGTTCAACGGGTTGCATGGCGGTGTGCCCAACGCATGAGCGCAATCGAAGCCGAACAAGATCGCAATGGCGCAGCCAGAAACACGAAAGGGCCAGAAGTTTCCTTCTGGCCCTCGTGATTTTCTTGGTCGGGGCGGCGGGATTCGAACTCGCGACCCCTTGCACCCCATGCAAGTGCGCTACCAGGCTGCGCTACGCCCCGACAAGAATTAGACTATAGCATGTTTTGAGCCTTGAATTCAAGGCCGCAGCCCTGGATTCAAGACAGCAGGTCGCGAATCGACAACAAGGAAATGCGCAGGCTGGCGGCCGCTTCGGGCGACAGCTCAGAGAGGTCCGGCAGTTCGGGCGACAGGAACGCCGACTCGGCCATGACCGACGGCGAAGCCTGCAGTGCGCGCGATGCGGTCAGCGCCGAGCCACTGCCAAGGCGCTCGGACGCGATCAAGGCGGTGGACACGGGCAAGCCGTCCGGCAGGTCGGGGTGATCGCCGTCATCGGCTTCGGTGCGGGCAGCGTGGCCCAGCTCGGTCAGGCGGTTGCGGGCCCCGCTGATGGTGAAGCCCTGCTCGTACAGCAACTCGCGGATGCGGCGCACCAGCAGCACCTCGTGGTGTTGGTAATAGCGCCGGTTGCCACGCCGCTTCATGGGCTTGAGCTGCACGAACTCCTGCTCCCAGTAGCGCAGCACATAAGGCTTCACGTGGCAAAGCTCGCTGACTTCACCGATGGTGAAGTAGCGCTTGGCCGGGATCGGCGGGAGGTCGTGGCTGGTTCGATCCATGTTCCCTGCTGGTGCCTGCTTGTCGACGCGAAAGCAAAAAAGCCCGTCGGATCAATCAGATTCCGACAGGACCTCAGACTTTACTCCAAGTCCTCGCCAACGGGAATGTCGCCTTGCACCATGCCCTTGAGCTTGGCGCTGGCATGGAAAGTCACCACCTGACGGGCCTTGATGGGGATGGCCTCGCCCGTGCGCGGGTTGCGGCCCGGGCGCGGCGCCTTCTGGCGGATCTGGAAATTGCCAAAACCGGAAAGCTTCACGTCCGTGCCCTGCACCAGCGTGTCGTTGACCAGCTCGAAGAAGGCCTCGACCATGTCCTTGGACTCGCGCTTGTTCAAGCCGAGTCGCTCGAACAGCAACTCGGACAGCTCGGCCTTGGTCAGCGTCGGCGTCTCGATGGTCGGCAGCAGCACCGTCAGGTCGCTGATCTTGTCATTCATGCGTGGTCTCTCCCCTTCTCACGCTTCAGGCCCGCACGCGCGCGCCCACCTTGTCGGCCAGATTCTGCAACACGGATTGCACGGCGGCTTCGATGCGCTCATCGTTGAGCGTCTGTTCGTCGTCGCGCAGCTCGATGCGCACGGCCAGGCTGCGCTCGTCTTCGGCGATGCCGGCCACCGCCTGCTTGGGCTTGTAGATGTCGAACAGGCGGGCGCCGCGAACCAGGCCATCGGCCTGCGCCGACAGGATGGCACCGATCAGGGCATCGTGCGCGGTGCGGTCGTTGACCACCAACGCCAGGTCGCGGAAGACCGACTGCATGCGGGGCACGCTGGTGAAGCTGGGCACCGGGCGCTGCACCAGTGCGTCGGCGTCCAGCTCGAAGAGCACAGGGGCCTGCGGCAGGTCATAGGCCTGGCGCCACTTCGGGTGCAGCTCGCCCACAAAGCCCACTGCGCGGCCCCCCACCACCACCTGGGCGCAACGCCCCGGGTGGAAAGCCGGGTGCTCGGCGGCCACGAAGGTGGCCTGCAGCGGTGCCAGCAGCGACTCGACATCGCCCTTGACATCGAAGAAATCGACCTGGCGGGCGGCCTGCCCCCATTGCAGCGCATCGGCCGGGCCATAGGCCAGGCCCGCCACCCGCACGGGCTGATCAAAACCAGCGACCGTCTGCATGCCATCGGCGACCGAAGCGTCGCGGCGGAACACGCGCCCCACCTCGAACAGGCGCACGCGGTCGGCCTTGCGGGCCAGGTTCGTGCGCAGCACCTCGACCAGGCTGCCGATCAGCGAAGAGCGCATGACCGACAGCTGGCTGGCGATGGGGTTGAGCAACTCAATGGGGTTGGCGTTGCCCGCGAAATCGGCTTCCCAGCGGGCTTCGACGAAGCTGAAGGTGATGGCTTCCTGGTAGCCACGGGCGGCCACGGCCCGGCGCACGGCGTACAGGCCGCGACGGGCCTCGGGGCGCACTTCCGAGACCACCGGCGCCTTCGGCGCGCGGCGCGGCAGCTTGTCGAAGCCGATGACACGCACCACCTCTTCGATCAGGTCTTCTTCGATCTGGATGTCGAAGCGCCAGCTCGGCGGTGTCACGATGAGGTGGGTGTCGTCCTTCAGCGCCTGCGTGCCGTAAGGCAGGTCCAGGCGCTGGAACACGGCCTGCACCTCGGCCAGGCTCACCGGCATGCCGATGACGCGCTGCGCGCGCGACAGGCGCAGCGTCACGGGCTTGCGCTCAGGCAGGTGCACCTTCAGGTCGTCCAGCGGGCCAGCCTCGCCGCCGCAGATGTCGAGGATCAGGCGGGTGACGCGCTCGATGTACTGCGCGGTGGGCGCCGGGTCCACCCCACGCTCGTAGCGGTGCGAGGCGTCGGTCGAGAAGTTGTAGTGGCGCGCGCGCCCGGCGATCGCCTTGGGCCACCAGAAAGCAGCCTCCAGGTAGACGTTGCGGGTCTCATCGCCCACGGCGGTGGCGTCGCCGCCCATGATGCCGGCCAGTGACTCGACCTGGCTTTCATCGGCGATCACGCCCACCTGCTCGTCCAGCGTGATGGTGTTGCCGTTGAGCAGTTTGAGTTGCTCGCCAGCACGCCCCCAGCGCACCGTCAGCTCGCCGCGAATCTTGTCCAGGTCGAACACATGCGAGGGCTGGCCCAGCTCGAACATCACGTAGTTGGAGATGTCGACGAGGGCCGACACCGGACGCTGTCCGCAACGCGCCAGGCGCTCGACCATCCAGGCCGGCGTCTTGGCCCGCGGGTTCACGCCACGGATCACTCGTCCACCAAAGCGACCGCACAGGTCGGCCGCCTCGACATTGACCTTCAGCCGATCGTCGATGGCGGGCTTGACCGGCTCGCTGGCGGGCAAGTGCAAGGGCGCACCGGTCAGGGCCGAGACCTCGCGGGCGATGCCCGCCACGCTCAGGCAGTGCGCCAGGTTGGGCGTGAGCTTGAGCGTGAACAGCGTGTCGTCGAGCTGGAGGTGCTCGCGGATGCTGACACCCACCGGTGCGTCATCGGCCAGGATGTGCAGGCCGTTGGACTCATCGGAAACACCCAGCTCCTTGGCCGAGCACAGCATGCCCAGGCTTTCCACGCCACGCAGCTTGCCCTTCTTGATCACGAAGGCCTTGCCGTCAGCCCCCGGTGGCAGCTCGGCACCCACCATCGCGCAAGGCACCTTGATGCCCGGGCGCACGTTCGGCGCCCCACAGACGATCTGCAGCACCTCACCGGTGCCCGCGTCCACCTTGCACACGTTCAGGCGGTCGGCGTCCGGGTGCTTGGCGACTTCCAGCACCTGGGCCACGACCACGCCCGTGAAGTGCGGCGCCACCGGCTGCAGCTCTTCGACTTCCAGGCCGGCCATGGTCAACAGGTCGGCCAGTTGCTGCGTGCTCAGATCGGGGTTGCAGAAGGTGCGCAACCAGGACTCGGGGAATTGCATGGAAAGGGGTCCTTGGGGATTCAGTTCTGTTCGGCGTCCAGCACCACGCGGTAGCGGGCCTTGCCGGCGCGCAGGTGGTCGAGGGCCTCGTTGATGCGGCTCATCGGGAAGTGTTCGGTCTGCGGCTCGATGCCATGGCGCGCGGCAAAAGCCAGCATGGTGTCGATGTCCTGGCGCGAGCCCGTGGGCGAGCCCGACACGCTGCGCTGCCCACCGATCAGCGGGAAGGCCTCGACCTCCATCGGTTGAGGCAGGATGCCCACCAGGTGCAGGCGGCCATTGGGCGCCAGCGTGGACATCAGCGCCTTCCAGTTCAGCATCACGTTGACGGTGACCAGCACCATGTCCAACTGGCCCGCGATGGCCTTCATCGACTTCGGGTCCGTGCTGGAGACCACGCGGTGCGCGCCCAACTGCAGCGCCTCATCGCGCTTGGACTCGCTCGACGTGAAGGCCGTGACCTCGCAGCCCCAGGCCCGTGCGAACTTCAGCGCAAGGTGCCCCAGGCCACCGATGCCGACCACGCCCACGCGGTGCACCGGCTTGATGTCGAAGTTCAGGAAGGGCGAGAACACCGTGATGCCGCCACACAGCAGCGGGCCCGCCTTGGCCGGATCCAGCCCTTCGGGGATCGGGCTGACCCACAACCAGTGGGCGCGCACCTTCTCGGCGAAGCCGCCATGGTGGCCCACGATGGTCGCCACGCCGGCACGGCACAGCTGCGGCTGGCCGCTCAGGCAGCTCGGGCAGGTCTGGCAGCTCATGGACATCCAGCCCAGGCCCACCTTCTGGCCCAGCTTCAGGCCCTTGGCGCGATCGCCCAGGCCCACCACCGTGCCCACCACCTCGTGGCCACCGACGATCGGGTAGGCCGAAATACCCCACTCGTTGTCGATCAGCGAAAGATCTGAGTGGCACAGCCCGCAATGTTCGACGCGGATCTCGACCTCTTCGGCGCCCAGCGGGCCCGGGTCGTACGAGAACGGCACGACGGGCTTGGCGGCTTCCTGGGCGGCCCAGGCCTGGATCGTGGTGGGGCTCGTGGCGGTGGTGGTCATGCGGGCATCCTCATCAGACAGGTTGGAGACATCGACACGCAAGCAGCGAAAGAAGCGGCTGAGGGCAGGCGCCCTGCCCTCGCCCACCGCTTCACTGGAACTGCTGCAGGAAACGCAGGTCGCCTTCGTAGAACAGGCGCAGGTCGTTCACACCATAGCGCAGCATGGTGAGCCGGTCCGGGCCGAGGCCGAAGGCAAAGCCAATGTACTGCTCCGGGTCCAGGCCGAAGTTGCGCACCACGTTCGGGTGCACCTGGCCAGCGCCACCGACTTCCAACCAGCGCCCCTTGAGCGGACCGGAGGCAAACGCGATGTCGACCTCGGCCGACGGCTCGGTGAAGGGGAAGAACGAGGGGCGGAAGCGGATGTCGAGCTCGTCGGTCTCGAAGAAGGTGCTGAAGAAGTCGCCCAGCACGGCCTTGAGGTCGGTGAAGCTCACGCTCTCGCCGATCCACAGGCCTTCGCACTGGTGGAACATCGGCGAGTGGGTGGCGTCGCTGTCGACGCGGTAGGTGCGGCCCGGCGCGATCACGCGGATCTCGGGGATGCGCTCGCCACGGGCGAGTTGCTCGGCGTGGTCCTGCACGTGCTGCATGGCGTAGCGCACCTGCATCGGGCTGGTGTGCGTGCGCAGCAGGTGCCCACCTTCGACGTAGAAAGTGTCGTGCATGGATCGCGCGGGGTGGTCCTCCGGCGTGTTCAGCGCGGTGAAGTTGTGCCAGTCGCCTTCGATCTCGGGGCCATCTGCAACGGCGAAACCCATCGAGCCGAAGATGCCTTCGATGCGCTCGATGCTCAGCGACACGGGGTGCAGGCCGCCTTCGCCGCGGCGGCGACCGGGCAGGGTCACGTCCAGCGATTCGGCGCGCAACTGCTGGGCCAGCTCGGCATCGGACAGGGCCTGGCGGCGCGCGTTAAGCAGCGCCTCGACTTGCTGCTTGGCCTGGTTGATGGCCGCGCCACGGGTCTTCTTGTCTTCCGGGCTCAGGGCGGCCATGCCCTTGAGCAGCTCGGTGAGCGAGCCCGACTTGCCCAGGAATCGGGCCTTGGCGTTTTCGAGGTCAGCAGGCGTGGCGGCGGCGTCGAACGCGGACTGTGCCGATTGCACCAGGGTCTGCAGGTCGCTGGACGAGTCGTTCATCGGATGCATTCGAAAAAAAAGGCCAACACGGGGTTGGCCTTGGGTTCAGTCGAGGCCACCGGCAAGCCGGCGGCCATCAGTCTGACATGGGTGCTGCGAGATCAGGCAGCCAGTTGGGCCTTGGCCTTTTCGACGATGCTGGCGAAAGCAGCGGGGTCGTTGACAGCCATGTCAGCCAGGACCTTGCGATCGATTTCGATCGAGGCCTTCTTGATGCCAGCAATGAACTTGCTGTAGGTCAGGCCCAGGGCGCGGCTGCCGGCGTTGATGCGGGCGATCCACAGGCGGCGGAATTCGCGCTTCTTGGCGCGGCGGTCACGGTAGGCGTACTGACCGGCCTTCATCACCGCCTGCTTGGCGATGCGATAGACGTTCTTGCGGCGACCGCGGAAACCCTTGGCAAGGGCGAGGACTTTCTTGTGACGGGCACGGGCGGTAACGCCACGTTTGACGCGAGGCATGTGTAGCTCCTTCTGCGTTGACTAGAGGACGATCGAGACGGCTGCTGCAGGTCTTACAGACCGGCGAAAGGCAGCATCTGGGCGATGTGGCCCATGTTGGTCTCGTGCACGTTGACGGCGCCGCGGAGCTGGCGCTTGTTCTTCGTGGTCTTCTTGGTCAGGATGTGGCGCTTGAAGGCTTGGCCGCGCTTGACGGTGCCACCGGGACGAACGCGAAAACGCTTTTTCGCGCTGCTCTTGGTCTTCATCTTGGGCATGTTGATGCTCCTTATGACTTGTTCCTGTCAGGCGCCACGGCACCCACGTCCGTGTCTTGATGGCCTGCAGGCACTTCGATTGCCTCTGCGGCGCCTTCAAAAGCACCGCAGAGGCTTGGAGGCCGCCAGAAGCAACAAAGCGGCTCAACCTGGGTTGCCCCTGGGTGATCCGCCTCGCAGACTGCTGTCGGCTTCGGCCGGCGGGCGCCCCTTCAATACGAGGCAAACCCACCAAAGCCTTAGATGATAACAGATTATTTCTTCTTCTTGGGGCCCAGCACCATGATCATCTGGCGCCCTTCGAGTTTCGGCATGTTTTCGACCAGCGAGCAATCCTGCAGGTCATCACGCACGCGTTCCAGCAGGCGCATGCCCAGGTCCTGGTGGGTGATTTCACGACCGCGGAAGCGCAGCGTGACCTTGCCCTTGTCGCCGTCTTCCAGGAAGCGGCGCAGGTTGCGCAGCTTGATCTGGTAGTCGCCTTCGTCGGTGCCCGGGCGGAACTTGACTTCCTTGACCTCGATGACCTTCTGCTTGAGCTTGGCGTCGTGGGCCTTTTTCTGCTCCTGGTACTTGAACTTGCCGTAGTCCATCAGGCGGCAGACGGGGGGATCAGCCGTGGCGGAGATCTCGACCAGGTCCACATCGTGCTCAGCCGACAGTCGCAGGGCTTCCTGGATGCTGACGACGCCGAGGGGCTCGTTCTCCGGTCCGTTCAGGCGGACTTCGGGTGCAGTGATTTCGCGGTTCAGCCGGTGCTTGCGCTCGTCGTTGCGCGTGCGGCGGTCAAAGAAGTTAGCGATGTCGGTTTCCTTCGGGCCCGGCGCTGAAATCGCTCGGACCAATGGTCTGTGAACACGCGCCCGGTGATCAGTGACCGGCTGTCCAGACTGCATGAACAAGCTCGGCACGCATCAGACCCGATCGGCGATGTCTGGGTCGAGCTTCGAAGGAGAAGTCTTCATCGACATCGCGCCGGGGTTCTGTTGCCCCGGGCGCGCAGGAAGGACAGGATGGCACCGTTTGGCAACACCGTTGGCAACCATGGACTTGAAGGCACGCCCAAAGGAAAACCACGGTCATGAACACACGGCTGCTAAGCCTGACCTTTGCGCGCGAAAGTTTACACGCTCCCGGCTCGTTGCGCAAACCCAACGCCCCCTCGGTCCCGTTCCGATCACCCTGGTTGGGTGCCCCGTGGCAGACTCCGACCATGGCTTCCGCGATGTCCCGCCCCCCCATCCGCCCCCATCGCCCATGTCCTTGACCCGCCGCTGGCGCCGGATCCTGCCGAGCATGTTGGCTGCGAGCCTGTTGCTCGGCGCCGGCACGCTTGCGGCCCAAGACGCGCTTTCCCCGGCCAGCGCACCCGCCGGCATGAAGGTGCTGCGCGTCGTCAGCGACGAGAACTTCCCTCCCTACACCTATCGCAACAGCGATGGCGGTCCCGAAGGCCTGCTCATCGACCGTTGGCGCCTGTGGTCCCGCAAGACCGGCGTGCCGGTCGAGTTCAACCTGCGCAACTGGTCGCAGGCCCAGCAGGCCCTGCTCGCCGGCGAAGCCGATGTCATCGACCTGATCTACCGCACACCTTCGCGCGAAGCCAAATACGACTTTTCCAGGCCGTATGCCGACATGCCCGTGGGCATCTACAGCCATGCCGACATCCAGGGCATCCACAACGCGGCCACGCTCAAGGGCTTTCTCATCGGCGCGCAGGACGGCGATGCCTGCATCGAGCAACTGCAGGAAGCCGGCATCCGCACGATCGCCACTTACCCCAATTACGAACAGCTCATCCGCGCCGCCCAGCGCCAGGAGGTCAAGGTCTTCTGCCTCGACGAAGGTCCTGCGCGCTTTTACCTCTACAAGCTCGGCGTGGACACCGACTTCAAGCAATCGTTCGTGCTCTACACCGGTCAGGCTCACCGCGCCGTCAAGGAGGGGCAAACCGCTGTGCTGGACTTCGTCGAGCAAGGCATGCGAGCCATCACCGAGGGTGAAGAGCAGGCGCTGCGCGACAAGTGGCTCGGCGCCCCCAGCGAACCACCCCATGTGCCCCGCGAAGTGTGGTGGGCGGCGGGGGCCGTGGTGGCTGGCGCCGGGCTGTTGCTGCTGTGGAACATGCAGTTGCGCCGTCGGGTCGGGACCCGCACCGCCGCCCTCCAGGGCGCGCTCAAGGCCCTGAGGCAGGCGCACCAGGACACCGAGGTGGCTCGCGCCGATCTGGCCGCCACCCTGGATGCCATCCCGGACTGGTTGATCGAATTCGATGACGCGGGGCGCGTTGTCAATGCCTTCGCCGGCCGGGAAGGCAGCGCAATCGAGGCAGACACCGCACGCCTGATCGGACAGCCTCCCGCCGCCTTCCTGCCCGAGGCGGCGGCCGACATCGTCCTGGAGTCGATCGACACCGCACGCCGCGAGGGGCGCGACCTGGGCCGCAGCATCTGCCTGGATGTGTCCTCGGGCCAGCGCTGGCTTGAGCTTTCCAGCACGCGCAAGCTGCACGGACAGCAATTGCATGTGCTCATGCTCGCCCGAGACATCACCCAACGGCATCAGGCCGAGGCCGACTCGGCCAAGGCCCGGCTGGCCCAGGCCGCAGCGGAGCGGGACAAGCTCTTCAAGGTGCTCTATGAAATGGCCCCGGTCGCCATGGCCTTCCAGCGCGGCGACCAGGTGGTGTCCGTCAACCAGCGCTACATGAGCCAGCTGGGCCTGACCGCCGAAGACATCCGCCACCCAGACCAATGGTTCCAGCGCGCCTACCCCGACCCCGCTTACCGGGACTGGGTCATCCAGCGCTGGCAGCAGGACATCGACCAGGCCCGCCATGGCGATGGCACCGTCCCGGCGCGCGAATACCACGTCGTGACCGGGCATGGTCACACGCTGGACGTGCTGATCGGCGGGCAACTGCTGGACGACGGCCTGCTCATCACCCTGCAGGACATCACGCCGCTGAAGCAGGCCAAGGAGGCCGCCGAGGCCGCGAACGAGGCCAAGAGCGCCTTCCTGGCGACCATGAGCCACGAAATACGCACCCCCTTGAACGCCATCATCGGGCTGACCACCCTGCTGCTGCGCGGCGACCTGCTGGACCCATCGCGTGTGCGCGATCACCTGCTCAAGATCGAGGGCGCAGGCCAGTTGCTGCTGGGCACCCTCAACGACATCCTGGACTTCTCCAAGATCGAGGCCGGCAAGCTGGAAATCGAGCGCCAGCCTTTCGAGCCGCGCACGCTGCTGCGCCAGCTGGCCTGGACCCTCGAAGACCAGGCCCGAGCCAAGGGCCTGACACTGTCGACCCACGCCAGCGCCGACGTGCCCGAGCAAATGGTGGGCGACCCCATGCGACTGGGGCAGGTGCTGCTGAACCTTGGCGGCAACGCGGTGAAGTTCACCGAAGCCGGCGGCATCGAAATCCGGTTGAGCGCGACCCAGGGAGCGCGCGGCACCCCCGTGCTGCGCGCAGAGGTGCGGGACTCAGGCATCGGCATCGACGCCGATGCGCTGACACGCCTGTTCACCCCCTTCCAGCAGGCCGACAACTCGACCACCCGGCGCTTTGGCGGCACCGGGCTGGGCCTGGCCATCAGCCGCCGCATCGTCGAGCTCATGGGCGGGCGCATTGGCGTGGAGAGCAGGCCTGGTCAGGGCTCCACGTTCTGGATGGAGCTGCCAATGACCGAGGAAGACACCCCCGCCAGGCAGGAGCCTGCAACGGGCGAGGCGCACACCACCCCGATGCTCGCGAACCTGCCCGCGGGCCTGCAGGTGCTGCTGGTGGAGGACAACGACCTCAACCGCGACCTGGCCTGCGAGCTGCTGAAACTGCACGGTCTGACCGCGCACACGGCCGCCAACGGCCGCGAAGCCGTCGACGTGGCCGCACGGTCCGATCTGACGCTCGACCTGATCCTCATGGACATGCAGATGCCGGAGATGGACGGGCTGGAAGCCACGCGCTTGCTGCGCCGCATGCCCCACCGCCAAGCCGTGCCGATCATTGCGATGACGGCCAACGCATCGGTGGACGACCGCCAGCGCTGCATCGACGCAGGCATGAACGACCACCTGCCCAAGCCTTTCGAGCTCACCCGCCTGACGCAGACGCTGCAACGCTGGCTGGCACCGCGCGCCGACCAGGGCGGCGGGCCAGCAGCCTGATCGGCGGCCTGATCAGCGGCGCTCGTCCGCCGCCTGGTGGATGAGCGCGGTCAGTGCCGACAGCTCCATGACACCCAGGTCCTGGTTGCCACGGGCGCGCACGGCCACCTTGCCGGCTTCCTTTTCCTTGTCGCCCAGCACAATGAAGTAAGGCACCTTCTGCAGCGCGTGCTCGCGGATCTTGTAGGTGATCTTCTCGTTGCGGGTGTCGAGCTTGGTGCGGATGCCGGCCTTGGTGAGCGCCGCGGCCACATCGCGTGCGTAGTCAGCCTGCGCGTCGGTGATGTTGAGCACCACGGCCTGCACCGGCGACAGCCACACCGGCAAGGCGCCAGCGTGCTGCTCGATGAGGATGCCGATGAAGCGCTCAAGCGAGCCAAGGATGGCGCGATGCAGCATCACGGGGTGCTTGCGGTCGCTGGCCTCGGTCACGTACTCGGCGCCCAGGCGCTCTGGCATCGAGAAGTCGACCTGGATGGTGCCGCACTGCCAGTGGCGTCCCAGCGCGTCTTTCAGCGTGTACTCGATCTTCGGGCCGTAGAAGGCGCCATCACCCGGGGCGATGGTGAACTCGCTGTTGGTGGCCTTGAGGCTTTCCATCAGCGCGTTCTCGGCCTTGTCCCACACCTCGTCGGAGCCGATGCGCTTTTCAGGGCGCGTGGCCACCTTGTAGATGATGTCGGTGAAGCCGAAGTCGGCGTAGACCTTCTGCAGCAGCGCCGTGAAGTCCACGCACTCCTGCAGGATCTGGTCTTCGGTGCAGAAGACGTGGCCGTCGTCCTGCGTGAAGCCTCGCACACGCATGATGCCGTGCAAGCCGCCGGTGGGCTCGTTGCGGTGGCACTGGCCGAACTCGCCGTAGCGCACAGGCAGGTCGCGATAGCTCTTGATGCCCTGGTTGAAGATCAGGATGTGGCCGGGGCAGTTCATCGGCTTGAGCGCGTAGTCGCGCTTTTCCGACTCGGTGGTGAACATGTTCTCGCGGTACTTGTCCCAGTGGCCGGTCTTCTCCCACAGCGTCTTGTCGATGATCTGCGGGCCCTTGACTTCCTGGTAGCCGTTGTCGCGGTAGACCTGGCGCATGTACTGCTCCACGGCCTGCCACACCGTCCAGCCCTTGGGGTGCCAGAACACCACGCCTGGCGCGTGCTCGTCGATGTGGAACAGGTCGAGCTCGCGCCCCAGCTTGCGGTGGTCGCGCTTCTCGGCTTCTTCCAGGCGGGTCAGGTACAGCTGCAGGTCTTCCTTGCTCGTCCAGGCCGTGCCGTAGACGCGCTGGAGCTGCTCGTTTCGGTGGTCGCCGCGCCAGTAGGCGCCAGCCACCTTCATCAGCTTGAAGTGCTTGAGCTTGCCGGTGCTGGGCACGTGCGGTCCGCGGCACAGGTCGGTGAAGGCGCCTTCGCTGTAGAGCGACACGTCCTGGTCGGCCGGGATGCTCTCGATGATCTCGGCCTTGTAGTGTTCGCCCAGGCTCTTGAAGTAGGCCACGGCCTCATCGCGTGGCAGCACCTTGCGCTCGACCTTCTCGTCCTTCTTGGCCAGCTCGGCCATCTTCTTTTCGATGGCGGCCAGGTCTTCGGGCGTGAAGGGGCGCTTGTAGGCGAAGTCGTAATAGAAGCCGTCTTCGATGGTCGGGCCGATGGTGACCTGCGCCTCGGGGAACAACTCCTTGACCGCGTAGGCCAGCAAGTGGGCGGTGGAGTGGCGGATGACGTCCAGACCGTCGGCGTCCTTCTCGGTGACGATGGCCAGTTGCGTGTCGGCCTCGATGCGGTAGGACGTGTCGACCAGGCGAGCGGCATCACCCTGCCCCACGCGGCCGGCCAGCGCGGCCTTGGCCAGGCCCGTGCCGATGGAGGCCGCCACTTCGGCCACGGTCACCGGTTGCGCAAATTCACGCTTGGAGCCATCGGGCAGTTGAATCGAAATCATGTTGGTGTTCCTCAGTGGGGGTTGCCCTCCGGCTTGGTGCAGCCGCCGGTCGAGAAGTGTTCGGGCAACAAAAAAGCGCGGTGGCTGCCGCGCTTTCTGGTTTGTAGGAGCAAACAGGTTTGCGAAAGCAGCGGCCAGCCGACTAGACCTCGGTCGAGGTGAAAGTGGAGGTCGAAGTTCGCGGTGTCATAACCGTGTGTGCCTTTCTACGTTCCTTACGATTTGCCAGGTCGATGTGCACGCATCAGGCGCGCAACAGATGCCCGATTGTAGCGGCCGGAAATGAAAAACGGCACCCGAAGGTGCCGTTCTTGCGTTCAAGCCGATCGGGCAACGGGCCTTGCGGCCCGCGCAGATCAGTGGAACTGTTCTTCTTCGGTCGAGCCGGTCAGGGCCTTCACGGAAGACGAGCCGCCTTGGATCACGGTGGTCACGTCGTCGAAGTAGCCAGCGCCGACTTCCTGTTGGTGCGACACGAAGGTGTAGCCCTTTTCGCGAGCTGCGAATTCGGGCTCTTGCACCATTTCGGTGTAGTGCTTCATGCCTTCGCCGCGGGCGTAAGCGTGGGCGAACTGGAAGGTGTTGAACCAGTTGATGTGGATGCCAGCCAGCGTGATGAACTGGTACTTGTAGCCCAGGTCCGACAGGTCTTGCTGGAACTTGGCGATCTGCTTGTCGTCCAGGTTCTTCTTCCAGTTGAAGGAAGGCGAGCAGTTGTACGACAGCAGCTTGCCGGGGCACTTGGCGTGCACGGCTTGAGCGAACTCACGGGCGAAGCCGATGTCAGGCACGCCGGTTTCGCACCACACCAGGTCGGCGTAAGGAGCGTAGGCAACGCCACGGCTGATGGATTGCTCCAGGCCGTTCTTGACGCGGTAGAAGCCTTCTTGGGTGCGCTCACCGGTCAGGAAGGGCTTGTCGTTGGCGTCGTGATCGGAGGTGATCAGGTTGGCGGCTTCGGCATCGGTGCGAGCCAGAACGATGGTGGGCACGCCCATCACGTCAGCAGCGAAACGAGCAGCGATCAGCTTCTCGATGGCTTCTTGCGTGGGAACCAGCACCTTGCCACCCATGTGACCGCACTTCTTGACAGCGGCGAGCTGGTCTTCGAAGTGAACGCCAGCGGCGCCAGAAGCGATCATGTTCTTCATCAGCTCGAAGGCGTTCAGAACGCCACCGAAACCGGCTTCAGCGTCAGCGACGATGGGCAGGAAGTAGTCGATGAACTGCTCGTCGCCGGGGTTGATGCCACGCGACCATTGGATTTCGTCAGCACGCTTGAACGTGTTGTTGATGCGGCGAACCATGGTGGGCACCGAGTCGTACGCATACAGCGACTGGTCGGGGTACATGGTCTCGGAGGTGTTGCCGTCGGCGGCGACTTGCCAGCCCGACAGGTACACGGCTTCCAGGCCAGCCTTGGCCTGTTGCATGGCTTGACCGGCGGTGATGGCGCCGAAAGCGTTCACGTAGCCCTTCTTGGCACCGCCGTTGACCTTTTCCCACAGCTTTTCAGCGCCGCGCTTGGCCAGGGTGTACTCGGGCTGCATGCTGCCGCGCAGGCGAACCACGTCAGCTGCGGAATAGCCGCGCTTGACGAGCTTCCAACGGGGGTTTTCGGCCCAGTCCTTTTCCAGGGCAGCGATTTGCTGTTCGCGGGTGAGTTGAGTCATGACGATCTCCGGGGTTGAAGGGAGGTGCTAGAAAAGCCGTGACTCTATCAGGATTTCCGCGGACCGGCGCGGACTTATGTCTTATATAAGACCCCCTCATTCGAGGGGGTCGTTAACCCGCAACCACAGCGGCGCGCCCCACCCAAGAAAAAACCGCCTGGCCCGGCTTCGGGCGCAAGCGGTTTCGCACGTTGCATGGTTCGATGAGGCGCCGCGCGCCCCGCCGGATCAGTGCTGCTTCTTGAACGCTTCCAGGCCCGCGACCACTTCGGCTTTGGCGTCCTCGATGCCGGCCCAGCCGACCACCTTCACCCACTTGCCGGGCTCCAGGTCCTTGTAGTGCTCGAAGAAGTGCTTGATCTGGTTGATCAGCAGCTCAGGCAGGTCTTCCAGCTTCTGGATGCCCTTGTACATGGCGCAGATCTTCTCGGTGGGCACGGCCACCAGCTTGGAGTCGCCACCAGCCTCGTCTTCCATTTTCAGGATGCCCAGGGGGCGGCAGGGGATGACCACGCCCGGCTGCAGCGGGAAGGGCGTGACGACCAGCACGTCGACCGGGTCGCCGTCGGCGGCGATGGTCTGGGGCACATAGCCGTAGTTGCAGGGATAGTGCATCGCCGTGCCCATGAATCGGTCGACGAAGACGGCGCCGGTCTCGTGGTCGATCTCGTACTTGATCGGGTCGGCGTTGGCGGGGATCTCGATGATGACGTTGAACGCGTCGGGCGCCTTGGCGCCGGCAGGGACGTTGAGCAGGCTCATGGTGGTCTGTCAGCTTTGAGCAGTTGGGATGCGGTGAAGTCGAGAGTGTAGGCGAGGTCCTGCACCGCATCGCCGCCTCGGACACCACCGTTGAAGCGGCGAAAATGTCAAAAAACAGACAATGTTGCAATCGGTTGCTGCACCGCACAAAAAAAGCACTTGCAATCGCCGGCAGCAATCCTATACTTGAGTCATGTTGCAACGCAGCAATTGGAGTTCGAAGCTGCGGTTTGCGATCAACCCTTCATAACGGAGATTGAAATGCTGACTGCCGAACAAATCCTCGCCTCTCAAAAAGCCAGCCTGGCCACCCTGTTCGACCTGGGCCAGAAGGCCTTCGAAGGCGTCGAGAAGGTCGTCGAGTTGAACCTGCAAGTCGCCAAGACTTCGCTGGAAGAAGCTTCCGAGCACGCCAAGGCTGTCCTGGCCGTCAAGGACGCCCAGGAACTGCTGGCCCTGCAGGCTTCGCTGCTGCAACCGTCGGCTGAAAAAGCCGCCGCCTACGGCCGTCACCTGTATGACATCGCTTCGACCACCAGCGCTGAAGTCAGCAAGCTGGCCGAGTCGCAAGTCTCCGAAGCCCAGAAGAAGTTCGCCGCCGTCGTCGACAACGCCGTCAAGAACGCCCCCGCCGGCACCGAAAACGCCGTCGTGCTGGTGAAGTCGGCCGTCGCCGCCGCCAACAACGCCTTCGACTCGGTTCAAAAGGCTGCCAAGCAGGCTGCTGATGTCGCCGAAGCCAACTTCCAGGCCATCACCAACACCGCCGTGAAGGCATCCCAGGCTGCCACGACGGCCGCCAAGCGCAAGGCCGCCTGATCGCCGCCCTGCCTTGGTTGACAAATCTTTGCAAGGATGCCGGAGCCTGTTGCTTGAACTTCCAACCAGCGCCCTGATCTCATCAGGGCCGCTCTGGACAAGCGGCACTCCCTGAAAGGTTGTCTCCTCGGTACCTGTCGAACCTTTTCTAAGGTACCTTTCAGCCCGGTGGCTTGCCACCGGGCTTTTTTCTTGCCCGCCTCCTGGATGCGCCCCCGTTCATGATCCCCTGGCTGGAATCAGACACTCCGTTTCCCGACACCCGAGAGGCGTTGGGCCCCGACTCCGACGCCCCCGGGCTGCTGGCCGCTGGCGCCGACCTCGGCACCACGCGGCTGGAGCAGGCCTACCGTCGTGGCATCTTCCCCTGGTTCGGTGAGGGCCAGCCCATCCTCTGGTGGAGCACCCACCCTCGCATGGTGCTGCCCGTGGCGCAGTTCAAGCTCTCGCGCTCCTTGCGCAAGACACTGCAGCGCTTTCGGGCCGCACCTGGCTGCGAGGTGCGTTTTGACTCGCACTTCGACGCGGTCATGCACCACTGCGCCCTCACCCCCCGCGATGGCCAGCGCGGCACCTGGATCGTGCCGGAGATGCGCGCGGCCTATGGCCAATGGCACCGCGAGGGCCATGTGCATTCCGTGGAAACGTGGGTGGACGGAGAGTTGGTCGGCGGCCTCTACGGCATCCACATCGGCCGCATGTTCTTCGGCGAATCGATGTTCTCGCACCGCACGGACGCCTCCAAGATTGCCCTGGCCGCCCTGGTGTGCTTCTGCCGGGCCCATCAGGTGCCTGTGATCGATTGCCAGCAGGAGACCTCGCACCTGGCGTCCCTGGGTGCCCGGCCATGGCCCAGGGAGGATTTCGAGTCCCACCTCAAGCAGGTGGTCGATGAATCCGGGCCCTCCGATTGGACCTATCATGATTCATTCTGGGATCAACTGATCCCCCGGTGAACCCCTCACGAAACCTGCCGTGACGCATCCCAAAGACCTGCCGCTTGCCTCCCTGCAGTTCTATGCGACGGCACCCTACCCCTGCAGCTACCTGGACGGCCGCACCGCCCGTTCGCAGGTGGCCACGCCCAGCCACCTGATCAACGCCGACGTGTACTCTGGCCTGGTGGCCACCGGCTTTCGGCGCAGCGGCATGTTCACCTACCGCCCGCATTGCGACGGCTGCAAGGCCTGCGTGCCCCTGCGCATCCCGGTGCAGCGGTTCGAGCCTTCGCGCAGCCAGGCGCGCGCCTGGCGCGCCCACCAGCACCTCGAAGCCCGCGTGCTTCGCCTGAACTTCAGCCCCGAGCACTATCAGCTTTACCTGCGCTACCAGCGCGGCCGGCACCAGGGTGGCGGCATGGACCACGACTCTGTCGACCAGTACACCCAGTTTCTGCTGCACAGCCGGGTCAACTCGCGCCTGGTCGAGTTCCGCGAGCCTGCCTCGGCCGATGGTCAGCCAGGTGTGCTGAAGATGGTGTCCGTGCTTGACGTGCTCGAAGACGGGCTCTCGGCGGTCTACACCTTCTACGAGCCCGAGCCCGACACCAGCTACGGCACCTACAACGTGCTGTGGCAGATCGAGCAGACCCGGGAGCTGGGTCTGGAGCACCTCTACCTGGGCTACTGGATCGAGGCCAGCCCCAAGATGGCCTACAAGACGCGCTTTCGGCCGCACCAGCTGCTGCTGGGCGGCCAGTGGCGCGAAGGCTGATCAGGGCGTCAGGAACACGTCACCCGCCACGGTGATCGTCAGCGTGCCCCTGCCAGGGGCCAGAGGCAGGGCCGCATCGGCCATGGGGGCAGCGGCCTTGGCCATCGCCATCATGGGCACCGGGCGCCCCTCGAAGCCGGCGTCCGTGGACGACACCGACACCGCGCCCAGTGTGTAGCCCTTCATGCCGAAGTCGGTCGCCAGTTGCCCGGCCCGGGCCCTGAACTGGCGGATGGCTTCGGTGGTCAGCGAGGCCTCGTGCTGCTCGCGCAACGCGCGCGACAAGCCGTAGCGAACCTGCGTGACGTTGAGCTGGTTGAGCTTGCCCGAGACGGTGGACACCTTGCCCGCATCGGTGCCGGAGATGACCAGTTGGGCCGATCCCTGCCAGCCAGTGATGCGGCTGTTGTTGCCGTAGCGGGGGTAGAGGTTGAAGCCGCCTGTTTGCACGCTCACGGCCTCGGGTGCGGCGCCCTTGATGAGCGCACGCGCTTCGGTCAGGGCGGCTTCGAGCACGCGCTTGAGTTCGGCCTGCACGTCGGCGGCCTGGCTGCCGTCCTTGACGGCCTCGAGCACAACGGTCAGCTCGTCCTGCACCACTTCGCGGTGAGCGGTGGCGCTGAAGTTCACGGTGTTCTGGCGGGGCGCTTCGGCCTGCGCGCCACAAGCAGCCGCGGCCAGCAGGCAGGCGGTCGTCAGTTGGCGAACAGCGGGGCGGCGAAACAGGGTCATGGTCAACCTTTGTCGGTCAGTTGGAGACCCATTCTGAACGCGAAATGCCCCTGTTGCGCCGACATCCATTCAGCTTGACGGGAGCGTCATCCTCGGGCAAGAATTGTAACAACCGGTCAAATACGGCCGTTTGCGGTCCGCAAACTGCGCACAATCCGCGCTTGTTACAAATGCCTAGGAACGCACCATGACTTCCAACAACGCCAACCAGCGTCCCGACCGCGTCCTCGTGGTGGACGACGATGCTCGGATCCGCGACCTGCTGCGGCGCTACCTGAGCCAGGAAGGCTTCGAGGTGCTCCTGGCCGAGGACGCCAAGGCGCTCAACCGCCTGCTCACCCGAGAAACGGTCGACCTGATCGTGCTCGACCTGATGCTGCCCGGCGAAGACGGCCTGTCCATCTGCCGTCGCCTGCGTGCCGCCAACGACGTCACGCCCATCATCATGCTGACGGCCAAGGTCGAGGACGTCGATCGCATCGTCGGCCTGGAAGTCGGCGCCGACGATTACCTGCCCAAGCCTTTCAACCCGCGCGAGCTGCTCGCCCGCATCCACGCCGTGCTGCGCCGCCGCCCGGCCCAGGAGGCCCCTGGCGCACCCGCCAAAGAGGCTCAGACCGTCACCTTCGGCCCCTTCGAGTTCGACCTGGCCCTGCGTCGCCTGAGCAAGGAAGGCGAGCCCATTGCCCTGACCACCGGCGAGTTCTCGATGCTCAAGGCCCTGGTGCGCCACCCGCGCCAGCCGCTCAGCCGCGACAAGCTGGCCCAACTGGCGCGTGGCCGCGAGTTCGAACCGTTCGATCGCAGCCTCGACGTGCAGATCTCGCGCCTGCGCAAGATGATCGAGCCCGATCCGGCACAACCCCGCTACATCCAGACGGTCTGGGGCGTGGGCTACGTGTTCGTGCCGGACGGCGGGGCCTGATCGATGCCGAAAAAACGGTTCGCACTCAGCCTTTTCTGGCGCACCTTCATCTTGCTGGGTTTGCTGCTGACCGCAGGCATCTTCGCCTGGGTCCAGACCTTTCGTGCGCTGGAGTTCGAGCCGCGTGCGGTGCAAGCGGCCCAGCAGATCGCCAGCCTGGTCAACCTGTCGCGGGCGGCGCTGCGCTACTCCGACAGCATCAACCGGGTCACGCTGATCAAGACGCTGTCCGACCAGGAGTCCATCCGCCTCAAACCGCGTGAGCCCTCGGATCGCTTCGAAGCCTTCGAGGTGAGCCGCTTCACGCGCGCCATCGGCGAGCAGTTGCGCTCACGGCTGGGGCCGACCACGGTGGTGGCCAGCAGCGTCAACGGCGTGCCGGGGCTGTGGGTGGGCTTTCAGATCGAGCGCGACAACTACTGGCTGCAGGCCGACCCAACCCGGGTCGAGCCCTTGACGGCGGGCACGTGGTTCGTCTGGGTGGGCATCGCGCTGGTGGCCACCGTGCTGGGCTCGGCCATCATCGCGCGGCTCATCAACCAGCCGCTCAAGGAGCTGTCATTCGCGGCCAGCCGCATCCGCGAGGGCGAGTACGACTCGGTGCTGGATGAGTCGATGATCACGCGCGAGATCCGCGAGGTGAACCAGGGCTTCAACCGCATGGCGCGCGAACTGGCCAAGGTCGAGGAAGACCGCGCCGTGATGCTGGCCGGCATCTCGCACGACCTGCGCACGCCGCTGGCCCGCATGCGCCTGGAAGCCGAGATGAGCGTGGTCGACGAAGAGGCCAAACGCAACATGGCCGCCGACATCGACCAGCTCGACGCCATCATCGACAAGTTCATGGACTACGCCCGGCCCGGCGAGGTCGAGCTGGTGGCGGTGCATGTCTCCAGCGTGGTGGACAAGGCCATCAGCCAGTTCCGCGACACCAAGCGCATCCGCATCACCGCCAAGCTGCCCATCGACACGCGTGTCATGGCCGACGAGACCGAACTGGGCCGCGTGCTGACCAACCTGTTCGAAAACGCCCGCCGCTACGGTCGCAACACCTACACGGGCGTGACCAACGTGGACGTGAGCTACACGCGCTCGGGCGCCTGGGTGATCCTGTCGGTGCGCGACCACGGGCCTGGCGTGGCCCCCGAGAAGCTGCCGCAGCTGACCACGCCCTTCTTCCGTGGTGACGCGGCCCGCACCGCTGCCACGGGCGCCGGGCTGGGACTGGCCATCGTGGACAAGGCGCTGCAGCGCATGGGTGGCTCCTTCGAGCTGGCGAACGCCCCGGGTGGCGGCCTGGTGGCGCACATCCGGCTCAAGCGCGCGCCCTGACCTTCACTTGAACACCCTGCTGACTCGGCGAGTTCAGCATGGGTGCTTCTTCGCAGCGATCAGAGGCGGTAAAGCAGGCAGACGGCCCGTGCCTCGATGGCGCGGCCCTCGCCCACCGGCCCCATCTTCTCGGCCGTCTTGGCCTTCACGTTGACCACGGCCTCTTCCAGTCCCAGGGCCTGGGCGATGCGTTGGCGCATGGCGCCGATGTGAGGCGCCATCTTCGGCGCCTGGGCCACGATGGTGGTGTCCAGGTTGACCACGCCCCAGCCGGCCTCGTTCACCCGGCGATGCGCCTCCTGCAGCAGCACGACCGAATCGGCGCCCTTGAAGCGTTCATCCGTGTCCGGGAAATGGCGGCCGATGTCACCCAGGCCGGCCGCGCCCAGCAGCGCATCGGTGATGGCGTGCAGCAGCGCGTCGGCGTCCGAGTGGCCAAGCAGGCCATGGGAGTGCGGGATGGTGACGCCGCCCAGGATCAGGGGGCGGCCGGTGACGAGGGCGTGGGTGTCCCACCCTTCTCCGATGCGGATGGCAGGTGCGCTCATGGGAAAGAAAGCGATGAGGGGTGACCAACCGCGATTGTCCAGCGAGACGGGCGCGTGGCGGCGCCTTCGGGCAAGAAAAGCATCGAGCCCGCTCACCTGCAGCGCGCAAACCGCCACGCCGCCCAATGCACAACATCAGTGCGCGCGGCCATCAAAAAACCTCAGCGCACCAATTCAACTCATTTTTGGAGGCCAGCGGGGCCACTTGCGCCCCAAAAACAGGCATGCATTTTGCTTGCTTTTGGTGCTTTCGACGTCAATGGCCGAAAACGACTCAGATCGGTGCGGCCTCCTCCGCTGTGGAACCAAGCAATGGATCAACTCAAACAAGGCGCTGACGCGCTGTTCATCCTCCTGGGCGCCGTGATGGTGCTCGCCATGCACGCCGGCTTTGCCTTCCTCGAGTTGGGCACCGTGCGGCACAAGAACCAGGTCAACGCCCTGGTCAAGATCCTGGTCGATTTCTGCGTCTCGACGCTCGCCTACTTCTTCGTGGGCTACACCATCGCCTACGGGGTCGACTTCTACGCCGGCGCCGGCACCCTGGCTCAAAACAACGGCTACGCGCTGGTGAAGTTCTTCTTCCTGCTGACCTTCGCCGCGGCCATCCCGGCCATCATCTCGGGCGGCATCGCCGAGCGCGCCAAATTCGGCCCGCAGCTGATCGCCACGGCCGCCATCGTGGGCCTTTTCTACCCGCTGTGTGAAGGCGCCATCTGGAACAACAAGTTCGGCGTGGGCGACTGGCTGCAGTCCCTGTCGGGCACCCCCATGCACGATTTCGCAGGCTCGGTGGTCGTGCACGCCTTCGGTGGCTGGCTGGCGCTGCCGGCCGTGCTGATCCTGGGGGCGCGCCGCAACCGCTACCGCAAGAACGGCGAGATGTCGGCCCATCCGCCTTCGAGCATCCCCTTCCTGGCGCTGGGTTCGTGGATCCTGGCCGTGGGCTGGTTCGGCTTCAACGTGATGAGCGCCCAGACCATCGACAAGATCTCGGGCCTGGTGGCCGTGAACTCGCTGATGGCCCTGGTGGGCGGCACGCTCGTGGCGGTGCTCATGGGCAAGAACGACCCGGGCTTCGCCTACAACGGCCCGCTGGCCGGCCTGGTGGCCGTGTGCGCTGGCTCGGACATCATGCACCCGGCAGGCGCGCTGGTGGTGGGCGGCATCGCCGGGGCCATCTTCGTGCTGATGTTCACCCTGGTGCAGAACAAGTGGAAGATCGACGACGTGCTGGGCGTGTGGCCCCTGCATGGCCTGTGCGGCGCCTGGGGGGGCATCGCTGCAGGCATCTTCGGGCAGGCCTCACTGGGTGGCGCAGGCGGCGTGAGCCTGCTGACGCAGACCGTGGGCACGCTCGGCGTGGTGGTTTTTGCGCTGCTCAGCGGCTTCGTGGTTTACGGCGTGCTGAACAAGGCATTGGGCCTGCGCCTGTCTCAAGAAGAAGAGTTCGAAGGAGCCGACCTGTCGATCCATCGGATCAAGGCGACGCCGGAACACGAGGCGTCCTGGTAAGGGTCGGCCAGCACCAACTGGACAAAATGGCCATTTCAGCTAAAATGGCCACACAGATCACTCCACAGGCCGACACCATGACTGCCCTGCAACTGCGCAACCCCTTGGGTGACAACGTGGACGTTCCCGAGTTCTCCGCCACCGAAGCCAAGAACAGCTTCGGGCGCGTGTTGGACGCCGCTTCCAGCCAGGGCATGGTGGCCATCACCAAACGGGACCGCCCCACCGCCGTCGTGCTGTCGCTGGACGCCTACCAGGCCCTGCTCGATGCCCGCGACCAGGCCCTGGGCAGCCTCAGCCACGAGTTCGATGCCCTGCTGCTTCAAATGCAGACCCCGGCTTCGCGCCAGGGCATGATGGACGCCTTTGACGCCTCGCCCGAAGAACTCGGCGCGGCCGCGCTGGGCGCTGTGATGCCGGCTCACTGAGCCTGCGCAAACCGCTTTTCCCGGCGCCTCGACGCGCCACACGCCTCAGGCGCACCCCAGAAGGTGCGCCTTGTCGTTTCAGACCATCAAACAGAGAGACTGCCCGTGGACCAGACCGCCCACGTTCCCCGCATCTTCGTGCTGGCAGGCACCAACGGCGCTGGCAAAAGCAGCATCGGCGGGGCCACCATCCGCGCCCATGGCGCCCAGTACTTCAACCCGGATGAGGCCGCCGCGCGCATCCGGGCCGCGCAGCCCCACCTGAGCGCCACGCAGGCCAACAGCGCCGCCTGGCACGAAGGCAAGCGCCTGCTGCAACACGCCATCGCCCAACGGCTGGACCACAACTTCGAGACCACCCTGGGTGGCCAGAGCTTCGCCCGCCTGCTCAAGCAGGCCGCCCAGGCCGGCATCGAGGTGCGCATCTGGTACGTGGGGCTGTCCAGCCCCGAGCAACACCTGGCGCGCGTGAAGGCCCGGGTGCGCAAAGGCGGCCACGACATCCCCGAGGCCGACATCCGCCGCCGTTTCGACCAAAGCCGGCTGCAGCTGATCCAGTTGCTGCCGCACCTGACGGAACTGCGCGTCTACGACAACAGCCACGACGCCGACCCTCATCAAGGGCAGGCACCCAAACCACGACTGGTGCTGCACTGGCAGGCAGGCGCGGTGCGCGTGCCGGTGGGGGCCGAGGCCCTGGCTCAGACGCCGGAGTGGGCCAAGCCTGTGGTGATGGCCGCGCTGAAAGCGGCAGCCCCCAAGCTCAAGGACGTCAAGGGCGCGTCGCCAGCAGCCGCTCAGCCAAAGCGAAATCGCCCGGCCAAGTGACCTTGATGTTCTCGAAGTCGCCCGTCACCAGACGCGGCGCGTGGCCCAGCACCTCGATGGCACTGGCTTCGTCGGTGACCGCTGCGGCCGTGGCCGGGTCTGACAAAGCACCGACCAACGCGGGCTGAAGCAGGCCCAGGCGAAACATCTGGGGCGTCTGGGCGGTCCACTTGGCGGCGCGGTCCACCGTCTGGTGTGCGCGGGCTTCACCCGCCTCACCTGCCACCGAGGCCTTAAGGGTGTCGGCCAGCGGCAGGGCCAGCAAGCCACCCACCTCGTCGCCGTCGCAAGCGTCGATCAGCCGTTCGACCCACTCGGGCCGCAGCAGACACCGCGCCGCGTCGTGGACCAGCACCCAGTCGTGCAGCTGTGCCCCTCGGGCCAGCAACTCGGCCAGGCCGTTGCGCACGCTCTCGGCGCGGGTCGCACCACCGACGCGGGCCACCCAGGCCCGCTCGCCGATGAAGCCGGGCGCGTGGTGCTCGAACTGCTCGTCCGAAGGCGAGAGCACCACCAGCGTTGCCGCCAGCCTTGGCACGGCCTGCAAAGCTTGCAGGGTGTGCGCCACCACGGCACGCCCGGCCACCGGGTGGTACTGCTTGGGGCCACCCGCGCCTGCGCGCTCACCCACGCCCGCACACGGCACCAGGGCGAAACAACGGGGCTGGAAGTCGGACGAAGCGAAGGTGATCGGCATGGGCTCGGACATGATGCGATTGTCTCGCACCTAAAATGGCGCTCGCTGTCGATGCCCCGATGCGCCCGGCCACACCTGTGCCCGGGCCTTTCGCCATTTCAGGTCGCCTCGGCCACCCATGGGCTGATCCAGCCCCCTTGCGCGCCCGCTGCCCCTGCCCCTTCGCGATCCCTCAGCCATGCTGCCTGCCCTGCCCTTGCCCGCCATCGCCCCCGGCAAACGCTTCACCGTGCCCCGCCCCATCGGTTCGGGTGATGCGGCCTTGCTGGCCCATTTCGCCCTGGCACGCAAGGGCCAAGGTCAGCTCACGGCCCTGCTCACGGCCGATCCGGCCGACGCGCAACGCCTGCTCGACGAGGTCGCCTTCTTCGCGCCCGACCTGCGCTGCGCCATCTTCCCCGACTGGGAAACGCTGCCCTACGACACCTTCTCGCCCCACCAGGACCTGATCTCGGAGCGCCTGGCCACCCTGTGGCGCATGCAGAACGGCGTGGCAGGTGATGGCGACAAGGGCGTCGACCTGGTGATGCTGCCCGCCACCACGGCGCTGACCCGGCTGGCCCCGCCGTCGTTCCTGGCTGCCTACACCTTTCACTTCAAGCAAAAGCAAAAGCTCAACGAGTCCGCGCTCAAGTCGCAGCTGACCCTGGCGGGCTACAACCACGTCAGCCAGGTTGTCTCGCCTGGCGAGTACGCCGTGCGCGGTGGCCTCATCGACCTCTACCCCATGGGCTCGCTGGTGCCCTACCGGGTCGACCTCTTCGGCGACGAGATCGACTCCATCCGCACCTTCGACCCGGACACCCAGCGCAGCCTCTTCCCCGTGCCCGAGGTGCGCCTGCTGCCTGGTCGCGAGTTCCCGATGGACGAAGCCGCGCGCGCAGCCTTTCGCGACCGCTGGCGCGAACGCATCGAGGGCGACCCGAGCAAGTCGCGCATCTACAAGGACATCGGCACGGGCGTGGCCACGGCAGGCATCGAGTACTACCTGCCGCTGTTCTTCGACGAGACCTCGACCTTTTTCCAGCACCTGGGTGACCCAACCCAGGGTGGCGCCGCCATCGTGCTGCATGGCGACATCGACGAAGCCCTGCGCCGCTTCTGGACCGAGACGCGCGAACGCCATCGCTTCCTGCAGCACGACCCCGAGCGCCCGCTGCTGCCGCCCGAAGACCTCTTCCTCAAGCCCGAGGATTTCTTTGCGCTGGCCAACGCCCATGCCATGCTGGTGGTGCGGGGCACCGAGCCCACAGACTGGGCACGCCCGCTGCCCGACCTGAGCGTCGAGCGCGGCGGTCAGGACCCTTTGCGCAAGCTCGAGCAGCACCTGAGCCAGACGCAAGCCCGCGTGCTGGTGGTGGCCGAGAGCGCCGGCCGCCGCGAAAGCCTCATGGAGCTGCTGCGCGACCACAAGCTGGAGCTGCCCAGCGTTGACCACCTAGAGGCCTTCGTCCAGAGCGACCACCGCCATGCCATCACCGCCGCGCCCTTGGCCGCCGGTTTCATCTGGCAGGCGGACACCAAACAGGGCAACGCGCAAAGCCTGCACCTCGTCACCGAGACCGAGCTGTTCGACGCCAGCCCGGCCACGCGCCGGCGCCGCAAGAAGAACGAGCAGACCACCGACGTCGACTCGCTGATCAAGGACCTGTCCGAGCTGAACGTGGGCGACCCGGTGGTGCACAGCAACCACGGCATCGGCCGCTACCAGGGCCTGATCAACCTCGACCTGGGCGACGGCCCTTCCGAGTTCCTGCACCTGGAGTACGCCGACAAGGCCACGCTCTACGTGCCGGTCAGCCAGCTGCACCTCATCAGCCGCTACACCGGCGTCAGCGCCGAAGAAGCGCCGCTGCACAAGCTCGGCTCGCCGCAGTGGGACAAGGCCAAGCGCAAAGCCGCCGAACAGGTGCGCGACACCGCGGCCGAGCTGCTCAACCTCTACGCCCGCCGCGCCGCCCGCGAGGGCCACGCCTTCCGCTTCAGCGCGCAGGACTACGAGGCCTTCGCCACCAGCTTCGGCTTCGAGGAAACGCCCGACCAGCGCGCCGCCATCCACGCCGTCATCCAGGACATGATCAGCCCGCGCCCCATGGACCGCCTGGTCTGCGGCGACGTGGGCTTCGGCAAGACGGAAGTCGCCCTGCGCGCCATGTTCGTGGCCGTGACCAGCGGCAAGCAGGTGGCCCTGCTGGCGCCCACCACCTTGCTGGCCGAGCAGCACTATCAGAACATCGCCGACCGCTTCGCACAGTGGCCCGTGCGGGTGGCCGAGATGTCGCGCTTTCGCTCGGCCAAGGAAATCAAGGGCGCCATGCAGGGCCTGGAAGACGGCACCATCGACATCGTCGTGGGCACGCACAAGCTGCTGAGCGAATCGGTCAAGTTCAAGCGACTGGGCCTGCTCATCATCGACGAAGAGCACCGCTTCGGTGTGCGCCACAAAGAGGCCATCAAGGCCATGCGTGCCGACATCGACGTGTTGACCTTGACCGCCACGCCCATCCCCCGCACGCTGGGCATGGCCATGGAAGGCCTGCGCGACCTGTCGGTGATCGCCACGGCGCCCCAGCGACGCCTCGCCATCAAAACCTTCGTGCGCAGCGAAAACTCCAGCGTCATCCGCGAGGCGGTGCTGCGCGAACTCAAGCGCGGCGGCCAGGTCTACTTCCTGCACAACGAAGTCGACACCATCGAGAACCGACGCGACAAACTGGTCGAGCTGCTGCCCGAGGCGCGCATCGCCATCGCCCACGGCCAGATGCCCGAGCGCGAACTCGAGCGCGTGATGCGCGACTTCGTGGCCCAGCGCCACAACGTGCTGCTGTGCTCGACCATCATCGAAACCGGCATCGACGTGCCTTCCGCCAACACCATCGTCATCACCCGTGCCGACAAGTTCGGCCTGGCGCAGCTGCACCAGTTGCGTGGCCGCGTGGGCCGCTCCCACCACCAGGCCTACGCTTACCTGCTGGTGCCCGACGTCGAAGGGCTGACCAAGCAGGCGGCGCAGCGCCTGGACGCCATCCAGAACATGGAAGAGCTGGGCAGCGGCTTCTACCTGGCCATGCACGACCTCGAAATCCGCGGCGCCGGCGAGGTGCTGGGCGACAACCAGAGCGGCAACATGATGGAAGTGGGCTTTCAGCTCTACAACGAGATGCTGGCCGAAGCCGTGCGCGCCCTGAAGTCAGGCAAGGAGCCCGACCTGCTCTCGCCCTCGGGCCTGTTCGGCAGCAACACCGACATCAACCTGCACGCCCCCGCCCTGCTGCCCGATGCCTACTGCGGCGACGTGCACGTGCGCCTGAGCCTGTACAAGCGCCTGGCCACGGCCGATTCGCTCGAGAAAATCGAAGGCATGCTGGAAGAACTGGTCGATCGCTTCGGCAAGCTGCCGCCCCAGGCCCAGGCCCTGTTCGACACCCACAAGCTGCGCGTGCAGGCCAAGCCCTATGGCGTCGTCAAGATCGACGCCGCGCCCGGCATCATCAGCGTCACCTTCCGCCCCAACCCACCCATCGACCCGATGCGCATCATCGAGCTGGTGCAGAAGAACCGCCACATCAAGCTGGCTGGCAACGACAAGCTGCGCATCGAAAAGGAGTTGAAAGACCCCAAGGACCGCGCCCAGTACGTGCGTGACCTGCTCAAGCAGCTTGGGCAGCCGCTCAAGGCCTGAGCACGGTTCATGCCTCGCGCTGCACGTCTTCCAGCGCCATCAGCAGGCTGGCGCGGTCTGTCTCGGCCACCTCCTGCCAACGGCGCCCGGTGAGCGCCCCCTCGATGGCCCACAGCAGGTTCAGGCTCACACGACGATCGTGGTCGCGGACACGCACGAAGGCACGCACCGCGCCCAGCTCCTGCAGCTGAGCCAGGCTGGAGATGCCCGCCGCAGACAGAGACTCGATGCTGCGAGGCCCCAGGTTGGGCAAACCACTCAACAGGCCGTTCGGCTGACGCCCCCGCCCGGGCCTGGCATCGGGATCACTGGTGCGCTGGCCGCCTCGCGCCAAGCCTTGCGCGCCTTTTGTCGCCTTCTTGGCCTGAGCCCGCAGCGCCGCCTGCCAAGCCAGCTGACACCAAGCGGCCATTTCCTCCTGGCTCTCCAATGCTTCGGGCGGCGCCTCGTGGTAACTCAACTGCACCGTGCGCCCCCTGGCCGTGAACGAAAAGGCCTGCAAATCCCGCCCTGCAAAAACAGGCCGGGATTGTTCGTCCACCTTGAAAAAGAGCCCCCCGTCCGACAGCAGGGCGAACATGAGCCCGTCTCGGTACAAGCCATGCCCGCCGAACATCGCTCGTGCATGGACCTCGGCGAACGCGCGCATCAGGTCAAGGATGTTTCGCACGGAAGAATCCGATGCGCTGGATGGCTCACGTTTCATGTCAGGCCTCACCCCGAGTTGCCCCTCGGTCACAGGCCCGGGAACAAGGGGTTGTCAAGTGTGAAGAATTCACAGTAATGTGCACCCAGTTCCAAACTGGCTGGTCCCATGCCGCCTCAACCGGAAAACACCATGATCAACAAGTTCGCCATCGCCTCCGCCCTGACCGCAGCCGCAACGCTGTCTCATGCAGGCGTCATCGTCAGCGCCCAGTCTGTCTCGATCCTTGTTGGAGCACCCGGTGTCGGTGACATTGTCAGCACCTATGACACGTATGGCTTGCTGGATGACTACGTCAGCGGCGAGACCGACTTTGACACCTACATGGCCAGCAACCCCCTGCACGTGGCCGACTTTGATATCTCCGACGGCGGCACCACGTATTACTACGAGTGGTTCTCCGAGTACGGCAACCCCGCAGCCACCGTCTCCTACGACCTGGGGTCCGTGCAACAGACCCTGGGCATGGCCCTGTGGAACGAAGATGCCAACGGCATTGGCAAGCTGAACGTCCTGGGCTCCGTTGACGGCACCACCTGGACCACCCTGGCCAGCAACATCACCCCCACCAACCACGCCTTCAACACGGACTACGGCGCAGACGTCCTGTCCTGGGGCACGACCTCCGCACGCTACATCAAGCTGGAAATGAGCGCATGCCCGGCCGGCGGCTCATGGATTGGCTGCAGCATCGGTGAGGTGGCCTTCAACGTGTCTCCCGTCCCCGAACCCAGCAGCCTCGCCATGACTGGCCTCGGCCTGGGCCTGATGGGGTGGGTTGCCGCCAGCCGCCGCCGCAAGCAAGCCTGAAGCTCCTTCCCCTACCCCACCATCGGTGCCCGTGGCGCTGTGATAATCACAGCCTCCCGCGCACCGATTTTTCTTTTCATGCCTGCTCATTTCCACGCACCTGGACTCGCCATCCAAGGCCTCACGCCACCATTGCACTGGTCCTCGTTCAAGGCCATCGCCTTCGACATGGACTCCACCCTGATCAACATCGAGTGCATCGATGAGATCGCCGACGCTGTCGGGAAAAAGGCCGAGGTGGCCGCCATCACCGAAGCAGCCATGCGCGGCGAAATCACCGACTTCAAGGACAGCCTTCGCCGCCGCGTGGCCTTGCTCAAGGGCGTGCCAGCCGAAAGCCTGGAACAGGTCTACGCACAACGTTTGCGCCTGAATCCTGGTGCCCAGGCCCTGATGAATGCCGCAAAGGCAGCGGGCCTGCAGACCCTGTTGGTGTCCGGCGGCTTCACTTTTTTCTCAGAACGGGTCAAGGACCGCCTGGGCATGCACGAAGCTCACGCCAACGTCCTCGCGATCGAAGGTGGCCTGCTCACGGGCGAAGTCGTCGGAGACATCGTCGATGGCGAGGCCAAGAAACGCCACTTGGCTGAACTGTGCGCCCGCCTTGGTTGCCCGACCCAGGCCGCGATCGCCGTGGGAGACGGCGCCAACGACCTGCCCATGATGAGCATCGCGGGCCTGAGTGTCGCCTACCACGCCAAGCCCAAGGTGCGCGAGCAAGCCATGGTTTCGATCCAGGAAGGCGGCCTGGACCGCCTCCTTGAATTGCTGCATTGACACCCTTGGACCGCTCGCTCGCGCACTGCGCCGCGCTCACCGAGAAAAGCGGATGAACATGGAAACCAGCACCAAGGTGACCACCACTACCTGAGCGGACGCCATCCGCCAGAGCAGGGGCTGATGCAACTCAGGCACCTGGGCCTGCGGATGGCGCATGCGCGCCGAATGCAACAGGCCCACGGTCATGCCCATGAGGATGAACAGCGTGGGCACGAAAGTTCTCGACAGGAACCAGGCACACACCAGGAATCCGACAAATGACGTTCTCAGAAGGACGGCATATTGCGCATGCGCATCATCGGATTTCAGGCAGCGGATGATGCGATTCAATGCCTGAAACGCAAGAACGATCAGCCCGATCCACAAGAAATACCCGAGCAACCCCAACTCCGCAAAACACAAAACAAAGGAGTTGTGCGCCGTTCGCTCGTGATGCTCGGTGAAATTGCCATATCCAACCCCCAAGAAGGGGTCGCTCTTGAGCATCTGGATGCCGTCGTTCCAGGCATCGATGCGCTCGCTGGCCGAACGCTCCTTGCCCGTCAAGCCTCGATCCCCACCCACCAACCCCAGTGAGAACGCCAGCACCCCTGCCATGCCGAACAGCGCCGCCCAGACCTTGCCAATGCGGTCTTTGAAGAAAAACAGCAAGGCGGCAGCCACCCCCAGCATCCCGCCCCGGGAATGGGTCAAAGTCAGCACATACCCCAACAAAGCCAACCAGGGAGAAACCAGAATCATCCGCCAAATGGCCGATGCCTTTTCTGGCAGGTGCATGAACAACCAGGGCGCAACCACGATGATCGTCTGAGCAAAATCGTTCGGGTCATTCAGGAAGCCGACGCTGCGCAGCCGCCATATATATGCCCCCGAATCATCAAGGGCCGGCACAGTGGGCCGCTCCTTGGGCAGGATGACATTCTCATGCGCCAACTGCGGAATGATCAGCATTTCCAGATTGACACCTTGATGAAAAGCCAGCAACCCCTGAAAACAAAGCACCACGACACAACCCAGGAATAACTTGGTCAGCGTTTTGAATCGTTCAATGGTGTCGACATTCAAACATGTCAGGACAAATAGCATGGCCGGGGTGCTGATGACGCCGAAGGCGCCCATCGCCGCACTCAGGTCCGAGTGCAACAACACGGATACAAAGACCACCACGGACAGCCACGCCAGCACAGCGAAGTGCTGGCGGCTGGCAGCTCCACCCCCGCGTTGCCGGGCCTCGACCACAGATGCCAAAAAAGTCACGGCCCACAGTATCAGGATGGGGCGATAAGCCATGATTTCGGGCGCGAACTGCTCGATTGGCCTGACGAACACCATGAACACGTAGAGCAAATAAGCTCGAAATCCCACTCGCCATCCCCCTCAGAACACCCGATCTTGCGCTCGAACTGTAACAAACCCACCGAGTCTGATGCAGGTCGGACAGCGCCGGAAACAAAAGCCGACGCACCCAATATGTGAGACCCGTCACATGCCAACAGAATCATGGGCAACGTTTCGTGACCGAATCGTCAAATCTTCCTTGGCAAAACACGCCGCAGCGCAAATGTCAGCAGCAAGCGGCGTCAACGATTTGTTACGCACCCAACCGCCCCCTGGCCGAAACTGCCTTCAACCCATCGGACAATCCAGCCTGCGAGCCGAACCGATGAGGACGTGCCAACGCATCGCTGAAAAGGATAGCGCAATGATTGCTCAAAGCCCCGCCGCCCCCGCCCTGACCCAGGGGACCGACGGCTCTCTCCAGACCCTTCCCCGTCGCATCCACCGTCACAAGGTGGGCTTTGCGGCCCTTGCGCTCCTCAGTGCCCTGACCTTGGCTGGTTGCGGCGGCGGCGGTGGTGGCGATGGCGCCACCGACGAAATGACGGAGGCCGAACGCCTGCGTCGCAAGACGAGCACGTCGACCACCACGTCGCCGACGGCTCCCACGACGCCGACCACCGAAACGACCACGACCCCCCCCTCGACGGGCACGGGCACCACCACCCCGACCACACCGACGTCCGAAGACACGACGGCCCTGCCGAGCAGCACCCCTGCCGACATGACCGAAGGCCTGAACGGCATTTGGCCGCCGCCCTCGCGCAACCTGTCGTCCTCTGCCTGCTCCACCCGCCTGGTCGGCAAGCGCAACACCTATGATGTTGGCCCCGGCAAGCAATACACCGAGCTGACCGATGTGCCCTGGCTGTCGCTGCAAGGCGGCGATGTCGTGAACATCCACTACCGCTCGACCCCCTACCGCACCAAGGTCGGCCTGCGCCCCCTGGGCACCGCCACGGCGCCGGTCTACATCAATGGCGTGACCGACACTTCCTGCAACCGCCCGATGGTCTCCGGCGCAGGCGCCGTCACCGCCAAGGACGCGATCGCAGCCAACTTCTTCCCGCTGGTGTCCAACCTGGGCGTCTTCACGATCTTCCGCCTGCCCACCGACAGCCGCGACACCTACACGCCGGGCTACATCACCATCCAGAACCTGCACATCTCGGGCGCCAGCTCGAAGAACACGTTCACGAACCACACCGGTGCCACCCAGGCCTATGACGATGGCGCAGCCGCCATCTACGCGGTTCGCGTCAACCACCTGACGGTCGAGAACTGTGAAATCACCGGCAACGGCAACGGCGTCTTCACCAACACGCGTGGTGGCTCGTCGATCGACCACAGCGCCTACCTGGTGTTCCGCCGCAACAAGATCCACCTCAACGGCAACGCCAACCGCTCGACCGAGCACAACTTCTACACGCAGGGCTATCGCGTCCTCTTTGAAGGCAACGACATCGGTCAGGCCTACGGCGGCTCCTCGCTGAAGGATCGCAGCAGCGGCACCGTCATCCGCTACAACCGCGTCATCGCCTCGGCCCGCGCCCTGGACCTGGTGGAGACCGAAGAGGAATACGCAACCACCGTGCAGTCGGATCCGCTGAACGATTTCGCCTGGGTTTATGGCAACGTGATCATCAACGATTACTACCAGCCCCTGGGGATCTCCGGCCGCCCGATCCACTTCGGTTTCGACAACACGCCGTCCCGTGCCCGCAAGAACACCCTGTTCTTCTACGGCAACACCTACATCAACCGCAGCACCTGGACCAAGTGGTACTACACCACCGTCTTCCAGCTCGGCGGCAACGATGACTGGCTGCCCTACCCCGACATGGCTGTCGAGGCTTCCGGCAACGTGTTCTGGAACGACGATGGCTCCACCCAGTGGCGCTTCCTGGCCAACAACACCAACGGCAAGATCCGCTTCCGTGGCACCAACTACCTGCCCACCAACCGGTACCAGGATGACAGCGTGGTCTCGGGCACCTCGACTCGCCGCTACGACTACACCGGCCACACCATGATCGAAGGCGACGCCCCTGGCATCGACGCTGCCACCTTCGTGCCCAGCTCGACCTCGCCTGTGTTGAACAAGGGCATCCTCGGCCCCAGCTTCACCCCAGCCGCAGCCACCGCCGCCAACCTGGTCGTGGATCGCGAGTTCACCGCACCGTTCGGCACCCGTGCTCGGGTCCTGAAGGGCGCAGCCCAGGACCTGGGTGCCTTCGAGCAGCAGTGATCTCCCCCGCCCCATGAAGAAGGCCCCGACCGGGGCCTTCTTTTTTTCCTGTTTGCCATTCACATCGGGGGCATCCGCGCGGAAATCGCTCACGGGTGCCGCCGACTCGACTGCTTATGATGCGCGCATGACGCAATCCTTCACCCGGCTTGCGGCCGTCAAGGCCGCAGCCATCATGTCGCTGTCGACGTACGCAACCGTCATCCTCGGGCTGGTGGTGAGCGCATTGCTGGCGCGCAGCCTGGGCCCCGAAGACTACGGCCGCTACGCATACGTGCTCTGGCTCGTGGCGTTGCTGATGTCACTGGGCAATCACGGCATCCCCAGCACAGCCACGCGCTTCATCTCTGAAACACTGGGAGCCGGGCACCATGACAAGGCCGCCGTGATGCATGGCTGGCTGCAGAAAATGCAGCGAATCACCCTGGTGCTGGTTTCACTGGTCTTCATCGTGTCCCTGCCTTTTCTGAGCCCCACCGGCTGGGAACACGAGCACGCACTCCTGGCGGGCATCTGCCTGATCTGCTTCCTGCCCAAGGCCACCTACCAGTTCCACACGGCGGTGGCCAAAGGGCACTGGGCCTTCTGGGTCGAGGCATGGGGCAACATGATCGTCAGCGTGATCTACACCATCGGTGTGGCGATCCTGTACTGGATGCAGTCGGGGCTGCATGCGAACCTTTGGTGGTTTGCCATCGTCTGCGTCTTTCACGTCGTGCTGGTCCGCCTCCTGCAGAACCGCGCAGGCATCCACCCGCAGTCAGGCACACTCGATGCACCTGACCTGGCTCGGATCAAGCACGCCATGGGGTGGACGGCCTTGCAGTCGCTGATCACCGCACTGAGTGCGCGCACCTTCGAGATCTACCTGCTGGGGCGTTTGATCGGGCTTGCCGAAGTGGGCTACTACACCATCGCGGCCAACCTGGCCCGCGGCGGCATCGAGTTGCTGTCATCCAGCCTGTCGACCCTTCTCATGCCGACCCTGGCCAGGGCGCGAGGTCAAGGTGGCTATGAGCAAGTTCGACCGCTGCTGTCCGATGCCAATCGCTATTTTTTCTTCCTTGGCGTGCTCATGGCCGGCGTTGGCGTGATGTGGGCGCCCCCTGCCATCCAGCTCATCTACGGCGCGCGCTATGAAGCCATCATCCCTGTCCTGCAGTTGATGGTCGTGCTCAGTGGCCTGGCCTTGCTGGACAACCCCATCTCTTCGCTGCTGCTGATCATCGACGATCAGCGCATCCGGACCGTTCGCGCCGTCTCATCTCTGGTGGTCAGCGCCGCCGCGGCCTTGCTGCTCATCCCTTCTCACGGGCTGATGGGGGCAGTGTGGTCCAGCGCCGTGAACGCGGTGGTCATCATCGGCGGCTTTGGCTACTACGCGTACCGCATGATCGGCTTTCGACCGCCATGGCTCGCCATGGGCGGGATTGCTGCCTCCGGGCTGTGCGCAGCGGCTGCAACACAGGCCCTGCTGTGGATCGACAACGGAGCCGCGATGCACTGGCTTGCTGGCTGTCTGTATGCCGTGACCATGATCACCATGACCGTTGGCATGCGGGTGTGGAGCCCCAAGGACGCAAACCTGCTGATCGCCTTGCTCAAGAAGAAAGAGCGCGTCTTCTCTCGCTTGATCGCCAGGCTTGAGCACTGGTCAATGCGCCATTCATCCCCCTAAAGTGAATAGTGATCTGCAACACAGGCTTTGCTATCCTGAGCAAATCATCAACACGGGGATGCCGGGCCCGCACAGGGCGGCCGCCGGATCATGAACCTATTGCTCGTTTCGCCCGCACTCCCGCCACATCAGGCGGGAGAGGCTGAATACGCGTCCCTGCTCACCCGACAACTGGTTTCTCAGGGGCATCAGGTCACCGTTCTGACCGAAGTCCAAGACGGGCAAGGCGAGCCCATGCACCAGGGTGCGCGGCTGTACCCGATCATGCGAACCTGGGGGTGGTCCGAGATCTGGCGCCTGATGCGTGTGGTTCGCGAGGTGCGACCGGACGGCATCATCATCGTGTTCACCGACTGGTTGTTTCGTGATCACCCAATGATCACCTTCGTGCCGCTCTACCTGAAATGGATGGGAGCCAACAGCCGCGTGCTGACTGTTTTTCAGCTGGAAGATGGCATCACCCCTGACGGTCTGGGCAACCGTGTGGCCCAAAAACTCCTGAGCCGGATCGCCCGGCTTTGGGGGCTCCCCTGTGTCCACGGGTATGGGGCATTGCTGGCTGCGCCGCATGCCGTCGCCGCCCTCGGCTCTGGCATCTTGCAGAACATCCGCGCCAAGGCGCCATCGCCCGACCTGCGCGCCGTTCTCACGCCCCCACCACCTCTGTTGCCCCCCGAACAAGATCAACAGAGCTCCTCCCGCACCGACGTCCGCAGCCGCCTCGGCGTGCCCGATCACGCCATCTGTTTGGCTTACTTCGGATATGTGTACCCTGGCAAAGGTGTCGAAACCCTGTTGAACGCAGTGCGCCGACTCAAAGACCAGGATCGGGACATCCACCTGCTGATGGTCGGAGGGGGGCGTCACAGCCGCGTGCCAGCCAATGCCTTCGAGCAGCGCATGCAGGCACTGTGCGAATCACTCGAGCTGATTGACTGCGTCCACTGGCTACAAGGGTACGAGTCCGGGTCGGTGGACAGCAGCGCCGAACTGGCCGCAGCAGACATGGCCACCCTGCCATTCGATGACGGGGTCGAACTTCGGCGCAGCAGCGTGGCGGTGGTTGCCGCTGCGGGCTTGCCCTTGATCACGACGCACCCTCAAGAAACAGGCAGCCCTTTCAAGGCAGAGGAAAACTCCCTGTTGTGCAGCCCTCAGGATGCCATCGGCCTGAGCGATGCCATCACCCGCATCGCCGATGACCAAGCCCTCAGCGACAGGCTCCGAGCAGGCTCGAAACAGTTGGTGCGTGAATGGTTCTCATGGCAGCGCAGCATCCAGCTCATGGAGTCGGCGTTGAGCCCGGACCAGGCCCTGACGCACTGAGCCAGAGGCCCGTGCGAAAACCCAAGGGACGCATCAGACCGCTGAACGCATGGCTTCAGCCAGGCGGGAAGCGATCCTCTGACGATCGTAAAGCGCCTGCGCAGACCGGAAGGCTCGCTCGCCGAGGGCTCTCGCTCGCGAAGGATCGGACACCAACGCCAGGCAAGCCTCTGCCAAGGCCGCCGGGTCATCGCGCAGCAAGATCTCCGATTCAGGCGCGAGCGCCAGCCCTTCTGCGCCAATCGTTGTGCTGACGATCGGCATGCCTCGCATGGCGGCCTCGATCAGCTTCACGCGGGTGCCTCCACCCGTCAGGATCGGGCAGACGACCACAGCGGCTTCGGCGTACACGGCATCCAGGTCATCCACGAACCCCATCACCTTCACGCCAGGCGGCATCGGCGATGGCATCGGGATGGTGTCACCCGCAGAACCAACCAACCACAACTGAGCGTCCGGACGCGTCGCTTGCACACGGGGCCACACCTCGCGGACGAAAAACGCAGCCCCTTCGGCATTGGGTTCGTAGGAATAAATGCCCACCATCAGGAAGACCGGGGCCACGTCGGTTTTCTGATATCGCGATGGGCCAGCCGCAACGCCATTGGGCACCGTCATGACGCGCTCGGGCGGCACGCCAACCAGGCGGCTCAACAAGCGCGCGTCATCGTCAGCACAGACAAGGGTTCGATGCGCACGACGAACCGCCCGAGATTCCATTTTCTTGATCGCCCAGATGCCTGCCTGCGTGATCCACTTCTCCCGCCCGGCAGGCAGCTGCGCCGCCCGACGGCGCGCCACGACGTGCTCGACATCGTCCATGTCGAAGAACGTGGGCGGCAAGTCCGCCTGCCCCGACAACAAGCTCATGCTGGGCAAGCGATGCGCCAGAACCAGCGCAGGTCGTTGCTTGAGCGCGTCCGTCACCGCAACGACCTGCCCCCCAGCCACGGCCGCACGGTATCCGATGGACAGCACGGGTGACAGGCACCCGAGCAACTGCTGGAGAAGGTAAGGCGTGCGGCGATCAGGCTGCGTGCGCAACAAGGCCTGCACCCTGGCTTCGATATGCCAGTGCGAAGCCAACTCTTGCTCGATGTGCGCAGACGTCGCCACGTCATCAGCGCACTCGGGTGGCCTTGCACAAACCACATCCAGGGCGAACCCGGCTTGGGCCGCCGCATCCAGCAACATGCGAAACCGCTGATAAATGCCGTGCCGGGTCTGGCCAAGGCGATCCAGCCGCAAGCCGGTGACGACAAGGCAGCGAGCGGCCTTGCTCATGCCAAGCGCCCCACAGCACGGCGCAGGCCGCGAGTCCAGGCCAGCGGAACCAGGGCCCGCAGCAGGAAGGCCAAGGTTTCCTGGTTGAACCTCAGTCGGACCGCGCGCCATGCTTCCAAGATGGCTTGCCCCTGACGATCGCTGCGCAGCAAGGCACGTGCATGCCTGAGGCGGATGTCGGCGAACGTGTCGGCCAGCAGGCGAGGATGGTCCGTGGCATAGGTTGGATGGCGATGCAAAAAGGCCGCGTACACACCCAGGATCTGCTCATAACCCGCCACGCTGTCACTGCTGAGGCTGCCTTCGACCACCCGAACGTGCACTGCATCGAACATCAATCGAACGTACCCCCGCCGCCCATGGAGCAGGCGCAAGTAAAGGTCGATGTCTTCCGCCCGACGCAAGGATTCGTTGAAGCCACCGACATCCAGAAAGACCTGGCGGCGCATGAACACGCTTGACATGCCGAGATACGGATGTCGAAACACGGCCTCGAAGCTCTCCTCGAGCCGATGTGGCGGGATGCCTTGCGGCCAGTCATGTCGCTGCGCCAGCGCCACGTGATCGATCTGCTGAACGCTGTTGGACAGCACCATCAGCGCCCAGGGATGAAGGCGAGCCAGCGCCAGGCAGCTCGACAGCATCTGCGGATGCCACAAGTCATCCGAATCGACAAAGCCCACCCACTCACCCTGTGCCGCGCGAACACCGGCATTGCGGGCCGCTGCCACGCCCGCATTGGTTTGGTCGATCACCTTGACCGAAGGATAACGAGCCACGACCCCCAAGGTGTCGTCCGTGGAGCCATCGTTGACCACGATGACCTCGACATCCGGCAAGTCCTGCGCCAGCACGTGTTCAATCGTTTCACCGATGAATCGGGCGCTGTTGTATGCAGGGATCACGACGCTGACGACTGGCACACCCACCCCTCAGGACAAGGATTCCAGGAAAGACACCAAGGCAGGGCCATGGCGCTCTGCGGCGAACCGCTCCCGGCAGGCCCAGGCTCGGGCTCGCATTTCGGCAACCCTGGAGCGATCTCGCAGCATGGACATCAGATGGGCCCCGCTGTCGAAGGAATACACAGGATGATCCGACCCGAGGTATTGGCGGGAGCCACTGTAGCCCTTGGCTGGCAAAGCCACCGGCACACCTGCCGCCACACTGGAGATCAGCCGATCGGGGACCGTGAGCTCAAAACGGGTGGCGTCCTCGCAGGCACTCAGGTTGTAGGCGATCAGGCTGGCGTCATGCGACGCCATCTTGCGGATCAACTCAGGCTGGGACAGGGGTGAGAACGGCTTGCGCAGTGGGTGCCCATCCGTCGTCTCGGGCGAGGTGGCGTGATGCAGCTCAACGCCAGCTTGCAGCATCTCCAGCATCAACGGTCGCAGGTCATCGGCTGCGTGGATCGTCCTGGACGACAGGTCCGTGCGCCCGATGAAAATCAGGTTGGGATCGGCCCGCCCTTGTGGCTGCGCCTCTGCGGACTGGAAAGCGCCCGTCCAGCAAGGTGGCAGCACCATCGCTGGCAGCCTGGCGTCGATGAGCCCGGCTTTGAGAAAGTGATCGCGCATGGCGACATCGGGAAAGAGCACGCCATCGAGCACCGAGCAAGCGCGCTTCATCATCCAGTTCTGACGGGCCACCCCCATGGCGTCGAGCGCAACGGGGTAGCACAGCACCATCAGCACCAGTTTGAGGCCGGGCATGCGCCGCTTGATGCCAATCAGGTCAGCCAGGGGCTCCGTGCCCCAATAAGCCACCAGGGTGTCCGCGGAAGACGCCGACACGGCCTGCTCCACACCACGCAGGTAAGCAGGCAGGAAAGTGCCGGTGAAGCGCCCGACTCGCTGCAACGATCGGCTCCAGCCGCCCGCCCCCTGAGAGGACATCCAGCTGCCAGAGTCAGGCACCCAACTCGTGGGCCTGCGGCCCTGAATCATCACCTCCAAAGAGGTGCGGTGGTCGATGTCAGGGCCCAGCAGAGCGATGCCACGCGCCATGAAAACCTCAGGCTTGTGCCGTCATCACAACGACGCCATCGGCATCGGCATAGAGCATGTCTCCGGGCCACACGGGCACGCCCTGGATGGTGACCATGACGTCGGTCTGCCCCTGTTGGCGCTTCTCGGTCGGCATGGGCATGCAGCCCAGCGCGCGGATGCCGACATCGCATTCGGCCAGTTCGGCCACGTCGCGCACGCAACCATCGATCAGCACACCCGCCCAGCCATTGCGTTCGGCCGCCTTGCCCAGGTTGCCCCCCAGCAGGGCCTTGCGGGTGGAAGCGCCGCCGTCGACCACCAGCACACGCCCCTCACCGGGCGAATCGACCATCGCCTTGACGAAGGTGTTGTCCTCGTGGCATTTGACCGTCACCACGCGACCGCTGAAAACCTTGCGCCCGCCAAAATCACGGAAGACCGGAGGCAGGACGCGGAATGTGCCATCCGCGTTGTTTTTGTGTTCATCGCACAAGTCGCAGGTGGAGAAGGTCTGGCTCATGTGGCCCCTCGCGTGGAAATGACAGATTTATGCGCCATTATCGGGCCACTCATCCCTCCCAGAACACCGACTTGCGCCCCCGAAGCAAAGGGGCCTTGGTCGCCCCGCGCCTGCCATGACACGCATCGCCCTCGTCACGCCCATGCTGCCCGTGCCCCACGACATGACGCGCGGGCGCTACATCCACGAAACCGGCCGCTCGCTGTCGCGCATGGCGGAGGTGAAGGTTTTTTTTCAACAGGCCCGCTACCCAAGGCTGCCACTGATCGCCCCGCGCAGTTTCATCGATGGCACCGTGGGCAGCGACCACCAGGTCGATGGGCTTGAGCTGGAAACCTTCACCTACCCGGTCCTGCCGGTCGTGTCCCGGGCCATCAATGGCCACGTGAGCGGGCACCTGTTGCTGCCACGCGTGAAGGCGTTCAAGCCTGACATCGTCCTGGCCTACTGGGTCTACCCCGATGGCTACGCAGCGGTTCGCGTGGCCCGTCAGCTCGGGGTGCCGGCCGTCGTGGGCGCGCTGGGTTCGGACATCCACGTGCGCAGCGGCATCAACGACTTCATGACCCGCAAGACCATCCGCGAAGCCGATGCACTGCTGACGGTCAGCGAAGCCATGCGTCAGACGGCCATCCGCGAATTCGACGCCCCCGCGGACAAGGTCCACACCATCGTCAACGGCTTCAACACCTCCGTCTTCCATCCTCGCGACCAGCAGACCATGCGACAGCAGCTCGGCATGGATGCGGACGAGTCGTCCATCGTGTACGTGGGTCGCTTCGTCGAGGCCAAGGGCTTGCGCGAGTTGCTGACGGCCTTCACGGCGCTGCGGCAGACTCGCCCCAAGCTCAAGCTCAACCTCGTGGGCGACGGCGTGATGAAGGCAGAGCTGCTGGAGTTGATCCGTCAGTCCAACCTCGGCGATGCGGTCCGGGTGCCGGGGGGCATGGAGCCACAGAAGGTGGCGGAGTGGATCTGTGCCAGCGATGTGCTGACCTTGCCCAGCTGGTCAGAGGGCTACCCCAACGTCGTGGTGGAGGGCGCGGCGTGCGGACGGCCCGTGGTGGCCACGGACGTGGGCGGCACGCGGGAAATCATCGATGAGCACAATGGCATCCTGATCCCGCCACGAGACCCACTGGCCTTGCAGCAGGCGCTGGAGCACGCACTGGATCGCGCCTGGGACCACCAGGCCATCGCGGCGCGCATGCAACGCACCTGGGACGACGTGGCTGTCGAGACGCTGCAGGTTTGCGAGGACCTGCTGAGGCACCGCCAAAGGTGAGCCCTGATCAGGGCCTGTCAGCGACCTCGGCCACGAAGTCCTGCAACTGCAGGATGTTGTGGCGCCACTGGCGATGCTCGGTGATGTAGGTGCGGGCAGCGCTCCCCACCTGGCGCAGGGTGGCCTCGTCACGGCTGCGCGCCAGCACCTGGGAGACGGCCTCATCCAGGTTGCCGGCCTGGAACATCCAGCCGGTTTCTCCCGGGCGCAGCACCTCGCGGATCGGCAGGAAGTCCGGAGCGATGGGTGGCACGCCGCAGGCCATGAACTCGAACAGCTTGACCGGCGATGTGTAGTCTCCCGCACTCGGCAGGATGGCCATGTCCATGGCGGCCAGCAATCCGGGCACCTGGTCGTGTGGCACACGTCCCACGAGGATGACCTGCTCCTGCAACCCCTTGTCGGCCACGAAAGCCTTGACCTCGTCGAACTTGGCGCCATCACCCACGAGCAACAGCTTCAGGTGCGGAGCCGCTGCCAACCGGTCGGCGATGCGGTAGACGAACTGGTCGATGGCGTGCCACGGGACAAAGGCGCCCAGGTAACCGCAAACCACATGACCCTCAAGCCCCCACTTGCGCCGCGCCTCATCGCGCTGCGACTGGGTGAAGGTGAACTGGGCGATGTTGGCCGCATTGGGCGAGACGATGGTCGGTGCGATGTGCCCATGGACCTCGATGGCGCGATCACGGAACACCGAGGACACGAACACCAACCCGTTCGCACGCCGGAACACCCAGCGCTCGATCACCATCGCCAGCGACTTGAAGAAGAGCGGACGCACGCGCTCGACCGCGGCGGAGTCGTTGACTTCGAGGATGACGGGAAGCTTTCTCCAGCGAGCCAGCAACACCGTCACGAAGAGATAGAGCGAGTAACGCTCGTAGATGAAATCCAGCCCGGGGTTGCTGCGGAAATAGCGCCACAGCCGCCAACCTGCCATGCCGTTGTAAGCCAGCTCGGCCAACTCGAATGCAGGCTCGGGCAGGCGAGACACCCACTTCATCATCCAGGTGGCCTGAGATGTCGGCGACATGGCCTTGGGGGTGGAGTAAGGATCCGCTCCCGGCAGCGAAATGATGTCGACCGTCACCCCGTCAGCGCGCATGGCGTCCGTGATCCCACGGATGTGGACGCCCTCGACCGCCTTCCCCTGGGTTCGGTGGTGATACAGCATGTGCCGGATCCGGCGGTTGTTCTTCTCAGTCAAGACAAGCCTCTCTCGAGCCAGTGTAGCATCGGGCCATGTCCAGCCATCCCCCCGTTTCCAGGCCCCATCCCCTGCGCATCGTGCACGTGGTCGACTCACTTGAAGTGGGCGGGCTGGAGAGGGTCACCGCAGACCTGGCCATGGCCCAGCACCAGGCCGGCCACCGCGTGACGGTGTTCAGCCTGTTCACCACGGACGGGCTCAAGGCAGAACTTCAACAGGCCGGCATCGAAGTCATCGAGGGGCACAAAAGGGCATCACTGGACCGCGGCGCGCTGTCTCTCTTGCGCCGCACCCTGCGCCAACAACGCGCGCACATCGTGCACGCTCACAACTTCGTGCCCAATTACCACGCCGCGCTGGCCGGGCTGGGCCTGTCCGCCCGCCAGGTCTGCACCCTGCACGACATGGGCTCGCGACTGGTCAATCCGCGACTGCGCCGACTCTTCAAGCTGTCGCTGCTGCGCACGCACCAGGTGGCGATGGTCGGCTCTCAAGTGCATCGGCAGCACACGGGCTCGGGCCTGGTGCCGTCGGCCCGCGCCCACGTGGTGCTCAACGGGATACCTGTGGAGCGGTTCGAAGGCTCGGCACAGGCCCGCTCCAAGGCGCGAGCCGAGCTGGGACTGGGCAGCGACGACCTCGTGATCGGCTGTGTGGGCCGGCTGGTGCCGCTCAAGAACCACCACCGGATGATCGAGGTCATGCCACGCCTGTTGGCCCGCCACCCCGACTTGCGACTGCTCATCATCGGGGACGGCGAACGGGCCACGGCACTGCGGGAGCTGGTGGATGGGATGCAACTGGGCAAGCGGGTGATCCTCGCAGGTCAGCGCCAGAATGTGGGCACCCTGCTGCCGGCGCTCGACATCTTCGCCCTGCCCTCGCAGACAGAAGGCCTGTCCATCGCCCTGCTGGAAGCCTGCGCAACCGGGTTGGCCGTGGTGGCCACTCAAGTGGGCGGAAACGTCGAAATCATCCACGACAACCAGACGGGTCTGCTGATTCCTGCGGACGACAACGATGCCCTGTTCTGTGCGCTGGATCGCCTGGCCTCGGACGCTGGCTTGCGCCGGGAGTTGGGCCACCGAGCCAGCACATGGGTTCGCGACAACGCATCTGTCCAAGCCCTCATGAAGGCCTATGAACACGTCTACCAGGCGGCACTTCCTGGCTGACATGGCCGCGCATCACCCCTTCTTCAGCGCCTCGCGAAAGAAGGCAAACGCGCGAGCCATGCCCTCACGGGTCGACACCCGAGGCGTCCAGCCCAGGGCCTTGAGTGCAGCATTGCTGTAGCGCAACGGCTGGTACATCGACTTGACCACATAGGGCGTGAACAGCGCGGGCAGTTGGCCTTTGGAGCGCCGGTGGTACCAGACGATCAGGCGGGATGCGAGCATGAACAGTGGGTACGGCAGTGGAATGCAACGCAGGCGCTCGACTTCACGGCTGTAGGCTTTCAAGTAGGCGCGACAGGTGGGCAGGTCGTCATCGACCACGCTGAACACGCTCCCGGCCTGTGCCTTGAGCGCGGCCATCGCCGCGGCATCAGCGCAGTTGTCCACGTAGGTCAAAGGCAGGATGGCCGGACCACCGAGCGAGACAAACAGCCCCATGGCCTTCAGCCCGACACGAGAGGACAGCGCTCCGCCGCCCGGCCCGTAGATGACCCCAGGCCGCAGCACCACCCCTTCAAAGCCATGGCGCTGCCTGAACTCGTTGAAAAGGTGCTCCTGGCGAGTTTTCGCATAGCCATAGGCCCCGCGCTCCACGCCCACAGGCTCAATGGGCACCCGCTCGTCCAGGACATCACCACGGCCCAGGTCGGCCGCCTTGTAAACGGAAAACGAGCTGATCAGGACGATGCGCTTGACCTGGGCTTCGCAGGCTGCTTCCAGGAGGTTGCGCGACGTCAGCACGGTGTTGGCGAACATGTCGGCGGCCGCGCCCTTCATGCCTGCCGCGGCATGGATGACACAATCGACGCCCGAAACCAGGGGTTGCAGCTGCCCCCTCGACAGCAGGTTGGCCTGAACCACCTCGATTTCGGCATCGGGCGACAGCCCTCGCCATCGCTGCATCAGCGATGCCGGGACGGTGCGCCGCACGTGCACGCGCACGGACTTCACGCCCAGCCCGAGCAGGCTGTCGACGATGCGACTGCCCAGGAAGCCTCCGGCTCCAGTGACGAGGACCTTCATGCCTGCCCCCTCATGCCCACGACCAGGGTGTCGATCAGGCGGCAGACCCTCAAGATGTGCTCCGGCGGGATCGGGTCGGCACCACGGTCTTCAACGGCGTCATAAAAGCGGTTCAGGAGCACGCGCATGCACTGAAAGTAATGGTATTCGTGGCGACGGAAGAGCCCGACATTGCGCCAGCCGTTGCGCCAGAACTGGCGCGCCTGCACGAAAGCCGGGAACAGCCGACCGATCGATGCCGGCTGGGACCAGCTGGCGCTGTGCACCAACGTCCGGGTTGTGTAGTCGAGTTCGACCGAATCTCGGGTGCCAACAACCCGAAGCGTGTGCGCCACCGGCTTGCCGTGCGCACTGATGTAGCCCGTGACCGTCAGCTTGTCACTGCGCAGCATGAATCGCAACTCGTCATGCAATTCGTCCAGCACAGGATCGCCAGATGGCTCGCGACGGCGAAACGACAGGACCTGCGCCTGGACATCGTCACCCACATGGGCCATGACTTTGGCGAGGACGTGGTCCAGCACATTGTGAAAAAGCTTGCCCGGCAGGCGGTGGACCCAGTGATTCGGGTCCGACATCACGGCCAGGCCATAGTCACCGGCCAGGTTGTAGCCGTAGTGGGTGTCGAGGTGCACGATGTCACCCAGCGCCCCTTTGGACAACAAACGCTCCAGCTCCAGACCGGGCGGCTCGTAGTTGTAGAGGTAGTTCACGCTGACGCGCTTGCCAACTCGCGCGGCGCAATCGGTGATGCAGCGCGCATCGGCCTCGGTCAGGGCGAAAGGCTTTTCAACGAAGACATGGCAGCCGGCTTCCAGCGCCAGCGTTGCCAGGAAGACATGCGAATCGGGCGGCGTGGCGATGTGCACCACGTCAGGACGCACCTCGGCCAGCATCTCGCGCATGTCCGTGTAGCGACCGGGCACGTTCATGCGAACGGCCAACTGCTCCACCATGAGGGGCTCCAGGTCGCACACAGCCACCACCTCACCGCGGCCCGTGGCACGAATCTGTTCCACGTGACCATCTGCGATCTTGCCGCAACCCACCACTGCAATCTTCAGCACAACTCCCCCGGATGTGATGCGACGCCCGGCTCAGGAATCACCAGGTCAGCGCAGGCGCGACGATAGCGTCAGGCAGCAAACCAGGCAGCCCCCAGGTCCGGTGTTTCCTTGAAAACAGACGCATGGAAGGTCCGGCACGGCCTAACATACCCGCTTCAAGACAAGGCGATCCTGCCACCTCTGCATCGACATGAGCACGTCCGAACTGGCTTTTTTCACTGCGGCAGGGCTGATCTGCTACACCTATGCATTTTATCCAGTGGCCATCTGGCTCCTGGCCAAATTGCGCCCCACCGCCCCTGCCCCGCTGCTGCCCGACGAAGCCCTGCCTGCGGTCACGGCCGTGATCGCCGCGCACAACGAAGAGTCCAGGGTCCTGAACCGACTGAACAACCTGCGGGCGCTGAACTACCCTCAAGACCGGCTGCATGTGATCTTCGTGTCCGACGGCTCGACCGATCGCACGGCCGAGGTGCTGCGCGGTCACGCCAACGTCGAAGTCATCGCCTACCCTGAGCGCAGGGGCAAGGCCCACGCCATCAACACCGCACTGCTGACCGTGAAGACGCCCGTGGTGCTGTTTTGCGATGTGCGCCAGGAAGCCCGCCCGGACGCCCTGCGGGCCCTGGTCTCCACGCTGATGCAACCCGGCAACGGGGCTGTGAGCGGCGAACTCGTGCATCGGACACCCGGCACGCAGGTGGCCGCCAACATCGGGCTGTACTGGCGCTATGAAAAGTGGATCCGCCGATCAGAGAGCCAGGCCCGCTCCGTCGTGGGCGCGACAGGCGCCTTCTACGCCATCCGAACAGCGCTGTTTCGCCCCCTCGAGCCTGGCACCCTTCTGGATGACTTCGAGACCCCCATGCAAATCGTCGCGCAAGGCCATGCCGTGCGTTTCGATGCACGGGCAGAGGTCTTCGACGACCTGCAAACCGAGATGGCCGGTGAGCGCAAACGCAAGCTGCGCACGCTGGGCGGCAACTTTCAGAGCTTTGCCCGCCACCCCTGGCTGTTCATGCCCTGGCGCAACCCGATCTGGATCGAGTTCGTCTCCCACAAGGTGCTGAGGCTGGCCGTTCCCTATGCGATGGCCGTGGCGCTGGCCAGCAGCTTGTGCGCCGGCGCAGCCTGGCTGCAGGCGCTGGGCCTGCTGCAACTGGTGTTCTACGGCGCGGCCCTGGCAGGGATGAACTCCACCTTGGCGCGGCGCAACCGGCTGGTGGCCTTCGCTGCGGTTTTTGTCGAGCTCAACTGGACGGCGCTGCAGGCAGGCGTGCAGTTCGCCACCGGCCGCCTGGACACGCGCTGGGACAAGACCTGACCCCTCTCAGCTCAGCTCAGGCTGGGTCGGCTTTTGATCGGTATGCAGGCCGCGGCACCACATGGTCGCGGTACTGCCCCGGGTCTCCCTGCAGACCAGCCTCGGCGGCTTTGGCGATGTTGTACATCTCGCGAGCGCTGACGTAGTGCAGTTTCCAGTCACGCCCATCGTTGTAGCGCCTCTGCATGTGCTCGAACGCTTCGCGCATGGGGCGACCCAGCAGGGTGTCGGTGTCGCGCTCCTGGGTGCCGTGGGTGTGCACCTTCACGAAAACCCATTCCGGCCGCCCTTCGACGTGGATGCCCGTGCGCACCCAGTTGTCAACCCGATCAGGCGTGGGCGGGCAGCTCGTGCGCACGTCCGCGTTCTCGATGCGAGGGATCAGCCCGAACTTGCGGGATGAAAAATTGAACCCAAGCGGCCCCTGGATCAACATCAGGTCACCCCAGGGCTGCCCCCCCACGCGCACAGGCCGACCGCGATCGTGAGACTTCGGCGCGGCCGGGTCATCCTTGGCGTAGTAGATCTGGTTGATGGTCGACGGCTGGCAGGGATCGGGGGCGGCGGGAAAGGTGAAGTCGGCGTAACACCCTTCTTCGCGCAAGACGATGAGCTCGTTGTCGACGCCACAGCAAAAGCCATCGCCTCGCGGATGGGAATTGTCCAGCGCCCAGTTGCCATGGATGAAGGACCACAGGATCTGGCCCGTCACAGGGTCGCGCGGCAGGGCGTCGTGGTCATTGGCCAGGATGCCGGTGAACCGGCGCAGCTTCTCCCGCAATCCGGCATCGGTGTCGTGGTGGTGGTGAAGGTGAACCTCCAGCTCACCCAGGCCCATGCGACAAAGCTCGACCAGCGGCTCGATGTGCTCGGGGCGATATTCTTCTTCGGGATAAAAGAAGGAATGAATCGGCTGGCGACCATCGGCGTCGCGCAGTCCTTCACAGAGTTTCGGGTATTCCTGGCGCCAGCGCGCCACGCGAGCGCACTCGACGTCGTAAGACGGCTGCTGATATTGCGGCTCGAAATGGTCGACAAAACAGAAAAGGAGGTGCTTCGTCGTGCCCGGGGGCACCTCGGCGCGGGCCCAATCGTGGCGGATGTAGGAGCCAAGCCAGTTGAGCAGGTGCTTCTGGCGAACCTCACGAGCAACCAAAGCCGCGGCAGCCAGCAACACCCCCCCGAACCCGAGCAACACCCACATCATTCGCTTCTTTCTTCGTGTTGTGCCTGAATGACACCTTTCCTGCCCATCCCCCAATCGGGATCGTGCGCGAGCAGAAATCCGCAAACTCTAACATTGCAGGTTGTATCCTAAGGGAGCCATCCCCTGGTTACGCGCCCCCCGGGCCACGGGGAAAGCGTCCTGACCGAATCGGATTTCGGGCATGATCCGCCGATTGAAGCCCCCCGCCCAGGGGCACTGGCTGGCAGAGGCCGCCAGTTGCACAGCTTGACAGCCAACAAAGAGAGGTCTCCATGGTTTCCACTCCGCGCAACACGATTCGCATGACAGCCCTGGCCGTCGCGCTGGGCTCGGTCTGGTTGATCAGCGGCTGCAGCAGCACCCGCGGCCTCCCCCCGGCACCGACTTCCACGGAAAAATCGGCTGAGCATGTCTATCAGATCGGCGCGCTCGACGAAGTGTCGGTGGTGGTCTGGCGAAACCCGGATCTTTCCTCGACGGTCACCGTTCGTCCCGATGGACGCCTGTCGCTGCCCCTGGCCGAGAACATCGTGGCAGCCGGCAAGCGCCCCGAAGAGCTGTCGCGCGAAATCGAATCGGCTCTGGCCAAGTACATCCGCGACCCGGTGGTCACGGTGCTCGTGACCCGCGCGCAGGGCGAAGCCAGCCGCCAGGTCCGCATCATCGGCGAGGCCGCCCGTCCGCAAGCGGTGGCCTACCGTCAGAACATGTCGTTGCTGGACGTGATGATTCAAGTCGGCGGCCTGACCGACTTCGCAGACGGCAACAGCGCGGTGCTCGTGCGCGGATCCGAAGGCGGCAAGCAATACGCTGTCCGGCTCAAGGACCTGGTGCGCCGAGGCGACATTTCCGCCAACGTCGAGATGCAGCCAGGTGACATCCTGATCATCCCCCAAAGCTGGTTCTGATCGAGCCATCTGCGGGTCCCTAGCGGTCTTTGATTTTTCCCCTGCGGCTTCACTGAAGCCCGGTGCGTCACCCCCAGCATGGACGACTTGTTTCGACAGATCACCGGCATCCTCGTGGCCATGTGGAGCCGACGCTGGTTCGGCCTGGCCGCGGCCTGGGCCGTGTCTTTGCTTGCCATGGCGGCAGTGACCATGGTGATTCGCGACCGCTACGAGGCATCAGCCAAGGTGTTCGTCGACACCCAGACGGTGCTCAAACCATTGATGAGCGGCCTGGCCTTCCAGCCTGACGTGGACCAGCAGGTTCGCATGCTGGCGCGCACCCTCATCAGCCGCCCCAACGTCGAGCGACTGATCTCATCGCCCCGCGTCGGCCTTCAGGGCCTGAGCCCCAGCGACAGAGAAAAGACCATCGACCGGCTGACCCGTGAAATCAAGGTTGCCCCCAGCGGTGATGCCAATCTCTTTGCCATCACCTACCGAGACATCAATCCGCAACGCGCCCAGATCATGGTCGACGAACTGGTTTCCCTGTTCGTGAGTTCCGGCGTGACGGACAAGCAGCGAGACTCCGAGCAGGCTCGCCGCTTCCTGGACGATCAGATCAAATCCTACGAAGCCAAGCTGACGGAATCGGAGAATCGCCTCAAGGATTTCAAGCTGCGCAACTTCGGTCTGACCGGCACATCCAACCAGGATTACTTCGCCCGGATGTCCGCGGCCACGGAAGAGGTCAACCGGCTCAAGATCGAACTGCAGGCATCGGAACAGGCCCGGGATGCCCTTCGCAGGGAGCTTTCGCAGGAAGACCCGAGCATGCCGGTCGAGGCCATGATGCCCGGCATGGTGCCCATTCAGTCGGACACCGAAGCCCGCCTTGACGCGCAGCGCCGGCAACTCGACGAGTTGCTGCGCCGCTACACCGATCAGCACCCGGATGTGCTGGCCGCGCGGCGCACCATCACCCAGCTTGAACAGCAGAAGCGATCCGAGCAGGATGCCCGCCGCAGCGAGGGCAAGCGCGGCCCGGCCCCCACCAGCCCGGTGTTTCAGCGCATCAGGGTGTCGCTGGCCGAGGCAGAAGCCAAGGTGGCCTCGCTTCGTGGGCAGCTTTCTGCGCAGCAGTCGCAACTGGAGCAGGCCCGATCGATGGCCGGGCGCATGCCCGAGGTCGAAGCCGAGCTCACACAACTCAACCGCGACTACGACATCGTTCGCAAGAACTACGAACAACTGGTCGCACGACGCGAATCCGCCTCCCTGGGCGAAAAGATCGACCTGACCACCAAGGTTGCCGATTTCAGGGTGGTCGAGCCTCCCCGGGTGTCGCCCACGCCAGCCAAGCCCAGCCGCATGCTGGTCTCTGTGATGGGTTTTCTTGCGGCCATCGCAGCAGGGGCTGGCATCGCCTTCGCCCTGACGCAGGTCTTCCCAACCGTGCAGGACTCGCGAGGCCTGCGTGAAATCGGCGGACGCCCCATCCTGGGGTCCGCGTCGCTCGTCATCAGCCCTCAGGCCTCGGACGATGTCCGCCGAGCCAACCACCTGTTCTTCGGTCTGACAGGGCTGTTCGTGATCGTCAACGTGTTCTGGCTGATCGTGATCAGGCAGAACTGGCTGCCCTGAGGAATCCGATGAACACCATCGAACAAGCGGCCAAGCGACTGGAGCAACTTCGGCGCGCCGGCGTCCAGTTGCCGGATGAAACGGCCAACATCGCGCGAGCCCCCTCCGTCGCCGCCAGCGAGACCTCGCAACCGCCATCAGCTGCCGAGCCACGCCCGGCCCCCGCTTCCTCGCCAGCCGCCCCGCCTGCCCAGGCGTCCGAGCGCCGCAGCAAGGAGGTGGCGCTGGATCTGCTGCGCATGCAGCGAGCGGGCCTGCTGGTGCCCGGGCAACCGCGCTCGCAGCTGGAGGAAGAATTCCGCATCATCAAGCGGCCGCTGCTCGAGAACTTGCGCCAGGAAGGCCCGATGCGTCCGCACAGGGCCAACCTGATCATGGTCACCAGCGCCCAGGCAGGCGAAGGAAAGACCCAGACCGCACTGAACCTCGCCATCAGCATCGCCATGGAGCTGGATCACACGGTCCTGCTCGTGGAGGCCGACGTGCTCAGGCCCTCGGCACTCGCCCGCCTCGGCGTGCAAGCCAGCAAGGGGCTGCTTGACCTGCTGGAATCACCCACGACGGAGCTGCCCGATGTGCTGCTGCGCACAACGGTCCCGAAGCTGACACTGCTGCCAGCAGGCACGGCCAGCTCACGCTCCACCGAACTGCTGGCCAGCGATGCCATGGACAAGCTCCTGCAAGAGCTGGCCAGCAAGTACGAAGATCGCGTCATCATTTTTGACACCCCCCCGCTGCTGTCGACCACCGAGTCCAGGGTGCTCGCATCGCACATGGGTCAGGTGGTGATGGTGACCGAGGCCAACAAGACCCCGGTCTCGATGATCAAACAGGCCTACACCACCGTGGAAAATCATCCAGTGGTGCTGGGAATGCTGAACAAATACCGCGGACCGAAAGGCAGCACGGCTTATGGCTACTACGCACCGTGACGCCCTGACGTGCGCCTGGCTCCTGGCCGGCGTGAGCGGACTGCTGCAGCATGCGAACGTGCATGCGCAGGAGCGCACCCACAGCGTGACCCCGTTGATCGGGGTCAAGCTGGAGCACACGGACAACGTTGATGGCGTCAGCGATGGCTCCGGCCAGGACCCACGCAGCGAAAACATCCTCACCCTCAGCCCGGCACTGATTTTCCAGCACCGTGGGCCCAGCAACACCCTCGACGGTCGGTTCGGTGTGCTGGTCGAGAAGCGCTTGCAGAACACCAGCTCCGACCGGATCTTGCCTGATGGCCTGCTGCGCTGGCGCTCCGAGCTGCGCGAACAAGGCCTGGGGCTGGACGCCAGCTTGCTGGCGCAGCAGGTCAAACCGGTGATCAGCTCCGTGGGCAGCACCTCTGACAGCACCAACACGAGTGCGACCGAAACCCGCGCCAGCATCAGCCCATTCCTGGAGCGGCGACTGAGCGAACGCAACAGCCTCATCGGCCGGCTGAACGGCTCCCTGCAACGCACAGATCCCCGCGAAGACCTGCAACGCTCGACGCGAACCCGATCATCCGGCGCCCAACTCGCCTGGGTGACCCGGCCCGCACCCTTTGGCTACTCCCTGGAAGCCAGCACCCTCAACGAAAACGCTCGCTACGAGACCCCAGCGCAGTCCTCGAGCGTGGCGGCGATCACCGAGCGCGGTGAAACCCGTCAACGGACCCTGCGCGCCACGCTGCTCTACGCTTGGCACGAAGAGCTGGAGTTGGGGTTGATCGCAGGCACCGAGAAGGACGAGCGAGTGGCGAGCCTCGACACCGCCGGATTGCGTCTGCGCACGGAGCGTCGGTTCGACGGCCCGTTTGGCGGCCTGCTGGCCACCTGGCGACCCACGCCACGGACCACCCTGAGCGGCCAGTTCGAGTCCCGCGAAGCCGGGCGCAACTGGAACACCGAACTCTCGCACCGACTGCGGCGCACCACCTTCGCCCTCACCGGGTCCCAGACCACCTCACGCAACGCCCCCACACTGCTCACGGGCAGGTCAGCGCCAACAACCACCGCCCCCAATCCAGACACCGGTGGCATCCTGACCGGTGCACCGACCACGGCGATTCGCGGCGAGGTCGCCAGCGCAGCCCTGTCCGTCCAACGCGATCTGGCCATGCGAGTGACCTACGAAGGTGTGCGCAGCACGCTGAGCCTGGCATCCGGGCGCTTCCGGTCGCGCGCCCTGCTGAGCACCACCACGTCCGCACCGGGCACCGAGCGCAGCCGCTACAACGCCGGCACGATCTCCTACAGGCTCACCCCCGAAGTGAGCCCGGTCGCAGGCTTGCGCTGGAGTCGCGCCCAGGACACCGCAGGCTTGTCACGCCGCGAATGGCTGATGAGCCTTGGCGTGAACATCCTGCTGTCACCTCGCACCACCCTCGAAGGCGGACTGAGCCTGCTGCGCAGCACCGCCACATCTGCCTTGAGGCCGGACGGCGACCACACCACCATCCACAGCGCCAACATCCGGCTGGAGCACCGCTTCTGAAGCACCACGCATGTACGAGTCGTACTTCGGCCTGAACGGCGCCCCCTTCCTGCTCAACCCGGATCCCAGCTTCTACTTTGACAGCCGGGGGCACAACAGCGCCCTCTCGTACCTGAAGTTCGGCCTCTACCAGGCAGAAGGTTTCATCGTCATCACCGGTGACATCGGGGCCGGCAAGACCACCCTGGTGCGCACGCTGCTCAGTGACATCGACCACGATAAAGTGGTGGCCGCCCAGTTGGTGAGCACCCAACTCGAGGCCGGTGACCTGCTGCGCTCGGCGCTCACCGCTTTCGGGGTGCCGGTCAAGGGCCAGACCAAGGCCGAGCTGATCGCGTCGCTGGAGGCCTATCTCACGCTGCTGGCCACCCAGAACAAGCGCGCCGTGCTGATCGTCGACGAGGCCCAGAACCTCAGCCGCGATGCCATCGAAGAGCTGCGAATGCTCTCGAACTTCCAGTTCGGCAACCAGGCGCTGCTGCAGAGCTTCCTGATCGGTCAGCCCGAGTTGCGCGACATGCTGCTGTCGCGCAGCCTGGAGCAGTTGCGCCAGCGCGTGATCGCGTCTTATCACCTGGGCCCCATGGACCGGGAAGAGACACGGCGCTACATCGAACATCGCCTCAGCAAGGTTGGCTGGCAGGACAACCCACACTTCGACGACGACGCATTCGACGAAATCTACCAGTGGACTTCCGGCATCCCCCGACGGATCAACCTGCTTTGCAACCGGCTGCTGCTGGCCACCTTCCTGTCCGAAAGCCACGTCGTCACCGCTGCCGATGTCGCCCGCATGGCACTGGAGATCCGCGCCGAGATCGGTGAGGTGACGCCCAGCGCACCACCGGCCGGCTCAGGACTCGCCCCCTTGGCCGCCCCCCAGGCGCACGAGCCGCAACTGGCGTCTTCCGCCTACCCGGCTGGCATCCCGACGCTCACGGACAACGTTGTGTCGGCGCCCCTGCAGCCCCAGTTCACGACCGCTGCGCATTTCCATGGCACCCCGGGCATCGGCGCCCAACCACATGTGCTGCTGGTCACGGCTTCCCGCGCTGGCTGCATCCGTGCGGCCGCCCTTCAGAAAACCTTCCTCAGCCGCCAGGACCTGCCGCCCCTGCAGACCCTGCTGATCGAGGCCCCGGGCCGCTTCGAGCTGAGCTCCGAATGGTGCGAGCACATGGACCTGGCCGCCCCCGACGTGTCCATCCGCCTGCCGGGCGGCTCTTCGATCGCCCAGACCGCCGATGCCCTGCGCCAACTCGATCGCCTGTTGATCGAATACCGGCCCGCCGCGGTCATCGTGCAAGGTGGAGAAGACGCCGCACTGGCCGCCAGCCTGGCTGCGCACCGCCAGGGCATCCCGGTGCTGCACCTGGAGGCCGGCCTGCGCAGCTTCGACCGCAGCCGCCCTCAGGAGATCAACGCCATGATGAGCGATCACATGGCCGATCTCCTGCTGACCTCCGAGTGGGTGGCCCATGACAACCTCACGCGCGAAGGCCTGCCGGCCGATCGCGTGGTCTTCGTCGGCAACCTGATGATGGACACGATGCGCGCCATGCTTGCCCAGGCCGCTCCCCCCAAATACACGTTGCGACAGTTCAACCAATCGCCAGAACTGCTCAAAGCCGGCCGTGGCTACGCCGTGGTCTACCTGCAGGATCAGGGCGTCGCCCAGAATCCGGAAGCGCTGCTGGAGCTGGTCATCACGCTGAAGTCGGTTGCGCGGGACATGCCACTGATCTGGACCATGACCGACGCGACCCGAGCCTGGCTCGAAGAAAACCACGTGCTGGAAGGCGTTTCATCCAGCCAGATCGGCCTGCTGCCCATCATCCCCTACTTCAAAATGATGGGGCTCATCGGCACCGCCGCCTGTGTGCTGACCGATTCGTCAGCCGTGCAAGAGGAAGCAACCATCCTCGGCGTGCCTTGCCTGACCCTGACCAATTACACCGAAAGGCGTATCACGGTCGAGCAAGGCACCAACATCGCCGTGGGGCGCAACAGCAGCATCATCCACCGAGCCATCGCCGAAGTCATCCGTGGCGGAGGCAAGAAGGGGCGCCTGCCGAAGTTCTGGGACGGCTTGTCCGGCCAGCGAACGGCCGATCACCTTGCCGCATGGTGGAAGCAACGCCGACCTCGGGCTGTCACCCCCTGAATTGACCACCCCACCCGAGGGGGTTACTTGGACTCAAAACGACAGCCATCCCCCTAATGTCCAGGGGTCCCCCACAAACGGAGGATATTGGCCCGTGCGCATCCCGCTGACAATCGCCTCATTACAAAATCTTACCAAAGCAGGTCATTCGTTGCAGGCCCTGCCTGTGAGACGGCGCGACAGAGAGGCACCACATGCTGCGGGTTTTCCAACACCACATTTCGCTGGCCACCCTGGCCGAGTTGATCGCGGACAGCCTGACCAGCTTCCTGGCGATCATGCTGGGGGTCCTCACGCTCGCCCACTTCTACGGTGACGGCGATGCCCTGGGCGTCTCCACGGTGTTGCGCTCCGGCCTGGGCTTTGCCCTGCTGATCCCCCTGCACTGCGGCCTCGTGGGCGTTTACCGCGAAGGCGCCACCCGCCAGACCGCCCGAGCCAAGCTCGGCCGGGCCGTGCTCGGCTGCCTGATCGGCGCGCCCATCGCCTACCACCTGGCCGTCAAGACCCTGGTCGATGGCACGCAGGCCCCGCAGCTCATGGGCTTCGCCATCGCCTACCTGATGGTCGGCCTGGTGCTGGTGCGCGGCCTGCTGCTGACCGCTTGGCACGGCTCGCTGGTGCAACAGCGTGTTTTGATCGTTGGCACGGGTAACGAGGCCCATGCCGTGGCCGCCGACCTGAAGTCGCGCCGCCGCACCAGCCACGCCGTGGTCGGTTTCTACCCGGCCGGCCAGTCCGTGCTGCCCGGCGACGACAAGCGCTTCAACATCTTCTCGCGCGACACCGCCATCGACGACATCGTCAGCAAGCACGACGTCAACCAGATCATCGTGGCCGTCAAGGAACAACGCGGCGGCAACGTCCCCATGGACCAGTTGCTGCAGGCCCGCATCCAGGGCATCCCCGTGATGGACCTGGCCACCTTCTACGAGCAGACCACCGGTGAAGTGCCTGTCGACAGCCTGAAGTCCAGCTTCCTGGTCTATGGCCGAGGCTTCGCCCAGGACCGCACCCGCGCCCTGGTCAAGCGGGTGTTCGACGTCGTCACGTCCTCGCTGCTGCTGACCCTGGCCTCGCCGATCATGGTCATCACCGCGATCGCCATCAAGCTGGAAAGCGCCGGCCCGGTCATCTATCGTCAGGAACGCGTGGGCCTGGCGGGCAAGGGCTTCATGTGCCTGAAGTTCCGCAGCATGTGCACCGACGCCGAAAAGGATGGCGTGGCCGTGTGGGCCAAGAAGAACGACAGCCGCGTCACGCGCGTGGGCCGCTTCATCCGCAAGACCCGCATCGACGAGCTGCCGCAGCTGCTGTCGGTGCTCAAGGGTGAGATGAGCATGGTCGGTCCGCGCCCTGAGCGCCCTTCCTTCGTGGCCCAGCTGCGCGACCAGATCCCCTTCTACGATGTGCGCCACAGCGTCAAGCCAGGCGTGACCGGCTGGGCTCAGGTGCGCTACGCCTACGGCGCCTCGGTCGAAGACGCGCTGCACAAGCACCAGTACGACCTGTACTACGTCAAGAACAACTCGCTGTTCCTGGACCTGCTGGTCCTGTTCGAGACCGTCAGCGTGGTGCTGTTCCGCGAAGGTGCTCAGTAAGGCGACGCTGAGTCACTTCCCTGCGGAAGGCGGGCTTCGGCCCGCCTTTTGTTTTGTGCGCGACAATCCCGGGTTCGCCGGATCGCTCCCGCCTTGTGAATTCCCCAGAAGCCACTTCCTCCTCTGCCCCCCGCTCGCGCCTGAAACTGGTGCTGACCTGGGTCGTGGGTTTGGGCCTGCTGGGCTGGTTGTTGCAGCACGTGCCGCTCGAACAAGCCCGGGAGGCGCTGTTGCGGCCTTCGGCCGACACCTGGGGCCTGACCTTGGCCGGCCTGCTGATGAGCTATGCCCTGCGTGGCGCGCGCCTGCAGGTGGTGCTTGACCTGGACAACCACCAGGCACCACCTAGGCGCTGGCTCGGCCTGCGCACCGACGCCCTGCGGGTCATCCTCATGCACAACGCCGCGGTCAACCTGCTGCCCATGCGCGCAGGTGAACTGAGCTTCCCCTGGCTGGCCTCGCGTGAACTGGGCTACCCGGTGGCGCGGGCCGTGGCCTGCCTGCTGTGGATGCGCCTGCAGGACGTCACCGTGCTGGTCGGGCTGGGCATCGTCCTGTGGCCAGGCCTGCCCTGGCCCTGGCGCGTGGCCGGCCTGCTCGCCATCGTGCTGGGCTGGATGGTGCTGCTGGCGGCCCTGCGTGCCTGGGACCGCAGGCACCCGAGCGATGCCTCGGTGCCAGCCGGGTTCCTGGGGCGCTGGCTCAACAAGCTGCGCCACGCCCTGCTTGAATCGGCCCACCACCGCTTCGCCGCGTGGCTGCTGACCCTGTCGAATTGGGTCATCAAGCTGGCCGCGGGCGCCGTTCTGCTTTCGGCCATCGCCGAGGTCCGGGTGCTCGTCGCCTGGGGCGGCGCTTTGGGTGGAGAATTGGCGGCCATCGTGCCGCTGCAAGGCCCGGCCGGTTTCGGCACCTACGAAGCCGGCGTCTGGGCTGGCATGGCCACGAACCTGGGGGCCGCGTCGCCCCATTCACTCCAGTTGGCCCAGGCCATCCCGGCAGCCATTGCGCTGCACCTCTGTTTCCTGGTGTGCGCCGTCGTTGCCGGCGTGGTCGCGCTCCTGCTGACCCGACTCAAGCCGGCACCCGCCACCCGCTGAACACGCGACAACACAAGAAGAAGCCATGAACACCGTTGTGACCCCTGCTTCCACCCCCTTGGCCCTGAGCGACGTGCCCATGCACCGCCTGTCCATCGTCGTGCCCATGTACAACGAGGTGGAAAACGTCGAGCCTTTCGTGACGGCCGTGCACGAGGCGCTGGCCAACTACGGCTTCCCCTGGGAGCTGCTGATCGTCAACGACGGCAGTCGCGACGGCACACAGCAGGCGCTGGACGAACAGGCCCGCCTGCGCGGCCCGCACGTGCGACCCATCCACCTGTGGCGCAACTTCCGTCAGACGGCGGCCATGCAGGCCGGCATCGACGCCGCGCGTGGCGACGTGATCGTCACCCTGGATGGCGACCTTCAGAACGACCCGAAGGACATCCCGAAGCTGGTGGCGCGCCTGCTCAAGGACGACATGGACCTGGTGGCCGGCTGGCGCCAGAACCGCCAGGACGGCCTGTGGCTGCGCAAGGTGCCCTCGCGCATCGCCAACCGCCTGATCCGCAAGGTCACGCAACTGGAGTTTCAGGACCTGGGTTGCAGCCTCAAGGCCTACCGCGCCAGCGTGCTCAAGCGCGTGAGCCTGTATGGCGAGATGCACCGCTTCATCCCCGCGTGGATGGCGACCGTGACATCGCCGGCGCGCATGGCCGAAGAGCCGGTGAGCCACCACGCACGCACGCGCGGCGAGTCCAAGTACGGCATCTCGCGCACGTTGCGCGTCGTGCTCGACCTGCTGGCGGTGAACTTCTTCCTGCGCTTTTCGGGCCGGCCCGGCCACTTCTTCGGTGGTGTGGGCCTGGGCGTGGGCCTGCTGGGCATGCTGATCCTGTCTTACCTGGCCGTGCTCAAGATGTTCGGCGAGCAGATCGGGGGCCGGCCGCTGCTGTGGCTGGGCTTTTTCTGCGTGCTGGGCGGCCTGCAGTTCCTCACCACGGGGGTGTTGGCCGAGTTGCTGATCCGCATCTACTACGATCGGGGCGATGTGGCGCCATACCACACCACCCAGGGCCCTGAACTGGCCGCAGAATCCGCCTGGCACCAGCCGCGCTGAAGCTCAGTTGCCCCGCCGTTCCGTCGTCCTGCCGTACCCAGCCGTACCCGCACTGCCATGACCGCCCCAACGCCCGCCCCCGCGTCGCCTTCGACCGAAGCCCGCAAACCCGCCGGTCAGCGTTGGCCGGCCATCTGGGGTCCCCGTCTGTGGGCCTTGATCGGGCTGGCGCTGGTGTTGCTGCTTTATCGCACCTGGGTGGTTCACCACAGCGGCATCTCGCTGTTCTTCGATGAAGCGCAGTACTGGGACTGGTCTCGCAGCCTGCAGTGGGGCTACTACTCCAAGCCGCCGGTGATCGCCGCGATCATCCGCGCCAGCACCACGCTGTTCGGCGACGGGGTCATCGGGGTCAAGATGCTGACCATGCTGCTCTACCCCGCCACGGCACTGGCCATGGTGGGCCTGGCCCGCGCGTTGTGGCCGACCAGCAGCGGCGTTCGCACCGGCATCGTCGCCGGGGCCTTGTTCCTGTGCATGCCGATGGTCGGCACGATGGGCCTGTTCGCCAGCACCGACGCCCCCCTGATCCTGTGCTGGACGCTGGCCGCCTGGGCGCTGTGGCGAGCCCAAGTCACCAATCGGTTCCACCACTGGGTGCTGCTTGGCATCGCCTGTGGCGTGGGCATCCTGAGCAAGTACACGATGGCGGCTTTTGCCATCACCGCCTTGTGGGTGCTGTGGGCCGTGCACGGCCCGCGCCGCGGCGTGCTGCGTGTCGGCCCCTGGGTGGCCGTGCTGCTGACGGTGCTGATCGTCTCGCCCAACCTGGTCTGGAACGCGCACAACGGTTTCCCGACGCTGCAGCACACGGCCGAGCTCACCACGCAGTCCGAGCGTTCGGGGGGCGTGCTCAAGTTGCTTGAGTTCCTGGGCGGCCAGCTGATGATGCTGGGACCCGTGGCCATCGTGGGTGCCGCCTGGTTGTGGTGGCGGGCGCGGACCGTGCCGAGCGCGCCTCTGGCGCCGGGCAGCCAGTGGGCCGCCAGCACCCAGGTCTCGCCCCCCAGCCAGTGGGCGCACACCACCGCCATGGGTGGACAGAGCCTGCCCCCCGGCACGCAGCCCGAGCGCAAGGCTGCGGCGCGCACCTCGGCCTATTACCTCGCCTCGGTTTCGAGCTACCGCTACCTCTGGATGCTGAGCCTGCCCCTGCTGGGCATCGCCGCGGTTCAGGCCTTCATGGGCGGCGCCCACGTGAACTGGGCCGCGCCGGCCATGGTGGGCCTGACGCTGCTGCTGGCTTCGCTGCTGAGCGCACCGCTGGTGCCCCTGGCCGCACCCCGCCCGCACCGCTGGCTCATCGCCATCCTGCTGAGCAACGTGATCCTGACCTCGCTGGCATTGCACGCCCGCGACATCCTGACCGACCCGGTGAACCCGAAGCTCGACGTGCTGGTGCGCATGCGTGGCTGGGACGAGGCCTTCCGGCAACTCGAGCCCGTCATCACCGAGCCTCGCATCGCCGGCCTGCCTGTGCTGACCGATCAGCGCGTGCTCATCACCCAGGCGCTGTACAACTGGCGCCAGCACAAGGTGCGTGCCTTCTACTGGAACCCCGAAGGCAAGCGCGACAACCACTACCTGCTCCAGCACAGCCTGCCCAACAAGATCGGGCCCGACGTGCTGCTGCTCACGGCCGATCCCAAGCCCGACGAGATCACCTCGCGCTTCGCCATCGTGCGGCCGATGAAGTCGGTGCGCATCGAGGTGGCCGACCAGCGCTTCGTCGAGGTGCACGCCTTCTTCCTGCGCGGCTTCCTGGGCTACAACCAGCAGACCTACATGGAGCAGTCTGGCGGCAGCGCCCCCGTGCTCGACACCCCCTGATTCCTCCATGTCCGACGAGCGCTCCGACACGGCGTCCCACACCGAGGACACCGGCATGGACACCCGGCTGATCTGGGCGGTGTTCTTCTTCGTCCTGGCGGTGTACGCCAAGTTCCCGGCGCTGGACCTGATCGTTTCTTCGCGCTACTTCGACGCGAGCGGGGGCTTTGTCCACGCACACGACCCGCTGGTGGTGCTGCTCTACGACTGGACACCGCCGATCGGACGCGGCCTGGCCCTGCTGGCGGCCTTGCATGCCCTGTTCGCCCCGCTGCTTGCCAAGGCCCTGGACGCCAGCGGGCGGCCCGAGGTGGCCCGGCGCTGCCGGGGCCCCTGGCGCCATGTGTCGACCGTCTTCCTGTGCGCGGCCCTGCTGGGGCCTGGGCTCATCATCGAAGGGGTGTTCAAGAACACCGTGGGCCGGCCCCGCCCGGTTCAGGTCGAGGCCTTCGGTGGTGTCCAGCCTTTTCAGGGGCCCTTCGCCGTCGGCGACAACCCCGAGGCCCACCGCAGCTTCTGCAGCAGCCACGCCGCGGCCGGCTTCGCCCTGATGGGCCTGGGCCTGACGTGCGGCCCGGCTTGGCGCCGCCGCTGGTTCCTGATCGGCCTCGTCAGCGGCGCGGTCATCGGCGCCGGGCGCATCATGCAGGGCGGACACTTCCTGAGCGACGTGATTTTTGCGTTCTACGCCGTGTGGCTGTCTTGCGAACTGGTCGCCTGGGTCGACCACCGTCGGCGGCAACGCAGCCAACCCCCACCTTCACGCCCCAACCGCCCCACGTTCTGATCGCCGTTGTGCCGCACAAGCGACCAGACCGCTTGCAAGCCTCGCCACCCGCCCCCACCTGACAGCGCCATGAACAGCCCCACCACCGTCAGCTACGACTACGACCTGCAGGACGCCTCCGGCGCCACCTGCACCGCCCACGCCTGGGCCCGCGTGCCTGCGCCACTGAGCCCTTCGGCCAAGACCGCCACGAAGGCGCGCATCGCCGAGCTGCTCAAGGCCCGCAACGCCGTGCTGGTCGCCCACTACTACGTCGATGGCGACCTGCAGGACCTGGCCCTGGAAACCGGCGGCTGCGTCTCCGACTCGCTGGAGATGGCCCGCTTCGGCCGCGACCACGCTGCCCAGACCCTGATCGTCGCCGGCGTGAAGTTCATGGGCGAATCGGCCAAGATCCTGTCGCCGGGCAAAACCGTGCTGATGCCCGACCTGGACGCGACCTGCTCGCTCGACCTGGGCTGCCCCGCCGACGATTTCACGAAGTTCTGCGACGCCCACCCCGACCGCAAGGTCGTGGTCTACGCCAACACCAGCGCCGCGGTGAAGGCCCGCGCCGACTGGATGGTGACCAGCTCGTGCGCGCTGGCCATCGTCAAGCACCTGAAAGACCAGGGCGAGAAGATCCTGTGGGCGCCCGACCGCCACCTGGGCCGCTACATCCAGAAGGAAACCGGCGCCGACATGCTGATGTGGAACGGCGCCTGCATCGTGCACGACGAATTCAAGGGCCTGGAGCTGGACCTGCTCAAGAAGGACCACCCCCAGGCCCTGGTGCTGGTGCACCCCGAGTCGCCCGAGAGCGTCGTCGCCCAGGCCGACGTGGTGGGCTCGACCTCGCAGTTGCTGAAAGCCGTGGTCGAGTCGAACGCCCCCGAGTTCATCGTGGCCACCGACAATGGCATCCTGCACCGCATGCGCCAGCTGGCGCCGACCAAGGTGCTGATCGAGGCCCCGACCGCCGGCAACAGCGCCACCTGCAAGAGCTGCGCGCATTGCCCCTGGATGGCCATGAACGGCCTGCAGGGCGTGCTCGACTGCCTTGAAACGGGCGTGGGCGAGATCACCGTCGACGAAGCCACCCGCGTCAAGGCCCACGGCTGCATCGACCGCATGCTCGACTTCGTCGCCAAGAACCCATCCGCCATCACCAAGCCGGCTCAAGGCTTCGTGCCCAACATCGGCTCCGCCTGAATCATGTTCGATCACAACGAAACCCTCGAAGAAGCCCGTGCCCGCAACGTCCGTGACGCCCTGTTCGAGGACGTGGGCGTGTGCGACTGGACCGCGCAACTGGTGCCCGCCAAAGAGCGCGTGCAAGCCCGCCTGATCGTGCGTGAAGAGGCCGTGCTGTGCGGTCGCGACTGGTTCGAGGCCTGCCTGTTGCAGCTCGACCCCGATGCCACGGTCGAATGGGCCTACGCCGAAGGCGCGCTGATGGCGCCCGACACCCCGGTCTGCCACATCCAGGCCGATGCGCGCGCCCTGCTGACAGCCGAGCGCCCGAGCATGAACTTCCTGCAAACGCTCTCGGCCGTGGCCACGCTCACGCGCCGCCACATGCAGGCCATCGAGGGCGCTTCGCCCAACCCGCGCGGCTGCGTGGTGCTCGACACCCGCAAGACCCTGCCCGGCCTGCGCCTGGCGCAAAAGTACGCCGTGCGCGTGGGCGGTGGCGCCAACCAGCGCCTTGCGCTCTACGACGGCATCCTCATCAAGGAAAACCACATCGCCGCGGCCGGATCGGTCACGGCGGCCTTGCGCAACGCCCAGGCCCTGGTGGCCGCTCAGGCATCGCCGTTGCGCGAGCAGATCACCATCCAGGTTGAAGTGGAAACGCTTGAGCAACTGCGCGAAGCCCTGGCCGCAGACGCCACGAGCGTGCTGCTCGACAACTTCAGCCTGGACATGATGCGCGAGGCCGTGCGCATCAATCAGGAAGTGGCCCAGGGCCGCGCCTTGCTGGAGGTGTCCGGTGGCGTCACGCTGGCGCAGTTGCGCGGCATCGCCGAAACCGGCGTGGACCGCATCTCCATCGGCAAGCTGACCAAGGACGTCCAGGCCGTGGACTTCTCCATGCGGGTGCTTGGGCGCCTGGGCTGACCCCGCCACGGCATCGGAACCATGCGCGGCGAACGCGTCCCCTACGGCGAGGGCAAGGCCCGGCTGCTGGCCGCCGCTGCACAGTGGATGGCCGAACACGGCAGCCTGGCCGGGTTGACGCTGCGGTCGCTGGCGACGCTGGCCGGCATCAGCCACAACGCCATTTACCGGCACTACCGCTCGGTCGAGGACATGGCCCTCGATCTCGCAGCCGACTTTGCACAACAACTGCGATCGGGGCTTTCGCAAGCCCGCGACGAGGTCAAGTCAGGTGCGGGGCCAGCGCGCACCGTGGTGGGCTGGCTCTTCGACTTTGCCCTCGCGCACCCGGCTCATTTCAAAACCGCGCACCTCACTCGCATGGGCCCGCCCGGGGCGGCCCGAGAACTGCTGGAGGCGCAACTGGCCGAAATCCGCCAGGACATGCGCACGCAGCTGACCCACAAGAAGATGCTGCCCGAGATGCCAGCTGACGACCTGGATGCCGCCCTGGCGCTCATCATCGAGAACACCTTCCAGCTGTGCATCCGGTGCATCGAGTCCCCGCAGCAGCGGCCCGCCCTGCTCCTGCGGGCCGAGCAGGTGTTCACGTGGGTGCTGGCGGGGGCCGCGCTCACGGCGCAGAGAGGTGGTCTGCCAAAGCCCGGCCCATGATGACGTTTTCCTCGGCATGGGCCCCGGGGGTGTCGAAGTCCCCGCTCATGCGAACAATGACCACATCCTGACGTGGCAAAACGTGGATGGCCTGGCCAAACACACCCAGGGCAGAGAAATCACCACGCTCGCCGGCCAGTGTCCACCAGTGGTAGCCGAACCCGTACAGCCCCAGCTCATTGCCATCGCGAGGGACGTTGGACCAGTTGCCGGGATCGCCATCCAGGCGCGTCGACCGCCTCACCCACTCGGCAGGCAGCAACTGCTGCCCATGCAACAAACCGCCCCGGGCGTAAAGCAGGCCGAACATCGCATAGCTGCGCGTGGTCGCATACAGGCAGCACAGGGTGAAGGCGTTCTTCTTGCGATCCACGAGCACCTTCGCGTCATCGGGCGTGGCCATGCGTTGCCAGAGCCTGCTTTGCAGGTAGGCCTGATAGGGCATCCCAACGGCCTTCTCCAGTGCCCGGCCGATCGCCTGCGAGTTGATGCTGGCGTACTGGTAGCGCGAACCCGGGGCAAAGCTGGCCTGCAAACCGACGTCGTAGGTCTTCTCGGACAGGTCCTTCCCGCTTTGACCCAGGGTGTAGTAATCGGTGATGACATCCATGAACAGCTTGAAGCGGTCCGCCTCTTCGTCATAGCCGATGCCCGACGACATCTGAAGGGCCTGCTTGAAGGTCACGCCTGCGAAACCGTTGACCGCCAGGGAGGGGTCGTAGGCGTCCATCCGATCGTCCACGGAGCGAATGGCTCCTTCGGCGATGGCCACGCCGACCAGGGCCGAGAGCACCTGTTTGCCAATGGACCAGGACTGGTGAAGCGAGCGCCGCGTGTAGGGGAATCGGTTGTACTCATGGACGATCTTGCCGTCCTTGAGCACCAGGAAGGCGCGCACCTTCGCTTCGGACAGGTACTGGTCCAGCGACTTGAGCTGTCCTTTGAACTCGTACTTGAACTCGGAGATGGGCGCGCGGGGTGGGCCCGACTTCAGCTCGATGGGATAAGGCGAGGCCTCGACCGTCTGTCGCGGCAACACCAGCTCGGGCAGGAACAGGGGGGCCGGCAGCCCCTGGGCCGAGGCCGCTGCGGATGCGCTGAGCGCGCTCGCCATCACCAGACGGCGCCAGCCGTGAAGGGTTCGGATCATCGTTTCTCCAGGAAGATGGGCAACCGTGTGCCGAGGCATCAAGCGATGCGGGATTGCAGGCCAGGCATCTGTGCCAAGGCATTCGTTCGATCGACCATCGCACGCTCGGTGCTCGAGAAGGTCGTGTTGAGCTCGGGGTTCGGGTCGCCTGGCCATTTCAGCGCGTACACCGTCTTGGAATACGGAAAGTCTGTTCCGTACAGGATGTGGGACGTGTCCGTCACCTGTTTTGCCGCGGCCATCGCAGGCGGTGCGGCGGACAAGGCGGTGTCGAAGTACAGCCGGGAAAAGGCGCTCTTCTGCGCGTCGAGGTGCAAGGCCAGCAACCCCGCGCGATAGGAAAGGAACGGGATGGTGCCGCCAGCATGGGCCAGCATCCAGCGGATCCTGGGGTATCGCCAGAAAATGCCCTTGTAGAGCATGTTGGTGGCCGCGCGGGTGGTCTCGAAAGGGAATTCCAGAACGAAGTTGGGGATGTCGACCTCTGGCCTCAGCGGGGGCGCGACCGGGTGAACGAAAACGAAGGCGCCCAGTTCGTTGAGCGTCTGCATCAGGGGGGCCAAGGCGGGGTCGCCCAGGTACGTGCCCATGTGGTTCGAATACAGCCCCACGCCGTCCATGCCCAGCACCGTCAAGGCGCGCCGGGCCTCGATGCACGCCTCCTGAACTTCTTTCTCGTCAGACGGATTCGCCATCGGCAAGACCGCAAAGCCACCGAACCGCCCATGGGCAGGGCTGTAGGAAGGCACGGCAAGCAAGGTCTGCCGCACGTAATCGTTGAGATCGCGCGCCATCTGCACCCGACTGGCCCGATCAGGCAGGAAGCCAAGCCCCGGCTCCGACAAGGACACCACTTGGGCCTGGATGCCGAACTTGTCCATGAAGCCCAGCGCCTCGCTCACCGACCAGGATGGCAGCGGGATGCCGCCGTCGCCCTCCACGCCATGGGCCGCAAGCGCCTGCCGGAAGAAGGTCGGGATGAAGTGCGCGTGCACGTCGATGCGCTGCCCCCTGCTGGCCGCGCCAGCAACGCTGGACCAACCCGCAGCGCTGGCCGCGGCCCCCATGCCCAAGGCTCGCCGCAACCAATCGCGGCGGCCCGCGCCTGCTTTTTGCTCAATTCGATGCACCGGTGGCTCCCGTGTCCAGCAAGACATGAGAACAAATGTACACATCGAACCACCGACGCACTCACCTGGATTTCCACGGAATACAGCACGCTACCGCAGACCAAAGAGCCCTTGACAAGGCGCACGCTGACGTGATCGGCTGCGCCATCGCCGAGAATGTCGGCAAGCCACCATCCATCCCTTGAACATGCCCGCCGACTTCACCACCCTCCACAACTACTACGAACAGCAAGTCGTGAACATGGTGATGGACCTGGCGCACCGCTACCCGTTGCTGACCGAGGACCACCACCCCGACGTGGCCTGCGTGGCGCTGAACCGGCTGCCACCGCGCTACATCCGCCACCAGGTGGACCTGGCCTTTCACATGACCGAGAAAGAGCGCCAGGACAGCGAACAACTGATCCAGGACACCGTGGTCTACGCCTTCGAATTCGTGCAGGCGCGCTTCGCGATGCGGGCACGTCGCTGATTCAGCTGGCAGCCCTCGGCGCCAGCCCGGCCGTCAAGGCAGCCAGGCGTCCTTCTTCTTGGGCTTCTTGCACAGGATGGTCGGGAAGCTCACCGGCAGCGTGCGCGGGTAGTCGCGGCTGAAGTGCAGCCCGCGGCTTTCCTGGCGCGAGAGGGCCGAGCGCACGATCAGCTCGGCGCAATCGACCAGGTTGCGCAGCTCCAGCAGGTCCCGGCTGACGCGGAAGGCCGCGTAGTAGTCGTCGATCTCGCTGCGCAGCAGCTTGATGCGGTGCAGTGCGCGCTCCAGGCGACGCGTCGTGCGCACGATGCCCACGTAGTTCCACATCAGCAGGCGCAGCTCGTCCCAGTTGTGGGCGATCACCACCTCTTCGTCGGCATCGGTCACCTGGCTCTCGTCCCAGTCGGGCAGCTTGGGCGCCTTGGCCTGGCGACTGGCCTCGATGTCTTCGGCGCAGGTGCGGCCCAGCACCACGCACTCCAGCAGCGAGTTGCTGGCCAGGCGGTTGGCGCCATGCAGGCCGGTGTAGGTGGTCTCACCCACGGCGTACAGGCCTGGCAGGTCGGTGCGCCCTTGCAGGTCGGTGACGACGCCACCGCAGGTGTAGTGCGCCGCTGGCACCACCGGGATGGGCTGTTTGGCGATGTCGATGCCCAGCGACAGGCAGCGCGCGTGGATGGTGGGGAAGTGCTCCTTGAGGAAGGCTTCGCCCAGGTGGGTCGCGTCGAGCCAGACGTGGTCCAGGCCGTGCTTCTTCATCTCGAAGTCGATGGCACGGGCCACGATGTCGCGCGGGGCCAGCTCGCCGCGCTCGTCGTGCGCGGGCATGAAGCGCGTGCCGTCCGGCAGGCGCAGGATCGCGCCTTCACCGCGCAGGGCTTCGGTGATGAGGAAGCTGCGCTCCTGCGGGTGGTACAGGCAGGTCGGATGGAACTGGATGAACTCCATGTTGGCCACGCGGCAGCCCGCGCGCCAGGCCATCGCGATGCCGTCGCCCGTCGAGGTCTCGGGGTTGCTGGTGTAGCGGTAGACCTTGCCCACACCGCCGGAAGCCAGCACCACGGCAGACGCCGCCAGGGTCTCGACGCGGCCATGGACCAGGTCGAGCGCGTAGACGCCATGGCAGCGCCCGGCATCGAGCGAGCGAACAGCCGTGTCATGCTGAGAGCGCTTGAGGTGCCGATTGGTGATCAGGTCGATCGCCATCCACTTCTCGCGCAGCTGGATGTTGGGGTGGCGCTTGACCTCGGCCAGCAGCACATCGTGAATGGCCTTGCCCGTGGCGTCGGCCGCGTGGGCAATGCGGCGCACGGCGTGACCGCCTTCGCGCGTGAGGTGCAGACCCAGCGGGCCTTGCGGGTCGGGCGAGAACGGCACACCGCTGGCCACCAGCCACTCGACGGCCTCGGCGCTGTGGCGGGCGATGAATTCGGCCGTGCGCTCGTCGACCAGGCCAGCGCCGGCCTCCTGCGTGTCGCGCACATGGGACTCGATGCTGTCGTCGCTTCCCAGCACCCCGACGATGCCGCCCTGGGCCCAGGCCGTGGCGGCTTCTTCCAGCTGCCGCTTGGCCAGCACGATGACGGGCTGGGTTTCGGCGAGGTTCAGGGCCACGGTCAGGCCAGCCAGGCCGGCTCCGATGATGACGACGGGCAACTGCGCTGCCGGAGCGACGGATGGGTCTTGCATGAGCGTGGATTCTATCGGCCCCCCAGGCATGGGGCCTGCTCCTGACCCGGGCATGTCCCGCCTGCCGACATGGCTCATGCCCAAAGGCCCCCTCGGATGGCGCTGCTAACATCCAGCGCGTCACACCCCCGCCGGGCCTGGAGAGATCGCATGAAGCTGGATGGACAACGCGAAAGCGGAAACGTCGATGACGTGCGCGATTCGGGCGGCGGCAGCGGCCCGCGCCTGTCGCTGCCAGGCGGCAGGCTGGGCCTGGGCACCGTCGCCATTGCGCTGGTCGCGAGCTACTTCCTGGGTGTCAACCCGATGACCGTGCTCAACCTGCTGAGCGGCGCGCCCGGCCAGTCAGGCAGCGAGGTCCAGCGCCCCGAGCCGAGCGCAGCACCCGCGCAGGACGAAGGCTCTCGCTTCGTGCGCCAGGTCCTGGCCACCACCGAAGACGTCTGGCGCGGCCAGTTCCAGGCCCAGGGCGCAGAGTACAAAGAACCCCGCCTGACGCTGTTTCGTGGCAGCACACCCACCGCCTGCGGGCAGGGCGAAGCGGCCATGGGACCCTTCTACTGCCCGGCGGACCAGCGCGTCTACATCGACCTCGACTTCTACGACACCCTCAAGAACCGCCTGGGCGCGCCCGGCGATTTCGCCCAGGCCTACGTGATCGCGCACGAGGTCGGCCACCACGTGCAGAACCTGGAGGGCACCAGCGCCAAGCTCGATCAGGCCCGCCGCCGAGTCAGCCAGGCCGAGTACAACGAGCTGAGCGTGCGCCTGGAGCTGCAGGCCGACTGCTACGCGGGCATCTGGGCCCACGACACCCAGCAGAGCAAGGGCCTGATGGAGTCGGGCGACCTGGAAGAAGCCATGAACGCCGCCTCGCAGATCGGTGACGACGCCTTGCAGCGCGGCTCCGGCCGCGAAGTGGTGCCAGAGAGCTTCACGCACGGCAGCAGCGCCCAGCGCATGCGCTGGTTCAAGCGCGGTTTCGAGTCGGGCGACATGGCCCAGTGCGACACCTTCAACACCCGGGCGCTGTGAACACCCACCGCGCAGCGCCCTGAAAGAGAACGTGAAACAAGCGCGCAACCAACGCGCATCCCCCACGCATCACCACGAGGAGACACCCGCGATGCAAGCCTGGTTTTGCGAAACCCTGGATGGCCCCGAGGCCCTGACCTGGAAAGAAGCCCCGACACCCGAGCCGGGCAAGGGCGAGGTGCGCGTGGCCATCAAGGCCGCCAGCCTGAACTTCCCCGACCTGCTGATCGTGCAGGGCAAGTACCAGATGAAGCCGCCCCTGCCCTTCGTGCCCGGCGCCGAGTTCGCTGGTGTGGTCGAAGCCGTGGGCGAAGGCGTCAAGCACCTGAGCGTGGGCACGCAGGTGGCGGGCTTCGCCGGCACGGGCGGCTTCGGCACGCACGTGGTGGCTCCGGCCGCCATGCTGATGCCCCTGCCACCGGTGTTCTCGTTCGAAGACGCCGCTGCCTTCCTGTGCACCTACGGCACCACCTACCACGCGCTGATGGACCGCGCCGCGCTCAAGGCCGGCGAGACCGTGCTGGTGCTGGGCGCCGCCGGCGGCGTGGGCACCGCCGCCATCCAGATCGCCAAGGCGGCTGGCGCCAAGGTGATCGCCGCGGCATCGTCCGACGAAAAGTGCGCACTGTGCAAGGAGCTGGGCGCCGACGCCACCATCAACTACAGCACGCAGAACCTGCGCGACGAACTCAAGACGCTGACCGAGGGCAAGGGCCCGGACGTGGTCTACGACCCGGTGGGTGGCGAGCTGACCGAACAGGCCTTCCGCTCCATCGCCTGGCGCGGTCGCCACCTGGTCGTCGGCTTCGCCAACGGCGCCATCCCCAACCTGCCGCTCAACCTGGCGCTGCTCAAGGGCGCTTCGGTGCTGGGCGTGTTCTGGGGCGAGTTCGCCAAGCGCGAGCCGCAGAACAACGCCGCCTGCCTGATGCAGCTGGCCGCCTGGTACATGGAAGGCAAGATCAAGCCGGTGGTCGAGCACAAGCTGCCGATGTCGCAGCTCAAAGAGGCCTTCACGCTGATGGGCTCGCGCCAGGTGCGCGGCAAGCTGGTGCTGCTCAACGGTTGATCGGCGGCTGATCAGGGCGCGCCGATGCATCGGCCTGGGCCAGCGCCCAGGCGACGTGCTCGGCCACCAGGACCTGGTGCTCACCCAATGGGGGCGGCTGCTGCTGCCACGCCTGCAAGGCCTGCAGCAACGCATCGCGCAAGGCGGGTGGGCACCCCTGCGGCTCGCCATGCAGCCGCCCTGCCAGCGTGTTGCCCATGGCCACCGCGATGTTGCGCTGCCAGCGCGCAAAACCGATGCGGCGGATGGCACTGCCCTCTGTCTGCTTCAGAAAAGTGGCTTCATCCCAGCGCCACAGCTGCAGCAGCGTGGGGTCGGCCAGGCTTGAACGCACATCGAAATCCGGCACCACCGCGCGCCGGGCGAACTTGTTCCACGGACAGGTGAGCTGGCAGTCGTCGCATCCGTAGATGCGGTTGCCCATCAACGGGCGAAGCTCATGCGGGATCGGCCCGCCCTGCTCGATCGTCAGGTAGGAGATGCAGCGTCGCGCATCGACCAGGCCTTCTTCCACGATGGCCTGGGTCGGGCAGACGTCGATGCAAGCTCGGCAGGTGCCGCAGCGTGTGGGCTCGGGCGGCGTCAGCGGCAAGGCCACATCGACGTAGATCTCGCCCAGGAAAAACATCGACCCCGCCTCGCGTGAGAGCAGCAACGTGTGCTTGCCCCGCCAGCCAATGCCACTGCGGCTGGCCAGCTCCACCTCCAGCACCGGCGCCGAGTCGGTGAACACGCGGTGGCCGAAGGGGCCGATGTGCTCGGTCAGCCGGTCGACCAGCTTCTGCAGGCGGGTGCGCAGGACCTTGTGATAGTCCCTCCCCCGCGCATAAGCCGACACGGTGGCGGCACCGGGCGAAGACAGCCTGCGCCACTCCACGGCCTGCCAACCTTCGGGCAGGCTCTCGGGCAGGTAATCCATGCGCGCGGTGATCACGCGCACGGTGCCTGGCACCAGCTCGGCGGGCCTGGCGCGCTTGAGCCCATGCGAGGCCATGTAGTGCATTTCCCCGTGGAAACCACGCGCCAGCCAATCCATCAATCGCGGCTCGGCACTTGACAAATCGACATCGGCTACGCCAATCTGAGAAAATCCCAGTTCTGTGGCCCATTGGCGCATGTGCGCCAGCAGCTCGCCCCCCTGTCCGACGCCCTGCCGGATGTCGTGTGAGGCGCAGTCGGGTCGAAGTTCATGACGCATCCGTCCATCCTAGCAAGCCATCCGGCGCTCGCCACGCGCGAAGACACCTGGCCCGACGAGGCCGGCTGCAGCGCGCTGGCCGAACGGCTGGCAACGGCGGCCGCGCCTGCGTTGCGCCAGGGCGGCAGCCTGGTGATCGAATTGCACGGCACCCTGGGCGCGGGCAAGACCACCTTCACGCGGCACCTGCTTCGCGCGTTGGGCGTGCAGGGTCGCATCAAGAGCCCAAGCTACGCGGTCGTCGAGCCGCATCAGGTGCCCGGCATCGCCATCCACCACTTCGACTTCTACCGCTTCAACGACCCACAGGAGTGGGAAGACGCGGGCTTTCGGGACCTGTTCGGCGCGGCCGGGCTCAAGCTGGTCGAGTGGCCGGACAAGGCCGCCGGGCTGCTGCCCTGCCCCGACCTGAGGCTGCTGATCGAGCTGTCGGGAGAGACCAGCCGCCAGGTGCGACTGCAAGCCTGCACCCCCGCAGGGGCCGCAACGCTGAACGCGTTGGCCGAAGAAGGAGAGGCCGCCCATGGCTGAGCCGGACACCTCCCGCCGCCAGTTGCTCAAGGCCCTGGGTGGCACCGCCCTGCTGGTGCTGGGCCCGGTCGAGCTGGCCTGGGGGGCCCAGTTGGTCGCCGTTCGCCTGTGGCCGGCAGACGCCTACACGCGCGTGACGCTGGAGTCGGACACCGCCCTCAATGCCACCTTCTTCTCGGTCGATGGCCCCAACCGGCTGGTCATCGACATCGACGGCCTGGAGCTCAGCCCGCAGATCAAGGAGCTGGTGCGCAAGGTGCGCGCCGACGACCCCTACATCGCCGGGGTGCGCGTGGGCCAGAACCGGCCGAAGGTGGTGCGCCTGGTCATCGACCTCAAGCAGGCCATCAAGCCCCAGGTGTTCGGCCTGGCGCCGGTGGCGGCCTACCAGCATCGGCTGGTCTTCGACCTCTACCCCAAGCAGGCCATCGACCCCCGACTGGCGCTGCAGGCTGCGTCGGCGCCCACCAGCGCGGCAAGCGCGGCTTCTGCCCCGAGCGGCCCTGCGGGCAACGTCGGTGCCCAGCCTGGCACCCAGGGCAGCTCGTTCTCCGACCAGGCCGCCGAGTCCGTGAACGACGCCTTGGGCGAGTTCATCGGCAGCCTGCCTGGCAAGGCCGGCTCGCCCACGGAGCGCCAGGCGCAAGCCACGGCACCCACTGGCCGCAACCCATCCGCCCCAACCGACCGCACAGCTGACCGCGGCAAGGACACGCCCGAGCGCCTCGCGCCAACCCAGCGCCTGATCATCGTGGCCATCGACGCGGGCCATGGCGGAGAAGACCCAGGCGCGGTCGGCCCCAGTGGCCTGTATGAAAAAGACGTGGTGCTGTCGATCGCCCAGAAGCTGCGCGCGCGCATCAATGCCCAACCGGGCATGCGCGCCATGCTCACGCGCGAGTCCGACTACTTCGTGCCGCTGAAGGACCGCGTGGGCAAGGCCCGGCGCGTGCAGGCCGATCTGTTCGTCTCCATCCACGCCGACGCCTTCATGAACCCGCAGGCACGCGGTGCCTCGATCTTCGCCCTGTCGGACAAGGGCGCCACGAGCGCCGCGGCCCGCTGGATGGCCAAGCGAGAAAACGCGTCCGACATGGTCGGTGGCGTCAACATCAAGGCCAAGGACTCTTCGGTCATGCATGCGCTGCTGGACATGTCCACCACCGCCCAGATCAAGGACAGCCTCAAGCTCGGCCAGGCGGTTCTGTCGCACCTGGGCAAGGTCGGCAAGCTGCACAAGGCACGGGTCGAGCAGGCTGGTTTTGCGGTGCTCAAGGCCCCGGACATCCCATCCATCCTCGTGGAAACGGGCTTCATCTCGAACCCGGACGAAGAGTCGAAGCTGCGCGACGAGGATTACCAGGCCAAGCTGGCCGATGCGTTGATGTCGGGCATCCGCCGCTACTTCGAGCGCAACCCGCCGCTGGCACGCAATCGGGCGCTGTGACCTGACCAGAGGGGGCGCCAGAGGTCATCTCGCCCCGGCGCATGCGCTGCCCTGCGACGGCCTGCGACGGCCTCCGCTCAAGCGGCGCTGGCGGCCTGCTTGTCGGCGCGGGCGGCGCGCCAGCCGCCGTACAGGGCGATCAGGCCGGGCACGATGATCATCGCCAGGATGATCTTGCTGAGGTGCTGCTGCACGAAGGGGATGTTGCCAAACAGGTAGCCGGCCACGCACAGCCCCACCACCCAGATCACGGCGCCCACGACGTTGTAGGCCGTGAACTTGGTCCGGTCCATCTCGGCCACGCCGGCCACGAAGGGCGCGAAGGTGCGGATGAAGGGCATGAAGCGGGCCAGGATGATGGTGACGCCGCCATGCTTCTCATAGAAAGCGTGGGCCGCATCGAAGGCCTTGCGGTTGAAGAAGCGCGAGTCTTCCCACTGGAAGACCTTCGGGCCGAAGTAACGCCCGATGCTGTAGTTGAGCTGGTCGCCGGTGATGGCGGCCACCAGCAGGATCGCGATGGCCAGCGGCAGGCTCATCGCGTCGGCGGCGGCCAGGGTGCCGACCATGAACAGCAGGGAGTCACCCGGCAGGAAGGGCATGACCACCAGGCCTGTCTCGACGAACACGATCAGAAAAAGCAGCGCATAGACCAGCGTGCCGTAGGCGTCGACGAACTCCTTGAGGTGCTTGTCGATGTGAAGGATGAAGTCGATGAGGAAGGTGACGATTTCCATGGCGGGCGCCCCGGTGGGCGTCATGAAAGCGGACAGGGGTGGTGCAAACAGAGGCGCCAGGCATTCACCACTCGGCATGGAGGCCCGCGCCCCGACGCTGGCAAGCGTCGCTTTTACAATGATGGCATGACAGCTGACCCCCTCCGCTCCGGCGGGTTCCCTTCCGAGGCCACCGACACGCCCGTTCCGGGGGGAGCCGCGCCCAGGCGCACCATCCAGGCCCTGCCCGATGAACTGGTCAGCCAGATCGCGGCCGGCGAGGTGGTCGAGCGCCCGGCCTCCGTGGTGCGCGAGCTGGTCGACAACGCGCTGGACGCGGGCGCCACCCAGGTCACCGTCAAGCTGATGGGCGGCGGCGTGCGCCAGATCCTGGTCGAAGACGATGGCTGCGGCATCCCGGTGGCCGAGTTGCCCCTGGCCCTGCAGCGACACGCCACGAGCAAGATCCGCTCGCTGCACGACCTGGAGCACGTGGCCACCATGGGCTTTCGGGGCGAAGCGCTGGCCGCCATCGCCTCGGTGTCCGAGTCGTCGATTGCCAGCCGCACCGCCGAGGACGCGCACGCCCACCGGCTGGACGCGCGCTCGGGCGAGCTCAGCCCCGCGGCGCGCGCCATCGGAACCAGCGTCGAGGTGCGTGAGCTCTTTTTCAGCACGCCGGCGCGGCGCAAGTTCCTCAAGTCCGACGCCACCGAACTGGCGCATTGCCTGGAGTCGGTGCGCCGCCATGCGCTGGCCCGCCCGGACGTGGGCTTCAGCGTCTGGCACGAAGGCAAGCTGGTCGAGCAGTTGCGCCCTGGCTCGCTGCAACAGCGCGTGCACGACATCCTGGGCGACACCTTTGTCGAGGGCAGCCGAGAGGTCGAGCTGCAAATCGGGCCGATGCGCGTTTTCGGTCGCACCGGCCTGCCTGACGCGGCCCGCTCGCGTGCCGACTGGCAGTATTGCTACGTCAATGGCCGCTACGTGCGCGACAAGCTGATCGCCCACGGCATCCGCTCGGCGTACGAGGACGTGCTGCATGGCAGCCGCCAGCCCACCTACGTGCTCTTCATCGAGATCGACCCCGAGCGCGTGGACGTCAACGTGCACCCGACCAAGATCGAGGTGCGCTTTCGCGATTCGCGCGAGGTGCACCAGGCGGTGCGCAAGGCGGTCGAGAAGGCCCTGGCCTTGTCGCGGGCGCAGGCGGCTTCGGTCGCCGACACCAACACCGATGCCAACACCGATGCCAACGCCGATGGGGCCGCCGGCAACTCGCCCACCGCGGGCGCGTTCGCCATGTCAAGCGGCGACGCCTCAACGTCTCCCGCCCCGGCCTCGCCCATTCTTTCTACACGCCAGGACGCCCTGCCCTGGCAAGCCGCCGACAGCGCCAGCGAACGCCGCTGGGCCGGCTGGCCCGCGCAAGCCGCACCAGCCCAGCCCGCCGCGTTGCAGACCGGCGGATCGGTGGACGCTTTCGCGGGACTGAGCCTGCCTCGCGTCGTGCGGCAGACCGAAGACGGTGCGCTGCACGAGCCGAACGCGACCTTGGGCGTCCAGGGCGCCTGGGCCGGCTCGAGGGGATCGGGCGGCGCAAGCCCTGCGGCGCAAGCCGGCGCCCCGGCCACCACCTCCCTGCCCGAACACGAATGGCCGCTGGGCCGTGCCATCGCGCAGATCGGGGGCATCTACGTGCTGGCCGAAAACGCCCAAGGCTTGATCATCGTGGACATGCACGCCGCCCACGAGCGCGTGGTCTACGAACGCCTCAAGGCCCAGCTGTCTGCCGACCGCCTGGCCAGCCAGCCGCTGCTGCTGCCCCAGACTTTCGCCGCCACGCCGCAAGAATGCGCGACGGTCGAGTCGCACCAGGAAACCCTGCTGCAACTGGGCCTGGATGTCGGGCTGATCGGCCCGGGCAAGCTGGCCGTGCGCGCCTTGCCCACCGCCCTGGTGCAGGCCGATGGGGTCGAGCTGGCCCGGTCGGTGCTGGCCGACCTTGCGCAGGTCGAAGCCAGCGACGTGCTGCAGCGCGCCCAGCACGAGTTGCTGGCCACCATGGCCTGCCACGGCGCCGTGCGCGCCAACCGCCGACTGACCCTGCCGGAAATGAACGCCTTGCTGCGCGACATGGAAGCCACCGAGCGCGCGGACCAATGCAACCACGGCCGCCCGACCTGGCGACAGCTGACCCTCAAGGACCTGGACGCGCTCTTTTTGCGCGGCCGCTGAGAACCCGATGACCGAACGCAAGAAGATCAGCCTGTCGCGCCCCGCCGCGACGGGCGACACCCCCTCCGCCCACAAGCCGCCCGTGCGCGGCCCGGGCACCGCACCGCGCAAGCGCATGACCGCGGCCGAGGCCGAGCAGGCGCGTGCCGAGCGGGCTGAACGCGGCGCCCCCCACCCGCGGTCGGACCACCGCGACGAGCGGCGGGACGATCGCCGGGACGACAGGCCCCGCTTCAGCGAGCACGCCCCCCGAGGCGATGCCCCCAGGCGAGACCGCCCGCGCCAGGATTCGCGCCAAGGTGCGCGCCCTGACCACCGCCGAGACGCTTCGGATCATCGCGAGCCCCGACCCGCGCCCCCCGCGGCACCACAGCCTCAGCCCGCCTTCCAGCGCCCCGTCGAAGACGATGGCCGCATGCGCCTGTCCAAGCTGATGAGCGAACGCGGCATGGCCTCGCGCCGCGAAGCCGACGAATGGATCGAAGCAGGCTGGGTGCGGGTCAACGGCGAAGTCATCGCCGAACTCGGCCTGCGCGTCCCGCCCGACGTCACCATCGACGTCGATCCGCAAGCCCACCAGCAGCAGGCCCAGCGCGTCACCATCTTGCTGCACAAGCCCATCGGCTACGTCAGTGGTCAGGCCGAGGATGGTCACGAACCCGCCATCGCGCTCATCACGCCCGACAACCGCTGGTCGGACGACAAGCTGCCGCTCAAGCTCAACCGCGCCCACCTGCGCAACCTGGCGCCGGCCGGTCGACTGGACATCGACTCCACCGGGCTGCTGGTGCTGACCCAGGATGGCCGCATCGCCAAGGTCCTGATCGGCGAGGACTCGGGTGTCGAGAAGGAGTACCTGGTGCGCGTGCAGAGCGTGGCCCAGCCAGAAGCCGAGAACGTGCACGCCGTCACCCCCGAGGAAGCCATCGAGCGCATGCGCCATGGCCTGGAGCTCGACGGCAAGCAGCTCAAGCACGCGCAGGTCTCGTGGCAGAACGAGCAGCAGTTGCGCGTGGTGCTGCGCGAAGGCCGCAAGCGCCAGATCCGGCGCATGTGCGAACTCGTCGGCCTGAAGGTGGTGGGGCTCAAGCGCGTGCGCATGGGCCGCGTGGTGCTGGGCAAACTGCCCGCCGGCCAATGGCGCTTCCTGCGCCCGGACGAGCGTTTCTGAAGCGGCCCATGTCCGCTGCACACCACGCCGCCGCCCCAGCCACAGGCGCCAGCGCCATCCCCACCTGGGTCGTCGTCACGGCCCTGGGCCTGCTCACCGGCCTGCAGCCGCTGACGACCGACCTCTACCTGCCCGCCCTGCCGCAGATGCAGCAGGGGCTGGGCCTGAGCCCGGCGTCGGCGCAATGGACGCTGTCGGTGCTGATCCTGGCTTTCGGCATCGGGCAACTGGTGTGGGGACCGGTGTCCGACCGCTTCGGGCGCCGACCGGTGCTGCGCTGGGGACTGGGGCTGTACACGCTGGCCAGCGTGGGTGCGGTCCTGGCTGTCAACCTCGAGACCATGCTGCTGGCGCGCATGGCGCAGGGCGCGAGCCTGTCGGCGGCGGTGGTGTGCGGCCGGGCCATGGTGCGCGACCTCTACGCGCCCGAAGAAGGCGCCCGCACCATGGCGCGCGGCATGACGGGCCTGGGTTTGCTGGCCTTGTTCGGTCCCGTCATGGGCGGACTGGCGGCCACGCATGGCGGCTGGCGCGCCACCATGGCCCTGCTGGTCGTCTTCGGTGGCTTGATCTGGGCCTTCGTCTGGCAGCGCCTGCCTGAGACCCTGCCCGATGACCGCCGCCAGCACCAACTCGATTGGGGCTCGATGGTGCGCCAATGGATCGGCATCTCCGGCCACCCCACTTTCCGTGCGCACGCGCTGCTGACGTCGTGCACCTACGGCGGGCTCTACGTCTACCTGGCGCTCTCGCCCTTCGTGTTCATCGAGCTGATGCACGTGGGTCGCACGGCCTTTGGCGGGGCCATGGCCACGCTGTCGCTGTCCTACCTGGTGGGCACGCTGTTCTGCCGCCGTTGGCTGCCCCGCCATGGCCTGCTGGGCACCGTGCGACTGGCGGGCTGGTGCTCGCTGGGCGGTGGGCTGTGGATGGCGCTGGTCTCGGCCTGGCAGGCCAGTGGCCTGGGTGATGCTCATCCGGTGCACCCGGTGGCCATGTTGCCCGGCCTGTGGCTCTACGCCTTCGCCCACGGCATCCACCAACCCTGCGGCCAGACCGGCGTGGTCGCCGCCTTCCCGACGCAGGCCGGTGCCGCCTCGGCCCTCTCGGGCTTCGTGCTGGCCACCACCGCCTTCTTCGTGGGCGCGCTGTTGTCGTGGTGGACCTCCCTGCCTGGCTGGGCCGGCACCTTGCACCCGATGACGCTGGGCCTGGCCCTGGGAGGTGCCCTCACCGCCTGGACAGCCCTGCGCCGCGTGCAACGGCATGGCCTGGCCCCCCACGCAGCCTGACCGCACCATGCACACCACACCGCACGACGACGCCCGAGCCGATGAGCCCCTTTGGGTGCTCACCGGCCCCACGGCCTGCGGCAAGACGGCCGTCGCGCTGGCGCTGGCCGAACGCTTGCGCGAGACGCGGCCCATTGAAATCGTCAGCATCGACTCGGCCCTGATCTACCGCGAGATGGACATTGGCACGGCCAAACCGACCGCCGAAGAGCTCGCACAGGTGCCCCACCACCTCATCGACATCGTCGACCCGCTGGAGCGCTACAGCGCCGCGCGTTTCGTGGTCGACGCCACCGAGGCGATCTCGGGCATCCGCTCGCGCGGGGGCACCCCGCTGCTGGTCGGCGGCACCATGCTCTACCTCAAGGCCCTGCTAGAAGGCATGGACGAGATGCCCGCCATCCCGCCCGAGGTGCGCGCCGAACTCGACGCGCGCATGAAAGCCCTGGGCAGCGTGGCCTTGCACGCCGAGCTGCAGCAGGTGGACCCGGTCACCGCGGCCCGCCTTGCCCCGGGCGACACACAACGCATCCAGCGTGCCCTGGAGGTGTTCCATGGCACGGGGCAGCCGCTGTCGCACTTTCACCGCAAGCAGTCCGGCGGGCCCTCCAGGTTGCCAGCGACGCTGGTGTCCCTGGAGCCCACCGATCGGGCCTGGCTGCACCGCCGCGTGGCCCTGCGATTCGAGCAGATGATGGCGGCCGGCTTCGTGGACGAGGTCCGGCGCCTGCGCGCTCGTGGCGACCTCGATGCCGACCTGCCCTCGATCCGCTGCGTGGGCTACCGCCAGGTCTGGGAGGCGCTCGACGCCGGCCTCGACCTGGGCGACCCAAGGGTGCTTGCCGAGGTCACCGAGCGTGGCATCGCGGCCACCCGCCAGCTGGCCAAACGCCAGGTGACCTGGTTGCGCGGCATGCCGAGCCGGCACGTGCTGGCCTGCGACGACGGCCGCGATGCGCAGGCGCTCGCCGAAGCCGCCTGTGGCGTCTTCACGGCGCCGCCAGGGGTCCTTCCAGCCAGCCCGCAGCAGACTTGATCTGAGTTAAGGCCTGGCGCCATCGGCCTGCCTAAAGTCCCCATCCACGTTGGCTCGATTTGGCCGACTCAGATCAAGGGACCCCCATGCCACACGAGCTTTTCCGCCAGGGCGACCACGCCTGCCTGATGTTTTCCAACCTCGGAGACGAGGGCGGTGAAGCCGTTCAGGCCAACCAGTTCCTGATCGTCGATGGCGATCAGGGCGCCATCATCGACCCGGGCGGCAACCTCGCCTACAGCGAGCTCTACCTGGGCATGACGCGGCACTTCCCGCCATCGAAGCTGTCGGCCATCCTGGCCTCGCACGCCGACCCCGACATCATCGCCTCGCTCGACCGCTGGATGACGGCCACACCCGACGCCAAGCTCTACGTCTCGACGCTGTGGGAGCGGTTCGTGCCGCACTTTTGCAAGCCGGGCAAAACCACGGGTCGCGTGGTCGGCATCCCCGATGGGGGCATGCGCCTCACCGTGGGCCGGCGCGAGCTCATCGCCCTGCCGGCGCACTTCATGCACGCCGAAGGCAACTTCCAGTTCTACGACCCGACGGCCCGCATCCTGTTCTCGGGTGACCTGGGTGTCTCGCTGGTGTCGGGGGAAGAAGCCCTCAAGCCCATTGCATCGCTGAGCCCCCTGCCGCGCGGCATGGAGGGCTTTCACCGCCGCTACATGGTCTCCAACAAGGTGCTGCGTTGCTGGGCCCGCATGGTGCGCGAACTCGACATCGACATGATCGTGCCGCAGCACGGCTCACCCCTGGTGGGCGACGCCGTGCCACAGTTCATCGCCTGGGCCGAGGGCCTGAGTTGCGGCATCGACCTGATGAACGACACGCACTACCGCGTGCCAGCCTGACCGGTTCACAAGGCGTCAGTGCGCCCCGCCATCCACGGCGGCAGCGCCCTTTTTGACCTTGGCCAACCAGATCAAGGGGATCAGCAGCAAGAAGAGCACAGCCGAAGCCAGGAAGACGTCATCGGCCGCCCGGGTGAACGCCTGCTGATCGATCAAGCGGTTGATCTGCGCCGCGGCCTGCTGCATCGACATCCCGGCCGACTGCAGCACGGACAACGCATCCACCGCCCCCGGGTCGGTCGTGCTGATGTGCTCGACCATGTGCGCATGGTGCATCGTGGCGCGGCTGTCCCAGATGGTCGTGACCACCGAGGTGCCCATGGCCCCCGCCGTGATGCGCACGAAGTTGCTCAAGCCCGATGCCGACGGGATGCGGTCCGGTGTCAGCCCCGCCAGCGTGATCGCGCTCAAGGGAATGAAGAAGAACGCAATCGCCCCGCCCTGCAGGATGGTGGGGATCATGATGGTCGTGAAGTCGGCCTGCACGGTGAAGCTCGAACGCATCCACAGCACCAGCGCGAAGAACAGGAAGGCCACCGTGGCCAGCTTGCGCGGGTCCACCTTGGTCACGTTCTTGCCCACGATGGGCGACAGCAGGATGGCCAGCAGCCCCACCGGGGCCACCGCCATGCCCGCCGCCGAGGCCGTGTAGCCCATGTACTGCTGAAGCCACATGGGCAACAGCACCACGTTGCCGAAGAACAGCCCGTAGCCGATGGACAGGGTCAGCACCCCGAAGAGGAAGTTGCGCGAAGCGAACAGGCGCAACTCGACCACCGGGTGCTCTTCGTTGAGCTCCCAGATCAGGAAGACGACAAAGCCCACCAGCGCGACCAGGCCCAGCGCCACGATCTCGCCGCTCTCGAACCAGTCCAGCTCCTTGCCCTTGTCGAGCATGATCTGCAGCGCACCCACCCACAGCACCAGCAGGGCCAGCCCCACCTTGTCGATGGGCAGAACCTTGATGGGTGTCTCGCGCTTGGCGTAGATGCGCCAGGTCACCGCGGCGGCGGCCAGGCCCACCGGCACGTTGATGTAGAAGATCCAGGGCCAGCTGACGTTGTCGGTGATCCAGCCCCCGAGCAAGGGCCCGGTCACCGGCGCGACCAGCGTCGTCATGGCCCACATGGCCAGCGCCGTGCCCGCCTTCGCGGGTGGGTAACTCGACAACAACAGCGTCTGAGACAGCGGGATCATCGGGCCCGCCACCAGGCCTTGCAGCACGCGGTAGCCGATCAGCGTCTCGAGCGAGCCAGCCAGGCCGCACAGCCAGGAAGCCAGCACGAACAGCAGCACGCTGGCCGTGAACAGCCGCACGGCGCCAAAGCGCTGCGTGAGCCAGCCGGTCAGCGGCACCGAGATGGCGTTGGCCACCCCGAAGCTGGTGATCACCCAGGTGCCCTGCGTGGGACTCACGCCCAGGTCACCCGCGATGGCGGGCAGCGACACGTTCGCGATGGACGAATCCAGCACGTTCATGAACGTGGCCAGCGACAGGGCCAGGGTGCCTAGCGCCAGCGAGCCGCCCTGCAGCGGCGCGTGCGGTGCGTTGGACATGGGTCTCAGGCGCCTGCGCTGGCGCGGCCGCCCCGCCCCAGGTTGCGCTCGACGATGCGGTTGACCAGGGCATCGGCGTCCTTCTGCAAGGCGTCGAAGACGTTGGTGTGGGCCACGTCATGCGGACGCGGCTCGGCCGCCAGCACGCCACCTTCCTGCCGACTCACGTCCACCTCGACCAGCATGGACAGGCCGACACGCAAGGGCCGCTCGGCCACTTCCTTGGGGTCGAGCGCGATGCGCACCGGCACGCGCTGCACCACCTTGATCCAGTTGCCCGTGGCGTTCTGTGCCGGCAGCAGCGCAAACGCCGCACCGGTGCCCGCGCCCAGGCCCGCCACCGTGCCATGGAAGACCACCTTCTGGCCGTAGACGTCGGCCGTCAGCGTGGCCGGCTGGCCAATGCGGATGCGCTGCAGCTGGCTTTCCTTGAAGTTGGCATCGACCCAGGCCTGCTCCAGCGTCACCAGCGACATCACCGGCGCACCGGGTTGCAGGCGTTGGCCCACCTGAACGCTGCGCTTGGCCACGAAGCCGTCAACGGGTGCGATCAGGGCCGAGCGCTGCAGGGCCAGGTAGGCCTCGCGCACGCGGGCGGCGGCGCGCGCCACGTTCGGGTGTTCGGCCACCGAAGTGCCATCGGTCAGGGACTGGTTCGACACCAGTTGCTCGCGGGCAGCGGCCAGCGCCGACTCGGCCGCGGCCACCGCGCTGCGGGCAGACTGCCATTGAGCCTGCGCGTGCTGGAACTCTTCCTTGCCGACGGCGCCGGTGGCCACCAGCGGGCTGCGGCGCTGCACATCGTCCTGTGCGCGGGCCAGGTCGCTCTGCACCCGGGTCAGGTCAGCCTGGCGTGATTGCACCTGCGCCGACAGCGTGCCGTTGTTGGCGAACAGGGTGCGCACCTCGCGCACGGTCTGCGCCAGCTGAGCCTCGGCCTGGTCCAGTGCCACGCGCGCATCGGCCTGGTCAAGCCTGACCAGCACCTGACCGGCCTTGACGCGGTCGGTGTCGTCGGCGCCGATGGCCACCACCGTGCCGCCCACCTGGGGCGTGATCTGCACAACGTTGGCCTGCACGTAAGCGTTGTCGGTGTGCTCGAAATGGCTGGCCACCAGCGCGTAGTAGGCGCCATAGGCGGCACCGCCCAGCAGCACCACCGCGGCCACGATGGCCAGCGCCTTCTTGCGTTGCGGTGCGGCCTGCGGCGTCTCAGGCGTGGGGTTCGTCGAAGGCGAGGTCATGAACGGTCTCCGGACAGCGAGGGGTTGTTCTGGGTGATGGGCGCCACGAGGGGCTGTGCCGTGGTGGCGGGCGGCAACCAGGTGCCGCCCACGGCGCGGATCAAGGAAAAACGCGTGTCGAGTGCGCGGGCCTTGAGGTCCACGGCCTGGCGGCGCTGCGCCAGCACGGCGGACTCGGCCGACAACACAGTGAGGTAGCCGCCCAGCCCCGCGCGGTAGCGCTGCGTGGCCAGGTCGTAGGCCGACTCGATGTGCCCCTGCGCGGCCTGCTGCTCGCTTTGCTGGCGGGCCACCGAGCGCACGCTGTCGACCTGGTCCACGGCTTCCTGCACGGCTTGCAGCACGGTCTGGTTGTAAGTGGCCACGGATGCATCCTGGTCTGCCACGCGCACGCTGAGGTTGGCCAGGCGGCGGTCGCCATCGAACAAAGGCAGGTGGATGGCCGGCAACAGGCCCCATTGCAGGCTGCTGGCCTTGAGCACCTGGCTCAGGCCGATGGCGTTGTAGCCGGCATAGCTCGTCAGGTCGATGTTCGGGTAGAAGGTGGCGCGGGCCGCGTCGCTCATGCCACGGGCCGATTCGACGCGCCAGCGCGCGGCCATCACGTCGGCGCGGCGCGCCAGCAGGTCCAGCGGCAGGCTCTGCGGCACGTCGGGGGTGCGCAGGCGGTCGAGCGACACGTTCAGGTCGTCCAGAGACTTCGGTGCTCGGCCGACCAGCACGGCCAGGGCATGCCGGGCCAGGTTGACCTGTTCGTCGAGCGCGGTGATCTGCTGGCGGGTGTCGGGCACCGCGCCCTGCCCTTGCCTGAGCTCCACGTTGGTGTCCAGGCCCGCATCCACCCGCTGGCGGATCAGGGCAAGCATCTCCTCGCGCTGGGCCAGGGCCCGCACCGCCACCTCGCGCTGGGCCTGCAGGCGACCCAGCTGCACGTACTGGCGTGCCACCTGCGAAGACAGCAACAGGCGCGCGGCCTGCAAATCGGCTTCGGACGCGCGACGCTGGCCGATGCTGGCCTCGATCTCGGCGCGCTGCTTGCCAAACAGGTCCAGCTCCCAGCTGCCTTCGAGCTGGAGGGTGCCCGTGGTCAGCGTCGAGCCGGCCACCGGGTGGGGGTACAGACCATGCTCGGTGAAGCGTTGGCGGTCCACCTCGCCGGTGAGCTGCAACTGGGGCTTGTCGGCACCGCTGCTGAGCATCTCCTGGGCCTGCGCACGCTGCAGGCGGGTCTGCGCCACCTGGATCGTCGGGCTGCCTGCCAGGGCTTGCTGGATCAACGCGTCGAGTTGCGCATCGCCACACACCGTCCACCAGGCGGACAGGTCCTCGGACACCGGACGCGGCTCGGCCGCATCGACCCCCAACGCCGAGGCATCCAAGGCGGCCAGCCTGGGCTGGATGGCCTGGTGAGAACACCCTGCCATGAGCGCCAGCAAGCCGGCGGCCAGCAACGGCGCCAGCGGTCGTTTCGCGAAAGTCGCGGAAGTCAAGGAATTCAAGGAATTCACGAAAGGCAAACGATTCAATTCCGTCATCGGAAACACCTTCTTGCGGGCTGCAGCAGCCATGTCGTCTTCGATCGGGCTCGCCAGGGCGCGTCAGTGCGCGTCGGGAGGCGCGGCGCCTTCAGCCGGGTCACCGGCCAGCGGTCCGTCCTTGAGCGCCTCGGCGTTGGCCACGATGCGCCGCAGGAACCCCATCAAGGTTTCCCACTCGGTCGCAGAGAACCCCTCCAGCATCGTGTTCGAGACATCGCAGAGGATGCCGGGCACCGGCTCAGCTGCCTTCTCGCCTTCCGGCGTGAGCGTCAGGTGCACCACGCGGCGGTCTTCGGCGGAACGCTCACGCCGGCACAGGCCTTTGGCCTCCAGGCGGTCGAGCGTGCGCGTCAAGGCGCCGGCGTCCACCTGCAGTTCGCGGGCAAGCGCGGCCAGGGTGTTGGCCTCGCCGCGATGGATCAGGAACAGCGGGGCCCACTGGGCATGGGTCAGGCCGGTGAAGCCCAACTGCCGATCGACCGCCCCCACCATGAGCTGGCCGATGCGGCGCATGAGGTAGCCCATGCTGTTTTCTCGGGAGTAGGTCGCCCGGTCGTAGATCGGGGGATGATCGCGCTTGCCTTTCATGTCCTCCAATTTATTTGCCTACGCAAATATTGTCAAGGCATCATAATCACCGGCATGCAAACTTCGCACGCCGTCCAGCGCGGCATGCGCCCCAGACCAGACCCAACATGTCCACGCCCAGCCCCGCCGCATCCGGCAAGTCCATCCGCCCGCTGGCCTCCCTGCGTCCCTTCCTGAGGCCGTACCTCGGCCGCATCGCGCTGGCCGGGCTGTTCCTGGTGCTGGCCGCGGTGACGACGCTGGTGCTGCCCCTGGCCCTGCGCACCCTGATCGACCAGGGCTTCGTCTCGCCCGACCCTGGCCAGCGCGTGATGCAGATGCGTCAGCACTTCCTGGCCCTGTTCGCCGTGGGTGCCGCCTTGGGCGTGTTCTCCGCCTCGCGCTACTTCATGGTCACCTGGCTGGGCGAGCGCATCACCTCCGACATCAAGCGCGCGGTCTACGCCCATGTGCTGCGCCAAAGCCCGGAGTTTTTCGAGACCACGCAGACCGGTGAGGTGCTCTCGCGCCTGACCGCCGACACCACGCTGATCCAGACCGTGGTGGGCACCAGCGTCTCCATGGGCCTGCGCAACGTGATCATGGCCATCGGCGCCCTGGCCATGCTGATCTTCACCAACCCGCTGGTGATGGCCCAGGTGCTGGGAGGTCTCGTGCTGCTGGTGCTGCCGGCCATCGCCTACGGCCGACGCGTGCGGCGCCTCTCGCGCGCCAGCCAGGACCGCATCGCCGACTCTTCGGCCATCGCCGCCGAGGTGCTCAACGCCGTGCCCGTGGTGCAGAGCTACACCGCTGAATCGCGCGAAGCCGACCGTTTTGGCGAGGCCACCGAGAACGCCTTTCGCACCGGCGAGCGCCGCATCCGCGCACGCGCCGTGCTGGTGGCCTTCATCATCATCGCCACCACCGGCGCGCTGCTGTGGGGCCTGTACCAGGGCACTCAGGCGGTGATCGATGGGCGCATCACCGCGGGCCACATGGGCCAGACCGTGGTCTACGTGATCCTGCTGCTGAGCTCGGTCGCGGCCCTGTCCGAGGTCTATGGCGACATCCTGCGCGCCGCTGGCGCCACCGAACGCATGATGGAGCTGTTGCAGGCGCGCTCGCGCATCGAGTCGCCCATGCAGGCACGCGACTTGCCGACCACGCAAGCAGGCTCTCACGTGAAACTGCAAGGCGTGCACTTTCATTACCCCTCGCGACCCGGCCAGCCCGCACTCGAAGACTTCACACTGGAAGTCTCCCCAGGTGAAACCGTGGCCCTCGTCGGCCCCAGCGGCGCAGGCAAGAGCACCGTGTTCCAGCTGCTGCTTCGCTATTACGACCCTCAGGCCGGACACGTCGAACTCGATGGCGTGAAGCTGCCTGAAGCCAGCCTCGACGAGCTGCGCGAACGCATCGGCATCGTCCCGCAGGACAGCACCATCTTCTCGGCCAGCGCGATGGAGAACATCCGCTACGGCCGCCCCGGCGCCACCGACGACGAGGTCATCGCCGCGGCCCGCGCCGCCCACGCGCACGACTTCCTGCAGCGCCTGCCCGAGGGCTATCACACCTTCCTGGGCGAGCGCGGCGTGCGCCTGTCTGGCGGTCAGCGTCAGCGCATCAGCATCGCCAGGGCCATGCTGAAAAACGCGCCATTGCTCTTGCTCGACGAAGCCACCAGTGCGCTCGACTCCGAGAGCGAGCGTGCGGTGCAAGCTGCGCTGGAAGAGGCCATGAAGGGCCGCACGACCCTGGTCATCGCCCACCGCCTGAGCACCGTGGTCAATGCCGACCGCATCGTGGTGATGGACGGCGGTCGCATCGTCGACGCAGGTACCCATGCCGAGCTCATGGCGCGCAATGGTCTGTACGCTCGGCTGGCGGCCATGCAGTTCGACCAGGCCGCCGCATGAGGCTCGGGTGTCATCCAGGACGCCCCCTCGCGCGTTGACCAGCATGCGCCGGCTTCGGCACCACAAGGAGTTGACAAGATGATTTCCAAGACCAAGCACCGCTCTGTCCAACGCACCCTGATCATCGGCAGCACCATCGCCGTTGCCTTGTTCACCACGGGCTGCGAAACCATGGGCCCGCAGGAAAAAGGCACCGCCGCCGGAGCAGGCATCGGTGCCGTGGCGGGTGCGGCCATTGGCGCGATGACCGGTGGCAAGAACACGGTCCGTGGCGCTGCCATCGGCGCGGCCGCTGGCGCCATCGCCGGCAACCTGTGGTCCAAGCGCATGGAGGACCAGCGCCGCGCCATGGAAGCGGCCACGCAAGGCACCCCCGTCGAGGTCACCCGAACCGACGACAACCAGCTCAAGCTCGACATCCCCAACGACATCTCGTTCGCCACCGGCAGCGCGGCCCTCAAGCCCGAGTTGCGCGGCGTGCTCGACACCTTCGCACAGGGGCTGAAGTCAGGCGGCAACGGCACCTTGGTGCGCGTGGTCGGCCACACCGACAGCACCGGCAGCGACGCCATCAACAACCCGCTGTCGCGCGAGCGCGCCGAGAGCGTGCGCGACTTCCTTGAAGACCGTGGCATCGGCAGCAATCGCATCGAGGTGAGCGGCCGTGGCTCGCGCGAGCCGGTGGCCAGCAACGACACAGCGGAAGGCCGCGCCAAGAACCGCCGCGTCGAGATCTTCATGCGCGACCCGGCTCAGGCCAACTGACGTCGATTCACGCCCGGCGCAACCGTTTGCGGCAGTTGGTTACCCCTCGACACAACCTCTGCCGCGCGCATCCCTAAGCCTAGGGACGCCCATCGTCCGATTGGCCGACCCCCATCACCTAGAGTCGCTGGATCGACTCGAAAGATGGGGACACGATGCCGAAGAATCCGATCCTTCCCGGCAAGAAGTTGCCTGGGCTGCTGCAACCTGCAGGCCCGATCAAGCCTGACCTCGACATCAAGCTGCCGCCTGGCGTGTTCGTGCAAAGCGCGGTCAGCAGCCTGTTCCAGCCAGGCCGCCCTGGCAAGCCCGCTGTGCGGCCCGACGACCTGCTGGCCGTTCGCTTCGAACTCGTGAACCTGCAGGTGCAAGCCGGCACGCCACCGAAGGTGCGCAAAACGGCTTCGGGCGACAGCTTCATCGTCCTGCACTTTCCGCCGCAGTCCATCGCCGAAGAGGTCTTCTTCGAAACCGCTGCACCGGGCATGGACGTGCCCGACGTGCCGCCACAGCCGCCCGGCGTCGAGCCCAAGCACCAGCCCGCCAGCACCGAGACCCCGGCCGAAGCGCCCATCCGTGCACGCGTTGCCAACGAATCGCGGGTTGCCTTCAAGGTGCCCAACGGCTTCGAGGCGCCCTACTCCATCGACGGGCTGCTGCAGGCCTGCAACCAGCTGGGCCTGAACGTGCCCGCCAACGCCCTGCCCCGCACGCGCCCCCTGCCCGTGCTGCCGGGGTTCGTCAAGGCCGCCGACCTGGCCAAACTGCCCAAGCTGCAGCGCGCGCGCCTGGCGCTGGGCACGGTGCGCAGCCGGCAACTGGCCATCAGCGAAGGAGGACAGTCGGCAGTGGTGCGCGCCCGCATCGGGCAGTTCGAGCTCGGCAGCACTGGCCTGGGCTCGCTCAAGCTCGGCGACATCCGCGGCCCCGTGCTGCCTGCCGCGCGTCCCAAGCCCGCCATGCCCTCGGCGCGTCAGACCGCCATCGAGATGCCCTGGCGCCTGATCCTGTCTCCTCATGCGGGCGAGCGCTTCCAGCACGCCACCGGCCCGGTCACCTCGCCGCTGACGGGCCGCACCGAGCTGTGGCACACCCGGCTGGTCGCGCCTGCCGCCGACGGCAGCGTCATCCAGCCGCCGCACCTCGACCCGCGCCGCACGGTGCGCGCCGTCTGGGCCCTGACCGGTGAAGGCTCGGGCACACCGATGCAAAGCGCCTTCCCGTCGAGCACGCAATTGCCCGACACCGGCTCGCCGCCCTCGCCCTTCCTGGCCACGCTCGACGACTTCGATCGATTCCAGATCGCCCACCTGTCGTCCAACTTCGAGCTGAGCAACTACAGCCCCGAGCCCATCGACACCCACCAGCTGATGCTGTCCTCGCTGGGCGGCTGGCTCGATGCGCGGGGTGAATGGGACCCACCGGGCCTGTCGGTCGAGGAGTGGAGCCACCGCGCCAGCATGGGCCGCGACCACTATGTACGCGTGGTCTACAAAGGCTTCCTCTTTCCCTTCGGCCACCGCGTCTCGCTCATCAAGGTCAGCGAGCGCAAGTTCCACAACGGCACGCAGAACACGCCCAAGATGGAAGGCAACCCGGCCTACCTTCGCCAGCGCATGTTCATCGTCGTGCGCGAACGCGAGCGCACTTTCGTCGACGAGCAACTGCTCAAGCCCGATGGCAGCTCCTTCCAGCGGCAGTTCCCGTTCAACAGCGTGCGCATCCTGACCACGGTCACGCCCAACCTGGACAAGCCCAACGTGGGCGCCAGCGTGGTCAACACCAAGCAAGGCACGCCCTATGGTCAGAAGGTGTTCTGGCCCAGCGTGGGCGGCCAGCCCTTTGCCTTCCGTTGCGTCGGCACCGACATCGACGGCCGCAAGGTCAGCTTCGAGTTGCCGCTGATCTTCATGGACAACAGCACGGCCAGCCCGCGCTTTCGAGCCAAGCCCACCGACAAGCTCCTCAGCCCCGACTACGTCACCGCCGAGCTGCACGCGGCCCAGGCGGCCAAGTCCTGGCAGGCCAACCCCGGCCGCCGGCGCGCGCTGCTCAAGGGCCAGCGCATGGCGCTCGCGCCCAGCCTCAAGCCTGGCGACACCATGGTCGAGGCCGTGCACATGGACATCGGCGTCGAGACCCTGGCCAAGGGGCTGTCGAGTTCGCCCAAGCTGTCGAGCAACGGCCTGCGCAGCTACTCCGAAGAGCTCAAGCGCCCGATGTTCTACCCGAGCGTCACCGAGGTCGAGGCGCGCATCGCCGCGCTGTCGCAGCTCACCGGCTCGGGCGCCACCAACGTGCTCAGCTGGAACGCGCATTACCTCAAGCAGGGCTTCGCGGGCAACGTGGGCGAGGTCTTTGCCAACGTCGCGGGCAACGCCAAGCTCGATTTCTCTTCGCAAGGCGACCGCTCCGGCGGCTTCGTCATGCCCAACCTCTCGCCCAAGGCGCTCACGCGCGCCAGCGGCCCGGCCTCGCTGGACCCGGCCAAGCTGGTCTCGGGCACCAACATCGGTGGCACCGACCTCTTTCCAACGTCGCTGAGCGACCTGCCCCTGCCGCTGCTGTTCGGCTGCATCCCGCTGGGCGAGGTCATCCAGGCCGTGGCCAACCTGGGCAACAGCCCGGACAAGATGCCGCGCTTCGCCTCGGAAGCTGCCACCCAGCTCGAGTCCTTCATCGGCACGATGGTCCGCGCCTTCGAGATGGTGCGCAACCTCGGCGGCCAGGGCACCTCGCTGGGCAAGGCCGCGGTCGACGTGCTGCGCGGCATCCTGGCCGACCTGCAAGCCCAGGCGATGTCGCTGGCGCAGGCCGAGACGCAGGAGCTGCGCGACGCCATGGCCCAGTTGCAGGCCACCTTCGACGCCGTGCGCGCCAAGCTCGCCGCCGTGGTGCCCGACACACCCGATGGCGCCAGCAGTGGCACGGTGCTGCCCTCGATCGACAGCCTCCCCTCGCTGGCCTCGATCCAAGGGCCCATCAACAACGCCATCTCGGCACTGGACACGGTCGAGGACAAGCTCGAAGACTCGCCCCTGCCCGCCGGCTTCAAGCAAGGCAGCCTGGGCCTCATCCATCAGGCCCGCAACACCTTGCAGGACGTCCAGACCCTGCTGACGCTGATCCCGCAAGGCAAGGCTTTGTTCCAGGCGCTCGACGGCATCGTCGGCAACCCGGACGGCCTGGGTGACCTGCTGGGCAACCCGGCCGCGCTGGGCCCCAAGATCACGGCGCTCAAGAACGCCCTGGCCGATGTGCGCACCACGCTGGCGGGCTTTCGCCTGCTCGAAGGCGCCGCGCGCAAGGCCGTGCTCGACGTGCTGCAGGCGCTGGTCGACATCCTTGACGTGGCCGACGACATCCTGGAGGTGCTGGCCGGACTGCTGGGCGAAGAGCTCACCATCCGCTTCGACTGGAGCCCCGAGATCAAGCCCTGGGGCTTCGAGCCTGGCAAGCCGCTGTTCCGCCCGAACGACGCGCACGGCTTCGTCGTCGCCGTGGAGGCCAAGGTGCGCAAGGATGGCTCCAGCGCGCCCAAGATCAGCGTGGTCTGCGGTCTCAAGCACTTCGACCTCATCCTCATCAACCCGGCCGCCTTCCTGGAGCTGAACTTCGAGAAGATCGAGTTCAGCGTGGACACCGGCGCCAAGATGAACGTGGACGTGCTGCTGTCGGACATCAAGTTCGTCGGTCCGCTGTCCTTCGTCGAAACGCTCAAAGACCTGATCCCGCTCGACGGGTTCTCCGACCCGCCCTACCTTGACATCACCGCCAAGGGCATCGATGCGGGCTTCTCGGTGGCCCTGCCCAACATCGCGGTGGGCATGTTCTCGATCAGCAACATCAGCCTGGGCGCGGGCTTCACGGTGCCCTTCATCGGTCAGCCGCTGTCGGTGCGCTTCAACTTCTGCACCCGCGAGCAGCCCTTCAACCTCACGGTGTCGATGTTCGGTGGTGGTGGCTTCTTCGGCGTCACCATCTCGCCAGACGGCGTGCAGATCCTGGAGGCCGCCTTCGAGTTCGGCGCCTCGGTGTCGATCGACTTCGGCGTGGCCTCGGGTGGCGTCGAGGTCATGGCCGGCATCTACTTCCGCATGGAACAGGACGCGGCCTCGCTGACCGGCTACTTCCGACTGGGCGGACACGTCAGCGTGCTGGGCCTGATCTCGGCTTCGCTGGAGCTCTACCTGGAACTGCGCTACGAGTTCGAGACCGGCAAGGCCATTGGCAAGGCACAGCTGACCATCGAAGTCGAGGTGTTCTTCTTCTCGGCCGACGTGACGATCACCTGCGAGCGCAAGTTCGCCGGCTCCAACGGCGACCCGACCTTCCGCCAGCTCGTGGGCTTCGATCCATCGCTGTCGTTGGCCGAAGAGCTTGCACAGATCAAGACCGGCCCGGCCGACGCCACCGACTACGCCTGGCGCGAGTACTGCGACGCCTTCGCCTGACCGCACCTCGCCCCAAGCACCCGTTTTCCTGGAGCCTGATTCATGGCCAAACAATCCATCCTCTGGACCGTCCTGCCCTTCGGCCGCGTGGCCGACGGCCCGCAAGCCGGTTCGCTGCGCCTGTCCATCGTCGTCTCGCCCCGCCTGACGCCGCAAAACGCCGCCGAGCAGAAACTCGGTGCGGCTGGCTTCGCCGACTTCCACAACTGGCCCGAGACGCTTGAGCAAATCAAGCTTGGCCTGCGCATCGGCAACCAGACCGTGCCCGTCAAGCGCATCTCCAAGGCCGACCCGCAGCTGTGGCAGCAGATCTTCGGCGCCGACACCCCGGTCGCCGGCTTCACCTTCCGGGACATGAGCCGGGTGAACCTGCGCTCCTTCCCCGTGCGCAACGTGCTGGGCTTCGTGCGCGAACACCATGGCCGCATCGCCCAGGCCAACCCGGTGGCACCACCGACGCTGCTGCCCTGGCGCGGCGCCGACCCGGCCCTCAAGGACATGCTCGGCAGCCTGGGCACGCGGGTAGAGAAAATCGACCTGGGCCACACCTCCATGGAGGTCATGCACCCGGGTTTCGATCGCTTCTTCGACGACGACAAGCAAAAGGCCCTCGAAGCCACCGTGGACCGGCTCGTCTTCAGCGACAGGGGGCGCTACCGGATTCCCGTCACCGGCATCGACGGCCAGACCACTGAGAAGCAGGTCGCGACCATCCGCGCGCTGCCCTCGGACTGGCAGGACCCGGCCCTCGGTGGCCCAGACGCCGCGCTCATGAGCCAGTTCGCCAGCGCCGCCGAATACAGCTTTTACCAGGCCAACCGCTTCTACCGCCGCCAGCCAGCCACCAAGGCCGAGCAGGCCATGCGCCGCCCGAACTTCGCCAACGTGCCCGCCGCGCCCAAGGCACCGGAGTTCGACTTCCACCGCCTCGTGGCCTCGCTGTCCGACATGCCGCAACTGCTGCGCAAGCTCGGCCTGATCATCGACGTGGTGCTGCCCGAAGGCAACCCCATTGCCCAGGCGCTGAAGAATCAGGCGCAGGCCGAGGGCACGGTGGGCGTCGAAGTGCTGGCGTGGGCGGGCCACGACCTGGGTGCCGACCGCTACCCTCGCACCGCCTGGCGCGCCACCGCGCGCCGCTTCGTCACCCGCGCGCGCACCAGCGACCAGAAAGACGGCCTGCTGGCCCTGGCCGGCACGGTCGATCCGACGCTCACGCCCAAGGTCAAACAGCGCAGCGACTTCGACCTCTTCCAGGTGGACCCGGATGGCGCCGCGCTCAAGACGGTCGACTTCCTGCTCTCGGCCCAGAACCTGGTCGGCCGCAGCATCAAGCCCGGCAGCCACGGCGCCGTCACCTACACCACCGGCGACAAGCAGCCCGTGGCCGCGCTGCGCTCCGGCGGCCTCGGCGTCTCGCGCCACGGCCGCGCGGCCCAGGTGGCCATGTTGGCCGCCGCAGCCAAGCTCAAGAACGACGCCGCCCAGGTGTCCGCTGACGAGTCGCGCAAGGTCGTGCTGTTCGCCGAAGACGTGACCCGCGGCTACCGCATCGACGTCCACACCCGCGACCGCTGGCACAGCCTGTGCGCTCGCGAAGGCGACTACACCCTGCAAGCCACTGGCGAGAAGATCGAACTCGAGCCCGATGAGGGCTACATCAAGGGCGCCTCGACGACCGGCGACGGCCAGGACGACCACTACCTGCACGAGACCCTGTTTCGCTGGACGGGCTGGAGCCTGGTCGCGCCCCGTCCGGGCCGCACCATCCTGGCCGTCGACCAGCCGGGCAGCGGCCTGCAAGGCGAGACCGTCACCGAGGTCGACGACCGTGCCGAAAAAGGCCACGGCGTGCTCGCCCAGTTCAAGGCGCAGAAGGGCACCCTGCCCCGCCTGCGCTTTGGCTGGACCTACCGCTTCCGCGCTCGCATGGCCGACCTGGCCGGCAACAGCCTGGGCCTGGACGACCCCAGCCTGAAGGACGACAGCCAGGTCACCGAACCCGTGCCCTACCTGCGCTTCGAACCCGTTGACCCACCGGTGCTGGTTCACGCCCACCGCGTCAGCGAGGGCGAATCGCTCGAGCGCCTGGTGCTGCGCAGCAACCACGACAGCACGCCCGCCGACTACCTGCAGTCGCCCGATTTCAAGACATCGACCCAGCAGCCACCTTCCGCCGACTTCGCCTACGTTGCCACCTGCGACCGCCACGTGGTGCCGCCCAAGTCCTCGCAATTGCAGTGCGAGCAGCACGGCCTGTTCGACGAAGCCATGGGCAGCGGCGACCCGGTGCGCGTCAAGGCCGCCTACGCGCTGGCCGGCCGCGAAGCGGGCACGCTCTACGACCAGACGGACGGCAGCGACATCGAACTCGTGACGCCCACGTCGGTGGCCGCATCGGCGCGCACCGACTCCGTCCCCCCGAAACTGCCCGACGCCGAGCACCCCACCGGTGAACGCCTGATCGGTGGCCAGTACATCGTCCACCACGAGCAGTTGGTGCAGACGCCTTACCTGCCCGACGGCGCAGCAGCGGGCCTGGCGATCACCGCGCTCACCCGTGGCGACATGCGCCGCATCGGCGTGATCGAGCCCGCCATCCTGGGTGAAGACGCCGCCATCGTGCTGGGCCCGCAGGAAGAGTTGGTGATCGTCGTCCGCCACGGCAAGAAGTGGCCCGACACCACCGGCCTGCGCATCGTCATGGCCGAGCGCCAGCCCGCCCCCCAGGTCGACGACAACACCGCTCAGGAAGAGCCCGTCACGGCCGCCGACCGCCCCGCGTGGGATGCGGACAAGCGGGTGCTGACCCTCTTCGTGCGCAAGGGCCACATCGCGCGCCTGCGCTACGCCAGCCTGCTCGACAGGGAGTTCCTCTCGCACATGGGACTGCCCCTGTGGAGCAACAGCGGCGCCGAGTTCCAGAAGATCGCGCGCCGCGCCCTGCTGGGCCTGCACTGGATGGTCACGCCCCAGCGCGAGCTGACCCTGGTGCACGCCACGCAACAGCCCGTGTGCACGCCGCGCCTGCTGACGATCAGCGTGCAGCAACGCCAGCCCGGTGACACCTTCGCCGACCTGCAGGCTCGCGTGCAACTGCACGGCCCCAGCACCGGCAAGTTCGAGGTCGAGGCCGAGTGGGACGAATGGCTCGACGACCTCAACCAGCCCGGCCCCGTGCACCGCGTCATGAGCGGCCAGCTCGCCGAGATCCCGTTGGCCGACAACCACGAGAACCTTTTCAGCCTGTCTGCCGTTGCCGAGGCACAAAAGCCCCCCGCAGGCAACGCAGGCGGAGGCAAGGGTGACCGCGCCCTGGGCAACCGCCACGAGTTCGGCGACCAGCGCTTCCGCCTGGTGCGCTACCGACTCAAGGGCACGACGCGCTTTCGCGAGTACCTGCCGCCCTCGCTGTACGCCCAGACCCCGCTGGTGACACGCACCGGCCCGCAGGCCTTGCCAACCCAGGCCAACGTTGGCGCGCCAGACGACGCAGGAGCGCCGGTGCTGTTCAACGTCGCGGGCAGCCAGCCCAACGGCGTCATCGTGCCGCACACCGGCATCCCCGACACGCCGCCGGTGATGTGCGTGCTGCCCACCATGAGCTGGCAGCGCCAGCTCGGCGCCGCTCGCACCGAGCAGCTCAGCACGCGCCTGGGCAACAGCCTGCGTGTCTACATCGACCGCCCCTGGTTCCAGACCGGCAACGGCGAGTTGCTCGGCGTGGTGCTGCACCCCAACGACAACGGCGCCTTCAACAAGCTCACCGAGGCCCAGGTGCCTTTCATCACGCAGTGGGGCCTGGACCCGTTGCACGACAGCGACCACCCCAAGGCCAATGCCAAGGCCACGGACTTCCCGGCCCGCGTGTTCGCCGAAAACGTGCCCCTGCTGGAAAACGGCCAGACGGTGACCGTGGTCGGCCACCGTGTGCAGTGGGACGCGCAGCGCAAGCTCTGGTTCGCCGACATCGAGATCGCCGCCGGCACCAGTTACATGCCCTTCGTGAGGCTGTCGGTCGTACGCTACCAGCCGCATTCGCTGCCGGGCCACAAGGTCTCGCGCACCGTGCTGACCGAGTTCACCCAGGTGCTGCCGCGCCGCAAGGCCGTGGTCAAGCGCGTGGGCCAGCGCGACTTCTCCGTCACCCTGCACGGCCCCGTGCCCGAGTACGGCCCGATCCGCCTGCTCAACGACTCGGCGCACATCGGCATCTCGCTGATCCCGCAGCCGGGCACCGAGATCGAAAGCGGCCGCAACCGGATCGAGTTGGTGCTGCAATCGCGTGACCCGCAGATCGACTCCGACCTGGCCTGGAGCGACGTCAAGGTGCTCGCCAGCGGCCTGGCCCTGCCGCCAGGCGCGACGGTCGACCGGGTGCCCGGCGGCGTGTTCGTGAGTCCCGCGGGCGCTGCGGCCAAGGCAGGCGACTCGGCCGCGATCAAAGTCAAGCCCGGCATCGTGCCCACGAACACCAAGCCCTTCACGGTGCTCGACCGCCTGGGCGAGGTGCAGCGCTTCGAGCGCGAGCTCAACGTCACCCTGCCTCCGGTCTTCGAGCTGTTCGACCCGGCCATCTGGCAGGGGCGCGCGAGCTTCTCCGCCACCGACCCCACCCCCTACCGCCTGGTGGTGCGCGAATTCGAGCGCTACTACACCGACCGCACGATCCCTGAACGCCATGGCGACCGGGTGCTGCAGCGCCGAGTGGTCGAAGAGCGGCTGGTCTACACGGAGTTCTTCCCGATCTGAGTGCTTCAACAGGTCAGCAAAACCTTCCCCGGGCTTTCACCACACGAGAGATCGGGCCACCTCAACAGCCGGGATAATCCGGCTGTTGCCTTTTCTGGCGCCCCATCTCAGACCCCGACGTGACCAGCTCCACCGCCCAGCGCCCCGTGCGCAGCCAGTACGAAGACTTCATGCGCCACGTGCACACCCATGGCGTGCTCAAGACCGACCGCACCGGCACCGGCACCCGCAGCGTCTTCGGTCACCAGATGCGTTTCGACCTGTCCGAGGGCTTCCCGCTGGTCACGACCAAGAAAGTGCACCTCAAGTCCATCATCGTGGAGCTGCTTTGGTTCCTGCGCGGCGACGACAACGTCAAGTGGCTGCAGGAGCGAGGCGTCACCATCTGGGACGAGTGGGCGCGTGAAGATGGCTCGCTCGGTCCTGTCTATGGCGTGCAGTGGCGCAACTGGCCCAAGCCCGACGGCACCCACGTCGACCAGATCTCCGAAGTCGTCAAGCAGCTCAAGACGAGCCCGGACTCGCGCCGCATCATCGTCAGCGCCTGGAACCCGGGCCTGATCGACCAGATGGCGCTGCCGCCCTGCCACGCCTTCTTCCAGTTCTACGTGGCCCCCCCGCAAAGCGAAGGCGCGAAACCGAAGCTCAGTTGCCAGCTGTACCAGCGCAGCGCGGACATCTTCCTGGGCGTGCCCTTCAACATCGCGTCCTACGCCCTGCTGACCCACATGCTGGCCCAGCAGTGCGACATGGACGTGGGCGACTTCGTCTGGACGGGCGGTGACTGCCACATCTACTCGAACCACACCGAGCAGGTCGAGCTGCAGCTCAGCCGCGCGCCGCACCCCTACCCGGTGCTCAACATCAAGCGCAAGCCGGCGTCGATCTTCGACTACGAATACGAAGACTTCGAGGTGCTCGAATACACCCACCACCCGGCCATCAAGGCCCCGGTGGCGGTCTGAGGGCGCACGGCAGATGTCCCGCACGCTCTCGCTCATCGCCGCCGTGGCCCGCAACGGCGCCATCGGCAAGGACAACGCCCTGCTGTGGCGCCTGCCCGAAGACCTGAAGTTCTTCAAGCGCACCACGCTGGGCTGCCCGGTCATCATGGGGCGCAAGACCTGGGACTCCATCGGCCGCCCGCTGCCGGGCCGGCGCAACATCGTCATCACCCGCAACACCGCCTGGCGGGCCGATGGCGCCGAGGTCTTCCATGACCTGGCCAGCGCCCTGGCCGCCACGGCCGACGTGCCCAAGGTGTTCGTCATCGGCGGCGGCGAGCTCTATGCCCAGGCCCTGCCCCTGGCCGACGAGCTGGTGCTGACCGAGGTCGATGCCGACTTCGAGGGCGACACCTTCTTCCCGAAATGGGACCGCGGCGCCTTCACCGAAACCAGCCGGGAAAGCCACAAGGCCGACGCGGGTTGGGCTTACCACTTCGTCGTTCGGCAACGAAACTGAGCCCGTCCCACCTCTGGAGGTTTGCGGGGCAAGTCTGACGATTCGGTTTTATCGAACCATCAAGTCCACAAATTCGAATTCTCCTGCGGATTGATTCCGCCGACAATGCTGGGTTTTGCCCGCAAACCGGCCTGCCACATCGAACGAATCAAGCCATGGAATTCCTGCTCGACCCCAACATCTGGATCGCCTTCGCGATGCTCACCGCCCTGGAAATCGTCCTGGGCGTGGACAACATCATCTTCATCTCGATCCTGGTGGGACGCCTGCCGGCCGACGTGCGCGACAAGGCCCGCCGACTGGGGCTTGGCTTTGCCATGGTCTCGCGCCTGGCGCTGCTGTTCTCGCTGAGCTGGGTCATGGGCCTGAAAGACGACCTCTTTCAGCTGCTTGGCCAAGGCATCAGCGGGCGTGACCTGGTGCTGCTCGGCGGGGGCCTCTTCCTGCTCTACAAGGCCTCCCACGAAATTTTCGTGGAGGTCGAAGCGCGCGAGCAGGACGGTCCGCCGCAAACCGATCCGGCCACCGTCAAGGCTGCTGGCACCCGCCTCTTCTGGAGCATCATCGGCCAGATCGCCATCATCGACATCGTCTTCTCGCTCGACTCGGTCATCACCGCCGTCGGCATGGTCGACCAGATCGGTGTCATGGTGGCAGCGGTCGTCACCTCGGTGGGTGTGATGCTGTTCGCGGCCAAGCCCATCGGCGAGTTCGTCGACGCCCACCCCTCCGTCAAGGTGCTGGCCCTGGCCTTCCTGGTGATGGTCGGCATGGCGCTGACGGCAGAAGCCTTCGAAGCCCACGTGCCCAAGGGCTACATCTACGCTGCGATGAGCTTCTCGCTGGTCGTTGAAGCGCTCAACATCCGCGCCCGCAAGAAGCGCCTGGCAGCCGCTGCTCGCCCCTGAGCCTGCTGCAGAACAGCCCGCACCAGGCCAGGCGGTTCACGCCGCCCTCACCTCGGGGACCACGGGGGCCAGCACCGACACCACGCGGTTGCGGCCCTCGCTCTTGGCCTGGTACATGGCCTGGTCCGCACGTCCCAGCGCCACCTCGGGCGACTCGCCTGAACGCAACAGGGTGACCCCGATGCTCGCGGTCAGGGACACGTTCTCACCGGTCAAGCGCAGCGGGTGATCCACCAGCAGCTTGCGCAGGCGCTCGGCCACGCCCTGTGCCTGCTCGGCCGAAGTCCTGGGCAGCAGCACGGCGAACTCCTCGCCCCCCAACCTGCCCATGGTGTCCTGCACACGCATGCAGCGCTGGGCCACGGCAACGAAGTGCCTCAGGGCATCATCGCCCGCGCTGTGCCCCCAGGTGTCGTTGATGCGCTTGAAGTGATCGAGGTCGATCAGCAGGATGGGCAAGGCCGGGCGCTCGGCACCGCCTTCGCTGAGCTGCTGCAGGCGATGCAGGAAGGCCCGCCGGCTGTGCACCCCGGTCAGCTCATCGCGGTCGACCAGCCTGCGCAACTCGCCATGCGAGTACTCGGCCACCAGCAACAGCACGCAAAAGGCCATCACGTTGAAGGCCACCGCCGACTCCAGCAGGATGAAGGGCGAGATGGACGTCATCCGCGCCAGGGTCATCGGCCCATGCAGGTCAAATGAAAACAGCCAGGGGCGCCCCAGCATGAACAAACCATGCAGCAAGCTGGCCGCCGCCAGCATGTAGCGAGCAGGGTACTGCCTGGGCCCACCCTTGGCCACGGCCTGGGCGGTCAAGACGAACAGCACGCCCAGGGACAGGCTGTGGACGAGGAAACGGGCGGAGAAATCGGGCCGCACGGTGGTGAAGAACACCGCCACCGAGGTCACGGCGGCGATCATCAAGGCGCCGATCCAGTGAGGTGGATGGGGCTCGCCCACGTGGCGCCGTGCGCCCACGTAGATGAAATAGCCCATGCCCAGCAAAAGCCCCTGAGCCACGGCCACTGACAACGCGTCTGGCAGACGCCCGCGGGTGAGCAACTCGAAACAGGCCAGAAAGCCCAGGCCATGCGCCAGGATCCACCAGGCCAGACCGGGTACGAGGCGGTTGATGCGCCAGACCGCCGCCATGACGAGCGACATCAGGCCCATCAGGATGGTCATCAGGATCAGCAGGGTGGGACTGTGCAAGGGATCACCAGCAGGAGGACTTCGAACCTGGGCGCGGTCGGCGATTGTGTCACGCGGCCAGCGCACCAACCCATCCGCGCTTATTCGTCCACCTGGTGAAAACCTTGAGCAATTTTTCGCGCAGCCATGCCTGCTCTCGGTATACCCGCGACCCGGCAAGGGCAACGCGTGAAATTCCAAAGCGATGCGGGCAGACTGCCACGTCATGCCCCGCATCCTCATCATCGAAGACACGCCAGCCAACCTGCAGCTCACGCTGGCCATCCTGGAAGGCGCAGGTCACACGACCTTGAGCGCCCCGACCGCAGAGCAGGGGCTGCGCATGGCCAGCGCCGAGCCGGTTGAACTGATCTTGATGGACATGCGCCTGCCAGGCATCGACGGCATGACCGCCACCCGCCTGCTCAAGGAAGACCCACGCACACGCCACATCCCCATCATCGCGCTGACCGCTTCGGCCATGAAGGGCGACGAGCAGCGCATGCGGGCCGGCGGCTGCGCGGGTTACGTGGCCAAGCCCATCCGGTATCAGGTGCTGCTGCAGACCGTCGATGAGGTGCTCGCCCAGCACTCAGTGACCACAAAACACAACTGAACGATCCCACCCAAAAAGCACCAGGGAGCGAGTGCACATGGCTGAGAACGACACGCTGGACTTTCGCCTGCTCTTCGAATCGGTACCGGGGCTGTACATGGTGCTGACCCCCGATCTGCACATCGCGGCGGTGAGCAACGAATACGCGCACGCCACCAAGACCGTGCGGGCACAGGTCGTCGGGCGCCACCTCTTCGAGGTCTTCCCCGACAACCCGCAAGACCAGACCGCCTCGGGCGTGAGCAACCTGCGAGCCTCGCTGCAACGCGTGCTGGCATCCCACGAACCCGACTGGATGCCCCTGCAGAAATACGACATCCGCCGGCCCGACTCGGAAGGTGGGGGCTTCGAGGAGCGCTACTGGAGCTGCCTGAACTCGCCCGTGCTGGACGAGCACGGCACCCTGCGCCTGATCATCCACCGCGCCGAGGACGTGACCGAGTTCGTTCACCTGCGCCAGCGTGGTGCCGAGCAGGACAAGGTCACACAGGAGCTGCGCGGCGCGATCGAGCGCGCCGAAGCAGAGGTCTACGTGCGGGCGGAACAGGTGGCCAAGGCCAACGAGCAACTGCAGGCCCGCAACACCGCCTTGCATGAGAGCGAGACCCGGCTGCGTCGCCTGGCCAGCGAGCTGGAAGTCGTCAACGCCGAGATGACAGAAAAGAACCAGATGCTTGAAGAGTCGAGCCGCATGAAGTCTGAGTTCCTCTCCAACATGTCGCATGAATTGCGCACGCCGCTGAACGCCATCATCGGCTTTTCTGAGCTGCTCAAGGACGGCCTGGTGGGGCCCCTGGCGCAACGCCAGCGCGACTACATGGGGCACATCTTCGAAGGCGGCCAGCACCTGCTGGCGCTCATCAACGACATCCTGGACATGTCCAAGGTGGACGCAGGCAAGGTCGAGCTGCAGTTCGAGGCCGTCGATGTGCAGGCGGCACTGGCCGACGGCCTGCGCGTGGTCGAGGAAAAGGCACACGCCAAGCAACTGCGCCTGAGCAGCAACATCACCATGCCCATGGGCGAGGTCATGGTGGACGCACGCCGCTTCAAGCAGATCCTCTACAACCTGCTGTCCAACGCGGTGAAATTCACGCCACAGGGTGGTCAGGTCAACTTGTTGGCAAAGCGGGTGAACCGCCACGACGCTGCCTCCACCTTGCCCGGCTTCCCGGTGGGACGCCGCACGGGGCTGCCGCCAGGCAATGGAGACGATTTCCTGGAGATCTCGGTGACCGACAGCGGCATCGGCATGCGACCGCAGGACCTCAAGCAGCTGTTCACCCCCTTCACGCAAATCAACCACCCGGCCAACCGGGGCATCGAAGGCACGGGCCTGGGCTTGGCCATGGTGTTGCGCCTGGCCGAGCTGCATGGCGGCGCGGTGGCCGTCAGCAGCGAACCCGACCGCGGCACCTGCTTCAGCGTCTGGCTGCCCTGGCGCCACGACACCGTCACCAGCTCTGATGCCAATGCCATGCTGGTCGCCCCACGCGGCGTCGCACTGGTGATCGAAGACGACGAACGCGCTGCCACGCTGATGCAGCTGCAACTGGAGACGCAAGGCTTCGTGGTTCGCCATGTGCACTCCGCCGAGGCGGCGCTGGCACTGGGCGATGAGCTGGTGCCCGACCTGATCACCCTGGACATCGTGCTGCCAGGCATGGACGGCTGGGCGTTCCTGCGCCGCGTCAAGGCCACACAACGCTGGGCGCAGGTGCCCGTGGTGGTGGTCTCGGTGCAGCCGGATGGCTTGCTGGCCCAGTCGCTTGGGGCCTCGCTGGCTTTGCAAAAACCCATCCGTTTTGAGGAGCTTCAGATGGGCTTGAGCCGACTGGGACTCAAGCCTGGCGCCCATGACGTGACCGCGCTGGTCGTCGACGACGATCACCAGGCGGTGGAGGTGCTGGCCCAGCCTCTGCAGAAGCTCGGTTGCGTGGTGCTGCGGGCCTATGGTGGCGCGGAGGGGGTGGCACTGGCGCGCCGCTTCAAGCCCGACCTGCTCATGCTGGACCTGGAGATGCCCGAATTCAACGGTTTCCAGGTGGTCGAAGAACTCAAGCGCGACCCCAGCAGCGCCGACATACCCATCATGATCGTCACAGGGCGAGATCTGAGCGCGCGGGAGCGCGAGCAACTCATCGGGCAAGTCAGCCAGCCCATCCTCCACAAACAGGGCGGCGGCCCCGACTGCTTCATCGGTGAGGTGCGACGCGCCCTCGCGCACGTCCTTTTGCACTGAGCCAACCGTTCGCGCCGAGGCGGCGATGGTCCGATCGAAATTGCGTTGAAAATCGCTGGATCACCAAAGATCAAGCCCATGAAACTCGCCACCTGCGAGTTCAATTAGCGTTTCAAGGGAGTTCAACACATCCCACGCAACGACCATAAGCTGTTGTCAACAAACAGCTTTTCTCCCATAGCGTCCCATCACGTCTCACTGAAGCACAACAAAAATGGGTAGCTAGCTGGGTAGCTAGCGGACTAAAATTGCGCCTAGCTACCCATTGGAGGACGAGCCATGGCACGCCGGGGAAATTTGCTGGACGATGTACAGATTCGACGCTGGGTCGCAAAGGGCGCCGCCATCGCGCGATCTGATGGCGATGGCTTGACTTTCACCTTGTCGAGTGCAGGAACCGCCACGTGGGTTCTGCGCTACCGAGTCTCTGGTGTGCGCCGCAAAGAAATCACGCTTGGAAACTATCCGGACCTGACCCTCGCTGCAGCCCGAAAGCTTGCTCGTGAGCGACGCGTTGATGTAGACCAAGGCAAAGATCCTGCCGCGGACAAGAAGGTCCTGAAAATGAGGACCCAGATGGCTTGGACAGTGCGGGAGTTGATCTCGGACTACAAGGAAAAGAAGCTGACCACACCGCCATTGGCGGAGGGAACTGTCTACTACCGAAAGTGGGATCTGGACAAGATTATCGGACCCAAGTTGGGCTCCATGGAAGTACGCCACGTCACCCCTGCTGACATCGTGCACGTGATTGAGTCCAGCAAACGTTCCTGGACGATCTGCAAACGCTTGCTCACTTCAGCGAAATTGCTTTTCGCACACGCGTGCGGCAAGCGCCTGATCAATGTGAACCCATGCGTGGGCATTGACCTCACTGCTTTGATGGGCGCACGCCCACCCATTCGCAAGCGCGTGATGCTGGCCGAGGACGAACTGCGTGCGCTCCTGAAGGACATCAGCGACATTGGCGTTGAAAACGGCCTGGCCTTCCGCATCTTGCTGGCCACCTGTGTTCGGTCCATCGAACTGGCCAAAGCCAGATGGGAGCACATCGACTTCGAACTTGGTACTTGGTGGGTGCCGGCCGAATCGGTCAAAACGCGCACAGGCTTTTTGGTCCCCATCACACCAACAGTTGCAGAGTGGTTCAAAAGTCTCCAGTGCCTCTCCGGTGACTCCCCTTGGGTTTTGCCTGCCAGAACGGATCGACGCCGCAAACGTGTGGGTGACACTCATGTGGGAAAAACGACGCTTTGGGCGGCAATCACCCGGGCCTTTGATCGCGGCGACATCGACGTGCGGCGCTTTACCCCTCACGACACCCGTAGCACGGCAAAGGGGCATATGCGAAACATGGGGATCCCCAACGACATCACCGAGATTGCACTCAATCACGCGCTCAAAGGCATGGAGGCTGTCTACGATGTGCGCGAGGAGATCCCCGAGCGCCGTCAAGCCTTGGAAAAATGGGCGGCCTTCATCGAGGCTTGCGAAACTGGCCGCCCCTGGAATGTGCAACCTATACGGCGCGTGGCTTGATGCACTTACAAAGGTTCCGGTTGCAACCCATATTTCTTCGCAATGCCCCGCGCCATCTCAGGAAACAAAACGCCGAGCACCTTGTCGTAGGTGCTCGGACGCAGGTAAGTCACGTCTTGAAGGTCGACCCCATCAATGATGGATTGCCTCCATCTGGCATAGCTATCAGCCTGTGCCTTTGTGAAATGCGCCTCTAGACCATAGGCCTTCACAGCCATCGTGTAGATGGTGTGCCAACGCTTGTTGTCAGGCCCGCTCTGCATGATGGCGTTGAGCACTTGGTAACCCGTGTTCATGTCATACCCCACGCCTCGGTTCTGCTGGATCGACAGGATGCGGGTAACCATCCCGGATTCGTCCACCATCATCCGATCAAGAGCGCCTGGCAGTCCATGCGCAGCAAGCGCCTCAGAAGCTTCCTCCACTTGCTGCCAAAGTTCGCTGTCGCTGCCCAAGAATTGGGGCTTGGGGCCATTGCCCACGTGCTTTCGCCCTGCCCTCTTGATACCGACGTTGGCGTCGTGAAACGACGTCATCGCAGAGATGTACCTGGCGGCCCAGTACGCTGCGGGTTGAGCAAGGTAGGCGGGGCGGCGCAACTCCAAGAGTCGCTCGCGGTAGCGCAAGGTCACAGGGTGTTCATCAATCGCTGATTCAAGCACCCGGCGCTTGGCCCGCAGGACGGGGTGGTGCACCCACCGCTTCCCGAGCAACTGGTTGACCACCAAGTCACGCAAATTCTCGCGTGTCACCGTCCCGCCCAGCGAGCCAATGTCAATCTCCAGTGTCGGCATGTCCAGATCCCGAATCCGCCGCAACTTCTCGTCGTCGATGCCATGCGTCACAGTCACCTCGACCAGGATGGCTGCAGGCCAAGTGAAGGGGTACGTGTCTTCTTCGTCTTCGTCGAAGTCCCCGGCAACCCAAGTCATGGTCCCGCCCCAACCGTGAACCTTGCCTGGATTCAGATCTGCAATGACATCGGGAACGATGCTCGCCACCTTTTTTTCAAGACGAACGTCGCCAAAGTCGAGTTGACGAGGCCCTGTCATCCACATCTTGCGGATGCTGGCCGTCTCCCACTCTCCGGCGAACTCATCTGGCGGATCCCGTTCCACCACAACCTCCAGGCCCGGGGTTGCAATGGACGATGCACTTTCAAGGATGGCTTTCACCTCGCGGTGCAGCACCGTCTCGCGCCTCAAAACAGGAACGAGGCTTGGCTCCACGTCTTTCGGCAACTGTGCCAGAAACTCAGCTTCGTCTGCCGCATCCCAACTGTCGAGTGCATCCTTTGCGGCTTTGGCCGCGACTGCGTCACCTTCAACAGCCAGACTGGCGTCATTCCAGTGTGAACACCAGTGCATATCTGGAAGAATTCGCAGTCTCGCGCGGATCTCCTCCGGGTCCATCATTGCAAGGGATGGATCTGAGAGCGAAAGCGTCACGACGGCATGCCCCAGTCCATCAGACCCAGGCTCGCGCACCCCCGTCAGATCAACCAGCAACTGCCGCCCGTCATCCAAGGTCAGCAGCGCCGTGGCGTGGTCGTGCATCGTCGCGTTTACGATTGAAATGTGCTCGGTGGGTTGTTCCACCCAGACCTCATACCCATGCCCGAGAAAACCAAGTGCCGTTCGATTCATCCGTCGCCGCGGCAACACCAACACCCCCAACTCCAACAAGTGCCGAGTTGCCGCTACGCGGGCAGCAACCAGTGAACAGTCGTCTTTGTGCGCGCCGTCAGGATGCCGGAAATGAGCCGTTGGTCTCACCCGCAAGGGCTGACCCGCCATCACCGGAGTGAGAGGCAAATCACAAGCTGGGCAGATGCAGGCAGCGGTCCGACTGACGACGTCCGAATCATGTATGTAGCGCGGCTGACCAGTTTTTGCGTCGTGCGCCCACTTCAACGGCACAGCAGACACATCCGCACCAGAACCCATACTTGCCGAGCCGCTACGGTCAATTTGCCATGTGCTCATTGATTGCGATCCTCTTCCATATTGGATTGAGCGTGAATGCACTGATGCCAGGGCGAAGTGGATTTTCAGAGATACTTCGACCACTTGACAGTCATTATCCCGATCAGAATGAGCGCGCCAAGACTCGCATGATTCAATGTGCCCGATGAGCAAGCCCACCGAACAAACCGTCAAGCGCTTATTCGCCCTGTCTGGCAACCTGTGCACCTTCCCTGGTTGCTCCCTACCCATGGTCGAAGCCACTGGCGTCGTCACCGGCGAGATATGCCATATCCACGCAAGGCGAAGCGGCGGGCCGAGGTTCGCCCCAGATCAGACAGAGAAAGAACGGCAGGCTTTCAACAACCTGACTTTGATGTGTGGCCCTCACCACAAAGTCATTGATTCCCAGCCAGAAATTTACTCTGCCGACGTCCTCAGGGAGATGAAGTCGGTTCACGAAGGTGCAGCGGGTCGGCCCGAGCAACCGACTGATGGCGTCTATGCAAAGATCCTTCTGAACCATATGGATCGCATTGAGGTGGTCAACAACTCTGGCAACGTTGCGATCAACAGCCCTGGAGCGATTCAAGCGGGCACTGTCGTTCTCAAGACCACACGCAAATCAGTCACGGTCACGCCTCCGCCAAACACTGTTGGTGCCGATGCGCAACTCAGCCTCTACGTTCAGTACCTGATCTCCCGCTACAACGAGTTCGCGGGCTCAGATCCAAGGCGCGCCACAGCATTCAATCCCAGCGTGATTTCCAAGAACATTGAACACAAATTCGGCGCGCCCTGGCGGCTCCTATCTGTTGCTAGTTTCGACGAGGTATGTGGCTACCTTCAGCAGCGGATCAGCAAGACAAGTCTGGCCAAGCTGAACAACAGCAAAGGCAGACCTTCATTTTCAAGCTACGCCGACCACCTCAGGAAGAACGCCTGACGCGCTGCGTGCCACCCATCGGAGAAACCTCTTCGACAGCTTTCTGATCAGTCCGCGATGGACGGCCCAAACAAATCGTTGGTGATCTGTTCCCCACGACCCACCTCCTCACCTTGCTGATCACCGCCTGGGCGAGACGCCACGATGGAAACGACGTGTCCGCTCTGAATGAGCAAGCCATCGTATGCAAGCACCCGCAGTCGATTGATCCTCTTCGTGCCCTTGGGGAACTGGATCAGATCGTCGTACAGCCTGGGGTGATCAGCACGCGCCAGTTCAAATACCAGCCGGATTGGCTCTCCACTGACCTTGGCGTTGCCGTTCATTGCTTGCTCCCCGACGGCATCGCACCTTGATCAGCCCGTGGGGCGGCCATCACCGTTCGCGCATAGTTCTGCCCTGCCAGTTGAAAGCCCCGCACATTGGCGAACATGGGTTCCTTGACCTCATGGATCTTGTGATTCGGGAACGCGGCCTTCACCGCCTTCTTGAATAGGAAGGCACCGCCTCCGACCAAGATGATGTTCTGCAAGCTATGTGGCGATTCGATGTACTGCTTCATTGCCGACACGGCCTGCTGCGCCACCGCCTCAGCCATGGGCATGAATCTGGTGATGTCGTAGGACTTCTGGAAAATCACCGGCTGCTTGCCCGTTCGCAAGGCCAGATCGATGGCGTCGAGGTCGCGATAGGGGCTGCCGATGTCTTTGGTGATCTCGGCGGCGATCAGTCGCAGCACATCCGACATGCCACGGTTGAACGAATGGCTTTGCTTTTGAACCTGCCTCATGCCCCTGGCCACCAACCAGTCGAAGGTTCGTGAGCCAGGGTCGATGATCAAGCTCTGCTCGTTGCCGATGGTGGCCATCTTCTTGTGCACCGATGCGTAATGCGCCAGCGCTCCCTGAGGCTGCGCCACAGCGAGTGCCTTGACGACAGTCACCGTCTTGCCACTCCCAACGTCATGCGTTCCCGTCATCGCCTTCTCCAGCGCCGCCTTCTTGAGGTGCAGCAGGGCCACAGGCAGGCCCACCACCAGGAGGTCGATGCGACTTTGCTTCATGAGATGCAGGGCGCCTCGAAGCAAGGCCATGTACTCGGGCGTGTCGGTGTACTCGTCGTGCAATTGGGTTGCACGCACGGAATCGGCCACCAGGTGGACATCGGGCCCGACCTCGTAGAACAGGTGTCCGATGGGGATGGACACGGTTTTGCGCCGCTCGGATGCCGACCAGGCCTGAGTCTCGCTGGCGCTCGGGTAGGCAATGGAAGGGAAGTTGGCGCAGCGGATCTCGGTACCCTCCGTGCCAACGACGTATTTGGTGTTGCCTGATCCGACATCCACCGCTCTGACGATCAAATCCATGATGAGCCTCCAAGGCGTGGGTTCATGAGCGATCAGCATCAGCAAGCTGACACGATCCCGCCACGGCAAACCCCGACTCAGAACACCCGATTTCGGCATCGGTGCAGATTCACTGTCAGCCTGCATGCGCCGCAATGACATTGGCCTGTTGCCAAACCTTCGGGCTCTGGGTTCTGGGGTCGCGTGTGTCACCACGTTCTCATTCGAATGACACTCGTCAACCCCTCTCGCCACGCCCGAGGCAGGCGCCGTCGATGTCCATCTCAGCCCATCGAGAACCTGTGTTGGGAACCAGAGGCAGGATTTTTTGATGTCAAGCCCACGGGCTGTCTGGCGCTTGTGCCCTATCAGTAAATAAGCACGACTCAAGGGCATGTTGCGCGCCCCTAGTTCGCCACGCTCAAACGCCCGGCTATGTGGGCCATTGCGGCTGTGGTCCTTGACCTAAGGGCCCCCGGCGAGTCCACTACAGATTCCCGAGAGCTGTCCTGGCTCTGCTCCTGATGGAGCAAAAGGCGTCGCAGTCGTTACCTGCCCTCCAAGCTCCGGTCCTTGAACCGGAATTCGCCATCGCCCCAGAGGTGATGGTCCTGAGGTTTTCTTCGCAGTGCATGCACCGATGGCCCTGCCAACTCCCTGAGTTGGGCGTTCCTGAAACGCGCCACGGTCTTCGAGCACGCAGTCGGCACCCGATGCCGAACCGCTGTTCCCGCCATCCCTTGAGCACGCGCTTCGGCGCACCGCACGGTTGTGCTTGCCTCTTTAGGCTCCCCGTGCGACCACGCTCATGAACTCGGCACCGCCCTGGACTTTCGGTCAGGGGTGGACCCATGCGAGTGGATGGCGCTTCGAATCCAGAACTGATCCACCACGGACGCGAGAGGCCAGACCTCCGCGCCGATGCCGCCCATGCCCCTGAGGTAAGTCGGCATCACCAACCCCATGGCTGCAGAAGTGCACGACTGGGACGGATCACCCGTTTCGTTTTTAAGAAAGACCGAGTTGACCGGTGTCGATGCATCCAAGCAAGCACACCGACCGACAAACCTTTGGGTAGGCGCCGCACCTGTCGTGGTCGCGTGCGGCGCTGAATTCTTGACCACGAACCGATGGGGCGACGGAATCCGTGCCATTGGCGATCTCCAAGAGATTCCACCTTCACTCACGACCAACCCGCTGTTCGGGCGGCGGACCCTTGACCATGGGCACACATCATGTCTGACTCATCCACCCCTAGATCCACAAAGCCCAGATCATCACGGCGCCGGGTTCAGGAGGCATCCAGCCCTGGGCGCTCAAGCCAGCACCAACCCGCACGCCGTCAAAGTTGGGCAGGCAAGTCGCCCCAGGACATCCTGGCCAACTACCCCACAGGCAAGACGCCTCCGCTCAAGGTGCTGGAGGTGTTGATCGAACTGTTCAACGCCCTGCACACCTCGATGGCCAAGACCGTCTCACACAAGACACGGCAAGAGCGCGCCCAGTTCCTGCGCCGATTCTTTCGGGACTTGAGGACAAAGGCCGGGTTCAAGACGGTGCCTGACCCGCGCAACCTGGGGCAAAAGCACATCCGGGCCATGGTGCAGGTCTGGCAGCAGGAGCACCTGGCCCCAGCAACGATCCAGACCTACCTGAGCTTTCTGCGCGGGCTGGCCATGTGGGTGGGCAAACATGGCTTCGTGCGATCACCGGACCACTACGGCCTGAGCGTTGAGGAATACCAGCGCCATGAGTACGCCAGCCGGGACAAAGGTTGGTCCGCACATGGGGTGGACATCGACACCGTGATTGCCCAGGTCTGTGACCACGACAGCTTTGTGGGGGCCTCGTTGCGGCTGATCCGCGCCATGGGCCTGCGGCGAAAGGAGTCGGTGCTGTTTCGGCCATTTGAGAGCATCGTGCCCTTCGAGTCCACGGGCCTTCCGCCCGAGGACAAGTCGGCAGATCGATACGCCAGGATCAAAGGCAAGGGAGGCCGGGTGCGTCACATTCCACTGGACAGCCCTGAGCGACTTGCCGCCGTGGCATTCGCGCAGGGCGTGGTCAGCAGCCAGGATGCCCACATGGGCAACCCTGCCCATGACCTTCGCAAGAACCTCAGGCACTTTGACTACGTGTTGACCAAGTTCGGCATCACCGTGCGCGAACGGGGGGTGACCGCACATGGCCTGCGCCATGAAGTGTTGATCGGTCACTATGAGGCCCTGGCCGGGACCGCGCCCCCAGTTCGCGGCAATGGTGTTGTGGCGCCCGAAGTGGATCGCGCGGCAAGACAGGCTGTGGCCCTCCTCGCTGGCCATGCCAGGCCACGTGCCGCATGCGCATACCTTGGCGCGGTTCAAGCACAACCTTCGTCAGGATCACGCGATGGGGATGACAAGCGCGAGGCAATGTCAAAAGCAGTGTCATGACGAACGCTGGCGGCGCAGGACCATGTCTGCGCCGCCAGCGTTGGGCAAGCTGTGCATGTCCTTGACTCAGACTGCTGACTCGGCAAGTTCATTGACCTCAGACTGAGAGTCGTCCAGGCTGGCAGCCCCGCCTTCGTCTGCTGCCGCTTCCGAGGCGGAGGGGCCCCTCAGGCATGGCGGCAACCAACCGGAGCCCGCCAAGGCCAACTCAGCGGCCACCACGGCGGCATCCTTCTTCATACCGGCCAGCGGTGCTGCTGCGTTGATGTCCACCGCCTCAATGACCACGTCCACCACGCGGCTCTTGGGCACATGGTTCAGGTAGGACGGGCCGTTGGCCGTCCACCAGCGGCGCATGTCCAGGCCCAAGGCCTGTGCCAGCGCGTCCGTGCGTTGGGTGGGTGACTCCACACCCTGAATGCCGGTGACCGAGCAGGCCACCACCACGGTCAGCAGTTGGAGCACTGTGGCTTGGTCTTGCGCCAGCAACCAAGGGAACACGGCATCCAAGTCTTGCGGCAGCTTCTGCGCCCAGGCGCTGCGCTCAGCCTCCATGCGCAGCCATGCCGGGCTGGCTTCGATGTCATCGGCTGCGGACTGCAGCGCAGACTGGCTGTCCGTGACCGATACATCCAGCACCTGAGGCTGCTGGTGGTAGCGGTAGTCTCGGCTCAGGAACAGCTTCTGGGCCAACTGAGCCGTGAGCGCGACCAGGGCCACGTCCGGGCGCGCAATCAATTCGGCCTGCACGGCGGCGACACGGTGTGCCGTCAGGCGGCGCATCAGCTTGTCGGAGTGAACCGGGCGAACCTTGGCCAGTGGGCCGGACAGCATGTCCCCTTGTGCACCGCCCTCGCCTGCCTGCCCTGCGCCCTGTGTCAGGACATGGGCCACGGCGCTGCGGTCCTCCGGGCGGATCAGGCCACATTTCACCGTGGCCGCACCGTTGTGCCCCACGTGGACCACGCACCCGGCCTGTGCCATCAAGTCAGCGGGCCACACGCTCAGTTCGTCTTCGATGGCCTTGAGCCGCAGTTGCAAGGCTACTTGCTCACTTTCAAGCTCCTGGTATGCCGCGCCGTCACCCTGGTCCGCGTCATCGCCGTCCATGTCGTCCAGCACCTCCAGGCGTTGTTGCACAGCCTGAATCGCAGCGTCCAGTTCCGCCAGCGCAGTGGCCTCTTCCTCCGTGGGTTCGCGCCGGACTTTGCGCAACTCGGTGTGGCCGGTGTACTCGTCACGGTCATAGCGCACCCGCACATCCACCCATTTCCAGCCTTCGGCACGCACCTGCTTGGCCTTCTTGTTGAGTTTCTCCACGGCCAAACGTTCCAGCAATGACGCGTCCAGCAAGTAAGCCTTCTTCTCGTCGTCGCTGAACAGGTCACGGCGTGTGGCCCCACCGGCCTTTTCGTATGCCTTGAGCGTCACGTACTTCGCCACCGGATCACGGTCGGACTCGATGTCGCCCTGCGTCAGCAATTGCCGCAGGTAGTCAGGGCGGCGGTTCCATTGGGGCAAGCCAGCCCAGGCCTGCTCCTGCTTCTCGTGGTCATCGACCGACGCCAGCACCATCAGGCATTCCAAGCTGATGTCATCCGCCCGGAACTCGTCCATCAGCTTGGGCGACACGCTTGCCAGCTTCATGCGGCGCTTGACCACCAGGGGCGTGACACCGAAGGCCGCAGCCACTGTCTCGACGGACTTGCCCTCGCCCAACAGGCGCGAGAAAGCCAGGTACTCGTCGGCGGCATGCATAGGCACATGGAAGATGTTCTCGGACAGGCTGGCCATCAGCGCCTTGTCGGCAGGCACGATGAGGATGGGCACGGGGTAGTTGTCGGGGATGTCGCCGTTGCTCATCAGTAGGTTCAGCGACTCCAGGCGGCGGCCACCGGCGCACACTTCAAACAGGCCACGCGGGCCCTTGATGACGATCAGGTTCTGCAACACGCCGCAGTCCAGGATGGACGCAGCCAACTCGGCGATGCTCATCTTGCTGGTGCTGCCGCCTGAGCGCACCTGATGGTCTGCCGACAGCACCAGTTTGTTCAAGGGCGCTGTTGTACGGGGGGATGCCGCAATCACGGCATCGATCTCTGCCTTGGTGAATTTCATGGGGGGCTCCTGCTCGGTTGAGGGACATGCCTTGTGCGTGTCCATGCATTCAGAATCTCATCCGGCTCGCTGAAATCAAGGGTCGTGGACTGAGGTCGTCCACAGGCCGTCATCGAGCATCGTTCATGGGTGCCCAAGACCCCTTCCACCCATCGATCCACAAGGGACTTAGGAACGCAGCCCTGGCTTGAAGCGCTGTACCATTTCCACTGTTTTGGTCTGCTTGCCACGCGCGCAGATCGCCCACCCTTGATCGGTCAGGACACGCTGTAAGTACGCGCCGATATTCACCGACGAGGTCATTCGTTGAACGCATCGGCTACCGCTTCGCTTTCTGTCCTGCGCTTCTGGCGTGATCTGGAAGTTTTCAACATCCCGAGCGCGCCATCGGCCAAGGACAGCAGCGACCAGATCAAGATCGTCACGCTCAGACGCGGCGATGTGTTGCCTTGGCAACACCCTCACTTTCAGCCAACACAAGAACATGGCTATGTCCATGTGGTCTATGTGGGCGTGGCCGACACCGAAGACCTCTCCCGGTTGATGCTGCAATCGGTTTTCCCTGACGAAGACCTCAGCGAGCGCGAACGCCAACGTGCTGTCGGCAACGGCTGGCTCGCCGCCTTCGTCGCCAACGAAAATGGCCACCCCAAGCTCGACAGCTACCTGCCTGCAAGCTTTGCCCACGGGGTCGATGCACTGTGGCATTCGGAGCCATTGGAGAACGTCAATGCCCGACTGGCACGCGCCATGGACGAGTTCGGACAACGACGCCACCACCTGCGGCCCGTCGCCACTGATGCGCAGCAAACGCCGCCCACTGACCAGCCCGACACCCCACCAGCGCCAAGCCCCTTGACCTGGAGCGATCTGGACGAAGAGTTGCGCACCGTGTGCAAGCTGCTGGGCCCAGGGGCCAATGTCAGCGGCCTGGACTGGCGGGTGGTGGTGCAGGTGGAACGCGTCAAACGCAAGAAGCTTGATGACAGGCTCAAGAGTGCGGTGGACTACCTGAATTCCTTTTACCTGGATGACCTCAACCGCCTAATCACACAGGCGGGCAAGAACAAGCCTTTCGGCAAAGCCCTGAGCACTTTTCTGGGCGCACCCATTGCCCCCGAGCAGCGCATCGACATCCTGAACGACCACGCGGCCATGGGTGAATTGGTGAGCGTGGCCCGCTTGCCAAGCGCCCGTTGGCCAGCTTCACCAGTGGCCCCACTGGTGCTGGCTCAGCAAGCTGCGGTGGCCCAGGTGCTCAGCACCTTGGGACGCGATGGCGGCACGCTGGGCATCAACGGCCCACCAGGCACGGGCAAGACCACCTTGCTGTGCGATGTGATTGCCGAGGTGATCACCGAGCGCGCGCGCAAGATTGCCGCGCTGAGCCGCCCCATCGAACTGTTCGAAGACAGCGTGAGCGTGGCGGGCAAAAACTTCTTCCCGATCAAGGCCAAGGTGGTGGGCGGCTCGTCCATCGTTGTGACCAGCACCAACAACAACGCGGTCAAGAACATCACGCAGGAGCTGCCCGCGCGCGCGAAGGTGCACAGCGAGTTTGCCTCGGCCACCTACTTCGACGAAGTGATCCGCGAGGTGTTCGCGGCCCAGAAGGTGGTGGACGACGACAAGCAACCCATCGACTGCTGGGGCCTGGTGGCCGCCGCGTTGGGCAATGCCGGCAACCGCCGCTCTTTCGCCCGGGGATTTTTTCGGGACGAACCACGTCAGGCACCCAACACCGAAAGGACAGCGTCCGACAACGCACAAGAAGGCAATGCCCTAGGTGCGACAGCTCAAGCCAGCACGCCTGCGCCCGTCGATCCGTTGCCACCCTCGATCAAACAACTGCTGGAAGCGGCCAGCAACGACTACACCCGCTACCAGGGCGAATGGCATGCGGCCAAGAAGTCCTTCGTGGCGCTGCAGGGTGAGTTCGACGCCTGCCGAGGTGTTCTGCTTCAGGCTGAAAAGGCGGCTCAGCGGATCGATGCTTGCCAGCAGCGGGTCAATGCCCAGCGTGATGCCGCGCAGGCCCAGGCCCAAGCGATCGACCAAGCCAGCCGTCACCTCGCGCAGCTTCAGGATAACAAGTCCATTCAGCATGCCCTGGTCGATTCCCGGCGGGCCACGCTCGACCAGGCGCGTTCGCAATGCCTCCCCAACCTATGGGACAAACTGTGCGCTTTGTTTGGGCAGGACACCGAACGCATGAAGGCGCTGCGCGCCACACTGGTCGAGCCCACGCGGGCATTGGCGCAAGCCGCCGAAGCGCTGGCCCAACTGGCGCAGGATGGCGCCATGGCCGAAGCAAGGCTGGAGCAACAGCGCGAGACGCACCGCGCCCAGGTCTTGACACTGCAGGGTTCCGAGCGCGAACTGCAAGGTCACCAACGTGCGCTGAAAGCCGGATACGACGCTGGGGCACGGCACTTCCCCGATGCCAGCTTTTGGCAACTGCCCGCCGATCAGCGCCATCGCGCGTCGGTGGCGGTCAGTCCCGCTCTGGATGCACTGCGGGCCCGCATCTTCCTGCAAGCCATGGAACTGCACCGCCTGACGGTGCTGGCCAACGCAGGCAAGTTCATCGGCAACCTGCGCGCCGTCAACGGCATGCTCACCGGTTCGCTGAAAGACAAGCTGCCCCTGGAGCAACGGCCCCTGTTGTGGGACGCCTTCTTTTTCATCGTGCCGGTGGTCTCGACCACCCTCGCCTCCTTCGACCGTCTGTTCGCTGGCATGGGTCAGGACAGCCTGGGTTGGTTGCTGATCGATGAGGCAGGGCAAGCCACCCCGCAATCTGCAGCCGGTGCCATCTGGCGCAGTCAGCGGGCGGTCCTCGTGGGCGACCCCTTGCAGATCGAACCCGTGTTCACCGTGCCCTTGATGCTGGTCGAAGAGTTCCGCCGCCGCCACGCCGTGGACCCCATGTGGTCGCCCAACGACGAGTCGGTCCAGACCCTGGCCGACCGTGTCACCCGCCATGGCTCCTGGGTCGCAAGCCAAGCCACGAAAGACGGCTTGGGCGCTGAGAAGGCTCAGCCCATCTGGACCGGTATGCCATTGCGCACGCATCGCCGCTGCGACGATCCCATGTTCAGCGTGTCCAACCGCATTGCATACGCCGAACAGATGGTGCACGGCCGCGTTGACGAACTAGGCCAGCCAGACAAAACCAAGTTCACCTGCGTGCTCGGTGACAGCGCCTGGCTGGACGTGCGAGCCACCCGTGCCAGCCATCCGGTCATCGAAGACGAACTCCATGTCCTGGTGAACTGCCTGCGGCAGCTTCAGCAGCAACCGGCCTTCACACCTGCCAGGAAGGCCGGAGGCAAGGACAAGGCCGCCAAGGTGTTCGTGATCTCGCCGTTTCGCAAGGTCAAGAACGCCTGCATCAAGCGGATCAAGGATGCAGGGTTGGGCCAGATCGAGTGCGGCACCGTGCACACCTTTCAGGGTAAGGAGGCAGAAATCGTTTTCCTGGTGCTGGGCACGGCCTCTGGGCAAGCCGGATCCGGTGCCCGAGCCTGGGCCTCAGGCAAGCCCAATCTGCTGAATGTGGCGATCACACGGGCCAAGCATCGTCTGTATGTGATCGGGGATGTCGAGCAATGGGGCACTCTGAATCACTATTCCGAGCTGCGCCTGGCAATGCCCCGCCGTCCAGTTCACCCGCACACACCCCACCATGCCCATGAGTCTGTCTCCCCCTGACTGGCCTGGGCGTTCAAGGAATGCATCGGCCGGCGCCTTGCGCCCATTTCATCGCAACACGAGCACATGAACACCCCTTTCCCCTACCCCCTGTCGCTCCTTGCGGCCAGCTGGCTGCTTTTTGGCGTATCCCACAGCTTGCTGGCAGGCAAGACGCTTGAGCCGCTGTTTGGGCGTCACAGCAGGCTGGCGTACAACGCGATTGCTGTGGCGATGGTGGCCTTGCCATTCGTCATCTGGGCCAGCCTTCCAGCCACAAGCCTTTGGCATGAGCCCAACTGGCTGCACTGGTGCCGCCTGGCACTCATGATGGGTGCGCTGGTGGGTTTCATCCACACTCTGAAGTTCTACTCGCTGGCTGGATTTCTGGGGTTCAGGGTCGATGCCTGGCCGCTCACCTTCAGCCCCTGGCACCGCTGGATCCGCCACCCCTGGTACTTTCTGATGCTGGTGCTCATCTGGACGCAACCATTGACCGACACCTGGCTCGTCTGCGCCGTGTGCATCACGCTGTACCTGGTGATTGGTAGCCGGATCGAAGAGAAGCGCATCCTGCGCCACCACCCAGGTTCTTACGCGATCTACCGCCGCATCGTGCCTGGCCTGCTGCCTTTCAAGGGCCGAGCCCTGGACGAGGCCACGCGCCTGCGCCTGGAAGCCAAGGCCTTGACCGAGACATGAACGCCCGAGGCTCATCGCAAGTCATGCGGCTTATCCACAAATTCTGGGGATAAGTCGGGGCCTTCGGCCCTTTGGAGGCCCACTTTCCTTCAGGCCAAGCCTTGCAAACCTGGCTTGCCACATTTTTGAGCGCATTGACCAGGTCCGCATACAGCCAGCGCTTTGCGATGGCCGATTGCCTAAGTGGCTCGCACTAGGTTGACAACTGGGCCACGTTCGTTGCCGAGCGCAATGCAATTCGCTGGCTGTCCATGCGCCAATTGGCAAAGTTGTCTTGCCCTGCCGCTGCTCTCTCAAATCGCACGCTGAATTCCTTCGAATCGGCCATGCCGAGTGCCGTCAGAAGACCCGATTTGATGGCCGCCCCACCGGCCTTTAGGTACAGAGGCAGGCCATTGCGATCCAGGTACAGCAGCGTGCGCGGAAACCAGAATTCACGCGTTCGCCCCTCGACTTGCTGTACCAGCGAACGCAAACTCAGGAAGGCATCGGCCTGCATGATCTCTGTGAACGTTGTTCCGCCAGCGACGATACGGTCGTGGATCAAGTCGGCCTGAATGGAGATGCGGCGCAAGCCAAGTCGCCGGTTTCGTCGCTCGTCCAACGATCGGAGGTTGGCTTCAAACTCCAGAAAGCTGCGATCACGCTGGTCGCCGTGACGGTCAAAAACAAAGACCTCGCTGCACACCTGATTCAAGGTCTGCCAGGCATGCTCTCGAAGCAACGCCCCGACGGTCAACAACATGAACTCCCAACCCAAAAAGCGGTAGATGTCAAACCACTCCTCTCGGTAAGAATTCATGCCCTCAGGCGGGGTGCGCAAAGACAATACGTGCTCCAGCAGCGCCAGTGTCCGCCGCCAGGCCTTCGGGGTGTCTTGCCCAAACGCAGCCTTCATGGACACGTACTGATCAAACTGATCTCGCAAAGGCTTCGCGCGGCCAATCGCCGCCACGATTTCATCGTCGTAATCCGCTGTCTCCTTGGGTACCAAGAGTTTTGCAAGCTCCAGCTGGAACTGCTTGACGTAAGCCGCCTCCAGGCCATCTGCCGTCGCCTTGCCTTCCTCCGTAGCGCTGCGAAGGGCCTGAAACTCACGCACCGGAATCGCCGTGGCGAGTGCGTCATCCAGGAACTCAGGCGCAGCCCCCAACTCTGGCCGTTTGTACTTGGGCCGGTCGTAGATGGCGCGCAAGAGCTGACCGAACCCGTCGCCGTACACATCGTCGTTCGACAGATCGATGTAGATCCTCGACTTCATGAACGTGGGCAACACGGCCTGCCGGTTGGCGTCGTACTCCACCACGATGGGGATGAACTTCTCTTGCTTGACTTGCCCGTAGATCTCCGCCGAGATGATCTCGGTCTCGGTGCCCACCCCGCCTTTGCGCGCATCGGCCTTGGCCTTGTAGTGCGAGTCACAGATCACCAGAACCTTTGAAATCTCGGGGTCAGTGACCATGCTCTCCATGAAGGCGAACTTGTCCTGCCCTTCCTTCAGATCCCATTTGTCGAGGCGCACCATCACGCCGTTGGCCATCAATTTAGAAGCCAGTGATTCGACAAAATCTTCATGCGCGGGGGAAGACCAGCTGTACGACACAAAAACGACTGGGCGTTGAGTTGAGGTAGCCAACAAGAACTCCAAGATGACATCGACATCAGAACACTGGCAAATACTTGCGCTGCGCGCCTAGGCCAGGTTTTGGCCTATCGCGCCCAGCCCAGATCACGAAGCACGAACCCCAGAGCCTCAATGGCAAAGGCACCATCAGCGTCCGTGACGTCACGGGTGCCCAGGCGCTGTTGCTCATTGGACTTGCCCCTGGGGTGGAGCTTACAGACCACATCTGCCGCCGCACGAAACAGCTTTGATTCCGGTGGCAGCTTCGCAATCAGCGCGCCAAGGTCTTTCTCAATGACCTTCGCATCCTCACCGGCATCCAGATGAAGGTGAGCGGACAAGATCACACCCATCGCATCGCGGCACAGATCCACCACCGTGATGCCGCTGGATCGGTGAGCCCCGTCCACCACCTTGATGACGGCGGCACTGACGCGCTCTCTCGCTGCCGACGGAATGGCATCCAGGACAAGATCCGGCAGAAAGCCGAGGTTCGAGCGTGCACGCATCGTGACCAAGTCTTCGTCATTGCCAGCACGCTCCACCGACACGATGTTCCAGACGGTGACGGCCGAGCCGGCCCCCAGCACCACCAGCGTGCGTGGCGTGGTCACCAAGCGTTGGCTCACATTGCCCATCGGGCTGAATGAAATCAAGGATTTTTTGAACCGACCATCTGGCTCCTGACGACCAATGTCTTCAGCAACAACAGGGTGCTTGTGAACGCGCCAGTCGTCAGGCTGAGAACGCCCTGCCACCTCGTAGAACCTGCCCCGCCGAATCCGGCTGACAGGGTCAAAGTAGTCTTCACGGAACACGCACGACGCATCGCGCAAGGCACCACTGGCAGGCACACGGCGCCAGTCTGCTTCCGCCTGGACAAACGTGGCGACAGACACCACAGGTGCAGGGGAGACGCCATGCCCGTAGTTGGAAAGGCCTTCATACATCAGCCAGGTGTTGGGATCGAAAGCAATCATGTGATGACAAGGCCGCTCAGGCAGAAGGCCGGTTCATCCAGCCACCACTGGAAATCAACCGGGAGATGCTGGCGTCAAATGCGCGCTTGAAATCCGGGTCAGAGGCGTACTGTTTGTACAAGTCCAGTTCCCGCCTGCGCTCCATGCTGATGGCCTGCTGGATGATTTTTTCCAAGGCCAACTGCCTGTTCTGTGCATCAGGGTTGTCTTCAACCTGGGCGCGGTAATCAACGTGCGCCACCACGTGCTTGGCGATGTTGATGAACTTCACCCGCTGCTCTTCCGGCGTTGCTTCCCAGCCTGAAAAGTGGCGCTCGTTGAAGGTGCGCACAATGTCTTCCAACGGATCCTTATCGCCCTCCCCCATGTGCGCACCGCGCAGATTGGGGTTGGCTGGCTCTTGTTCAGCCTCGGATTCATCCAGGCCGATCTTGACCTCCAGACGCGAACGCTCCAGGCCGTAGGTCGACAGGTCCACGCTGTTGAGCAACTCGTCCAACTTGTCCTGATCGGGATCTTTGACCTTCAGCTTGGGGATGAGGAACTTCAAGAACCAGTGCAGCATCTCCCAGTTCACGTTGTTGAACGGCAAGATGGCCGCCACCTGGGCATAGATCTTGACGAACTGCTTGGCCTTGATCTTGAAGTCGATGCGTTTTTCATCGTCCAGGTCGGCGTCAAACCGTGCCACCACTGCGTCGATGATCGGCGCCAGTTCCTCTGCCTGTGCGCTGGCGAAGAACTTCTCGTTGAAGCTCTTCACCTCGCTCCAATCGAAGATGCCAAAGGCATCCAGCGCATCCTTCAGGTCATGCAGCACGTTCACGTCGGTGGGCTCACTCAGCGACGTGGCCGTGTAGAACGGATCGAAGGCAGCCTTGATGTCGTCCACCGAGTTATAGAAGTCCAGCACAAAGGTGTCGCGCTTGTCGAGCTTCCAGTTGCAGCGATTGAGGCGAGAGAGCGCCTGTACCGCCAGCACGCCCTGCAGCTTCTTGTCCACGTACATGGTGTGCAGCATGGGCTCGTCAAAGCCGGTCAGGTACTTGTTGGCCACCACCAGGATCTTGAAGTGATCCTTCTCGAACTCGTCGGGCAGGTCGCGCACGGCGATTCCGTTGATGCTGTCTTCGGTGTGCTTGACGCCGTCCACCGTCTTCTCGCCAGAGAACGCCACCAGCACCTTGAACGGCGCGTTGGTTTCCTGCAAGGCGGTGCGGATGGCAAAGAAATAGCGAATGGCACACTCGATGTTGCGGGTGACCACCATGGCTTTGGCCTTGCCCTTGAGCTTCTTGGCCTGCCACACACTGCTCATGAAGTGATCGACCATGATGCGGGCCTTCACTTCGATGGTCTTGGGGCTGGCTTCGACAAATGCCTTGAGCTTCTTGTGGGCCTTGGCGGTATCGAACAGCGGGTTGCCTTCGACCGACTTCTGCACCTCGTAGTAGCTCTTGTACGTGGTGTACTTCTCCAGCACATCGAGGATGAATTTCTCCTCGATGGCCTGCTTCATCGAATACAGGTGAAAGGGGTAGAACTTGCCGTCTGCGCCTTGGCGGCCAAACTTTTCCAGCGTGGCAGGCTTGGGCGTGGCCGTGAACGCAAAGTAACTGGCGTTTTTGCTCATCTTGCGGCCCGCCATGGCAGCCAGGATCTTGTCCTGAATGTCCTCGGGCGCTTCGGCGTCTTCGCCGCCAATGGCCTCGTTCAGGCTGTCGGCGCTGGTGCCGGATTGCGATGAGTGGGCCTCGTCGATGATCACCGCAAAGCGTCGGTCCGTCAGGGCGTCCATGCCTTCAACGATGCGGGGGAACTTCTGCACCGTGGTGATGATGACCTTCTTGCCGGCCTCCAGGTTGTACTTCAGCTCCTGCCCGCTCTCGCAGTGGGCCACGATGTTCTTGGTCTCGGAGAACAGCTTGATGTTGTCCTTGAGCTGGGTGTCGAGCACGCGCCGGTCTGTCACCACGACCACAGAATCAAACACATTGGCCGTGCCCGCCTGGTTGTACAGCTCCACCAATTGGTATGCCAGCCAAGTGATGGAGTTGGACTTGCCCGAGCCCGCCGAGTGCTGGATCAGGTAGCTCAGGCCCACGCCGTTCTGCTGGGCGTCGGCCAAGATGCGGCGCACCACGTCCAGCTGCTGGTAACGGGGGAAGTACAGCGCCTTGCGCTCCTTGCCGGTCTTCTTGTCCTTCTCAACCGTGAACTTGGCGAACTGTTCGATGATGTTGCTCAGGCTGCGGCGCGCCAGGATCTCTTCCCAGAGGTAGGCTGTTTTGTAGCCGTTCGGGTTGACCGGGTTGCCCTTGCCGTGGTCCACGCCCTTGTTGAATGGCAGGAAGTTGCTGTCCTTGCCCGCCAGGCGGGTGCACATGTAGACCTCGTCCGGGTCTGCGGCCAGATGCACCAGGCAACGTCCGAACTCGAAGATCGGCTCGTTGGGATCGCGCAGGTTGTACTGCTTGTAGATGGCGTTCCAGACCGTTTGCCCGGTCCAGGGGTTCTTGAGCTCAATGGTGGCGATGGCCAGGCCATTGACGAACAGCACCATGTCGATGGACTTGAGGCTGTCAGTCTCGCTGTAGTGCACCTGCCGGGTGACGCTGAACACATTGGCCTCGTAGCGGGCCAGCACATCGGGGTTGAGCTGGTTGTAGGGCTGTCGGTAGAGCAAATCGAAGTGGGCGTCATCCACATCGAGCCCCTTCTTGAGCACGGCCAGCACGCTGTCTTTTTTGATCTTCTTGCTGAGCCGCTCCAGCACCAGGCGCTGCCAGTTGGGGCGGTCCTTGAGCTTGGCCACTTCCTGGGGTTGGGTGGATTCCAGAAAATCCCAGAACAGCTGGCGATCGACCGCAAAGGTTTGGTCAAAGTCAGCCGGGTTGCCAACGCGATAGCCATCCTTGACCAAGGCTGTTTCAATGTGCGTTTCAAGCGCGGCTTCGTTGGTTTGACTGACCATGTTGCTCCCAAAAATTATCTTCGTACTGATCGGCCGGTTACGGCGGACGCAATCACGGCTTTCTTGAGCTCTTCGAGTTGGCCGCACTGACTTGCTGCAGCGGCCAACGCAGCATCCACCTTCGCGACACTTTGGTCGAGAAAGGCAACTATCTCGTTCTGCTCATCTAGCGGTGGAATGATGATCGGCGCGTTGGCAACGTCGAACAAGCTCAGCCCTTCCTTCAGCCCGTATTGGCAAAGGTAGAAGTAGGAACCGCCTTGAGCGGCTAGGCTGTAGGCGACAAATCTGGGGTTGGCATCAGCCAGCCTGATTAGGCTCAAATGCTGGTTGATATAGGCCTCTTGTCCGCCGAGGCTGGCAACTGCGACACGACCGGTGTTCGCACCCGTGATGCAAACCAAAACATCGCCATCTTGCAACCGTGTTCTTTTGGCTTCTGCCCCCCTTGGGACAACGACACGATGCGCACTATCCAGTTCTATCCCGAGCGAATTATTCAAATTGCCGCTTTGAAGAAAAACTGCTCCGTCGTCGGACAGCCTGTCTGACCACCCACGTGGGCCTGATGTGATGAACGACGCCACCGATTTCAGTCTCTTCAATTCCCAGTGCTCAGGAACGTTCGATAGCCATGACAAACCAGATTTCTTCAACGGGACAGCGCCATGTAAGCCACGAGTCACAGCGTCGTAAACCAAGCACCGTTTGCTTTCCTCTAGCAATTCGATCAACTGTGCTTTCTTTGCAATGGCGGAGTCAATCTCGGCGGTCTTCTGATCAAGGAAAGCAACGATGCTATCTTGCTCGTCGCATGGCGGCAACAACGTCGATAGCTGCTTGAACTCTTGCCAGTACAGGCGCTTGCGAAAGTCCGTGATGCCCTTGGAAGCCCGGTTCATTTCGCCGATGAGCCAGTCCGTGCGGTACAGGTATTCAAAGTAGGCAGGGTTCAACGCGGCGGTCGGCGCGGCCACCACGTATGCAGGGCTGACCAAGCCATCCGTGCGAACCGCCCCAATGGCACCTTGCCAGGCCCGCATCATGTTGTACGCAACGTCACCAGGGCGAACGCGTTTATAGCTGGTGCGATCGGCCATGCGCGTTCTGGTGCGGGCGTTCTCTTCTTCGTTCTGCTCGTCGTCTGAAACACCCGTGTGCAGGGACACCGAAAGAACCGGCAGGCCATCTTCGCCAGCTTCCTGGCGCTCCTTGAACAGGGCACGATTGGCCACGACCTGCCAGTGAGATGGCACATCCGCCAACCAATCCAGGCCACTGGGCTTGTACTGTTCGTACCGCAGCATCACTTGCCCGCCTTCTTGCTGGCCGCAGGCTGGCTGCCATCTTGACCACCCGCCACGGCGCTCTCGGCCGCCCACTCCTGCAAGCGCTGCTGCAGCTCGTCTTTGCTGGGCAGGTACAACTGGTATTCCGAGGCGTGCACATTGGCATCCTGGGGCAGCGTGATTTCCACCAGCGCGTCGTTCTTCTTTTTGCACAGGATGATGCCGACGGTCTTGTGCTCGTCGTCGCGCTTCACGAAGCGGTCAAAGTAGTTCACATACATCTGCATCTGCCCCAGGTTCTGGTGGGTCAGCTTGCCGAGCTTGAGGTCGATCAGCACATAGCAACGCAGCAGGCGGTTGTAGAACACCAGGTCCACGAAGAAGTGCTCTTCTTCAAAGGTGAAGCGCTTTTGCCGGGCCTCGAACAAAAAGCCCTTGCCCAGCTCCAGCAGGAAGTGCTCGATCTTGTTGATGATGGCCGCTTCAAGGTCGGATTCTGAATAGCTGCTGCGCTCTTCCAGGCCAAGGAACTCCAGCACATAGGGCGTCTTGATGAGGTCCTTGGGCGCTTGAATCAGGTCGCCTTCTGCAGCCAGTTGCCCGATGGCCTGTGGGTCGCGGCTCAGTGCCAGGCGTTCAAACAAGCCACTGTCGAACTGGCGGCGCATCTGCGCCAGCGTCCAGGTGCCACGGGCCGCCTCGATCTCGTAGAAGCGGCGCTCGTCGGCATTGCGCAAGCCCGTCAGGAACACATAGTGCGACCACGACAGTTCAGCCAGAAACCCCGTGGGGCTCGATTCGTCAGACGCTGTCTGACGAATTTCGGGCTGGCGCTCCGCGTAGGCCTGGTAGAACAAACGGCAGTTCTTGAGGTTGGTGGCCGAGAAGCCGCGCCCAAAGCGGTTAGTCAACTCAGAGGCCAGTCCGTCCAGCAGGCTCTGGCCATAACCCGCCCGATCTTGCCCGCCCTGCAGCGCCTGCACAATCTCGCGCCCGATGAGCCAGTAGGCCAGCACCATCTCGCTGTTGACCGTGCGCGCGACGCGCTGGCGCGCATCTTCCAGGATGGTGACGACACGGCCCAGCAACTCGCCAGGCAAGGCCGCTGCCTGGGGCGCCACAACCTTGCGCGGGCTCATGCCCCTGCCCCCACAAAAGCCACCAAGGCCTTGAGCAGGCCATCCGTCTCGGCTTCCAGGGCCAGGATTTCCTGGGTTACCGCTTCCAGGCTGCGCAATGGCTTGTGCTGGTAGAAGTATTTGTTGAAGCTGATTTCATAGCCGATGACCGTCTTGTCCAGCGCGATCCAGGCCTCGTCCACATGAGGGCGCACTTCCTTGATGAAGTAAGCGTGGATGACGCCAGAGGCGGGCAGGCTGGCGTCCAGTGAGAGCGGCACGTTTTCGGTGTCGCGCAACTCGCTGTCAGGTTCGTACTCGATGTACTCGCCCGCCTTGGCCGCTTTCTTGCCGCCCTTGGTTTCAGCGGCGGCCTGCACCTCTGCTGGCCAATAGCCATGGTCGGCCAACTTGTCGGCCGTGGTTTTCAGTTCGGCCAACAAGTCCTTGAGCTTGGCTGCGGTGAGCTGGTGTCGCTTCTTGATCACCTTGGCTGCGCGCGGGTCTCGCCAGCTCACGGCGTTCAGGATCTGCTTGCGCTCGTTCGCAGCAAGCTTGAGGCCCAAAGCTTTGATGGCATCGTCCACCAGGGCTTCGAACACATTGAAATCAAGGTGCTCCGCACTGCCGATCACCCCAGCCAATTGCTGAGCGGCTTGCATGATGGATCGCTGCGCCAGCCAAGTGGTCTCAGACAACAGCTCTTTGCGGCTCTTGGGCGAAAGGGTGATTTCTTCGCGCTCAAGGTGGTTCTCAATGGCCTCGGCATGGGCCTTCAGGCCGGTATAGACCTCTTCGCCATACTTGCCGTGCACCCATTCCATGATCTCCTGCATGCCCGGCGTGTAGCGCAAGGTGGCCATGCGCTCGGGTGTGAACTGGGCTGCCAACCGCAATGGGCGCTCCACCGTGACTTTGTAATAGCCGAAGTCCCGGTTGTGGAAGACCTTCGAGATGCCATCCGCCGGCATGGTCAGGTACAACTGGGTGATCTGCTCAATGTGCTCGTCGGTGAACTCGCAGTTCTTCTCTCCCAGGTTCTTGCGCAGTTTCTGGAACAGGTTGGACGCGTCGATCAACTGCACCTTGCCCTGGCGCTTGGCAGGCTTGTTGTTCGTGAGCAGCCACACGTAGGTGGTGATGCCGGTGTTATAGAACAGGTTGTTGGGCAGCTGGATGATGGCTTCGAGGTAATCGTGCTCGATCAGGTGGCGGCGGATGTTGCTCTCGCCACTGCCTGCATCACCGGTGAACAGGGCCGAGCCGTTGTGGACCGATGCAATGCGCGAGCCGGCAAACCGCACAGGGCTGTCGGCACGACGCTTCATCTTGTCCACCATCTCCATCAGAAACAGCAACTGCCCATCTGAGGAGCGAGGGATGGCCGGGTAAAAATCAAAGCGCTCGCCCGTGTAGTCGGACAGGTTGACCTGGAAGCGGTGGTCAATGACTTCCTTGCCTTCAACAATGCTCTTCTGGTCGCTCTTCCATGACTTGCCGTAGGGCGGGTTCGTCAACATGAAGTCGAAGCGCTTGCCAGAGAAATCGTTGGTGGCCAGCGTCGAGCCAAAGCGGATGTTCTCGGGGTCGTTGCCCTTGATCATCATGTCGGACTTGCAGATGGCATAGGTCTCGGGGTTGACCTCCTTGCCGTACAAGAAGACGCCCACCTTGGCCTTGATCTCGCCTTCAGGGTCGGTCACGAAGTCCTGGGACTCGGTCAACATGCCACCGCTGCCGCAAGCGGGGTCGTAAATGGTCAGCGGGTTGGGAAGCTGATCCTTGACGGGGATGAACACCAGGTTCGTCATCAGCTTGATGACCTCACGCGGCGTGAAGTGTTCACCGGCCTCTTCGTTGTTCTCTTCGTTGAACTTGCGGATCAACTCTTCGAACACGTAGCCCATGCCCAGGTTGGACAAGCCAGGCTGTGTGCGGCCATCCGGGCCCTTGCGATCATCCGGGCTGAGGTTGATTTCTTCGGAGACGAATTTTTCGATGACGTCGTGGAGCACGTCGGACTGCGCCATCTTGCGGATCTGGTTGCGCAGGTCGAACTTGTCGACGATTTCCTTCACGTTGTCCGAAAACCCGTCGAGATAATTCTTGAGGTTGGCTTCCAGTTGCGTGGGGTTGCCCAGCAGGCTCTTGAGCGTGAACTTGGACGTGTTGTAGAAGACGTAGCCAGACGCATCGCGCAGGCCGTGCGGGTCCAGATCAGCCATCGCCGCGTCTTCTTGCTGGAACCGCACTTCTTCGAGCACACCCGCCTTGCTCGGCTCAAGCAAGCAGTCCAGGCGGCGGAGAACGAACATAGGCAGGATCACGTCACGGTATTTGCCCCGTACAAAAACGTCGCGCAAGCAGTCATCTGCAATGGACCAGATGAACGAGACGATCTTGTTATGTGCTGCGTGATCCATAAATACCTGGGAAATCGGGGGAAATCGCGATGGGCATGATTTTCCACCGAGCCAAGGCTCGATTGGATCACTGAATGTCTGGGGCTTGCGCCATACAGCAACGCCCAACTGCTCGGAATCGCTGGACGAGAGCCCCGGAGACTTGACACTGTATAAATCCACATGGAAAATGTGATAAAACGCTACCTGTAGTGTTTTTTACCCCACCCAGACACTAAATAGCGCCTGCCACAAGTACACCTCATGTCAGCACCTGCCCCCTGTTCAGCGTCGCAGCCAGATCAAAACAAGGTATTCCAAGTCCTTGCGCTTTCAGGCGGCGGCTACAGAGGCCTGTACACCGCAAAAGTGCTTGCAGACATCGAGCAGGAGCTCCAGGGGCCCATCGCAACCAAGTTCGATCTGATCACAGGCACCTCGATTGGCGGGATCTTGGCGCTGGCCCTCGCATTGGAAATCCGGGCGCAAACGATGGTTGACCTCTTCGTCAAGCACGGCGAGGATATCTTCAAAAAGCGCTGGTCTTTTCTGGGAATGGTGCGCGCACCCTATTCGCCCGCATCGCTCAAGGCGCAGCTTGAGGCCCCCGAAGTCTTCGGCGACCGACTCCTGGGCGCTTGCCTTCACCCCGTGATGGTCCCCTCCATCAACTACACAACGGGTGAGCCTGTTGTCTTCAAGACGGGGCACCACCCCACGTTCAAACGAGACCACAAACATCGCCTGGTGGACATCGGGCTTGCGACCAGTGCTGCGCCGGCCTACTTTCCGCGTCATGTGTTCAATGGGGGGCAGTATGTCGATGGTGGGTTGTTCGCGAACTCACCGGGACTGCTCGCGCTCCATGAATCGCAGCATTTCTTCGGTAGAGATATCAAGCACATCCGCATGCTGAGCATCGGGACGATGTCGTCGAAGTTCACCGTTGACCCTCGGCACAACCGGCAAGGTGGCGCCTACGACTGGGGTGGCTGGAACCCCAGCAACATGCCCAAGAGGCTCTTTGGGTTGTCCATCTCCGCACAAGAGGTTCTGACTGACAAGGTGCTGGAGCACCGTCTGGAAAACCGATACCTGCGCATCGATGACGACCTGTTCGATGAACGTGCCCGAGCGGTCGCGCTTGACAAGGCCGATGCCCACGCACGTGAGGTGCTGCTCGGCGCCGCCATTGAGCGCTCGAAACGATGCATCAGTGACCCACGTCTACTGGCTTTCTTGGAACACTCGCCACCCAAGTCAGTCTTCTTTCACGGCGAACACGCATCTCCTTGACCGGGGTCTCTCATGCTGAAACTCAATCGACTGCTGTTCGCCACTTCCGAGACCGATGTCTTCATCGACCGCCTCGCCCCCACCCCACATCAACGGGAAACCTTGGTTCAGGCCAAGAACGACATTCGGGATCATCTGCGGCCACGCATACGAGCGGCGACAGTGGCCGTGCTCGGCATGGACAAGGCAGTCGACCCCAAATTCCGCACCCAAGGCTCCTGGTCGTACAGGACCTGCATCCAGCCGGCATGGCAGCCACCCCAGGAAATGGATTGGGACTTCGGTGTGTACTTACCGGTCACCGTGTGGGAAGACAATGGCCCGCCACACAAGATGGCGAAGCTCTACTTCACGCTGGTGGAGAGACTACTGGCGGACCTTTGCACGGACAAGGGTTGGGAACTGATCAAAGGCAAGGACACCTGCATTAGGATCCAGATCAACAACTGGGCGCACATCGATATCCCTTTGTACGCTGCGCCTGAGGAAGAGTTCGCGACGATCCTGGAAAAGTCCTTCTCCGCTCAGTTGACGCTTGACTCGGCGCGAGGCGCCCTGGTTGAGAATGCGGCGTTCGGCGAGATCGCAGAACAAGAGTGGGCCGACCTGGATCACATCGTGATGGCAACACGGTCTGGCGAATGGAAATCATCAGACCCTGAAGCTGTCTCGAAGTGGTTCCTTGACCGTGTGAAGGAACATACCGATCAGCTGCGCCGGGTGTGTTGCTACCTCAAGGCTTGGCGTGACCTGCATTGGAAAGCTGGCGATGGGCCCACGTCCGTTTGCATCATGGTGGCCGTCGCACAGAAGTTCGAAGCGATCCGCGGTCGTGACGATCTGGCTTTGGAGGCGGCGTCCAGGACCCTCGCCAACGCTTTGCGCGGAGATATCCGTGCGCCAGGCATTGACGAAGGCAAGGAAGACTTCAACAAGCGCTTGAATCCGGCGCAACGGGAAGAGGCTTCAGCCATGGCCAGCACCCTGGCGCAGCAAATTCAGGCTGCGCGACTGAAGCCCGTGCACACGCCGGGTGATGCCATCGACATCATCCAAAGCCAACTTGGATTGCGCATCCCAATGCGGACCGATCTGGTCGAGCCAGACAGCGGCAATGATGCGGTGAGAAGCGTGCCTGCTCGTGAGGTCAGCCGCCCGATCGTCAGAGCCACCACTGCTGGCTGATGACCCCGGGTGATGCGCAGCTGACCAACGCCCTGCGGTTGCTTCGCATGCGTGGCTTTGAGCCTGCAGGCAACCGTGCCGGCACGCGTTCTTTTGAGGGCGATTTGACTTGCCGTGGTGGCAATGTGCGCGTTCGGCTGAGCATCACGGACTGGGACTTTCTGCGTTATCCATCGATCATCGTGCTCGATGGCACTGACGGCTTCCCTCCCCTCGTTCCGCACCTGACTGCAGAAGGATGGCTTTGCTACTTTGCAGCAGGATCAGTTGTCCTTGATCGCTACAACCCAGCTGAAGCACTCGCTCAGTGTCTTGACCAGGCCAAGCTGGTCCTTGAACAAATCCGCTTTGATGCGGACTATCGCAGGGGCGACATCCAAGACGAATTCATGGTGCATTGGCTCAATGGCCAATCGACGGCCATCTGGGATGTGCTCATTGGCACCGTCGCACTCGGTGCCACCTGTACCAACTACTGGCTCGTCGACATCAACGGTGTGCCGACCGCATTGATCGCAGATTCCGAAAAGGAAGTTGCGGCCTTCGCTGGAGCACTCGGTGCTTCAGCTCCCGAAAAGACAACCTGCCCGTGCTGGCTGTTCCAAACCGACGTGCTTCCTGTTGTGCCGGATGTCATGCCATCAACCGTGAAAGCGTTATTCGCCTGGCTAAAGGCGTGGGACAAGGGCATCTCGAACGGCGTTCAGCGTATCCTGGAGAAGGAGCCCCGATACCTCAAATACAAGCAAGCGACCTTTGCCGTGAAAACGCCCATCGGCTGGCTCGGATTCGGCTTCGATCTCGACCAAGTCCAACGGCTGGGCGCCATCAAGAAGCCGCGGCTCTACAAACAGCACCTCCACGGCAAAGGCGGCACACGCGGCATCATGCGATTGTCCATTTCGGAGTTCGGGCCTGCGTTCGTCCACAGTCGAAACTTGACTTTCAAGGACCTCAGCGGCCGGCAGATCAAGGTTGTGGGATGCGGTGCGATTGGCTCCTATGTCGCTCTATCTCTGGTTCGACTTGGCGCTGGAGCCAATGGTGGAAAGTTGACGTTGATCGACCCCGACAAACTCAAACCGGAGAACATCGGAAGGCATGTGTTGGGCTATCCGGCACTGTTCAAATCCAAGGCGACCGCCTTGCGTGATGAACTTGTTCGCCAGTTCCCTTTCTCCACCATTGACGCGTGTCCGACTGACGTCCGTGGCGTTCCTGCATTGTTCTCCGCCGATTTGGTGATCGATGCCACTGGCGAAGAGTCTGTGAGCGAGTTTCTCAATGCCCGCAGAATCGCCGAGGCGACGAAAACACCTTTGTTGCACGCGTGGATCAAAGGGAATGGGCAGACTGTTCAGACGCTTTGGGTTCAAGGCAGCAAAGGGGGATGCTTCCGGTGCCTGCGGTTGGCAGATCACAAGAACTACAGAGAAGAAAGATTCAAGGTCCTTAAAGAGGACCCCGTGCGCAGACTCATCGGGTGCACCGGCTTTACGCCATATGGTGTTGCGGCGCCGATGCATGCCGCGACATTGGCCACTGAAACCATCCTTGACTGGTTGCAGCGCGATAGCCCAAGCCCCCGGTTTCGCACCCGCTCAGTTGCGAGCGCCGACGTGTTCGAAGTCAAGAACCAGGATCTCACCCGCCTGGCCGCCTGCCCAGCGTGCGGTACCAATGATGTTGCGATCCCAGCCGTACGGTAGCACTGAGGCACGGGTTCTCATTGAGCCCAAAGTTCTCGCTCGTCTGTCCATCTACAGGCAACTGCGGCCCCGAGACCCTGAGTCGGGTGGAATCCTCTTGGGATACCGGCGAGGAGAGCACCTGCATGTTGTTGACGCCACCGAGCCCCATCCACGCGATCGCCGGAGCCGCTTTGGATTCCACCGTAAGGAGTCGTACCACCAGTCCATGGCTGTCAGGAAATGGACTGAAAGCGGCCAGAAGATGGACTACCTCGGGGAGTGGCATACGCATCCAGAGCAGCTGCCAACGCCTTCATCAACCGACATCAGAAGCTGGCTGGACATCACCGACAACAAGACCAATCCCATGGTGTTTCTAATCATCGGTATCTCCAATGTCTGGGTGGGTGTCGGGCTTGGTAGCGGCCACAGATCAACCGACTTGCTGGTGCCATGAGCGCATGCATGCGTGGACAACGCCACCGTCAATCGACGGGATTTGGGGGGCTTCTTCGCATGGATAACACGCCGTGAGGCTCAAGTCATGTTGATTTGGCACCATCTCTCCAGCAGACTGAAAGGGCTACCTGTGGACATCGCGTTCACGCAGCCTTCAATGGAGATCTAGGTCTCCCAGAAGTCCAGCCATGCTGGCGTCGCAGTCGTGACCTGCCTTGTAGAAGCTGAACCTCGGTTCAGCTAGGCCATTTCAATGGCCTAGTGCCTCGTTCAGCCCTCATGCTGAACACCGTGTCATCGGCGCACCTCACCGTGCCGCCGCCGAGCCGCTTCAACCGCCAGGGCTGAAGCATCCCAAGTTGGGGAACCACCATGTTCCCCATCGGGACGAGGCGTTCCCCTTCACACCCTGAAGGAGAACGTCATGAACGCAGGCCCTCATGCGACAAGGGAAACGCGCGCCATTTGCGTGCTGTTGGGTGGCTCCGGGCTTGCCCGCGAGCCTGTGATCAGTCCTGCAGTGCTACCCGCATTGCTGAAGCCTGCGCCGCCTGTCTCGCGACAGGTCGAACAGGTCATGGCTTACCGTGCTGCCGCCTGAACCACTTGACTGTGGTCCAGCATCAGCACATCGATACCGTGGCGATTAACCTCGCCCGCAGTTCGGGTCGAACACGAGACGAAGCTCTGGCCTTCGTTGCCTCGCCCGTCTTGTGCCCGCCCGCGTTCGCATCCCATTGAAGTCAAGCCCGATTGATCGGGAGCCCTCGACTTCATGGGATGCGAACCGTCTTTCATGTGCCTCGGCCATTCGGCTGTGCTGCACTTCCACGCAACCCTTTGGGGAGTCCACCGTCTCCCCGCCGGGATAGGTGTGCCCTCCTCCTTTCTGGAGTTCACACCATGAATCATGAAGCGTCCCGCGTTCGCCCCAAACGCAGCTGTGTCGAGATTGAAGAGTCTCGCGCCTGGATGGGCTTTTACCGCCGTGTGGGTCAGGACCCTGTTATGGCCGCCGAAGTCATGGCCCAGTTGGAAGCTGATCCACTGATGAAGCGCAACCACCTGGCCCTGTACCTGTGCTGCAAGCAATCCTTGCGGACACACAAAGCCACAGCCGCACGCAACAGGCGCATCGGTCAGTTCGTGCGTTGGCTGTTCCATGGCGTTTTTGTTGCGCCAGCTTTGGCACTTCGCCACATGCTGCTCCAAGGCGGCGACATCGCCGTTGAATGCCTGCCACCTACTGCCAACGAACCGGCAGCAACCCAAGTCAAGCGCCTGAAGAAAGCGCCGGAGTTTGCCCAGGCTCATTCGTCTTTTGAAGCTCAAGCTTCTGTGCCCAAGGACGCGCCATCCGCCACCTCGGGAGAGCCGTCAAAGCCCAATGCTGTGTCTCAGACAGCCTGATTGCCCGCACGTCAAGACCACCGCGTCTTGACCGTGCCGGGGCCAGCGCCCTGGCCCAGCCCAGATCGACCCACGCGCCTGCCCATCTGCTGGTGGTGCATGCCGCGTCCTCCCCCATTTCGCCCGTATCTGCCCGAGTGGCAGTGCGGCACACCCACGGAAGGAATTTCCCATGACCACTGCAACCGACGCCTTGTGCGCCATCGAGAAGCGTGCCCACCGGGCCATCGTGCAGGAACTGCGCTTGCTGATCAAGGAAGTGCAGGCCCTTCAGCCTGGCCTGGCAGGTGATGACAGCGCACATGCCCATGCACTGCTGCTGAAGCTGGAGCACCTCCGACAAAGCCAAGTGGTGGACAGCGTCTGCGATCAGCCGCCCATCCGGTTGGCCGCGCAAGGCTGATACCGACCTGATAGCGAAACAACACGCCTGCGGGGCCACGGCCCGAGCGGCGGTGCGTCCCCAGGCTTCCACACAAGGAATCCTCATGACCACCGTCACACTCAACCTGGAGCAAAAGCTCTATGTCATCACGGAGCGATCAGGCCACAGTTGCTTTGGCTTTGACAATGCTCGCGATCATGCCAACCAGATCGCACAGCAACTCGACCAAAGCCACCTGGCCTTTGCGCCAGGCGACTACGCCACGCTGGCGGGCTATCAGAAATACCTGACGGCCACAGCCGCATGGGGCCGATCCCCACTGAACCACCGCACCTACTTTGCGCCCGGGACCGATCCCAAAGCGGCCAAGGTGCTGGAGTCCTATCGCCGAACTGGCGAGAAGATCCGCCTGATACTTGGCGACCTGGCCACGGGTGAACCGTGGCTTGATGAGCATGGCGTGGTCGGCCGCATTAGCCGATCTGGCGGCATGCTCAAAATCCCCCTGCTGGTCGAGCCTGGCGAGTCAGGTGGCGGCGCCATTTTGACCGACTGCATCCTGTGCCTGGTGGACTGGCAGACCGGCAACACGCCGTATCGGCATCCAGCCTATCGCGAGGCCAACTTGAGCCTGTCGCCCAATGAATGCCCTGACCTGCCATGGGCCGTGAGGCGAGGCAGCGATGCCATCGCTTGTTTCGCGGACATCAGCAAGGCCGCTGCCTACCTGGCCTTCATGCGCGGCGCCACCATCGAGCCACGTGTCTTTGCTTGATGAACCGCCAGGCGGCGTGCTCCATGCTACGCCGCTGAACGGCATTGCTGGTACTCCCGGTCGATCAGCCAATGCAGAAACTGGGTGTCCCTGGAGACGCCCCAATAGTGCGCCTTGCATTGCGCGATGTAGGCATCCAGGTCAGCCAGCGTGCGGATGCCGACAGGCTCCAAATCGGTGATCAGCTTGAAGCGCTCAATCTCTCGCCGAGTGAGCCGGATATGGAGGCCAAAACGGATCATGGTCGTGCTCGTTGCATGGGTTCGAGTCGCCATCTTGGCGAAATTTCAGGCCCGTGTCACGGCTTTGGCCACCCACTGAAACAAGATTTCTGTACTGAACTTCAGGTGATATTCAGCTATCACCCAGGCGTGCACTCGACAATGACCCGGTTCCATGGGGCCTTGTCCATGGCATGCAGCGATCAAGGCTTGAACGCTTCTGACCATCACGACACACTGCCCACCGCTACCTGCATTCCATCGCGGAATGCGCTCCGACCTTGAGTCGGCGTCGCAGTCGTCACCTGCCTCATTGACCGTGCTGGCCTCGCGTCAGCACATCCCGAGCGGGAACATCCATCCCCTCGGGACTGGACGTTCCCGCTTTTCCTTTTTGTGAAGGAGAAATCCGTGAATGTCACCCACTTGTCCAGTGCCGAACTGGTCAGCGAGTTACTCGCCGCACCTGTTCGCCAAGCTCCCCTCCCTTTGCCCTGCGCCTGCGATGCAGCAGCGACATACCAGGCCGTTGAGCACGCTCCCCCTGAGCTGGCCCACAAACTCAGCATCGCACGTGAGCTGCTGCTGCGAGACATGCGCGCCAAAATGCTGGATGGACCGGTCATGGCGTCACCCAAGGTTGTCAAGGACTGGTTGTGCATGTACTGCGCCGGTTTGGAGCACGAGGTGTTCCTTGTGCTGTACCTTGACGCCCAGCATGTTCTGATCGAGGCCGAAGAGATGTTCCGGGGAACATTGACCCAAACGTCTGTTTACCCTCGTGAGGTCGTCAAAAGCGCGCTGGCCCACAACGCGGCATCCGTTTTGTTGGCCCATAACCACCCGAGCGGTCAATTGTCGCCAAGCAGTGCAGACGAACTCTTGACCCAGACGCTGAAATCCTCTTTGATGATGGTGGACGTGCGCGTGCTCGACCATTTCGTCGTAGGAGGAGACCGCGTCCTGTCTTTTGCGGAACAGGGTTTGCTGTGAAGAGGCCGGCCACCCTAGCCCGCATGGCACAGCCTCATTCCTGCCAAGAAGGAGTCCGCCTTGGATAACCTAATCGTGACCAGGTTGTTGGAACTGGTCGAGCCTCTGGCCGCGCTGTCGATCAGCCACTTGACGGCCACCACACGCCAGAAACTGGCCAATGACGATTTGTCAGTCAACGTGTACCCGAACGACTATGGTGGCTTCGTCTACGTGGGCGACCCACCCTACACGGTGCCCGCTGAGAGCGATATGGCCACGATCTTCGAAGCAGCCAGATTGGCTGGCATCGTCTGGCTCAAGTTCGACAGCGATGCAGCCATCGTGGACGGGCTGCCGATTTTCGAAGAGACCGATCCCCTTTGACCCCCACCGGGCGTCGCGCCCTCAGGCCGACGCCCATTTTTTTGCGCCATCTACAGTCACCCCGCGATCGCGCATCGCATCCAGGTCGATCACGGCGTCGGCCATGGCGGTCAACTCCGGCGTTTGCGACACAAAAAACTCCCGCTGGTAGCCGCCCACGCGCAGCACCTCGCGCTTCATGGCCATGAACATGCGTTTGCGCTCGGGGTCCAGCGCCCCATCGGCTTCGTCAGAAAACAAGGCGTCGTAGCGCCGACCTGCATGCTGCGCCAGGTACAGCGCCACCGCCCGCGTCAGGCACTCGTTGACCCACACGCGCTCCCCTCCGCTCATCAGGCCCAGGCTCTTGCAGTCCCCCGACTCGCCGTCATGCACGACGATGTCAAAGCCCTCGCGTTGCTCTCCCTTGCCTGTCTCCACCAGCGTGAGGATGGACACGGTGAAGCGTGGGCCATAACAGGCCAGCAGCAAGTCATTGGCCAATCCAGACAAAGCCGGGCCTGCATCGTCAATGGCCAGGGCGATCAGGCCATCGTTGCTCATGCATCGGGCAAACAGGTTCCAACTTCCCAAGCTGTCCTCCGCTCGGGCCATGCGGGATTGCACCTGCACACGCCGATGAGCCAGGGCCCGCACCTGAGCCATCAATTCAATCCTGGACTGGGCATCGCGCTCGGCGGCCAAGTGGGCTTGCTCAGCGATGGACAAGGCCAGGCGCGCTTGGGCCTCAGCCTGGGCGGCAGCAGCCAGCATCTGATGGTCAAAGGGCGTTGGCAAACCATGAAGCACCGCGTCCAGGCGATTGAGCGCCTCCCGGAAATGCTGCGCCTGTTGCACCAGCGCCTGCGCGATCCGCTGGCGTGTTGCCTCGATCTGTTGGCGCTCGGCCTGCTCTTCGGTCGTCTCGTTGCCTTGGGTCCGGCCAAGCTCTGCCATCAATGAGGACAGTTCAAGCTCAAGGGTCTGCAAGGCGGCGCAGGCTTGGCTGATCTGGCCCGCCCTGGTCGCCAGCAGCGACAAGCGAGACACCCGTGTTCGAGCCATGTCGCCCAAGCGTTCGGCCCGGGCCAGCGCTTGCGGCGCCTGGGCCAGCTCTTCGTACCGATGGCGGATCAGGGAGAGTTCCTGTTCTGCGAGGGCCTTGTCCTGCGCCAGGCGGCTGATCTGGCCTTGTGCGCTGGGTATGAGGGTCTGGGCTTCATGCGCATCCCCCAGCAGCTTGCATTGCCCTTGCAGATCGGTGCCTGCACAAGGCACCTCACCAACCAGGCCAAAGCGGTGCGCCAACTCCTGAGCCTTCAAAGCCGCCCTGCCTGCCTCCAGTTCAATGCTGGCGAGCTTCTGCACCAGCAGTCGTTCCGTGGCCTGTGCATCCCTCATCGCCTGCACCTGCTGTCGGCACACAACGATCTCCTGTTGCCTGGCACTCAGCACCAGTTCAGCCAGAGGCAGGCGATGTGCCGCACGCTGGACAGCGCCAGCCTCTTCGAGCACGTTCAGGCACTGGCGACGTGACTGCATGACCGTGCTCTGCCGAGACTGCGCATGCGTGCGCCGACTGTTGATGCGTTGCGCCAAGCGCTCCAGGCCCTGCAACGCATCCTGCTCTTGAGCCTTGAGCCCCTCGATGGCTCGCGTGCCGGCAGCGATCAACGCCTTGCGCTCCTCAAGCAACTGCGTACGGCGCGCCTCGGTGCTCTGTGACTGATCCCGTTGAGCCTGCAAGAGGGCATGGCCAACCCGATGCCCATCCAATGCCTGCAGCGCTTGTTGTCGCTCAATCAAGGTCTGCGCAACTCGGTCAGATGCACCTTGCAAGCGATGCAGCCCCGCATCCAGGCGAGCCTGCTCCGCATCCAGCCCGGACAACTCCTGCCTGATGGCCGACAGCCCGGCCTTGATCAGCTTGGCGGTGTCATTGGCCTTTTGCCCCAACGCTCGGATTTCTTCCTGGCCGAGCAAGTCGGACAGCAGGCTCTTGATCTCGGCATTGCGGTAGGTGCTGAGCTGGCGCTTGCCCTGCGCCGAGAACGCCGAGGTGAAGAAGGTATCAGCGCTGCCACAAATCGCTTCAACACAGCGGGTGTAGGTCTCGACCTTGCCGTCGGACACCAGACCATCATCAAGGCACACGGGGCGCCATTGGCCCGCATCACTGAGCGCATGCAAATAGGCCTCGGTCTTGCGGCGCCCGTTGAACCGGATCACCACTTGGGATCGATAGCACCGCCCCTCATGTGACCAGGTCAGATCCTTCTCGTTCTCGGGCAGACAGACATGGTCGTAGTAGGAAAAGCCGCCGGGGCCGCTCAAGGCCGCCCGTGACGGCATCGTCAGATAGGGGTGCATGTTGTCCATCAGCGTGGTCTTGCCCCGCCCATTGGCCCCGGCAATGGCGACGAGTTCAGCGCCATCGGCCAGGCGCTCGAAGTCCAGGGTCAACACGTCTTGCCCCAGGCCATAACGGATGCCCCGAAAGCCTTTGAGGGTGAGTTTCAGTGGTTGCATGGTTGGCTCCAGCGGTTTGCTGAAACCAGTTTCCGACGCGATGTCACGTTGTCAACGTCTGCCTGTCAGTACGGTGAATGCCAGCACTGCAGCGGTTGCGGTCATTCAAGTTGAATGACCGAATGACCGCTTCCGACCCAATCCAGTCTGTCGAGGAGTTGAGAAGCAGTCGCTGCCGACGGCGGCGACCGATGAAGATGCCCTGCGTTTCGGTGCCAGTCAGCGTCTTGCGGCCCGCGCGGACGAGCCTTTATCGGTGGGGATGCACCACAGATTCCACCCACCTGAAGTTTCACTTGGCACCCCCGCTGGCCTTCGACACGTAGAGCGCCAGCGCCGCAATCTCTGCTTCGGTGAGCTTGTCCTTGTACGAGGGCATCTGGCCCAGCCCGTTGCGCAGCGCCTTCGCCACGCGCGCAGCGTCGGGCTTCAACTCGTCCAGCACCGGGCCGACGGCGCCCTCGGCGCCCGCGGCCTGCAAGGTGTGGCAAACGGCGCACGACGGGACGACGCCTTGCAGGAACAGCTTCTTCCCTAGCGCGAGTTGCGCGCTGTCGTCGGCCGCCAGCGCGGGTAGAACGGGCAGCGCCAGGCCGGCGACGAGCACCGACGCGACCCTCATTGCATGCAACATGAAGCGCTGCTGGATGGTGCTGCGCATGATCAGGCCACCGTCACTTTCACGGCGTGGTCGGCCCAGCTCGTGTTGTTGTAGCCGCCGGCGTTTTCCATGCGCTGCTCGGGTTGCACGTTGCCTGCCGTGTCGGTGGCGCGGCTGGCCAGCGTGTGGCTGCCGGCCGGCAGCCTGGCCGGCAGCACGAACTGGCGCCAGGCATAGCGGCCGAGGTCGGGCCCGGTGAGCCGCGCGTCGCTCCAGGTCTTGCCGCCGTCCAGCGACACCTCGACGCGCTTGATGCCGTTCATCCCGCCGAAGGCCACGCCCTGCACTTGCACCAGGCCGGCCCTCACGCCAGCTGCGTCGGGCGCGGGCGAGTTGATCCACGACTTGACCGTCATCTCTTGCACCGACGGCTGGCTCGGGTCGCCTTTGCCGCCCGGCGGCGAGATGCGGTACCCGTGCGACATGATCTTCGCGTCCGTCTCCTTGGCCGTGAAGGCCAAGCGCTTGATGTACTTGATGTTGTTCACGCCGGTGTAGCCGGGCACGATCAGGCGCAGCGGGCCGCCGTGGGCCAGCGAGATCGGCACGCCGTTCATCTCCCAGGCCAGCAGCGCGTCAGCCATCGCGGCGGCCGGCACCGAGCGCTCGACGATGATGCTCAGCGGGTCCAGGCCTTCGGGCAGCTTCTCGCCGCCGGTGCCGGTCAGGTAACCGGCGCCCGGCACGACGCCGCCCAGCGCTTCGGCCACCACGCGCACCGGAACGCCGGTCCACATCACGCAACCCGCCGCGCCCACCTGCCAGGGTGTGCCACTGGGCTTGCTGGGGAAGTAGCCGCGACCATTGCCCGAGCACTGCAGCACCATCGCGGTGGTCTCCACGCCCATCGTCTTCAGCTCGCGCAGCGTCAGCTTGCGCGGGGCCTTCACGCCTTCGATGGCCACTTCCCACGCGTCGCGGTCGGCCACGATGGAGGCGTCGGGCGCCGGCAGGTTGTTGCGGATGTAGAGCTGCTCGGCCGGCGTGATGACGCCACTGCCGAAGGCCGCGCGCTTGGTCTCGATGGTGGTGCTGCTGTGCACGATGACGCTGGCCGGGTCTTTCCAGTTCACGTAGGCGGGCAGCGGCTTGGGCGTGGCGCTGGCCACTGGGGTTTCGCCAGCCGCGGCGGCACCGCGCGTGAAAGTGGCCAGGCCGGCCGCGGCCAGGGCGCTGGCGCTGCCGGCCAGCATCTGGCGCCGCGGCAGCGAGTTCAAGGTCTTGTTCATCGGGTCTCCTTGGGGGTCGGTGTGGAATTCGGTGGGGACATGTCGGTGGCTGGACCGAACTGGCTTTGCGCCACGGCCAGGGCCTGCTTCTTCTGCGCCACCAGCACCAGCGGCTTGCCGTCGCGCGAGGTGATGACTTTCCAGTGCACGTTGCCCCACCAGCCGCTGCCCTCCGTCAGCGCCACCGCCTTGTCGAAGGCGAACACGGTGACCATGCCGCCCTTCTCGAAGAAGGTGGTGAGGTGGTAGACGAGGTGGCCGTCGATGTCGCAAGGCCGCATCAGCTGCGGGAAGCCGGGCACAACCTGTTGGCCGGCCAGCCCCAGGTGCTGCAGCAAGGGCGCGCTGGCCATGAAGGTGCCGCGCAGCGTGCGCTCGAAGTATTCGTGTTCGATGGCGCCGCGCACGAGTTCTGGCGGGCGCATGGCCAGCACGGCGCCGGTGCCGCTGCCTGCCAGCAGCAGGCCCAGCACGGCGCGCTGGAAGCTGCGCCGCGCCATTAGCGGCTGCGCCTTGCGGTACAAGTGCGGCGGGGCGTCGATGGGCTCGAAGGCCAGCGCCAGTTCGGCGCGCGTGCGCAAGTCGAACGCGCTGTCGGGCAACTCGGGCGGCCGGAGTTCGCGCTTCATGACGGGGTCTTCCGCAAGGGCGTGACCTGGGCGCCGCCGGGTGCCCGCACTGGCACGCCCATCACCTGCTTCAGCGCGTCGCGCGCGCGAGCCAGGCGCGACAGCACGGTGCCGGGCGCAATCTCCAGCGCCTCGGCCATCTGCGCGGTGGGCATGTCGTCGAAATAGAACAGCACCAGCACCTCGCGGTGGATGGGCGCCAGCCGCGCGAGCGCCTTGACCACGTCCAGCTTGTCGTCCAGCCCGGCGTCGGGGGCGGCCTGCTCGGGCTGCTCGTCGTCGTCCAGCGACTGCATGCCCGGCGCGGCCTGGCGGAAGGCGGCGCGCCGCATGATCTGGAACAGCCAGGCCCGCGCCAAGGCCGCATCGCGCAACTGCTCGCGGTGCTTCCAGGCGTTGGCAAAACAGTCCTGCACCACGTCTTCGGCGATGTCACGCGAGCCCGTCAGCGCCCAGGCGCTGCGCAGCAGGAAGCGGTAATGGTCCCGCACCCATTGGTTGTAGCGGGACTCGGCAGACTGGAACAGCATGGTGATCAAGAGCGGACAGCGCTGCGGTTCATTCCATCGCCATCGTCAGTGCTTACCCTCAGGCTGGGCATCACGGCCCGCGCGTGCCACCCAGCGATGGAAATTCGGCTGCCGAACCCGCGCTAGAGCGCTGCTGCAAGGCCGCCAGCCGCCGCGTCATGCTCTCGATCTCGATGGTCTGGCCGGCGATGATCTCCTCCGCCAGTTGCCGCGTGGCCGGGTCGCGGCCGTGCTGCAGCACCAGCCGCGCCATGTCGACGGCGCCGGCGTGGTGCGGAATCATCATCGCCAGGAAGTCGATGTCGGCCTGGCCCACGAAGCCCGGGCCGTGCATGTCTTGCATCATGCGGGCCATCGAAGCGTCCATCTCGCGCTCGAAGGCACTGACTCCATGTTGGGCGTGTCCGCCCCTCATGCCCTTCATGCCCTTCATGCAGTCTGCCCCTTGGCACCCACGCGCACGTAGACCAGGTTGATGCTCTTCTTGTTGCGCAGCGCTCCGGAAGGCAGGGTCAGGTTGCCCAGCGGAATCTGCGCGATGAAGACCGGCTTCAGCGGGTCGCTGACGTCGAAGGCGCTGCACACCGTCTGGCCGGCGTTGGGCGTGCCGGGCAGTTCGTCCTGCTCGTGCGCCACGTAGAGCAGCGTGTTCTCGGGGTTGGTCCACAGCCCGTGCGATTCGCGGCCGTGGCTGAAGAAGGTGCCGACCACCTTGCGCTGGCCGCTGGCTGCGCTGCGGTCGATGATGGCGATGGGGCTGGAGGCGACGCCGCCGGGGCCCCCGTCGTCGATGCGCGCCAGGCTGGCATAGACCACGCTGCCGCGCGCGTTGCTGACGAACTCGACGTGGTTGGGCCGCGCGCCCATGCCCAGCGGCACGCTGTCAATGAGGTCGAAACCGCCCCGCGTCGAGCGAGAAGACAGCGCATCGGCCAGCTTGTGCGAGAACCACACCTCGGCGCCGTCGGGCGTGGTCTTCATGAAGGGCGTGAAGCCGGGCTTGTCCTGCGCACTGATGTCCAGTGTCGTCACGCGCTGCGGCTGGCTGTGGCCATCGGCGCCCGGGTTGACACGGAACACGTCGACCTGCGACACCTTCTGGCTGGCCACGAAGGCCAGCGTGCCTTCGCGGTTGAACCATACCTGGGCCGGGCCGTTGATCGTCGGCAGGAACTGGCGGATGGCCGTCGAACCTGTGTTGTCGGTGCCCTTCAACTGACGCAGGGCGAGTTCGACGTTGACGATGGCGATGCGGTCTTCCCCGCGCAGCGTCACCCAAAGCTCCTTGCCGTTGCGCGTGAAGGTGGGCTCGTGCGGTTCGCGGCCCAGCAGCAGCCCGCTGCTCAGGCGTTCGGGGTTGGTCGTCATGCCAGCGGCCGGGTTGGGCGTGTTGCCGATGACGCGGCGCTGCTCGGCGTCGACGAGGTAGATGTTGCTCGAGCCGCGCCCGCTGGTGGCCAGCAGCCGGCCGTCGGGCGACGGCACCGCGCCGTGGGCGTCGATGCAGCCGTGGTACAGCGGCTTGTGGATCATCGCCGCGTGCGTCGGCGCCACGCCGGCGGTGACATAGCGGAAGGGCGGCCGCGGGTCTTCGTCGAAGCTGGTCAGGTTGATGGTGCTCTCGACGGTGTTGGTCCTGGGGTCGATCACGACCAGCGTGTTGGAGTCTTCGTTGGTGATGAAGACGCGGTCGCGCGGGTCGATGCCGGTGGCGGCGGCGGCGCTGGACGGCGCCTGGGCTTGCGCTGCGGGCAGCGCGCTGGCGGCTGCGGCGGCCAGCGAGTATTTGAGGATGTCGCGACGTTGTGTGCTTATGGGTGCTTTCTGTGTTCAGTGCAAAGGTGGACGGCAGTGTGTGACGCGTGACCTCGCACCCAACGACGGGCGGCGGCGGTGCGTCAGGCGCTCGCAGCCAAGAGCGCACTGCAGGGCGTTTCATTCCATGGCGGTGCAAACCACCTGCGCCGCGGGACTTGCTGTTGCCTTTAGCGCGGGGTGCCCAGCTGTTGGTAGACCTCGGTCGACACCCGCGCCAGCACGCTGCGGTCGACGTCTGACGACAAGGCGTAGCCGAAGGGTCCGTCGACCCAATAGAACACGTTGACGGCGCCTTCCTGCGCGAAGCGGAAGGCGGTGTCAGCGTTCTTCGCACCCGGTTTCGCATCCGGTTTCGCGGCCCCGCCCGAGCCCGCGGCGCTGCCCACGTCAGCGACGTCATTGGACACGTACAGCGTCAGCTTGCTGCCCTGCTCGTTGCGGTACATGAACTGAGCCACCGGCCCCTGGCCACCTGGCAGCAGGCGCCCGCCTTCCAGCGTGTAGCCCTGCGCCTGCAGGTGCGGCGGTTTCATCGGCGCGCCCATGCGCTTGGACAGCCAGGCCACGAGCTGGTCTTCGTGCGCGGCGTCCACTTCCACGGGCCGGCGCACATCGGGGCTGTAGACCGCATGCGCCACGGCGGCGCGCTGCGCGAAGCCGCTGGCAGACACCAAGGTCAACCCACCCGGGGCCGGTTTCACGGCCGCCATGCGGGCCGCATCGTCACCGCCAACACCCGCGCGGGCGCCAGCCCCGGCGCCGCGCAGCCCCCAGCCCGTGGCGCCGCTGATCACGGCGATGGCGAGCCCGGCAGCCAGGCGCTGCAGGTACCAGGGCGTCGGCGACACGGTGCGTGGGCCCGCCGACTTGAGCAGGCGCTGCGGCGGCTGCTCGTCCAGCACCGGGTCGAACAAGGCGTGCAGTTCTCGCTTCTGCGCGCGGTAGGTCTCGACGCGCTGCGCGTCGTCGGGACGCGCGGCCAGGAAAGCAGCGATCGCGGTCTGGCGCTCTGCGGGCAGGTGGCCATCGACGAACGCATGCAGGTCGGCCTCGGTGACCGGGGGGGTGGGCGGTGGGGGGCGATCGGTGCTCATGGGGTGCTTCGTTGTGCTGTCATTTGACGACCTTCAGCCGCACGGGCTCGGCACGGCCTTCCATCAGGCCGCGCAGACGCTCGCGGCCGCGCGACAAGCGCGACATCACCGTGCCGATAGGAATGCCCAGGGCCTGCGCCACGTCGGCGTAGGCCATGTCTTCCAGCGCCACCAGCAGCAGCACTTCCTTCTGCTCGACGGGCAGCAGGTCCAGCGCGGCCTGCAGGTCCAGCACCGCCAGCCTGTCACCTTGCGTCGGCGCCACCGGCACCTCGGGGGTGTCGTCGTCCATGGTCACGGTGTGCAGCCTGGGCCGGCGCACGCCATCGGCGTGCAGGTTGTGCATGATGCTGAAGAGCCAGGCGCGCATATCGGCCACGCCGCCCCACAGGCCCGACTTGGCCCAGGCCCGCTCCAGCGTGTCCTGCACCAGGTCGTCGGCATCTTCATGGTTGTTCACCAGCGCCCGGGAATAGCGGCGCAGGCGCGGCACCCAGCTCAGCAGGTTGGAGTCGTCTTGCATCGGCGGCTCGCGGCGTGCGGGGCTGGGTGTGGATCGTCGACAGAGGTCATTCCTTGATTATGTGCCAGACGTCTTTGAAGTTGTCGCCAGCGCGGTCGCCGGGCTTCTGGTCGGCCTGGTAGGTGTAGACCGGCTTGCCCTTGTAGGCCCACTGGCGCGAGCCGTCGTCGCGAACGACGATCGTGTACGAACCGGCGGGCTGGTCGCTGGCGGCGGCCATCGCGGGCGGCCACAGCGTCGCGCAGGGGCCGTTGCAGGCGCTCTTGCCACTGCTGGCCATGTCCTTATCGAAGGTGTAGAGCGTCATGCCCTTGGCGTCGACGAGCACGCCGTTGGCGAGCTTGGCCGGCACGTCGGCCGCCATGGCGCTCGTCGGCGGCGCCGCGAAGGAAGCCGTGGCGATGAGCATCGCGGCCAAGGTGGGGAGATGTTTCATGGGGGCGTCCTGGGTAGAGTGCTGATGGGCTGAGCGGGTGGCTCAGTAAGCCGCAGCCACTGCCAGCTTGGGGTCGATCTGCCAGGTTTCGCTGACGATCTTGCCTTCGCGGTAGGTCAGCACGTAACGCACCTTGATGGGCATCTTGCCTTCGAAGACGACGTTGGCCGAGACGGTGGCGCCCTTGGGGTTGGCCGACTCTTCGATTGAGCCGATGGTGAGTTTCAGCGGGCCGACGGCCTTGCCGAACTTTTCCCAGGTGCCGCGGATGGCGTCGGTGGTGGCGTAGGTGCCGTCCAGCGGGCCGCCGACCCAGTTCAGCTGGGCCTGGTCGGCGTAGCCGCGCATCACGATCTGCGTGTCGCCCGAAGCGATGGCCTGGAAGTGCGTGCGGGCGTCGTCGGAAGGGGCGGCGAAGGCGCTGCCGGCGGCAAGGGTCAGGGCGGTAGCGGCGAAGGTGAATGTCTTGAACATGGAGGGCTCCGTTGAAGGCTTGATGTGAAGTGAGGGTGGTCGGTGGTGGATGAAGGGTCCATGAGGTCCCGACACAAGGGCAGACGGCGCCGGCAGGCGGTCTATTCCGGCCCACGCAAAAACTTTTTCTGTCACGCCATCGGCAGTTGACCCGCCCGACACGCTCCACCAATTGCTCCGATGAAGCGAACCCTGACCTTCCTGCTGCTGGCCAGCTTGTTCACCGCCGCGACCGGTGCGCTGGCGCAAGGCATCACCGACCCCATTGGCAACCTACTGCCCACGTACATCGGTCCGCAGAACGGCGACGTGGATGTGGCGAGCGCGTTCGCCGGCTACGACCCGGCCAGCGACACCTTCAGCTTCTCGGGCACCTTTGCCGACGCCCTCGGCACCACGGAGGGCGCCTTCTACTTGCGGGGCCTGGACCGCGGTGTCGGCACCGAAGGTTTCGTGAGCGGCAGCCCATCGGTCGGCCAGCGCATGAAGTTCGACGCCGCCGTGTTCCTGCGGCCCGACGGCATGGCTCGCGTGATCACCTTCGTGGGGTCGGTGGGCACGGGCGTCGAACTGGGGGCCGGTACCGGCACTATCGCCGGCGGCTGCGCGCCTCAGGGCGCCAGCCGCTGACCGTCTTGCGCAAACACCACCCCGCCGGCGTAGTGCGCGGCAATCGACGCCTTGACGGCATCACGCTGCGCGTCGAGCGCAGGTGACAGGTGGCTCAGCAGCAGCTGGCCGGCGCGCACCGCATCGGCCACTTCGCCGATGGCCTTGGGTGGCGTGTGCAAGGTGTACAGCACGTCGGGCGAGCCGGGTGGGTCGAGCACCACGCTGTTGAAGACCAGCAGGCTGGTGCCTTGGGCGATTCGCCGCAGACCCGCCAGCCAGCTGGCGTCGATGTCGCCGCTGAAGGTGATGCTCTTGCCGGCGTGGTCGATGCGGTAGACCACCGCCGGTGCGTCGCGGTGGTGGCCGGCCACGGAGCTGATGCGCAGGCCGCCCTCATCGAACACCGTGCGCACTTCGGGCAGGGCTGACGCCGTGGCGGGTGCGTCGATGTCGTTCACTTGAAAGCGCAGCGGCGCCGAGAAGTCCTTCAGGTAGCCGAAGGCGCCCTGCTTGCCGAACAAGAGGTCGATGAAGCGGCTGGTGGCCGGGAAGTCGGCATCGTCGGCATCGAGCGCACGCCGCCCTGCCGGCCCGAAGATCTTGAAATCGACCGGCCCGCGGTTGGACACCGCACGGGCCTTGAAGAGGCCTGGCAGTCCACCGGCATGGTCCACATGAAGGTGCGTCAGCAGCACGATGTCGGCCCGACCCAGCGCCAGCTTGGCTTCACCCAGGCGCACGAAAGATCCCGGGCCGGCGTCGACGAAAACACGCGCCACGCCATCCACCAACACCACGAAGGCCGAGCCCGCGCGGCCGGTGGCACCCGGGCCGCCCGAGCCCAGCACCACGAGTTCCAGCGCCGGCGGGGCGGCCGTCTGGGCCTGAGCTGCGAACGCGGCGGGCAGCGTGCACATGGCCAGACAAAGTGCCGCCAAGCGGCGCCGGCAGGGGTTGGCCAGAGTTTTCATTCGATCCTTTGTGCGGGCGGGGCGACAACGGGGCGAACCGGAAGCGGCAAGCCCCCGGCTCGGTCGTGCGGTGCGCCGGTTCTCTGACAGTTCCCGGTTTTCAGTACGCCGCCACCGCCTGCGCAGCGGCCACCGTGGCGACGATTCGCTGCCCGGCACGCTCGACCTTGGAGATGCTCAGGTCCTCGTTCAGCACGTAGGCCGTCTTGCCGTCGCGCGTGAACACGATGGCCTGGCGCGGCTGCTTGAAGCCGGCGATGGTGGCGACCACCTTCAACGTGGCCACGTCGATCACCGACACCGTGTTGTCGGCCAAGTTGCCCGAGTAGACGAAGCGGCCGTCGGGCGTGAGCGCGGCGCCGTAGGGGTCGCGGCCCACCGGCACGGTGCCGGTGACGCGGCGCGCGGCGATGTCCACCACCGCGATGTCGTTGCTGCCGCTGTTGGCCGCAAACAGGGTCTTGCCGTCGGCGGTGACGGAGATGGCGCGGATCTTGTTGAAGCCGGTGATCTCGCCCTCGATCTTGTCGGTCTGCGTGTCGACGATGGTCACCTTGTCGCCCAGGAAGTTGGTGACGTAGAGCTTCGCGCCGTCCGGGCTCAGGCGCACGCCCTGGCGCGGCTGCGCAAAGCCGGTGATCACCGCCTTGGCCTGCCCGCTGGCGGTGTCCAGTCGCGTCACCGTGCTGCTGGCCTGGTTGTTGACATACAGCGCGCTGCCGTCCTTGCTGAGCGCGGTGCCGAAGGCGCCGGGGCCGGCCGCCAGCGTCGACGCGGTGGCCAGCGGCTTGAGCGTGGTGGTGTCCAGGCGCGTCACCGTGCCCAGGCTGCTGTCGGAGACATAGAAGCTCTTGCCGTCGGGCGCGAACACGATGTTGCGCGGCGTGACGTAGCCGCGCAGCACACCGCGCACGGCACCGGTGGCCAGGTCGTAGACGATGACGTCCGGGCGCTCGCTGTAAGACACCACGGCGGTGGCCTCGTCGGGGCTCAGCGCCAGCGAGTTGTTGCGGATCTGGCCGTCGAAGGTGACGCGGGCCGGGGTGGCTTCGGCGCCGTTGGCGGCGTTGGCGGGCACGCTGGCGGCGACGAGGACGAAGGTGCTGCACCAGGCCAGCGCGGTGGTGCGGAAGAAGGTATTCATGGGATGTCTTTCGGAGAGTGTTGAGAAAAGAGGGAAAGGCTTGCTGTGGTGGACGAGGAGAGCCCGTGGTTTATTCCGTCGGGCCGTGAATTCGAGGCTTCAGCCGAGCAGGGCCGGTACCCAGCGGTTGATCAAGGCACCGCCGACGATGAGCCAGCCGAACAGGATCAGCGCCAGCAACAGCGGCTTGGCACCGGCCTTGCGGATGGCGCCGATGTGCGTGGACAGGCCGAGTGCGGCCATGGCCATGGCCAGCAGCGCGGTGTCGATCTCGGTGGTCACCGCCACCACCGAGGCCGGCAGCCACTGCAGCGAGTTGAACAACACCACCGCGACGAAGCCGAAGGCGAACCAGGGCACGGCGAGCTTGCCTGGGGCCTGGCCCGTGGCGGCGGAAGTGTGGGCGTGGCGTTTGTCGTCACGTGCCAGCCAGGCCGACAACATCACCAGGAACGGCGCCAGCATCATCACCCGCACCATCTTCGCGATGACGGCCGAGTTGGCCGCGTCCGGGCCCACCGAACGCGCCGCGGCCACCACCTGGGCTACCTCGTGGATGGTCGAGCCGGCGTAGATGCCGAAGCCGTTGGCGCCACCCGGAATCAGCGCCCAGTGCTGGTTCAGCTCGAACAGCGCCGGGTACAGAAAGATCGCCAGAGTGCCGAACACCACCACCGTGGCCACCGCCACCGTTACCTGCTCGGCGCGCGCCTTGACCACCGGTTCGGCAGCCATCACCGCGGCGGCGCCGCAGATGGAACTGCCGGCGCCGATCAGCATCGCCGTCTTGCGGTCCAGGCCCAACCAGCGCGTGCCGATGAAGCAGGCCAGCGCGAAGGTCGAGCCCAGCACCAGCGCGTCGATGGCGACGCCGGCGATGCCGACGTGGCCGATGTCCTGCACCGTCAGCCGCAGGCCGTACAGCACGACCCCCAGGCGCAGCAGGTTCTGCTTGGACACGTTGACGCCGGCACCGCTGGCCGCGGCCAGGCGCGGCACCAGCGGATAGACCGTGTTGCCCACCAGCATGCCCAACACGATGGCCAGCGTCAGCGCACTGAAGCCGTGGTCCTGCAGCCAGCCGATGTGGCCCAGCGCGATGCCGGTCGCGGCCAGGGCGCCGCTCAAGGCCAGGCCGGGCAGCAGGGCTGCCAACTGCAAGCGCAACCGCGCTGCCCGGTGGCCGGCTGACGGGCCAGGGCTGGCTTGTGAGGTCGACAGCGCGTGCATCACGCCAGCACCCAGATCAAGGCGATGCCGGCGCACAGCAGCACGGCCGCCATCGGCACTGCGACCGGCATCCAGCGCAGCACCTGCGGGTCGATGCTGCTGTCGGCGGCCAAGGTGGTCGAGACGGCATGGGCCACGTCGCGGGTCGGCCCCATGAAGCCCGCCACTGGCCGCCGGGCAGCAACCCATTGAAGGGCATGCAGCGCCTGTGGGGCCAGCGGGCCGGGTGCTGCGGGGCGTGGGGTTGTTCGTTCAAGGGTCAGCATGTCGGGCTCCAGATGCCGGTGGTGGCGCGGCGGGCCGCCGCCCCGTGATCGAGCGGCCAGGCAAATTTAGAGCTTGGCAATCAACCCGTCCAACGGGTTGTATGACTAAGATGTACCTGCGAAATCGATAACAAAGGCAATCACCGTGGACGTGCTTCGACTCACCCTGCGTCAGCTGCAGATTTTTGTCGCCGTGGCGCGCAGCGGCAGCACCACGGCGGCCAGCGCTGAGATAGCGCTGTCGCAATCGGCCACCAGTTCGGCCGTCAACGAGCTGGAACGCCTGCTGTCGCTGCGCCTGTTCGACCGCGCCGGCAAACGCCTGCTGTTGAACGACAACGGCCGCGCGCTGTTGCCGCGGGCTTTGGCTTTGCTCGACGGCGCCGCAGGCATCGAGCAGATGTCGCGCGACGGCAGCGCGCAGGCGCAGTCGCTGCGCATCGGCGCCAGCACGACGATTGGCAACTACGTGTTGCCCAAGCTGCTCGCTGGCTTCATGGGGGCACAGCAGCCCGGCAGCGCCGCCGCCTGGCGGTCGAAGGTCGTTATCGGGAACACCGCCGCCATCTGCGATGCCGTGACCGCTTTCGAACTCGACGTGGGGCTGATCGAGGGGCCCAGCCACCAGCCGGAGCTGGTGATCACCCCCTGGCTGCAAGACGAGATGGTGGTCGTGGCTGCGCCCGACAGTGCGCTGGCCCAGTCAAGCCGGGCGGGCGATCGCATTCCCCTGCGCACGCTGCGTGAGGCGGTCTGGCTGGTTCGCGAAACGGGCTCTGGCACGCGCGAGGCCACCGACCAGAGCTTGCTGCCCCACCTGCGTTCTTACCGGCGCAGCATCGAGCTAGGCAGTTCGGAGGCCATCCAGCGTGCCGCTCAGGAAGGGTTGGGGGTGGCTTGCCTGTCCGCCTGGGTAGTGAACGATGCGCTGGAGGCTGGACGTCTGTGCCGCGTCTCCACGACATTGCCGCGGCAGCTTCGGCAATGTCATCTGGTTGTGCATCGTGAGAAGCAGTCGACGCCCGCGTTGCTGGCGTTCATCGCCCAGGCAGATGCGACTGCTGGGGCTGCCCGCTAACGTCCCGGCCCCGCTTCGCATGTCGAAGGTTCAGCCCTCGGCGACACGCGATTACCCTTCAGCTAGGCGCCGACGCCCGCTCCGCCCACCTGCCCATTGATCGAAGCTTTGATGCAATGAGCTGGTCTGGGTAATCGACGTCCGCTTCCGGACGCACCACCCAACGGCTGCTTGTGGCCGAAAGCTAACGTCCGGTGTGGGCTGATCGGAGGACTGCGATCAGCCTTGGCCTGCCGCTCAGGTGCGTGGGCACAACGACTGCTCATGGCAGATCCGCGTTGGTCGATGGCACCCCTCATCCACCCTGCACGTGTATGACTGCGGAACGGTAGATCGACACAGCAGAACGTCATCGCTAGACACCATTCGCGGCTCATACGCCCTTGATGCCACCATCACCGCAACTTAGGCATTTCGCTTCCAAAATTCTGCCAGCGATTTCATCGGGCTGTGAACACACCAATTCACCAAGGCATCTCAGCAGCCCCGCATGCTGAACACCCGTTGCCTGCGCCCAAGCCGTGACTTTCTGTTCCAAACTGTCCAACTGCGAAATGCCCGCCGCTCTGGTCCGCACAACCGGCACGATGCGCCCTTCTAACTTGACTTCAGCTGCCGCACCCAACGCCTCCTGAATGGCCTGGCGATTGACCTCATGGCGATCTTCGTCCGCCACCGTCCACCGGACACGCACGAACGCCCCGGCAACGTCCTGTTGCGCCACCGCATCCCGCAAGGTGTCGAGGTCTGGCTTGCCGTCAAACACAATGTCAACCGTTCGCCGAGCAGGTGTCGGCTGCAGCGTGCAGACCGCTGACGAGGTATCCACCTCCCACAGCAGCCAGCCCTTGTCGCCATCCTCCCCATAGTGGAAGCGCCCGATGGAGCCCGCATAGGCGATGCGCTGCTGCCCATGCCGCGCCTCACAGTCCCATGCCTGATGTCGGTGGATGTGCCCCAGCATGAAAGCCTGGGCCTCGGCAGCAAACAATGCGCCCGTGGTGAACTCGTGGTCGAATCCGGCCATGGGAACGCCGTGCTCGCTCATGCAGCCAAAGACGGTGCCATGCGATACGCCGATGGACGGCACCGCCAAGGTCTGTGCGCGTCGGTTGCTCTCGGCAAACCCGGCCAGCAAGACGGCCAGGTGCTCGCCCACTGCCTCGGCAGCAGCCCCCGCCCCCACCGTCGCCGCCACAGCAGCCTTGTTGACCGTGGGCACGCAACTGAACAGGGCCATGAGCCCATCTGGCAGCACATCGAAACGCCAGCTTGAAGAAACCTGCCAGCAGCCGTTCGGCATGAGCGCCACTTGTCCAATCTGGTCGACCACATGGACAGGGTAACGCCCGCCCAAGGATTTGAAGATGGACAGGGTGCCCGGTGGCTCATGAGAGAACGTGCCTTGCAGCATCAGCACCGGACAATGGTCAGCCAGGCGACGCACCTGCGCCACCAGGCGTTCGGCAGCGGGCGAATGCAGGTCCAGGGCGTGATCGGTTGAATCCCCAGACAGCACTGCAGCCTGCACACCTGAGGCCATGGCCATGTCGATGGCTGCCCCGAAACAGCGGTCGGCCTCGATCAGGTTCTTGGGGCCGTAGTGAAGGTCAGAAAAATGAGCAATGCGAACCATGCCGTATCTCCTTCATGTCACCCGGTGCAGTTCGCTCTCGATCTTGTCGAGGTAGCCCTGCGGGTCGTTGCGATAGCGATCCAGTTCATCCCAAGCACGGCGACGACCATGCGGGTTAAGCCGCCACCCTCGGCCCCACCGTCGGTCGGCGTAGGCCTGGTATTGGTCCGCAGCAATGCCATAGGCTTGGGCACGCGCCAGGAGGTGTTCCAAGGTGAGATCCCCGTCATGCACCGGGGCGTCCTTGGGTGCCTCAGCGATCACCGACGCCACAACGGCATCCACATCGGCATCCACATCGGCACCAGCACCCTCCCACGTTGGGGCCCCATCCAGGACCTGAGTGGCCAGTTGCGCTTGAACAATGGCCGTGTCTTCGTCCTCCCTGTCACGCAACAAGGCGGTCACATCCACAGGCGCTTCCAATTCGATGATCCATTGCGGCACACGGGTGGGCAGGCCCGTCTCGTCGATGTGGGCAACCTCCATCAAGCGCTTGGTCAGGTAAAACGGGGTGCGTTGCCGATCCAGAAAGCCAGAGATACGACCGCCACGCAGAAAGCCGATGGTTTCGAACTTCTGGATGGCCGCGTTCATCGCGTAGAAGCTGTTTGTAGGCAACTCGAACGCACTGATGGAGCGGATACCCGGGATGAAGAACAGGAACCGCCCGGTCAGGTTGCAGCGCCGCTGCTGGTAGTCAGCGCAGGACTCGGGCTCGCAAATGCCGCCGTTGTCTTCGCGCAGAACCGTCTTGCGCCCACCGAAGATGCGGATAGAGCGCCGGCCCGTGTTGTCCATGGGCACAGGTGCATGGCACATGCAGTGGCGCACACGGCCATCAGCCGAATACTGCGACCAGTAGCGCTTGTCCTGCGCCCCCCAGGCCGCGAGTTCATGCGGCATCACGGTCTGCCACTGGTCAGCCGGAAAGACGATGGGGAAGCGATAGAGGTGAAGGCCTTCACCACGGTCCTCGCCATAGGCTTGCAGGATCTGCTTCGGTGTCTCGGGATTGGGGAAGTCTTGTGCCCGCACGGTAAACCAGGGCACGTTGCGCGGGATCAGCGGTGACTTGAGTTGCGGCATCGCACCCACGATGGCGCGTTCGATCTGATCGAAGGACTGGCCGGCTTCAACGCCCTCGTCGTAGAGGCGTTGAGCCTGGGGTTGCTCCGCCGCCTTGCGGGTGAGCACCTTGATGCCTGCGCGGATCTTGCCGCCTGTGGGGATGCGGGCGGGGCCTTGCCTGAGCAGAGTCGGCAGTGCTGCCGAACCGCCCTGGACCGTGACAGTGGTTTTGACCATGGTGGCGCTCCTTCATGAACATTCGATGGTTCATGCTCTCGCGACTTCATGCGACGTCAAGCCTAAAAACCTACGGCGAGGTCCCGTCTAGATCTAGTGCGGCACGGTGACAAGGTGGTGTTCTATGCAATCAGCGAGAACCGCAAGCTGACGGTGAAGTATGTTCAGCCTGTGAAACAGGCATGCAGCGCGGCTCTTATCTGCCTGCGCAACAACCACGTTGTTGTTGAATAGGCGGGCATGGCACCGATCCGAATGAACAGAACACACAGCAATCCCCCGGCTTTGGGTGCAGCAGCGTATGGCAGGCCGTGCACTCGTAGTAGAACTGGCAGGCGTCGGTGGGCATGGTTTCCTGTTGTGCGTGGCCGCACTGTGGACAGGTCAGCACGGATTCAAGGATGACGGCGCTCATCGTGGCGTCACTTCTGCAAGGCAGACGGATAGCCAGCGTTCGTCGTGGCTGTGGTCAACGCGTCCGGCTTGGCCTTGTCGGCGTCATAGGTGACGATGGCTGTCTTGTTGTCGAAATCGATTTTGACCGCACTCACGCCCGGCACCTTTTCCAGCGACTTCTTGACCGTGATCGGGCACAGCTCGCAGGTCAAGTTCTGCACGGCCAGTGTGACGGTTTTCGGGGTGGTTGCCAACACGGCAAGTGGCGCGCTAGCCAGCAGAGCAATGATCAGTTTTTGCATGGAAGTCTCCTTTCAGTAGAACAGTGAGGCGAAACACGGCACGGCCAGCAGGCCTAGCAGCAGCAGCGTGACGACCCAAAACATCAGGCGCTGTCTTTGGCGTGCGCGTGGATCAGCGCACGGCGTCCCGGGCGTGCAGACCTGGGGCGCCACGTAGAGCTTGCGAAAAGCCAGTCCAAGGAAGAGCAGCGTCAGGCCGATGAAAACAGGGCGGTACGGCTCCATCGCGGTCAGGCTGCCAACCCATGACCCACCGATGCCCAGTGCCAGCAGAACAAGGGGTCCTACACAGCACACCGATGCCCCGATGGCGGCCAGCGCACCTGCGATCAACGAACCTTTTTCAGTGAGTCGTGCCATGTCGTTTTTCTAGAACTTGTTTGTCCAAGTGTTACTCTAAATCCCGTACTTAGGTACAGAGTCAAGGGGAATGTGATGGCAACAGAACTGACCATCGGCAAGCTGGCCGACGCTGCCGGAGTGAGCATCGAGACGATTCGCTACTACCAGCGGCGCGGCCTGCTGAATGAGCCACCCAAGCCACTGGGAGGGCATCGGCGCTATGCTCCCTCGCAAGCCAAACGCCTGCGATTCATCAAGCGGGCGCAGGCACTGGGTTTCACGCTGGAAGAGATCGGTGCATTGCTGACCCTTGATGCCGCGTGTGCCTGCGGTGAGACTCGGGCTCTTGCTGTGCGCAAGCTGGGACTGATCAAGCAGAAGATGGCTGACTTGGCGGCCATGCGACAGGCACTGGGCGACTTGGTCCAGCAGTGTGACGATGGCAACGGTGAGGCCAGCTGCCCCATCATCGATGTACTGGCATGTGATTGATGTCATCGCGTCGTTGTCAAGCCAACCCCGAAAAGCCAATTTGACAAACAACATTCGCTTCGCCTAAACTCCGTTCTGCGCAACAGACATTAGCCAAATCGCTCCACATGCCCACGCACGCCTTCACCGTTCGCAAGCTCGCCGACTCGGCAGGGGTCGGTGTGGAAGCGGTGCGCTTTTACCAGCGTCGCGGGTTGTTGCGTGAGCCTGCGCGTGAAGGCAATGGCTTTCGGCAGTACGACGAGGGTGACGTGCGGCGCTTGCGTTTCATCAAACGTGCGCAAGAGCTGGGCTTTTCCCTCGACGATGTGGCCTCGCTGGTGTCTTTGAGCGCCGAGACCGATCAGGTGCGCGTGCGCGAGATCACCCAGCAACGTGTGCTGGACATCCGCCAGCGAGCCACCCAACTGGAAGCCATGGCCGTTGCCCTTGAAGGCTTGGTCACTTGTTGCCAGAAGTCGGCCAATGGCGATCACTGCCCCATCATCGCGGCCCTGGTCGATCACGCCCCCCGACCCGCAGAGCAGGTGGCCGCATGACCATGCCTCGCGCGCTCAAGCATTGGATTTGCCGACTGATGGTCGGCGTGATCTTGTTTGCGCAGATGAGCGTGGCAGCCTACGCTTGCCCCAGCAACATGGTCTCCGGCAATGCCACAGCCGACGCCATCACCGCGATGGGCGCCATGGTGGATTGCGAGCAGATGGGCGAAGGCATGGGAAGGCACCTGGACCAAGCCAACCCTGGCCTGTGCGCCGAGCATTGCCACCCCACCCAACAAAGCGATCACACCCAGGCGCCTACCGTGCCTGCGGCGCTGTTGATCGCGCTGTACACCGTCGCCCTGACGGTGGATGCGTCAAGGCCGGATGGCCTGGCGCCGACTGCGGACAGCCGCCTTCACGCGGCGCCACCACCGCTGTCCATACTGCACTGCTGCTTCCGAATTTGACACGCCGAGTGACGCGGCGCTGACGGCCTGACGGTCGCCTCAGCGCCTGGTCGTGCGGGTTGCTGGCCAATGCAGGCGCGTGGCGTTCTGCCTTGCCTGCCCTGTCCCGCGCACGCCTACGCCATTGGCTTCATTCGGAGGTGTCATGTTTCCCCATTTTTCGCTCTTGTCACGCAGGAGCATGCAACTGGTCGATTTCGGCCATCCCATTTGCATGCGCATGCTCATGCGCATTCGCACGTGCTTCCAAGGTGTCGCCGTTCTGGTGGCCCTCAGCCTCGCATCCTTCCACGCCCATGCCGGGGATGTCCTGACGTTTGAACAGGCTCTCAGGCTTTCCCAGGCGCGCTCACAACAACTGGTGGCCCAGAACCACGCCACGGCGGCTGCCCGCGACATGGCGGTTTCGGCCGCTCAGCAGCCCGATCCCGTCCTCAAACTGGGCATCAACAACCTGCCCATCAGCGGACCTGATCGCTTCAGCGTCACCCGCGATTTCATGACCATGCGCTCGGTGGGCCTCATGCAGGAGTTCACCCGTCAAGACAAACGCCTTGCACGGTCCGTGCGTTTCGAGCGAGAGGCCCAGGCCAGCGAAGCCAGCCGCGCTCAAGCGCTGACTCAACTGCAACGAGACACAGCCATCGCCTGGCTGGATCTCTACTACCAGGAACGCATGCTGGCCCTGGTCAAGGCCCAGCGCGATGAAATCCGCCTGCAAGTGGAGGCGACTGAGGTCGCCTATCGAGGGGGCAGAGGATCGCAAACTGAAGTGCTCGCTGCCCGCGCAGCGCTTGCTCAGGTGGATGACCGCATTGACCAGGCCATGCGTGAAGTGAGCACAGCGCAGACCGCGCTGCGCCGGTGGACAGGTCGTGCAGCCGACACGCCCCTGGCCGATGCGCCCGACACCCGCCATGTTCCCTCGCACCTGAACGATCTGGAAAGCACCCTGACCACGCACCCTGACATCACCGTCCTGATCCGGCAGGAAGAGATGGCCCAGGCCGACGCAGACCTGGCCCGAGCCAACAAACAAGCTGACTGGGGTGTGGAGCTGATGCTCAGTCAACGTGGGCCCGGCTATTCCAAGATGGCCTCTGTCAATGTCTCCGTTCCCTTGCAATGGGATCAGACGAGCCGTCAAGACCGCGACCTGGCTGCCAAGTTGGCCACCGTTGAGCAGATGCGCGCCCAGCGCGAAGAAGCCACACGGGAGCACCTCGCCCAGGTCACGGTAATGCTCCAAACCTGGCAGAGCAGCCGGGATCGCCTGCGCCGCTACGACAGCACCCTGATCCCCCTGGCGGGCGAGCGAACACAGGCCGCTTTGACCGCCTATCGAGGCGGCAGCGGCACGCTGGCCTCCGTGCTGGAGGCTCGCCGCATGGCCTTGGACACCCAGATGGACCGACTGCGACTCGACATGGACACCGCTCGCATCTGGGCGCAGCTCAACTACCTGATTCCGGTGGCACACGACGTGGCCATGCCCGTTCTTGACCGCTGACACGGAGCCCTACATGAAACTCAAAAAACTGGTGATCGCCATGATTGCCGCCACAGCACTGAGCGCCGCCGCATATGGCCTGTACGCATTGGGCATGCAAAGAGGCATGGGCATGAATGCCGATGCTGATCAGCGCCCCGCTCAACCCGCCACTGAAGCAACCGCCACCCAAGCCCTGCCGCAAAGCGTGGCCGAGGGTGAAGACGCCACCCGGCGCCACATCGCCGATGGCCTCAAGGCTGGCGACATGGACCCGGTCACCGGCAAGAAGGTCCTGTACTACCACGACCCCATGGTGCCGGGCAACAAGTTCGACAAGCCCGCCAAGTCGCCTTTCATGGACATGATGCTGGTGCCTGTTTATGCAGACAGCGACGGAGACCAGGGCAAGGTCACTGTGAGCCCACGCATCCAGCAGAACCTGGGCGTGCGCACCGCAGAGGTCACCGAGGGGGTGCTGTCGCCCCAAGTTTCTGCCGTGGGCAGCATCGCTTACAACGAACGCGACCAGGTTGTCATGCAAGCACGGGCCGCCGGGTTTGTGGAGCGGTTGCATGTGCGCGCCACGCTGGATGCGGTCAAGCAAGGTCAACCCCTGGCCGATCTCTATGTGCCTGAATGGGTGGCTGCACAAGAAGAGTTTTTGTCTGTTCGCCGCATGCAGGGCAACGACCTGGGCAGCTTGGTCGATGGCGCTCGCCAGCGCATGCGTCAGGTCGGCATGAGCGAGGATCAGATCAAGCGCGTCGAGCAAACCAGCAAGACCCAGCCGCGCGTCACCCTGGTGGCACCCATCAACGGCGTGCTCAGTGAGTTGATGGTGCGTGAAGGCATGTCCGTGATGCCTGGGGCCACCTTGTTGCGCATCAACGGCGTGTCCACGGTTTGGGCCAACGCCGAGGTGCCGGAGAGTCAAGTCGCGCAACTGCGCCCAGGCACCAAGGTGCAGGCCCGCAGCCCGGCTGTGCCTGGCACCACCTTTGAAGGCACGGTTCAGGCCCTGGTGCCAGAGGTCAACCCTGGCACCCGCACCCTCAAGGCCCGCGTGCAATTGAACAACCCAGGCATGCACCTGGTGCCGGGCATGAGCGTGGCCATGCAGTTCATGGACATGCGTGCCGAGAAGGCCTTGTTGATCCCCACAGAGGCAGTCATCCAGACGGGCAAGCGCACCGTGGTGATGCTGGCCGAAGACAAAGGGCGGTTCCGCCCGGTCGAGATCGAGGCGGGCATCGAGAGCGATGGGCAAACCGAGGTCAAGCGCGGTCTGGATGTGGGCCAGCGTGTGGTGGTGTCATCGCAGTTCCTCATCGATTCGGAAGCCAGCCTCAAAGGTGTTGAGGCGCGGCTCAATGGCGCACCGGCACCCACCATGGACAACACCGCCCCCAGACACGAAGGTCAGGGCAAGGTGGAAGCCCTGGCAGACGAGGCCATCACCTTGTCGCACGGGCCGATTGCCTCACTCAAGTGGGGCGCCATGACGATGGATTTCAAGGTGCCGCTCAAGGGCGGGCTGCCCCGCCATCTGGAAGTGGGGGACCCGGTGAGCTTTGAGTTCTACATGGATGCCGATGGCATGCCGCAGTTGACCCGACTGTCGCACCTGGCACCTGAGCCCCAGCCTGCGTCCGAGGCACCCCATCACACCCATGGCCCAGCCAAGCAAGGGAGCAAGCCATGATCGCCCGCCTGATCCGTTGGTCCATCACCAACCGCTTCCTGGTGCTGCTGGCCACCTTGATGCTCAGTGCATGGGGGGTGTATTCGGTCGCGAGAACGCCCCTGGACGCCTTGCCCGACCTGTCTGATGTGCAAGTCATCATCCGCACCACCTACCCGGGCCAGGCACCGCGCATCGTCGAGAACCAGGTCACCTACCCCTTGACCACGACCATGCTGTCGGTGCCTGGCGCCAAGACGGTGCGGGGGTACTCCTTCTTCGGCGACTCTTATGTCTACGTGCTGTTCGAGGACGGCACCGATCTGTACTGGGCCCGCTCGCGTGTGCTGGAGTACCTGAACCAGGTTCAGTCGCGTTTGCCTGCCAGCGCCAAGGCGTCGCTGGGGCCCGACGCCACGGGCGTGGGCTGGATTTACCAATACGCCCTGGTGGACCGTGGAGGCACACAGGATGCGGGTCAGTTGCGTGCCTTGCAGGACTGGTTCTTGAAGTACGAACTCAAGACCGTGCCCAATGTGGCGGAAGTGGCCTCGGTGGGCGGCATGGTGCGCCAGTACCAAGTGGTGTTGGACCCCGGCAAACTGGCCACCTACGGCATCCCGCACACCCAGGTGGTTGAGGCCATACAGAAGGCCAACCAGGAAGCGGGCGGCTCGGTGCTGGAGTTGGGCGAGGCCGAGTACATGGTGCGCGCCTCGGGCTACTTGCAATCGCTGGACGATTTCCGACAAGTGCCCTTGATGACCACCGACGCAGGCGTGTCAGTGCGCCTGGGGGATGTGGCCCGCATCCAGATGGGGCCCGAGATGCGCCGGGGCATTGGTGAATTGGACGGTGAGGGAGAAGCCGCTGGCGGCGTGATCGTGATGCGCTCAGGCAAAAACGCGCTGGAGACGATTGCTGCGGTGAAGGCCAAGCTCAAGACCCTGCAAGCCAGCTTGCCCAAAGGGGTCGAGATCGTGCCGGTGTACGACCGATCCACCCTCATCGAGCGCGCGGTGGAGAACCTCTCGCACAAGCTGCTCGAAGAGTTCGCCGTGGTGGCCGTGGTGTGCTTTGTCTTTTTGTTTCACCTGCGCTCGGCCCTGGTGGCCATCATCTCGCTGCCCCTGGGCATCCTGGCGGCTTTCATCGTCATGCACTACCAAGGGGTGAACGCCAACATCATGTCGCTGGGAGGCATCGCCATTGCCATCGGCGCCATGGTGGATGCAGCCGTGGTGATGATCGAGAACGCACACAAGCACTTGGAACACTGGGAGCAAGCCCACCCCGATCAATCGCTGGAAGGTGCCGAGCGCTGGAAGGTCATCGGCGATTCGGCGGCCGAGGTCGGGCCCGCGCTGTTTTTCTCACTGTTGATCATCACGCTGTCTTTTGTGCCAGTGTTCACGCTGGAGGCGCAAGAGGGGCGGCTGTTCTCGCCGCTGGCCTTCACCAAAACCTATGCCATGGCGGCGGCAGCGGGCTTGTCGGTCACGCTGATCCCCGTGCTGATGGGCTACCTGATCCGTGGCCGCATCCCCAGCGAGCAGAGCAACCCGCTCAACCGACTCCTGATTGCCATCTACCGCCCACTGCTCAATGCAGTCTTGCAAGGCCCCAAGCGCACGCTGGCGGTGGCCGCCGTGTTGCTGTTGCTCAGCTTGTGGCCCTTGCAGCACATTGGCGGTGAGTTCATGCCCAAGCTGGACGAGGGCGACCTGCTCTACATGCCCACGGCCCTGCCAGGCTTGTCCGCAGGCAAGGCCGCCGAGCTGCTTCAGCAGACCGACCGTTTGATCAAGACCGTCCCCGAGGTGGCCAGTGTCTATGGCAAGGCAGGCCGCGCCGAAACCGCGACCGACCCGGCACCCATGGAGATGTTCGAGACCACCATCCAGTTCAAACCCAAAGACCAATGGCGCCCCGGCATGACGCAAGACAGGCTGGTTGAAGAACTGGACCGCATTGTGAAAGTACCCGGCTTGGCCAACATCTGGGTGCCCCCCATCCGCAACCGCATCGACATGCTGGCCACCGGCATCAAGAGCCCCGTGGGCGTCAAGGTGGCGGGCACCGACCTGGCCACCATCGACCGACTCACGGGTGAGATCGAGCGTGCGCTCAAAGATGTGCCCGGTGTCAGCAGCGCCTTGGCTGAGCGCCTGACCGGTGGGCGCTATGTCGATGTCAACATCCGCCGCGATGCCGCCGCGCGCTTTGGCATGAACATCGCTGATGTGCAGTCGCTCATCAGCTCGGCAGTGGGCGGCGAGAACATTGGCGAGACGGTGGAAGGCTTGCAGCGCTTCCCGATCAACCTGCGCTACCCACGCGAGACACGTGATTCGCTGGAAAAACTGCGCACCTTGCCCATCGTGAACGAGCGTGGAGAGCGCCTGGTCTTGTCCGACGTGGCCGACATCCGCGTGACCGATGGCCCGCCCATGCTGCGCAGCGAGAACGCCCGCCTGTCAGGCTGGGTGTATGTGGACATCCGGGGGCGGGATCTGCGATCAGCGGTGCAGGACATGCAAAAGGCCGTTTCAGCTAAGGTCAAGCTGCCACCGGGCTACTCAGTGTCCTGGTCAGGCCAGTTCGAGTTCCTGGAGCGGGCCACGGCCAAGCTCAAGGTGGTGGTGCCCTTCACGCTGCTGATCATCTTCGTGCTGCTGTACCTGACATTCGGTGCATTTGACGAGGCCTTGCTGATCATGGCCACGCTGCCCTTTGCCCTGGTGGGCGGCATCTGGTTGCTCTACCTGCTGAGCTACAACCTGTCGGTGGCTGGGGCAGTCGGGTTCATTGCATTGGCTGGCGTATCCGCCGAGTTCGGCGTGATCATGCTGCTCTACCTCAAGCAGGCTTGGGGCGAGCGCATCGACAAGGGCCAGGTCAGTGTCGATGACTTGCTGGACGCCATCCGTGACGGTGCCGTGCTGCGCGTGCGCCCCAAGGCCATGACGGTGGCAGTGATCCTCGCGGGCTTGCTGCCGATCATGTGGGGTGCAGGCACGGGCTCCGAGGTCATGCAGCGCATTGCTGCACCCATGGTCGGGGGCATGATCACGGCGCCACTGCTGTCGATGTTCGTGATTCCGGCTGCGTACCTGCTGATTCGCCGCAGCAAAAAGGCAAGGCGCGCCACGCAAGCGCCTCACATGAAACATGCCTGAAGGCTGTCACGCCATCACCCACAACAACAGCCACCTCGACTGGCCTTCTCGGGTTTGAGCGGCCCATTTGTCACCACCACAGGGGTGTAGCCAGCCTCCTGGATTGCGTCGCGAAGTTCATCTGCATCTGCCTCGGTGGGTTCGATCTGGACTTGGTGCGACTGCAACTCGATCCGTACAGTGGCCTCTTTATCGATGGCCCGCACCGCCTTGGTGATGGTGCTGACGCAATGGCCGCAAGTCATGTCCTTGACTTCAAAAGTGATCATCAGAAACTCCGAATGGTTTTTGGTGGGTTCACTTTCAAGCTTCCCACAGCAGGAAGGTCAAGCACCTGTTTTCAATAACCATGCCATCAAAGCAAGTAATTGCCACATGACTTTACATTCCCACGATGGGAAGCTTGAGGATCCACGACAAATATCAACCACCTATACGGGCACACCATGATCTCCCCGCAAAAGCCGCTGGCCACATTCCGAATCGACATCCCCATCTCGGGGATGACTTGCGCTTCTTGTGTGTCCAGGGTAGAAAAATCGCTCAAGGCAACGGCTGGTGTGCAAAGCGCCAACGTCAATTTGGCCACCGAAGTGGCCTCGGTCCAAGCGGACCCATCTGTGAACCTTGAGGTACTCAGCGCAGCCGTCCGCGAGGCCGGCTACGACCTGAAGACCACCGATGTGGCCCTCCATGTCGAGGGCATGACCTGCGCCTCTTGCGTCACCCGGGTGGAAAAAGCCTTGCTCAAGGTTCCCGGCGTCTTGTTGGCCTCCGTCAACCTGGCAACCGAACAGGCCGCCGTGCGTGCACTCTCCACGATCCCACCCGCATCTCTCGTGGCAGCCGTCACCAAGGCAGGCTATGTGACTCAATTGAAGCAGGAAGCCGAGCCCGCAAAGCCCAACACCCTGCCGACATGGGGGCCCGTGGCGATCGCTTCTGTTTTAACCTTGCCACTGGTATTGCCCATGGTGCTGCAGTTGGTGGGGATCGACTGGATGCTCAATGGCTGGCTGCAACTCGCACTGGCCACGCCGGTGCAATTCTGGCTGGGCTGGCGCTTCTACCGGGCAGGATGGCGGGCCGTCAAGGCCAAGGCCGGCAACATGGACCTGCTGGTTGCGCTTGGCACGTCCGCAGCCTTCGGCCTGTCCGTCTACCTTCTGATGCGGCATTCACAGCACGGCATGCCGCACCTCTATTTCGAAGCCTCGGCTGCAGTGATCACGCTCGTTCTCCTGGGCAAGTGGTTGGAAGATCGCGCAAAGCGGCAGACCACGGACGCGATTCGCTCTCTCAACGCCTTGCGGCCGAGCACGGCACTGGTTCGACGCGATGGCGTTGACGTCGAAATGCCCGTGGCCGACGTGAGGGTCGGTGACCTGGTGAGCATACGCCCGGGTGACCGCGTGCCCGTTGATGGCGAAATCATTGAGGGGCGCAGCCATGTGGATGAATCGCTCATCACAGGCGAAAGCCTGCCTGTCGCCAAACAAGTGGGTGATCAGGTGACCGGCGGGGCCATCAACGCCGAGGGCATGTTGATTGTCAAGACGCAGGCCGTCGGTGCCGAAACAACCCTGGCACGCATCATCCGGCTGATCGAGTCGGCCCAGGCGGGCAAGGCACCCATCCAGCGCATCGTGGACCGTGTCAGCGCCGTGTTCGTTCCCGTGGTGTTGGGGGTCGCGCTACTCACCTTTCTGGCTTGGCTTGGCATCAACGGAGACTGGGAGCATGCCTTGATCAACGCCGTGGCCGTGCTGGTGATCGCCTGCCCATGTGCATTGGGCCTGGCCACACCCACGGCGATCATGGTCGGAACAGGTGCCGCCGCACGCCGAGGCATCCTCATCAAGGATGCTCAGGCATTGGAGATCGCGCATTCGGTGACCGTCGTGGCGTTCGACAAAACAGGCACACTGACGGAAGGCAAGCCGACGCTGGTAGCCGTTGTCCCGGCCGAAGGGTCAGGCATTGACGAAGTGGTCGCTCTGGCCGCAGCGTTGCAACAAGCAAGCAGCCATCCGCTGGCACTGGCAGTCACCACCCACGCCCGCGACGCCAGCCTCACCATCCCCTCTGTGCGAGATGCCAAGGCACTGGCGGGCCGGGGCGTCGAGGGCATGGTGAGGGGAGCCAAGTTGATGCTGGGCAACACCAGACTTTTGAATGAACTGGGGGTGGATGCAGGTGCGCTCGGCACGCAAGCCGATGTGTTGGAGCGGCAAGGACGGACCTTGTCATGGCTTGTGCAGCAAAACGCAGGCGGCTTTGAACTGTTGGGGCTGATGGCCTTCGGAGACACCGTCAAGCCCACGGCAACTGCAGCGGTGAGAAACCTGCACCAACTGGGCATCAAAACCCTCATGCTGACCGGCGACAACCAGGGCAGCGCTGATGCGGTCGCGCAGGCCCTGGGTATTCTCGATGTGCGAGCGGAGGTGCTGCCCAGCGACAAAGCGGCCATCGTGCAAGCCTTGCGCGCCAGCGGTGAGGTCGTGGCCTTCGTGGGTGATGGCCTGAACGATGGCCCTGCCCTGGCTGCAGCATCTTGCGGTTTTGCGATGGCCGGAGGTGCTGACGTGGCAACCGAGACCGCAGGCGTCACGCTGATGCGCGGCGACCCCAGGCTGGTGGCCGACGCCCTGGATGTGTCGCGGCGAACCTATGCCAAGATCAAGCAGGGGCTGTTCTGGGCCTTTGCCTATAACGTCCTGGGCATCCCACTGGCGGCACTGGGCATGCTCAACCCCGTCATCGCGGGTGCCGCCATGGCGCTCAGCAGCCTCAGCGTCATCGCCAATGCGCTCTTGCTGCGCCGTTGGCGGGGTGCGATGGAAAACGAGTTGCCACAGCACACCAAGCCTGCCACCGTCAATTCACAAGGAGCCGCTGCATGAGCGAACACATGAACATCGGAGAAGCAGCCAAGGCCTCTGGCGTGTCGGCCAAGATGATCCGGCACTATGAAAGCGTGGGGCTCTTCCCCGGCGCTTTGCGAACCGATGCAGGTTACCGCCAGTACACCGACAAGGAGGTCGGCACCTTGCGCTTCATTCGGCAAGCCAGAGACCTCGGGTTCTCGCTGGATCAGATCCGCGAACTGCTGGGACTATGGCAAGACCGTCGACGCCCAAGCCGCCAAGTGAAGGCGCTGGCCCAGGCCCATCTGCAGGAGTTAAATCAGAAGCTCCAGGAATTGCTTGCCATGAAGGCCACCCTCGAACACCTCGTTCATTGCTGCCATGGTGATGACAGACCGGACTGCCCGATCCTCGATATCCTGGCAACCCCACATGCCCAAAGCGAAACGAAGCCCGCGCGGAGCGGGCTGCGGTCAGGTCGGCAAAGTTGACCTGGACGATGTGGGCAAGCAGCGCATCATCCAATCAATCCAGGTGTCCTTCACTGATCAGGTTGCCAAGCCTTGCCACCTCGTTGCTGCTCGCAACTATCTTCTTCCCGTCGACGGTTTCTAACGTTTCACCTTTTTTCATGTAAACGGCTTTTCCATACTTACTTTCCTTCGCCATTTTTCCATCCTTGAAAATGTAAAGCGTGCCACCATCTTTCAGTTGATGCGTAGCAGCGGCCTGATTTTTAGCCGCATCACCAGCATAAGCAGACCCGACAAATCCAATCAAGGCGACAAGCGTGATCAACGAGGTAGAATTTTTCATGGTGTTTCCTCTTAGAAATTGGCAAAAATGTGGCCTTCGAATAAAATATATAAGGCCACGACATGCAATTTAACCGCTGCCACCTTACATAGACATGACGTCGCGATGACTAATTTGACAGCATCTCGTCAATATTAAAACGTCTTGAAAACTCATCCGTCATTCTTGAAATAATGTACTTGTCATAGACCCTTGCCAATTGCGCATCATTGCCACCCAAACGGATGTTCTTTTTGAACAAGGCCGTACGTCTGGACCCAGGTATATCTGGTCTGCGTGAGGGAGCATTGAAAACTTGCCTGACCCGAAATCCGGAGCGCACAGCACACGCGTTAACCCAAATATCATCCGCATCAGGACACGTCGCCCGGTAACCGAGTCCGACTCGTTTGAGCAGAAGCAGAAAATCAGGTGGGTAAAGTACACCACCCACTCCAGTGGAGAAATTTAGATGGGAGGGGACACTGCTATTGCAAAGCGGCCATGCGATGTAGGGCATCAATGCATCGCCATTCGTTAAGACAGACCGAGCGCGCAAACAATGAATAACGGCCTTATCGCTCAACCAGGCATCAAAAAGATGCTTGAAAGCAAGATGTTCGTAAAAAACATCGTCGTCAATGGTGATCAAAGGTCGAACGAAAGAGGCATTCATCTGCAGATAAGGTTGCAGCTTTTTGTGAGGCCCATCGTTTTCGCAGGTTATCACCTCCAATCCACGATGACACAAACGCGTCAACGATTTCGGCAATCGCCCCGGCCAATCTTCCCGAGACAAGAACAGAATGACTCTTCTGGGCTTAATTCCGCTGCACGCAGATTCGATCGCCAAATGAACCCTGTTGACACGATCTCCGTGTGAAGTGAGGGACACATCAAACGCTGAGCTCTCGTCCACCAATTTTTCTTTCGATAACCAGTTTTTCAATGCATACCGAAGAAAAAGAAGATAGCTCTTCACCACAGCCCCAAAATAAAAAGCACTCCCAAATCAGGCCAAACACCATCTTCAGCAGAGTGGGCACTGAATTGGACTATGGGCGATCCTCTAACCAATCAACCGATCAGATAAATTGCCCAAGCAAAGCCTGATTGAATCGATCTCGGAAAAACACCACCGAGCAAAGACAGTCAACACCAACTCAACAAGCCTGGCGCCTAACGTGATTTAACACTTTCGTCAGGGCGCATTTTTATTTCCGTCACGATCATCTTCCCACCCTCGCTGAGGACCATGAATTTCACCTGATCACCAGGCTTGAGATTGGACAAGATGCTCTTGTCTTTGGCGGTAAACACCATGGTCATGCCTGGCATGTCCAGGTGCTTGATGTCACCATGCTTGATGGTGACTTTGCCGTTGGTCTGATCAATTTTCTTGATCTCGCCGTCGGTCATTGCGGGAGCCTGCGCGGACTCCATCTTCGAATGATCCATATCTGCTTGCGCGAAAGAAGCAAGTGGAGAAGCGATACCGATGGCACAAGCCGATACGGCTAAAAACTTAGCAATGGCGTTCATTGTTGACCTCATGAGTAAGAGTTAAAAACCAGAACCGATCCGTCTTTGCGGATCAGCAGCACTTGGTATGGATCGCGGTGACCATCAAAGTCAGGCCCATCCATCCCAGGAGATCCGACAGGCATGCCAGGCACAGCCAAACCCAGGGCATGTGGCCTGTCTTTGAGCAACCGGCGGATATCGCGCGCAGGGACGTGCCCCTCGATCACATAGCCGGACACCACAGCCGTGTGACAGGATGCCTGCCGCTCCGGCATCCCAAGGGCGGCACGCGCGGCCTTGTTGCCCTCATCCACCACGGTGACGACGAAGCCATTGTGCTCAAGGTGCGAGACCCACAGCTTGCAACAGCCGCAGTTGGGATCTTTCCACACCTTGATTGGTGTTCGCTCCGCAGTCTCTGAGGCCGCCCAAATCGTCGGCGTACATGCCAATGACAAGGCCGCCATCAGCACTTTGCGCCTAGAGCGCAATGGAGACACAGATTGGTCTCGCATGATCATTTCTTCGAAACCTGGACCTTGCCCTTCATGCCCGCCTCGTAGTGACCAGGAACCAAGCACGCGAAATTCACTGTCCCGGCTTTAGTGAACTGCCAGACGATTTCACCTTGCTGCCCAGGCGCAATGGTCACCTTGTTGGGCTCGTCGTGCTCCATGTTCGGGAACTTCTTCATCACCTCCAAATGCTCCAAAAGTTCCTTTTCGGTCCCCAGGTTCATCTCGTGCTTGATCTGGCCTGCGTTTCTGACGACGAAGCGCACTGTTTCGCCCTGCTTGACTTGAATCGATGCAGGTTCAAATCGCATCTTGTCGCTCATCGAAACCTTGATCGTTCTGGTGACTTTCGATGCCCGACCAGGCTTGCCGATGGCGGTTTCTTCAGCGGCCTGGGTTCCTGCACCATGGTCATGCGCATGGTCTCCCCCAGCAAATGCGGAAGCGGACAGCGTCAAGCAAGTTGCAGCAATGAAGTGGGTGGCGAATCGACGTTTGTTCATCATGAAAAATCCGTATCAAGAGGTTGAGAATCAGTGATCGCTGTGAGACGTCGGCTTGCGGGCTCGCACCTCGACAGCCTTGTCAGGCTTCTTGGCCCGGGGCATAGATTGCCCACCTTCAGACTTGAATCTGGCAGGCTCACTCAAGGGGCCGGTATATTCATGTGCCACGGTGCCTGCAGGATGCTTGAACCAACCAGGGTCCTTGTAATCGCCATGCTTTTGGTTCTTGCGAACCTTGAGCACACTGAACATGCCGCCCATCTCGACCGAGCCAAAAGGCCCTTCGCCAGTCATCATGGGTACCGTGTTGTCAGGTATCGGCATTTCCATCTCGGTCATGTCGGCCATCCCACGCTCGCCCATGACCATGTACTCAGGCAAAAGGCCCTTGATCTTTTTGGCAACGCCACGGTGATCCACACCAATCAGATTTGGAACGTCATGCCCCATGGCGTTCATGGTGTGATGGCTCTTGTGGCAGTGAAAAGCCCAGTCCCCCTCCTCATCGGCCAAAAACTCGATCTGCCGCATTTGCCCAACGGCAACGTCGGTGGTCACCTCGTACCAGCGAGTGCTCTTCGGCGTCGGGCCACCATCGGTGCCTGTCACCAAGAATTCATGTCCATGCAAATGGATGGGGTGGTTCGTCATCGTGAGATTGCCAACCCGGATGCGCACTTTGTCGTTAAGTCGAACGTTGAGCGAGTCGACCCCGGGAAAGATGCGGCTGTTCCACGCCCACAGATTGAAGTCAAGCATGGTCATCGTCTTGGGGGTGTAACTGCCCGGATCGATGTCAAAAGCATTGAGCAAGAAGCAGAAGTCTCTGTTGACCTCATCGATCAACGGGTGCTTGTTCTTCGGGTGCGTGACCCAAAACCCCATCATGCCCATGGCCATCTGTGTCATTTCGTCGGCATGGGGGTGATACATGAACGTTCCTGGACGACGTGCCACGAACTCGTAAACGTAGGTCTTCCCCACAGGAATGGCGGGCTGATTCAAACCGGCCACACCGTCCATGCCGTTGGGCAGCCGCTGTCCATGCCAATGGATGCTCGTGTGCTCAGGCAACCGATTGGTGACATAAAGCCGAACACGGTCGCCTTCAACCACCTCGATGGTGGGCCCAGGGCTTTGCCCGTTGTACCCCCACAGGTGCGCCTTGAAGCCTGGCGCCATCTCCCTCACCACGGGCTCGGCAACCAAATGGAACTCCTTGACGCCTTGGTTCATCCGCCAAGGCAAAGTCCAGCCATTCAAGGTCACCACAGGGTTGTAAGCACGCCCTGTTTCAGGAACGAGAGGAGCCATGGTGTCCGAACTGGTCTGAATCACCGGCTCAGGCAACGCGGCCATCGCCACGCGACTGACGGCACTGGCTGCCACGGCGCCACCAGCAATGCCAGCCATCCTGAAAAAATCTCTTCTTGACGACATCTTTGTTCCTTTGATCAATGACCGCCACCGGCGCTGGGAGCTGCGCCGCCGACGGACAAGGTGGTACTGGTGGGGCGCCCGATCAGCGATGCCTGCATCGCGGCGTCGGCCAACCAGAACTGTTGTTCAGCATCGATGGCGGCAATCACAGTTTCCACTTGATCCCGGTAGTCGGCCAGCAACTCGAATACACCGATGAGCATGCCGTTGTAGCGAAGCTGGTTCTCATCCGAGATGACCTTGCGCAAAGGCAGAACCTCGTCTCTGTAATGCCTGGCGACGTCATGAGCAGCTCGATAAGCCGAATAGCTCTCTCGCAGGTTGGAGCCTGCTGAGCGTATGACGGCCTCAAGCTGATTGGCCGCAGCCAAAGTACGCGCATTGAAGGCGTCGCGCTGCATACCGCCCCAGTCAAAAATTGGCAGTCGCAAGGCCAACTCATAACCTCTGGCAGTGGAACTTGTTCCCGCTGCGTTATCAAATTTGGTGTTCCTGCGGGCGGTCAACTCGATGTCGGTAAACGAGTTCACCAGTTCAAGACCCTGAGCCTTGGCATACGCATCGAAATTGCTCTGGGCCAAGCGAATATCCAGTCGAGATTGAGACGCCTGCGCACTGAATGCCTTCGGATTCACCGGTTCCTTGGGTAAGTCGGGGAGACGATCTGGAAGCCTCAGTTGATCGACTTGGGCATCGTTCAAACCAAGCAGACGTACCAACTCCTCTCTGGCCGCCGTGTTCAGATGGCTTACAGAGGCCAACCGGGTTGCTGCGTCGGCATAAAAGGCCTGTTGCCTGGCGCGCGAAACTCGGTTGAAGTTGCCGACCGCTTGCATACGCTGCGCCAGTTCTGCGCTTGCTTGGGATGCCTCATAGACCTGTTCGGCATACTTGAGCGTCTGTTGAGCGGCCACAGCACGGACCCAAGCCTGGCGGACCAAGGTCACTTGGTCCACAACGTCTGCAGCCAGCTTTACCTGTGCTTGTTCGATTCGTCGGCTGGCAGCACTCTGTCGCCAAGGTAGAGAGATGAGATCAAGCAAGCCAAAGGACAAAGCGCGCCCCAACTCCAGCTCATCGCCAGCGCGCAAGCGCTCAAAACTGAACACCGGATTGGCGATACGGCCTGACTGAGCCGTCTGAGCTGCTTCAGCCCAACTCTGCGCCAGAAGGGCTTGCATGGAAGGGCTATTGACCAACGCCAGCTCCACTGCTTGCGACTGGCTCAAAGGCTTTTCCAACAAAGAGTGGGCTCGTCCGCGGAGTTTTGTCTTTTCAGAATCGTTCGTCGCCAGCGACAGATTCCCCTGCGTGAAGCCCGGGGTTTCGTCGTTGATGCGCTTGACCGATTGACCAATGTCGATGCTCGCACAACCAGAGAGAACACCCAAACCGATCGCAGCGACACCCGCTCTCAGCGGTACTCGATTGAACAGCCTTTTCATCGACGGCTCTCCCCATGACCTGCGTGCGGATCATCGCGTTCAGACTCGCTGCTCGGTTTGATGTTGGGACCACCACGCGACTCTCGTGCGTAAGCTCGCCAACCACCAATGCGACCGACCAAGTCGTTGGACTCTTTCCAGGCCGCGAGAACCGGATCGGAAAAGCCCTGGTAGCTGCCAATAGGGGATCGGTAGGTCACCATGAATTCAGGTGGCGCGATTGGTTCAGCACTGGCAGGCTGCTGGGCTTGGGTCAGCCCCCCCATGGCTAACAGCACCAGACCCAGTGCGGGGCGAACAACATAGGACGATTGGGCCAATAGCATGTCTTCCTCTTGGCAAGCTGTGATTTCAAGCTGCCATTGTGCTCAGGTCAGCCTGTCGAGAACCTGTTTCGCAGATGACAGTTTTGTCATCTGCGAAACGCACGTCAGAATGGCGGCAAACTCAGGCGCTGGCAGGAACTGGAGATCACCGTGCGCATCTTGATCGTAGAAGACGAACCAAAGACCGGGGAGTACCTGCGCCAAGGGCTCAGCGAAGCAGGGTTTGTTGTCGATCTGGCGACCAACGGCCCCGACGGGATTCACCTCGCCAAACACGGTGCGCACGATCTGGTGATCCTGGACGTCATGCTGCCAGGTCTCAACGGGTGGCAAGTGCTGAGCACCTTGCGTCAGCAAGGCCTGGAAATGCCTGTCTTATTTTTGACAGCCCGCGATCAAGTCGAGGATCGTGTCAAAGGGCTGGAGTTGGGCGCCGATGATTACCTCATCAAACCGTTCTCGTTCGCGGAGTTGCTGGCGCGGGTTCGAATCATCCTGCGCAGGGGGCGGCAGCATGGTGACGGCCCAACGTTGTGCGTTGCTGATCTTGAGATGGATCTCTTGCGACGACGCGTGACCAGAGGTGGCGTGAGGATCGACTTGACGGCCAAAGAGTTCGGTCTTCTGGAGCTACTGATGCGGCGACAAGGTGAGGTGCTGCCGCGTTCTCTCATCGCATCGCAAGTGTGGGACATGAACTTCGACAGCGATACCAACGTGATCGAGGTGGCCATTCGACGCCTGAGGGTCAAGATCGACGAAGGCCAAAACATGAAGTTGATTCAAACAGTACGAGGAATGGGGTACGTTCTCGAAGAGCCTGGAAGGTCTGCTCAGTGAAGATCGAACGACTGAAGGCGTTGTCACTGACCGCTCGCTTGACATTGTTCTTCACCTTGACGTCCGTGTGCATTGTGCTGGGCTTGGGCAGCCTGCTTATGTACGCTGCAGACCAGCATTTCATCGATTTGGACCGCTTCACCCTCAGTGACAAGCAACTCCTCATCAAGGACATCCTAACGAAGTCGCGCTCTCAAGATGACGCCCGCAAAAGATTGAGCGAGGCCTTGAATCACCACCACGGCATGTACATCTCTGCCAAAGGCATTGACGGATCAACACTCTACAGTTCAGATCGGTTTTCTCCACCTGGGCAAGTGGCTCCGGGGCTGAGCCAGCCTGACGAGCAGGTGATTCAAAGGTGGCAGAGTCAAGGGCGGGAATACCGGGCGCTTCGCATGCAGCAAAGCCCTGGATACGACCCCACCAACGCCCTTGACGTTGTTGTGGCCATTGACACGAAACACCACGACGAATTCATCGCCCAACTCGGCCGAACCTTAGCGATTTACACGGTACTTGCGATGATCGCCAGCGGCATGTTCAGTTGGTTTGCTGCCCACCAGGGTCTTGCTCCGTTGAGGGCGATGAAATCGCGTGCTGCGACAGTTTCCGGGAGGCAACTTGACGAGCGGATGCCTGTCGGCTCAGTTCCCATTGAGATGGCCGATCTGGCAAAGGAACTCAACAGCATGTTGGACAGGCTGCAAAGTGATTTTCAGCGTTTGTCAGATTTCTCCTCTGATCTGGCGCATGAACTGCGCACACCTATCAGCAACTTGATGACGCAAACACAGGTTGTCCTGTCATCGCAACGTGACACGGAGACCTATCGAGATACCCTGGCATCTAACGTCGAGGAGTTTCAGCGCTTGGCCAGAATGGTGTCAGACATGCTTTTTCTGGCCAAGACTGAACGCAGCTTTGCCATACCTCAAAAGGAGCATTTTCAAGCGTCATCAGAAATCCAGAAACTCGTAGAGTTTTACGATGCCGTCGCGGAAGAAAAATTTATCCGCATCAACGTTGTGGGCGATGACCTGATCACAGGTGACAGGCTGATGTTCAGGAGGGCCGTCAGCAATCTGCTGTCAAATGCCCTTCGCCACACACCGAGCAGCGGAGACGTTTGCATCTCCGTGCGAAAAGCAGAGCCCTATATCGAGGTGGCTGTTGCCAATTCGGGCGAAGACATCGACCCCAAGGTTTTACCAAGGTTGTTCGATCGATTCTTCCGTGCAGACCCCGCTCGGGCTCACCCATCCAGCGACGGCGCAGGGCTGGGACTGTCCATCACGCGCGCCATTGTCGAAGCCCACAGCGGAAAAGTCGCCGTCACCTCAGAGCACGGGCGCACCTGCTTCACGCTGAGTTTCCCGGTGGGCGACAGGGCGAACCCGACCCACGCCTGACATGCTCATTCTGTTGTTGAATTGGCATCCAGGCACCCGGTGCCGCGCAATGCGCGCCCTCTGCCATTGATCTAGATCAAGCTGGCTGGCGTTAATGGCCTCAATGACACCAAGATAACAAACCTGTAATCTCTGACTCACCTGCATGAAAGGTGCTGCCACTAAGCTGAACTCACCACAACCGTTCGCCTAGCGAATACTGGAGTCAGCATGATCGTCAATCAACGCAACTTCTCTGCCGCAGCCCTGGTTTTTTTGGCACTGAACGGAATGGCCTTTGCACAATCAAAGGCAGAAGATCACTCGGCACATCACCCTGCGGCGTCGGCATCCGCGTCAGTTGTTGCCCCAAGCGCATCGACTTCGTCGGCCATGAGCGAGTCAATGGGCATGCACGCCCACATGGAAAAGCACCACGCCGAAATCCAGCGAATCATGAAGATCCGAGACTTCAAGAAGCGCCAGGAAGCCATGAATGAGCACATGAAAGCCATGAAGGAAAGCGGCTGTCCAATGATGAAGGACGGCATGGGCATGGGCCCGGCATCCGGTACGAAAAAGTGATTTCCACGTAAACACTCGCAATACACGGAGCGCAAATGACAAACGCACACACCCATCACCAAAGCAGCACTGGACGCCCATCGTTTCTGAGGTCCCCGCTCGGCGTAGCGTTGATCATGGTCGGCGCCATTCTGGCGTTCTTCGTATTGCGAGAGCACTGGTCGCATGTCGTGGGTAAGCTGCCCTATCTGTTGCTATTGGCATGCCCACTGATGCACCTGTTCGGGCATGGACATGGCGGTCACGGAGGGCAAAAGCACGGGTCTGACACGCCACAGAAATCGGCAGATTCTGGCAAGACAACCCGATGAAGTGCATACAACGTGAGTTTGGAGCGGCCTACGAGGCCCATGCTTTCATCACACCAAGGTTCCTGCCGCGCTTTTTCCAATCACCGCTGGAGAGTTGCCCGTGAATGAAAATCACAGCCATCACCACTCACCAAGCGATAGCACCGCATTGCTTGACGACGAAGTCAAGGATCCAGTTTGTGGCATGACGATCAGGCAGCAATCGGCACTGACCGAGAGCTACGCAGGCAAGATGTTCTTCTTCTGTAGCGAACGCTGCAAAGCCAAATTCCTCTCAAGCCCAGATCGGTTCGTCTTGCCAAACGAGGCGCAGCAGGCTGAAGCAACACCTCCTCAGTTACCAGCCTCGGAGCAACTCACAGGCGCCACCTATACCTGCCCCATGCACCCGGAGGTTCGTCAGGACCACCCGGGAAACTGCCCCAAGTGCGGCATGACGCTGGAGCCCTTGCTTCCCATCCTGGATGACGACAACCCTGAATTGCGTGACTTTCAGCAGCGCTTTTGGTGGACGCTTCCACTAACTGCCGTCGTATTCGTGCTGGCAATGTTCGGACACAACCTGGGGCTGATGGACATGACCGTCCAAAGCTGGGTGGAACTGATCCTGGCCACACCCATCGTGCTATGGGGCGGTTGGCCCTTCTTCTATCGGGGCTGGCTATCGGTGGTGCATCGCAGCCCCAACATGTGGACACTGATCGGCCTGGGCACTGGTGCGGCGTACTGGTACAGCGTCGTGGCCACCGCTGCGCCACAGGTCTTTCCTGCTTCTTTCATGGCGATGGGGCGTGTGGCGGTTTACTTTGAAGCCGCTGCCGTGATCATTTCTCTGACGCTGCTTGGACAGGTGCTTGAACTGAAAGCGCGCTCTCAAACGTCAGCTGCCATCAAGTCGCTCCTGGGTTTGGCGCCCAAGACAGCCAGGAGGCTAAAGCCTGACGGAACCGAAGAAGATGTACCGTTGTCCCATGTCCACGTGGGAGACCGCTTGCGCGTAAGGCCCGGAGAGAAGGTTCCTGTGGACGGCGTCGTGGAGGAAGGCACGAGTGCCGTGGACGAATCCATGCTGACTGGTGAGCCCATTCCCGTGAGCAAACGATTAGGCGACAAGGTAATAGGCGCGACGCTCAATACCAACGGTGCGCTGATCATGCGCTCGGAGCGAGTTGGATCGGAGACCATGCTGTCGCAGATCGTGCAATTGGTGGCCCAGGCGCAGCGCTCCAAGGCCCCCATGCAACGCATGGCCGATGTCGTAGCCGGTTACTTCGTGATGGCCGTGATCAGCATTGCCCTCTTGACATTCTTTGGCTGGGGATTCTTCGGGCCTGATCCGAGCTGGGTGTACGGCCTGATCAACGCGGTATCTGTGCTGATCATCGCCTGCCCTTGTGCGCTGGGCTTGGCCACGCCCATGTCCATCATGGTAGCCACCGGAAAGGGAGCCACGCAAGGTGTGTTGTTCAGGGATGCTGCGGCCATCGAACGCATGCGTCAGGTCAATGCATTGATCGTGGACAAGACGGGTACGCTCACAGAAGGCAAGCCAGCCTACGACCGCGCAGTGGCAGCGCCTGGCTGGGACGCCACCGAAGTATTGAGGTTGGCAGCAAGCCTCGATCAAGGTAGCGAGCATCCACTTGCCGATGCCATCGTTCGAGCGGCTCGTGAACAGGGCCTGCTCTTGGACAAGCCGATCAATTTTGAATCTGGCACAGGCATTGGCGTACAAGGGGAGGTAGATGGTCATCGCTTGGCGCTGGGCAACACCACCCTCATGCAACAGATCGGGGCTCCCGTAGAGAAACTTGTGCCGCAGGCAGAAGCGTTGCGCGCGGAGGGCGCCAGCGTCATGTACCTGGCTGTCAATGGCCAGATTGCCGGCTTACTGGCTGTCTCTGACCCCATCAAATCAAGCACTCCTGAGGCACTGACCGTCCTTAGGGAGGCAGGTATCCGAATAGTGATGGCCACAGGCGACGGACAGACCACAGCAAAAGCGGTCGGCGCACGGCTGGGTATCGATGAGGTTCATGGCGAGGTCAAGCCCGCAGACAAACTCTTGCTGGTCGAGCGCCTGCAGAAAGAGGGGTGCGTGGTGGCCATGGCGGGCGACGGCATCAACGATGCACCGGCGCTCGCTCGCGCGGATGTGGGTGTCGCGATGGGAACGGGTACAGATGTGGCCATGAACAGCGCCCAGATCACCCTGGTCAAAGGCGACCTTAGAGGGATTGCCACGGCGCGCATGCTATCCATGGCGACCGTGGCCAACATGAAGCAAAACCTGGCTTTCGCGTTCTTCTACAACGCCTTGGGCATTCCCATCGCAGCGGGTTTGCTGTATCCCCTGACCGGGTGGCTGCTGTCCCCATTGATTGCGGCTCTGGCCATGAGTCTGAGCTCCGTGTCGGTGATTGGCAATGCCCTTCGGCTACAGCGCTTCAAGAAAAAGTGACGCACTTGAAATCCTGGTCTACCTGCCTGCGCTGGTACTCCAGCAGGGCAAGTCCATGTGGCTCCTGCTGCCTGCTGCGACAGCGCTGAGTTTGTTCTCCGTGGCTGCCGACGCTGCACCCCACGGCGGCCGGGCGTACCTACGCGGTCTGTGGTGGTGTCTACATTTTTGGGGCCTTGGCGTGACTGTGGCAAGTGGATGGCATCACCCCAAGCCGCTGGGACAGCGGTCTGGGCCTGCATGGCGCTGGCGGGGAAGGCCTTCATTGCGTTTCAGCCAACGTCGTCCTGACCTCAGTGGCCGTGTCGATGGTGCGCATCCGGGAAATGCGCGTGGCTGTGGCTCATAGGCAAATGGCGATGAACGTGCTTGTGCGGCACACCCAGCACGACAGGGCCAGCGTGCTCATGTTGATGGTGCGCATCGTGAACGTGCTCATGCGCGTGTTCCAGGGCCTCATGCGAATGCTCGTGAGCATGGTCCTCCGACAAGTGCAGCCAGACACCCCAAGCCATCAAGGCCGCAGCGACCAGCAACTGAACCGTGACAGGCTCGTGGAGAAGCAGCACAGACACCAGCGCGCCAAAGAACGGTGCAACGGAGAAGTAGGCCCCTGTGCGCGACGCACCCAGATGCCGCAGCGCCAGAACGAACAAGGTCAGGCTGGCGCCGTAGCTGAGAAACCCGAGTAAGCCCGCAGACAAAGTGGTCTCCCAACCGGGCCACCCCGCGCCCAGCGCCACGGCCAAAACCAGATTGCTGCTGCCTGCGCTCAATCCTTTGGCCATGGCAATGAAGCCGGCGTCGTTCAAGGCGACTTTGCGCGTCAGGTTGTTGTCCACCGCCCAGCCCAAACATGCCCCCAGCACCGCCAAAGATGGCCAGAGTGTCGAAGTGGCTACGTGCTCAGCAGCACCTGGCCAACTCAGCACCAAGGCACCGGCCACGATGGCAGCCATGCCCAGCACGATGCGTCGGTCCACGTTCTCCTTGAACACCACCCAGGCCAGCACGGCAGTCAGCACACTCTCCGCATTGAGCAGCAAGGACGATTGAGACGCGGACATGCCCGCAAGCCCAGTCATCAACAAGACAGGCGCTGCGATGCCGCCCGTCACGATGGCGCCTGCCAACCACCCCCATTCGCGCCAAGCCAGGGTCACCGGAGGTACACGCTGAATGCGACGCACCACCCACAAACCCATTCCGGATCCCAGGTACAACAGCGCCGCCAGCAGCCATGGGCTGGTCTGAGCGAGCAGAACCTTAGCAAGCGGCGCGCTCACACCGAACAACAATGCGGCCAACAACGCGGACATCACGCCGACATGTCGATGAGAGAGCAACTTTTGGATCATGGGTGAGCAGGTTCAGGCAGGAAGGAAGGATGTCGTGACTCAAGGGCCCTTGCTTCCAGAGTTTATTTTCTAAGCGCCAGACGGCAGTCGGTGATGCTGACCTCAACCCAATCGCCCACCTCGACATCGACATCGTTGGGTATCGCCACGATGCGCTTTGCCCTCAGGTTGGGATTGCCGCCATAGCTATAGGAAGCCACGGCAAACCGGGTTTTGCCCGCCTCAGCACCCAATGCCATTCGGCAATCTTCCTTGCTTGATCGCACCGCCAACTGATCCTTTTCGATGGCCACAACCTGCGCTCGCCGCCAACCTTGCGAGTAGGCGTTGCTCGATACCTGCGGCCCCGTCGTGCAGGCGGTGGTCAAGGCCGCAAACACAACGACCAGTGCTATTTTCAGTTTCAGCATGATGAACTCCTTTGGGTTGAGGCAATCAGTTCGCAGGGGAAAAATCATCTGTGCGATGCGTCCATCGGTAGAGCAGCGGCAGCACGAACAGGGTCAATACAGTCGATGACAGGATGCCGCCGATGACCACGGTGGCCAACGGCCGCTGCACCTCGGCGCCCGTGCCAATGGCTACCGCCATAGGCACAAAGCCCAGGCTGGCCACCAGCGCGGTCATGAGCACAGGCCTCAGGCGTGTCAGGGCCCCTTCTCTGATCGCTGGCTCCAGGGTCATGCCGCCTTCGCGCAGACTTCGGATGTAGGCAATCATCACCAAGCCATTGAGCACGGCCACACCCGACAATGCGATGAAACCCAGCCCTGCCGAGATCGACAAGGGAATGTCCCGCAGCCACAGCGCCGCCACACCGCCCGTCAGCGCAAAGGGCACACCGGTGAACACCAGCAAACCATCCTTGACGTTGCCAAACATGGCAAAGAGCAACAGGAAGACCAGCAACAAGGCCACGGGCACCACGATGGCCAGACGGCGCGAGGCCGATTGCAATTGCTCAAAGGTGCCGCCCCAGGTGGTCCAGTAACCGGCTGACACCTTGACCCCAGCTTCGATCTTGGCTTGCGCCTCACCCACAAAGCTGCCGATGTCCCGCCCGCGCACGTTGGCGGTTACGACCACACGTCGTTTGCCTTCTTCGCGGCTGATCTGGTTGGGGCCAGGGGTCAGGTCCATCGTGGCCACATCGCCCAGTCGGGCAAAGCCCTCGTGTTCACCCGCGGCGTTGGCGGGAAGACGAATGGGCAACTGCCCCAAAGCGTCTAGGTCGCTGCGCAGGTTTTCTGGCAGGCGCACCAGGATGTCGAACCGGCGATCCCCCTCGAACACCGCCCCTGCCTCGCGCCCACCCAGTGCCGTGGCCAGCGTGTCCTGAATGTCGCCCACGTTCAAGCCCAGGCGCCCAGCCTTCTCGCGGTCGATCTTCACAGATAGCATGGGCAGGCCGGTGGTTTGTTCTACCTTGACATCTTCGGCCCCAGGCACGGCCTCCAGCACCTTGGAGATCTGCTCCGCGGTTTCGTTGAGCGTGTCCATGTCATCGCCAAACACCTTGACGGCCACATCGCTGCGCACGCCTGATATCAACTCGTTGAAGCGCATCTGGATGGGCTGGGTGAACTCGTAGTTGTTGCCGGGTACCTTCATCACGGCCACCTGCAAGGCCTTGACCAGGTCATCCTTGGGCCGCTTGGGATCGGGCCATTGCTCACGTGGCTTGAGCATCACGAAGGTGTCAGCCACGCTGGGCGGCATCGGGTCGGTGGCGATCTCGGCCGTGCCAAGCTTGGCGAACACCGCCTCGACCTCAGGGAAGGCCTTGATGCTGCGCTCCAGTTGCGCTTGCATCTCGATGGCCTGGCTCAGGCTGGTACCTGGGATGCGCAGCGCGTGCAAAGCGATGTCGTGTTCGTCCAGGCTGGGGATGAACTCGCTGCCCATGCGGGTGGCCATCAACACGGCCAAGGCCACCGACACACCCGTGATGGTCAGCACCAGTGGCTGGCGGGACATGGCCTTGTCCAGCAGAGGCTCATAGCCGCGCTTGGCCCAGCCCATCAGGCGGTTTTCCTTCTCGCTGACCGAGCCCGTCAGGAACAGCGCAACGGCTGCCGGGACGAAGGTCATCGACAAGATCATGGCGCCCAACAAAGCCGCCACCACCGTGAAAGCCATGGGATGGAACATCTTGCCCTCAACACCCGTCAAGGCAAAGATGGGCAGCTAGACAATCATGATGCTCAACCGCCCGAGCAGTAGTCGCAGAATATCCCCCCTGTGCGCAAGGGATTTTCCAAGGCCTTGACTCTGAACCGGCTACAGGGTTTCAAATGTTGTCAAGGAGCACGCCATGACCATCACGCAGCAGGCACCGACACCGCCATTGAGACTGCTGACGTGGCCCTCATGCAAGACGACCTGCGCAAGTTGCCAGAGTTCATCGCTCTCTCCCATCGGGTGGGCAATGTGCTGAGGGCCAACATCGCCTTTGCGATCGGCACCAAGGCGGTGTTCATGGTCTTGACCTTCACGGGACACGCCAGCTTGTGGCTGGCAATCCTGGCTGACATGGATGCGAGCCTGGTCGTGGTGTTCAACGGATTGCGCCTGCTCAGGCCTACAGCGAGAGGGATAAGGTCCAGTGACGATACGCCAAAGATTTGATCCGAGCGTTGCCCGTGCCTTCCTTGCCGCCGCAGCCGTATTCCTGATGGACATCGTAAGCAAAGCTGCGGTGGTCGCTGCACTCCCGTATGGCTCCAGCGAGCCATGGCTCCCGGTGCTTAATATCGTCCACTGGCGGAACGAAGGTGCCGCTTTCAGTTTCTTGCACGACGCAGGTGGATGGCAGCGCTTCTTCTTCAGCGCAGTCGCTGTGGCTGCCTCGATTGTTTTGGTCATACTGATTCGGCGGCCTCAAACTGATCGCCCTCAGCGGCTGGCCTTCGGGCTTCTCCTAGGCGGTGCTTTAGGGAACCTGCTCGATCGGCTCGCTCGCGGGGCGGTGGTGGACTGGATTGATGTCAGGTGGCAGTCGTTCTACTGGCCAGCCTTCAACGTCGCAGATATCGGCATCACCCTCGGTGCTGTCTTGATGCTCGTCTGTGAGTTGCGGGGAGGGAAAACGGAGTCTGGGCCGCGTTGACGGGAGGTATGCCAACGGTCAGTGTCGTCCTGGCGCGCTATCGCGCAGTGGCAATGACATTGATCCATACCGGCTGGTGCATCGCCTCAGCCGAATTCCGCGACATCCAGAGTTCATTCACGGCCAACCCGGCGACGTCAAGTGACCTGCGTATGTCGTCTTCTGAGTAGTAGACGTACAAACGGCCGTCCGGAAGAATCGCTTCGCCCTGCCCCTCCTGGACTGCCATGAAGAGTGTGCCGCCTCTTTTGAGGGCCCGGTTCAGGCAACGAAGCGCGGGGCGAAATGCGTCCCGGGGCAAGTGGAGCAATGAAGCACATGCCCATATCCCATCGAACCGATCTTCATAGCTGATGCTTTCGATCCGAGCGACCTCACATGGGGCGCCCGAATGCTGGGCCGCCATTTGCACGAGGGCTGTCGAGGCATCGATCCCCAACGCACAATGACCCCGGGAAAGAAAGAATTTGAGGTCCCGGCCGGAGCCGCAGCCGGCATCAAGGATGGAGGCCTTGGCCGGCAGATGTGACAGGAAGCGATCCAGGACGAACTGCGTCTGTGCACCGAAGGTCCATGAGAAGTATTCGACCGCATGGTCCTCGTAGAATCGGTTTGTCGACGCCACGGCAGCATCATGGCGAACGGATGATAGAACGTCCTCACCATTTGGGCCTTTCAGATTGTCTTCAGACATCATGCTCCTAGCAATCCTTCCGGCAGAGCCAAAGTCAGTTGCTGCCCGCAGAACATAAATGAAGATCCATCGGGGTTAGCCATTAAATGGGGCCACACGACGTGCCCACAGGCGATTGACGCCAGAGTCCGACATGGCTGCGGCAAGCACATCCGCCTGTGCCACGTTGGTTTGAATTGTTGGGATGATGCCAAAGATAGGCAAGTGCACGTTGCCAAGTAGCCAACTTCTTGGAGACCGGAGCCCCTCTATCAGCGAGGCCAATTGCCAAGGCCGCCACGAGGAAGGAAAGTTAGCGTCTTGGCAATCGCGGTAGGGACGCCCATTGCTGGGCGCACCCCACACAGATCCGTACTGCCCAATTGGTCCGACGAACAACTCACAAGCCATTGAGCAGCAATGCAATTTCGACTGAAGTGCTGTGTGACACCCACGCACCGGGACATTGCAGGCGCAGCCCTGGCAATCGCGGGCATGGCAATCATCGCTCTCCAACAAGGCACCCCGTGAAGGCGATGGCAGGCGGGCTGCCAGGGTAGACGTGGCGCAGACGGTGCGGCGGGTGCACTGGCATCTTGACTCTGGAGTCACTACAGGCTTTCAAATCAAGGCATATCGAATCTTGAAAGCCGAAGGCTCACGCCATGCGCCATCACCACCTGACTCAAGCCACCCCGATCCTTGACCACCACGCCCCAGCCATTCGCCAACTGATTCAGCAAAGAAACTGGACTTCATTGGGACTACATGATCGCGTTGGGGCGGCGTATGCCTTCGTGCGTGACGAGATCGCGTTTGGCTACAACACCCAAGACGATCTGCCCGCTTCCCGTGTGCTGGCAGATGGCATCGGCCAGTGCAATACCAAGGGCACCTTGTTGATGGCACTGCTCAGAGCCATGGACGTTCCCTGCCGATTCCATGGCTTCACCATCGACAAGGCCTTGCAAAAAGGTGCCATCACCGGTTTGGCCTATTTGCTCGCCCCCGGGAACATCATCCACAGTTGGGTGGAAGTTGACATGGATGGGCGCTGGATCAACCTTGAGGGGTTCATTCTGGACCGAACCTACCTGAGTGCCCTGCAAAAGCGCTTCTCTCAGCACAACGGGCCGTTTTGCGGATACGGTGCTGCGGTGGACGACCTGCAAAACCCGCCCATCGCTTGGCAAGGTGAAAGCACCTACATCCAGCGCAATGGCATCAACCATGATTTTGGGCTTTTCGACACGCCCGACGACTTTTACACCAGACACGGCACCAACCTCTCGGGCTTCAAGCGGTACTTGTTTCAGCACGTGGTTCGCCACTGGATGAACAAAACCGTGCAATCCATCAGGTCCGGCAAGTGAATCACCACGAGCGCCGTCCGTACCCTGCTACACTTTTCACCATGCGTCGCTGGATCGCCATTTTCTTGCTGTGTTGGTTGCCTTTGCAGTCCCTCTGGGCGGCAGCGGCACCCTATTGCCAGCACGAACATTCGCCCCAGACAACGCATCTGGGGCACCACCAGCATGAGCACAGCGAACTGAGTGGTGGTGACTTCCCGTCACCCGATGGCCAAACATCCAACGCCGACCACGCCGACTGCCATGCTTGCCATGGTCACTGCGCAGCGTTGCCCCAATTCACGAGCCGCAACCAGATTGGCACGCCCAATCGAGGCCTGATGCGCACTGAAGACGCCAGGGTGCCCGCTGCGCCCGTGGCCTTGCCCGACCGCCCCAACTGGTCAAACCTCGCCTGAGCGGCGAGGTGCTGCCCGGGGTTCGCGCCCCACATTCAGCCTGTCTTATCGCGTGTGATTGACGCATCGGTGCCATGCCATTTGTGCGGCCCTTTTCGCCTTCAACGCCGCGACCCTGACCCTCGCCGATTCCTTCCACCTGTGGATTTTTCCCGGAGAAGAATCGGATGCATTTCCGTCATCAAACACTAAGCTCAGCGCTGGCCATGATGGCCTCGCTAGCCTGCCTGTCACCCCTTCAAGCTCAAACAACGGGGGCTCAGGCACCTGTCATCTCACAGAGCGACGCTCAACACCTCACCGCTGCGCCCTCCAAACTGACGCTTTTAACCTTGTTGGAAGCAGCCTGGTCGCGTCAGCCAGAGGCGCAGTCCTACACCGAACGCCTGCGTGCAGCGGAGTCATTGAGGGCCGCCAGCAGCGCGTGGACGGCCGATTCGCCTGCCATGCTGCTGCAAGGCAAGACCGACCGCCCTGGCTCGGGTGCAGGCAGCCGCGAAGTAGAAGTTGGTGTGGCACTGCCCTTGTGGCTGCCCGGCCAGAGTCAACGCGCGACTGCACTCAGCCATGCCCAAATCTTGGCGCTACAAGGCAGTATGAAGGCCCAACGCTTGCAACTCGCTGGCCTTGTTCGTGAAGGCTGGTGGCAAACGCAGCGCACGCAAACCGAGCTGGCCTTGGCCCAAACCAGGGTTGCCAATGCCCAGCAAATTGCCCTTGACGTGGCCCGCCGCGTCAAAGCAGGTGATCTGGCCCGCGCGGATCAGCATCAGGCAGAGGGAGCCGTGGCACAGGCCGAATCGGCCGTTGCTGAAGCGCAAGGCGCCTACGAGGCATCGCTGCATGCACTCAGGGGCCTGACCGGACTGCTGGATTTGTCTCCTGACAACCTCGAAGCGACATCCGAGGGCGACGTTTCGACACCACTGCCCTCAGCGGATGCCCTCGCATCGGATGCCCCATCAGTCGATGAACACCCGTTGTTCGCGGAAGCCATGGCCCAACAGTCCATGGCCAGTGCGCAAGCGGATTTGGCCGCCTCATCGAGGCGCGCCAGTCCAGAGCTCACCGTGTTGACAACACGCAGCCGAGGGCAAACAGGCGATCCGTATCAGCAGAGCATCACAGTTGGTCTGAGGGTTCCGTTTGGCACAGGCGCACGAGCCGATGCCAGGCAGGCCGAAGCCTTGGCCGCAGCCCAGGAAGCGCAAGCCATGACCTTACAAATGCGGGCACGCCTGCAAGCGCAAGCCGCTTCGGCGCTGGCACGACTGCGAAGCGCCCATACGCAATGGCAGGCAACACATCGCCAGGCGCAACTTGCGCAGGAGAGCAAAAACTTCTTCGACAAGTCATTCCGCTTGGGAGAAACCGATCTGCCCACCCGCCTGCGCATTGAACAGGAGGCCGTTCAGGCGCAAAAAGCACTCAGCCGAGCACGCATTGACGTGTCCGCCGCCTGGTCGGCCTGGTGGCAAGCCTTGGGCGAACTGCCCAAGCCATGAACACATCGCCATCGCAAAGGTAAACCCCCACATGACACACATTCAAACCATCCGTGCCTGGGCCGCAGCCCTTGGCCTGAGCACCGTGACGGCTTTGGTCATGGCCGGTGAAGGCCATGACCATGGCGAGGCGCCAAGCGCCGCAGCCGAGCCGACTTTGGCCCGCTTCGAAGCAACGTCGGACCAGTTCGAGCTGGTCGGCGTGCTCGACGGCCGCCAGCTGACGCTCTACCTGGATCAAGCGGCAGACAACAGCCCTGTCAAAGGCGCCAGCCTGGAGATCGAATTCGCAGGCAAGGCATTGCCCGTCAAACAAACCGAAGAAGGCACGTTCGAAGCCACCCTGGCCGCTGAACCTGAAGAGGGTGAATACCCTGTGAGCGCCACCGTGGTGGCTGGTCAGGCGTCCGATCTGCTGGCGGCCGAGCTGGATGTGCACGAAGCCGCCCACACCGATGCTGCCGATGCCTCTGGCGGTGGCACATGGCCCATGAGCCGGTGGCTCAAGTGGGCGCTGCCCGGGCTGGTGGTGGTCGCCGGTGGGCTGTTCTTCATTCAGCGCAACAAGCGCACACGCATGGGAGGTGCCGAATGAGCACGACAAAGATTTCTATGGCGCTGGCTTCGTGTCTGGCCTCATGCCTGGTTCTGGGTGCCGCACTCAGCCCCTCACTTGCTCGCGCAGGCGAGGGGCATGACCATGGCGATGCCCCGCCTGCTGCAACGGGCAATGGCCCCAAGCGCCAACCCGATGGCAGTGTGTTCTTGCCCAAGCCTGCCCAAAGGCAGTGGCAACTGCGCACCCTGGCTGTCACTGACGGCGACTTGCCCCGCGCATACGAGCTCTCAGGCAAGGTGTCGATGGACCCCAATGCGGGCGGCAAAGTACAAGCTTCTTTGGCGGGCCGTTTGCAAGCCGGGCCCAAGGGCTTGCCCAGCCTGGGGCAGCAGGTCAAACAAGGCGAGGTCCTGGCCTATGTGGTGCCCACAGCGGGGGCCATCGAGCGCAGCAACCAGGTCGCGCAACAGGCCGAACTGAAAGCGGCCCGGGCATTGGCAGCCAAACGACTGGCACGCCTTCAGGAACTCTCTGACACGGTGCCTGCCAAAGAGATTGAAGCGGCGCAAAGTGAGCTGGCCAGCCTGAGCGAGCGCCTCTCGGCCATCTCGGGTGGTCTGGGGGGGCGCGACACGCTCGTGGCACCGGTATCCGGCGTGATTGCTTCGACACAGGCCGTGGCTGGCCAGGTGGTGGACGCCCGCGAACTGGTCTTCGAGGTCGTTGACCCACAGCGCCTGCGCATCGAGGCGCTGGCCTATGACACGGCTCAGGCCCAGAACGTATCCAGCGCAACAGTGAACATTGGTGGACAAAGGGTGCCGCTCAAGTTCATTGGCGGAGCCAAAAGCCTGCGTGATCAAGCACTGCCATTGGTCTTTTCGGCAACAGGACAGGCGCTGTCTCAACTGGCTGTCGGGCAGCCCCTGAAGGTCTATGTGCAATCTGACCTGAAGGTCAAAGGCCAAGCCGTCCCGTCGGCATCGGTGCTCAAAAACCCATCGAATCAGAACATCGTCTGGGTCAAGCAATCGCCCGAGCGCTTCACGCCACGCGTGATCACCTTCGAGCCGCTGGATGGCGCCTCGGTGGCCGTCACCTCCGGCTTGAAGGCGGGTGAGCGCGTGGTCACGCATGGCGCCAGCTTGCTCAACCAAATTCGCTGAAAGGGCCACGCATCATGTTCAAGTGGCTACTCGAAAGCAGCCTGGCCAACCGGCTGCTCGTTCTCATCGCTGCGGCGGTGCTGATGGCCTACGGGGCCTTCACGCTCACACGCACGCCGGTGGATGTGTTTCCTGATCTCAACAAACCAACCGTCACCATCATGACGGAAGCGGGCGGCATGGCCGCCGAAGAGGTGGAGCAACTGATCACCTTCCCGCTGGAGACCACGATGAATGGCCTGCCGGGGGTGGAGAGCGTGCGCTCGACCTCCAGCGCAGGCCTGTCCTTCATCTACGTCACCTTTGACTGGAGCACCGAGATCTTCCGAGCTCGGCAGATGGTGTCAGAGCGCTTGACCTCCATGGAAGAAGGCTTGCCCGAAGGCATCACGCCCAGGATGGGGCCCATCAGCTCCATCATGGGCGAGATCATGCAGGTCGCCATTCCCATCGATCTCGCAAAGACTTCACCCATGGCGGTGCGCGAATATGCAGATTGGGTGCTCAGGCCTCGGTTGATGGCCATCCCAGGAGTCGCCCAGGTCATCCCAATTGGCGGTGAGGTGCGCCAGTTCCAGGTGCAACCCAACACTGTTCGCATGGCGGAGCTGGACATCACGCACGACCAACTGGAGGGTGCGCTGCGGGGGTTCTCTTCAAACAGTTCGGGCGGGTTCATGGAGCTCAATGGCCGCGAATACCTGATCCGTCATTTGGGCCGCACCTCGCGCCTGGATGACCTGAAGAACCTGGCTCTGACGGCCCGCAATGGACAGGCCATCCGGTTGCGCCAGGTGGCCGATGTGAGCTTTGCGCCTGCGCTCAAGCGTGGTGATGCAGGCTTTGAGGGCAAGCCAGCCGTCATCCTCGGGATTCAGAAGCAGCCGACCGCAGACACCATTGGTTTGACCCGCACCATTGAGGCGGCGCTGGGCGAGATGAAGACCTCCCTGCCTGTCGGCATGGAGGCGCCTCGCGTCACTTTCCGCCAGGCCAGTTTCATCGAAGCCTCGGTGACCACGCTGCAAGGCAAGCTGATCGGTGCGTCCGTTTTCGTGGCGGTCATTTTGTTCGTTTTTCTGGGCACGCTGCGCCCTACCATCATTGCGCTGACCGCCATCCCGGTGTCCATCTTTGTCACGGCACTGGTGTTCCGGTACTTCGGTCTGTCGATCAACACGATGACGCTGGGCGGCCTGGCCATCGCCATCGGCGGCCTGGTTGACGACGCAGTGGTGGACGTCGAGAACGTGTTGCGCCGCCTCAAGCTTGAGCGCCAAAAGCCCGAGGCGGAGCGCATGCCCATGCTGGAGGTGGTCAAGCTGGCCTCGATGGAGGTTCGCTCGGGCATCCTGTACGCAACGGCCATCATCGTCCTGGTGTTCCTGCCCTTGTTTGCGCTGCCCGGCATCGAGGGGCGCTTGTTCGTGCCCCTGGGCATTGCGTTCATCGTCTCGACCATGGCTTCGCTGCTGGTCTCGGTCACTGTGACGCCGGTTCTGGCCTCCTACCTGTTGCCACGCATGAAGAGCCTGGACCACGATGACACCCGCGTGCTGGCCTGGCTGAAAGCGCGTTACCGCAAGGCTTTGCAGGCCGTTTTGAGCGCACCCAGGTCGGCATTGCTGGCCGGTGGACTGGCGGCAGTCTTGTCGGCCGTGGCGGTGCCCTTCTTTGCCACCACCTTTCTGCCGCCATTCAACGAGGGAACGCTGCTGATCGGCTTGCGCTTGAACCCCGGCGTGACCTTGGCCGAATCATCTGCCCTGGCCAGCCAGGCCGAGGTACTGGTGCGAAAGGTGCCTGAAGTCACTCACGTGGGTCGTCGCAGTGGCCGGGCGGAGCTGGATGAACACGCAGAAGGCGTGCACGTCAGTGAATTGGATGTCGGCCTGCTGCCAGCGTCCGAGCTCACGCGCAGCATGGACGAGGTCAAAGCCGACATCCGTTCGCGCCTGTCGATGCTGCCCGCGGCCATTGCCATCGGGCAGCCGATTTCGCACCGCATCGACCACATGCTCTCAGGGGTGCGCTCGCAAATCGCCATCAAGCTGTTCGGTGAAGACCTTGACACCTTGAGGGGGCAGGCCGACGCTTTACGCGGCAAGTTGGCGCAAGTGCCCGGCCTGGCAGACCTGGAGATTGAAAAGCAGGTGCTCGCACCTCAAATCAAGGTGCGGGTGGATTACGACGCAGCGGCGCAGTACGGCGTGCCAACGCCTCAGATCCTGGCGGTGCTCCAAAGCTTGGTGGAGGGGGAAAAGGTCACCCAGGTGGTGGAAGGCAGCCGTCGCTTTGCCCTGGTGGTTCGCCTGCCAGAGCGCGCCCGCACCTTGCAGGGGCTGGGTCAGATCATGCTGGAGACACCGACCGGGCGGATCCCCCTGTCCAAGATCGCCACGATCGAAGACAGCGATGGCCCCAACCAGATCAGCCGCGACGACGGCAAACGCCGCATCGTCTTGTCTGCCAATGCGCAAGGGCGAGCCTTGTCAGACGTGGTGGCCGACATCCGCAAGGTGGTGGCCACCACGCCTTTGCCTGAAGGCTACTTCGTGACCCTGGGCGGGCAGTTTCAGGCACAGGAAGAAGCCAGCCGACTGGTCGGCCTGCTCTCCATGGTGTCGCTGGTGCTGATGTTCGTGGTGCTCTACACCCGCTACAAATCAGCCAACCTGGCTGCGCTGATCATGGCCAACATCCCGCTGGCCCTGGTGGGTGCGGTGCTGGGCTTGTGGCTGGCAGGACAGCCCCTGTCGGTGGCAGCCTTGATCGGCTTCATCACCTTGGCGGGCATCTCGGTGCGCAACGGCATCCTCAAGGTCAGCCACTACCTGAACCTGATGCGACTCGAAGGCGAACGTTTTGACCACGCGATGATCTTGCGCGGCTCGATGGAGCGGCTCAGCCCGGTGTTGATGACCGCTCTGGTGACCGCCTTCGCGCTGGCACCCCTGTTGTTCGAGGCCGAGCGGCCTGGCACCGAGATCCTGCACCCCGTGGCGGTGGTGATCTTCTCAGGCTTGATCAGCTCAACCTTGCTGGACACCTTCCTGACCCCGGCCATGTTCTGGCTGTTTGGCCGACGCGATGCCGAGCGCCTGCTCGGTGACAAGAGCGCCGAAGTTTACTGATTCATTCACCTCAACTGAAAGGACATTCCCATGCGCATTCACCACATCATTGCTTCTTCCCTGCTGGCCTTGGCCTTTGGCGCACAAGCTGGCGACGAGCACAACCACGGCCATGAGCATGGCCATGAGCATCAGTCCCTCCACGGTGGCATCGTCACCGAGGCCAAGGACATGGACTTCGAGTTGGTGGCCAAGCCAGATCAAATTGCCTTGCACGTGAGGGATCACGGCAAACCGGCCAGCGCCAAAGGCGCCACAGCCAAGTTGACCTTGCTCAATGGCGCTGAGAAGACATCGGTGACCTTGTCACCGGCAGGTGACTCTCACCTGCAAGCCATGGGCAACTTTGCGATCAAGAGCGGCACCAAGGTGGTGGCGCTGGTGACGCTGGCAGGCAAAAAACCGATCAACGTCCGGTTCGCGATCAAGTAATGTGGAAATGGCCTGTTGAAAACCTATTCAACAGGCCAGTCTGATCAGTCCAGCATCTTTCTTTGATCGACCCGTTTCAAAGGCTGCTGGCAATCGGTGATGTTGACATACACCCAATCCCCAACGTTCAGATTCATGGCATTCGGAACGGCGACGACACGTTTAGCCCTCAGATTCGGACTGCCTCCGTAGCTGTAGGACGCAACGGCGTAGCGGGCATAGGGTGCATCGGCACCCAACTCTGTTCGGCAGTCTTTGGCGACTCGCTGCATCATGGTTTTGGCTTGACCAATTTCCATGATTTGTGATCGGCGCCATCCTTCCCGGTACCCATAGGGCTCGTAGTCAAGCGTAGAGCACGCGGTTGTCAGCAATGAAATACCTGTGAGCACACAGGTCAGAGTGAATTTGTTCATGATCGGCTCCTGATGAAACACACAACGGGGTGGGTTCGACGAGCCGGAAGCTGAAAGATCTACGCCTGCTGGCGTGTCATCTCAATGACAATTCATCAGAACGGCCCCGTCGAATCAGAGGGAGTCGATCCAGTTGGGGCGCTCGATCCGAGGCGGATCGGATGTTGGATGAAGGTGGGTTTCCAAGGACGAACTGCTGCTCAGTCGTTGAGCTTGACCAAACACAAGACCCACGGGAAGCAGATGGGCGCTGCACAGGTGACCAGAGCAGCCACAATCGTTCTCAGCCTTTTGGGTGATTTTGGTCGGGTGCTTGCCTGTATCCGCGCGGTCTTGGTGTGAATGCACGTGGTGACCAAAATGCTGGGCACCGGGATCTTGCTCATCTTGACAGTACGTGGCCGCCACAGCCCAACTCAATTGGAGTGGCAGCACGATCATCAAAAGAATGGCAATCAACCGGCGCATGGTCCGCAGTATATCGACCAATGTCCGTGACTACGAAGTGTTTTCTCATGGGCTCGTGCGAGCCCGCAACAGGCGCAAGCCATTGGCCACGACCAGCAAACTGGCCCCCATGTCGGCAAACACAGCCATCCACATCGAGGCGTGTCCAAACACCGCCAGCACAAGAAACACCGCCTTGATGCCCAGCGCCAGGGAAATGTTTTGCCACAGCACAGCATGTGTCAGGCGAGACAAGCGAATCAACTCAGGGATGCGGCGCAGGTCATCGTTCATGATGACCACGTCGGCGGCCTCCATGGCCGTGTCGGTGCCCGCGCCGCCCATCGCAATGCCGATGTCCGCCTTCGCCAACGCAGGCGCGTCGTTGATGCCATCGCCAGTCATGGCGCTCAGCCCATGCTCCGCCCGCAATCGCTCGATGGCTTGCAACTTGTCTTCGGGCAGAAGGTTGCCTCGGGCGTCATCAACACCTGCCTGCTTGGCAATTGTTTGAGCGGTTGCGTCGTTGTCGCCCGTGAGCATGACCGGACGCACGCCAAGTGCTTTGAGTTCAGCGACCGCTTGGCGAGACGACTCCTTGATGGTGTCGGCCACTGCGAACAACGCCAATACACCTTGATCACTGGCCAGCAGTGTCACGCTGCGTCCCGCATGCTCTTGGGCCAGAAGTTTGGCCTCCAGTTCGGGGCTGCACTGCCCACGCTCTTCGATCAAGCGGTGGTTGCCCAGCACATAAGTCGTGGCTTCACGTCGCCCCCGTACACCTCGTCCAGGCAGAGCCTCAAAGTTTTCAAACGCCAGGGGCTCTGCCGTCAAGCCTTGGGCTATGGCTTGCGAGACTGGGTGATCTGATCGAGAGGCCAAACCAGATGCCAACTGAGCGATGGCATCTCGATTACCCTGAAGGGCCTCCCACACCACCAACTTCGGCTTTCCTTCTGTGATGGTGCCCGTTTTGTCCAGCGCGATCACACGCAGATTGCGCGCATCCTCCAGATAGGTGCCTCCCTTGATCAAGATCCCTCGGCGCGCTGCGGCTGCCAGTGCGCTGACCACGGTCACAGGCGTTGAAATCACCAAGGCGCAGGGGCATGCGATGACCAGCAGCACCAGCGCCTTGTAGATCGACTGCATCCAACTCCAGCCCATCAGCCAGGGTGTCAACACCGCAACCGCCACGGCAATCACAAACACGGCGGGGGTGTACAAAGCTGCAAAGCGATCAACAAATCGCTGAGTGGGCGCGCGCGTGCCTTGCGCTTCTTCGACCGCATGGATGATGCGTGCCAAGGTCGTGTTCGATGCGGACGCCGTCACCTTGAAGACGATCTCGCCAGTTTCGTTGATGGTTCCGGCAAACACCGGGTCCCCAGCTTCCTTGTCGACCGGGATGCTTTCTCCAGTGACGGGTGCCTGGTTGATCGCGCTGTTGCCCTGAACCACGGTGCCATCCAATGGCACACGCTCGCCTGGGCGAATGCGAACAAGGCTGCCCAGTTCGACCTGATCGACAGGCACCACTGTCCACTGTCCATCTGCCTGTTGCACCATGGCCTGCTGCGGGGCCAGATCCAGCAAGCCTTTGATGGCGTTGCGTGCCCGATCGACCGACCGAGCCTCGATCAACTCAGCGATGGCGTAGAGGGCCATCACCATGGCCGCCTCAGGCCATTGACCAATGACGAAGGCACCGGTAACCGCCACCGTCATCAAGGCATTGATGTTGAGCTTGCCTTGGCGCAAAGCCCACAAGCCTTTGCGGTAGGTGCCCAGGCCAGCCAGCGCGATGGCACCGGCTGCGACCGCAAGACCGATCGCCTTGAACAAAGCAGTATCAGGCGCGAAAAAGCCGATGCACTCCGCTGCGATGGCCAGGCCCAAAGCCCAGATTAGCCTAGACCCACCCTCACTTCCACTGTGCTCATCATGGGCATTGTGTTCGCTTGGTGTTTTGGTCTGCGTTGCAAGCAGAGGTTGGGGATCAAACCCCGCTTTGCGAATGGCTTGCAGTGCCTGGCGCAACGCCTGCTCCGTGGCCTGGATGTCCAGCGTCCGAGCGCTCAGTTGAAACCTCAGTGCCCTGATGCCGGGGATGGCATCCACAGCGCGGCGGATTTCCGCTTCCTCTGAGGAACAGTCCATAGAGGCGATGTGGAACATGGTCCACCCAGCGTCCGGGGGTTTGGGCGAGATCGCCGCCGCAGTGGATGCCCCTGCGCATCCGCAACTGTGATTCTCGCAAGCTGAGGGGCTGGTGTTTTCGGGCGATGTGGTTCGGGGCGTGGTCATGACCGTATTTGAAACCCTGAAGTAGGTACAGAGTCAAGCGGTAATATGGCCGTATCTGCTTGCCAACAGGAACCCGCCATGAAAATAGGTGACTTGTCAGCCCAGTCTGGCACCCCTGTGGAAACGATTCGCTTCTACGAGCGCGAGGGCCTGCTTCCAAAGCCTTCACGCACCATCAGCAACTACCGGATCTATGAAGGGCCCCACGTCGAACGTCTAGCCTTTATTCGCCACTGTCGATCACTGGACATGGCCCTGGATGAAATTCGGGCTCTGCTGGCGCTCCAGGCAGCCCCCAACGAGAGTTGTGAGGCCGTGAACAACGTGCTGGATGAGCACATCGAACACGTGGCCCAACGGATTCGAGAGCTGACCGCCTTGAAAAAACAACTGGCGGCACTGCGGGGGCAATGTGCTCAGGCAAAAGATGTCGCGCATTGCGGCATCTTGAGTGGACTTGGCCAGGGGGAGACTCTTGAGCAGCAGACAGCTCGACAACATGTCTCAGCAAGCCACGGCAAACGCCGTTGATCGACACCCGTTGATCATCTGACCAATGTTAATCTCAACCTTGGAAGGACTCAAGACGGTGGTCATCGGAGCCCATATGGCCGAGGTTCGCTCAATGACTCCTGGAAGTCACTGTCTCTGGCAACGCGGGCATCTCTTCGCCACTCCACCAGAGCCAGGATGAAACACCGGACGTCCGCAAGACGCGTTCTTTTTCCGCCCGATCCTTCGGGGGCATGAATGCGCTGATGACATGCAAAGGCAGCGGCAATGGTCCCGCGTCCAAGAGCAACGCATTGGGAAACGCAGCGGCGCTCCTGGCGTCGTAACGCAGCGGTTTGACAAAGCGCCTGCCCTGAGCCACGAGTTCATGCACCAGAGGCAGTTCATGCACACCCTCCACCGGGATCCAGTGCTCGCTGGTCAACATCAAACTGGCCGCATCAATTTCATAGGTGTGCTCACGGCGAGCGCGGATCAGTACCGCCAGCACCAAACGTACCTTGTATCCGCTGTCGGCGTCACGGGCTTCAAACAATGGCGCGAAGACCCGCTCAATGCGCTCCCAGGTCTTGGTGACCACCAGCAGGGGTGCATCGGGCATGTGCTTGATCCAAACACGTCGCCCCAGGGCCGTTACCTCGCTGACCTTGAATTCTCCGATGACCACAGCCAGAGGGCTTTGCCCTTCGTGCGGATGCAAGACCGCCAGCTTGTTACGACGGCGCTGAGCTACCTCGAATTTGCTGGCTTCGCTGAAGGGCTCGGGCACATACAAGCGCTCACTCAGCCCAACGCCCTTGACCATCACGTCCTCGGCCGCATTCATCAGGTATTTGTGCAGGACACCTTGATTGCGCTTGCCCTCCATGGCCGGGCTCCATCGGTTGAAGCCTGCCCGCTCGAACAGGAAGTGCATCAGGGCATGCAGGCTCATGCGCCGCCTGGGTGCTTCCACCTCGTTCACGTCATGCGTTTCACCTCTTACCAAGCTACGCCCCACCATGCGAACCCACGGAAAGTCCACACGCAGTTGAATCTGCCCAGGCACCATCTCCAGAACAGCCTCGCCCACCAATTCGCCCAGACCTGATTGTTGCCACTCTGGCTCGAAGGATGGGCACGATGGGTGATGTCGACACCCGGTTTCCGGCATGCGCTTGACAACGAACTGACGGTGCCGCGCCACGTACATCTCCACACCACCAGGAACACACAGACATCGGGGACGTTCGGGGGTCTCGTACACGTGTGCCAGCAGATCCTGCATGTCTGGCGCGCTTGCATCCACCACCCGCCCTTTGATGGAAAAGCGCTGACTGTCGCCTTCAGCGCTTTGACGGGTGGGCATGGTGTTCACACCAGCTCATCGAGCAGTTGCTCGATGGTCGGCTTGTGGCGAGCCAGCAGTTCGCGCACCGCACTGCGTTCGCTGATGCCCAGGATCAGGCCGACATCGTCCTCATCAGCGCCACGCTCATAGAGGCGTGCCACGACGGTGCGACGCACAGACAGCGCCGTCACGCCTTTCATCTCGGCATAGCGAAACAGCTTGCGATAGGTCTCCAGGATCGGTCGACACAAGAACCGTCGCTGACCAGGCGCACCATAGGGTGTGATCTTGAACCCCTCGCCTGCTGTGGACAGGAACAAGCGGCTATCTGGATCAAGCCCTCTATAAGCGCCGTCCCGTCCCGATCCCAGCCCGAACCTCAGGCGCTCTTCCAGGTAGTTTGAAAGCGATTCGTCCAACCTCGTGCTGGCGAAGTGCAATGGGCGGGCCTTTCCGGTAATGGCCACCTCGGCACGCATCTGGGAGTGGCGCCGAACGCTGCCATCGGAGTTCAGGTAGTCCCTCACTTCGAGGCGGGCGATTTCCAGGGGACGTGCGCCCGTGGCAAACAGGAGATAGAACAGCGACAGATCATGCCAGGCCCGATTGCTGCGCCCCTTGATGCGCTTGCCTGCCTGGATGATCTCATCCATGGAGACGATGCGGCTTGAACGATGTCCGACCGTCTTTCTCGGATCGAAATCCTCCAAGGCCGTCAGGATGGCATCGCGGTGCAGGCGCAAGCGTCTGACGAATGCAGCGCCATCTTCATTCAAGCCATCGATGTCGGCCACTTGGCTCAACTGCACCGCAATGGCTTTGATGCGCCGCTCAACCGCCGTGCGTGACACGCCAAACCGCGCGGCCACGGCCTCATAGGTGTCGCCATCGATGACCTCCTTGAGCATCCTGATCGAATGGGCAACGGTGCCCCCGTCTGGTTCCAGTTCTGGTGCGCATGACATGACCCTCTCCCTGCTCTGTTTACTTGTCCTCACGCTGCCAAAGCGCCTTCATGCTCAACCCTGATCGCAATTTTCACCAGTCGAAATCGCCGGTGAAGGCGGGGGGTTTCGGCATCAGGCAGATCTGCTTTGGCGTGGACAAAAGCCACGTGAAAACACCCAGAAGCAAGCAAGTTCCGTGGCACCGCCCCGCATGGGATGAGGCACACTTCCCATGCATTGGCGTGTGCCAAGTCCCCTGCGCGCTCAATGTCGGGGCAAGGCATGCCAAGCAAGGTGCATGGCAAGGGGGTGGGCTCTGCAAGCGTGAACATTGGCTTCAGCAAGGGGCGTCAGGCACGGCTACTCTGTTCAGCGATCCATTGCCTGATGTCCTCCACCCGCCAGACGGTCACGCGCACCGACAGCTTGACGGGTTCAGGAAAGGTGCGCGTCTGCACGCGCCGCCACAGTGTGGACTTGGAGATGGGAACAAATTGCAGAACCTGTGCCTGTCGGAGAAAGCCAACTTGCGGCAATGATGGCGCCGCAACAGCATGGACAGGTGCCGCGGGCACGACAACGGCACCCCGGTTGGGTTTAGGCATGATCTGGCCTCTTCACGGCGAATGCCGATGGAAGACATGACCTGCTCTGTAGCGGCGGCGCTAGGTCAGGGTTTGCGCATGCCGATAGGGACGCACGACTCCGGCATCACATCGGCGGCGTCCCGGTCGCACGGTGTGGTTGTGAGCAACTCCAAGTACATAGTGCCTCGTCAACGGGATGGCTCAGCGCAACGTGGACAGGCACAGGCAGGCAGGTATCGACTGCGACGGTGGCGCAACATGCGTCCCGATATCACCTTAGCGGACGACATGGGACGCCTCAAGGCAAGAACGGCTTGTGCTCCTCGAAATCGTCCGTGAAGTCGGCCCCTTGCGCGTGGCGCTTGCCAGCATCAACCAGGTCGCGTTGAGTAGCTACTTGACGACAACAGCAGCAACCACAGGCTCCATGGTGTCCGTGGCTGACGAAACACTTGCATCATCGCCGGTCGCTTCCAGCTCCTGAGCAAGCACACCAGATGCTTGAACATTTGCTGCTGGGGCTGGCACAGACTCGGGACCGCCCTCACCCCGTTCACCCATGGCATTCATGCGGCGCCTCAGGCCAGTGGCCAGATTGCGAGCCCCGTTGGCCACGTCGCGCACCTGACGTTTGAGGCTGGCGCGCTGGATGTCCACCGCCTGCGCAGTGATCACTTCATGGATCTCCAGCGTCTGGAGCAGTGGCATCAACTGGTCCAGCTTACCCAGGACCTCCAGGAAGCGACGCCCAAACGACGACAGCACACTGACGTCCACCGACAGGGCCACGGTGTCATACGTCGCCACACTGGTGATGCCATGGGCCTTGAACAAGGCTTCTGCGCCATCGATGGCACTGTTCAAGCTCTCGTTGACCGCGTCAAGCTTCGCCCGAACGCTGGCCTCCACCTTGACGATGTCATCGTGATCCAGACGGGTGCGTGCGATCACCGAGATGAAGTGCATGTTGAGTTGCAAGGTGTTGAACAGGCGAACAAAGAAGCGCTTGCCCTCTGCGCTGGTGAAGCACGTGGGCATCTTCACACTGGCCGCTTCGATGCGCCTGAAATCTGCCTTGCTTTCTTTGGCCAGGATCCGGTCGTTGACCCCGCCTTGGTCCATCTTGACGATCTGGTGAATATCAGACATGTCGCGCTCCCGTGACTGGCGTGCTCGCCACCATCTTGCGAACCGCGTTCGTGCATCACCACCGGGAATCATCGGCAATTGAATGCCCTTTCGGCATCAGCCCCCGTTTTGGCATGGAACCACCTTGACCATCCTCATGGCAAGGCACTACCTTGCAGACATGCAGCAGCTGGCCCTGCATTCAAACAAGGCAAGCCCTGGAGTTCACATCAAACCCTTGACGGTCACCACCGTCCCGATTCCATCGAAGCGACTTTCGTGGTGAGTGCACGACCGCACTGACGCCGCATGCGCGCGCTCACCCAGAAAGCCTTCTTCGATCGGTAGCTGGCAAACCGATCCGAACGGGCTCAATACCCGATCAAGCCAGCCCTGGAGTCTTTTCATCGCCATCGGCAGTGCGTCAAAACACTTTGCCGACTGTTCATCACCCTGTGGGGCATTGCCCCACCCGTGGTGCGCCGTGCCTCCCAATTTCACATGGAGGCCACGATGCTGCACACGAGCACATCCCTGGTTCACCCCCCACCTGCCTTGAATGGCTTCATGGGGGCGACGCAGTCCGTTTTTCCGGATAAATCGCCAGACCCACCTTCGCTGGACGATCCGACCGAACGCATCGACTGGAGCGAGGAGGACATCGTCTTCCTGCACTGGCGCTTGCTGCAGGAGATCAACCAGTTATCTGACCCGGCCACGCCGCTGGAAGAGAAGTTCGACACCCTGCGCTGGGTGTTCACCGAGCGGGACAAGGACCAACAGCCCTTCTCGTTCGTGAACTGCCTGCGTGTCGTGGGATGCAGCCCGCTGTCGCCCATCGCGTACTGCGGCCTCGTGGATGCGCAAGACATCCGCGACCACATCCGCAACAAGCTCAAAGCCTGGCTGTCGGAATCGCTTGAGCGCTATCCCCAATGGGTTCGCGATGCCATCGCCAGCAACCTCCAGTGGGTTGAGGCCCGCTTGGCCAGGAATCCGCAATGGATCAATGAACAGCTCAAGCAGATGTCCGAGCAGGGTGACCTGTTCACCTGATCCCAACAGCCCCAAACAACGCCAAGGCCAGATCGTGCCGATCGGCCCTGGCCCTCACCTCACACATGGAGAGCCCTATGCACAAACAAGCATACGCCCATGGCCACCGCATTCCGATGCTGATGGTCGATGAGCCCCAGGACATCGAGTTCCTGGTCAAGGAAAGTGAAGTCCTGACGGGCCAGGCTGGCCGCATCTTTGTCATCGCCGGTGCCGACTGGCTGACCTACCGCGTGCTGTGGAACCAGGCAGGTTTCAAGGTCGAACGCCTGGACGACAAAGGCCAGGTCTTGCACACGCAGCACCAACTGCCCTGGGAGTTCGTCGAGCACAGCGTGATCGAAGCACTGCAGGCGGGCCAGTTGTTCACCCCATCGGTTCGCCATCGCGGCTGACCGCTGCTCTATCCCCTGGAGGACATGTCATCAACACGGAGTTCATCATGAACAACCCCGAGTACGAAGCTCGCATTGAAGACGTCAAACGCCGGGCCCACGGTCGCTGGACCGAAATCCTGGGCAGCCTGGGCGTTGGCGAACAGATCCTCAAGAAACGGAACCTGCCTTGCCCGCTTTGTGGCGGCACCGACCGGTTTCAGTACACCGACAAATTCGGTGAAGGCAACTACCACTGTCGCGCCTGTGGCGCGGGAGGTGGCTTCAAGCTGCTGCAGGCCGTCACAGGCCTGGATTTCAACACCGCGCTCAAGGAAGTCGAGCGCGTGGTGGGCACCTCGCGCCCTGCCCCGCATGTGGCGTCACCGGAGCCGTCTGCCGAGCGCATGAAGGCTCTGGCCAAGCGACTCTGGGAGGAAGCCACGCCCGTGACACCCGGTGATGAGGTGGACCGCTACCTGTCCGGTCGGCGGCTCGCCTTGGCCCACTACCCCAAGGTGCTGCGCCTGCATCCAGCGCTGGGCTATTACGAGAAGGATCCGACCTCGGGCAAGTCGCGCAAAGTGGCCGAATACGCCGCCATGCTGGCTTGCATCCAGGGTGCCGATGGTCACGCAGTCACGCTGCACCGCACGTATCTGAAGGATGGCCGCAAGGCCAATGTGAGCGAGGCCAAAAAGGTTCTCTCCTCGGGTATCAATGGTGCTTCCGTGCGCTTGTTCGAACCCGAGCACGAACTGGCCATTGCCGAGGGCATCGAGACCGCCATGGCGGTGCACCTGGCCACCGGCAAACCCGTGTGGGCAGGACTCAACGCCGGGAACCTGGAAAAGCTGTGGCTGCCCGACTCGGTGCAGAGCATCTGCATCTATGCCGATAACGATGCCCAAGCGGACTTTGACGGCCAGATGTTTGCCTTTGCCCTGGCTCGGCGGCTGAAGAAGCAGGAGCACCAGAGCGGCCCCCGGCAAGTGCGGGTGCTCTTGCCCAAGACCCCGGGCACCGACTGGGCCGATGTGTGGCTGGCCAAGGCGGAGCACGCCTCCCGAACCACGTAAGTCATGTATCCCCACTGGTAGCTGTCAGACCAGGCCAAGCCACATGGCAAGGCAAATACAGCCCTGGCGTTTTGTATGAGTGATTTGTAAGTTGGGCGCAGCCCTGGCCTGTGGTCAGTTTGCGCCCTGTGTGGATGGGTCAACACCCATCCGTCATCAACCCTGGCGGGGATGTGCATCCCCGCATGTGGGTCATGCCGTCTCCGCCATTTCTTTCCCGAACAGGAGCTTGATATGAGAAGCGGACGTTCCCTGGTGAGCCTGGCCCATGAACTTGAGCGCCAGTTGCAATCAAAGAAGGACCTGGTGGTCCCCTCGTCGCTGCTGCGGCACGACACCGATGACACAGGCGAGACCCGCCTCGTCATTGGCGAAGGCGGGGTCTCCACGCCCTATGGCGTTTTGCCGCTGGCGCGCCGCCAGTTGGCGGACAAACTGAAGATTCCCTATGCGTACTTCGAGCGCATGCGCTCCGAGCAGCCGGTGCTGCTGGACCGCAACGTCAACACCTGGCTGCAAAGCGACGATGACCGCCGCATGATTCGCACGCTGGATGGCAACGTCCGGGCCGTGCTGTCAGACCGCTATCGTCGCCTTGACAACTACGATCTGGCCGAAAGTGTGCTGCCCATCCTGCAGCAGTTGCCTGATGTGCGCTTCGAGTCGGTGGAACTCACCGACACGAGGATGTACATCAAGTGCATCACACCGCAATTGAAGGTCGAAATGGCGCCTGGCGACATCGTCCAGGCTGGCGTGGTCATCTCCAATTCGGAGGTGGGACAAGGCACGCTGTCGGTGCAGCCCTTGCTGTATCGACTGGTGTGCCGCAATGGCCTGATTGCTTCAGACCGCTCCTTGCGCAAAACCCACGTCGGGCGGGCACTCGGATCTGACGAAAGCATCATGGTCTTCAAGGACGACACCTTGCAGGCCGACGACAAGGCCTTCTTCCTGAAGGTTCGCGACGTGGTGCAGGCGGCCGTGTCTGAAGCAACGTTCATGCAGGCAGCGCAGAAGATGCAAAAGACCTTGCAGATTCACCTCGTCGGCAACCCCGTCAAGACGGTGGAAGTGCTGGCTCAGCGCTACACATTGAATGACGCCGAACGCGCCGGGGTGCTGCGACACCTGATCGCCGAAGGTGATCTGTCCGGGTATGGCCTGGTGAATGCCGTCACGCACTTCTCCCAGGAAGTTGAGGACTACGACCGTGCGACGGAGTTCGAAGCCCTGGGCGGGAAGTTGATCGAACTGCCCGTCAAGGAATGGAAGGAACTGGCGCAGGCCGTTTGATCCGATGTGCAAGCAGGCTCATCCCAATGGGCCAGCTTTCGCAGCAGTGACCTCACCACCAGGGCCTTGGCTCTGGTGGTTTTTCTACTTCCCCACCAGGCACCCAGCATGTCGCAGGCTGGCGCAACAAATGCGGCAGGGAGTGTGGGCCTTTGTGGATGGCAAGCGCGGCATCCCCCCGCTCTCGGGCATTGATCCCAATTGACACTCATGAATATGCTGAACTGCCTTGTCACTCCCAACACACGACACCAAAGCCGTCACACCTCGCCACCACACCTGGCCCATCTCGTTTCACATCCGGGCAGACCGACAGGAGAAGACCATGAGCAGCATCCAGTTCACCGATGTGCAGTTGACCAATTTGTATTTGCTTCAGGCCATCAGGCTGGGCATCGCACAAGATCGGGTATCGACATGCTGCAAGTTCGGGCTGGATACGGCACAGGCCGAATACCTTGGTGCCATGAGCCAGGAAGATGTATGGTCATTCATTGCTCACATCGGCCAAAGCACCCTCTTCCCTCCCCGACAGGATCTACTCGCCTTGCTCAAGGCGCCTGCGCCACTTCAGGCTTCACTGGCCGCCGTTCACGCCCCAAGGCCGCAGCAACTCGCGTCCATGGTGCCCGCAAGCACGTCGTGATCGGAGGGCGCCACGATGTCAACACGTGCCGATCGTCAACTCAGCGCCATGCGCCTGGCGCGGGACTGCGCTCAACTGGGCGCCCGGGTGCGCACCATACATCACCTGACCGGGCTCAACCCTCGGGACGTGCAGAGGCTGTTCTTCAATGACCCACAAGCCATCCCAAGAGGTCGTCCGCCCAACTCCTTGGAGTGGTACCACGGCGCCAATCTCATCGCGAGAGCTGAATCGTCCATCTTCATGTCGATCTACCGCCGCCTGCGCAACACTGGATTCGGCGCCGCAGAGACGCTGGTCGGCGCATATCGCGGGTACCAAGCGGTCTGCCAATGTCCGCACCGCATCAGCTTTGACCGGGCGTTTGATCTAGCATCGCACACTGACGGCATCTGGCTGGCCAGCACCCCGGTGTTCGATGTCATCGCTTGCCCGACCTGCGGCAGCGATGTGCTGATGGCCATCGGCACCATGGTCCACGCGGGCGACAACTGTCCGTTCTGCAAACTGATGTAGCGCTACAGTTGCGACCCTCGGCTCCAGGCCTCATTTCCCAAGCACGGGATGGCAACCGTACCAGCGACTGCCTCCTGAACCGATGACCTTGTAATCAACCTATTTTCAGTTGATCCAGCGTCTTGCCAGCGGCCAATGCAGCCTTGATCCACTTGGGCTGAAGTCCACGTCCGCTCCAGGTCTCGCCCGTGTCAGTGTTGCGATACTTTGGAGCGACCTTGCTTCCTGCTGCAGCACTGGAGCGGTTCGCCACACCGACCTTCAAACCCAGATCGGCGACAGTCAAACCATTGGCAGCCAACAGTTGCTTGATATGGTCAATCACACCAGCTCGCTCAGCTTTGCGGGCATACTGCAATTGCCTGTCCAGCTCCAAAGCCTGCTTGTCCAGGGCGGCTTTCTGGGCCAGTAGTTCTTGATACGTAGTCATGATTGCAGTGTTTGGCGATCGCCGAGTTTGGATGCCAACATCCTACATTGCAAGCTCCTTGGCTACCTGACCAAAGTGCCTGGATCTCCGTCGTTGCATTCAGAGTCAAGGCCAAGGCATCAGACGGATCGACGCCCATCGCACTGATCCGAAATTGCTCCTCTTTAGTCAAGTCTCGATGGCGAAAGCCCAGATGAACAGATGACATTTTGAGGTGCGCACGGCAACGCATGGTGACCAAATGAATGGGTCATCTGCAATGGACCACCATGCTTGCCCCGTCTCTGCCACACAGCACTTTTGCATCGTCAGATCCCGGCTTCGAGGCCCTGCCCATTGATGCTCTGCTGTCGCAAAACGATGACCTGATCGCCCGCATCAAGCTCTGCCATGGGTCTGACCGTACCGAGTTCGAACAAACCATCCTGTCACTTATCAGACGATACGCCAACCTAGTACACCTGCTGCCAGCCACATCAGACAACTACTTCTGCACCCCTGGCGGCCTGTTGCGCCTGGGCATGGAAGTCAGCTTCTTCAGCCTGCAGGGCACAGACGCGCACATATTCTCCGGTCGCTCCAACATATCGGCACGCCGCCACTTGGAGCCGCGCTGGCGCCTGGCAACCTTCGTCGCGGGGCTTTGCTGCGAGGCCCACCGGGTGCTCAGTCACATCATCGTGACCAACGCCCCAGGCGATGTGTGGCCAGCCTACCTTCTGTCCCTGAGTGATTGGCTGATGGAGCGACAAGCGGACCGCTACTTCTTGCGCTGGCGCCCACACGCCATCGAGACACGCAGCCTGGGCGTGTTCACGCTGGCCCATGTCGTACCCCCAACGGTCATGCATTACCTGGCTGAAGACAACACAGTCATCGTGCCTCACCTCATGGGCAGCGTCAGCGGCATCTCGCAGCATCGCGATCACAACTTGCTGGACGAGTTGGTCCGGCGCTCCTTGGCGCTGGTGATTGACCGCAACCTGCTGGCCAATGCCGACCGCTACGGTACGCCTCAATACGGTTCGCACCTGGAACGCTACCTGGTTGACGCGCTAAGGCATCTCGCGGTCTCCAACTCGGGGTGGCAAGCCAATCGCGAGAAGTCTCGCGTCTGGCTCGGCCCCGATGGCCTGTTCCTGGCCTGGCCTAGCGCTGCCGAAGACCTCCAAAAGCAACTGGACGCCGCCCAGTTGCCAGGCATTCCCAAAGCGCCGGAGACCATCATGGAAGTGCTCCTGCTAGCCGGCGTCTTCGAACCCACGCCCACAGGAGCCCCAATCTGGCTCATCCAACCACCAGGCGGCAAGGCCAAAATCGACGCAGTCAAGCTGTCGTCGCAGGCGATCCTGTTTGCAGGACATGACCCGTTGCCGCCGCCTCTGGCGGAAAACCTCACGAGTGCGCCAAGCAACAACAGTCCGTCGGCCCAAGCGGGCGAACCGGTTGCACCAAGATCTCGCCCTGATGGCCCGCCAGGCACACAACTCTCGCTCATCCCTGGTAACGCCGAGCAAACTCCACAAGCAGCTTCGAATGTCCGAGAGGCTCAAGCCGAAGCGGCACTTTTGTCGACCGCCCCGCCGACTGCCTTGGTATCGACAAGCGATGCCCACCCAACTCAGCAAGCGACGATTGATCTTCAAGCGCCGCTGCGCCTCAACCCCGTGGTGCGCGACGCATTGACCGTGGTGGTCAACACCTTGAACACAGGCGCTGGACCCGCTCAGTGTTGCACTGTCGCTTTTGGGGTGTTTGTGCCTCTGCACGAATTCGAGCGCCGCGGCATTCAACCGTCTATGGCCCTGCGCGCCCTGTCGGATGTGCACATGCTGGTTCGCGCCCAGGGCAAAGGTCCACCCACCACTTCAAGAGATTTCAATGGCACACCGACCGTGGGTTTGACCATTGATCCGCGCTTCATCAGCGGCGTGGACATGGAAGCATTTGCCTCGCCAGAGGCTCAGGGCGAGTGACATGCCCATCCGCCGCTACGAGATGCCATGGCGCCACGCCTACGAGGCCTACGCAGGCCTTGCCTGGGGCATCGCGCTGACGTTCTTCACAGCCGTCGGCGCCATCGGCCAATTGCCAAGTGTTCTTGCTTTTCCCCTGTCCATCGCTTGCCTTGGCATGAGCGCTCTCAGGGTCTCGCAGGCGCTGCGCATTCTCGTGCTGAGGGCATCTCTGGCTGGTCATGCCATCCAGGTGATAAGCACGCAAACCCAGGCGCGGTGGTGTCAGGATTCAACGGCCGTGTTCCTTGGGTTCGGCTTCGAGTGGCGGCCCGTGCACTCTCAGCGTCTGTATGAACTGGCCAAGATCGACTACCGCGACTTCACGGTATCTCCGCGCCTCCTGAGTCTGCTGGGCTATGACAGCGCACCCCAACCCGATGCCGAGATTGGCTTGCCTTACATACACGGCGTCGAGCCCCATGAGGTGCCGCTGCATCGCCCCTTGCAGAACTTCGAAGGCGGCACGCTGCTGGTCGGCACCACCCAATCCGGCAAAGGTGTGGCCCTGGCCAACCTGATCACCCAAGCCGTCAGGCGCGGCGACGTGGTGATCGTCATCGACCCCAAGAACAGCCGTCGCCTCAAGCGCGTGGTTGAGCGCGCCTGCCAAGACTGGCGTGAGCCCGACACCTTCATGGAGTTTCATCCTGCCTTCCCGGAAGCCGGTGTGCGGCTGGACTTCACCTTCAACTGGCAAAAGCCCACCGAGATTGCATCCCGCATCCAATCGATCATGCCGCCGGACACGGCTGGCGCGTTCTCCGCCTTCGGCTGGGATGCGGTCAACGTGGTCGTGCAAGGTCTGGTTGAACTGGAAGAGCGCCCCAACCTGGCCAAGCTGACCCGCTACATCGAGGGTGGCATCGAACCCGTGCTGGAGGGCTCTCTGCGCCGCTTTTATGAGGAAACCTTGGGGCCAGCCTGGCGTGAGTTGCCAGAAATGAAGAAGCTGATGCAGGAGGCACACCGAGGCCACATGAAGCGCCCCTCAGAAGCTGCCAGCGCCGAGTTGATGACCTTTGTCGCGTACTACGAACACCACATTGCCCAGTCACAACGCAGCAAGGTGATCGATGCCCAGGTGCGCACCTTCAGGCACAACCGCGAGCACTACCAGAAGATCACCGCCAACCTGTTGCCCGTGCTGTCAATGCTGACCTCGGGCGACTTGGGCCGCACGCTGTCGCCCGACCCGTTCGACGCCAACGACACGCGCCCGATCATGAACTTCGAGAAAATCGAGCGCGGCGGACATGTGCTGTACATGTGTCTGGATTCGCTGCCCGACCCCTCGGTGGCATCAGCCATCGGTGCACTGGCACTGGCCGACCTGGCCGCTCGGGCGGGCATGCGCTACAACCTGGGCGGTTACCGGCGCATTGCGCTGTTTGTGGATGAGGTGGCCAACGTCATCAACCAGCCCTTGATCGAGATCCTCAACAAGGGTGCGGAAGGCGGTATCTACACCACCTGCGCGATGCAGACGCTGGCCGACCTGGCCAAACGCCTGGGCAGCGAAGCAGCAGCACGCATGGCGCTGGGTAATCTGAACAACCTGATTGCGCTGCGCTCGAAAGACCGACCCACACAGGATTTCATCGTGGAGACCTTTGGCAAGACGGCCATCCATTCGATGCGCGTTGGGCTGGGGCATGGTGCGGACACCCATCTGGGTGACTTCTCGACCAGCTATTCAAGCCAGCTCTCCGAGAGCTTCGAGGAGATGGTGCCTGCCGATGTCCTGGGCAAACTGCCCAACCTTCAGTACTTTGCCTCGGTGTCTGGCGGGCGCATCATCAAAGGCCGCTTTCCCATCCTGGATCCGGATGCGCAAGGGGACGATCAACCCATCAGGAGGGCGGCATGATCAGGGCGATGGCCGTGGTGTCATTGCTGGCATTGCTGGTTCTGGTGCTCTATGTGCCGTCCGCCCATCCCCCAGAACGGTTCATAGAGCAACTGCGAACGGAATACACCAATGCGGCGGTGTTCTGGGGCAAGGACGCAGGCACCCGCATGCTGTCGCGTGCGATGAACATGCAGGAGTCGGCACGTCAGGCATCACCCGTCCCCTCATCCAAAGACGCGGCCCCCGCGGGTGGCGTCAACGCGGCTGTCGGGCAAGAAATGGCCTCGGTCAACCAACGGCTGTTCAACAACCCCTACTTCCGCTCGATTGACGCACTGCTGCTGCTCGCCAGCTTCCGCCTGGCCATGCTGCTGGAGTGGCTCCCCTGGCTGTCGGCCTTCCCGGTTGCTGCCTTGGTGGATGGCTGCCTTGTACGAGTGGTCAAAGCCAAAGAGTTCCTGCACCACAGCCCGGAGATGTTCGCCTTGTATGCCTGCTTGGCCATCCTCACCAGTTGCGCAACCGTCCTGGCGTTTGTGCTGCCCTTCACCTTGCATCCCCTGGCCGTGCCATGCGTGCCTGTGGTCATCGGCACGTTGATGGGGACGGCGATCAGGGACTTTCACGCAAGAATCTGAACATCAGGCCTGCAAGAACCTTGCTTCAAGTACCACAGCAGCCTGAGCTTCGGCTCGGCGCGGCCGCGGCCGGACGAGACAGATCCTCCAGAATGGAACAATCGAGCGTAGGGCCCCCCGCGCAATCCCTGTCGCATGCGCGCACAAAGGCTCCCAGGCTGCTCTCTAGTGCCTGGAGTTCCAACAGCCTACGCTGCACCTCAGCCAAATGCTTGGCAGCGAGGTCTCGGACTTCAACGCAAGGTCGAGTTGGCTCATCGACAAGACAGACAAGTTCTCGCACCTGATCAATGGAGAAGCCGAAGTCTCGACATCGACGGATGAAAGTCAGACGTGCGATGGTCGCCTCCGAGAAATTTCGTCGACATCCATCCGTCCGATCTGCGTTTGGCAAGAGGCCAATATCCTCGTAGTAGCGGATGGTCGGGACAGAGCAACCCGTCCGTTTGGCAACAACGCAGATTGATAAATTTGGTGCAGCCATCTTTCTATCTTAGATCACGCGCAGACTCCTGCTGCACACCCACAGGGTTTGAGTGGACGCGGCGGCACCTGCGAGCCACAAGCCCAAGCGGCTCGAATCACCCGTGCACTTCTAGTTCAACCACCAAGCCCGTTGCCCAGACTGCCGAGCTTAGGTCAACGGGCCATGCCGATCATCTGAGATTGCAGCCCCCCGAACACATGGAGACCTTAGGACTGACCGATGTGCGCCGACGGCGCCAGGCCATCAGCACACTGCCTAAGGCCAACACCAGCAATACCCCACCAATCAGGACAAGCTCATCAGCACATGCAACCATGGATGCTCCGATTGCAGCAAGGGCGGTAGATCCTGCCGCCAGGGCAGCAGTACCACCAAGCAGGGGGACGGCACAGCAGGCAGCACATTCTGCTCCGACACCGACAGCGGCTTTCCAAGGTCTCATTTCAGTCTTTCCGTAAGTGAGCACGTCGCCCACATCACAACGGTACGACCTCAAGCTACTTGAGATGCAAGAGGTTTGTATGAAAATGCCGACATGGATTTGCTCAAAACCTTCCTGCTGTTTGTCGTCACGGCCATCGCCGAGATCCTTGGGTGCTACCTACCTTACCTTTGGCTTCACCAGGGCCGCTCGGCGTGGCTTTTGTTGCCAGCGGCGGCAAGTTTGGCCCTTTTTGCATGGCTACTGTCGCTGCACCCCAGCGCGGCTGGCCGCGTCTACGCCGCCTATGGCGGGGTCTACATCCTTGTGGCCATCGTGTGGTTAATGCTGGTCGACAAAGTCCAGCCAACAGCGACAGACTGGATCGGGGTAACCGTCAGCCTGTGTGGAATGGCCATCATCATGTACGGCCCGCGGACAGACTGATCGTCCACAGAGAAAGCAGAGCCACATCCGATAGCAGTGATGACATCAGTTAGCTCCTGGCTCTGTACAAAGTGCGGTATCCAACGTCGAGCAACGGTTCATCAAAAACGTCGAACAGATTTGAAGCGATGGCCAGCTTCTTGAGCGTGGCGTGGCCATGTCTGTCCTTCATGTGCGTGACCGCATCAGGCTCCTGTAGCCATGCAATGCGCCCCGCATCCGCGAGATAGGTCCATCCTTCGGCCCGCCGTCTTTGTGCAGCCACATCGCTCAGGACCGCATCCAGACGGCTGTGCTGCAACAGGATCAACTCGAAGTGGCGCAAGCCCTCATCAGATGCGAAGAATGCGCCATGCACTGGCCAACATCAAGCAACGCCTTGGAGAGCGAACGGAGATTTTCGTACATGGGCAACACCCTGCCCCGCTGATCATCGAGATACTTGGCTGCCTCGGCCACCTTCTCCTGTGGGCCAGGCTGGCCCTGCGCTATGTCAGACCATCGACCAGCATGGCGTCAAGACTGTTCTGAACCTGCGTGGCACGAATCATGGTCAACCTTGGTACGACAGCGACGTGGCCATCACGGAAACCACCGGAGTCAGGCTTCTGGATGTGCCCCTGTCCGCCTACAGGGAGAACTGACACTTGAGCAGTCTCCTGATGAAGACATCGCCCACGCCCTTGTTGGTTCACTGTGCATCGGGTTCCGATCGAACAGGCCTGGAATTGAGTCGAGGGGCGCCGATCGCGGTGGCCAATGATGAGCTCTCGGCAAAGTATGGTCACTTTCCAACGCTGGAGTCAGATTCTGCGGCCATGGGCCGCAGCTGGACGAAGTACGCCGATTCTGGACAAACAAAGACGCCTTCGGCACTCTCGCCATAGGCCCAGCAAGTTGCTCGGCGCGGCAAAAGGAGATGACAAAACTGTAACCAATCTGTACGGAGCGTGTCGGGCACGAACTTCTAGAGTCACCTCCAGGACATGCCGCTCAAGCCCATCAATCGATGTGCCGGTTGTCCCGGAACCAACTGGAGCTGATCATGAATCATTGCCTGACCAAAACCGCCTTCGTTCTCAGCCTCGCATTGTCTGCGGCCTTGGCGAGCGCCACGACGGATCGATCGACTACCCGCGACGGCAAGTCCATGTATGGCGCCATGTCCAGCCCATCCCAAGCAGTCAAGGTCGTCGATGTCGAATCCGCCAAGTTCGTCAACGTGGTCTGCGGCGAAACCGTCACTTTCCGCAGCGGCGACAAGAGCTTCAGCTGGAAGTTCGAGGTGCTCAACCATCAGGCCGTGGACCTGATGGCCGTGGCACCGAAGGGCTTCACTAACAAATCGCTGAAGGTCTACATCACCCCCAACCTGCACGAAAGCAATTGACGGAACGGGGCAGCGGCCCATCACAAGGTTGGGCCAGGTCCAGCGGCGTCGGGCAACATCATCCCGATGCGGGTCACGCCTGCGGCTGACTCCGCGAATGCATGGCCGCCATGCATTCGCGCGATGGCCGCCACGATGGACAAGCCAAGCCCATGGTTGCGATCCGCAGGGCTGCGCGCGGGATCGGCTCGGTAGAAGCGGTCGAACAACCTGGGCAGATGCTCCACACCGATGGTCGCCCCCTTGTTGTAGACGGCAATCCTCACCCAGCCGATTTTCTCGCGATCGATCTGGATCAACACCGATGACTCCGGTGAAGCGTAGCGCGTGGCATTGCCCAAGAGATTCGACAGCGCCCGCCGCAACAACGGGCCATCCACCGTGGCGAAAGCATCGCCCGAGATCTTGGCAGTCAGCCCCGCGTCAAGGAGCGCCGCCTCATGAAACTCGATCACCTCTTCCGCCAAGACACTAAGGCAAGGCGTCCATTCGCGCCGCGCAGGCCCACCACGTTCGGCATTGGACAGAAACAGCATGTCGCCGACGATACTGGCAAGACTGCGTAGCTCTTCTAGATTGGATGCCAATGCCTCTCTGAGATCATCGGCACTTCGAGGTTTGCGCAACGCCAACTCACAGCTGCTGATCAACGTCGCCAGCGGCGTGTTCAGTTCGTGTGCCACATCGGCATTGAAGGCCTCCATCTGCTTGTAGGCAACGCCAAGGCGGTCCAGCAAGGCATTGAACTGCTGAATCAAGGGTTGCAGTTCGTAGGCCTGACCCGCGCCGTCCAGGCGTCGTTCCAGGTCCGTGGCCGTGACGAGTCCGGTCTGCTCGACAAGCTTGTGCAGTGGCGCCAGACCCAGGCGAACCAGCATGAACCCTCCGACGGAAACCGCCAGGGCACCCACCAGCGCCGCGACCGCCAGCGTCCACGCCAGGCGGGCGAGCAAGGCGTCATCCATGCGTTTGTCCAGTACCAAGATGGCCCGAGCCATTCCGCCATCTTCAGACCGCACTTTGATGTCGAACGCCCTGCTCTTGATCTCATTTGGACCGGCCCGCCATGAAGATGTCTCAAAAAGCACTTGGCCATCACGCCCCATCAAGCGCAAAGAAAGTTCGTCATGCCCTGCCAGAAAGCTGCCAAGCACTTGACGCACATCAGCCAGGTCCCGCTCACCGTCGCTGCCTGCAAGCAGGTGTTCGACGGTGTTCTGCTTCTGTGACAGCGCTTCATCCTGCCGCTCGGACACCGTCAGCGCGAACAGCACGTACACCACCACGCAAACCAGGCCAAGGCCCAGCATGGTCTGGAGCGCCAACCAGCGTGACAGCCGCCCCCGAAGGCTGGCCGTCGTGACAATGTCGCTCACGGCTCGCGAACCTCCAGCACGTAGCCCATCCCGCGCACCGTGTGCAACAACGGTCTCTCAAAAGGCTGATCCAGCTTGGAGCGCAGGCGACGAATGGCCACCTCCACGACATTGGTCTCGCTGTCGAAGTGCATGTCCCAGACCTGCTCGGCCAATTCGGTACGCGACAGCACTTCGCCCTGGCGTCGCAGCAGCAGGCTCAGCAGGTTGAACTCCTTAGCCGTGAGGTCGAGCCGCTGCCCAGATCGCGTGGCTTTTCGACGAAGCAGATCCGCATCCAGATCGGCCACCTTCAAAACCGTCGGCTCGCCAGCATTTCGCTGCCCGCCCGACCGTCTGAGCAGAACCTGGATGCGCGCAACCAATTCCGAAAACGCGAACGGTTTGACGAGGTAATCGTCCGCTCCGCCTTGAAGGCCTTTGACACGGTCTTCGACCTGTCCGCGGGCCGTCAACATGAGCACCGGCGTCTGTTTGCTTTGCCGCAGAGCAGCGAGCACTGCCAGGCCGTCGATGCCGGGGAGCATGCCATCCAGGACGAGAAGGTCATAGTCGATCTCGATCGCCATGTGCAAGCCGTCAATGCCGCTGTTGGCCACGTCGACCACATAGCCTTCCTCGCAGAGACCCTTGCGAAGGTACTCGGCCATCTTGACGCTGTCTTCGATCACCAGAATTTTCATGCGTTTGATTGTTAAATGGCTGTTACACAAGGAAGATGACGAATTTGTCATCTTTGAGTTGGCCTTCTGTCGCCTGCATCTGCATAGGCTTTCACCTCCATAACCTTCAAGGACTGAAGATGAGAAAAGTGAACAGCCTGATTGCCTGCTCGATCCTGGCCATCAGCGCCAGCGCCTTTGCGGCGGACGGACACGAACACGGGCACGAACATGACCCGCTGCACGGCGGCGTGGTGGTGGAAGCCAACGAAATGGACTTCGAACTGGTGGCCAAGGCCGACCTGATCAGCCTGTACGTGCGCGATCACGGCAAGGCGGTCAAGATGCAAGGTGCCAGCGGCAAACTGACCCTCATCAAGGGCGCCGACAAAAACGAAGTGCAACTCGCGCCAGCAGGTGACAAGCTGGAAGCCAAAGGCACCTTCGATGTGAGCGCGGGCGCCAAGGCGGTGGCTGTCGTGACGCTGCCTGGCAAGAAGCCCGTCTCTGTTCGCTTTGTGCTGAAGTGATGCAAACCCCCGAGGCTGGCCGATGACTCGGCTGCTTCGGGGCGAGCGCAGGTCCTGATGCATCCGCTGCCAGATCATTGCTGATGGGGGCAATTGGGCAGCTTCAATGCCCCCAGTTTGAAGGACCTCGATGCCGTCTGGTAGTAGGCGATCGCCTCATTCAACAGTACCGGATCCACTGCTTTGGGCGTCGTCTCCAGCGTCCGAGGATCGACCCTGTAGCTCTCCACCCGTTGCCGAGGCAGCAACACCGTGAGCGTGTTGCTTCGCAGGTAGCCAAGCGACTGATAGTTGCTGACGAAGACCCTTCTCAACGGCTCCTCTTCTTCGAAGAGACAGCGTCCAAAGAAGTAGTCGGCCCCCTTTTTCTCCAATAGCTCGACGATCGTGGGGGCCAGGTCCAACTGGCTGACCAGCGGTTCGTATACACCTGGCTTCAGCAGATCAGGCGCGAAGAAAATCAAAGGGATTCTGTAGCCATCCAGTGGCAACTTGGTCTTTCCCGCCACTGACGCACCATGGTCGGCGACGATGATGAACAGGGTGTCCTTGAACCAGGGTTGCGTACGCGCCCTGTCGATGAAGTCGCCGATCGCGAAATCGGTGTACTTGACGGCGCCGACTCGCCCACCGGGTGACGGGATGTCGATGCGGCCGGCGGGATAGGTGTAAGGGCGGTGGTTGGACGTTGTCATGATGTGCGCAAAAAAAGGATTGCTTTGCGCCCTTCCCTCATCCAGCGTGCTCAAGGTCTGGCTGAACAGCACCTCGTCCGCCACCCCCCAGACGTTTTCGAAGACGATGGTGCGCTTGTCCATGTCCGTCCTGTCGATCACCTTGTAGCCGTTGCCCCCGAAATAGGCATTCATGTTGTCGAAGTAGCCGTACCCGCCGTAGAAAAAGTAGGGCTTTAAGCCTTGAGAGCCAAGCACTTCTCCCAGCGTGGCGAGGTGCTCGTTCTGAGGTCGGCGGACAATGGCTTGCCCGGGGACGGGGGGCGTTCCCAACGACAACGCTTCCAACCCCCTGACCGTGCGCGTTCCCGTGGCATAGGCGTGCGAGAACAGCAGTCCTTGCTTGGCGATCGCATCGAGCCGGGGCGTCAACCCTCGCGAGTCGCCGTATGCGCCAAGAAATGAAGCCGAGAGGCTTTCCACCGAGATCAGCACCACGTTCCGTGGACGCCGGGTGAAGGGCCATGCGTGGTTTGCGGCGCCCTTCAATGCCTGAGCGGAAAGATCGGACAGCGGTCTGCGCTGCATCCCCATGGTTTGAAGAATGCGGTCCGCCTCGCTTTGCGGCATTGTTCGATAAAAGCGATCGAAATCCAGCTCGTTCCGCCGCATGGCCGCCGCCAGCGTGAACAGACCGTTCCCGGAGATCTCGTCCGCATAGGCGTTGCCTGCCCCTTCCATCTGGTCCACGCTGACCGTGAACCCCGCGATCACGGGCAGAACCACACCCGCTGCCACCAGCTTGGCGCGCTGGATGCGCGTGATCTTGACGTTGTCCATGTTTCGAACGGCGCCCCGCAAGAACCAGACAATGAGACCAGCCACCACTGCGATGGCCGCCAAGACGGTTGGAACAGGATAGGACTGCCGGATGTTGCCGATCACCTCCTGCGTGTAGAGCAGGTAGTCGACCGCGATGAAGTTGAACCGTGTTGAAAATTCCAGCCAGAAGGTGACCTCCGCTCCGATGCCAAACAGCATGACGAAGACAGAAAACCACAGCCACTTGAGCCGAAGCGTTTTATGCCAAAAGCTGGTTCGCCAACGATTGGGCAGCACCGCCTCGTAAAGGCAAACCGGTGCAACCAGGAAGGCCAGCGTTGCCAAATCGAACAGAAGTCCCTTGGCAAGCACATAGGGCCAGAGATCGATGCCGACCTGCCCCGCATCCAGCGTGATCAGCAGGCCGATGCGCAGGCAGGTGAAGGCAGTCAACCAGATGATGGCGACCAGCCAGGGAACGCCCATGGACCTGAAAGCATTCGTGGGAACTGAAAACATCTAAGGTGATCCTGATGTGTGTCGGGCGGGTATCGACCCTATTCCCAACACGTCTGACAAATGAACGAAGACGTGATCGTTTCAAGTTGAATGGCGATGGCTCACGCCACCGATGCCAATTGCTTGCCTCGGTAAGTTGCCTGTAATGCATCTCAGCAAAAGACGCGACGACAATCTCGCCATGCTTTGACCGACCTCACAGGCATATCCGCGAGATCAATATCGAAGTGCGTCCCGTTCCTTGATCAATTTGTCCAACTTGCGCTGGGCCTGCTCCGTCTCCGAAGCCAACGAGCGCTGACGGCGGCCATACTGTGAAGAAAATCTACGGCCTTGCCGATCCCCCTCTACGATCTGGCGCCCGGCCTCCTGATCGGACCGACGGCCCCTGAGCTCTTCGTAGGCACTGGCAATCTGGTTGTCCAGATCCTTCAGCCGAAGAGATCGCGCAGTAGCGTCTTTCAGCAACTGCTCTCGCGTCATCGCAAGCGCGCGTTGCGCCGCCTCGGCCTGCTGCGGATCAGCCGGGTGAGGTTCGACAGATATCGCGTAAGACCGCTTCGCCTTTGCCTCGGGTTCGTCGCCATACACGACCTGCCCATTGGGCATGATCGACTTGTAGAGGATGTGTTCCTCGGCCCAACAGTAAGGGGTCATGCAGAGACATGCCAGCGCGATCAAGCTGCTGGCGAGATGTCCAGGCACGCTTCGCATTGAATTGCTCATCCACAAGCTCCTTCTTCATTTCTCGCCATTGCAAAAGCTCGCGTGTTCAGACGCGCTATGCAGTCGAACCGCCAGATCAGGGAACCGTGCCTTCGCCACCAGTTTTAGTCGGTGACGGAACCGTACGATCCAGCGCGCGCAGAATCCGGCTTTCGTCGATCAGCGCACGCCCTTCCTGCCGCGACAAGCGAACAAGGTCGAATCTCTTCCCATACCTTCCACGCCTGCGTACTTCCAGCACAACGACATCACCTGCTCGCAGTTCCAGGGGAATGGTCGCGTCCACCCCCTCCTGAATGCGAACTTCGTGAAGCCCCGGCGAAACGTCCACGGCAACGACCGAATAGGGGATGAGGCTTTCCAGCGGCTGCCCATTCAACCCCAAAGGCACCAGCCCTTGGATGTCGCCGTCCCGCGCTCGAACGATCACCACCCGCCCCGCATCCGGCCGCAATGCCAGGTTGCGCACCTTGGCCGCGTCGGCGGACTTCGGCGATGGCCCCGGCACGCAAGTTCTCGTCTTGAGCATGGTGAAACATATGGGCTTCAGCCGCTTGGCCTCATCCCTCTCGGCGAGGGCACAGCCTTGCAACACCGCGGCGGACAGCCCCAGCAAGACCATGCCGGGCGCAGAGAACATCGCGCAAGGGAAGGCGCACGCGTTTCCCTCACCGGGCCAAAGCCGGGGCCACCGGCCCCATGCTTTGGTCATGCAATCGCTCCATCCTCGTGTGCGTCAGGAGAGGGCTTGGTTTCGGTGGTCTGGGCGTCCTCTTCATCCTTTCGATGGACGATGCGGTAAAGCACAGGGAGCACCAGCAAAGTCAGCATCGTCGAGGACAGGATGCCTCCGATCACGACGGTCGCCAGCGGCCTTTGAACCTCCGCGCCCGTGCCGGTGGCCAGGGCCATCGGTACGAAGCCCAGCGAAGCCACCAACGCGGTCATCAGGACCGGCCTCAGCCGCGTCAAGGCGCCCTCGTGGATGGCCTCGTCAAGCGACCGCCCTTCGTCACGCAAGTTGCGAATGAAGGAGATCATCACCAGCCCGTTCAGCACGGCCACCCCAGACAGTGCGATGAATCCGATGGCCGCCGAGATCGACAAGGGGATGTCCCGCAGCCACAGGGCCAGGATGCCCCCCGTCAGCGCGAACGGGATCCCGGTGAACACCAGCAAGCCGTCCTTCACGTTGCCGAACATGGCAAAGAGCAGCACGAAAACCAGCAGCAGCGAGACCGGCACGACGATCTGCAGGCGCTGCGTGGCGGACTGCAGGTTCTCGAACTGGCCGCCCCACACGGTCCAATAGCCCGTGGGGATCTTGACCGCTTCCAGCGCCTTCTGGGCATCCCCGACGAAGGTGCCGATGTCACGGCCACGCACGTTGGCGCTGATGACGATGCGGCGCTTGCCGTTCTCGCGGCTGACCTGGTTGGGACCAGGCGCCGAGTCGATGGAAGCCACCTCGGACAGCGGAATGAAGCGCGCGCCCTCGCCGTCTCCGCCCTTCAAGGCGATGGGGAGGCGCCGAACGGCTTCCAGATCCGTGCGGACATCTTCCGGCAGACGCACGACGATGTCGAAACGGCGGTCGCCCTCGAACAGCGTCCCAGCCTCCTTGCCGCCCACGGCCGTGGCCAGCGTGTCCTGGATGTCGCCGATGTTCAGGCCATAGCGCGTCGCCTTCTCGCGGTCGATGTTGATGGTCAGCATGGGCAGGCCCGTGGTCTGTTCCACCTTCACCTCGGACGAGCCCGGGATGCCTTGCAGCACCTTCGCGATCTGGTTGGCCGTGTTGTTGAGGACATCCATGTCATCGCCGAACAGCTTGACCGCGACGTCACTGCGCACCCCGGAGATCAGCTCGTTGAAGCGCAGCTGGATCGGCTGAGAGAACTCGTAGTTCTGCCCCGGCAGTTTGGCGACCTCTTCCTGAACAGCGGCCAGCAGTTCGTCGCGCGTCTTGCGCGGCTCGGGCCATTTGTCCACCGGCTTGAGCATCACGTAACCGTCCGAGATGTTGGGCGGCATCGGGTCGGCCGCGATCTCGGCGGTACCGGTGCGTGCAAACACACGTTCGATCTCAGGGAACTTGGCCTTCAGATGGCTTTCCAGCTTGGTCTGCATGGCCACCGATTGGCTGAGGCTGGTGCCGGGAATCCGCAGCGCCTGCACCGCGAAATCGCCTTCGTTCAAGCTTGGCACGAACTCGCTGCCCATGCGGGAAGCCACCACGCCACAGACCAGGACGAGCACCGCTGCCGCCGTCAGCACGACAGGCTTGGCCCCCATCACCGTGTTCAGCATGGGCTCATACCAGCGCTTGGCGGTGCGGATCACCACGTTTTCGGTCTCCGACACCTTCTTGCCGATGAACAGCGCCACGGCAGCGGGGATGAAGGTGATGGACAGGATCATGGCACCCAACAACGCCGTCACCACGGTGAACGCCATCGGATGGAACATCTTGCCTTCCACACCGGCCAGGGCGAAGATGGGCAGGTAGACGATCATGATGATCAGCTGCCCGAACAGCAGCGGACGACGGGCCTCCTGCGAAGCCGCGAAGACTTCATGGAAACGCTCGCGCAAGGTCAACTCTCGCCCGTGATGCGCCTGCGCATGCGCCAGGCGGCGCACGCAGTTCTCCACGATCACCACCGCGCCATCGACGATGATCCCGAAGTCCAGCGCGCCCAGGCTCATCAGGTTGGCGCTGACCTTCTGACTGACCATACCGCTGAAGGTGAAGAGCATGGAAAGCGGGATCACCATGGCGGTGATCACCGCGGCACGCATGTTGCCCAGGAACAGGAAGAGGATGGCGATCACCAGGATGGCGCCTTCCATCAGGTTCTTCTTCACCGTGGCGATCGCCTTGTCCACCAGGACGGTCCGGTCGTAGACGGTCACGGCATGAACACCAGCTGGCAGGGACTTGTTGATCTCCGCCATCTTGATGTCAACTGCTTGCGAGACCTTGCGGCTGTTCTCGCCAATGAGCATGAACACGGTGCCCAGGACGACCTCTCGGCCGTTGTCGGTGGCGGCGCCCGTGCGCAACTCCTTGCCCTGCCCCACTTCTGCGATGTCGCGGATGCGGATGGGCACATCCGTCGTCTGCTTGACGATGATGCTGCCCAGGTCCTGGGTGCCACGCACCTGACCAGGTGCACGGATCAGGTACTGCTCGCCTTCGCGTTCGATGTAGCCGGCGCCAACGTTGCCGTTGTTGCGCTCCAGGGCATTGACCACGTCACCCAACGTCAGGCCATGCGCCATGAGCTTCTCAGGGCTGGGCGCGACCTGGTATTCCTTGGCATAGCCGCCGATGGAATTGATCTCGGTCACGCCCGTCACATTGCGCAGTTGAGGCTTGATGATCCAATCCTGGATTTCGCGCAGGTCAGTCGGCGTGTAGGGCGTGCCATCCGGCTTCTTGGCGCCGTCCTTGGCTTCGACAGTCCACATGTAGATCTCGCCCAGGCCTGTGGAAATGGGGCCCATGGCCGGCGTGACGCCTTCCGGCAGCCGCGCCTTGGCCTCCTGGATCCGCTCGTTCACCAACTGGCGCGCGAAATACAGGTCGGTGCCGTCCTTGAAGATCACGGTGATCTGGGACAGGCCGTAGCGCGACAGGGAGCGAGTCTGCTCCAGGCCGGGCAGGCCAGCCATCACGGTCTCCAGCGGGTAGGTCACGCGCTGCTCGGTTTCCAGCGGCGAATAGCCGGGTGTCTGGGTGTTGATCTGGACCTGGACGTTGGTGATGTCCGGCACGGCATCGATGGGCAGCTTCTGATAGCTGAAGACGCCCAGGGCGGCCATGCCGAAGACGGCCAGCAGCACAAGCCAGCGCTGCTCAATGGCAAATCGGATGATGCGTTCAAACATGATGAGTTGACCTCGTGCTCAATGCTCGTGCTCGGCCGAAGCCTTGCCGATTTCAGCTTTGATGACGAAGCTGTTCGTCGCCGCATAGCGGGTACCGGCGCTCAAGCCCTTGACGACTTCCGTGCGCTTGCCATCGGTGTGACCGACCTCCACAGGCTTGGCCTGGAATCCGCCCGGGACTTCGACGAACACGACTTGGCGGCCTTCCATGGTCTGCACCGCGCCAGCCGTCACGGTCACGGGTGCTTCCGTCTCGCCGGAAGTCACGGCGACATTGACGAACAGGCCGGGACGCCACGACAGGTCTGGATTGGTCAGCACCACTCGGGCGGTTGCTGTGCGCGTCTGCTCGCCAATCAGCGATCCAACGTAGGTCACGGTGCCCTTGGCCGTGGCTTCGAACGAACTGGATCGCACGGTAACCTTCTCGCCCACCTTCACGAGGTTCAGGTCCTTGGCGGGCACGTTGATTGTGGCCCACACGGTGGACAGGTCGGACAGGGTGAACACATTGGCGTCTTCCTTGACCGACTCGCCCAGAGCGATGTGCTTCTCGACCACGACCGCATCAAACGGTGCGCGCAGCTCGTAGCGATTCAATGCCCCAGCCGAAGGCGAGGCACCCAACGCCTTGAGCTTCTGGTTGGCGTTGTTGACCGCAATCTCGGCTTCGCGCAGGGCCTGGGTGGCCTGCAGAAGATCCATCTGCGGCGAGATCTTGTCTTCGAAGAGCTTCTTCTCTCGGTCGTAGGTGGTTTGCGCCAAGGTCAGGCGCTTCTGGGCCGCCTGCAACTCGCTGCGCTGTTCGGACAGCAACACGCTGGAAATGACCGCGAGGACCTGGCCCTTCTTGACCTGCTGCCCCAGGTTGGCCGACACCGATTCGACAACGCCACCGACACGGGGCACAACGTGTGCCGTGCGATCCTCGTTGAACTTGATTTCGCCGGACAGCTGCACCGTCGAAAGGATCTTGCCAGGTTGGGCCGCTTGGACTTCAACGCCCGCTGCTGCGATCTGCTGAGCATTCAGAGAGACAGGCTCTTCCTCGCCTTCCTCGTGCTTGCCAGCGTTGGCGGCGGCAGCGCCCTTTTCAGAAGCGGTTTCGCCTTCATGCTTGTCATGCGCCCCATGCTCCTCGGCCTTCTCATGATGTTCCTTGTCATCGTGTCCCTTGGCTTCGTCGTGGCCGGACTCGGACTTCTTCTCGCCGTGGTGCTCGGCGTCATCGTGTCCCTTGGCCTCGCCGTGACCGTGGCCATGGCTCTCCTCGGCCGCTTCGCCGGCAGGCGCGCTGGCAGACCGCGTCAGCACAAATGCGCTGGCGCCCAACCCCGCCAAAACGATGGCGATGATGGCAACGAGTTGCTTTTGGCTGATGCGCCCAGCCTGGCGTTGTGATTGGGAGCGTGTCATGCGATGCTTTCTCATGGCTTGGACGTCGTCTGTTCTTCGCCGCTGGTCCCCAGCAGGCGATCGATGTTGGCGTTGGTGCGGTACAGCTCATTGAGCGCACGCAGGTACTGGGCGCGGGCCTGGAGCAAGGTCCGTTGGGCATCCAGGGCGTCGAGGAAGCTGAACTTGCCCAGCTCGAAGCCGGTCGTGGCGGCCTGCCACGCGCTCTCGGCGCCCGGCAGTACCTCGCTGCGCAGGACGTCCACCTCAGCCTGGGCGAAGCGCTGACGCTCCGTCAATTGCACCCACTCGGTCTCGACGCGGATCCGCGTTGCCTGGAAGTCCGCTTCGGCCTTATCGTGCAGGCGCAAGGCCTGAAGCAGGTTCCCCCGGTTGGTATCGAGCACAGGGATGGGAATGGCCAGGCCGATCACAGCCTGATTGCGTCCGACCTGCTGATCCCGCTTGGCACCCAAGGTCAGGGTCACGTCCGGAACACGGCGCGCCTCCTCAAGCTCGACCATGGCTTGCCGCTTGTCGACCTCCAGGCGTGCCTGCCGCAGCACCGGCACATCTGACAACTGAGAAGCCTCCAGATTGCGAGAGGCTGGCTGGACACCCGATTGCCAAACCAGTGTCTGAGCACGAACGGCAGATGCTGGGCCCAGCAGAGCTGCCAGCCCTTGGCGAGCGGATCGGAGTTCGCTCTGCGCTTGAAGCAGTTCCAGTCGGACACCAGCGTGAGCAACCTTCGCCCTGGTCTCGTCCATTGCAGAGACCTTGCCGGCCTGGACTCGCTTGGAGACCGCATCCGTGCCTCGCATGGACAAGTCGACGGAGGCCTGCGCCAGCTTCACCCGTTCCTGAGCGATGGCGGCAGCAAAGAATGCATCGGCCACATCCGCTCTGATCTGCGCGCGACGCCCTTCGATGTCCACGGCGGTTTGAGCCCGCGCGGCCTCGGCGACCGAGATCCGCGCTGACCGTTTACCGCCCAGCTCGATGGGCAGGCTCAACTGCACCGTGGTCGTCCGGCTGTCTCGCCGCGTATCTTCCAGCAGTGCCTGGACTTCAGGATTGGGACGTGCACCCGCTTGAATGACGGCCCCTTCGCTGGCTGCCAGTTCCTGCTGGTTGGCCACGATTTGAGGACTGAACTGAAGCGCCAGCCTGATGGCCTCGCTCAGCGTCAAGGGCTGCGCCACGGGCACCGCCTTGTGCACGGCTTGCCCATCCGAATTGGACGGGCTAACTTGAGCAAAGGTGGCGGAAGAAAAAAGTGTGGCCGTGACCAACGCGAACGTCGTCATCGGCACCATGTGCCTGTACATCGAATTCTCCGGGTTGTGGGAACAACAACAAGAAGGAATCCGGCGAGAGAGGCCGTGGCCTCGCTATCTGAAGACAGGAAAAAAGCTTGCGCAGCAGCCGTCTCGCCGAATCAAACGGCGAGACGTATGTCGGGACGCTCGGGTCCCGCTGGAATGTTGGAGGCGTAGCCCTCGATCGAGTGGCCAAACCATTCCCTGCTGGACGCCACCTGAGGGGTGTGCGTCTCACTGACCGGCGAGGCAGCGCTCATGTGGCAGACAGTGCAGTCGTTGTCGGCACTGGCCTTCTTGTCGCTACCGCTCTTGTCCTTTGCGGCTTTATCGCCAGGGCGCTCCCCACGTTGCGGATCAAGATGGTTGTGCTCGTGGTGCCCGAAATGGCGCTGCGCGGCAGGGTTGCTTTCATGCTGACAATAGCTGGCCACCGCAGCCCAGGACATCTGGAGCGGAAACCAAATCAGCAGGAACAAGCAAAGCAATCGACGCATGGCGCGGCAAGTATAGGTTGAAAAAAATGCCTTGTGGATCAGAAATGAGTTGCGCCTGACAAATACACGTGAAGGAAGTTGCCTGGCATGTCCGTCGATAGAAGATCCAATCTCTTTGAATCCATTTGAATCCCTGTAGCGGCTACAGAGTCAATACCCTTCGCGAAGATTGTTGTGAATTTTTCCACAGGGCAATGAATCAAGCCTGTCTAGGTTGCTCGGTCTCGCTCTGAGCCACATGCCCGTCCACATTGCTGGCCTCCACACTGTGGGCATGCCGATCCGGCGCCGCTTTGGGATTGTCGACTTGGGGTTCTACGCCCTCGTCTTTGACAGCGTAGTTGCGCTGCGGCTCGCGATCTTTTTGAGGCTTCGCAACAGTCCTGGCATGTTTGGAAGTGGCACCCATGATGGCTCCTTTGCAATGACAACGAGTGTCATCGGCAAGGCATATGCCGATCTGGTTCGAATTGAATCCAATGTCATGCCAGACGCCAGAAGGCTGAAGCCACTATAGATTTTCCGGCTCCCAGCATTTCAAGGCGGCGTCTTGAAAATTACATTTTTGTCATGTTTGGTTTAGGCCGGTATTCATCGGCACAATTCGCAAGCATGACAAGTGTGCAGGCGAAGATATTGGTCGTCGAAAACAACCTCAAGACTGGCGACCACTACCGCCTCGGTTTGAGCGAGGCCGGATTCGCCGTCGACCTTGCCAAAAGCGGCATTGAGGCGTTGAAACTGGCATCGCTGCAAATGTTCGATCTCTTGATCATCGACACCGCCCTGAAAGGCATGACGGGCTGTGAACTGCTGCAGGCGCTCCGGCGTCAGGATTCGTTGATTCCAGTTCTTTTCTTGAATGGACGCGACCATCATGAATGTCGCGTCAACACGCTCCAGCGTGGCGTTGAAGACTTTCTCAAAAAAGCCGTTCTCCTTCTCGGAACTCCTGTGCAGCGTCAGGACCATCCTGCGTGGACGCACGGTCGACGCCAGCAGCCTCCCTTCGATCTGCATCGGTGATCTGGAGTTGGACCTGTTGCGCCGCCGCGTGCACCGTGCAGGGACCCACATCGATCTGACGCCCAAGGAATTCGGCCTGCTGGAACTTCTGATGCGTCGCCAAGGGGAAGTCCTTCCGCGATCACTGATCGCCTCCCAGGTATGGGACATGCCCTTCGGGAGCGACACCAACGTCATCGATGTGGCCGTGCGTCGCCTGCGACTCAAGATCGATGAAGGGCAAGAGACGAAGATGATTTTCACGGTGCGAGGCATGGGCTACATGCTCGAAGCGCCCGAACAGTGACCGCATTCGAGGAACAAGAGCTTGATGTCGACCACAGGCAATTTCTACGAGGACAAGGCGGAGGAGTATTTTTCCCTCACCTTCGATGCCGACACGTCCGCACCCAGGGAACGCTTCCTGGCGAAGCTGCCTCGACGAGCACGTATCCTGGATGCGGGTTGCGGTTCAGGCAGGGATCTTCGCGCCTTCAAGCGTGCAGGCCATGTCGCTCTTGGAATCGACTCCTCAGTCGCCATGGCCAGCCTCGCTTATGCCTACTCTGGCGTCGAATGCATGGTGCTTCGTCTCGAAGACATTGCCTTTGAGCGCAGCTTCGATGGCATCTGGGCTTGCGCTTCCCTGCTCCACCTGCCAAGGGCGCAACTCGTTCCAGTACTGATGCGCCTGCACCAAGCACTCGTGTTTGGCGGAACGTTGTTCCTTGCTCTTCAAGAGGGACAAGGAGAACGCTGCATCGAGGATGGGCGACACTATGTGTACTACCGTCTCTCGGAGGTTCTAAACGCCCTAGGTCAGGCTGGTTTCGAAGCAAGCGAATCATGGCTGACAACCAGCTCCCCTCTTCTCTATGGCACGCCACATTGGATCAACGTCCTTGCCATCGCCAGTTGATATGAACCGTGCATAAGCCAAGGCTAATGCAACTTCAAGGTTTGATGCGCTGAATTGACACCGTCTGATCAAAGAAAGGAATCTTCATGCAATGCCCCGCTTGCAAAACCGTTCAACTTGCGATGAGCCATCGCGAGAACGTCGAAATCGATTACTGCCCGCAATGCAGGGGCGTATGGCTGGACCGAGGAGAGTTGGACAAAATCATTGAACAGAGCCAGCGCGACCCCGTGTCGACGCAGGCCCACATGGATCCCGGCATTTCGACAGGACGTGGTGAACACCATGGTCGGCGTGAACATGGCGGCGGCCATCAAAAGTCTGGTCATGGCTCCAGCCATGGAGGCAGTTTTCTGAGGAGACTGTTCGATTGATGTGCTGGCATTGCCGGAGCGATTTTGGTGACGGGAATAGTGGGCATCTGCATGCTCATGTCTCGTCATCCATCCTTGGCACACCCATTTGATGGTGATACATTTTTGCGATGCGCCGCCTGATTGCCATTTTCTTGTTGTTGATTGTGCCGCTGCAGCTTGGATATGCTGCGGCCGCGGCCTATTGCCAGCACGAGACTGGCAGTGCGGCCGGGCATTTCGGGCACCATGCGCATGAACACAGGGCGCAGGTAGGAGCCGATCAAGACAATGGCAAAGGCAAGTTGTCATTGCAGCTTGACCAGGATTGCGGCCTCTGCCATCTCCAGATGCCCCAGCTGCTGCCCCAGCACACCACGGTGACACCGACCTCCGTCGAGACTTCCCTCTACCGTGCACCGGTGATTGCGTATTCCTCGGCCGATCGCCGCCGTCTCGAACGCCCCAATTGGACATCCTCGCTGTAAATCGGCGAGCAGTTCGTCCATTCCTGGCTTCCATACGCTTCGAATGAATCCGTCATGAACTGACGGCTTCTGCTCGTCGAATTCCTCCCATCACGCTTGGAGAATTCGATGCGAAGTTCATTGGCCGTGCCCATGTTTTGCCATGGCAGACGCGGTAGTGCCCACCTGCCCTTGATTGCATCCATCCAGACAACGCCCGTAGCCACCGGAGCGCAGCGGCCAGTCCTGCGCGCGCAAGGGGCCCTTACATGACCACGCCCTTCACCCACAAGGAGTTGGGCCTGGTGTGGTTGGCTTTGGGACTGTGTGGGGTGCTTGCACTGCTTCTGTTTGCCTGGTGGCTGGCGCATCACCCTCCCAAGGTGACACCAACCTCACAGCCCAAGTACACCGATGCTCTCCGGCATCGACTGAACGGCAAACGATTTTCGGAACGGCAAGCGCCACCGAATTCGACCGGCACGGCATCGGGTACTCATGGTCAGCCGCCCGCTGGAAAACAAGACGGCAAAGCCAAAGGAAGAAGGCCATGAGCATACGTTCCACCCGTTTGTGGATGGCATGCCCCTCACTCCCTGAGCAAATGCCATGAGGTACACGACGCTCCGATCCTTCGGCTCCTTGCTGTGCATCCGGGTCGTGGCTGCGCGTCTCGCTGCCAATGATGAAGCTCCGTTTACGGCCCATTCATGGCGCGCGCCGGAGGTGGCAGCCCAGGTTCAGCCTTCAGGATCCAGCACCACATCAGATGAACTGATGCGCGCGGTGGTCTCCTGGCTGGTCTGCGAGTTGATGCTCCAACGCTCAGCCCTGCACTTCCGATTGTGCGGTCAAGCCATGACCGCCGGCCTGCACATCGCGCGTGCCACTTTGAGCTGGGATGGTCCGCACGGCAGGCGCAGCGCGGCGGTAAGCCCCCACAGCGGTTTGCTCGGCCCTCAAGGCATTTTCGAGCTACCTCCAGAAACCAGGATCACCGCCGTGTTGCACCTCCAGGGCCGCCGTCCAGTGACTGTCAGGTTCGTGCTACCGCCAAACCGACCTCCTTGTGCCTGCTGAGCATCAATCTTCGATCCGGCATCCGATTCAACACCAGAGACCGCATCATGATCAAACCCATCTCCATGAATCTGCCACTGCCCTCCACGCCGGCGGTGCCATCGCCCCGCTTGACGCCTCCAGTGGTTCCACCGACGAATCCTTCTGGGGAACAGGAGGAGGACGGTTTCAAAGAGCACGCGATCCTGCTGCGTTCCAAGAGGCAGGAAATACTGGCTTCCAACATCGCGAACGTCGATACCCCTCACTACCAGGCCAAAGACCTCGATTTCCGGACCAGCCTGCGGAACGCCGTGAACAACCAGCGCTCAGAGGGCACCGATCCCAGTGACCTTCGAAAGACGGCCGCGGGACACTTGTCGCAGTTGCCGCAACCATCAGGAAGCATATTCAACAGCACGGTGGCGCTTGTCTACCGCGTTCCGCTCCAGACCAGCCTGGACAGCAATACCGTGGACATGGACGTCGAACGTGGGCAAATCGCCGACAACGCCATCCGCTATCAGTTGGCCTTGCAGGCCTATGAGGATGAGTACAAGGAATTCCGGCAAGCTTCGATGACGGGAGGGACACGCTGATAGCGCTTGACTCTGTGCCCACTACAGGGTTTCTAATGCAGGTACGCGCTGACATGGCTTGTTGACTGCCTGTCCGCTTGGCCTTTCAGCACCATTGTTCGCCTTTCCCTATACTGCCCAACCATGCGCCGCTGGCTGATCTTGTTCCTGGTGTTTGTCCTTCCGCTCCAACTCAGTTGGGCGGCGGCTGGCATCGCCTGTGCGCATGAGACCGGCCCTGCCGCCGACCACTTCGGGCATCACGTGCATCAGCACCAGGACAGTGGCAAATCGGTGGAGCACGGAAAGTCAGTTGCCGACAAAGGCCAGGCCGATACAGATTGCCCATACTGCCATGTGAGCGTTCCAACGCCCGTCGTGGAGTTCCATTTCTTTGATGCTCCGCTGACCAGCTCGACCGCCTTGCCCGAACCGCTGTCCTGGCGGGCATGGGTATTCGAAGAGGCGCCCGAGAAGCCCAACTGGCGTATGCCCAGTTGATCCAGCTGAGCGCTCTTCCCCGCTGAAACCAACAGCCTCAAGCTTCCCGCGCCGCTGGATCCACCAGTTCTGACTTTGTTCAACTGGAGGACTCGATGCGCCATGTGCCATCACCCACTGATTGCCCTGCCTTGTCGGCCACCCTCCGGGACTGCTCGGAGGACTACTGCCGCGCTCGAAACGCTTCTCATGCGCCGCAGGCAATCCTGGTCCTCCGTAGATCCCTCTATCTGGAGTACCTCTCATGATCAAGTCACTGACTTGGGTATCACTGCTTCTGGCCCTGCTGGCGTCTGGATGCGCCAGCATGGACACCGACACTTACGGCCGCAAGGAAGGCTGGCGCAGGGCCCGTGTGGTCGAAGTGGGCGGCATTGAATCGCCCATGAAGACCCTGCAGACGGACTGCCGTTCGGAACTGGGTCCTAACCCGCCCTACACCCGGTTTGCCGTTGTTTCCTACAACGTGCGCGGTAGTCCAAGGAACAAGGCCCGGCGAATCTCGGCCATTCCCAATGATTTGGACCTCCAGGCCGACGACCTCGTCTTCGTCAACATTCAAAACTGCTTTGCGCCGTTGCGCAAGCGGGATGCGTTGGGTAACACCCCATGAGATGCCGGCCATGGATCCAACTCATCCCTGGGAGCGTCCTGATCAAGGCCGCTTCCCCAGGATACGGCTCGTTCATCGCTTATGCCCAAGGGCGCGTCTCTGATTCCGCTTCCATCAAAAAAGAAAGGTCGCGAAAATGACCCAGCCTCAAAAGCTTCGATTGGAAATCCCACTGTTGCTGCCCAGTCTCCCGGACATCAGGGATCGCTGCGTCAAGCTCCTGATCCAGACACTTGAATCGCGTGAAGGCATCGCCGCTGCTCACGTCGCTGATGCGGCCACCGGGGGCACTCCTGAGCTGTGCATCCACTACGACCCAGATGTCATCTCCCTGGGCAAAGTGCGTGACATCGCACGTGGGGCTGGCGCCAAGTTAACTGATCGTTTTGGCCACATGCTTTTGCGAGCGGGAACGAAACATCCCCGCGCAGCCCGAACTTTGACGGCAAAGCTCAAGGTCCTGAAAGGCGTCGTCGAAGCCGAAGTCAATGCCTCGGGTTCCGTCCGCATCGAGTTCGATCGGGAACAGGTCGAAGAGAAGGATTTGCGCACGATGCTCAGCGGCTTCGGCATCGAAGACCGCGCCTCTCTCTCGCCTGGTTCATCAACGTCCATCAAGGATGATGGACATGACCATCAGTCCCATTCCCATCCCGAAAAGCTCGCATCGGTGTCCGACCACACAGATCATGCGCACGAGCATGGTGACGGCCATGATCATTCGCATGGTGACGAGAAACACGGCAAGCATGCATCAGGTGCTCATGAAGGCCATGACCATTCCGGTGGACTCTTCGGTGAAAAAACAGAACTGATCTTTGCCGCGATCGCGGGAGCCTTGCTGCTGGTCGGATGGGTGCTGGAATCACAGAAGCTGGCCACGGAAACCGTGAGCATGGCCTTCTTTGTGATGGCCTATCTGTTTGGCGGCTACTTCACCTTGCTGGAAGCCATCGACAACATCAAGGCCAAGCGCTTTGAGATTGACATGCTGATGTTGGTGGCCGCCGCTGGCGCAGCCGCACTCGGGCAATGGTTCGAGGGTGCCTTGCTGCTGTTCCTGTTCAGTATGGGGCACTCGCTTGAGCATTACGCCATGGGCAGGGCCCGCAAGGCGATCGAGGCGCTGGCCAAACTCGCCCCTGAAGTGGCATTGCGTCGGCGCGACGGCAAGAAAGAAGAAATCGCCGTGGCCCAACTGCAAGTGGGCGACACCGTCGTCGTGCGACCGAACGAACGGTTGCCCGCGGATGGCTTCGTGGTCTTGGGCGAAAGCAGCGTCAATCAGGCTCCCGTGACAGGCGAAAGCGTTCCGGTGGACAAGCGGCCTGTCCAAGACGCGCAGGCCGCGTTGCAAGGCTTCGACAAGTTGCCGCCGCAGCACCGCGTCTTCGCAGGGACCATCAATGGCTCGGGCGCGCTTGAAGTGGTCGTTGCGCGGCAGGCCAGCGAATCGACCATGGCACGCGTCGTCAAACTGGTCACGGAGGCTGAAACCCAACGCTCCCCTACTCAGAACTTCACTGAAAAATTCGAACGCGTCTTCGTGCCCCTCATCCTGGCGCTCGTGGGTTTGCTGCTGTTCGCATGGGTTGTCGTTGACGAGCCCTTCTCCGCGAGTTTCTACCGAGCCATGGCGGTGTTGGTTGCTGCCAGTCCCTGCGCGCTGGCCATTTCGGTTCCCAGCGCTGTACTCAGCGGCGTGGCCCGCGCGGGTCGAGGTGGGGTCCTGGTCAAAGGCGGTGGCCCGCTGGAGAACTTGGGCACGCTCACGGCCATCGCCTTCGACAAGACCGGCACGCTGACCGAAGGCAAGCCTCGCCTGACGGATGTCGTGGCCGCTCAAGGCGTCGACGAGAAGGAATTGCTGTCCATCGCTTTGGCCGTGGAAGAGCACAGCGATCACCCGCTGGCCTCCGCCGTGGTGGAAGGCGCCAAGCAGCGGTTGGGTGATGGCCATGCCGCACCCCAGGTCCAAGGCCTGGAAAGCATCACTGGCCGAGGTGTGAAGGCACGAATCGGTGGCGACGAGGTGTACATCGGCAAGCCGGTTCTGTTCGAAGAACTCAAAGGCGAAGCCGTACCGGCTGACTTGAAGACGGCCAATGAACGCTTGGTGGCCGACGGCAGGACCACCATGATCGTGCGACTGGGCGGGCGCTACCTCGGTGCGCTGGGCATGATGGACACGCCTCGGCCAGTTGCTGCTGAAGTGATGAAGTCCCTGCAGAAACTGGGGATCGAGCGTCTGGTGATGATCTCCGGAGACAACCAGAAGGTTGCCGAATCCGTTGCCAAGAGCGTGGGTCTGACGGAAGCGCGGGGCGACCTGATGCCGGAAGACAAGGTCAAGACGATCATGGACCTCCGGTCGAGCGCTGGTAAGGTCGCGATGGTGGGCGACGGCGTCAACGATGCGCCTGCCATGGCCAATGCCACGGTGGGCATCGCCATGGGCGCCGCTGGCTCGGATGTGGCTTTGGAAACAGCCGACGTGGCGCTCATGGCCGATGACCTGACCCAGTTGCCCTTTGCCGTCGGCCTGTCACGCCAGACGAGTCGCATCATCCGCCAGAACCTTTGGGTGAGTTTGGGCGTGGTGGCTGTGCTGATTCCGTCCACGATCCTGGGTTTGAAGATGGGCACGGCCGTGCTTTTCCACGAAGGCTCCACCCTCCTGGTTGTCATCAATGCGCTGCGCCTGCTGGCATTCAATCAGCCGGAATCGCTGACACCCGTCCCGTCCGACACCCCGAAGGCTTAAGCCACTGGCTTTCATCAAACAGAGAGGCGTCCAATGAAAATCGGCGATCTTGCCAACCTCACCGGCACCCAGGTGGAGACCATCCGCTACTACGAAAGGGAAGGACTCCTGCCCGAGCCCGCGCGCACGGCCACGAACTATCGCATCTACGATGTTGAGCACGTTGAGCGACTGGCCTTCATACGGCGCTGCCGCTCCCTGGACATGGGCCTCGACGAAGTTCGTGTCTTGCTTGGACTGAAGGACAAGCCCTCCCAGAGTTGCGAAGATGCCAACCGGGTGCTCGATGAGCACCTTGGCCATGTCACCCAGCGAATTGATGAGCTGATGGCCCTTAAGGCACAGTTGGAGAGCTTGCGTTCCCAGTGCGGTGAGGCCAAGGAATCAGCCGACTGCGGCATCCTCAAAGAACTGAGCAACGGGAATCAACAGCCCTCGCAAACCGGCCACCAGCACATCGATTCGGTACATGGCCTTGGTAGATAGCCCCTCTCCCACGCCTCCCGCAGAAACTATAGGGTGGCGCAGAAGCGTGGTGCTTTGCATTTGGCAGCCAGTTCACGCTGAAATGCGCTCGGGCTCTTGGCTGTCCATGCATTTGTTGGCGTCGCCGCCATTCAGAGGCTTTTCTCGTTGCTGCATGGCTGGTCCAATCTCGTAGAACCGGATCTCGCCACCACCCTTGAGGTGTCGGTCAGAAGAATCAATCATTTGCAGTGTATGAACCATTGGCCTTGCCAGCGTTTCCACGCTGCTCGCATCGGTGGAAAAGCGAGCCCCCTCCCAGAACTTGAATGGGAAAACTGGCCACTTGCACAAGGCAACGCTTGCTCTATGGCCTGGGCACACCCGTGCTCAGGCCACATCTCCTCCAATTCCCCTATCATCTTTACAACTTCAGCTTGGCTCATGTTCACTCCTTGAGTAGTCAAACACCAAAAGAATCGACGTTAATGTGGAAATGGCCGCCACGCAGTTAATCATGCTCGTGGATGTCCATCAAGGCAGACTGATTTGAGCACCGTGCCCCTTGATATGGTGGCCAGCTCCCCTTCAGCAAAGGCCCTCCAAGGCCCATCAGTCAAGGCGACGCTCGCGATCAGCACGATGTCCTGAAACCCGGGATCGACCGATATGCCATCGGCATGCAGAACCTTGTCGCTATCCTCGCATCGGCGCTCCAACACCCACAGTCCAGGCGATCGCGTGTGGCCGTCCTCTGCCTGCAGCCGACGGTCACCATGAGCAAACAGGACATCACTGTCTGCGTAGAAGAAATTGGCTGGACCCAGTTGACGCAGTTCGCTTGCAAAGGCTGAGATCACACTCAGCCGTGCATCCAGCGTGGGCACCTCGGTGGTGGTCCACAGTTCATGGATTCGGTCCAGCAACACACAAAATGCATGTTCAGAATCATTGTTGCCTATGGGCCGGTACCGACCCAGGGTCAGACCGGGGTGATGCTCAACGCCGGGCAAATTGCCGTTGTGGGCGAACGCGTGCATCCGCCCCATCACCTCTCGCACAAACGGCTGGGTGTTGGCCAGCGCCACCTCGCCCATCGTCGCGTGCCGGATGTGTGAGATGGCCAGCGTCGTGCTGGGCCCCTGGCTTTGCAAAAAATTGACCAAGGCACTGCCACTGGCGGCCCCTGGCTCCCTAAACAGCGCCACATCGTGCCCCGCGTAGAACGCTGCGTCCCACCCATCCCGGCTGCCATTTACCGAGTGCTCGGCTAAGGCCTGAAGTGAAAACGTCAGGTGGCTTGGTCGCGAACTGGACATGGCCAAGAGTTCACACATGGCTATTTCCTAAGGCACGATGACGACAGGTGCGAACCCACCACCAGGCGTGCGGAAGTTGGTGGTTTGCCCGGTGTACATGCGCGCGGCCAGGAGCTGCACCTGCCCCGCGTAAGCGTAGGCCCGAATGTCGAACTTGAGGTCGGTCTGCACGCCATCCACCTCAATCAAACGTCCGCTGGGCGGCACCATCGCCTGCGCCACGAAACCACCCGCGGTGATGTCCTGCCAGACGCGGCGCGTCAGCTTGTCGCCTCGGTAGACGGCCTTGCCGCCATAGCCGGACTCGGGCTTGAAGAACCACTGGCGGCGTTGCGCCCAGAGTTCGTCAGACCGCTCGGGCGTGACTTGTACGGTTTGCGGCACCACCGCCGCCAGCAGGGCACGATCGGCCTCGCTCACGCCCCATGCTGCCAGCAGCGCCGTGTCGCTGAGGGCGACCAGGTTGCGCTTCTCGGCGTGCAAGGCGTGTGCACGCGGGTGCGGGCTCATCACCACAGCACCGGCTTCATAGGCGCTTCGCAAGGCGCCGTGCGCAGGCTCGGCCAGGTAGAAATCGGTGAGCCGGTTGTAGACCATACCGACCACGCTGCCATCAACCAGCAACTGGCCATCGCGCCATTCAAGGGCTTCGGGTGCCACGATGCGGGCATCCAGGCCGCGCTGTTTCAGCATCTGGCGGCATAGCTCGAACTCGGGCGCCAGGTACTGGGCGGCGGGATCGTCGTCCACGATGGCCACCAGACCCATGGGGGCGTCGCCCCGCTGGCGACGCCATTCGCTGACGAACATCTCGAAAAACGCATCTTCCAGACCGGCCAACGTGGGGTCGGGCTGAAACGCCCAGTTCATGGCTTCACAGCATGATTGCTGGGCGCGGGCCAGCGCCGCATTGAGCATGGCACCACCGGCATTGGTGTTGACCTCAATGAGCCGGGGCCCTTGCGCACCCAGGTGGAAGTCATAGCCCATGAACATGCCCAGGGGACCCAAGTCATGCCCGGCGATGGCCGGTGCGCGCGCCAGCGCCTGGGCCTGGTACGCCGGTTGCGCCATGACGCGCTCCAGGGCTTGCACGGCCAACCGCATCTGCTCGACAACCGGCTGGGCCAGAAAGACCACGGTGGAGGAAAACAGGTGCGGGCGCGTGCGGGCGATGTCTTGCGCCATGCCCGCCAAGCTGGCGTCACTCTCCAGTTGACTTTGCAATTTGTCGGTGCTCAGCGTGCGGCAATAGCACCCCAGGTTGAGTGCTTCGGCGGTGTTCAAGGGCAGCGCAGTGGTGTTCATCATTCAACGCTCATGTCGTGAGCCGGTTCTTTGCGACGCAATACACCCGACAGATCGGTGCCCGGCGCCACGGTATTGAACACCGTTCCGTACTTCTTGACGTTTTCGTGCAGCAAGGCCAGCCTGCGGTCAGGTTCGTCTGTATCGACCACAATCTCATAGGTGATCGATTCCATTCGGGGCGGCACGTCCTGACGCACGCCATGCACATGCACCTCGACGCCTCGCAGTTCAAACTTCAGGATGGGCATGCCCCGTTCAATGCTCTTGAGCATGCAAGCAGACAACGCTGCCAGCAACAACTCCGCCGGGTTGAAGGCCTGGGCGTTGCCAGCCAAGTCGGTATCCAGTGAGATGGTGGCTTGCTTGCACTGTGCCTGACTGCCATGCGCGTTCAGCCGCACCGACACCACGTCAAACGTGAGCTTGTTCGTGGCCGGGGCGCTCATGCGAGCCACTGCGCAATCTTGTCACGGCTTGGCACGCCACCGGCGTGCACCACCTTGCCATCGATGACCACGCCTGGGGTGGACATGACGCCATAGCCAATGATGGCCTGCATGTCCTGGACCTTATCCAACTTGATCTCCTCGCCTTTTTCCTTGGCGATCTGTTCGATCAGCGCGATGGTGGTCTTGCAGTTGGCACAACCGGAGCCCAGAACCTTGATGTCTTTCATGGTGGTGTCCTTGAGGATGGCGGTTCACAGAACCAGGTTGAATACATAGCCCACCATCAAGATGCCAAATGCGACGATGCCGACAAAGGTGGCAATCAGGCGGGGCTTGAGGGCCTTGCGCAAGATGATCATTTCAGGTGCGGACAAGGCGATCACGCTCATCATGAACGCCAGCACGGTGCCCAGGGCTGCCCCCTTGCCGATCAGCGCTTCGACAATGGGGATGACACCCGCTGCATTCGTGTACATGGGCACGCCCAGCAAGACCGCTACCGGCACCGACCACCATGCCTCGCGTCCCATGATGGAGGCCATGAAGTCTTCAGGCACATAACCGTGGATGCCGGCGCCCAGTGCGATGCCCACGACCACGTAGGGCCAGACCTTGCCCACAATCTCGCGCACATGCCCCCAGCCCGCCTCGAAGCGCTGCACCCAGTTCAGGCGCTCTTCCTGCATATGAACGGCTTCACCCCGAGCAATGGCCTGCACCCAGTCTTCCAGGTGGTTTTCCATGTGCAGGCGACCAATCACCAAGCCTGAGACGATGGCCACCAGCAAGCCCATCCCCAGGTAGAGGCCCGCCACCTTCCAGCCAAACAGGCCGAACAAGAGCGTCAGGGCCACCTCGTTGACCATGGGTGCCGAGATCAGAAACGAGAAGGTAATGCCCAACGGCACGCCCGCCGAGAGCAAGCCAATGAACAAGGGCACGGCCGAGCATGAACAGAACGGGGTGACGATGCCCAACAGGGCCGCCAGCACATTGCCGATCCCCGTTCGCTTGCCCGCCAGCAAGGCGCGGGTGCGCTCAGGGGCAAAGAAGGTCTGCACGATGCCCATGACGAACACGATGCCCGTCAGCAGGAGCAAGACCTTGGGCGTGTCAAAAAAGAAGAAATGCAGGGCCTCGCCCAGGGCGCTTTGGCGTGACAGCCCGGTCAGACTCAAGGCAGCGTTGGCGAAGTCCGTGAGGTGTCCGTAAGCCCAAAACCAAACGGGGACCACCAGGGCCAGGCCCACCAGCCAACGAATCAAGGGCGTAGCCTGGGGCGCGGGGGATGCAGTGGTGTTCATGGCAGCAGTGTGATCTTCTAGGTCATCAGGTCAAGCCTGTCAGTCAAGAAGACGCACATGCTGTCAAAAAGATGCAGGCGTCAAATGGAAAAGCATCAGGTACGAGGCACAAAACAGCAGACTTGCCCCAGCGGATCCAGCGTCACCTGGCAGGATTGCGTTAACTGCGCCCTCAGCCGTTTGCGGGCCCGCTGGATACGTGATTTGGCGCCGGGCAAACTCAAGCCCAGCTTGCGGGCGTAGTCTTCCTGGCTCATGCCGTTGAGGTCGCACTCGGTGATGGCATCCCGGTCTTCGTCACTCAACTCACCCAGGACGCGGGTCAGGCAAGATGCCAGGCTGTCCACCGCAAGCACGGCATCGTCTTCTCCAGCGGGCAAGTCATCGGGCAAATCCACCCACTCGCGGCGACGACGCATGTGGTCGGTCACGGTATTGCGTGCAACCTCGTACAGCCAGGCTCGGGCATTGACGATGTCACAAAAACCCCGCCCCTGGCGCAGGGCCTTCATGAAGACGTCTTGCAGCAGGTCTTGCGCCGTGGCCTGATCTTCAACGTGTTTGATCAACCAGCCCCGCAACTCCCGCTCGTGGGCATGCCACGCGACCATCAGGCAGGGCAGTTCTTGCACGCCTGTCATCATTCAGATCGCCGCCTGGTTGACGCGCTTCATCAAAGCTTCTGCGCTCTCCTTGCGCTCGCTGTAGCGGTCCACCAGATAGGGCGCGGCGTCACGCGTGAGCAAGGTGAACTTGACCAACTCTTCCAGCACATCCACCACACGGTCGTGGTAGCTGGAGGGCTTCATGCGGTCGTGCTCATCAAACTCCAGAAAGGCTTTGGCCACTGACGACTGGTTGGGGATGGTGATCATCCGCATCCAGCGGCCCAGCACCCGCATCTGGTTGACGGCATTGAAGGACTGTGAACCACCACTGACTTGCATGACCGCCAGGGTCTTGCCTTGCGTGGGGCGAACGGCGCCGCTGTTCAAGGGGATCCAGTCAATCTGCGCTTTCATGATGCCGGTCATGGCGCCATGCCGCTCAGGCGAGCACCACACCATGCCTTCGGCCCAGTTCGTCAATTCACGCAACTCGACGACCTTGGGGTGGGTGTCTGGCGCATCATCCGGCAACGGCAAGCCGCTGGGATTGAATATCTTCACGTCAGCACCCATGGCCTGCAGCAAGCGCGCTGACTCTTCGACCACCAGGCGGCTGAAAGACCGCTGCCGCAAAGAGCCGTACAGCAGCAAAAAGCGTGGTGCGTGCGTCGAGGGTTGCGTCGGAAGCAAGCGGGTCAGGTCAGGCACCTGAAAGTGTTCGGCCGCCACCTGAGGAAGGTCTGCCAATACATCGGGTTGATCAGACAAGGCGGCGCCCCTGTTCGTCAATCACCACTTCACCGTCTTCCTTGGTGAAAGGCCCTTGTTGCGCTTGCGCCAGGATGTCCAGCACAAGTTCAGAGGGGCGACACAGCCGCGTGCCCATGGGCGTGACCACAATGGGCCGGTTGATCAGGATAGGATGCGCGATCATGAAGTCCAGCAACTCGTCGTCCGTCCACTTGGCGTCGTCCAGCTTGAGTTCGTCATAGACCTCGCCCTTACCGCGAAGGACCTCACGCACGGACAGCCCGCACGCTGCAATCAGCTGAACCAGTTGATCACGCGTGGGCGGCGTCTCCAGATAGTGGATGACCTGTGGCTCGATGCCCGCATTGCGGATCAAGGCCAGCGTGTTGCGGGACGTGCCGCACTTTGGGTTGTGATAGATGGTGACGGTGCTCATGCTTTGCATTGCCCTTGCTCGTACCAGCCCTTGCTCTGGTTGACCACGCGGACCACCAGCAGCATCACGGGCACCTCAATCAGCACGCCCACGACGGTGGCCAGGGCCGCTCCCGATTCAAAGCCGAACAGGCTGATGGCGGCGGCCACGGACAGCTCGAAGAAGTTGCTGGCGCCGATCAAGGCCGAGGGGCAGGCCACTTCATGCGATTCGCCCACGCGGCGGTTGAGCCAGTAAGCCAGCGCCGAGTTGAAGAAGACCTGGATCAGGATGGGCACCGCCAACATGGCAATCACCAGGGGCTGCTTGATGATGGCTTCACCCTGGAAGGCAAAAAGCAGCACCAGTGTGGCCAGCAAGGCGGTGATCGACCACGGGCCGATCTTGGCCAATGCCGCATCAAAGGCCGCCTGGCCACGCTGGAGCAGTGCCTTGCGCAGCATCTGGGCCAGGGCCACCGGGATCACGATGTACAGCAGCACCGAGGTGATCAGCGTGTCCCAAGGTACGACGATGGACGACAGGCCCAGCAACAGCGCCACGATGGGGGCAAACGCAAACACCATGATGCTATCGTTCAAGGCCACCTGCGACAGCGTGAACAGGGGGTTGCCACCGGTCAGGCGGCTCCACACAAACACCATGGCCGTGCAGGGGGCCGCAGCCAGCAAGATCAGGCCCGCGATGTAGCTGTCCAACTGACCTGCCGGCAGGTAAGGCGCAAACAGGTGGCGCACAAAGATCCAGCCCAGCAACGCCATCGAGAACGGCTTGACCGCCCAGTTGACGAACAGGGTGACGCCAATGCCCTTCCAGTGCTGCTTGACCTGAGACAGGCTGCCGAAGTCCACCTTGACCAGCATGGGGATGATCATCACCCAGATCAGCATGCCCACGGGCAGGTTGACCTTGGCGACTTCCATATGGCCGATGGTCTGAAAGACCCCGGGCAGCACCTGGCCCAGCACAATGCCGATCACGATGCACAGAAAGACCCACACGGTCAGGTAGCGCTCGAAGACGCTCATGGGCTCGGGAGCCGGTTGGCGCGGTGCCATGGCGGTAGCGGTGGTGTTCATTGTCAATGTCCTCAGCTGCGGGCAATGCCATTGAGGGCGGCCAGCAAGGCCCCCTGATCCATGGTGTCCAGCGGCAAAGCCAGCAACTGCAGCATCTTGTAGCCAATGGCCTGGCGCGTCAGCTCGAACGCACGGCGCTTGCCTTCGTCCCCGCCCTCGGCGTTGGACGGATCGGGGTAGCCCCAGTGCACCTTGACTGGCTGGCCTTTGCCACCGAAAAACACAGGGCAGGCTTCGGCCGCCGCGCTGTCACACACCGTGATGACGATGGACAGGGGCGGTGCGCCGTCGGTGCTGAACTCGTCCCAGCTTTTGCTGCGGTAAGCCGCGGTGTCAATGCCAGCGTTGTTCAGGGCCTCGATGGCGAACGGGTTCAGTCGGCCGCTGGGGGCGCTGCCCGCGCTGTGCGCCTTGACGTCTTTGCCCAACTTCTTAGCGAGGTGATTGAGCATGCCTTCCGACAGCACACTGCGGGCCGAGTTGTGGGTGCACAGGATAAGAACGTGGGTGGTCATGGTGGGCTTCAAATTTTGCCAATGGCGTTGAGTTGAGACTGAATCGACAACGAGTGGAGGCTTTGGGGCGGCAGCGCCAGCATTAGCTCAATGCGGCGCTTGAGAATCTGTGCGACGTCATTGAAAGCTCGGCGCTGCTTGTCGTCGTTGCCCTCAATTCCGGCCGGGTCATACACGCCCCAGTGGGCCGTCAAGGGTTGACCTGGCCACACTGGGCAGATCTCACCTGCCGCGTTGTCGCACACGGTAAAGACAAAATTCATCACTGGCGCGTCAGGCGATGCGAACTCATCCCAACTCTTGCTGCGAAAGTGCCCCTGTGACATGCCAAGGTGCTGAAGTACATCCAGGGCCATGGGGTGAACCTCACCCTTGGGGTGGCTGCCTGCTGAGTAAGCCTTGAAGCGGTTGCCCCCCAATGCATTGAGGATGCCCTCAGCCAGAATGGATCGGGCGGAGTTGCCTGTGCAGATGAAGAGCACGTTGAGCAGTTTGTCAGTCATGTCATGTTCCGTGGTTGATGTGGTGGGACAGGAGCAGCAAGCGGTCTACGCCCACTGGCTCCTCTCGTTGAAGTGGCACCACGGCGTAGCGCGAGGCATGTTGCGTGGCCACGGCGTCGATCTCGCGCAACTCGTTGAGGGCACGCTGGCGCAGCAAGGGTGAGCGAGGCGGCGGCGAACTGGCCGCCACACTGTTGTTGACGACCCAGGCCCAAGGTGCCATGCCGGCACGGCGCAAATCAGCCTGCAGATTGGCTGCTTCCAGAACGGGGGTGGTTTCTGCCAGGGTGACGATCAGCACCTTGGTTTGCTTGGGATCCTGAAGCTGCATCATTGGCGTCGTGAAGTGCACGCCTGATCCGCCCATTTGCCGCGCCACGTCCCGGTGGTAGGCACCCGTTGCGTCGAGCAAAAGCAAGGTGTGCCCGGTAGGTGCCGTGTCCATCACCACAAACTGCTTGTCAGCATCTCGGATGATGCGAGAGAAAGCCTGAAAGACGGCGATCTCCTCGGTACAAGGCGAGCGAAGATCCTCCTCAAGCAAGGCGCGCCCCTCAGTGTCAAGCTGGGCACCTTTGGTCGCCAAAACTTGCTGGCGGTATTGCTCAGTGACTTCGTGTGGGTCAATGCGACTGACGGTCAGGTGATCGAGACTACCCGCCAGTGTCTCCACCAGATGCGCAGCCGGGTCTGAGGTCGTCAGGTGCACTGGCAGCCCTCTGCTGGCCAACTCAACCGCCACGGCGGCTGCCACGGTGGTTTTGCCGACACCGCCTTTACCCATCAGCATGATCAAGCCATGGCCATCGGCCGCGATCTCGTCCACCAGCGTCGATAGCGCAGGCGCGTTGATTGCAGCGGGAAGTTGAACAAGACGCACCAGGGGCCCTGGTGCATCCGCAGCCAGCAACTGACCAAGCGCTTGCAAGCCCACCACATTGAATGACTTGAGGGCAACCTCGTCGCGAGGCAAAGATTCCAAGCCAACTGGCAGGCCCACCATCGCAGCGGCTTCGCGGGCAATGATGACGGCCGCAAGCGGATCCTTCTCGCCTTCGCTGGCGGGCATCACACCGTTGATAACCAGGTACTGCTGAGACAGCCCGATGGCCGCCAACTCTTCATGCGTACGAGCAGCCTCGCGCAGGGTGGCGCCTTGGGCTCTGGCCACCAAGACCAGGCGTGTACGCAGCGGATCAGCCAAGGCTGCGACGGCCGCCTTGTAGAGCGACCGCTGCTTTTCCAAGCCGGCCAAGGGCCCCAAACAGGAAGCGTCACCTTTGCCTGACTCAAGGAAGCCAGTCCAGGCTCCCGGCAGTTGCAACAGGCGGATCGTATGCCCTGTTGGCGCCGTATCAAAGATGATGTGATCGAAGCCTGCCGTGAGGTCTGAATCCGTCAGCAGGCCGGTGAACTCGTCGAACGCCGCGATCTCGGTAGTGCAGGCACCGGAAAGCTGCTCTTCGATTCCCTTGACAACCGTATCAGGCAAGATCCCGCGCACCGGTCCGACGATGCGGTCACGGTAGGCCTGTGCCGCTGCTTGAGGGTCAATCTCCAGCGCTGACAAGCCTGGAACGGCGGCGATGGCCGTGATCTTGTTGCCAATGGTGGTGCCAAAGACCTGCCCCACATTGGACGCAGGATCAGTGCTGACCAGCAATACGCGCGAGCCAGATTGAGCGAACTGCACGGCAGTTGCGCATGCAAGTGATGTCTTGCCCACGCCCCCTTTGCCTGTGAACAACAGAAAGCGCGGAGGGTGGCTCAGAAAGTTCATGTCAGCCCCGGCGCTTAGCAGCAAGCACTACCGGCGCAACACCCGCCTTGCGGCGTGCCTGCCGTCACCTGCGCAATCTTGGCCCAACGTGCAAGATCGGCCCGCGAAGGGTATCGGCCCGCCATGGCCACTTCACCACCCACCAGGATCAGCGGCAAGGCCTCTTGCCCAGAACGCTCCAAAAACCCCTTGACGGCGGCGTTCTCAGCGAAAGGCATCGGCTGCTGCGCCAGATTGAAGCGCTCGATCTGGGCACCGTTTTGCTTGGCCCAATCCACATCAGCGGAGAAAGTGACCAGCGTCTGATCTACCTCTACGCCACAAACGCCAGTACTGCAGCACAGTGCTGGGTCAAAAACTTGGATCGTTTTCATTTTGAAGCCCCATGAAACATTGAATCAATGCGCGCAAGCATGTGCGATGTGAGACGAACATCAACAAGTTGTGCAAGCCCGCTTGCGAGCAGACTTGCTTGTTTGAGCGTCAACAATCGGTACACAAGGCTGCCCTTGGCAGCAAAACTCAGTCAGGTAGCCCAGAAGGTCATCCATGTGCTCGAAGGCCGCGCGGTAAATGAGGTGACGTCCATCGCGCTCCTGACTGACCAGATCGGCGTACATCAACTCTTTCAGGTGGAAGGACAGTGTGGTGGCGGCCACCTCCAACTGCGCCGCCAAATCCCCTGGCGTGAGTCCTTGCGGGCCAGCGACAACCAAGGCACGAAAGACACGCAAACGCACGGGCTGGGCCAATGCGGCGAGGGATTTAACGACGTTTTTCTCTTCCATACTCCAATGGTGATCGAATAATCAAATTATGTCAAGCCCTCATCAACGCAACTGCACCCCCCGTGCCATTGCCCCCTGATGTCAAAACCCCCAGCACAAAGCTCCCATTCACACGCGACGACAGCACGTCCGGCACCTAACCTTCAGTCATGCGCTCTCCAGAGCAAACACAGCATCAGACAACAGAGGTACGCGCCATGCTCACCGCTGCACTGCCCAGACTGCAAAAATCACTCAAGACAGACCAGATGGACAACCATCAGCCTCCTGACGTCATCGAAACACGTCTGTGGATTGAAGAACATGTTTGGCTCTATGGCGTACTCAAGTCCGATCTCAACATCGGCCCGATCTTTCGATTCCCTGACCTGATCAGCGCCTGCGTCTCACTGATCTTCTCCGACCCTGAAGCGGCAAGGCAGATCTTCGGCTTTCTCGGCACCGACCTCGTGGCCCGCTCGCCCAATACGCCTCGTCGTCGCGAGGCCATGTGGCGACCGCAGTACGACTTGCTCCTTGAGTTGCAGCGCTCACCTGCCAACCGGCACCCCAACCCGAAGTTCCAACTCGACCATTTGACCACCGCCTGCGTGGCGCTGTGTCGGCTGTCGGATGAGACAGGTGCCCTCGTCCTGCAACAAGCTCGGGTCAACATGGCCCAGCGCTTTCGTGCAGAACACGTCACACAGACGCGCTAACGCCATCGACTGCCCGGCACGCTGCCCCATACACGGCATGAAGAATCCCAAGCGATTCACGTGTCTGACCACGCCAAGGCCCTCCAGCCACGGCTGACCTGAACAAGACCCTGATCGGCACCGTGCCGGTCTCACCCAGCCCTTCCTGCCTTGCGATGTGCATTGGCGGGTCCATCGGTCTTGTTAGGAGTGCGCCATGCAATGGGGTCTCTTGCCTGGATGTCTTACGCTGCTGAGCCTGCCAGCACACGCTCTGGCTTGCTGGGACGAGGCGGCGCAACGATATGGCGTTTCATCCCAACTGCTCTATGCCGTTGCCAAGGTCGAGTCGCACCTCAATCCAAATGCGCTCAACCTCAGCCACCGGCAACACACAGGTAGCTATGACATCGGGCTGATGCAGATCAACAGTTCGAACCTGCCTGCGCTGGCTCGGTTCGGCATCTCCGAGAACGATCTGTACAGCCCCTGCACGAACATCCATGTGGGCGCCTGGCTGCTCGCTCAAACCCTGGCCAGGCAAGGCCTCAGCTGGGACGGTGTGGGAGCCTACAACGCCGCCTGCACCCAACTCAAGGGTGACGCCTGCCAGGAAGCGCGCAGGCGCTACGCCTGGAAGGTCTATCGGAATTTGCCAGCTTCGGCAATCCAGTCCGCACAGCCAACCGCAGTACGGCCGCAAGAGCGCGCAGACACAAAGCTGCCTCTGTTCATCCTTGCCGCTCGGGTGTCGCCATGACGCGCGTACAGGACATCGCCATGACCGGCGCCTCGGCAGCGGTGATTTTGTTTGCATTCTCGTCTTGCACCTTGCCTGCCAAACAGGACCATGCAATCGAGACACCGCAAGCCAAGCCGAACGCGTCACACATCGCGCAGCTTGAACGTGGCCGCGATGCGTACTTTGCCCAGTGCGTCGAGCCTGCCTGTCCGACCACCACACCCAAGACACTGGCGGTGGCCGTCGCAGATCCGCAGACACAGCCGTCGATGCAAGGCAATGCCCGCGCCCTTGAATCCGTCGCGCCAGCTCAAATGACCACGCCTGCCCCGCTGCGCAAGCCTCAGGTGTTGGTCCTGGAGTTTGCAACCGACAGCGCGGTGCTGACACCTGCACATCGGACCTTGCTGAACAACGCAGCCAGAGCCCTGGGACGCGCCGAGCGTGTACTCATCGTGGGACGCACCGACAACGTCGGCCCCGATGCGCCCAACCAGGCCGTCGCGCTGGCACGGGCTGGCGCTGTTCGAGATCACATCAAGCGCGTCATTCCCGCACAACCCGATGACATCCGCATCGATGCCCGGGGCCTGTGCTGCTACGTCGCCAGCAACGACACACCCGAGGGCCGTGCGCGCAATCGTCGCGTTGAGGTCGTGTTCACTGCCTCATCCGAGGGGGTGCCATGACACGCCGATGGCCCTCGCCCGTGAGCCCGTTCGCCCACCGCATCCCCTTCCTGAAACGTGCCCGCACGTTCGCAGGATCGCCCCCGCCTGCGTCAGGCCTTGACGCGCAACCCAGCCAGGAGATTCCCATGCGCACAGCCATCATCCATCCCTTCACCCCTGTTCGCCCCTCTGTCCAGGTGGACGGCCAGCAAAGCCGTCAATCCAACGCCAGTGACGCCAGCAAGCCCACACACAAGCGCTGGCGTGTGGCTTCGGCGCTGGCCATGCTCGCTCTGGGCTTGGGGCTGTCCATGCCCGGCTTCGCCCTTGACCTGGTGGCCTTCACTGGCATCACCGGGCCGCTGACATCCGCCCTCGCCCAGATCTCCGCGCTGGGCCCCAGCGTCAAGGCCCTGGTCGGCTTCGTCGGTTTCGTGGTCGCCCTGATCTCGCTGTCGGCGCTGCGCAATTTCGGGCCGGTGCTGTTTTACGTGGGCCTGGCCATCTTCGGTGCGGTGGGCCTGGTGATCGCGGGCGCCATCATGGGCGCGGTCGTCTGAGCTCAGCTCAAACCTGCAGGAGCCTGACATGCAAGCCGACACCTACATCCCCCGTCGCCTGGATGACCCCTGGAAGATCGGCTTCTGGGACATCGATGTGGCCGCCCCGGTGATTTTCTTTTTCTTCGTCGGCTACCTGTCGGGCACCAAGCTGGCCTTTGCGGCCTGCGCAGGTGCGGGGATCTTCCTGTCGCGCTGGATCGCCCGCATCAAGGCTGACAAGCACCAGGCCTTCGCGATGCACTGGCTGTACTGGCACCTGCCGCCCAGCCCCATGACAGCGATGCGCGCCACCCCGCCCTCCCACATCCGCCGGATGGTCGGCTGAGTCTGGAGCACGCCATGGACTTCGAGCGACTCAACAGCGACATCAACGAGATGCGCCGCCGCAACCGCAGCCTGGGGCTCGCGGTGGGCGTCCTGGCTTCAGGTAATGTTGTGGCACTGCTCGTCATCCTCAACCTGATTGGCACCGTTCGCACGGTGGTCGTGCCACCCACGATCGACAAGACCTTCTGGGTCAGCCGCGACAAGGCCAGTGGCGAATACCTGGAGCAGATGGGTGGCTTCATGGCCTGGCTGGTGCTGGACGTCACGCCCTCATCGATCGACTGGAAGAAAAACATCCTGCTCGGCTATGTGGAGCCGGACCAGTACGGCGCACTCAAGACCAGGCAAGAGGTCGAGGCTGAAAGGCTCAAGCGCATCAACGCCAGCACGATGTTCATGCCGCAGCAGTTGGTGCCCAGCGAGGACAAGCAGAGCGTGGTGGTGCGTGGCCGCCTGCGCACCCTGGTCAATGGCTTTGAGACCGCCAACGACCTCAAAGCCTACCTGATCGAGTTCAGTTTCAACGGGGCACGCATGCACCTCAAGACCTTCAAGGAGGTTCCCAATGCGAGCTGATCTCAAGCCACGCCAGCAGCCCTCCAAGGCACAGGCAAACCTGCTGCTGGCCATGGTGACAGCCGTTGGGATGGCAACGTCACCAAGCCCTGCCAGGGCGCTCCAGTTGGTCGAAGCCCGCGACGGTGTCTCCGTTGAGGCCATGGTGTCGATCAAGGAGCCCACACGCATCCGCATCGATGGCGCCCCCATCACCGATGTGTTCGGCAACATCTATTCGAGCAACTGTGCCAGCACGACGGCCTCTGCCCCCTTGACCAACTCCCTGGCCAATGGCACGCCTCTCCCCGGCACCAACATTCAGAACAGCCCGGCCATCAACCCCACGGGTGAATTGGTCCTCGAATGCGACAAGGACAAGGGCGAGGTCTACATCCGCCCCGTGGGCAAATCCAGCAAGCCCATCAACCTGTTTGTCTCCAGTGTCCAGGCTACCTACACGCTGCTGCTGCATCGCTCGGACACCCCCGCAGACACCATCGTCATCCGGGATCCCAGTACCAAGCTGCTGAAGCCCGACAGCGCAAATCCAGGCCCGTCAGGCACTTCGGCCAACCATATCCGAGCCATGAAGGCCTTGCTGGTGGCCATGGCCTCGGACCGGGTGCCTCCCGACGTGCGGGTCGAGGAGGTCAACCGCCTCGTCCCCCTGTGGCTCGAAGCGAGGCTGTCCCTGATGCGCCGCTATGAAGGGCGAGGACTGGTCGGCGAGAAATACCTGCTGCAAAACATCAGCCCGACCTTGATGGTGCTGGCCGAGCAGGAATTCGACCGCGAAGGCGCCCAGGTCATGGGCGTGTCCATCGAGAACCACAACCTGCAACCCGGAGAGACCACGAATGTGTTCGTGATCCGGCAGGAGGCCATGCGATGAACACGCCTTTCGACCAAGCAGCCAACGGCCGCGTCACCGGGTTGCCAGACCGCATCAAGGGGGCCATGGGCAGCGCCCTTCAAAGGCTGTCGCCACGGCAGCGCCAGTACGTCACCCTGGCAGCCATCCTGGTATGTGGTGTCGGCCTGCTGTGGCTGATCTTCGCCCTCACCGACACGCGCTCGCCCACCACAGACGCCAAGAACAACGGCAGCACGCAGCCTGCCACGGTCACCAACATCGGGGTGATGCCACCGGGACAACAGGTCAACCCGGTAGACCAGTGGGTGGGCACCGCAGGGCGCAAGCTGGCGCAATACGAGAACGAGCGCGATGAGCAGAACCGGCTCAACAAGGACAGGCAGGCATTCGAGGCCCGCACCATGCAGCGCTTTGCCGAACTGGAGCAAAAACTCACCTCGGCCAGCCAGGCTGCCAGCATGCCCTCGGCACCCAACACTGCGACGGCGTCAAGCACACCCGCTCCCCCAACGATGCCACCGGCATCCAGCCTGCCCTTTCCACCAGCCCCGGCGTCCACCGCGCCGACTCCGGCAAAGCTTCCGGGACAGAGCGTCAACATCCCCCCACCGTTGCCGCCCGGCACATCGCCAGCAGGCACCTTGCCCCTCGGTGATCCAGGCACGGCACCGCAGGACATGGCTCTCAATGCCCCGGTGTTGACCCGCGTTTCTCTGGTGGACAGAGAAACAGCCAAGGCTGCTGCAACAGGCACCACGGCAAGCACCACAAACAATGCCCCACCCGGATCATCGTCAACGGCTGACACCCGCACCGTCTCGACCTTCCTGCCCGTCAGCTTCACGCGCGGCACCCTGCTTGGTGGCCTGGATGCCCCCACGGGCGGGCAGGCCCAGTCCAACCCGCATCCTGTCCTGATCCGGCTCTCGGACAACTCCGTCCTGCCCAACCGTTTTCGGGGGGAATACCGCGATTGCTTCGTGATCGCGGCAGGCTACGGCGACATCAGCTCGGAGCGCGCCTACCTGCGCACCGAGAACCTGTCCTGTGTCCGCTCGGACGGCGCCACGCTGGAAGTCAAGATCCAGGGCAGCGTCTATGGCGAAGACGGCAAGGTGGGCATGCGCGGGCGACTGGTCACCAAACAAGGCCAGATGCTGGCCAATGCACTGCTAGCAGGCGTGGTCAGTGGCATCGGCCAGGGCCTGGCGACTTCATCGACCACCTACAGCACCTCGGCCCTGGGCACGATCGCCAGCAGCGGTGGCAGCGGCAGTGACGCCTACCGCGCAGGCATCGGCACCGGTGTGGGCAAAGCCCTGGACCGCCTGGCCCAGTACTACATCAAGCTCGCCGAGAACACGTTTCCGGTGATTGAAATCGATGCCAGCCGCGAAGTCGATGTGGTGATCACCAAGGGCGTGCGCATCGACGTGCCCATGTCGGCCAACGCCTACACCAGTACCAGCCGCACCCCCTCCAGCACGCTGGCGCGCTCGGCTGAGCCCGCCCCCGAAGACCGCTACCTGAAAGCCGCCAATGATGACAACTACTGACATGCGCCCGCCTCTGCGAGGCAGGCTTCAGGCCGCGACGCTGATCTGGGCACTCTTCACGATGCTGGTCAATGGCATCGCCTGGGCAGGCGCCCCGCCATCGCAAGAGGCTCGCCTCCTGGCCGCACTCAGGAAGGCCAACCCCAGCACGCGCTTCACCCAGGTGCTGCCTTCGCCCATTGGCGGGCTGTACGAAGTCTGGATGAACGGGAACGTGGCCTATGTGTCGGCCCGCCAGCCACGCTACTTCGTGTTCGGCCATGTCTTTGATACGCAGACGATGACCGACATCACCGGGCCACGGCTGGCCCTGGCGGCCAGAACGGGCTCGACGGCGTCCAACTCACCTACCGCACCAGCCCCCACATCCGCGACCTCATCCATCGCCTTCGATCAGCTGCCCCTGGCAGACGCCATCAAGACCGTCCGCGGCAACGGCCAGCGGCAGATCGCCGTGTTCAGCGACCCGGGATGCGGCTACTGCAAGCAACTGGAGCCGGAGTTGGCCCGGATCGACAACGTCACGGTCTACACCTTCATGCTGCCCTTTCAGGGTGAGGCCAAGCCCATCGCCCTCTGGTGCGCCCCGGACCGGGCTCAAGCCTGGCAGCGCTACATGGTGCAGGGCGATACCTCCGTGATCAATGCCCCAGTGCGATGCGATCACCCCGTGGCCCGCAACCTGGCTTTGGCGCGGCGCCTGGGTGTTCAAGCCACGCCCACCCTGATCTGGGCAGATGGCAGCCGCACCGAAGGCTACGTCGATCACCAGGTGATCCAGGCCCGCCTGAACCTGGCCACCTCGGAGGTTCAGCCATGAACGCCCACGGTCACGTCGCTACCCGCCCCCACCCCGTGCGCCCGATCTGGCTTCTGGGTTGCATGCTGCTGAGCTTGTCGGGCTGCATGAACCTATCCGGCCTGGGCGGCAGCTCCGATTACGCCTGCAAAGCCCCGGACGGGGTGACTTGCACGTCGGTATCGGGCACCTATGCCAACGCCGTTCAGGACAACCTGCCCGCCCAGGTGGCCAAGCGCCGCATGGCCGCCAAATCCCATGGCGCGCCAGGCACCGATCCCCCACCCGAGTCGCCACAGCCTCGCCTTGCACCAGCGCTGACATCCGCCAAAGCCACTGTCCCGCCCGTGGCGCAGTCCCCCAGCCTGGCGCTGCCTCTGCGCTCATCGGCCCGGATCCTGAGGCTGTGGTTCAAGCCCTGGGAAGACGCCGACCGCGACCTCTATGACCAGGGCTATGTCTATGTCCAGATCGATGCGGGTCAGTGGCTGATCGACCACGCTCAGCGCCAGATCCGCGACGCCTATGCACCCATACGACCTCCAATGGGCGCCCCTGTCAAACCCGCCACGCCAGAACCGAGCACATCGCCTGGGCGGCCCGTTGGCCAGCAGCGCTTGCCTCCCTACACCCCGGACAACTCCGAAAGTCCTGACACCGGCCCCTTGCTACCGCCCACCGACAACCTTGCCCCCAGCAACTGAACGCTCTCAAAGGTTGCGCCATGCCTAACCTCTCAGCCACAGCCACTTCAACAGTCACGACAGCAGCCAGCGTCTCCATGGAGGGGGCTCGCACCGTGCGCAGGCCCGCACGCCCAGGCCTGTTCGAAGCCATGGGCCTGGGCGCGCCGCCTGACACACCGGCAGAGCAATTCGCCGCGTGGCTGCCCTACTCTGCGTACCTCGCCGATGAAAAGATCTTCGTCAACCGCGATGGCCTGGGCTTCATGCTGGAGGTCATGCCACAGTCGGGCGCAGATGAACGCATGGCCGAGGTGCTGATCTCGCTGTACGCCAACTGCCCGACGGGCGCGGGCATCCAGTTCCACCTGTTCGCCTCACCCCATGTGCGCGGTCAGTTGCGCCGCTATGCCAACTTGCGAGTCGAAGACGAGGACCAGGCTGACAAGGCCAAGCATTGGGGGCGACCTGCCCGCAACGACAACCTCTTCCACACCCTGGCCCGCCAACGCGTAGGCCACCTGCTGCGAGGGGCGCAATCCTCGCTGACCTCGGGCTTTCACTACACGATCCGGGACTTCCGCCTGATGCTCAGCGTCACCCTACCCGGTGACGCTCAGGACATGACCAAGCGCGAAGAGGTGATGGCCCAGCGCGAGTCCATGGCCTCCACGCTGCGTTCGGCCTCCCTGCCCAACCGCGTCTGCGATGCCGCCGACCTGATCAACTGGTGCGCGCTGTTCACCAACCCTGACCGCATCTCGCAGACCGACGCGCCAGACCTGCACTATGACGACGGACGTGAATTGCGCGACCAGATCATCGACTTCGACACCATCCAGGATCCCACCCCCAGCGGTCTGCGCCTGTGGAAGGAGACCGGATCGGACGAACTGGAGGCGCGCTTCTACTCCATCAAGTCCTTCCCGGAGCGCTTCGCCTTGTGGCAGATGGGCTCGCTGATCGGCGACCTGATGCAGCCCGCCCTGCAGTACAGCGCGCCCTTCTTGCTGACCATGGGCGTGCATGTGCTCGACCCCAATGCCACCAAGGCCACGGTCACCGCCAACCATGTGCGCGCCACGCAAAACGCCAAAAGCAAGATGGCCGACGTGATGCCGGACGTGGGCAAGAAGCTGCAGGACTGGACCGCCGCCGCCCAGGCCATCGACACCGGCGGCAGCCTGGTCAGCCTGTACCACCAGTTGGCCATCTTCTCGTCACCGCGCAAGGCGGTGGCGGCCCACGAAGCGGCCAACGCCATTTGGCGTGGCCGGGGCTTTCAGCTCAATGCCGACGTGTACATGCACCGCCAGGCGCTGCTGGCCAGTTTGCCCATGACCCTCACGCCGCGCTTCCATGGCGACCTGGCCAAGATGCGCCGCGTCTCGCGCAAGACCATGGCCAACGCCATCCACCTTGCACCCCTGATCGCCGAGTGGCGCGGCACACGCACACCCGCCCTGGTGTTCGGTGGGCGCCGTGGACAGTTGATGACCCTGGACATCTTCGACAACGACCTGGGCAATTACAACTTCGCCATCATTGGCGCGCCAGGCTCGGGCAAGTCGGTGCTGATGAACGAGATGGCCTGGTCCTACCGGGCCATCGACGCCAAGGTCTGGATGCTGGACCTGGGCCGCTCTTTCGAGAAGCTGTGCCGCAAGGCCAAGGGCACCTACATCGAGTTCCGCCCCGATGTGGACATCTGCCTGAACCCCTTCACCAACATCGTTGACATCCACGAGGACATCGACATGCTGGTGCCGGCCATCTCCAAGATGTGCTCCATGCAGCACACGCTGGAAGAGGTGCAGTACAAGGCCATCTCGGCCATGGTGCTCAAGCTGTTCGCCGAGCACGGCAACGACCTGACCATCACGGCGCTGCGCGAGGCATTCAAGACCGGCAACATCGAAGCCCTGGGCCTGGTCAACGATCAGCGCATCAAGGATCTGGCCGTGATGCTCAACCCCTACACCCGAGGCGGCCAGTACGAGCGATTCTTTGAAGGGCCCAGCAACGTCGATTTCAGCAACGACTTCATCGTCATCGAAAACGAGGAACTCAAACGACGCCCCGACCTGCACGCCGTCGTCAACATCCTGTTGCTGCACCAGATCACCGGCGAGATGTACCTCAGCCGCAACCGGCGCAAGGTGCTGTTCATTGATGAGCTCAAGCAGCAACTCGGTGACATCGGGGCCGATGACCCCGTCAAGGCCGCAGTGATCGAGGAAGCGGCCCGGCGGGCCCGCAAATACGGCGGGGCCTTGGGCACAGCAACCCAGAGCGCTGACGACTTCTATGGTTCGGCCCAGATGGAAGCCGCGTTCAACTGCTCGGACTGGGTGTTCCTGCTGCGCCAGAAGCCCGAATCCATCGAGATGCTGGACCGCAAGGGCCGCCTGACCATGGATGAGCCCAAGAAGCGCCTGTTGAACTCACTGAGGACCGAAGCGGGCGTGTACTCCGAGCTGTACATCTCCTCCCCGGTGGGCGAAGGGGTGGCGCGCAACATCCTGGATCCGGCCACGCACCTGCTGTTTTCCAACAAGCTGGAGGACAACGCGCCCATCGACGAACTGCGTGCGCAAGGTCTGAGCATCGATGCCGCCATCACTGAACTGCTGCGGCGCCGGGGGCACACCGTATGAAAGCGACCGGCCTCGTTCCCACCGTGATACCTGCCCTGGTGCAGTCGCTGCTCACCCTGATCGTGGTCGCTGCCGCCCTGCTGCTCTATGACCGAACAGTGGTCCGCCCGGCGCTGCGCATCGGCATGGTCGATGTGGCCGAGGTGTACCGGCAAAAAGAAGCCGAGTTCACACAACTGCTCACCAAGGCGGGCTCGGAAGACGATCGGCAAAACGCCATGCTGATGGTACGCGCCTTCGCCCAACGCCTGCCCATTGCCCTGGAGGAATTGCCCCGCGACTGCTCATGCCTGGTCGTGCTCAAAGGCGCCGTGGCCGGGCCTACACCCCACACAGTGGACCTGACGGCCCTGTTGCGCCAGAAAGTGGGCATGCCATGACTTTGCAGATCGTCCGCATCCCGCCGCCCGTGCCCTGGCACGTGCGCCACTATCGCCAAGCCCGGCAATCCTGTTGCGAGCAACTGGCCCACATGCGTCGCCGCTGGTACCTCTACCTCCCCGTGTTCGCCATCTGGGCGCTGGCCTATGTCCGGCTGTTCCTGGATCCCACCCCGCGCCTGCCCATTGTCTTCAACTGGACGCCCAGCCTGCCTTACCGTGTGGCCTATCGGGTGACCTGGACACAGTCTGCGCCGCCAACATTGCACCGTGGCGACTACATCCTGTTCGCCTTTGCAGGCGATGCGCAGCAGCACTACCCGGGGCTGCGTGGTCAGCCCTTCTTCAAGATGGTCAGGGGCCTGCCTGGTGACGCCGTCACCGTCCAAGACCGCAGGGTGTTGATCAACGGCGAGGCGGTGGGGCATGCCAAGTCTCAGGCCTTTGACCACCGTGCGCTTGATCCCATTCAGCCCACGGTGATCCCACCGGGCAGCTACTACGTCCAGGGCAGCAGCCCCGACAGTTTCGACTCGCGCTACCGCAGCAGCGGCCTGGTTCGCGCAGAGCAGGTCATCGGGCTCGTGCGGCCCTTGTTCTGATGAGGATGACATGCAAGCCTGTCCAAGCCACCTCCAGCGACACCGCAATGGCCGCAATGACGTGCGCCACTCGGCGCCTCGCTTGATCCTGTGCATCTGGATCGCTGGTTTGGCATCTGCAGCCAACGCTCAGGCCCAGACCGCGACCAAGCGGCCGGCCCAGCAACTGGCCGAAAGTCACGCCCACAACAGCCCAGCCACTCAAAGTGCCAGCACAACAGCGTCCATTCCAGACGACGTGCCTCTGGAAGACTATCTGGCACTGCTGGCGCAAATCTCGCCTGCCGCGCGCGACGGCGCTCAAGCCTACTTGCGTGCGTTCGCGCAACGCTGCGGGCGGCCCCTCACCGCGCTGGAGTTGCGCATGGCCATTGCCCAGGGCAGCGGTGACCCGGTCCTCATGGGCATGGTCAGCGCCAGCCACCCCAGCCAACTGGCGCAGCGTGACGCCCTGCTGAGCCAACTCGCTCAACGCATCCGTTGCGACGGTCGGGGGCTGCCATGAAGCCCAAGAGCCCACAGTTGATGGTGATGGCCTGCCTGCTGACCATGACATGCGCAGGTGTGAGCTCATGCGCTTGGGGCGTGGACCTGGGCAGCATCGGTCCGACCTACCCGATCAGCGAAGCCAACCTGCTGGAGTTCATTGCGCAACGCCTGCGAGACAAGCAAGCCAGCGGTGAACTGGCTCGACTGCAGGACCAAGCCCGTGAGCGCGGCATTCAGGCCGTGCGCCAGCCACAGCCTGTGGCCGGTCTGCGCACCACGCAACAGCCGCGCACCTTCTACTTCGACCCTAGCTTCACGCTGGATCGCAACATCCTGGATCCCCAGGGGCACCTGATGTTTGCCGCTGGCTCGCGCCACAACCCGCTGGACGTGGTGTCCCTGTCCAGACGCCTGCTGTTCTTCGACGCCCGTGATGCACGGCAGGTGAAGCGCGCACGGGAGTTGATCCAGCGCTACCGAGGCCAGGTCAAGGCGATCCTGACAGCTGGCTCCTACCTGGACCTGATGAAAGCCTGGCGCACGCCGGTTTACTACGACCAGCAAGGCGTGCTGACCCGGCGCCTGGGCATCGCACAGGTGCCCGCTCTGGTCTCGCAGGAAGGCAAGCGCCTGCGCGTGGATGAGTTAGGGGTGACACCATGACCCGATCCACCCCAAAAGCAAGATGGCGTCAATCGTGGGATCACATCGCGGTGATCCTGTTGATTTGCTTGCTGGCCATGACCAGCAAGCACAGCCACGCGGCGGGCATCGCCACCTGCACAGGCAAGTTCCCCAACCCCGTCACCGACATCTGCTGGAGCTGCATCCTGCCCATCAGCCTGGGCAGCATCCCCATCGCCAACTTCGGCGGCCAGGAAGACATTGCCAACCCAGGCAGCCCTGTGTGCAGTTGCGGCGTGAACCCGGTCATCGGTCTGTCTATCGGCTTTTGGGAACCGGCTCGCCATGTCGAAGTCGTGCGCAAGCCGTTCTGCCTGACCTCACTGGGCGGCATCGACCTGAACCCAGGCCTGCCTGCCCCGGAGGCCGCACGCTTCACCCACGCTGAAGGCGACGGAGATGGCGGCAGCTTCTACCAGGCCCATTTCTATGTGAACCCGATGCTCTATTGGCTGGAGGTCGTGACCGACTTTCCCTGCCTGGAAAAGGGCAGCTTCGATCTGGCCTATCTCACCGAGGTCGATCCGCTGTGGAACGACGACGAGTTGACCCTGATCCTCAACCCGGATGCGGTGTTGTTCGCCAACCCCATCGCGATTGCCGCCTGCGCCGCCGATTGCGTGGCCGCCTCACTGGGCTTTGGCATCAAGGAATTGTTCTGGTGCGCAGGATGCCAGGGCGGCATCTACCCGCTGGACGGCCAGGTGCCCTACCACTTGGGCGGTGTTCGCACGGCCGTTCTGCTGGCCCAGCGCCTGACCGCCAAGATGCACCGCGAATTGATCGCCTGGGGGTGGCATGGCACGCCCGGCCTGTGTGGCCCCTACTTCGAGCCCGTCATGGACAAGACGGCCTACAAGACACAACTCACCTACCCCATCCCCAACACCGAAAAGGACGGCGGCAGGTGCTGCCAGCCTTTCGGGCGCAGCACCGTGATCTGGGGGGCCGGCAAGGAATACCCGGTGCGTGGCGAAGACTTCGCCTTCATGTTGTTTCGCAAAAGGAACTGCTGTGTCGGCTTCTGACTTCCATCAAACCTCACGCTGGGGCTTCGGTCTTGGCCTGTCCATGCTGCTTGCACTGAGCGCACAGGCCCAAACCACACCGGTCATCACCGAAGCAGACATGGCTCGGGCCAGGCGCGCGCAACCCACCATCACGGACCAGGACATCGAACGTGCTCGGAAAGCGCACGGCGTGCCCAGCACCGCTGACTTGGAACGTGTGCCCAACACAGCAGGCCCAAGAATTGACGTGCTGCCACAGCCTCAAGTTAAAGCGCCTGTGGACCTCGAAGCGCTGTCCAAAGCCTACGCCCTGCAGATGAAAGCCGGCCAGCCGCCCGGCACCGGGGTGGGCAAGGACATGAGTGGTGGCCCAATCCTGATGGTGTTCATCAGCCTGTCGATGCCCGAGGCCACGCTCAAGAGACTGGTCAGCCAAGCGGCACGTGCCAAGGCATCCCTGCTGATCAGAGGCCTGCTAAATGGCTCCCTGCGCGACACCGTTGCGCGAACACAGGCATTGTTGGCAGGTCAGTCGGTGGCCTTCCAGATCGACCCGCAAGCTTTCGAGCGCTACGCCATCACACAGGTACCCAGTTTTGTGCTGGTGCGTGAGGGCGCTGACGGCACGCCCTGTGGTGATGGTGGTCGAGGCAGTTGTGCGCCGCCCAATGACCATGTCCGCCTAGCCGGAGACGTGAGCCTGGACTACGCCTTGGGCCACATTCAGCACCGCACACCCCGCTTCAGCAAGGATGTCGGCGCCTTCATCCAACGGCTCAAGGGTTAGGGATCGTCATGCTGCGCCGACTCGTCACCTGCTTCACCCTCTGGTGCTTCGTCACGGCGCAGACGATGGCACTGGCTGGGCCACACGAAGAAGGCACCGCCGCCGGTCAAGCGGCCAACCCGGTGATTCGGGGCACGGTCAGCAGGCCCAACGCAACGGCCAATGTGCCGGGATACACCCGCACGCCCGCTGAGGCGGCCTACTACGGCCAACCCAGCTTGTCAGGCCCGGCCAACGCGCGCCTCACCGCCTGCACCAGCACGCCCGATGACCCGGTGTGCCAGGCCCAACGCGGCGCGCTCAACTCGGCCAACACGCCACGCCCTGCCATTTCGCCCTACGACCCCGCAGTCATGGGCGCGCGGGACATCGCCGCAAACCCGTCTCTCGCCCTTGGCAGCCTCTCCTCCTATTACAGCGGCTGCGCCACCGCCGACGTCACCACACCAGCAGGCGCGGTCACCAAACAGTGCCAACGCTACAACGGTGTGGGCAACTACGCCACCCGGCGGGATCTGACGGTGCAAGTCGAACTCGTCCCCAGTTGCACAGCTGGCGACTGGTTTGCGCATGGTCAAGCCAATCGCAACGGTGCCGACTACATGGTGGCCGAGGCCCAGTGCCGCATCCGCACCGACCAGTTGCAACAATTTCGCTTCTATGCGGCAGGTGGCAACGGCGCCTGCATCGGGTGGCAAAACCTCGAACTGCCCAGCACGCCAGCTACGCAACCCGCGTTCGTCACCGACCTCTCACCACACTGGGGTGGCCATTGCTGGCGCCCCTTCAAGGTGGTCATGATGCCTGGATCCGGCTGTTCATCCGGCCAGTGCAACTACAACTTCCAGTTCGGCACGCCGGTCTATGCCTGCCCGACCGGCACCGTGCGCGGCGACCAGTTGCAGGCCTACTGGTCCAGCCGCATCCAATCGGCGGGCCCGGCTGATCGCTGCTTCACGCTCACCATGCCCCGCCCCCGCATGGGCTGTGACAGCGGCCCCTCTGTCGTGGTCAGCCGCACAGAGCCCCGCTGCGCTCAGGATGCGGGCGCGGCCAGCCTGGTCGGCGCTTCTGGCTGGAGCATCCCCTTGTCTTTCCAGCAGCCCACCATGAACCACATCGAAACCGATGTCTGGGATGACAAGAGCGCCCCACTCGAAGCAGGCGGACGCTGCACCGTTACCACAGCCGACAGGTGCGTGGATGGCCCCGCCACCAAGGTGATCGATGGCCGAGCCGTCACCCGCGCTTGCTGGTCCTACGAGCGCACCCTTTCTTGCACATCCGGTGCCCTCACAGACGAATGCGCCCCCTTGCTGAGCCAAGGCTGCACGCTGGGAAGCAGCACATGCAAGCAAACCAACGCTGCCACAGGCATGTGCGAGGTCTACCAGGACAGCTACACCTGCCCGGCCAGCGCCCAACCGATCACGACAGCAACCAACTGCCCATCCAATGTCTTTTGCCTGGGTGACAGTTGCTTCAACACGAGCTACACGAACGACGCGGACTTTGCCCGCTCCATGTCGATGCTGGAAGCCGCCCGAGAAGCCGGTGTGTACCTGGACACCAAGCTGATGCAGGTTTTCAAGGGCGAAGGCAACCACTGCCGAGACCGTCTGTTCAAAGATTGTTGCGACTCGGACAGCGCTGGCGCTGGGATGAGCAACCAGAGCACCTTCGGTGTGGGCTCACGCCTGGTATACGACGTGCTGATGAACTCCGAGAACCGGGAGTTCATATACCAGGGCATGTCCGCACTGCTCACCAGCGGCGGCTTCAGCGGCTCCTTCACCAGTTACGGCGTCACCGTGGCCGTCAACGGCACCGCTCTGCCCGCCGGATCGTCGGTGCTCTATGCAGGCGACAGCATGGTGGTCGCGTTCGATCCCTGGTCGCTGGCCATCGCTGTGGTGATCTACATCGTCATGTCGATGATGTCCTGCAATGAAGAAGAGGGCAAGCTGGCCATGAGAGAAGGCGCGGGGCTGTGCCACGCCACGGGGTCATGGTGCTCATCGTGTCTTCGCGTTCTTGGTGCCTGCGTGTCGTGCCTGGAGCACACCACAGGCAAATGCTGCTTCAACAGCAAACTCGCCCGGATAGTCAATGAGCAGGGGCGCATGCAGATTGGCAAGGGCTGGGGCAGCGGCCAGAACCCCGACTGCTCAGGCTTCACCATCGCTCAGCTGCAAAGCCTGGACTTCGCAGCGATGGACCTCACCGAGTTCTACGCCTCCATCGTGCCCAACAACCCGAACCTGGGTGCCATCCAAAGCGGCAACAGCGCCAAGGTGCCCAACTGCTACTACGGACAGGGGCGTTGCCAATGACACAGCACCTCAGGACACCGATCAAGGTCATTTCCATCACGGCGATGGCGATGGCAGTGAATTGCCAAGCACAAACGCAAACGCCTGAGAGATCGCCCGAAACGTCCGTCGGTCGAATGCCCGTCAAAGACGCCAGAGTGCTGATGGTGATGGCACTGCAAGCGCCAGACGGAAAGGCACACGGCACCTTGACAGGCGAATCTGCCGACGCCATCAGCCAGCGCTTCAAGGCCAACACACCCATCTCCATCGACGTCACCACCGACAAGCGCTACCGCCAGCCTGGTTGCAGCCGCCTGAAGGTGACCTTCTGGCAAGACGGTGTCTGGTTACCTGGTGCCCAGGCCCCTCGCAAACAATCCATCGAGTTCGGGATCAACTACTGCCTCGATGGCTTGCCGCCCAAGTCGCTGCAATGAGGAGATTGACATGCCTCGCCCATCTCGCCCGTCATGGGCGTCTCGCTCAGGTCTTTTCAGACGCCTTGCCAACATCGCCATCCTCGCCTTCGCATGCCTCAACGCAGCGCCCGAGGCAAAAGCGCAAGCCTTGCCAAAGCCGGACGAGCCCATTGCCACCCCTTACTGGTCAGATGCGTGGCGAGGATGGCACTTCTACGAAGATCCCGAACCCGAGCTACCTGACAACCCTGCGTCTCAACCCAAGACGCCCGCCCTCACGCCGCCCACTTCAGCAGCGCCCCCCACACCGGCCACTCGCCCGGCCAGAGCGCCCGAACTGGTCGAATTCGAAAGGCTACAAAAGGCGGTCGAGTCCTACCGCAACATCGCGATCATGCGGCCGACCGAGGCCAATGTGCGCCGCTACATGGAACTGGAAGCCAAGGTTGTGGCCAGAGCGTCCTACTTCGCCGACGTCGCCCAGCGCGTCGCCTGGGCCACACCGGAGCTGGACCCCACCGTACATGGCCGCCCAGTCAACGCCAAGGCGCTGGAGGTGTTCGACCGGGACCAGTTGCTCAGCCGTTCCCAATCCATCGCCTCACTGGGCAAGGACCACGTCCTGTTCTTTTTCTTCCGCAGTGACTGCCCGTACTGCCACGCCTTCGCCCCCACGCTGACGGCTTTCGAGGCGCGCCACGGCATCAAGGTGGTGGCCATCAGCGTGGATGGCGGCCCCATGCCTGGCTTTGCAGATGCCCGAGCCGACAACGGCATCGCCAACACCCTGAAGGTCACCCAAGTGCCAGCGGTATTCCTGGCCCAGCCCTACACCGGGCAGATCACACCCATTGGCTTTGGCGTGCTGTCTGAATCCGAATTGCTGGAGCGCATCACCACGGTGAGCACACCGGCTGCCCAGGCCATGTTGCCCAGCGTGAACAGGCAAGTCGTTCTGCAATAGGAGCAGATCATGATCCAGACACCGCACCTGCCCCTCCCGCACTTCAAGCGCGCTATCGCCGCATTGATGGCCATTCTGCTCATCGCGTCGCCGCTGCCCCTGCATGCAGGAGACCTCAATGCCGAGGTGAACAGCATGTTCAACAACCTGGGAGCCATCGGCAACTACACCGCACCAGGCGCCTTCCGTGGCCAGACCATGAACACCTACACCGGCGGCAGTCTGTTCATGCGCTCCCCCAACAAGGTGTACCAACTCGCCGCCATTCAGTTCCCCAGCGCCAAGGCGGGCTGCGGTGGCATCGATGTGTTCGGCGGATCGTTCTCGCACATCTCGGCCAGCGAGTTCAAGAACATGCTGAAGAACATCACCGCCGCCCTGCCCGGCATCGCCTTTCAACTGGCGCTCGAAGCCGTCTCCCCCCTCCTGGGCGGCTTGAGCAAGTGGGCCAAGGGCCTGGAGACCTGGATCAACAATGCCCGCATCAACTCCTGCGAAACCGCCAAGGCCATCGTCAGCACGGCGGCCGAGGCCACGGGGTACAGCTCGCAGGAGACCTGCGCCGACCTCGCCATCGAGATGGGCATGGAAAGCGACCGTGACGCGGCACGCAGGCGTTGCGCTTCCGACCGGCCCAGCATCCTCGCTTCGGCCCGCACCTCAGGCGATGCCAATGTGCGCAACAAGGCGCCCTTCGTGGGAAACCTGACCTGGAAGGCCCTGAAGTACACCGGGGTCTCCCTGGACGATCAGGAGCGTGAACTGATCATGAGCATGGTGGGCACCGTCATCTACCACCCGGAAGAAGCCGCCCGCGACCCGGAACCCATCGCCGCCACACTTACCTCGATCAGCCAGTTGCTCTATGGGCAAAGTGCTGGCGCTGGCGTGAACGTCACCCAGCACCTGCTCAAGTGCAATGACTACGTGAACTGTGATGCCGTGACCCTCAACACCACCTACACACACACGCCATTCACCGCCAAAGTCGAGGCACTGATGCGCTCCATCGCGGAAAAAATCGCCACCCGGACCGCCATTCCCAACAACTCGGCAGAAGTCGGTTTCGTCAACCAGACCACCGAGCCGGTCTACAAAATGCTGTCGGTGGGCGCGACCATCCCAGGATCGGGCCTGGCGGACAGCCTCATCGCCCAATACCGCGACGTGATCGCAGCGGACTATGCCTATGTGTTCCTGGAGCGCAATCTGCGCGTCGGCTTGGCTGCGCTCGACAAGGACTATCAACTGCAAAAGACACAGCGCGAACAGGCGGTCCAGATTCGTCAACGCGCCCTGGTCATGCTGCAGCAACTCTCTCAAGAGAAGAACCTCCTGTATCAGAAGGTCGGCTCTTACCGAGCTGTCTCCAGCCACCTGGAACAGTTGGAGCGGCAATTGCGATCCAGCATGCCGCAGCACGTGATGGACATGCTTGGGCAGCAGGCTGCTTACATGGCTCGTTGACCTTCACCGACCACAGGGGATGCCATGTGGGAGATCTACGCTTACCAGAACGCGGACAGCCTGTTCGGCGTCTTCAATGCAGCAGCGGCCATCCACGCCTCGGGCGACTACATGTCGGCCGTTGCCGCCGTGGCTTTCTGCGGCTTCGTGGCCGCCCTGATCGCCTACGCCTTTGCCCCTGAGAAGCTGCAAGGCTGGAAGTGGCTGGGCACAGTGCTGCTGGTGTTCTCCATCCTGATCCTGCCCAGGGCCACCGTGGGCATCGTGGACAAGACAGGCGGAGCCCCGGTCAAGGTCGTGGCCAACGTGCCCTTCGGCATGGTCATGCTCGGCAGCATCACCAGCACCATTGGCCACACCCTGACAAGCCTGTTCGAAACCGCCTTCCAGACCATTCCCGGCCCAGGCGCCTTGCCCAGCGAACTTACCTACGAGAAGAACGGCCTGATGTTTGGCAACCGGCTGATCAGGAGCACCAGCAAGGTGACGTTTCAGGATCCGAACTTCCGTACTGACTTGATCAACTTCATTCACAACTGCACGATGTATGACCTCATCGACGGAACGATTGGTCCTGCCGTGTTCTCGACATCCGCAGACGTCTGGCCCCTCATGGCCACGCCCAATCCTGCGCGCTTCAGCACGGTCACCAGCGCTGCGGGCATCGATGTGGACACCTGCCCCAACATCTACACAAACCTCAATGGCCGACTGCCAGCGCAGATCAACCAGATTCAGGGTCGCCTGGCCTTCGAGTTGAACCCCACCCTGCCTGGTGCCGCAGCCGCAGCCGTCATCGCCAACCAGATTCAGCAGGCGTACATCAAGAACAACATCGCCGATGCGGCCACCACCGCTGCCGACCTGATCCGCCAAAGTGCCATGCTCAATGCGATCAACGACACCAGCACCATCGTCGGACAGAAGGTCAACGACCCAGCGGCCATGGTGCTGGCCGTTGGCCGAGCACAAGCCGTCGCTCAGCAGAACGCCGCGTGGATCAACAACGGCAAGGTGGCCGAGCAAGCCCTGCCCGTGTTCCGCAACGTCATTGAAGCGCTCACCTACGCAATGTTCCCCTTGATGGTGCTGCTCTTGCCGCTGACCAGCGGGCGCGACACGATGCTGGCCTTCAAAGGCTACGCCGCCATCCTGATCTGGATCCAACTGTGGCCCCCGCTGTACGCGGTGTTGAACTACATGGCGTCCATCTACGCGGCCTACGATCTGGCTGCGGCTTCAGACATCGGCTCGGGCACCAAGGCCCTGTCTTTGCGAACCGCCTCGACGATCTATTCGGGCGCCATCTCAGGTGAGGCTGTTGTGGGCTACCTTGCAATCAGCATTCCTGTCATTGCCTGGGCGGCTTTGAAGAAGATGGAGGGTGTCGGGACCGCCCTGGTGGGTGGCTTGTCCGGCCTGCAAAGCATGCTGACCGGCAGCACAGCGTCTGCTGCCACCGGCAACATGAACATGGGCAATGTCACCATGGACCAGGCACAACTGGCACCTAACCGAACCTCGGCGTTCATGAGCAGTTGGCAAAGCGACTTGAGTGGTAACACCTTTTCGTCGAACAGCCTGACTGGGAGAACTGCCGTCAGCCTGTTGCGCAACCAGGGGTTTGCTTCGCGGGTGGTATCCATGCGGGTGTCTGAACAGGATGTGTCTGATGCGAGCAGGCAGGTCACTGCGGCACGCAGCGAAGCCTTGGCTGCCAGTTCGGATCGCTCCGCAGCCCTCTCCGAAGCATTCACGCGAGGACTGAGCAGCCTTCGCTCTGGCCGCAGCAGCAGCGGATCCACGTCCAGCAGCTTCGAGCAATTTGGAGAAACACTCAATCGCCTGGACCAGATCTCCAAGGGCATCGCCGACAGCACAGGGCTTTCACAGTCTCAGGTAGCGCGCATCGCATTTGGTGCGTCTGGACATGTGGGCGTTGACGGGCGCTTCGCTGGCGCAAAAGCCAATGCCAGCGCTGACAAGAGCTACCTGTCGGGCCTATCCGCCGATGAACGCAAGGTGCTGAGCAGTTTGACCAGCGAGCAAATAGCCGACTTCAAGCAATTCGGTGACCGAGTCTCCCGAGATTCGAGCTTCATCAACACCATCAGCAGCGACTCCCGAGAGGCCCGTGACATGGCGTCCAGGCTGACGAACACGGCCACGCGATCTGAACGTGCGGAGGCAAGCCTTGCTGAACGCACCGCTCTGTCAGAGCGCCTAACTTCCGCGTATGAAAAGGGCGAAACCATCTCCATCGACATTGCGCAGGATCCGCACAACCTGGAGATGTTCACTCGCTATGCAGAGCAATACGGGAGCGACAGCAAAGCGGCCCAGGCCTTGATGGCCTCAGAACTGGCCAGGCAGTCACTCAAGCCCAATCGGGTGTTCTCCGATGGCACGGCATTGCCATCTTCGTTTGAAGACGTTCAAGTTCAACACCGACAAGAAAAGGCCGACACAGCCTTGAATCCGGCGCTCGATGATCGCCATCGAAGCAATGATCGACAGGTGTCTCGCTTCGGCAAGTCTGCGCGTGCAGGCCAACCAGCCCCCGCCCCTGAGCCATCACCGGCAAGACAAGAGGTTCAGACCCGAGGTGCCGAGATACGCGCAAGTTCAAAGGCAGATCAAACCGGTTTCGATGCAAAAGCGGAGATCGTCGAGACCAATGATGGGGCGCTGGCATCGAAGAAGTCATTGCTTAGGCAGTCTGGCAAGCAGGTTATTGAGGACGCCGGAGCGGCGGTGGACAACGCGACGGGCATCGTGAAAGACCTTCTGAAAAAATAATCAGACTGGGTCATCGTGCGTGCCGCTCATGTTCGGATTCAAGTCGCTTTCAGGTGGCTTCATGAAAGGCGGATGCCCTTTGTCACGCCAGTAGTTCGCGGCCAAATCCTCTGACGTTACCCCCATCCCGTGGATCGGATCGACATCCCGCTTCGAAGTTCGCGCTCTGCCGCCAATGCTAGTCAGCGCCCCGCCGATGGCCGTGCCAAAAAGCATCCCAATGCCGATCATCACCACTCGTGTGCCCCACCCGTCCAATGCGGCTGAGAACAAGCCCACCAGACCACCTAAGGTAGGTCTGCATAAACCACCAAGCCATGTGCTTGGCGCAGACATGATGGCCTGAGACCATTGAACCCATGAAGCAGAGCAGCCTTGGATTGGGAACCTCGACGAAGCGCACGCGCCGTCGCGAGTTCCTCGACGAGATGGACCGGGTGGTGCCTTGGTCCGCCCTGGTGGCAGAGATCGCGCCATTCATGCCTGAAGGCAAACGCGGGCGCCCGCCGTTCCCGGTGGAGTCGCTGCTGCGAATTCACTTCATGCAGCAGTGGTTCACGCTGAGCGACCCGGCCATGGAAGAAGCGCTGCACGACATGCCGCTGTTCCGCGACTTCGCCGGTCTGGGCGGCTGGGATGACCGGCTGCCTGACGAGAGCACGATCTTGCGCTTCCGTCATGTTCTCGAGAAGAACAAGCTGGCCGAGCGCATCTTGGCCACCGTCAACTTGCTGCTGGGCGCCAAGGGCCTGATGCTGCGCAGCGGCACGGTGGTCGATGCCACGCTCATCTCGGCGCCGAGCTCGACCAAGAACGCCAGCGGTGAGCGCGACCCGGAGATGCACCAAAGCAAGAAGGGACAGCAATGGTTCTTCGGCATGAAGGCGCACATCGGCGTGGACGCTGATTCCGGCCTGGTGCACACCGTGCGCGGCACGGCCGGACACGTCAACGATGTGGTCGAGGCCAACAGCTTGCTGCATGGGCAAGAAACAGATGTCTTCGCCGACGCCGGCTACCAGGGGGCGCACAAGCGGCCCGACGCCAAAGCGGATGTGCAGTGGCATGTGGCCATGCGACCGGGCTTGCGCAAGTTGCTGGACAAGGCCGACCCCATGGATGCGCTGACCGATCAGGTCGAGCGCATCAAGGCCAGCATCCGCGCCAAAGTGGAGCACCCGTTCCGCGTCATCAAGCGCCAGTTCGGGCACGTGAAGGTGCGCTATCGCGGCCTGGCCAAGAACACGGCGCAGTTGCAAACCCTGTTTGCGCTGGCCAATCTGTGGATGGTGCGCAAACGTTTGACGGGGAGCCTGGCATGAGTGCGCCCAGTGCATGGGAAATGGGCGCGAAACGCGCCCACAACACCTGCCAGAGGTGCGCTCAGCCGCCATTGCGGTCATGTCAGCACACCCAATCATGGTCAGCACTCATTTGTGCAGACCTTCCCTAAAGCAATGAGGCTGAAGAAGATTGGTTTTCGCATTTGAGCACCTCGTACTTACCAACCTATAGCCGCTTAGGCATTGCTGCAACCCTTTCGACTCCTGCGTATATCCGTCAACAACACCAACTATTCCATTTCAAATCGGCTACTCAGTCCAGTGAGCAGATCGACAAACAAGAACTCACTCCGGCGTGAGCCTGGCCCGGCTCTGCTCGGCATACTCAGACCAGCAGGTGATTCAACGAAATAGAGTCAGTGATCATGGAATAGGGCTCTCAAGTAGTCAGCGAGCCTAGCGTGATGTTCGCAGAGACTCTAGTGATCCGGAACGTTGGAGTCGAAACACGGCCCCCTGTGGAGACGTGGCAAGAAACTCAATTTTTACAGGGCCGGATCAATAGGGTCGACGGCGCTCGGCCCGTCCAGCGTTTGAAGGCCCGCCGGAAATTGGCCGGATCGTTGTAGCCCAGCGTGTAAGCGATCTCCTGCACGCTCAGCTTGCCTGCTTGCAGGTATTGCATAGCCAGATGCTCGCGCACCTCATCCAAGATCTGCTGAAAGGATGTGCCTTCAGCCACCAGGCGGCGGTGTAGGGTGCGCGGGGTGAGATGGAACTGGCGGGCCACCACCTGAAGGGAAGGAAAGCCATGTTGGCGCGTCAGCAGGTTACGGCGCACCTGGATGCTCAAGGCCGCGTTCACATCGCGCTTGTCCAACTCTTCACGGCACAGGCGTGCAGCATCATCGAAGCTGGCCGGGTCAGCCGAGCTCAGCGGCAAGTCCATGGCTGCATCCGGCAACACCAGACCGCACCAGTCTTGGCTGTAACGCACCTCGCAACCAAACATGTCCCGGGCCAGATCTTCATACGCAGGCTCGACCTGTTTGAAGCACACACGTCGCACCTGACAAGTGCCCAAGGTGATCTGGTCAATCAGGTTCTTGATGGTCAACAAGATGGCTTCGCTGACCACGAGATCCAGCCCGTCGAGTGGGCGGGCCACAGGAAAGCCCACCCATACCTCGTCACCCTGAACCCGCTGCGTGACCGTCACCAGTGTGGTACGCAGCGGCAAGAAGCTCTCCAGCAGCGACACAACCTGACGCAAGGTGCTGCTGCTCAAGGCCGCGTAACCCAGCCTGCCGTGAGTGTTGATGCGCAGGCGCTCCCCCACGAGCAGGCCAAGAGCGGGCTCCTTTGCGGCGCCCAAGGCCGCATGCATCAACTTCAGAAAGGGCACGAAGCCCAAGCCCCGGTGGCCGTCGGCCAAGTCCGCCATTTGCAGATCGGCTGCCGCAAGCACCTCGGGCACATTCACCCCCATGCCAGACAGCATGTCGGCGATAAGGCGCACGTAGTGGAGGGGCAGTGCTGCGTTGTGCACGGTTTGATTTTTTGAAAAGCGCCAATTGTCAATAAATGACCTTTTTGTGTCAAGACAACCTACCCTTGATCTACCCCAGGATTCATAGGATACAAATACTTAGCGCCATCAAACTAACAGTACGCCAATGTTTTCGTTTTTCAAGAAGTCCGGCCCCAACCAGGCCAGCATCAATGGGGTGCCCATCATGGTCAATCCCAAGGAGACCTTGCTCCAGGCAGCGTTGCGCGAAGGCATTGATTTCCCGAACAGCTGCCGCGTGGGTGGCTGCGCAGCCTGTAAATGCAAGCTGGTCGACGGCAAGGTCAAGGAGCTGACTCAGACCGCCTACATCTTGTCGGACGAAGATTTGGACGCCGGCATGATCCTGGCCTGCCAGTCGGTGCCACAAACCAATGTCACCATCGAAGTAGACATGGCCGCCCAGCAAGCCCGCCGCACCGTAAGTGGCCGGGTGGTGGCCTGCACCGCACTCACCCACGACATCGTCAGCCTGCGCATCCAACTGGACGACTCGCTGCCTTACAAAGCTGGCCAGTACGCACAATTGTCGGTTGACAGCCTGCCCGGGGTTGATCGCAGCTACTCGTTTGCCACCGCCTCGCAGCCCAATTCCCAGGTCAGTTTCCTGGTACGCAAGGTGCCCAATGGCGTGTTCTCCAGCCATGTGCATAAACATGATCTGGTTGGACAGCGCGCCAGCGTGAAGGGCCCCATGGGCGATTTCTGGCTGCGCCCCTCTGACGCCCCCTTACTGATGGTGGCCGGCGGCAGCGGCCTGGCCCCCGTTCTGGCCATCTTGGAAGACGCTCTGGCCCAAGGCGTCAAACGCCCCGTCACCATCTTGTTTGGTGCCCGCCAGCAAGCTGACTTGTACGCTCAAGACACGCTGGAAGCCCTTCGCACCCAATGGCCTGCGGCCTTCCGCTTTGTGCCCGTGCTGTCGGCCGAACCCGATGGCAGCAGTTGGGCAGGTGCGCTCGGCAACGTTGACAGCGCCCTGGCCGAGCACCTGCCCTACGGTGCCCATGCCTACCTGTGCGGCCCACCCGTCATGGTCGATGCCGTCAGCGCAGTATTGCGCGACCGCGGCATCGCCAAAGAACAAATCCGCGCCGACCGTTTCACGACCTTGCACGACTCTACAGGAGCACAGTGATGATGAACATTCTGCACTACCTCAAGTATTTCCTATTCCATATCATCGGCCTGCTGGCTCTGACGATGGTCACCCTAGGTGGCGCTTACACCACCTACGGTCTGATCACCATCTTGGTTTTCTACATGGTGGGCGACGCTGTCTGTGGCGACGACACCACCACACCCACCTTCAAGTATCCCGGCATCTTGACTGCGCAGCTGTGGATGGCTTTGCCCTTGCTGTTAATGATCATCTTCGCATCGCTTTGGAGTGTGAGCTCCGGCGACGTGCTGGGCTATGGCGCCTGGGTGCAGCAGCTCACGGGCTTCGATGCCCTGGCAGCCCGCGAAAGCACCTTCTGGGGCCACCACATCTCGACCATCCTGCTCTCCGGCCTGATGATCGGCATGGTTGGCACCATCACCGCCCACGAACTGACTCACCGCACCTGGGATCCGATCTCGATGTTTGTCGGTCGCTGGTTGTTGGCTTTCAGCTTTGACACCATTTTCTCGATCGAGCACGTCTACGGCCATCACCGTTATGTGTCCACCACTGAAGACCCAGCCACCGCACCTCGCGGCCGCAATGTGTACTTCCACGTCCTGGCCTCGACCATCAAGGGCAACATCAGCGCGTGGAACATCGAGAAAAAGCGCCTCAAGCGCGATGGCCACGGCGCCATCTCCTTGCGTAACGGCGTGATCCGTGGTCACCTGATGAGTTTGCTGTTGGTAGCGGTGGCATATGCCATGGGCGGCTGGCCTGTGGCTGGCTTCTTCATTGCCAGTGCGCTGTGGGGCAAATCGCTGCTGGAGATCGTTAACTACATGGAACACTACGGCATGGTTCGCGACCCCAAGCTCCCGGTTCAGCCTCGTCACTCTTGGAACACCAACAAGCGCATCAGTTCATGGTCGATGTTCAACCTGACCCGCCACTCGCATCACCATGCCCAAGGCGAAGTGCCTTATCAAGACCTCAAGCCCTTCCCTGAAGCGCCCATGATGATCGGTGGCTACCTGACCACCATCCTGGTGGCCATGGTTCCGCCTCTGTGGTTCAAACTGATGGACCCCAAGGTCAAGGAGTGGGATCTGAAGTACGCCAGCCCCGAAGAGTTGAAGCTGTCTGAGGCCGCCAACAAGCGGGCTGGCTGGGGGCTCAAGGCTTCTGCTTGAGCCATGGCGTTGTAAAAATAGGGCTACGGTGGCAGACCTGTGATTGATGCTAGACCTGCATTCATGGCTTCTTCAAGTCGCTGTTTTCCATCCCCTGCTTGAATTGCTGCGTTTCGTGCGCCGCCCGGTGCCAGCATAGTAACCGCCCTGCCGCTCAAGGCGTACGCTCATGGCTTTCCATTGCGCCTGACAGACGCACCCGTGCATCGGGTACCAGCTTGAAAGAGGTACCTTCGAGGTTTTGCACATCGGTGGCCGACCTCGTGTGCGATCGTGTAGGGCTTGGGCAAAATCCTCCAGGCGCATGCTCAGCGTCGCCCTGTGTCGGTCTTGCAAATTCACCGCCACGCCCGTGAATATGGGCAGAGCCTGGCAACAGGGATGGCCAAAACTCTGGGTTTTTCCCCGGTGGATGCCATGATCGGCTTGCGCGACCCGCTGGCAATGCTGGTACTACGTGTGCCGTGGGCAGAGGTAGAGAGGTCGCTGGCTCCGCTATTCGCCCGCAAGGCGAGCATGGCAGCATGCCGACATGTTCGGCCCGACGCCGCGGACGTTGCCGACGGGCTCAGCGCGGCTCGTCGCGCGCGCCTGCCCCTTCGCCTGATGGTGGAGCCGCTATTCCAGGCGGCGCCATGCCTTCTGATGGATGACACGGGCGTGCTAACCGAGGAGACGGTGGTGCGCACGTTCTCGATCCTGAAGGCGACAGACCTTCTCAGCCACTCGCGATCAGTGTTGGGAGCTTATATTTCAGGCCGCTGAGGCCGTGTCCTGCATCTCATAGGTCTGGACCAAGCGCTTGCGTTGCGCCGGCAAAAAGTTGATGCGCGAGGCATCGCCACCGGTGGCTTTAACCACTCGCTTGTCCATCACGGCAAACCACAGCGGCGGCACGTAAGCGACCAGGAACATGCCCGTGTAGCCCAGCGGCAGGAAGGTCGGAATGTCGTGGAAGCTGCGCAGCGACTGGTAGCTGCGCGTCGGGTTGGCGTGGTGGTCGGAGTGGCGCTGCAGCTGGAAGGTCAGGATGTTGGACAGCACGTGGTTGCTGTTCCACGAGTGGTGCGGCTGGCAGTGTTCGTAGCGGCCATCGGGCTTCTTCTGGCGCAGCAGGCCGTAGTGCTCGATGTAGTTGGCCGAGGTCAGCATGAAGGCGCCCAGGAAGGCCAGCACCATCAGCAGCACCAGGGCCTGCGTGCCCAGCCAGGCGGTCATGCCGCCCCAGACGATGGCGGTGCCGATCCAGCCCTGCACGATCTCGTTGTCCAGGCTCCAGGCCGACTTGCCCTGGCGCTCCAGGCGCTCGACCTCCAGGTCCCAGCCGCGGAAGTAGGCGCCGGGCATCTCGCGGAACATGAAGCGGTAGATCGTCTCGCCCATCTTGGACGAAGCCGGGTCTTCCGGCGTGGCCACGTGGCGGTGGTGGCCGCGGTTGTGCTCGATGCAAAAGTGCGTGTAGGCGCCCAGCGAGAGGTTGAACAGCGCGGCCTTGCGGGGCAGCCATTCCTTCTTGTGGCCCAGCTCGTGGCTCATGTTCATCACCAGGCCCAGCATGAAGCCGTTGATGATGACGGTGGTGACCACGCCATACCAGGGCACCGCGTGCGTGCTCAGGAACCACACGTTGAACAGCGTGGTGGCCCAGCCCACGGGGATGGCCAGGTAGATCATCCAGCGGTAGAAGGCGCGGCGCTCGAGGTCGGGCACGGCGGCTTCAGGCGGGTTGCTGGTGTCGTCGCCGATCAGCCATTCCAGGATGGGCACCAGCACGAACAGCACCAAAAAGGGCAGGACGTACCAGGCGGCGTGGTCCTGGCCCATCAGCTGGGCCACCGGGCCCGTGGCCACGATGGCGGGGATCAGGGCTGGCAGCAGCCACAGGGGCTTCTTCGGGTCCCGGTAGGACGTGGCCATCGGGTCGGGCAGCACAGCGCTCTACACATCCACCGCCGCGAACTGGGTCTCTACATCGCCACCATCGCACCCAATCTCGCCCAGGCTGCGCTGCTCGCCATCCTCGTGCTGGTGCCGATGACCTTCCCTTCCGGTACCTGATCCCCACCCGAAGCCATGCCATCGGGCTGCGCGAAGCCATGTCTATCTCTCCACTTTATTACTTCGTCGAGATGGGCTACGGCATCCTGCTTCAGGGCGCGGGATGGGACATCCTGTGGGTTTGGCGCTGCTGCTTGGCATGGCGATCTTCGGGTTGGGCGTGTGGCGATTCAAGCGTCAGTTTTGATTCGTAAACCAGTCATGTCTCGACCGTGGGTCACGCGCTGCCTCCCAAGTCTGCAGTCCCCACGGGAAACAGGAAGCGCCCAATGCACGCCAGCTTATTGTCCAGGCGCAACTGCACCGAGACCGTTGTGATACGTCGTCCCGCCCGCACAATGTGGGGCACCGCGCAAATCGTGCCGGCGAAAGCCGGTCGCAAGTAATCGAAGGTAAGCGTCGAGCAAGCAGGTAACTCGACCCGCGCCAGGGATCGTGCAAGATGGGTAGCCGCGACCACTTCTCCAAAGCTGGCAAGTACACCACCATGGAAGGTCCGGATCAGGGGATTGCCGACATGATTTTCGCAAAAGTCCATGAGGTAGCGTGTCTCGCCCTCAACGACCTCCTCCCGCATACCCAGAAACCGATGGAAGGGCACCGCCGGCACGAGGACCATTGCTGCCTCTGCACAATCTGTCATTGATTTAACCACCCTCGTCATGCCGCACTCCTGTCCGTCGTATCGAAAGCCGGTCCTAACGTATCGATGGCAAAGGATCCCGTCACCGTGGCAAGCGGCATCTCGTCACCCGCCGCATAAGCCCGGCCGGAGACAAAGGCCACGCTGTCTGTCCAGCCGATGCATTCGACCACCGCGCGCAGGCCGCTGCCCGCCGGAATGGCACGAAGGTAATCGACGCGCAGGTCAATGGTGGCGATAGGCCTGAGCGAGCGTAGCGCGGAGAAAATCGCCAGTCCACACGTCGTGTCAAGCAGGGTCACGAGTGTGCCCCGATGCAACGCTCCAAGGCCGTCGGCCAGAGCCTCAGAAAACGGCATCACCATCTCCGCCTTGGCGTCGGCCACCGCCACCACGTCGACGCCGAGGGCGTTGAACAGTGGATGCTGACTGCCGAAAAAAGCTTTTGCCATGGCAGCTTGGTCCAGTTGCGGCTTCATATGCGACATGCCTGCTCCTCAATTTGCACTGTAAATGTGTTCACTCAATAGATCAGAGCAGCGTCGATATAGCGACGCTCCGCCGCCCGTACGGCTTGCAGGGCATCTGCGAGCAATTTCGTAGGGAAGCATTCACTCTCGGAGCCTGCTTTCAGCGCCAGCGCCAGCGATGTCCAGCATGCGGCACAGTCTGTCATAAGCTGCGGCAGTTGCAGATCGCTGATGCGTGGATCAGCCGATGCGGCTTCGTTCAGAAATTCTGCGTACATTTTGCGAAAACCGCCGCCGCCCGTGCCGCGCCGTTCGATGATTTGATAAGCAAAACGCGTCGTCCAGCGCCAGTCGCCCTCGCGTTCCCAGCGACCAAGATCGGCCAGCCAGGTATCGAGCGCGGCCACGCCGGCATAAGGTCCGCCCTCCAGCAGTAAACGTGCGTTGTGGCGTATGGCTTCAGCCACCCGCTCGACCGAAAGCCGCGCATGAATGGCGGGAGGCGCGAACAAGTTGCCAGCATGAAAAAAAGGAGGCAGTTCCGCGAAGCGGGCACGGGCCAGATCGGAACGTGCCACCGGGATGGGCGCGGGGCGCTCGGTATCGGTCACCAGAATGCAGCCGTCCGCCGGTTGGCGCTGCCAGGCAACGATGGCGTGGCCGGGAAAATGCGTCCGGCTGGTAAAGTACGGCAAGTGAAAAATATCGGTCAGGAGCAGGGCTGGGCGCCCCTGGTCGAGCAAGCCATCCAGCGCCTGCGCGCCCTCCTCGACGGAGCTGTAACTTGTCCAGGCGAACGGTACGTCCAGCGCCTGGAATACCCGCTCCTCATATCCCAGCGAGCGCACATGGACCAGAAAAGGTACCGGGGCATCAGGCAGCGTCAGGTATGTGATGCCCAGCCCCGAGCCCAGCCCAAAACACATGGCCTCGGTCAGCGTCGTGCCATGGAACTCAAGCAAGTCCCGGATGGCCGAACTCCCGCAATGGCGGCCGGACCGATGGGGAATGTCGGGGGCCTGTGCCATATCTGCTGTGTGTAATGTCACTATCGACTTACCCTTCTTAAAGAATGATGAATGAACTTGGGCTCATATCGCTCCGTCGCAATTTGCGTTGCCGTAACCATTGGCCCATCCCATTACCCAAAAACGTTTCAGGTCAGGCTGGTGACCTCAGAACTTGCTTGAGTCAAGCCTGCACCAGAACCCGTTCACCTAACTGTACCCGAGGCCTTCACCAAACCGATCATACGAGCCTTTCTGGACAGGCCCCAGATCCATTTCACTGGATCGCCCCTGCCCAGCTAACACCTATGACTCTCACATTGAAGGCCAATAGGAGGTGTCATGAGCAAACTACGTTACACCCCAAAATTCAATCTTGAAGCGGTCAAGCAGGTCACAGAGTCTGCTGCGGCAGGTTACTGGTGGGCACTTCGCGTAACCCAATTTCCCAAAGCGCAGGAGGCCCATTCGCCCCAGGCCTTGAGATTGTTCGGCCCGGCGGCCTCATTGCGGTACCCGCTCTGGCCGCCCGCCGCAGCGCAGGCTGACCCTGGCACGCTGCAAAACGCCCGCCTGGGCACCATGCGCGCGCATCTTGCCCCTCATGTCGGCGCGCCTTGCGCCACCAACCACACCAATGTTTTGGCGTTGTAGGCCACGCACTTGAGCGTGATCGCCAGCTCGTTTCTGGCCAGCGTCATGGCCCGAACCACTTTGCCACCCAGCTGCTCCAGCCCGGCAAACACATGTTCGACGCGGGACCTTGTCTTGTTGATGCTGCGGTTGCGCGCGCCCAGCCGCTGTCGGGCTTTCTGGCCTGGCTTGGCTCGCCGGGCGATACCGTCGCCCAACTGGTGTCGGGCCAGCAATTCACGGTTGGCCTGCGCGTCATAACCCCGGTCTGCCAACACGCGTCCTCGGGTGTTGCCCGCGTCTAGCACCTCCCCCAGCGATTGACCATCGTCCACATTGGCTGGCGTCACCACGATGCGGCGAATCAGCTTCCAGCGTGCGTCCACGTTGCTGTGCACCTTGTAGCCATAAAAGCTCTTGCCATGCTTCTTGGTCCAGCGCGCATCTCGGTCGGTGTGCTGCAACCGCTTCGTGCTCCAACCCTCAGGTGCCTGGCCTTCGTTGAGCGCCTGGCGCTCTTCGCTGAGGGCCTGCGTGATGGGCGCTTGCACGATACTGGCATCCACAATCTGCCCGCCACGCGGGAGGTAGTCCTGCTGCTGCAACTGCTGGCTCACCGCAGCGAAGATGACCCGTCCACCCAGACCGCCCTTGGCCAGGCGTTGCTTGAAGCTCCACAGCGTGCGCGCATCGGGAATGTGGAGCTGGCCGTCGACGCGGCAAAACCGCTGAAAGCTCATGCGGTCGAGCATCTGGTGCTCGCACTCCTCATCGCTGAGGTTGTACAGCGCCTGCAGGAACTCCATTCGCACCATGACCTCGCTGGCGTAGGGCGGTCGACCGCCCTTGCTGCGCTCTGCACGTGGGCACGCCGTCTCAACCGATTGGGCCACTGCACTGAAGTCGATCAGTCCATCCATCGCCGCCAGGTTGGCAACGTAGCTGCCCAACTTGGCTTGCCGATGTGCCTGCACAAACAAGTCGGTGTCGGGCGGGTCTTGAAAGAAGACCGATGGCTTGATGCGCGGTGTGACCATGATCAGCATCTTGCCGCGTCAGCTAGCGCGGCGCCAGTGGGTTTCAAGAAGTGCCCTGGTAAGTCACCAAGACCAATTCCCCTAGAAGAATAAGGAGATTGCCTACCTTCTGATAGATAGATAAACTTAGCAACCTGTCCACAACACAAAAGACACTCCATTCGACTTTTCCAACCTGAAGAAATACCTCGCCTTGCTGCTGGCGCTCCAGCAGCCATGAAAGGCTTCCAAGAAATGGACAAGGCAGCACTGGCAGAGGGCGCCATCTCAAAGAAACACAAAGAGTTGATCGCAATCGCTGTGGCACTTACCACGCAGTGCGGCTACTGTCTGGAGGTTCATCGCAAGGCAGCAGTTGCTGCTGGTGCCAACGAGCAAGAACTGGCTCAGGCAACCTTCGTGGCCGTAGCACTACGTGCTGGCGCTGCTCTCACCCATGGCACGCATCTGATAACCGACCCTGCGTGAATTCACAAACCCATGAACCCATGAACCCATAAATCATGAAAATCTACGACTTTGAAGGCTTTCCCAACCCCGCCCGTGTGCGCATTGCCCTTGCCGAAAAAGGCGCCACTGACAAGATGCAATTTGTGCATGTCGACGTTTTGAAGGGCGAGCACCGCCTGCCCGGCTTTTTGGCGATGAATCCCAACGCTACCGTGCCTGTGCTGGAATTGGGCGACGGCACCACCATCAGCGAATGCACGGCCATTACTGAGTACATCGACCATGCATTCGACGGCATTTCGCTGACTGGCACGACCGCCAAGGACCGCGCGGTGATCCACATGATGCAGTGCCGCGCCGAACAGGGCGTGATGGACGCCGTGGGTACCTACTTCCACCATGCCACACCCGGCCTTGGTGCGCTGGAGCTGTACCAGAACAAAGAATGGGGTTTGAAGCAGCGTGAGCGTGCCATCGCCGGCATGCGCTATTTCGACAGCGTGCTGGCAACGCAGCCCTTTGCAGCCGGCCAGCACTTCTCAGTCGCCGATATCACTTTGTTCGTGGGCCTGAATTTTGCTGACTTCGCCAAGATCGAGTTGCCTGCGGACTTGCCTCATCTGAAGGCGTGGCGCGCTCGTATGGCCCAGCGCCCCAGCATGGGTGGCTGATTCGAACAGTCTCAACTGCCTTCACCTGACCACCCAAACGGAGTACCGATGGACCTCATCAACGCCCAGTTCGACCAACGGGTGCTACTGCATGGTGCCGACCTGCCCTGGGTGGACTCCCCTGTGGCAGGTGTACAGCGCAGAATGCTCGACCGCATAGGCGGTGAGGTTGCCCGAGCAACCTCCATCGTGCGCTACGCACCCGGCAGCCATTTCAGCCCGCACACCCACCACGGTGGTGAAGAGTTCCTGGTGCTTGACGGGGTCTTCCAGGACGAGCGCGGCGACTACCCTGCCGGCAGCTATATCCGCAACCCGCCCACCACACGACACACGCCAGGCTCCGAGACCGGTTGCGTGATCTTCGTGAAGCTGTGGCAGTTCGACCCGGCGGACCGCACCCCGGAGGTGATCGACACCAACAAGATCGGCCGTGTGGACGACGCCACCCGCCCCGGCGTGGCGGTGACGCCCTTGTTCGAGGACGAGCGCGAAACTGTGAGCCTGGAGACCTGGCTACCCGGCACACGGCTTGACGCCGTGATGCCTGACGGCGCGGAACTGCTGGTGCTGTCCGGCGGCTTCACAGAGGGCGCAGACGAACTGCGAGCCTGGTCTTGGTTGCGCGTCCCTCGAGGGGGGCGACTCACCGCCATCGCTGGGGCGCAAGGCACCACCGTCTGGGTCAAAACGCGCCACCTGAGCTTGGTGCAAGTCCCACCTTCGGCTTGACTAGCACTTGGCAAAGCGATATCGCAAAAATATGTACGGTTGAGACAACGGTACCATGGCTAACAAACGTACCGAACTGCAAACCCTGGCGCAGGCCATCGTCCAGCGATCGGGCTTGCGCGAACTGAGTTTTCGCCAACTCGCCGAACAGACGGGCGTCAAGTCGTCTAGCGTGCACTACTACTTTCCGGAAAAGCACGACCTCACCGCCGTGCTGATCACCAGCTACAGCGAGGCCTTCGCGCAGCGCTTGACAGCCATTGCCAACAAGCCTACAGCCTTAAAACGCAAGCTGTCAGCCTTTATTGACCTATTTGAAGAAGCTGCTCAGGACGACAAGCTGTGCCTGTGCGGCATGTTGGCCGCCGAGTTGTCCTCACTCGACGAGCACTGCCGCAGCCTCTTGAGCGGCTTCTTCAAACAGGCAGAAGCTTGGTTGGCCCAGATCCTGAAGCAACATAAGGGCGAACTGCTTAACCCCCTGCCCCCAAGCCGGTTGGCCGCCGTGATGATGTCCGGGCTGGAAGGCGCCTTGTTGCTGGACCGCGTGAACAGCGCTGGAGACCACTTGCATGCACAACGCCAACTGATCAACTCGTTTGCGGCCGGCACGGCAGTCTGAGACGGCACCACTTTCCGCGACAGGCTCACGCAGCAGCCCGGCTCGCCCACAAACGCCCGCCGGGACTGTCGACCATCCCGCAGCCCCCCATATCCCTTCGGCAAACGGACTGCGCGCCAAGACCGGGAGTGGCTTATTGCGCTTGAAGATGGCCAAGTTTTTCCCCTGACGCCAGAGATCCTTCGTAAGCAATGGGATGGACGCCCCCACCCGATGACGGCAGAGTGGCGCGTGTCGGCCACTTGAAACGGAAGGAGCGTCCACCATGCAGACACGACAATTGGCATCGACCTGGCCAAGAACGTATTCCAGGTCCACGGAGCGAACGAGCGCGGCAAGGCGGTGTTGCGCAAGCAGTTAAGGCGAGACCAGGTTGCCGCCTTCTTCGCGAACATGACGCCGTGCCTGATCGGCATGGAGGCTTGCGGCAGCGCTCACCACTGGGCTCGCAAGCTGCAGGAGCTTGAGCACACCGTGCGGCTCATGGCGCCTCAGTTTGTGAAGCCCTGTGCCTCTCCCAGCTTTCGGTACTTGGTCGAAATCGTCTGAAGCTTCTCGACAAAGGTGTGGGTAGGCGCGTAGCACGGCACGTCAACAGCTCGGTTGTCTGCCACTAATACGCCGCGTGCGCTTGCTGTATCCCACGCCCAGGACGAGATTGTCACCGGTCTGTTGGGTGCGGTGTCATCAAAGCCGAGCTCCAGCAAGATCCCGTCTTTGACACCTGCCAATGGGGCCGTGCGCGCTGCATAGGACAGGCGAATGCCACCGCTGCGCATCTTCTCGTCGTCGAAATCTTCATCACGCGCGACTTGAAAAATGCCCGGGATTCTGATTTTAGTGGCCAGCCAGTCATAGAAAGCCCGACGGGACGAGACATGAGCGACCTTGTTGTGATGGCGGCCGGTCTTGACCTCCAGCTCTTTGGGAGGCGCGATCCGGATGTCGATGTCCTCCGAGAATCGGTGGATGACACCGAAGCCCTTGGACAAGGATGTGCCGCCCTTGAGTTCGAAGTTGAACCCCTAAGTTCGCAGCCCCAAAAGGCAATGCATGATCCAGTAGTCCTTCCCGACCAATGTCGGATCAAGGCTTCGTTCGTCAGCGACCACGGCAAGCAGGTCGCCGAAGTCCTTGCGGTGATGCAGAAATTCAGGCACTCAGCCAACCTTTGGCTCGCTTGCGGGTCGCCACAGAGCCAAACGTCGAGAGCGCGCGTTTGAGCTTGTCGAGGTCAAACGAAGACAGCTTGCTCTGCGCTTGCCGCAAGACAGCATCGCGATCTTCAGCCAACTGCTCAAGGTTGTTGAGCAGATCGACAAACAAAAACTCCGGCGTGAGCTTTTTGGGGAAACGTGGTTTCACCCGGAAATCGAACTGCCGATTGCCCAGCTTGAACACACCATGCCGCTTGTGGTTGTAGACCAGTGTGCGGTTGTATAGCTGCGTGGTACCCAGGCCCACAGCGTTGTATGCCGAAGGCGAGAACACGAGGAAGTCACTGTCGCGAAGAAAGCTGCCAACCACCTCGGCATCCTCAGGCGGTACAGGACCGAAGCTGGACACCCTCGGCACGTAGTACATGCCCTGCGCCAATTTCTTCACAAGCCCCTCGGCGACCAACTCACGCACGTGACGGTCCACCGCATTGCTCATCTCTGCCAGATCCTCTCGCCGGTACACGCGCCCGGGGCGCAATAAGGCAGCCAGCCGTTCGGCGGCACCGCTTACCAGCATCCTCGATGGAGCAGAAACGCTTTCCACGATTGATTTCTCATTGAAATTTCATGCAATCTTAGGAGGAAATGGCGATCTTTGCAAGGCACCCAGCGTCGCCGGCCACGCTGTGTGCGGCGAGGCGGCTACCGCGAGGGGAAATCGCTGTCGACATCCAGATGACCAGCGCTTCCCGACGAGATAATGCAGCCACCAGTTGGGAGCAGATGAGCACGTCGTCAAGCACAGACCATTTGGGTAGCTAAGTGGGTAGCTAGACGCAAAAATCAGCAAAACTCAGACAAAAACATCAATAAATTCAACGCGCTAGAAAACTCATGAAACTCTCCACCTGGAACGTCAACTCCCTGGCCGTGCGCCTGCCCCAACTCATGGAATGGCTCGCCGCCAACCCGGTCGATGCCATCGTCCTGCAGGAAACCAAGCTCACGGACGACAAGTTCCCGCACGAGGTGCTGCTCGAAGCCGGCTACCAGGTTCAATGGTTCGGCCAGAAAACCTACAACGGCGTGGCGCTGATCAGCCGCCAGCCGGCCACCGACATCGTCAAGAACATCACCGGGTTTGCCGACGAACAGGCCCGTGCGATCGCTGGCACCCTGCAGGACGAACAACTCGGCGAGGTCCGCGTGATCGGCTGCTACTTCCCCAACGGTCAGGCGCCTGACAGCGAGAAGTTCGCCTACAAGATGAACTGGCTGCAGGGCCTGCACGCCTGGCTCAAGCAAGAGCTGAACAACCATCCGCAGACCGTGCTGATGGGGGACTTCAACATCGCCCCGACCGACGACGACGTCCACGACCCGGTGGCCTGGAAGGATCAGATCCACTGCACCGTGCCCGAACGCGAGCATTTCCAGCAGTTGCTCGGGCTGGGCCTGGCCGATGCGTTCCGCTTGTTCGAGCAGCCCCCCAAGTCATGGAGCTGGTGGGACTACCGCAACCTGGCCTTCCGCAAGAACCAGGGCCTGCGCATCGACCACATCCTCGTGAGCGAGGCACTCAAGTCGCGGGTCAAGTCTTGCGTCATCGACAAGCAGCCTCGCCGCAACGAGCGCCCGAGCGATCACGCGCCAGTGGTGGTCGAGCTGGGCAACTGACGCAGCGGCGGAGGCTCCCGGCTCAAGGCCGTGGTTCACCCCACGTCAGTCGCCGACCAGCCAGCGTTGAAAGGGCTTGGGCAAGGCCCGCTCGCCTCGCTGCAAGGCCGCCATGGGCACCCATTGCCCGTCGCCCTGACGAGGCTCCGACACGCGAGACATGACCGAATTCAGCGCCTCATCCTGGAGTGCGCCGACCTGCGTCTGCGCCCTCGCGAGGTGCAGGCGCCAGTCGAGGTGGGTGAGCACATGCGTGAGCGGCGGCTGCACCTCGGTGGGTTCAGGCCAGGCCGCCTGCAGATCGGCTTCGGACGCGAACATCGGCAATGTCCACAGCCCCGACCAGATGCCGGTGTGGGGCCGCTGGACCAGCCACACGGCGTCGCCCTGCTGCAACCACAGGCACCAGCTTTCGCGTTGGCTGCGCTTCAGCTTCTTCGTCTTGACTGGCAGCCGCTCCGGCTCGCCCGATCTGCGGCCTTCGCACAGGTCAGACCACGGGCAGGTCAGGCAGGCCGGCTTGCGCGGCGTGCACAGCGTGGCCCCCAGGTCCATCAAGCCCTGGGTGTAAGCGACCATGTCGTCAGAACGCTGCGGCACCAGCAACTGCGCCGCATCGGTGAGCGCGCTTTCATGCGCCCGCACCGAGAGGTCGCCTTCCCAGCCCAGCACGCGGCTGAGCACCCGGCGCACGTTGCCATCCATGATGGAGATGCGCTCGCCAAAGCAGAAAGCCGCAATGGCCGCCGCTGTCGATGGGCCGATGCCTGGCAGGTGTTCCAGCTCCAGCGCGCTGCCCGGGAACCGTCCGCCATGCAGGTCTCGCACGGCCTGGGCACAGCGGTGCAGGTTGCGCGCACGGCTGTAGTACCCCAGCCCGCTCCAGAGCGTCAACACGTCGTCGAGGTCGGCATTGGCCAGGTCGACCACCGACGGAAAGCGCGCCAGGAAGCGCTCGTAGTAACCCAGCACCGTGCTGACCTGGGTCTGCTGCAGCATGATCTCGGACAGCCACACCCGATACGGGTCGCGCGTCTGCTGCCATGGCAGGTGGTGGCGGCCTTGCGTGCGCTGCCAGGCCACCAGGCGATCGGGCAGGTCGGGGTGCAGCTGTGTGGCCCGGGCCAGCAAGGCGGCCGCGTCGAATTCACTCACGGTCAAGGCAACTCAGGACAAGGCTCAGGCCGTCTCTCCGGCTGCCGAGACATCGCTCACCTCGTTGAGGCTCAGGTCCAGCGAAAGCGCCTCGATGGCCGCCGCGCTGGGCTGAGCCACCGCGGACACGTCCACCAGGCCATCGGGCCCGGCCATCTCGCCGAGCTGATCCATCAGCGTCTGCAAGCGGGTCTGCAGCTGCAGCACGCGCTCGTCTTGCGCCTGCACTTCCTGCAGACGGGTGTCGAGTTCGTTCGATGCCGACTGGATGCGGTCCAGCGATTCGTAACGGCGCTTGAAGTTGCGGCGACGCTCGCGCAGCTGGCTGTCGACCTGGGCCGACGCCGTCTTGTTCCACAGCTCGATGTCGTTGCTGATGGTCTCGAAGACCACGCGCAGTCGCGAGATCAGCATGCGGCGGAACTGTTCCTGGAAACCGGGTTGCGCCAACCTGAAGGCCTGGCTCAGGCCCAGGTACTGCACGTAATTGCGCTCGATGAGGTTGAGGTCGTCGTTGTACTTGCGCACATCCAGCGGCACGTCGGCCACCAGGCTGAAGCCGAACTCGGCGTTCAGGCGCGAGAACGACGCCACCAGCATGGCGTGGATCTCGTCGTTGCGCTGCTGGGCCTGCTCGATGAGCTCGCGCAGGCGGGCACACAGGTCGATGAAGGCCTTGCGAGCGCCCAGCGGCAGCCAAGAGCCCCCCAGCACCTGATGCAGCACATCGACCTCCTGGCGCAGGCGCTCGGAGGACAGGTCGTGCAGCATGCTGCGCAGCATGCGCGCATGGATGCTGCGCATGGCATGCAGGCGGGCCGTGCACTGCTCGAACTCGGCGGCCTCGGCCTGCACCCGCTGGATCATCAGCTGGACCTTGCCCGAGCTCTTGCCGCGCAGGCCGCGCAACTCGTGCAGTTGGTCGGCGTGCAGGCGGCGCATCTCGCCGAAACGGCGGGTGAGCTGCTGATGGAACTGCTGGGCGCCCAGCCAGGATGCCTGGGCCAGGTTGTCTCGGCGGCGGGGCAGCAGGCCTTCGGACAGGGCGTGCTCGAACGCCTCCAGCCGGCTTTGCCTGAGACCTTCGGCGTCGCCACCGAGCCGGGCGGCCAGCGCCTGACGCGCCGAAATCGGGAACACGTTCTCGGTCGGGATCTCGAGCGTCTGGGCCACGCTGCCGCACTGGCGGGCGATGACCTGCTGCACCTGCTCAGGCGTGCTCAGCGGGTCAGCCAGGGTGTCGATCTTGTTGAGCACCACGTAGCGGGCCAGCGCCGGGCCGCTGAGGTGGTCACGCCAGATGTCGAGGTCGGACTTGGTCACGCCCGTGTCCGCGCCGAGGATGAACACCGTGGCGTGGGCCTGGGGCAGCAGGCCCAGCGTCAGCTCAGGCTCGGTGCCGATGGCGTTCAGGCCCGGGGTGTCGAGCACCACCAGTCCTCGCTTGAGCAACGGGTGGGGCAGGTTGATGCGCGCGTGGCGCCACACCGGTACCTCGACCTGGCCGTCGGCCGACAGCGGCGGGTTGTCGGCGGGTCGCTCCGCGTCCCAGAAACCCAGGGCCGTGGCCTGTTCGGGCGAGACCAGGCGGGTGCGCATGACCTCGGCCAGGGCCTTGGCCATTTCGTCGGGGTTGGCCAGGTCCAGCACATGCCAGGTCCAGGCCTTGGGCTGCACGCGGTACTCGGCCAGCGAGGTCGCTTCCAGGCGGGTCTCGATGGGCAGCAGCGACAGCCCGACCGGGTCTTGCGCGTCATAACCCAGCTCGACCGGGCACATGGTGGTGCGGCCGGCCGAGGCCGGCATCATGCGGCGGCCCTTGTCGGAGAAGAAGATCGCGTTGATGAGCTCGGACTTGCCGCGCGAGAACTCGGCCACGAAGGCCACCATGAGCTTCTCGCCCGACAAGCGCCGACGCATGGCTTCGAACCATTCGGCCGAACCGTCGTCGAGCAGGTCGTGCTCGCGAGCGAATCGGGCGAGCGCCGCCAGCCGGGCATCGGTTTCGAGGCGCCATTGACCGAAGGCGTCGAGGTGGCTGGCGAATGTCGGCTTCATGAGGTTGATCCTAGCGCATGGAACACCGCACATTGCATCTGGTGCAAGCGAGTTTGGGACAAAAGGTACAGTGTTATCGGCAGATGGCAGCCGTTGCCCAATCGATTAATGCACCAAAGCTGCGCCCAAGTTCACGCCAACTCACCGTCTCTGACAGGTGCCGCAAAAGAAAGTCGAGCGCTGTGCCTGCACGATGCGGCGCACCGGCGCACCGCAAGCGCGACAAGCCTGCCCCTCGCGCCCATAAACCTGGGTGGCCAGTTGAAAGTGCCCCTGGCTGCCATGGGCGTCGCGAAAGTCCCGCAAGCTGGAGCCACCTTGCTCGATCGCTTCGGCCAGAACCGCCTTGACCTCCTGCAGCAGCCGGGCAGCGCGCGGGCGGCTGAGCTTGCCCGCTGACAGGCGCGGGTCGATGCCCGCGCGGAACAGCGCCTCACAGGCGTAGATGTTGCCGGCCCCCACCACGATGTCACCGGCCAGCAGGGCCTGCTTGATGGCGACCCGCCTGCCCTGCAGCGCCGCATGGAAATGCGCCGCGTCCAGCGCCGCATCGAAAGGCTCGAGGCCCAGGCCGGCCAGCAGCTTGGCAGGCATGCCCTCGCCCAGCGAAGGCCCCCAGATGACCGCACCGAACCGGCGCGGATCGGTCAGGCGCAACACGCCGCGCGTGGTGCCCAGCTCGAAATGGTCGTGCGGCCCCGGCTCGCCCGCAGACCACGTGAAAGCCAGCGAGCCCGACATCCCCAGGTGGATCAGCAGGCCACCGGCCCGGCCGCCAGGCACCTCCAGAGGCAGCCACAGGTACTTGCCGCGGCGCACCACCTCGCCCACCACCGCGCCCCGCAGTTCGTCCACATCCAGGCCCAGGGGCCAGCGCAGCGGCTTGCCCAATTGAGCGGACAACACTTCGGCCCCCCGGATTCGCTCCGCGAAACTGCGGCGGGTGACCTCGACTTCGGGCAGTTCAGGCATGGCCCCGATCATAAAAGCCCATGAAAAGCCCCTTGTGGGTCAGGCGGGACAGTCCCCTCTCACGCTCACGCGCCAGCTCATCCGTCCCTAGAATGGCATGAGCTCCCTGGAGATTGCATGTCGCGTTCCCCGTTCCACCCGTCCACCCACCCCGCCCAGCCCGGCACAGCATGGGCCACCGCCTCCTCCCCATCGGCGGACCCTGCCCCCGAAACCGGCCGCTGCCAGGCGGAAGGTCGCCAAAGCAGGCGCCGCACAGCCTTCGTTCTCGGCGGACTGACCCTGTGGATCGGGGCCGCTGTGGCGGCATCGGGTCAAGCACCCAGCAGCCTGCCCGGCCCGCTGGCCCAAGCCACGGCTCCCGCGACACCGGCATCGACATCGGCATCGACGCCGCCCCCGCTGGCAGAGCCCCCCACCCGATCGGCGATGGACGCCAACCTGTTCTTTCAGGTGCTGATCGCCGAAATCCAGGGCAACAGTGGCGACCCGGGCTCGGCCTACCAGATCTACCTCGACGCCGCGCGACGCCTGCAGAACGGGCAGCTCTTTCAGCGCGCGGTGGAAGTCGCGCTGCGCGCCCGCGCAGGCGAACAGGCCCTGACCGCCGCCAAGGCCTGGCGCCAGGCCCTGCCGCAATCGCGTGACGCCGCCGAGTTCAACACCCACATCCTGATCGCGCTGGGCCGCAGCAAGGAGCTCGCAGCCCCTGTGCGCGCCCTCATCCAGCTCACGCCCACCGCGCAGCAGCCCCAGCTCATCGCCAGCCTGCCGCGCAGCCTCGCACGACTGCAAGACCGGGTCGCCGCCGCCCGCGTGATCGACGAAGCCACCGAGCCCTGGCGCAAGGCCCCGCTGGAGTCGGCCGTGGCGTGGGGCGCCAGCGCCGAAGCCTGGCTCATGGCTGGCCGCCCCGACACCGCCATGGACGCCACCCGCCAGGCTTTGAAGCTCGATGCCAGCCAGTTGAGCGCCCAGCTCGTGGCAGCCGACCTCATTGGCCAGCAACCCGACGCCGAACCCCTGGTCAAGGCCCAACTGGCGCGACCGGACACGCTGCCCGTGCTGAGACTGGCCTACGCCCGCAAGCTCGCCACCCTGCAGCGCTACGACGAAGCGGCCCAACAACTCGACGCGCTGATCGAGGCCCAACCCGAGCAGGATGGCCACCGCGTGCTGCTGGCCGCCATCCGCCTGGAGATGCGCCAGATCGACGCCGCCGAAGCGGCGATCAAACCCGTGCTGCAAAGGGCCACCACCCCGCCCAGCAAGGACCACGAACAGGCCTTCCTGCTGATGGCCCAGGTGGCCGACCGCCGCAACCAGCCCTCGGAAGCACTGCGCTGGCTCGACAAGGCCGACCCCAAACACGAAAAGCTCGCTGTGCAAAGCCAGCGAGCCCGCCTGCTCGCTTTCCAGGGCAGGCTGGCCGAAGCCCGCAGCAGCCTGCGCAAGCTGCCCGAAACCGAGGCGCGCGACGCCGTCCTGAAGATCCAGACCGAGGCCCAGCTGTTGCGCGAACTCAAGCAATGGCGCGAAGCCTGGAGCGTGCTCGAACAAGGCTCGCTGCGGTTCCCCGAAGACCCCGATCTGCTCTACGACCAGGCCATGGTCGCCGAAAAGCTCAAGCGCTTCGAGGACATGGAGCAGCTGCTGCGCAAGGTGATCGCCCTGGCGCCCGACAACGCAGGCGCCTACAACGCCCTGGGCTACAGCTTCGCGGAGCGCAACATCAACCTGCCTGAAGCGCGCAAGCTCATCGAGCAGGCGCTGGCGCTGCGCCCGGGTGACGCCTACATCGTCGACAGCCTGGCATGGGTCGCCTTCCGCGAAGGCAAGCTCGACGAAGCGCGGCAGCTGCTGACCCAGGCCTACGCGAGCCGCCAGGACGCAGAGATCGCTGCCCACCTCGGCGAAGTGCTGTGGCTGCAAGGCGACCGCGACGGCGCCCAGAAGGTCTGGCGCGAGGCCGCCGCTCGCGACAAGGCCAACGAAACCCTGAAGGAAACGCTGCAGCGTTTCGGGGTCCAGCCTTGACAGGTCAGGCACGCCGGCGGACCGGGTGGCTGAGCGGCTTGGTGGTCGCTTGCCTGGCCACCGCCTGCGCGCAAGCGCCCCTCAAACCATCGGGCACAGCCGCCGAGGCAAGCACCGCCCCGGCCGCCGCCATCGAGCTGCAGGGCCAGATGGGCATCAAGCTTGGCGCCTGGCAGTCGGAGCCCGCGCGCGGCATGAGCTTCGGCTTTTTCTTCCAGGGCCAGGTCGAGCGCGGCAGCTTCTCGCTCATGACGCCGCTGGGCAGCCAGGTGGCCCAAGTCGAATGGACGCCAACGTCCGCCACGCTGCGCCGCGTCGGCCCGGGAGGCGGCGAGGACATCCGCCGCGGCAGCATCGACGAGCTGGCAGAAGCCGCGCTGGGCGAGGCCCTGCCCTTGCAGACCCTGGTGCACTGGATGCAAGGTCGACCCGACCCTGCCCTGCCCCATCAGCCACTGCCGGAAGCCGGCACCTTCGAGCAACGCGGCTGGCTGATCGACACACGCGAACGTGAACAAGGCCGCGTCCTGGCCACGCGACACGCGCAGCCGGGTCTGCGCGACGCCCGCATCCAGGTGCGCCTGGACCCTTGAACCCGCCCGCCATGCCCAGCCTCCACGACCTGGCCGCTCCCGCCAAGATCAACCTCTTCCTGCACGTCACCGGTCGGCGCCCCGATGGCTATCACTTGCTGCAGTCCGTCTTCGTGCTGCTGGACTGGCACGACACCCTGCACATCGACACGCGCGAAGACGGCCGCATCTGTCGCCACGACCTGAACGTTGCCCTGCCTGCGGACGACCTGTGCGTGCGCGCCGCCCGCCTGTTGCAGGCCGAAAGCGGCACGAAGCTCGGCTGCGACATCCGCATCGAGAAGTCCCTGCCCTGGGGAGCCGGGCTGGGCGGTGGCAGCTCCGACGCGGCAACCGTGCTGCTGGCCCTGAACCGCCTCTGGGGCCTGGACTGGCACGCCCTCCGCCTCGAGGCCCTGGCGGTGAAACTCGGCGCCGACGTGCCCTTCTTCGTGCGTGGCCGCAATGCCTGGGTCGAGGGCATCGGCGAGCAGATCACCCCCATCGACCTGCCCCCCGAGGTGCTCGACACCCCCCTGGTGCTGCTCAAGCCCCCCGCAGCCATCCCGACTTCGGCGATTTTCGGCAGCCCGCGGCTCAAACGCGACACCGAACGCGCTATACTTGCCGCCTTTCTTGCAGCGCCCAAGCGCTTTGGTCGAAACGACCTGCAGGAGCCCGCCGAAGCATGGCGCGAGGTCGAGCCCCCACCCGCTGGGTCAGCCCACCTTCCACAGCTTGCGGCGAGCGACGGCAGGCAGGTCAGCCAGGCTTTGGGCCTCATGCGGAACCGCTTCGGCAACAGCCGGATGACCGGTTCGGGCAGCACGGTGTTTTCCTGGGTCAACCAGGGTGGAGCACCCGCCCCCGATCAGGTCCTCCAGGCGCTCGGCGCGGATCTGCATGGCTTGATCGAGGATCACTGGGTCGGTCGCGTCTGTCGCGTGTTGCCGTGTCACCCTTTGCTTCACCTGCTCGGCGATGAAACCGCCGGCCAGCCTTGAAGCGAAGCAAAAACACAACAACTTGCAATCGCAGGCAAAAACGGGCTAGAATGTGAGTCTCTCATCCAAGAGAGAAAATTACAAGGTTGCAAGACATGGCAGCTTCGGCTGGAAGTGACTTGAGACCTGTGTAGGGGAATCGCCAAGTTGGTTAAGGCATCGGATTTTGATTCCGACATACGAGGGTTCGAATCCTTCTTCCCCTGCCAAACTTTCCAGATGGTCGGCCGAACACAACTGAGCTGATCATCGACTTGCCCCAAGCCTGCCACCGTCAAGGTGATGTCTGGGCGATGGCCAAGGCAACCTCTGGTGACCGCACCAGCTGTGCATGCCGGGCTTCCTCGACGGGCAAGTGAAGGGCAGACGTTTTTCGCAGCCACCACCGTCACGCCCGCCATGCTTTCCGACACCGTTCTGTTCACTGGCAACGCCAACCCGGCCCTCAGCCAGGAAATCGCCACCCAACTCGGCGTTTCGCTCGGCAAGGCCTCCGTGGGCCGCTTCTCCGATGGCGAAACCACCGTCGAGATCCAGCAGAACGTGCGCGGCCGCGATGTGTTCGTGGTGCAGTCCACCTGCGCCCCCACCAACGACAACCTGATGGAACTGCTGATCATGGCCGACGCGCTCAAGCGCGCTTCCGCCCAGCGCATCACGGCCGTCATCCCCTACTTCGGCTACGCCCGCCAGGACCGTCGCCCGCGCTCGACCCGCGTGCCCATCTCGGCCCGCGTCGTGGCCAACATGCTCGAAGCCGTGGGCGTGTCCCGCGTGCTGACCATGGACCTGCACGCCGACCAGATCCAGGGCTTCTTCAACATCCCGGTCGACAACATCTACGCCTCGCCGGTGCTGCTGTCCGACCTGCAGTCCAAGAACTACACCGACCTCGTGGTGGTGTCGCCCGACGTCGGCGGCGTGGTGCGCGCCCGCGCCCTGGCCAAGCAGCTCGGCTGCGACCTGGCCATCATCGACAAGCGCCGCCCCAAGGCCAACGTGTCCGAGGTGATGCACGTCATCGGTGAAATCGAAGGCCGCAACTGCGTGATCATGGACGACATGATCGACACCGCCGGCACGCTGGTCAAAGCTGCCGAGGTGCTCAAGGAGCGCGGCGCCAAGAGCGTGTACGCCTACTGCACCCACGCCGTGTTCTCGGGCCCGGCCATCGAGCGCATCAAGGCCTCGCACCTCGACGAGGTCGTCATCACCAACACCATCCCGCTGAGCGACGCGGCCAAGGGCACGCCCAAGATCCGCCAACTCACCACCGCCTTCCTGTTCGCCGAAACCATCCGCCGCATCACCGACGGTGACTCGGTGACCTCCCTCTTTTCGGAACAGAACAACAACTTCTGATCCGAAAATCCCCGGCCGCTTCGGCAACGCAGCGGCCTTTTTCCAAGCGCCTGGTCGCGGGCGCTTCACTCAACTGGAGTACTTCCATGAAATTCACCGCTTTCGAGCGCAACGTGCAGGGGACCGGAGCGAGCCGCCGCCTGCGTGACGCTGGCAAAACCCCCGGCATCGTCTACGGCGCCGGCAAGGCCCCCGTCGTCATCGAGCTGGACCACAACGCGCTGTACCACGCCATGCGCAAAGAGGCCTTCCACTCGTCCATCCTCGAGATGGACCTGGGCGGTCAGGTCGAAAAGGTCCTGCTGCGCGACTACCAGAAGCACCCGTACAAGCAACTCGTGCTGCACGTGGACTTCCAGCGCGTCGACGCCACCACCCGCATCCACAAGAAGGTGCCCGTGCACTTCGTGGGCGAGGCCGACGCACCGGCCGTCAAGCTGGACAAGTGCCTGATCAACCACGTCACCACCGAACTGGAAATCGAGTGCCTGGCTGAACAGCTGCCCGAGTTCCTGACGCTGGACCTGAGCAAGGCCGTCAAGGGCCAGGTGTTCGGCGTGGACGACCTGGGCCTGGCTGCCCACATCAAGGTCATCACCCATGGTCGCAAGGCCCCGACCCTGTGCACCGTGGTCGAGCCGGTGGAAGAAGTGATCGCTGCCCCCGTGGCCGCCGCCGAACCCGCCAAGGGCAAGAAGAAGAAGTAACCTTCTTCTGCCTGAGAAGGCCCCCAAAGCCATGCGCTTTGAGTCAAGCCCCGCTTTGGCGGGGCTTTTCTTTTTCTGACCTGAGAGCGAACAATCGCCGCCATCATGATTCGACTGTTTGTCGGCCTGGGCAACCCGGGCCCCGAGTACGAAGACACCCGCCACAACGCCGGCTTCTGGTACATCGACGGCCTGGCCCGGCGCCTGGGTGTGTTCCTGCAACCCGACCGGGCTTACCACGGCTTGGTGGCGCGTGCGAACACGCCGCAAGGCCCCGTGTGGTTGCTGCAACCGCAAACCTACATGAACCTGTCGGGCAAGTCCGTGGCGGCGCTGGCGCGCTTCTTCAAGGTCAACCCCGACGAAGTGCTGGTGGCCCACGACGAACTCGACCTCCTGCCCGGTCAGGTCAAGCTCAAGAAGGGCGGTGGGCACGCCGGCCACAACGGCCTGCGAGACATCCACGCCCAGCTGGGTTCACCCGATTACTGGCGCCTGCGCCTGGGCATCGGCCACCCCGGCGTCAAGCACGAGGTGGCGGCCTTCGTTCTGCGCAAGCCACCTCAGGCCGAACGCGAGGCCATCTTCAAGTGCATCGACCAGTCGCTCGACGCCACGGAGGCCTTTCTGCAAGGCGACATGAACCAGGCCACCAAGGTCGTCCACGCCGGGCCGCAACGTCCCAAGCCGCCACGCAAGGAGCCTTCTTCTCCTGCGCCGGGTGACGCTGGCGACGACTGAAAGCCCCACCATGCCACGCACCGCCCTCCTCGGCTGCAGCGCTTTCGCGTGGTTGATGGCATTCTGCGTGTGCGCTCAAGCGAGCACGCCGGTCTGGCGTTGCGAAAAGGGGTCAGGCGCCGCGGTCGCATACCAGTCCACCCCCTGCAAGGACGGCGGCCAAGCCCTGCCCACCGACAAGCCCCCGACGGACGAAGACCGGGACGCATCGGCGCGCTTGGCCGAGCGCGAAGCCAGCCTGGCGCGCACCATGGGCCGACAACGTGCCAAGCGCGAGAAAAACCTGCCGCCGGCCCATGCCAGCCTGAGCGGCCCGGTTCGCCAGGTGAGCGTCGGGCAGCGCGCAGGAGACCCGATCAAGGCAGCCGATCGGCGCTCAAGTCGCGCTCGACAACGTCGTCACGACGTGTTCCGGGCCGAGGTGCCCACGCGCGCTCGCAACCGATCAGGGCAACATCAGGCCGACGCCGTTTCGGCATCACCACCCTGAGTCGCCAGCGCCTGCAGGCCCTGGTACTTGATCATCAATTGCTCTTTGGTCTCGGTGTGCAACACGTCCACCGGGATGCATTCGACAGGGCAGACCTGCACACACTGCGGCTCATCGAAGTGCCCGACACACTCGGTGCAACGATTCGGGTCGATCACGTAGATGGTCTCGCCCATCGAGATGGCCTGGTTGGGGCACTCGGGCTCGCAGACATCGCAGTTGATGCACTCGTCCGTGATCTTCAAAGCCATGGCGACACCCCTATCGAGCCGTCAGGGACGCCGCGCCGGCGCCGCGCTGCCTGGAGGTCAGTTTTTCCTGCAGACGCTGGAGCACGCTGGGCGCCACGAACTTGGACACGTCGCCACCCAGCATCGCGATTTCGCGCACGAAGGTGCCCGAGACGAACTGGTACTGATCGGAGGGCGTGAGGAACACGGTCTCCACATCGGGCATGAGCTGGCGGTTCATGCCCGCCATCTGGAACTCGTATTCGAAGTCGCTGACCGCGCGCAGGCCGCGCACGACCACCTGCCCACCGTGCTGAACAACGAAATCGCGCAGCAGCCCGTCGAAGGCCATGACCTCGACGTTGCCGTGCTCGCTCGCCAGCTCCTGGGCCATGGCCAGGCGCTCTTCGACGGTGAACAGCGTCTTCTTGTGGTGACCCGCGGCCACAGCCAGGATGAGCCGGCCGAACAGGCGGCTGCCACGTCGCATGAGGTCGGCGTGACCCAGGGTCATGGGGTCGAAGGTGCCTGGGTAGATGGCGGTCAGCACTTGGGGTGGTTTCAATCGTTGCTCCGAGGAAGCAGGCGGAAAACGGAATCAGTTTAAGGCTCAAGCCCCAGGCGCTGCGTGAGCCCCCAGGGAGGCCACGCGCTGAAACAGGTGAAAGTGCACTGCACCGGCCTGGCCGTGGCGATGACGGGTCAATTGCCTGGACCAGGCCTGCTCGGGCTCGCCAGCCGCTGTTGCCGCGGGCAACTCGTGCGGCGCCTCGACATAAACCCAGCCGCCTTCGGGCACGCAGGCACAGGCCGCGTCCATCGCGGCGTCGAACAGGCCTTCGTCGAAGGGGGGGTCCAGGAACACGAGGTCGAAGGCCGCGCGGCCACCTCGCATCCAGGCCAGGGCATCGGCCTGCAGCACCTCGATGCGCTGGCCTGGCAGGGCCGAGGCGCCTTGCATCAGCCGTTGCACCACGGCTTTGAGGGAGCGCACCAGGGCAGCATCGCTCTCCAGCAAGGTCACCTGAACGGCTCCCCGGGAAGCCGCCTCCAGGCCCAGGGCGCCCGAGCCGGCAAAGGCATCGAGCACGCGCCAGCCGGACAGGTCCTGGCCCAGCCAGTTGAAGAGGGTTTCGCGCACCCGCGCTGGCGTGGGACGCAAGCCGGCGGACAACGGCACGGGCAAAGGAGTGCGTTTCCAGCGCCCGCCGATCAGGCGCACCTCCTGGGCCGCACTGCCCGCCACGCGCTGCGCGGCACGGGTCTGCTGCCCGCGAACGTCCGCACGGGAGGCTCCGCGGGCTTCCTGGCGGGGGGCCTGCCCGGGGGCATGAAGGCGTGGGGAGCGTGGCGGCATGGCGTGTCGTGCAAGAGCGCGCATTGTAGAGAAGCGCCCCTCTACAATCCCGGGCATGTTCAGTTTCATCAAGAAAAAGCTGGGATGGGGCTCTGCGGAGCCCGAAACCACCCCGGCCAACCCGGCACAGGCCCCTGCCCCTGCCAAGGAAGCCGCCGCCGAGGCCTCGCCTCAGCACGCTTTGCGGCCGGCCGGGTCCGCGCCCCAGGCCACCCCGACATCCGGCGCCTCGACGCCCCAGCCCCCTGCAGCGGTCGCTGCAGCGCAGCCCCTGGCACCCTCGGCCTCACCCGCCGAGCCCACCCGCCGCTCCTGGCTCGACAAGCTGCGCAACGGGCTGCGCAAGACCGGCTCGAGCATCGCTCAGGTCTTCACCGGCACGCAGATCGACGACGCGCTGTACGAGGAGCTCGAAGCCGCCCTGCTGATGGCCGACGCTGGCGTGGCCGCCACCGAACACCTGCTGCAAGACCTCAAGCGCCGCGTCAAGGAGGCCAAGGCCACAGACCCGTCCCAGGTCAAGGGCCTGCTGATCGACGCGATCACCGACCTGCTGCAGCCGCTCGAAAAAAGCCTGGAGGTGGGCGAGCACACGCCCACGGTCATCATGGTTGCGGGCGTCAACGGCGCGGGCAAGACCACGACCATCGGCAAGCTGACGCGCCACCTGTCCGACGCCGGTCAGCGCGTGCTGCTGGCTGCCGCCGACACCTTCCGCGCCGCCGCGCGCGAGCAACTGCTGGTCTGGGCCGACCGCAACCGCGTCGACATCGTCAGCCAGGATGGAGGCGACCCGGCCGCCGTGACCTTCGACGCCGTGCAGGCGGGCAAGGCGCGCGGCTGCGATGTGGTCATCGCGGACACCGCCGGGCGCCTTGCCACGCAACTTCACCTGATGGACGAGCTCAGCAAGGTCAAGCGCGTGATCGGCAAGGCCATGGACGGCGCACCGCACGAGGTGCTGCTGGTGGTCGATGGCAACACGGGCCAGAACGCGCTGTCGCAGGTCAAGGCCTTCGATCAGGCCCTGGGCCTGACGGGCGTGATCATCACCAAGCTCGACGGCACGGCCAAGGGCGGTGTGCTGGCAGCGATCGCGCTGTGGTCGCGCGAGCGCAAGGCGCCGGTGCCGGTGCCGGTGTACTTCATCGGCGTGGGCGAGAAGCTGGAAGACCTGCAGACCTTCCAGGCGCGCGAGTTCGCGCAGGCGCTGCTGAGCTGATCAGGCTTTCTCGGTGACCCGGCTGCCACTGGCAGCCCCATCGAGCGGCATGCGACCCGAATCGAGGTCCATGTCGTCGAACCAGGTCGACGGCGGGGGCTCCTTGCGCTCACCGTCGGCGCCACCATTGGCCTCCCACTCGTCCATCGCTTCGTCCACGACGACGTCGATGGCGCGCTCCTGCAGCGACAGGCCTTCGAAACTGCCGCCGCCTTGCAGAGACGCCACCACGGCGGCGGCTTCCGCATCGCGGCGGGCCGTTTCATTGCCCACCAGGTTTTGCGGCCCGGTGCTGGCCGTGGCCGCTCCCAGGATGGCTTCCCGGGCAACAACCGGTCCGGGCAAAGCGCCTTCCAGCCACACGTGCACCGGGATCCGCGCGGCATCGAGCACGCGGTCCATGCGCGCATGGCGACGGCGAGCGCGCTCGTTTTCCGTCGAAGCAGGCTGGCGCACCTCGACCACGGCAATCACCTGGGACTGCGCGTCACAGACCACCAGGTCGGCGCACAACGAGCCGACGCGACGCAGCCATTCGGAGTAAGGGTTGCGGGTGGGCACCTTGATGAAACGGGCCACGGGCACCTGCCCCAGCACCATGTGATCAGGCAAGGCCTTGCGCAACACGTGCCAGGCCTCGCGCTCGTTCGTGGTCAGCACGCGGGTGGCCATGGGCTCCCAGTCGATCAGGGTGTCGAGCTGGTCGGGGGTGCGCTCACCCCGACCTCGCGACAGGCTGCGACGCAGGCCCTTGCCCGCGTCCCTTCCCTCGCGCGATTCACGGCGAGCCGAGGCTTCCGAGCGATCTTCACCACGCCCCGCTTTTTCGGACTGACGACGGGCCGCGCGCGCAGCGAGCGCACTTTGCCCGGCAGCACGTTGCCGCACCACCCACCAGGCGCCCGCCAGCCCTGCCGTGCACACGCCCGCCAACAACAGGGGCCACATCGAAACGACGTCCATACCAAACCTCTCCAACTCGGTCGCGGGTGGAGACACCCGCATCCGCAGGATCATCGGCTGTTCAGGCGATGGCTGAAGGTCACCTCAACCAAGCGGTACAGACGTCACATCCACTAACAGATGTGTAAAAGGCAGCGCGCCGACCGCGGTTCAGCGCCCCATGCCGGGCAGGCCCTTCATGCCGCCCATGCGCTTCATCATCTTGAAGAGGCCGCCGCCCTTCATCTTCTTCATCATCCCCTGCATCTGGTCGAACTGGTTGAGCAGGCGGTTGACGTCCTGGATCTGCACGCCGGCACCCGCGGCGATGCGACGCTTGCGGCTGGCCTTGCTCTTGCCATCCATCAGCAGCGCAGGCTGGGCGCGCTCCTTGGCGGTCATCGCGTTGATGATGCCCTCCATGCGGCGCATGTCGCGCTCGGCCTTGCCCATGTCGGCCTGGCCGGCCTTCGAAGCGATCTCGGTGGGCAGCTTGTCGATCAGGCCCGAGAGGCCGCCCATCTTCTTCATCTGGCTGAGCTGCGAGAGGAAGTCGTTGAAGTCGAAATCGGCACCGGACTTGACCTTCTCGGCCAGCTTCTGCGCGGCCTCGATGTCGACGCCCTTTTGCACCTCTTCGACCAGGGCCACGATGTCGCCCATGCCGAGCACGCGGCCAGCATGGCGTTCGGCGTCGAACACCTCCAGGCCGTCGATCTTTTCAGAAACACCGGCGAACTTGATCGGCACACCGGTGACCTGGCGCACGGACAAGGCCGCGCCGCCGCGCGAATCGCCATCGAGCTTGGTGAGCACGACGCCGGTCAGCGGCAGGGTGTCCTTGAAGGCCTTGGCGGTGTTGACGGCGTCCTGGCCCTGCATGGCGTCGACCACGAACAGGGTCTCGACCGGGTTGAGCTGGGCGTGCAGGGCCTTGATTTCGGCCATCAGCGCTTCGTCGATGGCCAGGCGGCCGGCGGTGTCGACCAGCAGCACGTCGAAGTAATGGCGGCGGGCGTGGTCGATGGCGGCCGCGGCGATGTCCGCAGGCTTCTGGTCTGGGGTGGACGGGAACCACTCGGCGCCGGCCTGGGCCGTCACCGTCTTGAGCTGCTCGATGGCGGCGGGGCGGTAGACGTCGGCCGAGACCGTCAGCACCTTCTTCTTGCGCTTTTCGATCAGGTGCTTGGCGAGCTTGGCGGTGGTCGTCGTCTTGCCGGCGCCCTGCAGACCGGCCATCAGGATGACGGCGGGCGGCTGGGTGGCCAGGTTGATGTCGGCGATGCCCTCGCCCATTGTCGCGGCGAGCTCTTTCTGGACGATGCTGACGAGCACCTGGCCGGGCGTCAGCGAGGCGACGACCTCCTGACCGAGGGCCTTGTCCTTGACGCGGGCAACGAAATCGCGCACCACCGGCAGCGCGACGTCGGCTTCCAGCAGCGCCATTCGCACCTCGCGCAGCATGTCCTGCACGTTGGATTCGGTGATGCGGGCCTGCCCGCGCATGGTCTTGACCAGGCGACTGAGGCGTTCGGTGAGGTTGGAAGCCATGAAGAAGCGCTTTGCTCTCGTAAACTGATCGGATGATTTTATCGCCCACCTTCTGGCCCAGCCTTTTGGCCGTGATCGGCTACGCCGTGGCCATCGCCTGGCCGCAGCGCGCCGAGCAGACCGGCCACCGCGTGCCCACCGTGCTGGCGGCCTTCTGCCTGCTGGCCTGGGTGGCCCAGGCGGTCGCCATCGGGGTGGACGTGCTGGCGCTCGACGCCCCCCAGGCGGGCGCCCGCTTCGGCTTCGCGCCCGCGCTGTCGGTCACGTCCTGGCTGGTGCTGGGTGTCTACGCGCTCGAAAGCCGCCGACTCGGCCTGCCCGTCGTGCGCCAGACGCTGGCCTGCCTGGCGGCGGCGACCGTGGTGCTGGCCTGGGTCTTCCCCGGGCGGGCTTACACCGCCAGCCAGATCGATGCCTGGGCGCCCCTGCACTGGGTCACCGGCTTTGCGTCCTACGGCCTCATCGGGGCCGCACTGCTGCACGCCGCCTTGCTGACACACGCCGAGCGCCGCCTGCGATCGGGCTCCGCGGGCTCGGGCCAGATCCCCTCGCCCAACCGGCCGGCGGGTCAGGCGCTGGGCATGCCACTGCTGCGCCTGGAGTCCCTCACCCTGAAGTTCGTGGCGGCGGGCTTCGCGATGCTGAGCCTGACCCTGTTGCTCGGCGCGGCCTTCACCTCGCCCTGGAAGTGGGACCACAAGACCATCTTCTCGATCCTGTCCTGGCTTGTGTTCGCCACCTTGCTGATCGGACGGGCGCGCTTTGGCTGGCGTGGCAGGCAGGCGATCCGCTGGCTGATCGCGGGCTCGCTGCTGCTGTTGCTGGCTTACGTGGGCTCGCGTTTCGTGCTCGAAATCCTGCTCCACCGCCCTGCCTGAAAGGCCTGCATGCTGAAGTTCCTCCTGCTTGCCGCGCTGGTGCTGTGGCTGCTGTATTCACCCGGGGTGCGCAAGCTGATTCGCGGCGCCCTCTCCGGCGAATCCGCCCCGCCTCCGAGCCAGGCGAAACCGGATCCCGCGCAGCCGGTGGCCATGGTGCCCTGCGCCCACTGTGGGGTCCACCTGCCAGCCAGCGATGCACTCGTCAACGATGCTGGGCAGCCGTTCTGCAGCGAGGCCCACCGCCGGGCCGGCCCTCGCCGCGCCTGATTGCCCATGGTCACCACGCCCCCGAAAGCGCCTTCCGGCAACGCATCGGCGAACTCCTGGTTCGGCCCACCAGATGGCCTCGACAGCACCCTGATCCAGGAAGCCTTCGGTGGCCGCTCGGCGACCCCACAGGTCGCGGACGAGCAAGTGGTGGTGACGCCGTATTTCTTTCGCGTCTACCGCGCATTCCTCAACGCCCGCGCCGTCCTCGCGCTGACCCTGCTGGCGCTCATCGGCTTCCTGCACGCCGTGGGCACGGCCACCCCGACCTGGATGAGGCTGATGACGCTGGGTTATGCCGGCCTCGCCTGGCTGGTCTGGTGGTGGCCCAGCCAACGACGCCCCGCCCCGCCCCAGCAGTCGACGTTGCGTCCGCGCCAGGCCCTGGGCAGCATCGGCGTGGACCTGGCTTTTTTCTCCGCCCTTCACTACCTGACCGGCTCGTCCGTCAACTCGCAAGCCCTGCTCGTGCTGCCCGTGCTGATGGCAGGCGTGCTGATGCCACGCATCATGGCCCTGGGCACGGCGGCGGTGGCCACGCTCAACCTGCTGGGCGCCGCAGCGCTGCAAGGCGCGCAGGGCCAGGTTCAGCTCACCCAGTTGATGACCCAGGCCGGCCTGACGGGCATCGGCCTGTTCGCCATCGCCATCCTGTCCAACGAGCTGGCCACCCGGCTGGCCCGCGAGGAACGCAGCGCCCGAGGCAGCCTGGAGCTCGCGCGGCAGCAGGCCGAACTCAACCGGCTGGTGCTCGAAGAAATGGCCGAAGGCGTGATGGTGGTGGATCGCCGGGGCCGCGTGCGCACCGCCAACCCCGCCGCGCGCCGCCTTCTGTCGGCCCACGGCATCGCCTCGACGGCCCCCTTCCAGTTGCGCGGCGTGCCCGCCTGGCAGCCTTTGGTCGAAGCCGTGGAAGGCGCCATCAGCCGCCCGCTGCAAGCCGAAGGTGGCCAGGAAATCCGCTTGCGCTTTGACGACCAGTCCCAGCGCGAGTTGCGGCTGCGCGTGCGCTTCACCCGCAGCCCCGCGCCACCCCAGCCCGACGCCCCCCGCGAAGACATGTGCGTCATGCTGCTGGAAGACCTGCGCACGGTGCGCGCCCGCCAACGCCAGGACAAGCTCGCCTCGATGGGCCGCATGTCGGCCGGCATCGCGCACGAGATCCGCAACCCGCTGGCCGCCATCGCGCAGGCCAACGCCTTGCTGGCCGAAGACGCCTTGCAACCGGGCCAGCAAAAGCTCACGCAGATGATCGGCTCCAACGTCGATCGCCTCAAGCACATCGTCGACGACATCCTGACCGTGGCACCTGGGCTGCGCCCCCCAGCGCCGGCCATCGACCCCATCGAGACGGTGATGGCCATCTGCAACGAATGGCGCAGCACGCACCGCATCGGCGGAGGCGAAGAGGGCCTGCTCGAAACCGATTTCAGCGGCTGTCAGCCCGTGCCCCAACAGGTGACGTTGCGCGTGCGCTTCGAGCCCGAGCACCTGCAACGCGTGCTGGTCAACTTGCTCGACAACGCTTTGCGCTACAACAGCGGCGAGCCCGGCGCCATCTTGCTCAGCCTGCGCTGGGTGCCCTCGGTCACACAGGAGGGCTTGCTGATGCTGTCGGTGGGCAACGATGGCGAGCCCATTCAGCCCGAGACAGAGCGGGCACTGTTCGAGCCCTTCTTCTCGACCAGCAGCCGCGGCACTGGACTGGGCCTGTACATTTCCCGAGAATTGTGTGAGCGGCACGGCGCCAGCATCGACTACCGCCAGCACCCGCCCACCGTTCGACACCGCAACGAGTTCTTCATCACGATGCCCGTCGACTCACCGGCTCACGGCCCCTTCCCCGCATGAGCGCCCCCACCCGCCATCGCCTGCTGGTCGTCGATGACGAGCCCGACCTGCGCACGCTCTATGAGCTGACCCTGCTGCGAGAGGGCTATCACATCGAGACCGCCGGTTGCGTGGAAGACGCCTGGCAGCTGCTCAGCGAGCAACCCTTCAGCGCCGTCATCACCGACATGCGCCTGCCCGATGGCGAAGGGCTCGACCTCATCCGCAGGCTCGACGCGGCGGGCCGCCCCGAGAAAAGCATCGTCATCACCGCCTACGGGTCGGCCGAGAACGCCGTCAGCGCGCTCAAGGCCGGCGCTTACGACTACCTCACCAAGCCGGTCGACCTCAAGCAGTTCCGCAGCGTGGTGGCTTCGGCCCTGCAGGCCAGCGAAGCCTCGGTCGCGGGGGCACCGGCTCTGCCGGCAGCCGTTCCCGCGGCGTCACAGCCTGAACCCCGCAACCGCCATCGCGCCGGCAGCGCCCCCCCTGGCCTGGCCCGGCTGGCCGGCCACAGCCCCGCCATGCAGCAGGTGCGCGTGCTCATCGACAAGGTGGCCCGCAGCATGGCCCCCGTGCTGTTGTGGGGCGAGTCCGGCACCGGCAAGGAGCTGGTGGCCCGCGCCATCCACGATTGCAGCAGCCGGGGCGCCGCGCCATTCATCGCGGTCAACTGCGGCGCCATCCCCGAACAACTGCTCGAAGCCGAGTTCTTCGGTTTCCGCAAAGGCGCCTTCACCGGCGCCAACGAGGACCGCACCGGCTTCTTCCAGGCCGCGCATGGCGGCACCCTTTTCCTCGACGAAATCGGCGACCTGCCCCTGGCCATGCAGTCCAAGCTGCTTCGCGCCATCCAGGAGCGCGCTGTGCGCCCGGTTGGTGCCACGCAGGAAATGCCGGTGGACGTGCGCCTCATCAGCGCCTCGCACAAAGACCTCGCCCAGGAGGTCCAGGCCCAGCGCTTCAGGCAGGACCTCTTTTACCGGCTCAACGTCATCCGCATCGCCCTGCCGCCCTTGCGCGAGCGCCTCGAAGACCTGCCCATCCTGTGTCAGCGCATCCTGGACCGCATCGGCCATGAATCCGGCCTGGCCACGCCGCCCCAGCTGAGCACCGATGCGCTGGCGGCCCTGCTGGCCCACCCCTTCCCGGGCAATGTGCGCGAGCTCGAAAACATGTTGCACCGCGCCGTGGCGCTGAGCAACGTGGCCACGCTGGAGCCCGAGGACCTGGGGCTGCCCCCTGCCTCGCCGGCATCGCCCCCCTTGCACGATGCCCTGGCCGCGGCGCCCACCAGGGCCTCCACCGCGCCCATCGGGGTTGGCGACGACGATCAGGCCGCGCGCGCCCTGCCCTTGCCCTGCGACCTCGTTGCCCACCTCGATCAGGTCGAGCGCGAAATCCTCATCCAGGCGCTGGAAAAGCACCGGCTCAACCGAACAGCCGCCGGCGCAAGCCTGGGCCTGTCGCTACGCCAGATGCGCTACCGCATGGCCCGTCTGGGCGTGCAGGTGACCGACCAGGGCGTCTTGCTGGGCGAGCGCTTCGACCCGGAAACCGATGGCGACTGAGCCCCTTCCCGCCTCAGCCTTGCCCCCTGACCCAGGCGCCTGGCACGGGGGCTGGCATGCGCGTGCACGCCACGTGCCCTCACCCAACTTCGGCCCTCGCCCGCCCGACACCGACATCGACCTGGCCATCGTTCACTCGATCAGCCTGCCGCCAGGCGTGTACGGGGGCGACGAGGTCGAACGCCTGTTCACCAACACACTGGACTGGGACGCCCACCCCTATTTCGATCAGATCCGCGGCGCCGAAGTTTCGTCCCATTTTTTCATCCGCCGCGATGGCGAGCTGGTTCAGTTCGTCAGCGTCAATGACCGCGCCTGGCACGCGGGCAAATCCTCGTGGCAGGGCCGCGACAACTGCAACGATCACAGTGTGGGGATCGAGCTCGAAGGCCTGGAACACCACCCCTTCGAAGACGCCCAGTACGAGGCCCTCGCCAGCCTGCTCGCCGACCTGAGCGCGACCTGGCCGATCCGCCAGACAGTGGGCCATGAACACGTGGCTCCCGGGCGAAAACAGGACCCCGGCAACGCCTTCGAATGGGCTCGCCTGGCCGCACTGACAGGCTGGCAAAGCGAGCTCCTGCCGCCCCTTTCCATGCCACGACAGGGCACCTGAATCAGCGCTTTCCCCAGTTTTTGCAACAGCCTGATGCACGTCCTCAAAAAGGCGCTATAGTCGGCTCCGAACACTACAGGTAGCGTCCAAAAACACAACGGACACCATATCTAGTGCTCCAGCAGTCGGCGCCCGGCCACCCCGCGGCGCCTCCCATCTTCAGGCCCGAAGGCCCCATCACAAGGGGTTTCGGCCCTGTGCCCACCGAAGGGAATCCCATGCAAACGTCCACGCCCAGCACCCAGTCGTCCACCTCGTCTGCCTTCCCCGGCGCCGCTGCCGAAGCCGACCAGCAGCCCCGTCAGTCGGCCTACGCCGCCTACCAGATCATCCGACGCAACGGTGCGGTCGTCTCGTTTGAACCCAGCAAGATCGCCGTGGCCCTGATGAAGGCCTTCCTGGCCGTTCACGGCACGCAAGGCGCGGCCTCCGCATCGGTGCGCGAAACCGTCGACGGCCTGACCGAAGCCGTGGTGCGTGGCCTGCTGCGCTCGCGTCCGAGCGGCGGCACCTTCCACATCGAAGACATCCAGGACCAGGTCGAGCTCGGCCTGATGCGCGGCGGCCACCACGAGATCGCCCGCGCCTACGTGCTCTACCGCGAACGCCGCGCACAAGAGCGCGCCAAGCAGGCCACCGAGCAACAGGTCGCCGCCCCCACGCTGCATGTCATCGACCGCGGCCAGCGCGTGCCCCTGGACACCGCGGCCCTCAAGGCCCTGATCGAAACCTCGTGCGAAGGCCTGGGTGAAGACGTCAAGGCCGGCCCCATCTTCGCCGAGACGCAACGCAACCTGTACGACGGCGTCTCCATCGACGAGGTCTACAAGGCCGCCATCCTGGCCGCCCGCACCCGCATCGAACACGACCCGGCCTACACCCGCGCCACCTCGCGCCTGCTGATGCACACCATCCGCCGCGAGATCCTGGGCGAAGAAGTCACGCACGCCGAAATGGCCACGCGCTACGCCGACTACTTCCCCGGCTTCATCAAGAAGGGCATCGAAGCCGAGCTGCTGGACGAAAAGCTCGGTCAGTTCGACCTGGCCCGCCTGGGCGCCGCGCTGAAGTACGAGCGCGACCTGAACTTCGACTACCTCGGCCTGCAGACCCTGTACGACCGCTACTTCCTGCACGTGCACGGCGCCCGCATCGAAATGCCCCAGGCGTTCTTCATGCGCGTGGCCATGGGCCTGGCACTCAACGAAATCGACCGCGAAGCCCGCGCCATCGAGTTCTACGAGCTGCTGTCGTCCTTCGACTTCATGTCGTCCACCCCGACGCTGTTCAACGCCGGCACCCGCCGCTCGCAGCTGTCGTCGTGCTACCTGACCACCGTCCCCGACGACCTCGACGGCATCTACGAAGCCATCAAGGAAAACGCGCTGCTGAGCAAGTTCGCCGGCGGCCTGGGCAACGACTGGACGCCCGTGCGCGCCCTGGGCTCTCACATCAAGGGCACCAACGGCAAGTCGCAAGGCGTCGTGCCCTTCCTGAAGGTGGTCAACGACACCGCCGTGGCGGTGAACCAGGGCGGCAAGCGCAAGGGCGCCGTCTGCGCCTACCTGGAATCGTGGCACCTGGACGTCGAAGAGTTCCTGGAGCTGCGCAAGAACACCGGTGACGACCGCCGTCGCACCCACGACATGAACACGGCCAACTGGATCCCCGACCTGTTCATGAAGCGCGTCATGGAAGGCGGCGACTGGACCCTGTTCTCGCCTTCGTCCTGCCCTGACCTGCACGACAAGTTCGGCATCGCGTTCGAAGAGGCCTACACCGCCTACGAAGCCCGCGCCGACCGCGGCGAGATCAAGCCCTTCAAGCGCGTCAAGGCCACCGACCTGTGGCGCCGCATGCTGTCGATGCTGTTCGAAACCGGCCACCCCTGGATCACCTTCAAGGACGCCTGCAACGTGCGCTCGCCGCAGCAGCACGTCGGCGTGGTGCACTCGTCCAACCTGTGCACCGAGATCACACTGAACACCAACGGCGGTGAAATCGCGGTGTGCAACCTGGGCTCGGTCAACCTGGCCCAGCACATCAAGGACGGCGGCATCGACCACGACAAGCTCAAGAAGACCGTGCGCACCGCCATGCGCATGCTCGACAACGTCATCGACATCAACTACTACGCCGTCAAGAAGGCCCGCGACTCCAACCTGCGCCACCGCCCTGTGGGCCTGGGCATCATGGGCTTCCAGGACGCGCTGTACCAACTGCGCACCCCCTACGCCAGCCAGGCCGCCGTCGAATTCGCCGACCGCTCGATGGAAGCCGTCTGCTACCAGGCCTACTGGGCCTCGACCGAGCTGGCCGAAGAGCGCGGCCGCTACAGCAGCTACCGCGGCTCGCTGTGGGACCGCGGCATCCTGCCGATCGACTCGCTCAAGCTGCTGCTGGAGCAACGCGGTGGCTACGTTGACGTCGACGCCACCACCACGCTGGACTGGGACTCGCTGCGCGCCCGCATCGCCCAGCACGGCATGCGCAACTCCAACTGCGTGGCCATCGCTCCGACGGCGACCATCTCCAACATCATCGGCGTGGACGCCTCCATCGAGCCCTGCTTCGGCAACCTCTCGGTCAAGTCCAACCTGTCGGGCGAGTTCACCGTCATCAACGAGTACCTCGTGCGTGACCTGAAAAAACTGGGCCTGTGGGACGACGTCATGGTCATGGACCTCAAGCACTTCGATGGCTCGCTGCGCCGCATCGACCGCGTGCCCGAAGACCTCAAGGCCCTGTACGCCACGGCCTTCGAAGTCGAGCCGGTGTGGCTGGTCGAAGCCGCCTCGCGTCGCCAGAAGTGGATCGACCAGGCCCAGTCGCTCAACATCTACATGGCAGGCGCATCGGGCAAGAAGCTCGATGAAACCTACAAGCTGGCCTGGATCCGCGGCCTCAAGACCACCTACTACCTGCGCACCGTGGGTGCCACGCACGCAGAGAAGTCGACGGTCTCGCGCGGCCAGCTCAACGCTGTCTCGAGCAACGCCGGTGGTGGCATCAATGCAGCGCCCGAAGTGGCTGCACCCGTGCAAGCAAGCGCTGCGCAAGACGAGATGACGCCTGCCACCGACATCAAGTTCTGCTCGATCGACAACCCCGACTGCGAAGCCTGCCAGTGATGCCGTCATGAAAGAGGCATGGGGCCGCAAAGCCCCATGTCATCGGCCCTTCAAGGCGATGACATGAGGGAAGCCCCTTGCTTCCGACATCGCGACACGAGCCTCATTCGATGCGAACCCGCAACAAACATGAGGTCACTTGGCTCGTCGATGTCAAGAAGTGCTTGGTGTTTTTCACAACACCCTTCCATAATCCGATCCCATAGGAAGTCAACCATGCTGGTCTGGGAAGACGATTCGTCCAACTCCTCCTCCAAGTCTCCTGCTTCCGTGTCGAACGCCTCCGGCGCAACACGGGACACGGCCTCGTCGCCTCTCGCTTCATCGTCGATGAACAGCGCGACCCAGGCCACCAGCGCCTCCGCATCGTCGACCACCAGCGGCTCCACCCGCCGCGTCAACGTCGCCGACAAGCGCATCATCAACGGCCAGACAGACGTCAACCAGTTGGTGCCGTTCAAATACAAGTGGGCCTGGGAAAAGTACCTCGCCACCTGCGCCAATCACTGGATGCCGCAAGAGGTCAACATGTCGCGAGACATCGCGCTGTGGAAAGACCCGAACGGCCTGACCGAAGACGAGCGCCGCATCATCAAGCGCAACCTCGGCTTCTTCGTCACCGCCGACTCGCTGGCCGCCAACAACATCGTGCTGGGCACCTACCGCCACATCACGGCGCCCGAGTGCCGCCAGTTCCTGCTGCGCCAGGCTTTCGAAGAGGCCATCCACACCCACGCTTATCAATACATCGTTGAAAGCCTGGGCCTCGATGAGTCCGAGATCTTCAACGCCTACAACGAAGTCCAGTCCATCCGCGACAAGGACGAGTTCCTGATCCCCTTCATCGAGGCGATCATGAACCCCGACTTCAAGACGGGCACGACCGCCAACGACCAGACGCTGCTGAAGTCGCTGATCGTCTTCGCCTGCCTGATGGAAGGCCTGTTCTTCTACGTCGGGTTCACGCAGATCCTGGCCCTGGGTCGCCAGAACAAGATGACGGGTGCCGCCGAGCAGTACCAGTACATCCTGCGCGACGAGTCGATGCACTGCAACTTCGGCATCGACCTCATCAACCAGCTCAAGCTCGAGAACCCGCACCTGTGGACGGCTGAATTCAAGGCCGAAATCAAGGCGCTTTTCATCAAGGCAGTCGAACTCGAATATCGCTACGCTGAAGACACCATGCCTCGCGGCGTGCTGGGCCTCAACGCGTCGATGTTCAAGGGATACCTGCGCTACATCGCCAACCGCCGTGCCACCCAGATCGGGCTGGAGGAGCTCTTCCCCAATGAAGAGAACCCCTTCCCCTGGATGAGCGAAATGATCGATCTGAAGAAGGAACGCAACTTCTTCGAAACCCGCGTCATCGAATACCAGTCGGGAGGCGCGCTGTCCTGGGACTGACCTCGATCTGCCGCAAAGAGCAGACGAAAGTCCAGGGCAAGCCGACCCGGCGTACCCCGTTCATCACACCGCGTCCAGATCCTAGGGGGCGTCGGGTGATGGATGCCTGAGCCGCATTCCGCGGCCCAGTGCTCTTTGCAACTTGATCAAGGAGATACGTATGGCAACTGCGAAAAAAGTGGCACCCAAGAAGGCTGCCGCCCCCAAGAAGGCCGCTGTGAAGAAGGCTCCCGCCAAGAAGGCCGCCGTCAAGAAGCCCGCCGCCAAGAAGGCTGCAGTCAAGAAGGCCGCTCCCGCCAAGAAGGTTGCGGTCAAGAAGGCTGCAGTGAAGAAGGCCGTGGTCAAGAAGGCTGCCGTCAAGAAGCCCGCTGCCAAGAAGGCCGCAGTGAAGAAGGCCGCTGCCCCCAAGAAGGCTGCTGCTCCGAAGAAGGCCGCTGCGCCCAAGAAGGCCGCAGTGAAGAAGGCTGCCCCCAAGAAGGCTGCAGCCAAGCCCGCCGCGAAGCCGGCCGCCAAGAAGGCTGCTGCGAAGAAGCCTGCCGCCAAGCCTGCCCCTGCGAAAAAGGCCGCTGCAGCTCCCGCCGCCAAGACCACGCTGAGCCCTCAGGCTGCGTGGCCCTTCCCGACCGGCAACAAGCCCTGATGCAGGGCGGCACCCTGAGCAATCAGGGTGCCTTGTCGGATGAGCCCGGCTTCGGCCGGGCTTTTTTCTTTGCAGCTTTTTCTTTGCGCCGCCAAGAACCTGGCGTCGACGCACATGAACGAAACCAGCCGCTGGCCCTGCCTGCGCACCGAGGCGTCCGGCAAAGGCAAACAGGCACGCACACGTGTCGTCCTGGACACCAGCGTCTCGCCGAATGCGCCACGCACCGAGGTGACAGGCTGGCACGATGGCGCCCTGCGCGTGAGGCTGGCGGCCCCACCCGTGGACGGCGCGGCCAACGACGCCCTGCGCAAATGGCTGGCCCAGCAGTTGGGGCTGACCCAGTCGCAGGTGGAACTTGTGCGCGGGCAGACCTCGCGGCGCAAGCAATGGGCGCTCGACATCGACGAAGCCGCAGCCTGCCGATGGCTGGCCGGCCTGCCCACATTGCAAAAATGAGCCTCGCATGCCGCAAGCGTCGCGCAGAACCCCTCAATCAGGCGCTACCTTCACCAAGCCGGCCTCTCCAAAATCCAATCGTGGCTGCTGACTGGCCACGTCACAGGAGAAGCACCATGTCGAGCGAACACCATTTCGAGCCCAGCCCCGCCCAGGTGACCGAGATGCAGGAAGCGCTCTTCAGCCTCCGCGACGGCTTGATGCGACTGAAAATGTCGCTGCTCGAGCTCGCCGAGATGACCGATGAAGGTGGCCAGCGCTTCGCCGCAGCAGAAACCGACGCCTTGCTCAAGCGCCTGCGCGCTTGAGTCGCCCCTCCATCTCTCACCGCCCCTGCCTCGCCGGAGGCCTGCACACAGGCTCGGCCGGGCTTGAGCACGCAGAGCCCCACCCGAACGCGCCTGCCAAGGCGCGTTCTCATTCGTGGAATCCCGCGGATGCCTTAAGCTACGCGGTTTGACGAAAGACACTCGCTTTTCGCGAGCCTGCCATGGCCCAGTACGTTTTCACCATGAACCGCGTCGGGAAGATCGTTCCCCCGAAGCGGCAGATCCTCAAAGACATCACCCTGAGCTTCTTCCCAGGCGCCAAGATCGGCGTGCTCGGCGTGAACGGCTCGGGCAAGTCCACGTTCCTCAAGATCATGGCGGGCGTGGACAAGGACATCGAGGGCGAAGCCGTCCCGATGCCCGGCATCAAGATCGGCTACCTGCCGCAGGAGCCCCAGCTCAACCCCGAGCAGACCGTGCGCGAAGCGGTTGAAGAAGGCATCGGCGGCGTGCTGGCGGCCAAGAAGCGCCTCGATGAGGTCTATGCGGCCTACGCCGAAGAAAACGCCGACTTCGATGCCCTGGCCGCCGAGCAAGGCGAGCTGGAAGCCATCATCGCCGCCGGCGGCTCGGAAAACACCGACCTTCAGCTCGAGCTGGCCGCGGACGCCCTGCGCCTGCCCGCCTGGGACGCCATCATCGGCAACCTCTCCGGTGGTGAAAAGCGCCGCGTGGCCCTGTGCCGCCTGCTGCTGTCCAAGCCCGACATGCTGCTGCTCGACGAACCCACCAACCACTTGGACGCCGAGTCCGTGGACTGGCTGGAGCAGTTCCTCAGCCGCTTCTCCGGCACCGTGGTGGCCATCACCCACGATCGCTACTTCCTGGACAACGCCGCCGAGTGGATCCTCGAACTCGACCGCGGCGCCGGCCACCCCTACAAGGGCAACTACTCCGACTGGCTCGACGCCAAGGGCAAGCGCCTGGAGCAGGAGCAAAAGACCGAAGACGCCCGCGCCAAGGCCTTGAAGGTCGAACTGGAATGGGTGCGCAAGAACGCCAAGGGCCGCCAGGCCAAGAGCAAGGCCCGCCTGGCCCGCTTCGAAGAGCTGAGTGACGTCGAATACCAAAAGCGCAACGAGACCAACGAGATCTTCATCCCCGTGGCCGAGCGCCTGGGCAACGAAGTCATCGAGTTCAAGAACGTCACCAAGTCCTTCGGTGACCGCATGCTCATCGACAACCTGTCGTTCAAGGTGCCCGCTGGCGCCATCGTCGGCATCATCGGCCCCAACGGCGCCGGCAAGTCGACGCTGTTCCGCATGATCCAGGGTGTCGAGCAACCGGACAGCGGCGAGGTGAGCATCGGCAAGACCGCGCAACTGGCCTTCGTCGACCAGAGCCGCGAAGGCCTGGCCGCAGACAAGACCGTGTGGGAAGACGTCTCGGGCGGCCTGGACAACATCGTCGTGGGCAAGTTCGTGATGCCTTCGCGCGCCTACATCGGCCGCTTCAACTTCAAGGGCAACGACCAGCAAAAGCTGGTGGGCAACCTCTCGGGTGGTGAACGCGGTCGCCTGCACCTGGCCAAGACCCTGGCCCAAGGCGGCAACGTGCTGATGCTCGACGAACCGTCGAACGACCTGGACGTCGAAACCCTGCGCGCGCTGGAAGACGCCCTGCTGGAATTCGCCGGCAGCGCCATGATCATCTCCCACGATCGCTGGTTCCTCGATCGCATCTGCACCCACATCCTCGCGTGCGAGGGCGACTCGCAGTGGTTCTTCTTCGACGGCAACTACCAGGAGTACGAAGCCGACAAGAAGAAGCGCCTGGGTGAAGAAGGTGCGCGCCCCAAGCGCGTGCGCTTCAAGCCCATCCGCTGAGCGCCGTCGGTTGCACAAGCTGCCCACCACGAAGCCCGCATCCCCGCGGGCTTTTTTGTGCCTGAATGAAAGGGCCGCCCACACACCCAAAGGGGTATCGGGGGCTTTCCCTGATGTGACAACACCGGCTGCACGAAGTTGCACAGATAGAATTTCCCAGGACATTTTTGGCACCTGCCGCCATCCCGCGAGACCACGGAACTGCGCCCGCGCACCCTTCTCGAACGCGGGCCGCAATCACGATGAATCTTGCTGGAGACACCAGATGACCGCACGGATCACCCGCCTGCTGACCACCACCGCCCTGGCCATTTCGGCCCTCACCATGGGCGGCTGCGCCCTGATCGAATCCAACGTCAGCAGCACCACGCTGTCCATCATCGAAGACGGCTTCACCCCGCCCACCCTCAAGATGGGCGACGTCGAGATGGCATGCAACTTCTCGGTGGTCAACACGCCGCTGGTGGGTGCCGCGCGCAACTTCTACGGTGACCCCTCGCTGATCGAGACCGTCATGCTGTCCTCGGCCGGCGTGTGCTCCGAGAACCAGGCCATGACCGACGAGATGCGTTACCTGCGCGCCTCGCGTGACAAGCGCGCCGACGAGGCCCTGGACGCCCGCATCGCCCAAAAGCGTCACCTGACCACCGCAGCGCACCGCCAGTACGCTGCTTACACCCGCATGCGCGACAAGCTCGAGCAGAAGTACTTCTTCAAGTACGGCAGCAACTGCCCGTCGTTCAAGCGTGACTTCGATGAGCTGGTCTACCTGCTGGGCTCCGTCGCTGGCTTGCAGGCCATGCAGAACGACATCGCCGCCCAGCAAGCCGTGGGCGTGCCCACCGACACCGCGCCCATCGTCGAGCGCGCCCTGGGCTGCCTGGACAACAACAAGTGGTGGGGCGTTCCGCAAGCTGCCCGCGCCGTGGTCTGGAGCATCATCCCCGGTGGTGGCGAAGGCAAGGACATCAAAGGCACCTTCGAAGCCAGCATGAAGCTCGGTGAAGCCAAGGGCGTTCGCCTGCCTCACGTCATGGCCGCCGTGGCCGCCCAATCGACCGACGACACCGCCCGCCTGCGCGAGATCATCAAGCGCTTCTCCAGCGTGCAAGGCTTCACCCCGAACAAGGACTACCGCCTGATCGACGCCATCGCCGAATCCCAGATCCAGAACATCTCGGACCGCATGTGGACGCAGAACGCCGGCACCCGCACACCCATCGCTTCGCTGGGCAAGTTCTGGGACGACAAGGCCGGTGGCGACATCGATGCCGACAGCTTCCTGAAGTGATCTGAAACGCTGACGCTTCAGATGCGGGTAATCCCTTCCCTCGCTCAAGCGGGGCAGGGTTTACCTCGGGAAACGATCTGCCCGATATAGTTACAAAACAAGATGTCAGATCGCGACAGCGGTCATGGCACAGCCTGATGCGCAGGCACACAGCCGAGGGCCCTCATTCGTGAGGCCCTCTGTTTTTTGCACCGAGGAGACTTCATGAAGTTGGTCAATACGATGAGCAAGATGGGCATGGCCGCGCTGATGGCGTCGGCCATGGCCGCACCGGCCCAGGCGGGTCAAAAGATCTGTGTGTACGACCTGCTGGGCACATCCGGCGACCTGTTCAACATGGCCAAGGACTACGCGGTGGCCATGCAAAAGCATGGCGCGGCCATCGAACTCAAGGGCTACACCGACGAGCGCGTCGCCTCCGAGGACTACCGCACCGGACAGTGCGATGCCTTCATCGCCACCGCCTTCCGCACGCGCCAGTTCAATGCCGTCGCAGGCGCGGTCGACACCCTCGGGGCAACCACCATCGTGCGCGATGGCAAGATCAACATCGCCGACAGCTACGAAGTGGTCCGCAAGGTCATCCAGACCTACAGCGCACCTCAGGCCAGCAAGCTCATGGTTGAAGGCAACCACGAAGTCGGTGGCATCCTGCCACTGGGCGCCGCTTACCCCGTCGTCAACGACCGCAAGATCAACACGGTCGAGGCCCTGGCCGGCAAGCGCATCGCCTCGTTCGACTACGACAAGGCTCAGGCCGTGATGATCCAGCGCATCGGTGCTCAGCCGGTGTCGGCCGACATCACCAACTTCTCCACCAAGTTCAACAACGGCTCGGTCGACATGATCGCCGCGCCGTCGCTGGCCTACAAGCCGCTGGAGCTGTACAAGGGCATTGGCAAGAACGGCGCCATCGCCCGCTTCCCGATCCTGATCCTCACCTATCAGGTGATCATCAACAAGACCAAGTTCCCCGAGGGCTTTGGCTTGCAATCCCGTCAGTACTGGCTGGGGCAATTCGATCGCGCCTTGCAACTCATCAAGCAAGCCGACGCCAGCATCCCTCCTGCCACCTGGATGGACCTGACCCCCGAGAACTCCTACAAGTACACCCTGATGCTGCGAGAGTCCCGCATCGACATCGCCGAAAAAGGCCTGTACGACAAGCGTGGGTTGAAGGTGATCAAAAAGATCCGCTGCAACGTGAACCCGGGAGATCCGGAGTGCGCGACCAAGTCCGAAGAAGACTGGAAGTAACCCAGTGACCCACAGGGGCCTCGTGCTTTGGCACCGGGCCCCTGACGCCATCCTGCGCCCCTGATCGAGAGCGCCGAGCCCGACGCCCTCACCGCTGCGCGCATCCCGCAGCCTGCAACAGCTCCTCATGAACACTCCCGCATCCCGCTCCCTCCTGGGCCGCAGCCCCCTGGAGTGGCTCTCGAGCCTCCCCGTCTTCATCCTGCTGCTCCTGACCCTCATCATCGGCACCGGTGAAATGGTTCACGGTCAGCTGCTGCGCCTGGGTGAATCCATGTTCGGTGACCCGTCGGCCCAAGTGCAGTACTTCATGCTGCGTGCCGAGCCGACCAAGCCAGAGTGCGATGTCAACATGGACATCGACGCCGAGGTGGCCCGTCAGTCCGCTGCCCCCAAGTCTGGCGGCGACGACATCGACGACCTGTTCGGCGAAGAAAAGGCGGCCGATCCCGCGGTGATGCGCAAGTCAATCGAGCAGGCGCTCGAAATTTGCCGCCTCAAGCACGACCTCTACACCAAGGTCGCCGAACGGCAAACGCCGCAGCTCAAGCTCTACCGCACCGTCGAGACCAGCTTCTTCGGCTTGTTCCAGATCGGCACCGAGAACCGCCCCCTGATCCTGCTGCTGATGGTCGCCATCTCGGCCATCACCACCACGCTGGGTTCGCACCACATCGGCATCCGCACCGGTTACTTCTCGCGCGACCACATCGCCCAAGCATGGTCCCAGGTGATCGCCTGCGGTCTGCTGCTGCTGTCTTGTGTTCGTTACTACCAGATCCTGCAAGCCAGTGGCGGCGCCATCGAAGGTGAATTCCTGCATTTCATCTGGATCGGGATGTTCAGCGTTCTGCTGCTGATCAATTTGTGGCGCGTCTTCCGACCGATCAAATCGCCGCATGGTGACGGTGACTGGGGCACGGCGCTCATGTCGGTCCCGCTGTACGCCAGCATGGCCATCATCGCGGGCGTGTACTTCCTGATCGAAGGCCACGAAGCCGGCTTGGGCATCTACATCAGCCAGATGATGGCATTGCCCAGCATCTTCATGAACCTGGCGCTGTTCATCTGGGCCGGCATGTTGCTCAAGCAAAGCCGCATCGTGGACCTGGTGCTGGACGTGATCCGTCCGTGGAACCTCTCTCCGCAGCTGCTGACTTACATCATCCTGATCGGCGCCTCGTACGGCACGGCTTACACCGGCGCCTCGGGCATCTTCGTGATCGCCGCGGGTGGTGTGATCTACCACGAGATCCGCGCGGCCGGTGGCAGCAAGCAGTTCGCCCTGGCGGCCACCGCCATGTCGGGCTCGCTGGGTGTGGTGCTGCGCCCCTGCCTGCTGATCGTGCTGATCGCAGCGCTCAACAAGCAGGTGACCACCAATGGCCTGTATCACTGGGGCTTCTACGTCTTCCTGACGACGTCGACCTTGTTCTTCATCGTGTCGCAGCTGCTGCGAACCGAACGTGCAGCGATCGAATCGCCGCGAGTGGCCCTCTCCGCGATGTTCAGCAAGATGGTGCCGGTGCTGCCGTACGCGGCCGTGGCCGTGGTCATCGTGTTCATCTATCAAGTCGGCCTGGACACCAAGCTCAACGAGATCACCGCCCCGACCATCATGCCGGTGATGTTGCTGCTGATCCTCATCTTCGACAAGGTGCTCAACAAGGGCAAGGCAGAGCTCACGCCCGATTACGCCAGCCATCGCCAGGACGGGGTCGAGAAGTCCGTGCGCTACGCCACCACGGAGACCATCGGACACGTTGGTGCGCTGCTGAGCCTGATGATGCTTTCTCTGGCCGTGGGTGGCGTGATCGAGCGCTCGGATGTCATGCACCTGTTCCCGCAGGTCTTTGACAGCCATTGGACGGCCATGCTGTTCCTGGTGGCGGTCATGGTCTTCCTGGGCATGGTGATGGACCCGTTCGGTGCTGCCGTGCTGGTTTCAGGCACGCTGGCGCCCGTGGCGTATGCCAATGGCATCGAGCCGCTGCACTTCTGGATGATGGTGCTCGTGGCCTTCGAGCTGGGTTACCTGACCCCGCCCGTGGCGCTCAACCAGCTGCTGACCCGCCAGGTCATTGGCGAAGAAGAGGTGTCGAAAGCCGACGCGGAGGTTCGCCATCTCGGCTTCTTCCGGCGCTATGAGCGCTGGATCCTCCCGCTGATCGTGATGGCAGCGGGTTTGAGCCTGGTGGCCTTCGGTCCGCTGGCGGTGCAGGACTTCCCGTTCCTGGCACCGATCGCCGAGTGGTTCCCGCAGCCCACGCAGTGATCCCCTTGCCATCTGCGCCCTGACAAGCCGGCGAGCCACTCAGGCTCGCCGGCTTTTTTCATGGCAAGGATCCTGCCGCCTCGTTGCCACCCGGTGTTATGGTTTTGGCATGCGTCCACGCTCTGCCTCTGTGCCCCCTTTCACCCTGTCCATGCATCGTGGCGCGCGCGTGCCCTGGTGGGCAGCTTTCGTGATCGCGGTGACCAGCATGCTCACCGCCTGCGCGAGTTCGCCGCAGCGCGAGGCCTCTGTGCCAGCACCCTCGGCGCCGCAGGGCCCTTCCGTCCCTGCAAGCCCTGGGGTCGCCGCGGCACCAACGCCGGCCAGCCTCGGCACCTTCGAGTCGCTGACGCGAGGTGCCACGCGCACGCAGGGCCTGCTGCCCATCTGGCGCAAGCAGGACAAGGTGTGGGTCGAGATCCCGGCCAAGCTGATCGGACAGCCCCTGTTCCTGTCGCCGAAGATCGCCAATGGCATCGGCGAAGGGGGCGTGCTCGGCGGCCTGATGCAGAGCCGCTGGTCACAGGTCGGCCGCCCCCAGTGGGTGACCTTTCGGCGCGTGCAGCAGCAGGTGCAGTTGCTGGCCGTGAACGCGACCTACACAGCCGCTGCCGGCACGCCGCAAGCCCGTGCCGTTGAAGCCGCGTACTCGCCCAGCCTCATCGTGGCGGCCCCGCTGGCCAGCGCACCCGAGCCGGTCACCGGTGCCCTGCTCGTCGATGCTTCGGCGCTGTGGCTCAACGACTGGCTTGGCATCGGCTCGCAACTGCAGAGGCAGTACCGGCAGGGACATGCCTTCGACGCCCGCCAATCCCAGTTGGTGCAGGCCCGTCAGGTGGACGGCACGACGGTGTTCGAGGTGCAACAGCACTTCGCCACGGCAGCGATCAGCTCCCCGTCCGCCACCGCCGGCCTGGGGCAGCCTGCACCGTCGGTGCCCCGCACCCTGCCCGACCCGCGCAGCCTGTTCGTGCAGGTCCACCACAGCCTGAGCGCCCTGCCGGAACACCCCATGCAAGCGCGCCCGGCCGATGCCCGCGTTGGCTACTTCTCGACCACGGTGGTGGACTTCACGGATGACCTCTCGCGCACGCCTCGCAAGCAGTTCATCAGCCGCTGGCGGCTGCAAAAGCAGCACCCGGCGGCTGCGCGCTCCAAGCCCGTCCAGCCCATCGTCTTCTGGCTGGACGCCAACATCCCCGAGGCCTACCGCGCCACCGTCCGCGATGGCGTGCTGGCCTGGAACCAGGCCTTCGAAGCCATCGGCTACGAAGGCGCCATCGAGGCAAGGCAGGCCACGCCTGAGCAATCGGCTGACAACCTGGCCACCGGCCGAGCCTCCATCCGCTGGATGACCAACGCGCAGGCGCAGTTCGGCGCGATCGGCCCGAGCCATGTCGATCCGCGCAGCGGCGAAATCCTCGACGCCGACATCGCCATCGAAAGCCTGACGGTGCGCGGCATGCGCCAGTTGCGCAGCCAGTTCATGCTCGACGATGGCGGCGACGCGTCGTCCACGGTCGAGGCCCACCACGAAGCCGGTGCCTGCGAACACGGTGTGCACGCGGCCGAACAACTGGGCACCTGGCTCAGCCTCGTCGAGGCCGACCGCCCCATCGACCCCGACAGCCCCGAGGTTCAGGCCTTCGTTCTGGCCTACCTGAAAGACGTCGTCATGCACGAGGTTGGCCATGCGCTGGGCTTGCGGCACAACTTCCGCGCTTCGCGATGGCGCAGCCCTGCCCAATTGCAGGACCGTGAACTCACCACGCGCGAAGGCAACAGCGCCTCGGTGATGGATTACGCCGCCGTCAACCTCCCGCCACCTGGCAAAACAGGCGGCGCCCCGTTCCAGACCACGCTCGGCCCCTATGATTTCTGGGCCATCGAGTACGGCTACGGTGACCTGCCAGAATCCCCCGCCGAAGCCCAGCGCAAGCTCCGCGACATCGCGCGACGCAGTGCCGACCCGGCTTGGGCCCGCGCCCTGGCCTATGGCAGCGACGAGGACGAGGCCTTGGGCATCGACCCGCAGGCGCTGACCTTTGACCTGGGCGACGATCCCATGGCCTTCGCGCGCAACCGATTCGCGCTGGCGCAAGACCTCATCGACCGCACCGAACGACGCACGGCCACTCCCCTGGACGACGTGGACCGCCCACGTCGGGCCTTGGCGCATGCGCTGCGGGAATCGGCCCGGGGCGCGCAGGTGCTGATCAGGCAGGTGGGCGGGGTGGTGATCCGGCGCCAGGGGGCCGAGGCGAAAACCGACCCCATCGATCCGCTGCCCGCCGCGCAGCAACGCGAGGCGCTTGCCCTGCTGCAGCAAAGTTGGCTGCGGCCTCAACCTCTGCGCATCCCTTCGCCCCTGATGCGCCGCCTGGGGCCCGACACGCTCGACTGGGGCCCCAGCGACCTCGGCTCGATCGGCAAGCCCGACGTGTCCATCGCCGAGCAGCAACTGCAGATCCAGCGCTCGGTGCTGAACCAGCTGATGGCCGATGGCCTGGCCGAGCGGCTGCTGGACAACCGAGACCGCACGCAGGACCGCGAAGCGCGCCCGCTGCTGCCAGCTGAACTGTTGCAGCGCCTGCAAGACAGCATCTGGTCGCCTGCCACGATCGCGGATGCCAACGCGGCGAGCTGGCAGCGCAACCTGCAGCGCGAACACACCCAGCGACTGGCCGCGATGGTGCTGCGGCCAGGCAGCTTGCGCGCCGACGTGCGCGCCGCCCAGCGCAACGCCGCACGGCAGTTGCTCAGCCTGCTGCAGGGCCAGCCAGGTCGCACGGACGAGGACCGCGCCCACCGACAGGGCTGCCTGGAAACGCTCCGCGCGGCCCTTGCGGCCCCGCTGGTGAAGCAAGGGCTTTGAGGGCGGCGATGTGGCCGCGCCATGGGGCCAGCCTCAGGCCCCCGCTCAGGGGCCCTCTGCCAGGGGAAATGCAGCCCCGCGCCCACGGCGGCCCTGCCATTGGCCCGACAATGGCGAGCTGAGCGCGCGACCATGGACCCCAACGAACTCCCCCACCTTTTTTCGGCCACCGGCCCCCTGGCCCGCGCCTTCGACGGCTACTGCGAACGCCGCGAGCAAATCGAGATGGCCCAAGCCGTGCAGGCGGCCATCCGCGAGGCCAGCACCGTTGTGCTCGAAGCCGGCACGGGCGTGGGCAAGACCGCCGCCTACCTGGTGCCGGCCCTGGTCGAAGGTGGCAAGGTCATCGTCTCGACCGGCACCAAGGCGCTGCAAGACCAGCTCTTTCACCGCGACCTGCCCGCCGTGCGCGACGCCTTGGGCATCCCCGTCAAGGTCGCCCTGCTCAAGGGGCGCAGCAACTACCTGTGCTGGCACCACCTCGACCGCAGCAACCAGGACGCCACCCTGCTCGGCAGCAAGCAGGAGGTGCGTGACCTCTCGGCCATCAACCGCTTCGCGCCGCTGAGCAGCACGGGCGACAAGGCGGAGTGCACCAGCGTGCCCGAGCACGCCCCGATCTGGTCGCGCGTCACCTCCACGCGCGAGAACTGCCTGGGCAGCGACTGCCCCCGCTACGCCGACTGCTTTGTCGTCAAGGCCCGCCGCGAGGCGCAGGACGCCGACGTCGTCGTGGTCAACCACCACCTCTTCTTCGCCGACCTCATGCTGCGCGAGGAAGGCGTGCCCGAGCTGCTGCCCAACGCCCAGACCATCGTCTTCGACGAAGCCCACCAGTTGCCCGACACGGCCACGCTGTTCTTTGGCGAAACGGTGTCCACCGCACAGGTGCTCGACCTGGTGCGCGACACGCTCGCCATCGGTCAGGCACAGGCCCGCGACGCAGCCAGGTGGAACGACATCCTGGCCCCGGTCGAGCGCGCCGCGCGCGACCTTCGCCTGTGCTTCGGCCCACAGATGCAGCGCCTGTCGCTGCAGCAGCTCGGTGCCGACAACCTGCTCATGCCCACGCTCGGCCAGTTGCAAGAAGCCCTGCTGGCCTTGCGCGAGGTGCTCGAAGAAGCCGCCCAGCGCGGCCCCGACCTGGCCAACCTGAACCGCCGCTGCAACGACCTGATGCAGCGCCTCAAAGCCTGGGGAGCCCCCGAGCGAGCCAGCGAGCCCGAGCTCTGCTGGGTCGACGTAGCCAGCCATGGCGTGCAGCTTCACCGCACACCGATCTCGGTGGCCGATGTGTTCCGCCGGCAGCGGCTCGGGCTGGGCAACGACCAGGCCGGTGAAGGAGGCGACGGGTCAGGTGACACCACCGTGGCCGACGCCCTGCATGAAGCAGAGCTGGTGGATGCTTTCGCCCGCATGCCATCGGCCGATGCAGCCAAGGCCAACGACTCGCCCAGCACGCACGCTGACGCAGGCGACATGGATGAGGACGACGAAGACCTCCAGGCCCTGCTCGCTGGTCAGGCAGATGCGGCCTCAGGCCCGGACAAGCACCAAGCCTCAGCCGAACCCGGGTCGTCTCAAGCACCTCGGCGCGCCTGGGTCTTCACCTCCGCCACGCTGGCCGTCAAGAACGACTTCCGCCACTTCACCGAGGCCCTGGGCCTCGAAGACGCCGCCTGCGCCTCGTGGGCCAGCCCCTACGACTACCCCTCGCAGGCCATGCTGTACGTGCCATCTGGCCTGCCGCTGCCGAGCGACCCCACGCACACCGACGCCGTGGTGGACGCCGCCCTGCCCCTGATCCGCGCCAACCGCGGCAGGGCCTTCGTGTTGTGCACCAGCCTGCGCGCCGTGGCCCGCGCGGCCGAGCGGCTCAAGCAGGCCTTCCAGGCCGCGGGCGACCCCTTCCCCGTGCTGCAGCAAGGCGAAGCGCCCCGGCCCACCCTGCTGGACGACTTCCGGCGCACCGGCAACGCCGTGCTGGTTGGCAGCCACAGCTTCTGGGAAGGCATCGACGTCAAAGGCGATGCGCTCACGCTGGTGGTCATCGACAAGCTGCCCTTCGCCCCACCCGACGACCCGGTGCTGGCCAAGCGCCTGGAGATGCTCACGCAGGCGGGCGGCAACGCCTTCATGTCGCACCAGGTGCCGCAGGCCATCATCGCGCTCAAGCAGGGCGCGGGCCGACTCATCCGCTCGGAAACCGACCGCGGCGTGCTGATGATCTGCGACACCCGGCTGATCGACAAACCTTACGGTCGCCGCATCTGGCAGAGCCTGCCGCCCATGAAGCGCACCCGCGCCGAAGCCGACGTGGTCGCCTTCCTGGAGACGCTTTGAACGCCGCCCCGGCCCACGTCCCCGCAGCCGAATGGCAGGCCTTCGTCGCCGGCATGAACGCCCTGTCCCCGCTGAACGACGACGACCTGGCCGAAGCCGCCCGACTGTGCCAGCGCCTGTGCCTGGACAAGGGGCAGGCCCTGCTGCGCGCGGGCGAGCGGGCGCACCTGGTGGGCTTCGTGGTGTCGGGCGGCCTGCGCGAGCACTACGTGCTGGCCGACGGGGGCGAGCGCACCAAGGGCTTCAGCCTGCCCGGCTGGTTCGCCGGCTCGCTCTCGGACCTCCTCAGCAACGAAGCGTCGAAGGTGTGGATCGAAGCGGCGGCGCCCTCCGTGCTGCTCACCCTGCCCTGGGCCGACGTTCGCCACTGGCAGGAGACCCGGCCCGCCTGGACACGGTTTGGCTGGCGCGTGGCCGAGCGCCTCTACATGATGAAGGTCGAGCGCGAGTACGAGCTGCTGGCGATGAACGCTGCGGCGCGCCTGGACGCCACCTTGGCGCGCTGGCCCACGCTCGAGCAGGTGTTCTCGCAGCGTGACATCGCGTCCTACGTCGGCGTCACGCCCGTGCACCTGAGCCGTTTGCGGACGGCAAAGGCAGCGTCGCCAGCGCCAGGAAGCCCCCCATCACGTTGAGCAGCTTGAGCCAGCCCAGCGCGTCACCCACCATGGGCGAGCCGGCCAGGGCCAGCGCGGCAGCCCCCACCGGCAACTGCCAGCCGATCAGGCTGATGCGAAACAGCTTCCAGGGCCAGGCGCCGAACCACAGCCCCACGCCCATCAGGCAAAAGGCCACGTGCCCCAGCAACCACTTCACCGAGCTCAGCCACTCGCGCGAGACCATCGTGTCGTAAGAAATGGACTGGCCCTGCTCGACCGCGTGCAGCAGGCTGAGCACGTGGTGGTTCTCCATCAGGTCGAGCAATCCCACGGCAACCGCCAGGCCCACCACCCAGGGGCCCAGCGCGTGCATGCGCGCACCGGCCGGTGCCTGAGCGCGCAGGCGCTGCACCAGCAGCAAGGTCGTCGTCACGTAGCAGGCCACGAACACGTCGTCGAACACGGTGAGCCAGCGCAGGTGCTGGGCGTGCGCCAGGAAGGACTCGACCCAGAACGCGGGCGTGGAAACGTGCTCGAAGTGCTGCACGTTCAAGCCGGTGGCCCAGGACAAGCTGAGCATGGCCACCAGGCAAAGGGCGCTGGCCGCAGCAAAGGCGCGCATCAGGCCGAGACCCGCGTCGGCGGCGTCGCGCCCGCCTGAGGCGTCGGCCCCTCCGGTTGCCGGGGTGTTGAAAACGAGGGAAGACATGCGAGGCTCCTGTTCAAGGTTGGAGCCCGCAGTCTGACCGGCGACATGAGCCGACGCATTAACCCATGTTCACGCCGCCGAGGCGATCACACCGATCAGACTTCGAGGTTGTCGATCAGTCGGGTGGTGCCCAGCTTCGCCGCCAGCAGCGTGACCAGGGGCGTGGCCGCCAGCCCGGCTGCCAGCTCTTCGGCGGTCGCGGGGTGCAGGTCCTTCTGACGCCGGACCATGACGTAATCAGGCGCCCAGCCACGCGAACGCAGCTCGTCCATCGCGGCCTGCTCCCATTGCGCCAGCAGCTCGGGGGTGAGCGAAGCAGCGCCACGGGCCTGCGACTGGATGCCGCGCAACAAGCCGATCAAAGCCAGCGCCTCGGTGCGTTGCCCGTCGCTCAGGTAGCCGTTGCGCGAGGACAGCGCCAGCCCCTCGGGCGAGCGCAGCGTCTCGCCCCCCACGATCTCGATGGGCAGGCCCATCTGCGCCACCATGCGGCGGATCACCATCAGCTGCTGGTAGTCCTTCTTGCCGAAAACGGCCAGGCGCGGTTGCACGATGTTGAACAGCTTGTGCACCACGGTGCAAACGCCGGTGAAGAACCCCGGCCGGAACGCCCCTTCCAGGATGTTGGCCAGCTCATCCGGCGGGATGACCTTGTAGCCCTGGGGCTCCGGGTAGAGCTCGTCTTCGGCAGGCGCGAAGAGGATGTCGCAGCCCGCGCCGGCCAGCAGCTCCGCGTCGCGCGCCAGGGTGCGCGGGTAGCGGTCGAAGTCTTCGTTCGGGCCGAACTGCAGTCGGTTGACGAAGATGCTGGCCACCACCGGGCTGCCGCTGCCGGCCACGCGCTCGCGGGCCTGGCGGATGAGCGCCAGGTGCCCGTCGTGCAGGTTGCCCATCGTGGGCACGAAGGCCGGGCGAGATGGGGCGCGCCCGAGCTCGGCGCGCAGCTCGGCGATGGTGTGGATCGTTTTCATGGTGGGCAGGTCAGGCTATCAGTAGCTGTGCACGGACTCATCGGGGAAGCTGCCGTCCTTGACGGCTGCGACGTAGCGGCGCACGGCGTCATCGGCCGTGCCACCTTCGGCGGCGAAGTTGCGCACGAAGCGCGGCAGCTTGCCGCGCGTGAAATGCAGCATGTCGTGCAGCACCAGCACCTGGCCAGCCGTGGCACCGCCCGCGCCGATGCCGATCGTCATCAGGCCCGGGTTGTCGGCCTGCACCTGCGAGGCCACCGCCGAAGGCATGAGCTCGAGCACCATCATGGCGGCGCCAGCCTCGGTCAGCTCCTTGGCGTGACGGCGCATGGTGTCGGCACCGGCCTGGTCCCGCCCCTGGATGCGGTAGCCGCCCAGCGCGTGCACGCTCTGAGGGGTCAGGCCCAGGTGGGCACACACCGGGATGCCCCGCTCGGTCAGGAAGTGCACGGTCTCGGCCGTCCAGCCACCGCCTTCGAGCTTGACCATCTGCGCGCCGGCCTGCATCAAGGCCACGCTGCTGCGCAAGGCCTGCTCGCGGTTTTCCTGGTAGCTGCCGAACGGCAGGTCGCCGATGACCCACGCCGTGCGGTTGCCGCGCACCACGCAGCGCGTGTGATAAACCATCTCCTCGATCGTGACGGGCACGGTGCTGGTGTGACCCTGCACGAGCATGCCCAGCGAGTCCCCCACCAGGATGCAGTCGACTCCGGCCTCGTCGACCAGGCGAGCAAAGGTGGCGTCGTAGGCCGTGAGCATGGTGATCTTCTCGCCCTTGGCGTGCATCTCGCGCAGGCGGTGCAAGGTGACGGGTTTGCGAGCGGACTCGACAGCGGTGTTCATCTCTTGTCTCCTCAGCGGGGGCTGGCGGCGCGGGCGTCCGTGCACAGGGCACGGGGCTCAGGGGCACAGGGCCTCTGCCGCAGGTGGCGCCGATTCTAAGGTGGCGAACGTCACCCCGCTGACGCCAGCGTCATGTGTCCGATCCGCCTATCATTCGCTCACCCCTGGTGCCTCACGCTGGCCTGCATCTTTCGCCATGATCCGACGCTTCATCACCCTGCCGCTTGTCATCACCACCGCCTTGCTCGCGGGTGCCACCGGGTGTGCCCTCACCGGCAGTTGCGGCAGCGTCTCCGAGGTGCAGGCGCGCATCCTCGATGGGCTCAAGGTGGTCACCGTCACGCGTGACCTGGACCACCCGTGGGGCCTGGCTTTCCTGCCCGGTGGCAAGGCGCTGGTGACCGAAAAGGCCGGGCGCATGCGCCTGATCGACCTGTCCAACCCACAGTCTTCGAAGGTGATCGATGGCCTGCCGCCCGTGCGCGATGAAGGCCAGGGTGGCCTGCTCGACGTGGCCATCGACCCGGACTACGCCAGCCAGCCCTGGGTTTACTGGAGCTACAGCGAGCCGGGCACCGGGCCTGAAGCGCGACTCAGCGGCACGGCCGTCGCGCGCGGTCAGATCAAGGCAGACCGCATGTCGCAGGTCGAGGTGATTTACCGCCAGCGGCCGAAAGTCGAGGGCAGTGGGCACTTCGGCTCGCGCCTGGTGTTCGCGCGGGACAAAACGCTCTTCATCACCCTGGGCGAGAGGCAGAAGGACCAGCCCTCCAAACCGAGCCGAGACAACGCGCAGAACGTGGCCTCGGCGCTTGGCAAGGTGGTGCGCATCCAGCGCGACGGCAGCATCCCCCCCGGCAACCCGAGGTTCGCCGGCTCGGGGGCCCTGCCGGAACTCTGGAGCATCGGTCACCGCAACCCGCAGGGCGCCACGCTGCACCCGGTCACGGGCGAGCTCTGGATCACGGAGCACGGGCCGCAAGGTGGCGACGAGGTCAACCGGGTGCTGCCTGGCCGCAATCACGGCTGGCCCCTGGCCAGCGATGGCTGCCCCTACGGCAGCCTGCCCACCGAAAGCTGCCGCGTCAACGGCGGACGCCACGCCCCCGACTTCGAGGCCCCGCTGACGACCTGGGTGCCCTGGTCCATCGCCCCCAGCGGCCTGGCCTTCAACACTGGCTCGCGCTACCCGGGCTGGGAGGGGCAGCTGTTCAGCGGCTCGCTCAAGGGCGAGGCGCTCTGGCGACTGACCCTCGACGGCAACCGCATCGTCGATCGAGAGCCGCTGCTGAAAAGCCGCATCGGTCGCATCCGCGACGTCCGCATGGGCCCGGACGGCTGGCTTTATGTGCTCACCGATGGCGATGGCGGGCGGCTGATCAGGCTGGAGCGCTGAGGGTCAGGCCACGGCCGGCTCGTAAGCCAGGCGCACGTAGACGGGCGCGAAAGCCTCGGCCTGCGTGATCTCGATGAGGCGCTCGCGCGCGAGCTCGAGCATGGCGATGAAGGTCACCACCATGACGGGCGCGCCCCGCGTGACGTCGAAGAGGTGCTCGAACTCGACGAAGCGCTTGCCCTGCAAACCACGCAGCACGATGCTCATGTGCTCGCGCACCGACAGCTCTTCGCGCGTGATGGTGTGATGGGTGTGCAGCTTGGCGCGCTTGAGGATGTCCATCCAGGCCTCGCGCAGGTCCACCAGGGTGACGTCGGGGTGGCGCACGACGATGGACGGGTCGGAATGCACCTGCACGCGCAGGAAGTCACGACCCAGCAGGGGCAGCTGATCCAGGCGCGCGCCTGCCAGCTTCATCTGCTCGTACTCGATCAGGCGGCGCACCAGCTCGGCACGCGGGTCCTCGGCCTCGTCGCTGCCTTCGACCTTCTTGGGCGGCAGCAGCATGCGCGACTTGATCTCGATGAGCATCGCCGCCATCAGCAGGTACTCGGAGGCGAGCTCGAGGTTGCTCTTGCGGATCTGCTCGACGTAGGCCAGGTACTGGCGCGTGAGGTCGGCCAGCGGGATGTCGAGGATGTTGAAGTTCTGCTTGCGGATCAGGTAGAGCAGCAAGTCCAGCGGGCCCTGGAAGGCTTCCAGGAAGACCTCGAGCGCATCCGGCGGGATGTAGAGGTCGGTCGGCAGGTCGAACAGGGGCTCGCCATACAGGCGCGCCACGGCCACGTGGTCGACGACCTGCGGCTGGCCGTGTTCGTCGAGGGCGACCGAGGGCTCGGCCCCCGCCTCGTCAACCCCTGCGGCCTGCATCGGGCGTCAGCCCTTGGTGTGGTAGACGTAGGCCTGCTGGGCCACGCGGGACTCGTTGAAGTCCTGCTGGGCCTGGCGGTCTTGCGGGCGGTCCCACAGCAGGTTGCGGCCCTGGCGTTGACGCTCTTCGAGCTGCGGGTCGCGCTGCTTGAGGCTGTCGATGAACTGGGTCGCGTCGGACTTGTAGGGCTTCCAGAAGAGCGGCATGGTGGGCGTCAGATCGGAGGGGTGGTAACCCACCATTTTAAGGGACGCTGACACATCCTGCCCCCCTGCGGGCTCGACAATCCGGGCCATGCACGAAATAGAGCTCAAATTCCAGATCCCGGCCGAGCGCCTCGCCGCCGTGCGCACCGAACTCGGCCGCCTGGGCGCCGACCTGGCCGCCCCGCTGATCCTGCAGGCCGCCTACTTCGACACCACCGACCGCAAGCTGGCGCAGGCCCGCTCGGCCCTGCGCGTGCGCCGCGAGGGCGACGACTGGGTGCAAACGCTCAAGGCCGCCGGCAGCCACACGATGGTGCGGGTGGAAGACAACCAGCCTGCCCAGGCCCCCGCCGAAGGCCGGGCCCTGCGCCCCGATCTGAGCCGCCATGGCGAAGCCGCCCGCCAGGCCCTGGTCCACAGCCTGGGCTGGCAGCCCGAGGCCGACCCCAGCGGCGAGCGCTGCGCCCTCATCGAGCTCTACCGCACCGACATGCGCCGCACCCGCGCCCGACTGAAAGTGGCCGAAGGCACGCCCCACGCCGGTGTGGTCGAGCTGGCGTTGGACGAAGGTGCCATCCTGGCGGGGGGCCTGCAAGAGCCCGTGCGCGAACTCGAGATCGAGTTGCTCAGCGGTCACCCGCAGGCCGTCATCCTGGCGGGGCAGGACTGGGTGCACCGCTTCGGCCTGTGGCTGGACACCCAGACCAAGGCCCACCGGGGCGACCGCCTGGCCCGCCTGGCTGCCACCGTGCCCACGGGCGAGCGTGAAGGCGCGCATGCCGCCCCGCAGGTGACCCCATCCCAGCCCGCCAAGGTGCCCGCCAGCGCCAGCCTGGACCAGGCCTGGCGCGCCGGCCTGGAGACCTGCCTGGCCCACCTCAGCGCCAACATGAGCGAGCTGGGCACCCTGCCCTCCGGCGAAGGCAGCGAGGTCGCCTACGAGTGGCGCCGTGGCCTGCGCCGCCTCAAGGCCTTTGCCCGACTGATGGCCCACACCGCCCAAGCCTGGCCCGTGGAGGTCGTGTCGCGCGCCAATGCGCTGATCCGCCAGCTGGGCCACTGGCGCGACGACGAGGCCCTGAGCTGGATCCCTTCGCAACTGCAGGAAGCCGGCGGCCCCAGCGTGCCGGTTCCCCCTGCCCCCCGCCCGCGCGACCTGCCTGCCTCCGCCGCCGACCTGGCCCGCAGCCCTCAGGCCACCGAGCTGTGCCTGTGCCTGCTCACCGCCCTGGTGCGCTCCGATGACCACCATGGCGAGTCCCGCCTGCCCTTCGAGCCTTGGCTGCACACCCACTTGCATCGCCAGCACCGGGTCATGCGCCGGCACATCCGCGAACACCAGCGCCTGAGCGACGAAGACGCGCACCGCCTGCGCCGACGCCTGCGCAACCTGCGCGACATCGTGCAGCTGTTCTCGGTGGCCCGGGTGCCTTCGGACTTCGAGCGGACGCTGGACGAAGCCATTTCAGCGCTGGGGCGGCTGCAGGACGAAACGGTCGCACGGGCGCGCTACCAGGCCGCATCGGCCCTCGACCCACGCGCCCTGTTCGCAGCCGGCTGGCTGCTGGGCAGGCGCCTGCACACCCGGGCCCAGGCCCGACGGGCCCTGCGCCGGTGGGCGCGTTGCTCAGCCCCCTGGTGAGCCGCTGACGGCGCTGCCCGCCGACAACGATGCGCTCACCGCCCCGAGGTCCGGCAACACGTTGTCAGGGCCGAAGGTGTCCGCATCCCGACCGCTTCGGCGCATCAGGCTCAGCGGCTGCTCGTTGAGCCCGCACAGCATCAGCCTGACCTGCTTGCGCGCGAGCGTGCGCTGCAGTTGCACCAGCGCGTCCAGGCCAGAGGTGTCCATCGAGATCAGGCGAGAGGTCTCCAGCACCACCACCTTCACCGAAGCAGGCAGTTGCTCGGGCAGGTCTTCCACCTTGCCCACCGCGCCAAAAAACAGCGAGCCGTACAACCGGCACAACCGAACATCGGCAGGCAGGCCGGGCAACTCGCTCGACTCGATGCGAAACAACGTGCTCATGCGGTAGATGAAGAACAGGCAGGCCAGCACCAGCCCCACCTCCACCGCCACCGTCAGGTCGAAGATCACCGTCAGCAAGAAGGTGCCCACCAAAATGGTTCGGTAGGTGTAGTGGTACTGCTTGAGGTGCACAAACGCTTTCCACTCGCCCATGTTCCACGCCACCGACAGCAAGATGCCCGCCAGCACGGGCAAGGGCACGTGCACGGCCAGCGGCGCGGCCACCAGCACGATGAAAAGCAGCACCAGCGCATGCACCATGCCCGCCACCGGCGAGGTCGCGCCCGAGCGCACGTTCGTGACCGTGCGGGCGATGGTGCCCGTGGCCGGGATGCCGCCAAAAAAAGGCGTGACCACGTTGGCCACGCCCTGCGCCATCAGTTCCTGGTCGGGGTTGTGGCGCGGCAGCTCGGTCAGGTTGTCGGCGACGCGGGCACACAGCAGCGACTCGATGGCACCCAGCAAGGCGATGGTCACCGTGGGGATGAAAAGCTGGCGCACGCCCTCCCAGGTGAACTCGGGCCAGGCCAGCGTGGGCAGGCCTTGGGGGATGCCGCCGAAGCGGCTGCCGATGGTGTCCACCGGCAGCGACAGCAGCGCCGTGAGCACACCGAACAGGAGCAGGGCCACGATGGGCCCGGGCAGGCGGGCCACCATGCGAAAGGCTTTCGAGGCCAGCCAGGCCGGCGGCGCCATCCCACCTTTGGCGAAAGCGCGCGGCCAGAGCGTGACCAGCGCCAGCGCCGCCAACCCCATGCCCACCGCAAGGGGGTTGACCTGATCGGCGTGCGCCCAAAGGGTACGCAACTGGCCCACGAAATCCGCCGGCATGTGCCCCGGGTTGAGCCCCAGCAGGTCCTTGAGTTGCGACAGCGCGATCAGCACCGCGATGCCATTGGTGAAGCCGATGACGATGCTCACGGGGATGTAGCGCACCAGCGCCCCCAACCTGAACCAGCCCATCAGGAACAGCAGTCCGCCCGCCAGCACGGTCGAGATCAGCAGGTTGGCCAACCCGTGGCGCTCGACGATGCCGTAGACGATGACGATGAAAGCGCCCGCCGGCCCGCCGATCTGCACGTGCGAGCCCCCCAGGGCCGAGATCAGGAAGCCGGCGATGATGGCCGTGAACAGGCCCGATTCCGGCTTGACGCCCGAGGCGATGGCAAAGGCCATGGCCAGTGGCAAGGCCACGATGCCCACCGTGAAGCCCGCTGCGCAATCGGTCAGCAGGCGATGGCGGTCATAACCCTGCAGCGTGTCGAGCAGGCGCGGTCGAAATGGCGCCAGCGGCAGCTGGGCCAGGAGAGTGCGCAAGCTCGTGCCCGCGCGTTGGAAATGTTGTGGGTCGGGGCGTTCCATCAGCCCCGATTGCACAGCAAGGGCCGTGCCGGGTCAACGGCCTCAGCGGATGCGCATGCCCGGCTCGGCACCAGGGAAGGGCTCGAGCACGTACACGCCCGGGTTGGCCTTCTCGTCGGCGTGCGAGGCGGCCAGCACCATGCCCTCGCTGACGCCGAACTTCATCTTGCGCGGTGCCAGGTTGGCCACCAGCACGGTGAGCTTGCCAATCAGCTGCTCGGGCTGGTAGGCCTCCTTGATGCCGCTGAAGACGTTGCGGTGGCGGCCCTCGCCTGCGTCCAGCGTCAGGCGCAGCAGCTTGGTGCTGCCTTCGACGTGCTCGGCGTTGACGATCCTGGCGATGCGCAAATCCACCTTGACGAAGTCGTCGATGGTGATCGTGGGCGCGATGTCCTCACCGCCGGGCTTGACGGCCTCGACCACGGGCGCGGGCGGCGCCTCGAACAAGGCGTCCAGCATCTTCGCGTCCACGCGCTGCATCAGGTGCTGGTACGCGCCGATGGTGTGCTCACCCAGCAGCTTGTCCGCATCGGAGAACGTCAGCGGCTCGACCTTCAGGAAGGCCTCGACGTTGGCGGCCACGGCCGGCAGGACAGGCTTGAGGTAGATGCTCAGCAGGCGGAAGGCCTCGATGCACACCGAGCAGACCTCCTGCAGGCGGGCATCGAGGCCTTCCTGCTTGGCCAGCTCCCAGGGCTTGTTGGCGTCCACGTACTCGTTGACGCGGTCAGCCAGCAGCATGATCTCGCGCAGCACCTTGCCCAGCTCGCGGGCCTCGTACTGCCTGACGATGCTGGCGCCACCGGCCTGCAGCGCGACCAGCAAAGCCTTGCCTTCGTCGCCGATGGCGGCGGTCAACTTGCCTTCGAAGCGCTTGGCGATGAAGCCGGCCGCGCGGCTGGCGATGTTGACGAACTTGCCCACCAGGTCGGCGTTGACCCGGGCCATGAAATCGTCCTTGTTGAAATCGATGTCTTCGACGTTGGCGTTGAGCTTGGCGGCGATGTAGTAACGCAGCCATTCGGGGTTCATGCCCAGGCTCAGGTACTTCAGCGGGTCCAGGCCCGTGCCGCGGCTCTTGGACATCTTCTCGCCGTTGTTGACGGTCATGAAGCCGTGCACGTTCACCTGATTGGGCAGCTTGCGGCCGCTGAACTTCAGCATCGCGGGCCAGAACAGGGTGTGGAAGTAGGTGATGTCCTTGCCGATGAAGTGCACCTGCTCGACCTGCGGGTCGGCCATGAACTCGTCGAACGAGCGGGTCTCGCCATAACGGGCCTTGGGGCCACCTGCCGCGAAGTAGCTCTTGAGCGAGGCCAGGTAGCCGATGGGCGCGTCCAGCCACACATAGAAGTACTTGCCCGGCGCTTCGGGGATTTCAATGCCGAAATAAGGCGCGTCGCGGCTGATGTCCCAATCGCCCAGGCCACCTTCGCCGTTCTCGTCCTTGGTGAACCACTCCTTGATCTTCTTGCTGACGGCCGGCTGCAGCTTGCCGTCCTGCGTCCAGGCCTGCAGGAAGTCCAGACAGCGCTGGTCCGACAGCCTGAAGAAGTAGTGGTCAGAGGTCTTGAGCACCGGCGTGGCGCCCGACAGCGAGGAATACGGGTTCTTCAATTCCGTGGGCGCGTAGACAGCACCACACACCTCGCACGAATCGCCGTACTGGTCCTTGGCTGCGCACTTGGGACACTCGCCCTTGATGAAGCGGTCGGCCAGGAACATGCCCTTTTCGGGGTCGAAGAACTGCTCGACCGGGCGCACGTCGATCAGGCCCTGGGCCTTGAGTTCGCGGTAGATGGCCTGCGCCAGCTCGTGGTTTTCGGGGCTGTCGGTGCTCGACCAGTGGTCGAAGCTGATGTGAAAGCCATCCAGGTAGGGCTTGCGGCCGGCGGCGATGTCGGCCACGAACTGCTGCGGCGTCTTGTTCACCTTCTGGGCCGCGATCATGATCGGCGCGCCATGGGCGTCGTCGGCACCCACGAAATGCACCTGATGCCCCTGCATGCGCTGGAACCGCACCCAGATGTCGGCCTGGATGTACTCCATGATGTGACCGATGTGGAAGTGGCCGTTGGCGTAAGGCAGCGCGGTGGTGACGAAGAGCTGGCGGGGCATGGTTTGAAGGGATGGCGATCGCAAGGCAGGGATTTTAGGCTGCCAGGGCCGACCAGCTCACCCACATGGAGGAAGGCCTTGTTGACAGCCGCTTCCCAGGGGCGTTCCCGGCTAGACTGAACGACCCGCTTTCGCGCCCTGCTTCCCCTCCTTGTTTGCCTGTTTCCCTCGCATGACCGCCGTCCCAACGCCCCTCGAAGCCGCCGCCCTCGACGCCCTGCGCCAATTGCCCGACCCGCTCACGGGACAGGACTGGGTGTCTGCCCGCCGCGTGCGCCAACTCAAGGTGGTGGCCGGCCGGGCCGAGGTCGACATCGTGCTGGGCTATCCGGCGCGTTCGCAGTGGCCCGCCTACACCCAGCTGGTCGAGGCCGCCCTCCTGCGCGTTGACGGCGTCCGTGAGGTGGCGGTCAACTGGTCCACAGACGTCGTCGCCCACCAGGCCATGCGCGGCCAGGCCCTGCTGCCTGGCGTGAAGAACCTGGTTGCCGTGGCCTCCGGCAAGGGCGGCGTGGGCAAGAGCACCACCGCCGTCAACCTGGCCCTGGCGCTGGCCGCCGAGGGCGCGCGCGTGGGCATGCTCGACGCCGACATCTACGGGCCCAGCCAGCCCCTGATGCTGGGCCTGGCTGGCAAGCCCGACAGCCCGGACGGCAAGACCATCACCCCGCCTGTCAACCACGGCCTGCAGACCATGTCCATCGGCCTGCTGATCGAGGGCCAGGCACCGGCCATCTGGCGCGGCCCCATGGCCACCCAGGCTTTTGATCAGATGCTGCGCCTGAGCAACTGGGGCGCCCCCGACGAGCCGCTCGACTACCTCATCGTCGACATGCCCCCGGGCACCGGCGACATCCACCTGAGCCTGAGCCAGCGCGCCCCCCTGACGGCCGCCATCATCGTCACCACGCCGCAAGACATCGCCCTGCTCGACGCCAAGAAGGGCCTGCAGATGTTCGAGAAGGTGTCGGTGCCGGTGCTGGGCATCGTCGAGAACATGGCCACCTACTGCTGCCCGAACTGCGGCCACGAGGCGCACATCTTCGGGCAGGACGGCGGCAAGCGCCTGGCCGAAACCTGCGGCGTGCCCCTGTTGGGCTCCATGCCGCTGGACATCGGCATCCGCGAGCAGGCCGACAGCGGCCACCCCACCCTGGTGGCCGAACCCGACGGCAAGGTGGCCGGCCTTTACAAGGCCATGGCCCGCCAGGTGGCCGCCGGCCTGTCGAAACTGCCCAAGGACTACAGCGGCAAGCTGCCGGGCGTCAGCGTCGAGTCCGGTGGCAACAGCGGCGCTGGCAAGCAAGGCTGACCCGAACGCCCAAAGGAAAGGCAGCCATGGCACCGATGCTGTCCGCCGACGACGCCTGGTTCGACCTGGTGCCCCTGGCCCTGATCGAGTTCAACGAACACGGTCGGGTGCTGCGTGCCAACTCGGCGCTCAGCGCCCTGCTCGGCTACGCCACCCTGCCCGGCAGCAACCTCGCCGAGGGCCCTTCGGCCCTGCAGCGCCTGTGCGGCTGGGACTCGCCCCTGACCCTGCTGGCCCTGGGCCCCGAAGACCCACCCCTGCAGTCCCGCGTGAACCAGTCGCGCGGTCAGGCGGGCCTGGTGGGTCTGCACAGCCAGGTCTGGACGGTGGCCAACCCTGACCCAGAGCAATCGCGCCGCTTCCTGTGTGCCATTCGCGAGGCCGCCGGCAGCCAGGCGCCCGACACGCCCGGCATCCGCATCACCTCTGACGCCGATGCCGACCCGCTGCCCGACCAGGCCGTGCTGCTGCACGAGCTCAGCACCATCCTCGAGAGCACGCCGGCAGGCATCGCCTACCTCAGAGACGACGTGCTGGTGCGCTGCAACCGCCGCTTCGAGCGCATGCTGGGCCTGCCGCCCGGCTCGCTGCCCGGCCAGAGCCTGTCCGTGCTGCTGGGAGCCGACCCACGCATCGAACGCGCCGTCACCGAGGCCGCGCGCCAGGTGCAGGAACACAGCCAGCACGAAACCGACATCGAGATCGTCCTGCCTGGCCAGAGCACCCGCTGGTACGCCCTGTCGGTGCGGCGCATCGGCGAATCGGTCGAGCCGCTGGAGCTCATCGTCGTGCTCTCCGACATCACCCGTTCGCGGCAGCAGCAGGCCCAACTCGAGTCGCTCGGCCGCGACCGTGACCTGATGTTCACCCTCTCCGGCGTGGGCATCGCCTTTGTGCGCGACGGCCACATCCAGCGCGCCAACCCGGCCCTGTCCGACCTCATCGGCGAGCCCGATGCCGACCTCACCGGGCGCGCCGTGCAGGCCCTGTACGCACCGGAGCTCGACCTCAACACCGAGGCCGACGTCACCAGCGTGCTGCGCAGCCTGGGCCATTGGCAGGGCGAGCGGGCCCTGCGGATGCGGGCGGCAGGCCAGGGGCAAACCCAAGGCATCTGGGCCGAAGTGGCCATGCGCCTGGTCAACCCCGGGCGCCCCGAAGAGGGCTTCATCGCCTCCTTCGTGAACGTCGACGCCCGCCACCGCGCCGAGTGGAACCTCACACTGCAAGCCGATCGCACCCGCGCCATCCTCGACTCGGTCTTCGTCGGCATCGTGACCATCGACACCCATGGCATCGCCTGGATGAACCGCTCGGCGCGCCGCATGTTCGCCGGCGACCTCGCCGATTTCGTCGGCCAGCCGCTGAGCACCGTTGCCAACCCCGACCTCGACCACCCCTTCCGCCTGACCGACTACCTCGACGGCCTGGAGGACGGGCAATCGCACACCTTCGAGTGCCAGGTGGTGGGCCGCGACGGCCGCGTGTTCTGGGTGGTGGGCAACGCCGTGGTCACGCTCGATGAACTCGGCCAGCGCCAGGCCACCTACGCCCTGCTCGACATCGACCGCCGGCGTCAGGCCGAAGCCGAAACGGCCGAGGCGCAGGCCACGCTGCAGCGCATCATCGCGATGGCACCCATGGCCATCCAGCTGATCGACGCGCACCACCTCACGCTGCTGCAGGCCAACCAGGCCAGCGCGCAGTTCATGGGGCAGGAGCCGTTCAAGGTCATCGGCCAGCCACTGGAGGCGGCCTTCCCCGCCGAGCGTGGCCGCCAGTTGCGCGCCGAGGTGCAGGCCGCGCTTGACAGCGGCAAGGCGCGCCACAAGGAACACACCGTGGCCGGCCGCAACGGCAACCAGATCTGGGACGTCAACTACCTGCCCCTGAACGCCGATGGCGAAGCCGCAGATCAGATCCTGTTGGTGGCCTCCGACATCACCGAGCAGCGCGCCGCCGAGCAGGCACGCCTGGAGGCCGCCATCGCCCAGCGCGAGATGCTGGTCAAGGAAGTGCACCACCGCATCAAGAACAACCTGCAGGGCGTGGCGGGCCTGTTGCAACAGATCGCCGCGCGCAAGCCCGAAGTGGCCTCGGCCATCTCCGAGGTGGTCGGGCAGGTTCAGGCCATCGCCCAGGTCTATGGCCTGCAGGTGGGAACGGGCGGCCCGCTGCGCCTCAAAGCCGTCGTCGAAGCCATCGCCCAATCGGTGCAACGCACCTTCGGTCGCCCCATCCAGCTCGAACTTGAAGGGCCGAACGCGGGCGACTGGCAACTGCCCGAGGCCGAGTCCATCCCGATCGCGCTGAGCCTCAACGAGCTGCTCACCAATGCCCACAAGCATGGCCCCGGCCAGCAGGCCATCCGCTGCCAGCTCGCGTCGAGCGAAACCGGCGTGCGCATCGAGATCCGCAGCCCTGGCCAGTTGCCCGAAGGCTTCAACATCGACCGCGTGCCCGGCGGCGTCTCCGGGCTGGGTCTGGTGCGCGCCCTGTTGCCTCGCCGCAGCGCCAAGCTGTCGCTGGCGCAAGACCAGGCCGAGGTGCTGACCCGGCTGGACCTCACCCCGCCAGGCATCCTCCTCGTCGTCCAGCCACCCCCGCTGATCGCAGGAGAACCCGCTGGCCACCAGATCGCGCTGTGGCCACAATGAGCAAGCGTCCGCCGCGCGGTAGACTTGGCCCATGTTCCAGGGGTGCGGACCCCCTGGTGGGCTGTTCGCTGATGCGCTCGAGAGGCTGCGCGTGAATCAAAAAGGCAAGATCCTGGTGGTGGACGATGACCGGCTGGTGCTGGCCACCCTCACCCATGGCCTCTCGCAGGCGGGCTACGAAGTCATCGACGCGGACAACGGCGACGACGCCATCCTGCTGGCGCGCGAGCACAAGCCGGAGCTGGCGCTGCTGGACATCCGCATGGAAGGCAAGTCCGGCTTCGACGTGGCCGCCTACCTGCGCGAGTACTGCCAGATCCCCTTCATGTTCCTGTCGGCCTTCGCCGACGAGGCGACCATCAAGCAGGTCAAGGCACTCGGCGCCCTGACCTACCTGGTCAAGCCGCTGGACATCCAGCAGATCGTGCCGGCCGTCGAGGCCGCGTTCGCCAACCGCCCCAACCAGCAAGCTGCCCCGGCTCAGCCCGCAGCGGCTGTTGCAAATGCCCCCGCGGCGGCAACGCCCGCCTCTGCCGACCCGCTCACCGACACCATCGCGCTGGCCGTCGGCATCGTCATGCACCGATATTCGCTGACGCGTCGCCAGGCACTCGAACGCCTGCAGCAGCAGGCCCGTCAGGAAGGCTGCACCGTGGCGGCCCTCGGCGAGCGCCTGATCAACGCACAGGAAGTGCTGGCCGGCCTGGGCTCGATCTGAGCGCCCGAGGAGCCAGGCTCAGGCGGCGCTGTCGAGGGGGTTGTCGAGGCGGTCCGTCAGCGTGAAGTAAAAGCAGGCGCCCTGCCCGATTTGCGCCTCTGCCCAGACCCGCCCCCCATGGCGGCGGATGATGTGGCGCACACCCGCCAACCCGACCCCGTTGCCCTCGAAATCCTTGGCGCTGTGCAAGCGCTGGAACATGCCGAAAAGTTTGTCGGCGTGCTGCATGTCAAACCCCGCGCCGTTGTCCCGAACAAAATAAACGGGGGGATTGGTGGCGGGCATGCACCCGAATTCGATGCGGGGGGACGGCACTTTGGCGCTGTATTTCAGGGCATTGCCGAGCAGGTTTTCGACCACCCGACGCAGCAGGGTGATGTCGGCCTGAGCGCACAAACCGGGCTGAATCACCCATTCGACCTGTGAGGACATGGCCCGCACCATGGACTGTTCATCGGCCACGTCGCGCACCAGCGCCGACAGGTCGATGTCCTGGCGCCCCAGGGGCTCGGTGGCCAGTTGCGCCTGCGCCAGGACGGCGTCGATCATGCCGTTCATGCGGGCGGAGGCCGCCAGCACGCGCTCGAGGTGGTCCTGACCCAGTTTGTCGAGGTGACGACCGTAATCTTCCTGGACGATGCGCGTGAAGCCATCGATCACACGCAAAGGCGCGCGCAGGTCGTGCGAGAGGGCATAGCGCAGCGCCTCCTGCTCGGCTTCGCGAGCAAGGTCAGGCTCCATGTCGGCAGGAAGGCCGCAGGCCGACTTCGCCTCGTGCGACGCCTCATGCGGCACCACCGCAGGCTTGCCCGTGTCAGCAGGCAGACCGTGCTCAGGCAAGGCCACAGGGTCGCCAACGGGCGCAACCACGGCTGAAGCGGCCTGCCCGGCGGCAGGCGCCGCTGGGGGCAACAACCTGAGGATCGTGCGCACCACCACCGCCACCGCCAGCCAGAAACCCGCGGCCAGCACCCACGCCCAGGCCGGCGCGTCCGTGACCAGCAGGCCGATCGCCAAACCCAGGCCGGCAATACCCCAGCCAGGGATCAACGCCCCCAATTCGGGCCTCGCAGCCCCGGGCTCATCCGACGGTCCGTTGTGAATCCGCATTCAAACGATTGTAAGGAGGGCCGAAAGGGGTTTCTTCTGCTGGCCTGAAACTTTTCAGCCAAGCTAAAGTTCGTGAGATTTTTGACGATTGTCCCCTGATTCCCGGTTGGATGATTTCCGGGCTCACCCTGTTTCCGTCAGATTCGCAACCCATTTTGACCGCACCCATGCGCACCCCCTGGAAGGCCCTGATGTTGATGATGGCCCTGGCTGGCACGTCGGCCGCGGGCTGGGCATGGGGGCCTGCGGGTGCGGGGCTGACGCTGGCCATGCTGGCCTCGGGCAGCATCGGTTACCTGGCGCGGCGCAGGCCGCTGCCGGCGCCCGAGCTGGGGCCGCCCCTGACCACCGTGCCCACCTCGTCACCCAACAGCCAGCCCCAGGTCGAGGCCGAGGTGTTGCATGCACGGCACGAAGTGCACCTGCAACTCATCCGCGAGATCGCGGAACACGCCCGCTCGGCCGAGGCGCTGGGTCAGGCACTGGCGCGGGTCGGCGAAGCCCTGCACCGGCACCTGGGTTCGCGCGCCTGGGCGGCGCTGCAAGTCGAAGGCTGGAACGGCGAGTCCGGGTCGCTGCGCCCCTGGTCTCACCAGGCCGGCAGCGAACCGGAGCACATCGACGTCACCGCCATCGCCCCCACCCACCGCAAAGACCGCCCCCTTGGGCAAGCGCTGGGCACGCTCAAGCCCACGGTGTCAGATCTGCGCCAATCGCCAGGCACCCCCAGCCCTTGGCGCGCCGCCGGCACCCAGCGCGTGCTGGCATTGCCGGTGTCTGTGGATGGCTGGCCCCTGGCCATGCTCGAGTTCGATGACCCGGCTCGCGCTCACGCTGACGTTGAGGCCGTGCTCGAGGTGGCCGCCATCCAGTTGGGCTTCGTCGCCCAGCGCGACGCCAACCGCGCGCGCATGGCCAGCCACGAAGAGCACCTGGGCCGCCTGGCCCTGGTGGCTTCTCGCATCAGCAGCGGCGTGGCCATCACCGACCGCGAGGGCACCATCGAGTGGATCAACGCCGCCTTCGTTGCCCTGACCGGTTGGCCGGAAGAGCGGGTGCTGGGCCGCAAGCTGCCCGAACTGCTCGCCCAGGAAGTCTCCGACGCCGACACCGTCAACGAGCTGCAGACCCAGCTCGAGCGTGGCGTGCCCTTCCGCGTTTCCTATGAAGCAGGTCGCCAGGGTGCGCAGACCCTCACCCGCTACTGGGGTGAGATCGACGCCATCCAGATGCTCGACGAAACGGGCGGTCGCAACCAGTACGTCTGCCTGTTCACCGACATCACCAAGCGCAAGGCCCAGGAGCACGTGCGCGACCAGGAGCGCGAGTTCCTCGAGGCCCTGCTGGGCAACCTGCCGGTCAGCCTGTTCGTGCTCGATCCGGTCAACCTCAACGTCGTGGCCATCAATCGCTACACCGAGATCGAGTTCTCGCTGCAGCGCGACCGCGTGGTCGGGCGCTCGTTCGAGCAGGCGCTGGGCAAGTCGGTGATGGGCCTGACCCAGCCGCACATGCAGCAGGCCGTCGACAGCGGCGAGACGGTCGAGCACGACTTCACCTGGCAGGGCGAGTCGGGCATGCGCGTGGTCAACGCAAGGCACTTCGCGCTGCGCCACAGCAATGGCCGCCCTCGCCTGCTGATCTCGCTGGTGCGCGACATCACCGCCTCGCGCCAGGCCCAGGCCGACCTGGAGGAGTCCGAACGCCGTTTCCGCGAGTTGGTCGAGTCGATGGACGACGCCGTCTACGTCTCCACAGAAGGACGCAACAGCTTCCTGTACCTGAGCCCGCGCACGCACGAGTTGCTGGGCATGCCGGGCGAGGACATCCAGGCCCGTGCCGACAAGGTGCGCGCGCTGGTCGTGCCCGAAGACATCCCCCTGCTGCGCGAGCAGGAAGCGCAGGAGCGCCTGGGGATCAACACCGACACCCTGCTGCGCCTGCAGATCCCGGGCAAGGGCCTGCGCTGGATGCGTCACCGCAGCCGCACCCGCCACCTGCCCGACGGCGCCACCCGGGTCTATGGCCTGGTGTCCGACGTGACCGACGAGCGCAACCAGGCGCTGGAGCTGCAGCGGGCCCGCGACATGGCCGAGGCTGCCAGCCAGGCCAAGAGCCAGTTCATGGCCAACATGAGCCATGAGATCCGCACGCCCATGAACGGCATCCTGGGCATGACGGAGCTGCTGCTGGGCACCCCGCTCAACGACAAGCAGCGCCGCTTTGCCCAGGCGGTCTACCGCTCGGGCGAGAGCCTGCTGGAAATCATCAACGACATCCTGGACTTCGCCAAGATCGAAGCCGGCCGCCTGGAGCTGGCCAACAGCGACTTCGTGCTGCGCACACTTGTCGAGGACACCCTGGAGCTGATGGCCCCGCGTGCGCACGAGAAGGGCCTGGAGCTGTCCTTCCGAGAACAACCGGGCTTGCCCAGCGTCATCCACGGCGACCCGCTGCGCCTGCGCCAGATCCTCACCAACCTGGTGGCCAACGCCATCAAGTTCACCGAGCACGGCGAGGTGGTGGTCGACATCCGCCGCGGCATGGGCGGCACCGTCCACAGCAGCGTGCCTTCCGAGGACAAGCACATCGAGCTGGAGTTCATGGTGCGCGACACCGGCATCGGCATCCCCAGCGAGGTGATCCCCCGCCTGTTCAGCGCCTTCGTGCAGGCCAACGTCGGCATGGCGCGCCGCTATGGCGGCACCGGCCTGGGCCTGGCGATCTCCAAGCAACTCGTCGAGCTCATGGGCGGGCACATCGAGGCACACAGCGCCCCTGGCGTCGGCTCGGAGTTCGTCTTCCGCGTGCCAGTGTCCGTGGGCGACACCCAGATCGACCTGGCCCTGATCGAAGAGCCCGAGATGCCGGCCTTCAACGTGCTCGTGGTCGACGACAACGACACCAACCGCACCGTCATCGAGAACATGCTGACGGCCTGGGGGATGAACGTCACGCAGGCCACCAACGGCCGCGAGGCGCTCGACATCCTGATGGCCCACCCCACCCAGGACGCCGATTTCGACCTGGCGCTGGTGGACATGAACATGCCCGAGCTGGACGGCCTGGGCCTGGCCGATGCGCTGCACAAGAGCCACCGCTACCCGCACCTCAAAATGGTGCTGCTGTCATCGGTGTCTTCGCCGGACGACGTGCGCAAGGCCCAGGACGCGGGCTTTCAGCGCTTCGTGCCCAAGCCGCTGCGCAAGGCGGAGCTGCGCCAGGCCATCCTGGGCATCTCGGCCGAGCTCGGTGGCGAGCTGCCGCACGACATGCCCCGCATCAACAAGTCCGTGCTGGTCATCGAGGACAACCCGGTCAACCAGGAGGTCTGCACGCAGATGCTCAAGCGCCTGGGCTGCGAGGTCAAGGTGGCCTCGTCCGCACTCGAAGGCCTGCGCCGCCTGGGCGAGCAGCGCTTCGACCTCGTGCTCATGGACATCCAGATGCCTGGCATGGATGGCGTCGAGGCCCTGAGCTGGTTCCGCCGGGGCTCGAGCACGCGCTTCACCTTCCTGACCCCGTCCGACACCCCGGTGATCGCCGTGACAGCCAATGCCCTGGAAGGCGATGAACAGCGCTTCCTGGACGTCGGCTTCGACGACTACCTCTCCAAGCCTTTCCGCCAGAGCCAGCTGCAGAAGGTGCTGGTCGAGCACACGCGTCCGGATGGCTGGGCAGATCTGCCCGAGCCGGCCGCCGATGCCGAAGACACCTCCCCGGAGCCGGCCTCGCAGCCGAGCGTGGCGCCCACGCCCCACCTGTCCCAGGCTGCCGACGGAGACGGGCTTGGCCACCCGCCCCCCGGGGCAACCCGTGGTGCGGCTGTGGCGGATGCACCACCCTCCACGATCGCATCCGCCGCGCCTTCCCTGCCTGCGACGGCACCACCGCCTGGCGCGGAACTCTTCGACGCCGACGCGCTGCGCCGCCTGCGCGACCTCGACCCCCGTGGCGAGAACCGCCTGTTCGAGCGCGTGAGCAAGGCCTTCGAAGCCTCGGCCTCGCGCCTGCTGCCGCAGCTCGACGAAGCCATCCGTGTGAACGACCGCGCCGCGATCGTGCATGTCGCGCATACACTCAAGTCTTCCTCGGCCAGCATCGGTGCGCTCAAGCTGTCACATTTGTGTGCCGAAATCGAGACCATGATCAGGCGTCAGAGCGAAGAAGACATGTCCGAACGCCTCCGCGCCGTGCCCGTGGAGGTTGAACACGTCCTGGTGGGCCTGCGCGCCCTGCTGGAGCAGCCATCATGACGGTCACATCGGACTTCGCCTTCGAGGCCGGCCAGGAGCAACCCAAGGTTCTGCTGGTCGACGACGACGAGGTGAACCTGCTGCTGACCTCCATCGCCCTGCGCGAACGCGGCTTCGCGATCACCGAGGCCAGCTCGGGCGAGCAGGCCCTGCAGATGATGTCCGACTGGCTGCCCGACGTGATCGTGCTGGATGCCGTCATGCCCGGCCTTGACGGTTTCGCCACCTGCCGCGAGTTGCGCCAGATGCCCGGCTACGAGTCCGTGCCCGTGCTCATGCTGACCGGCCTGGACGACGATGCCTCCATCACCCGCGCTTACGAGGCCGGCGCCACCGACTTCTTCGTCAAAAGCACACAGTGGAGCCTGCTGGCCGGGCGCCTGCGCTACCTGCTGCGCGCCGCCCGCACCCGCGACGAACTCGAGCGCAGCAAGACCAAGCTGGCGCGCGCGCAAGACCTCGCCCGCATGGGCAGCTTCGACTGGCGCAAGGGCGCGGGCGACCTGTCCTTCTCGGTCGAAGGCCTGCGCGTCTTCGGGCTGGGCGCCCACGACCACCTGGGCCTGAAAACCATCCTGCGCATGCTGCCCGACGAGGAGCGGCGCGGTTTTGCCCGCATCCTGCACGAGGTGGTCGACCACGGCACCATCCTGTGCAACGACGTCCAGATCAGCCTGGCCGATGGCCGCCGCCGCATCCTGCACGTCGAAGCCGAGCCCGAGTTCAATGAACTGGCCTGCCTGATCGGCTACACCGGCATCGTGCAGGACGTCACCGACCGCCGCGTGGCCGAAGACAAGATCAAGCACCTGGCCAACTTCGACACGCTCACCGGCCTGCCCAACCGCCGCCAGGTCTTTTGGCGCAGCGAGCGGGCCATCGAGTACGCCAAGCGCATGAACCACCGCGTGGCTTTGCTGCAGGTGGGCCTGGACCGCTTCAAGATCATCAACGAGAACCTCGGCCACCATGCCGGTGACGAGCTGCTCATCGAGGTCTCGCGGCGCCTGCGCAACTGCGTGCGCCACTCCGACCAGATCATCGAAGGCAACCTGGACGCCAACGGACACCGCGCCCACCGCACCCTGGAGGCCGTGGGCCGCCTGGGCGCCGACGAGTTCGTCGTGCTGCTGCCCGAGGTGGGCAACGAACGCGAGGCCATGTCCACCGCCTACGTCATCCTCGACGCGCTGCGCGAGCCGATGATGGTGGCCGGCCAGGAGTGCTTCATCACCGCCTCGGTGGGCGTGGCGGTGTTCCCGCAGCACGGCCTGAACGTGGCCGACCTCCTGCGCAACGCCGACGTGGCCATGGACCTGGCCAAGAGCCAGGGCCGCAACACCGCGCAACTGCACGACCCGCAACTGGCCTCGAAGGGCCGCGTGCGGCTCGACCTGGACACCGCCCTGCACAAGGCGCTGGAGCGCAAGGAGCTGGTGCTGCACTACCAGCCCAAGATCGACGTGCGCACCAACCGCATGGTCGGCGCCGAGGCGCTGATGCGCTGGAACCGCGACGGCAAGCTGATCCCGCCGGGGGACTTCATCCCGCTGGCCGAGGCCACCGGGCTGATCAACCACATGAGCCTGTGGGCCATCGACGAGGCCGCCCGCCAGGCCGCCGAATGGCACCGCAACTTCGGCTTCGACGCCTCCATCGCCGTCAACCTGCCATCGCGACTGTTCGAGCAAAGCGACCTGGTCGAGAAGATCGAAGCCATCCTGCTGGCGCGCCAGGTGCCGCCCCGCGCCATCGAGCTCGAGATCACCGAAACCGGCCTGATGAAGGACCTGCAGGGCGTCGTGCCTTCGTTGCACCGGCTCAACCAGCTGGGCACCGAGATCTCGATCGACGATTTCGGCACGGGCTATTCGTCGCTGTCCTACCTGACCACCCTGCCGATCAGCGAGCTCAAGATCGACCGATCCTTCGTGCGGGACCTGGGCGACACGCCGCAGAGCTCGGCCATCGTCTCGGCCATCATCGCGCTGGCACGGGCCCTGGGGCTGCGCGTGGTCGCCGAAGGCGTGGAAAAGCTCTCACAGATGGAAGTGCTCTACAACCTGGGCTGCCACATCTGCCAGGGCTTCCTGTACGCTCGTCCCATGTCCCCCGCCGACGTCGAACGCTGGCTGCAGGACACCCAGCAGGGCCAGACCCTGCCCCGCCTCAGCAACCTGACGAACGAGCCTTCCACGCGCCTGGTGAGCGTGCCCCGCTGAAACCATGTCCCAGACCCCCGCGAACCTGGCCAAGGCCGCCCTCAGGCGACTGGCCGAGCAACGGCTCGAACCCACGCCGGAGAACTACCGCAAGGCCTACGACGCCGAAGCCGGCGTGCCTTCGGCCGACGCGGCCAGCGCGGACAAGCCCCTGGACAAGGCCGCACCGACCGACGCCAACAGCCAGGCCGAAGAGGGCGAACGCTGGTCCAAGCTCATCGGCCGCATCCTGCGTGGCGCCGAGCGCGGTGGCCGTCAGTGGACCGCGGCCCGCAAGAAAGACAGCCTGCAGCGCGTGCTCGAAGGCAGCCGCAGTTCGGGCCAGCGCCTGCACCAGCGCCTGAGCCAGCTGGTGCAAAGCTGGGACAGCGACACGCTGGACAACACCCTGCTGGAAGACGACGGGGGCACCGAACCGGGTGACCCGGCCACCACCCCAGGCCCGCTCCCCGCCGACGCTCCACCTGCGGCGCCCCAGCTGCCTGCGGCCTCATCCGCGCCCGTGGCGAGCCCCCCCGAGGCACCGTCCACCACCACGTCATCGGGCTGGCCTGCCTCCGCACGCAACGCCGTCGACGAACTCGTCAGAACGGTGCACGTGGCCCTGCCTGCCGCGACCCTGAGCCCCAGCGCCGAAGTGGCGGCACGCGCGCTCACGACCGCCGCCCAGGCCCAGGCCAGCGTCGGCGAGGCCTGCGCGCAGGCGCGAGGCATCCTCGAACAACGCCACCGCCTGCTCGACCAGCTCATGGGCCTGTGCCAGTCGCTGACCGACAGCCTCGTCGACCTGGCCGAGGACGAGAGCTGGGCGCAGGGCCAGGTTCAGGCCATGCGCCACCAGCTCGACGCCGGCATCGACAGCCGGGGCCTGCGCCATGTGCAGCAGTTGCTCGATGACGCCCGCATCAAGCAGCAGCAGCTCAAGCGCGAGCGAGAGAGCGCGCGCGAAGCGCTCAAGCAGCTGATCCAGCAGATGCTGCAGGAGATCGGCGAGCTGGGCCACACCACCGACCGCTTCCAGTCCAACCTGGGCCGCTACGCCGACACCATCGACCAGGCCGACTCGCTCGAAAGCCTGACCGGCGTGGTGCGCGAGATGGTGGCCGAGAGCCGCTCCGTGCAATCCGTGGTCGCGCAGACCCAGGTCAAGCTGCAGGAAGAGCACGCCAAGGCCCATGCCCTGGGCGAACGCGTGCGCAGCCTCGAGGACGAAATCCGCAAGCTGTCCGACGAGGTCTCGACCGACCCGCTCACCCAGATCGCCAACCGGCGCGGCATGATGCGCGCCTTCGAGGCAGAGCAGGCCCGCGTCGAGCGGCAGGGCTCCTTGCTGGCCATCGGCCTGCTCGATGTCGACAACTTCAAGAAGCTCAACGACCAGTTGGGCCACCAGACCGGTGACGAGGCGCTGAAATTCCTCGCTCGTCGCGTGAGCGAATGCCTGCGGCCGGTTGATGTGGTGGCGCGCTACGGCGGCGAGGAGTTCGTTGTCATGCTGCCCGACACCCCGGCCGACGAAGGCCAGCAGGTGCTCACGCGGCTGCAGCGCACGCTGAGCGCCGAGTTCTTCACGCACGACGAGCACAAGGTGTTCATCACCTTCTCGGCGGGCGTGACGGCCTACCGCCCGGGCGAGCCCTTCGAAGCGGCGCTGGAGCGCGCCGACGTCGGGCTCTACGAGGCCAAGCGCACGGGCAAGAACCGAACCTGTGTGAACTGATCAGGCCTTGGCCTGGTGCAAAGAGCGCAGACGGCGCAAGGCCGAAGGCACCTGTTCGGGCAGGTCATCGGCGATCAGCCCCGGCCCGAATGCGCGCGCGGCCTCGCCATGCAGCCACACCGCCGCCGAAGCAGCCTGCCAGGCCGGCATGCCTTGCGCGAGCAGCCCCAGCACCAAGCCCGCCAGCACATCGCCCGCACCGGCCGTGGCCAGCTCGCTGGGCGCGTTTCGGTTGAGGCTGGCGCGCCCGTCGGGCGCAGCCACCACGGTGTCGGCGCCCTTGAGCAGCACCACCGCACCGCTCAGGCGTGCGGCCTCGCGGGCCCGCTCCAGCTTGCTGGGCGCCGCCGCGATGCGCGGGTCGCGCATGAGCCGATTGAACTCGCCATCGTGCGGCGTCAGCACCACCGGACGGCTGTGCCCGGCGATGGCGGCGAACAACAGGGAGGGGTCTTCGGTGAACACGGTCAGCGCATCGGCGTCGAGCACCACCGGGCGGCCACTGGCCAGCAGGGTCAGCACCAGCGCCCTCAGGCCGCCTGGCTGGGTGCCGCCGAGGGCGCCCGGGCCGATCAGCGCGGCGCTCAGTCGGTCATCGGCCAGCAGCGAGCTCAGGCCCGCCTGCCATTGCGCCGCGCCTTCTCCGCCCACCGGGTGCACCATGATGCTGGTCAGCGACGCGGCGTACACACCCCACGCCGACTGCGGCACGCACACGGTGGTGAGGCCGGCTCCCACGCGCGCGGCGGCCCTGGCGGCCAGGCGCGCCGCGCCGGTCATGACGCCGCCACCCCAGACCAGGGCATGGCCACGGTGGTACTTGTGACCGGCCACATCCACCGACGGCCAGGTGTCGGACCAGAGGCCTGGCTGGTTCTCCCAGGCCCTCGAGCCCACCTCCCGCACCACCTCATCCGGGATGCCGATGTCGGCCAGCACCACCTCGCCGCACAAAGCGCGGCCGGGCATCAAAAGGTGCGCGGGCTTGAGGCGGCAGAAGGTCACGGTCAACGCACAAGGCACGGCGCCTTGCGGCCGCCCCGTGTCACCCGCCAGGCCGCTGGGCACGTCCACCGCCACGATGGGCACGTGGCGCAAGGCCGCGCGCTCCAGCAGCTCGCGAACGGGCTCGTCGAGCGGGCGGCTCAGGCCGGCGCCGAACAACGCGTCCAGCACCAGCTCTCCGGGCTGGGGGTTCGCCTCGTCCAGGGGGTGCCATCCAGGCCGCCCCTCCTGGGCAGCCACGGCCAGCCATTCGCGCGCGGCCTCGGCGGCATCGCCCCGCAAGGCGTCGGGCGGCACCATGGCGTGCACCCGCACGGGCCAGCCCTGCCGGTGCAGCACACCCGCCGCCACCCAGCCATCGCCACCGTTGTTGCCAGGACCGCACAGCACGCTCACGGGCCTGGGCGACCAGCGCTGCATGAGCGCCCGGGCCACGGCTTGACCCGCTGCGCGCATCAGCACGATGCCTGGGGTGCCCCGGGCGATGGTGGCGGCGTCGGCACTCGCCATCTGGGTGGTGGTCAGGACTTCTGCGTTCATGGGTTCAGCCTTCCTGGCGTCAACTTTCGCACAGGTGCAGCCTGCTCTTGACGGGCAGCAACGCAATCGTGAGAAAACACACAGACACGAAACAGGCGACCGCGCACAATGCATTCACGGTGATCGACGAGGTGTTCGTCAACCGTGAGGCCCCCGGGTAACGGGGGTCACCAGGGTGCCAGACCTGCTCCACTCAGGTCGGCCGGGCGGTCCGGCTGCACCACGCCACCGGTGAGGTGGCTCCCCGCAAGGGGCACAGGATCGGGGATCGCCCCACCGGTCCAGGCCCTCCGGTTGTGAGCGGCCGAAGCGCAGCCCGCGTCGCCTTGAGCGTCCGGGCTGTTTTTTTTTGCCGATCAGAACCCCAACTGCGCCGACAGGTACAGGCTGCGCTGACTCGGCTTGTCGGCAATGTTGCCCAGCTCCAGCCAGGCCGCGGTCAGGCTCAGGTTGCGGTGCGGGAACCAGGCGACGAAGGCGTCCCAGGCGTTCTCTTCCTTGAAGGCGCTGAGCCGGTCAGGCTTGGCGCGCCACTCCGCGCCCACGGCCAGGTCGTCGCGCAGCAGCACCGCCAGGCTGGCCTCGGGCATCAGCTGGTGCCGGTTGCCCAGGTCGCCACCAAAGCCCAGGATGCCAAACTGGTTGGCCCGCGTGGCGCGCAAAGTCAGGTTGCCCAGCACGTTGCGCCCCCATGCGGCCCCCAACCAGAGCTTGGTGGCGGCCACGTACCAGTCGGTGTCGGAGCCCCTCGTGGCGCCCAGCAAGGTCGGCACGAGCTTGAAGTCCTCGTTGTGCTTGTGCTGAAAGCCGACGCTCACCTGCGGCCACCAGACGTCCTGGTCGTAGACGGCATCGCCCAGCACGCGCACCTTGGCGCCCAGCACGTTCATCTGCGCACTCTTGCCGGGCACGGTGTCGCTGAACTTGAAGCTCCAGCGCGCCATCGAGACCTCGACGCGGTTCTTCACGCCCACGGCCACGCCCTGGATGTTGAGGTTGAACTTGCCCTGAGTGCGGATGTGGGTGGCGTACGCAGACGCCCCCACCTGGTCGCTGCTGCCGTGGCCGCCGATGACCGCCCAGGGCGTGAGGCCGCCACCTGCCGCACCCTCGACCTGAGAGACCCCCGAGGTGGCCAGCAGGCGATCACCCGCCCAGGCCGGGGCACCGGCAAGCAGCCACGCCATGGCCACCAGGCGCCAGGTGTTGAGGGGCAAGGACAGGGACGGTGAACGCATCGACGGATCCTCCAGCCAGCGAGCCATCGCCAGGCTGGGGTGCATCTTCGCGTGAATCCGGCGCGGACATCTTCAGAAGTAGCCCCCTCCCGCCCCCATTCACGAGGAAACACCCATGCTCAAAAATGACACAGTGGAGATCATTGTCAGGAGTGATGTGCATGTCTCCCCCCCACCTGCTTGCTCGCATCCGGCGCCAGCTGAGCTTGGCGCTGCTTGCGCTCGCCCTGCCGCTGGCCGCATGCACCAGCGCCGCCCCTGCTCCACCGCTCTACCAGCAGCTGGGCGGGGTTGAAAACATCGAGGCGGTCAGCCGCGCGATGATTCAGCGCATGTCCACCGACCCGCGCACCAAGCGCACGTTTGACGGCATCAACCTGCGCACGCTCTCGGCGAGCCTGGCGGCCCACCTCTGCAAGGTGGCCGATGGCCCCTGCGTGTACGAGGGCGAAACCATGCGCAATGCCCACGCCGACCTGGGCCTGGGTGGCTCCGAGTTCGAGACCGTGGTCCAGATCCTGAGGGACGAGCTTGACCGCACGGGCGTCAGCCAGGCCGCCAAGAACGAGCTGCTGCGCAGGCTGGCCCCCAGCCGCCGCGACATCGTCACCGCCGATCGCTGAAAGGGCCTCGCATGCTGAAGCACCCGTTCTGCCCAAGCCTTCGCTTCCTCGGCATCCTGCTGATGGGCATGGCTTGTGGCCCTGCCTTCGCCGCCCCCGTGAACTTCAGCGTGATCGACGCCAACGGCTCGGCGTTGGCCGACGCCGTGGTCGCCGTCGAGCTTGCTGGCGCTCGGCCCACCGCCCCACCTGGCACCCAGGCTGAAATGGGGCAACGCAACCGCGCCTTCGTGCCGACCCTCCTGGTGGTGCAGACCGGCACGGCGGTGTCGTTCCCGAATTTCGACACCGTCCGCCACCACATCTATTCCTTCTCGTCGGCCAAACCGTTCGAGATCAAGCTCTACGCAGGCACGCCCGCCGCACCGGTGGTGTTCGACAAGGCCGGCACGGCCATCCTGGGTTGCAACATCCACGACCGCATGGCCGCCTTCATCCACGTCGTCAACACCCCGCACTTCGCCATCACGCGCAAGGACGGGGTCGCCACGCTCGACCTGCCTGCAGGCGAGCACACCCTGCAGGTCTGGCACGCACAGATGGGTGACAAGCAGTTGCCACAGCGCCAGGGCCTGAAGGTCCAGGCCGCAGGCGGCACCCACGTCGTCCGCCTTGGAGGTGCGGGCAAGCCATGAACACCGGCGGCAGTACCCAGACCGATGCGCTGCCATTGCGACGCCGACTGGCGTTTCGCATCGTCGCGCTCTTCCTGGGCCTGCTGCTGGGGGTGCAGGTCATCACCTTCGCGCTCGTGCAGCGCAGCATCGACCACAACGCCCGGGAGCTGCTGGGCGCTTCGCTCGACCTGGGCGAGCAGGTGTTCAGGCGCCTGCTCAGGCAAAGCGCCACCCACCTGAGCGAATCGACCCGCCTGCTGGCTGCCGACTATGGCTTCCGCGAAGCCCTGTCCAGCGGCGACACCGAAACCCTCGTCTCGGCCCTGGAGAACCACGGCGAGCGCGCAGGCGCCGGTTTTTCGATCATCACCGACGCGCAGGGAGAGATCCAGGCAGGCACGCGTGCCGACGTCAAGGAGATGGCCAACCTGGTCAAACGTGCCATCGAGCGAGCCGACTCGACCGAGGACCCGGGCGCTTCGGGCTTGATCGTTCCTGTTGGCAAGCAGGTTCACCAACTGGTGGCGGTGCCGATCCGCGCGCCCCTGACCATTGGCTGGGTGGTCATGGGCTTTCAGCTCGATGAGCGGCTGGTTCGCGACATGAAGCAGCTCACCGACATGAGCCTGGTCATCGTCACCCGCACCCACAGCGGTGGCTGGCAGGCCGCCTTGTCTTTGCTCGACGAAACCGCCCAGCAGTCCCTGCTGAGTCAGTGGATGCCTGCGGCATCTGCTTCGGCGGCCAGCGGCGCGAACCGCATGTCCTTCGATTTGCCCCATGGTCTCCATGTGGCCCGCCTGCATCCGCTGGGCGACTCCGTGCAGACGCCTGTCTATGCCGTGATGCTGCGCTCCGTGGACGAGGCGGTCGCGCCCTTTCGGCAACTGCAGTGGGCCATCCTCGTGCTCAACGGCATTGGTGTGCTCGCCTTCGCCATCGGCAGCGCCGTGACCGCCAACCGCATCACAACGCCGGTCACCACCCTCACCAGACTGGCCACCCGCCTGGCCCGTGGCGACTTCGACGCGCCCATCCCGCCCCATGGACACGACGAGATCGGCGAACTGGCCGACGCCTTCGAGTCGATGCGCCAAGCCGTCCACCGACGCGAAGACGAGATCCGCCGCAGCGGCCTGACCGACGCCCTCACCCGCCTGCCCAACCGGGCAGGCTTCACCCTGGCCGTGCGAGAAGCCGTGGCCCGGGCCGTGGCACAGAACACCGGCTGCGCCGTCGTCATGCTCAACCTCGACCGCTTCCGTCACGTCAACAACGTGCTGGGCACGGACGCAGGCGACCAGCTGCTGCAACGCGTGGCCCGCCTGCTGCGCGAGGGCCTGAGCGAAGCCGATCACACCGTGGCGCGGCTCGGTGGCGACGAATTCGCCATCCTGCTGCGCCACGGCAACGTCGACGACGCACTGGCCGTCTCGAGGCAGGTTCAAAAGGGGCTGGAGGCCACCATCGACCTCAATGGCAGCACGGTCGACCTGGGGGCCGGCATCGGCATCGCCGCCTGCCCGGCCCACGCCACCGACGACGCCAACCTGATGCGGCGGGCCGAGCTGGCCATGCACCATGCCAAACAGGCGCAAACGGGCCACGCCATCTTCCGCCCCGAACTGGACGTCAAGTCGGACGCGGCGCTGTCGCTGCTGGGCGAGCTGCGCCAGGCCGTCGAGCACCGTGAGTTCCGGCTTTTCCTGCAACCCAAGGTGTGCCTGCAAAGCGGCCGCGTGGTGGGCGCAGAAGCCCTGATCCGCTGGGCCCACCCCACGCGGGGCATGGTGCCGCCGGGCCTGTTCATCCCCTTTGCGGAGCAGTCGGGCTTCATCCGCCAGATCACCAGTTGGCTGCTGGTCGAGTCCATGCGCACCTGGCGCATGTGCGCCGACCAGGGCCTGACCTTGCAGATGTCGATCAACCTGTCGGCCCGCGACCTGATCGACCCCGACCTGCCCGCGCGCGTCGGCGCCCTGCTGCACGAACACCACGTGCCCCCGAGCGCGATGTGCCTGGAGATCACCGAGAGCGCGATCATGGACGACCCCAATCGCGCGCAGCAGACGCTCGAGCAGTTCCACGACATGGGCCTGCAGATGTCGATCGACGACTTCGGAACCGGGTATTCGTCGCTGGCCTACCTCAAGCGCCTGCCCGTGCACGAGCTCAAGATCGATCGCTCGTTCGTGATGAACATGCACCACGACGCACAGGACGCCAAGATCGTGCGCTCGGTGGTCGACCTGGCCCACAACCTGGGCCTGAAGGTGACGGCAGAAGGGCTGGAGGAAGGCGCTGCCTGGGGCTTGTTGGGCGAGCTCGGCTGCGACATCGCCCAAGGCTACTGGATTGCCAAACCGATGCCGGCGGAGCACCTGCCCGCGTGGGTGGCGGGATGGGTGGCGCCAACGCTGCACACAGAGGTCGACGCGGCTGCAAGCATTTGAAGCCGCAGCGGGCACAACAGGGTCGTGTGCAGGGACATCAAAGCTGTGACTTAAAGCTGTAGTTTGCACTTCGGTTTAAGCACGAAATTGCACTTTTGTCTTGCTCGCCATCTGCTCTGCCCAGGCAGGCGGTCATTGGTTCAGTCCGACTTTAAACTCAGACTTTGCACCTTGTCAGCAAGCTGCATTAAGCATTGCACTTTGTCGCGCCTGTGCAGGTACATCCCGTACATAGCAGACGCCTCAGCGCCAGACGGTCGCGCTGGCGGAATCCCCGCCTCATGCGCGACGCTGCGTCGATAATGTTGAGGCCACAGTGGTAGACAACAAAACAGGGAGTGCACCTTGCAAGCGAAAGAGGACAACACGCCGACCGACGTCTTTCTTTCCTACCGGGAGGGCGAAACCCGAGTCCCGGAGATCAACGCCTGGCTCAAGCAGCGCGGCGTGCGGACGCACTACTTCCATGACACGGTCGGGCTTGGGGAGCCGATCGACGAAGCTCGCGCACTGCGCGAGTCACGCTGCATGGTGGTGTTTCTCGGGGATCGGGGCTGGGGCAATACCCAACGAAGCCAGGTGGCCGAGTTCCAGGCGTCGGGTCGGCGTGTTCTCCCGGTCCTGATTGGCAATCCATCCGAGACAGAGAAGCTCGACTTCGACGGACTCTTCAGCCAGCGGCTCTATCTGGACATGCGGGCCCACGATGACCGTAAGCTCGAGGAACTGCTCCACGCCATCCGCTCAGCGGTCCAAAACACAGGCGCGGAGCCCGAGCGGTCCGAATCCGATCGCATGTCTGCCCAGGCATCCAGCGATGCGAATATGGATCACCCCACCAGCGTGCGCCTCGCCCAATTGCTGCACATCCTCAAGGACGGCAGCGATCGGGAGCGGCTGGACGCGCTGAGGCAGATCAACGGACTGCACACCAACGACCGCGGCGCCCTCGCCCACATCCTGCGCAGGCACTTGCGCGGCGACTTCGCCGTCGGGACCGAGGACAACTTCGCTGCGGCCGTCCGCTCGCCTAAGCGCCTGGCCTCGATCCGGTCATGGATGCTCAGCGCGCTGATACAGCTGGATGCTGAAGGCAACGCCGACCTGATCGGCCAGCACCTGCAGGAGTCGTTCGAGCCAGATCGCAACGTGCGGTTCTGGACGCTGGCCGGGCTCTACGGCAGGAACGTGAGCTATGAGCACGACGCGACCGTCAATGCCCTGGCTGACTCCGAGCCCGAGATCCGCCTGCTGGCCGAGCTGATGCGCAGTTCGTCGGACCCCAAGCTCGTAGCCGAGCTCACGGAACGGCTCCAATCCGAAGACTTCGAGACGGTGTGGCAGGTGTTGCGCGCCTTGCGGATCGTTCCGGTGCCGCCGCTGGCCCCGGTGCTCAGCGAGATGCTGTTCTCGTCGGCCAGCGGGACGGCACTCGCGTATGACGTGCTCTACGCCTTCACCCCGCTGCCCATGGCCACGGCGGCGGCGCCTATCCTGCTGGATCGATGGACATCGGCCCGGGTGACCAAGGAGATCGTCACGACCACGGCCGGCTCGGCCTACCAGGCAGGTGAGCACTTCGTGAATCTGCTGAGCCTACTGGTTCCCGCAGAAACGATCGGCGCGCTCAAGCAATGCCTGGCTGACCCGCGGCTACGGTACTCGGCGGAGCAGTTGCTGAACCAGCTGCACCGACTGAACGATGAGACGGCCAGCCGCGCGCGGCACCGGCCGGGGTTCCACAGCGACAAGCCGGGCGACACCACTGATCGCCTGGGCATCACCGCCGAGGCCAGGACCTTTGCCGCCATCATGACGGCGCACGACGTCAGCCCCCCGCTGGCCATCGGCCTGTTCGGCGACTGGGGGTCGGGCAAGAGCTTCTTCATGGGCGAGATGCGGCGCCAGTCGGAAGCCTTCTCTGACCAGGCCAAGCGTGACGACAGTTCGCCCTTCTGCGCGCAGGTGGAGCACATCGAGTTCAACGCCTGGCACTACGCCGACAGCAACCTGTGGGCGAGTCTGGTGAGCTGCATGCTAGAAAAGCTGCACGGCCGGGTTAACGGCCTCAAGACGCCGGCCGAGGAACGCGCAGAGATCGAGCGGCAGATGCTGCAGGCGGTGCAGGCCCAGCAGACCGCAGTGCTCAAGGCGGATCAGGCCGCCGAGGACCTGCGCAGGAAGAGCGAGCAGTTGGCGGCGGCGGAAGCCGAGCGCCACCAGCGCCCCGTCAAGCTCACTGAGCTCGGTGCGACAGACTGGAAGCGTCTGATCGACAAGGACGCGAACGCGAAAGAAGCCATCGCGACCATCGCGAAGCGACTCGGCATGGGCGACCTCATGGCCGCCACGACAGACTGGCAGGCCGCACTGTCGGAGCTTCGTTCCCAGACCGAAGTCAGCGTGAGCCTTGCCCGGGCCATCACCACGGAGTCGCGCAAGCCGCTGTGGCTGGCCCTCGTTGCTGCGGCCCTTGCCATCCCATTCATTGCCGTGCTGGCGAACCACTGGGTGGCAACCGATCAAACCTGGCTCGTCAAGCTCGGCGCGATCACTGCGCAGATCACGGCCGTGCTCGCCGGCTCAGCCGCTTGGCTGCGCAAGGCGATGGCGAGCTTCAGCGATCGCAGGAAGGAATTGGAAGCCGCCCGGGACTGGGTGAACCAGCTCCTGCAGGCCAAACGCGAGGAGGTCCCGGCGGCGGAGACCCAGCTGAAGGCCGAAGTCGAGGAGGCCAAGGCCGCCAAGATGGCGGCCGACGCACAGGTCGCCGCAGCCCAGGGCGAAATTACCCGACTGGAGACCGAGCGCGAGAAGATCAGCCTGGCGCGCTTCCTGAGCGACCGTCACAAGTCCGACGACTACCGCAAGCAACTGGGCATCTTCACGACGATCAGGCGCGACTTCGAGATCCTAGTCGATCGACTCAAGCCCATCCCGGGACAGCGCGCGCAGCTTGATCGTATCGTGCTGTACATCGACGATCTGGACCGGTGCCCCGCCGACAAGGTGGTCGAGGTGCTCCAGGCCGTCCACCTATTGCTCGCCTACCCACTATTCGTGGTCGTGGTCGGCGTGGACTCGCGGTGGCTCCTGCACTCGTTGTCCAGCCACTTCAAGCAGTTCGACGAGCACGTCGCCCGGCTCAGCCGGGAGCAGGATGACGACGAATCGGAGCACTGGACGGCCACGCCGCAGCACTACCTGGAGAAGATCTTCCAGATCCCCTACGCCCTCCGGCCGATGACGAACGGTGGCTTCGGGCAGATGATGGACGCCCTGCTCAAGCCGGCCGATGACGTGGGCGTCTTGCCGCCAGTCGCGTCCGATGCAACATCGGCGCAGCAGACCGCCCCTCCGTCAGACCCAAAGATCGCCAGCTTCGTGGCCATCCCCGAGGATCAGGCAAGCCGGCCAGCCCGTCAGCCCAATGACTCCTCAGGCTCCTTCGTACCGAAGGTGGTTGCCGAGGACAAGGAAGCACCCGGGACAGCACCGCAAGAGGCAGGCGCTTCCAACGAGACGCAGACGACGGTCCTGGACGAAGCGGCGTTGACCATTCAGGCCTGGGAGACCGAGTACGCCAAGCGGCTGCGCGCGTTCATCCCCTCGCCCCGGGCTGCGAAGCGCTTCAGCAATATCTACCGCATCATGAAGGCCACGGTGCCTGCGAACGAGTTGGCACGCTTCGAAGGATCCGCGAACTTCCCTGGCGAATTCCGGGTGGCGATGATCCTGCTGGCCCAACAGATCTCGTCGCCGCACCGCGCGGCGCAGTGGTTCGAATTCCTCGCTGAGCAGCCGCCTGAAGGCAGCTTGGGCGACGCGCTGCTCAGCCCGCGCACGAACCGAGCCTCCGTCATCAACTCGATCAAGGACGCACTGGATGGCCTGCTCACTAACGATGCGAGGGAACTGCCAATCGAGCGGGTCCAGCATTGGCTGACCATCGTCGGCAGATTCTCGTTCGACCTCACGCGGCGCAGGAACTGATTCACACTGGCAGCTCGGTCAGATTGAAATATCCGAGGCAGTTATATTGGTCCATGTCTTGTCCCCACCAACCCATTGAATCGTCGCTGGACCGCTGGCATGAATGCCACTGGCATCTGCACCAGATGGAAGGCAACTATCACGAGCCGGACGCCTTTCGATATGCTCTGAACTCGTTTATCCGCGCCATTGCTGACGTACCGGAACTGCTGATAAAAAACCTGGAGCGACATGAATCTGTCCGCCGCGCGATCAAGCCTAAGCTCAAGGAGCTCCAGGCAACGACACTTTTCAGCACATTGCGTCTGAAGCGCAACTTCATCGTTCATCAGGGCATGCTTGAAGTAGACAGCCAGGGCAGCGTGAGAGCAATGGAAGGCACCAAGGTCAAGATCAGCTTCCCGTTTCGGGTTGAACCGTGGGAAAGCTCAGATGAGGCTTACGAACGATACAAGCAGGTCTGCCGAACCGACAAGTTCTGGCGTGGCATCGGTCCTGATTGCGACTCCTCACCTGCCATCTGGCGGACATGGATGATCCCGCAGTTTCCCAATCGTGATCTGCTGGACGTTGCTTTCGAGGCTTGGAAGCTGGTCGGCGAATTGTTGTCGGCAACGGTGACTGAGTTTGGCGGTGATCCGCTCAATCTAACGATGCCATGTCGTCATGATCCGGAGCTGGTGCGCTTGAAACGCTATAGCCAGCGTGAATTTTTTCTAAGCGTTGATGGCATTGACCTGGACGAGAAAGCACGCAAGTGGCAAGAGGGCCGTGTCAAGTAAGTGGCGTCGGCAGGCGGGGATCGATCTCACGCTGGCTTAGGGCAACAGCGGCAACCGCAATGTGGCGGGGCAGCCTTGAATGACAGCAACCGCGGCAAAGTTGTTGTCCGCCGTAGGCTGCGAACGTTGCCGAACGCGGTGCGCAACGTTGCTGAACTACCCTCACCCGATATAAGTCTGACGAGGTGCAGTCGCCATCGCGCGCCAACGCGGAGAATTGTGGCTACAGATTAGGGGCACAAGATGGACGAAGAACCCGACGCAGAAGTTGAGCGTCAAGCGATTCGCAGGAAGCTGGTTCCAGTGAAGTACTTGACGTTCGTGCTTGGGCCACCGGAAGGTGCTCCGGCTGGAGGGCCAAAGTACCGGCCGGATATCGATGAGCAGGAGTTCGTTGGGCCTGTACTGCACCCTGGTCGAAAGAGCGAGTCGGTCTACCGCCCCGGCAACGAGTTCGCGAGCGAATACACCGCGCTGAAAGCTCAATGGGAGTCGTTCGGACTGCTGTTCAATCGGGCCAAATCCGAGTCTGACGCGTTGGTGAGCAGAGTGATGATGAAGAGCGCAGTCGTTGAGCTGCGCTCCTTCATGGACACCTTGCCACGTTACGTTCGACTGGTATCCCAGTTGCCTCAGTACGACGGCAGCATGCCCCGCGCATTCGCTTGCCTTCTCGACGATGAGCGGACAGAGTTCCACACGGTCACAAAAGCATTCAACATCGCGCGGAACGCGGTGTCTGGGCAGCTCACCAGACTCCGCAACAACGTCGGCGCGCACATGAGCCAGCCGCTTCTGATCGGCGGCGCTGCGCCGCCGCGCGGGGGCTCGGTCGGGTGGGATGAAATCGAGGTCCTCTGGGACGCACTTGACCCGAGCTTAGTCACTGAGGTTGTCAAAACGGGTGATGACTTGATGGACTGCATTCGCCGGCTGCCACTGCACGAGTTTTTCCGGTTCGAGAGTCCGACCCGCGTGCGGCTGCACGTTCCGTTGGTCGGCCAACTGGTCGGTGCTTCGATTGTGCTCAACGGTCTTAGCGAATCCCTAGTCAAGCAGATTGAAGGCCAGGACTTAGGGGCAGCCCCTGTTTCGCAGATCAGCCTGCCGACAGCGATGGTGCTGCGCGAGGCCTGAGCCTAACGGGGGCAGCGACCGGTGATGTCGCATCATGTCGGCATGACCAACACATTGACAAAATCGCGATCGAAGCGGTGGAGATAACTGGCATCGAAGGTACTGCCTACATCGTCACGGTTGGATCTCAGTCAACCCCGCTTTAGCGGGTTCAATGACGGCAACAGGGATCCGCACGAAAGAACTCGGCTTATGATTCCCGCGAGCGTCCAGTGGACCGTATGAGAACCTATGGGAGATGCGGACTGTGAAAATCGACATCCACACGCACACCAGAAAATGCAAATTAGGTGATGCGCAGACGAGAGAAATTTCTCCAGAGGACTTCTGCAACGCGATCTTATCCACAGAAGTCGGGGTCGTCGCGATCACGAATCACAACGTGTTCGACCTGTCGCAGTTTCAAGCCATCCAGGCGCGAATCGGATCGGACGCACAGGTATGGCCAGGTGTGGAGCTTGACGTTTACGACGAACATGGCAAGGGCCACTTGCTGGTCATCGTCTCACCCAAGCTCGCGACACAGTTTTCCGCCGCAGTGACTGCTCTAACAACGGGCCACACGCCGGACTCGTTCAGGGTAACGATTCCAGATGTTCTTACGACATTTGATGTGATGGAACCCCTCTATGTCGCCCACTACAAACAGAAGCGGCCGAGCGTCTCGGACGACATGCTCGCAGTGCTTGAAGCGGGGGCGCGGAACAAATGGAGCATTCTTAAAGAGGTAAGTAATGCGATCTCTGCGGGGATTCACATCTCGCATGGGCGACCTTCGATCTACGGCTCCGACGTCCATGATTGGGGGAACTATGTCGAGAGTGCGCGGGAGTTGCCTGACCTACGGCTTCCCATTGATGGCTTCGAGCACTTTTGCCTGCTGTTGAAGAAGGACCCCACGACCATTAATACAGTCATGGATCGGAAGACGTCCGAGGACCTCACGTTGGTTCCGTTCGAAGATAAGAAGACGCTCACCATCAAGGTATTCAACGACATCAACATCATCTTCGGACCGAAGGGGACCGGGAAGTCTTGCATCCTCCAAGCAATTGCCAAGCACTATGCAAAAAGCGGGATCGACGCCAAGGTCTATGAGTCCGCCAGCGGCCGCCTTAACGATATTTTTGACGTCAAAGGCAAGGGCCTGAGCATAAACCTCAACACCTATGGCATCAACTACTGCCAGGATGAAATTCAGGTAGTGCGCACAGCCGTTGAAGTAGACGTAACGAGCGTGACTAAGTTCAAGGCGTTCTTCGAATCCACCGTTTCGAACAAGAATGCGAAGCTGATTTTGCTCAAGGACATCGACACTCAGGAGGAGGGTGAAGCAGAGCGAAGCTTCTCCAAGTACCACGACACTGCCTCAAAGATCGAAGCCTTTTCTGCCTTGGTGAGGGAAGATCTGCTCGTGAAGAAGGAACTATCGGACGATGAGTTCATCGAGTTGCAGCGTATTCTCGGGCTGCTGCTCGACCGCCTCCTTGGGAAGGAATGGTCCGGGTTTGTAGATTGGAAGGAACTCTCACTGCTCAATTCAGCGATCAAGACCTTCCGGATCGAAGTAGCACGCAAGACGGGCTCGCCCGCCAAGCCAAGCACTACCGGCTTTCGTGACTACGCGATGAACCGAATCAAGATCGCTGCCAGTGTCCGCGCGATTGGCAAGAGCCTTGGGTCCGTAATTAAGAATGAAGAAGAGACCGTTGGCGACCTTGGCTCAGGCAAGGGCAAGTTGACGTTCGTGACTCAGTTTCTCTTTCAGAATGGCAACGTTACGGACGGAGAGTTGTCCAGCCTAACGAACGTGAAGAAGGGTGTCCAGAAAAAATTTGTCAACTCTCTCCGTGAGATTGGCAAGCACCTGTTCGAGGACGATCTGTTCCATTACGTCTCAGAGTTCAACGCCACCGAGGACGTCGATGAGGTTAAAACGGTCTATGAACTGCTTCTGTTCAAGAGGTACTTCACACTCGATGGCCTTCCCTATACGCCCTCAAGCGGCGAGGCGTCGATGGTGATGCTCCAAAAGGAACTCGGGACCGACAAGGACGTCTACCTTCTTGACGAGCCCGAGAAGAGCCTCGGGAACGAATACATCAACGACGTTATCGTCCCGCTCATCAAAGAGCGAGCGAAGTCAGGCCGGAGAGTGTTCATCTCAACGCACGATGCCAACATTGCCGTGCGGACATTGCCGTACTGCTCGATCTATCGCACCCATGGACCGGAGGGGTACAACACGTTCGTGGGTAACCCATTTACGAACAACCTGGTGAATGTGGAGAAAACCGAGGAGCGGCGTGACTGGAAGATGGTCAGCATGCGCACACTCGAGGGCGGCAAAGAAGCATTTGGAGAGAGAGGGAGAATCTATGGTCACGCTTGATGCCACCGTTGAATGCGTTGAGGACAAGTACTTTCTCAAGATCAACGTGGAGCAAGGCCCCGTCACAATTCCGCTGTCCGACGACAATCCAAACGCGGTAAAGAGTGCATTCAACAAGCTCATAAAGCGGATTAGGATCGGGGAATTCACTGTCAAACTGGATAAAGTCGGTGAGGATCTGTTCTCCATGGTCGCCAACGAGTACTTGGCCCAACTGAATCGTGAGATTCAAGAGGTGCACAGTCAGATGCAAGAATACGGCTTGGTCAAAATGGAGCAAGCACGGTAACTTATCCTCGATCCGCAGGTACTTCGCGCGCCCTCCACCATGAGGCGCATGGCCTCATGGCAGGCTAGCAACCCTTCGTGTTCGCGACTGTGGCCACCCCAACGGCAAGCTTCATGCTGGTCCGCGAACGTCTGCAGTCGGCGGACACTGATGGCAACCCCTGCAGAGCCTCTCCATCCCCCGGCCTGCGCAGCAATGCAGGCCTCTTCTCAAATAAGCGGTCGCCTCGTCGACAATAGCGAAATGCCGCGTCCGCCTGCCAACACTACAGCCTCGCTAGACGACTTTCGTACTAGCGATTGGAAAAGGGCGGCCTGCTGCTCGGACGAGGACACGTACTTCTCTCGGTGGAACGGCCTTTGCACTGCCGCCGCTGCGGCGACTCAGGACGGGGCATATGCGAAGGCCAGGATACTCTGGTTGTTGGGAGACGCATGTTCTCTGCGCCTTGCCCCGGACAAAATCAACGAGCCACTCGTAGCGACATTTGAGGGCTCCGAGAATTCATTTAGTCTGTCCGACTTCACTGAGAGCGACATTGCGCTGCTTGACGACATCTGCCCGCTAGTAGATGACCCTCTTCTTCTTGCTCGAATTGCAGACATCCTTTGGCTCGTACGCCGGCCACGGAAGATTCAAGACGCACTCGCCGCCATCGACGCATACCGAGACACGCCGCTGGCAGGCGACTCATGGTTCCTGCTCGGCACGCAGACCTGCTGGCAGCGCGCCATCATGCTCGCCCTTCAGATTCGAGCACCAGGCAAGAGCCGTCTTGACGACATGGCGGCCGCACTGATCACTGCAATCGAAGCACAACTAGAGGTTGGAAATGCGGCGCCATCGATGGTCGAAACGATGCTGGAGTACGGTCTGGCCAAAGTGCACATCAGACATATCGCCGAGGGCTTAGAGGTACGCGCAACACGCCTTCTCGCATCGGACGCCGGCAGCCGATTCTTCGCGGCTCGCCGCTACCTTTCAATCGCAAAGCGCTGTTTCGGTCTTGAGAGAAACTATGAACGCTGCGCGGACATCGATTGCAGAATCTCGGACGCCTTTGTCTTGGAAGCCGAATCACGCATATCTGGCGAGCACCGAAGCTACGTTGTTGGGGCAAGCCTTTACGCGGAAGCGGTGCAGGCCTTACTCGCCATCCCAAAACATCTTCGCAAGGCCAAAGGCATAGACGACAAGCTCAAAAGCTTGCGCCAACTCCAACGAGACATCGCGATGCAGTCACTTGGCGACTTTGCGCCAATGCGCGGCGAGTCCCTTGACTTGGAGGAGGAGATTTACAGCAGCGAGCAAGAGATCTCCGGCAAGGAAATGGCAGAAGCACTACTTGCCTTGGCTGAGTGCTGGCCATTGGCGTCCAGAAAACTGACCGAAGTAGAAACTCGAAAGCGCATTGGCGAGTTCTTCTTCAGCCGAATGTTCTCGTCCCAAAAGCTAGCCACGGACGGTCGCGTGGTGGCCGAGAGTCCCGCCGCCAGTGATCTGTCTGCGGAAGACGACGAAGTGACGGACGCCGTCTGGAGCAAGATGATCCAGGATCACGTGCTTCGCGTTCGGTTTGGGGTTCAGTCTGCCATTGCACCGGCGCTTCGACAGTTCGCCCGAGAACGCCTCATTTCCACTCATGACTTGGTTAACATCGTCGGCCAGTCCGGGGCGGTGCCAAGTGAGCGCATTGGTTTGATGGCAAAGGGTCTAAAGGCCGGCTTCGAGGGCGACTTCATCGTTGCCTTGCATCTTCTGGTTCCGCAGATAGAAAACTTCGTTCGCACGCACCTAAAGCTCAAGGGTGCGAAGACGCTGACGACCGAGGCTGATAGTCTTCAAATGGAAGCCGGTTTAAGTACGTTGGTGGCTCTGCCGGAGATGGATGAGGTGTTCGGCGAAGACCTTGCGTTTGAAATTCGTGCGCTGTTCTGCGAGGGCTTCGGGCCAAACCTACGCAACGAACTCGCCCATGGCTTGCTTGATGCTCACGCAATGCAAAGCGCCGAAAGCATTTATGCGTGGTGGCTAATCTTTCGCATCGTTTACCAACAATATTGGTATAGGAACGACCGGTAGCGCCATCGACAAACCTTTCTATGTTGACAAGCGCGCGAGGAACTGAGCAAGGAGCTAGTGGGGCATGTCCTCAGGGGGTACGAGAACACTCTGACTGGCCAACAACTCCACCGCCCTTTACATGTGGCCCCGAAACGATTGCTTGGTACTTGCCCACACATTTGCATGTAGCTACGGGCGGTCTGGCCAGGCACCTCGTCTAGCTGGGCGATCGCATCGCCCAATATGCGGATCCCCGCCCGGGCTTGCGATTGCGCAGAAAGGGTCTGGCAACACTGCTCATGGATGAAGGCGACACGTCCCGGCCAGGCGTAGATTCCGACTTTTCTGTACCGGCCTTATTCTGCGCCAGCGCCAGCTCGAGAACACAGACTTGGCGATCCAGCGTAGGCGCGATCCATACCGCGCTTGCGGTTCCCATGAGGAACCAGAATGGTCCCGCATAGGCAAGGACTTCGATCAACGCAGAATGCGCAACAGGTAGATTGGAAATGGCAAGGACCGTAGCAAGCAGGCCTGGGGCCAAACCAAGCTTATCGACAGGACCAGTGATGACGGCGGTTCGCTTGAGATACGCATCCCGCTCCGCTTTCACTTCCAGCAGCACCAACTCAAGTGCTTCTTTGGTAGAGCGCGCCAGCTTGCCAACATAGAGTCGATCGACCTGAGCCGTGGCTTTGGCGTTGCCTAGTAGCAGGCCTAGCGGGTTGCGAACAGCCTTGGTTAGCGTCCTTCGGTGTATGTAGAACTCGATGAAGGGATGGAGCAAAATGACCAAGTAGGCTAGAGAGATGGCGCCCAGACTGCCCCAGCGCCACGCAAGATTTGTGCGACTCAGGATGTCAAAGTGCACTAACGCGGCAATCAAGACGGAAATAATCGACAGGGTGACTTCGGTGAGGTACAGGGCTTTGCTTAGACGCCGACCCGGCAGGGCCTGCGCTGCCTTGCGTCGGTTCCGGCGTTCGCGCAGAGTCATCGCATGAAGGACCCTGAACACTGAATCAGTTTGAGCTGAGCGCATGGGCTCTCCTGAACAAATTTATGAAGATTGGTCAACGGGTAATTATCCGAACCAGTTGACGCATGCATACAAAATCGAGTTCGCCGTAGCGTTGTATAGTTCACTCGATACAAAAAGATACGAACTAGGCTGACCAGCCCCAGAGGGAGAAATTGACCGAACAAAGAGTCGGCGCAGTCAATACTGCGAATCCCCCGCGACGCTGTTCGACCTTTCTGGGCCAACACTGGAGCAAATCAAGGGGGTATCCATGTCAACCACTCCAGGCGACAAGTTCGCTGCCGGTGAGCAAGGTCTTGGCTACATCTATCAGCCGCGCTTCGCGCTGCTTCAGCTCTTTCAATTGCCTGAAGCCACCTCTGTCCTGATTGAAAAGGACGACGACCTCGACTTCATCGACGCTCAGGGCGTGAAGAGCCTCGGATCGCTCAAGCACAAGGCCGAGGGAGAACGCGTTACAGACCTATCCATAGACTTCTGGAAGTCCGTTCGCATCTGGCTGTCCCGCTATGAACGAGATGGACGGGCAGCGGCCGACCTACGGTTCTTCCTCTTCACAACCGCAACGGTTGCTACGTCCTCCTTCTTGCACCGCCTTCTTCACAACGCGGTTCCGAAGAACGATGAGGAAAAGACTGTTCCAGAGCTTGCACGCGAAGCACTGGCAACCACGAAGTCAGCCCTCATCAAAGCGATTGGCCTTGAGTACCTGAAGTTGAACGAGAACGAGCAGGAGGATTTCCTTTCTCGAATCGTTATCTTTGATGCCGGCCCACGAATTCAGGAACTCCCTGAACTCATCAAGGACCGCATGCGCAGTGTCCGCCGTGAACATCGTGAGGCTGTGTTCGAACGCCTTGAGGGTTGGTGGAATGAAGCCATCATCAATTTGCTCGTGGGTAAGCGCACAGAGGCACTGACAGGCTTCGAGGTATCCGACAAGCTTGCCGCGTTGTCTGAGGAGTATCAGACAAACAACCTGCCCATCACCTTCAGACGCCAAGAGCCCGCGGCACGTATAAGCGCCGATACCGACCCTCGGCTCTTCGTGCGTCAGCTACGAGAGATTGGCGTGTCGTCGGCGCGCATCAGGAACGCGATTCTTGATTACTACCGTGCTTTCGAGCAACGGTCTTCCTGGACCCGAGAGAACTTGCTGGTGTCCGGCGAGCTTGACGACTATGAAGACCGCCTCATTGACGAGTGGAGTCGCTATCGAGATGTCGTCTTCGAGGAGCTCGACGAGACAAGCGCCGAAGACGTTCTACAGAAGGCAGGGCAAGAGTTGTATCGATGGGCGGACCTAGAGAGCGGCAACATCGCGTCTCTTCGCATTCGCGAGAAGGTTACTGAACCCTATGTGACAAGGGGTGGGTTTCATATCCTCGCCAACTTCGGTCCGCTTCCCAAAGTCTGGTGGCATCCACGCTTCCTAGAGCGACTCAACGCAGCCCTTGGAGCAAAGAAATGAAGGCCTGGAATCAGCGGCCGTTTGAAGTCCGCAACCTTTTCAATCCGGCGTTCTGCGGCTTGATTCTCTTCAAAGCTCTGAGAGGTTATGAGGAGCTTGACGAGACCGGCATGCCTTTTTCCATCGCGCTGCTGGTGCTGCCCTTGTGCCTGCACAAGGACTCTCGGCAAGCGCTAGAAAAAGGAAACCGAGGCTATCTCCTCAAGGTCGTCGAGAAGAACCCGAAGCTCTTGATTGGCTTTGCAACACGAGCTGCGGACTTACTACCTTTCGCCCTCGAAGCATTCGGAATGCTGATGGAACGTGGCGTGATTCAAGTGACCGACAACGGCCGCCTCCGTACCGTTCCAGACCTCGTTCGAAAGGCAGACACCGGCACAACCGAGTCCGTGTCTTGTCAGCGAGTAGCCCGCTTCGTAGGCAAAGAGTTCGCCCGTATTAATGACCGGGTCACGGTGTACACGACCTTCGGAGTCCGTCCATGAAAATCAAATCAATTCACCTCTACAGCAAGGACGGTCAACGTCGGGACGTAACCTTTGAAATTGAAGGCCTGAACGTCATTACCGGGCGATCGTCGACCGGTAAATCTGCCATCTCGGACATCATCGAGTACTGCATGGGTCGCTCCAGCTTTAACGTCCCCGAGGGCGTAATCAGAGACAAGGTGGCTTGGTTTGCAGTGCTCTTTCAGTTCTCCAAGGAACAGGTTTTGGTCGCGAAGCCAACCCCACCAGGTGGCGGAGAAAGCTGTAGCACAGCGATGTATCGCCGCGGCGCAAATGTAACGATTCCGCAGCTCCATGAGTTGGATCCGAACTCTGACGACGAGGCTATCGAATCGCTTCTGTCTCGCCTTCTCGGCATTCCTGAGAACCGAACTGAAGTCGCACTGGATAACTCGCGCGTCAGCTACGACGCCAACATCAAGCACACGCACTACTACCTCTTCCAAAAACAGACGCTCGTCGCCAACAAGGACCAACTTTTTTATCGTCAGAACGAAGCCTTTCAGCCCCAGGCGATTAAGGACACCTTGCCAATTCTCTTGGGCGTTTCGACCAGTGAAAGGTACGAGCTAGAGGCCAAACTTCGCGTAGCTCAACGCGAGCTGAAGCTTTCGGCCAAGTTGCTTGAGCAGGCCCGGAACACTATCGACATAGCGCAGCAGAAAGCCATCGGCCTTTACTCTGAAGCTCAAGCAGTAGGCATTCTCTCTAGTCCTGCCGAGCAAACGAATTCACCAGACATCATTGAATCGCTTCGCGCTGTGCTGACTTGGAAGCCAACCTCGATTCCTGATAGCGATAGCGGTCGCATCGGTCGCCTTGAGAGGGAGATCCTCGATCTTCGCAAGGAGCGTCGCGAGTCGCAAGGGCGAGTCGATGCTGCTCGACAGTTCGCCAAAAAAGCGGGAGGGTTTGAAAGCGAAGCGGGAGAACAGAGGGATCGCCTCGCCTCCATCAAAGCATTCCCCAAAAACCCGTCTACTGGCGAATGGCAGTGGCCCTTCTGCGAACAGAACCTAGCTATGGAATCACCGCTCGCCGGTGTTCTGCTGAAGGAGTTGAAATCCCTCGACGAGGAGTTGGAAGTTGTGGTCGGCGAGCGGCCTAAGCTCGACGCCTATCTCGTCGAGCTGGAGAAAAAGGTTGCCGATCTTGCCGCGAGCATTGCGGACAAGGAAACCGAGTTGGCTGCTGCCATTGCTGCGGATGAACTGCTTTCCCAAATGGGCTCGCGAAACAACGCAGCCGCTCGGGTTGTCGGCCGCATCAGCCTGTTCCTTGAGAACCTGGTCTCAAACACGGAACTGCAAAAGCGTGAGACTGAGCACCGCCGCATTCAGGGAAAGGTTGATCACTTGGAGAAGCAAGTTGACGCGGACAGCAGCCAAGACCGCCTAATCTCCATCCTGAGCAATATTTCTGCCCAGATGGTCCGCTTCATTGATGGCTTCGAAGCGGAGTTCAGGAAGGTTCCGGCACGACTAGACCTCAGTAGATTGACCGTCGTCTTCGATCGACCGGAACGGGCGGTACCGATGAGCCGCACTGGAGGTGGCGAGAACCATCTGGCCTATCACCTGTCGGCACTGCTGGCCCTGCACTGGTTCGCAGCAAAAAACCATCAACCGATCCCACAGTTTCTCCTCATCGACCAGCCAACGCAAGTCTATTTCCCGTCGGAGAAAGTCTATCGAGCGGCGGATGGCTCCGTCGAAAAGACAGAAGAAGACGCCGATCTAACCGCAGTTCGACGGTTGTTTGCATTCCTACTGAACTACACGAAAGAGGAAGTTCCTGGCTTCCAAATCATCGTGACCGAACATGCGAATCTGCGTGACCAGTGGTTCCAGGATGCTTTGGTTGAAGATCCATGGAGCAAACCACCCTCGCTTGTTCCAGAGGACTGGCCGGACTTGAACGAGACGACCAACTGATCGCCCGAGCGAGATGTCCTTAAGCATCCGCCGCGTCGGCCGCTTGCAACCCCAAACTGTTACTTGCCGACAATGCGACTGACGCGTTGTAGAGGAAAGGGACGACTGCCGGAGAGCTGAAGCCGTTCGCACGCTCATGAGTCAACATACTCATTCCCACGCTGCATTGCGAACCAGTTGTATGGAGGAAGTCGCTTGAGCTCAGAGAAAAATCATGCCTCTCAAGAAGAAGTCTTGAGATTGGCTATTCGCCACTTCGCGGCCGGGATCAACGCCGGGCGCGGCCTTGCGGACATATCCGCGCTTGTCCAGGCGACGTCCCCCTTGCCCCTCATGCATCTGGCGCATTGGGAACAAATGATCCGCGATGAATTCACTCATGCAGTACGTTCACCTACCCGCCATTGGCGGGAGGCGTGGGTTGGGCAGCGCCGGTTTCTGACATGGATCGACCTGGTAAGTTGGGACGGGTATGTCCGCGAGCGGGTGCTTCGGACGCTGTCTGGCCCTGTACCTAACGGCTTCTTCTTTGTGCTCGCCCTGCGCCGACTCAATGACTGGGTGCCCCAGGTCCGGGCTGCAGCCAGAGAAAAGCTGCCCCAGCTTGCCAGAGACTCGATGCCTGAACACGTGGCGGAAGCCCTGTGCGCCATGCTGTCAACGTGGACCTCGTGGGGGCGATTGGATGAAGTGGACAGGCGGATTCTGGTGACACTCCTGGACCTCCCTAAGGTTGATGAGCTGGTGAAGCACAAGGTGATTTCTTCAGCGGCAGGCCCGATGGCATTCATGCTGTCTCAGGTTACACGCTCTGAGGTACTGGATGGGCATCTCCCCGACATAGCGGAAAAGGCGGTCCAACCTGCCGTGAGAGCTTTCGCTTACCGTGCGTTGCTGGCAGGCAAGGTCGTGTGGGTCAAGAAGCAACAATGGACCTGGACCGATGTCAGTGCCTGCAAAGGGCGCATGCAAAAAATCCTTGATGAGCGACCTCTCGTAGCCCAGCATGCTTCCTTGACATTGTTGACGTCCGCGCTCGCCGACCGGTCGCCCATCGTGAGGCGTATCGCTGGTGAGGTGCTTGTCAGAGAAGCCGCGGATCTTGGCGATGCAGCACTGCCCTTGGTTCGCCAACTCGCCGCAGACGCCTCACCGGGGCTGGCAGAACGAGGGGCCTTCATCCTACGCAGTCTTGCCCCATCGATTCGGTAATCACGGCTGAGCACGGCCGGGCGTCAGGACGCCCACGAAATTGTCCAGGCAGGCCGCAATGAACAAGCAACGGTCGCAGTACTGGAAACGCCAATTCACACATAAGCTGGCTTCAGTGAGGAACTGACTTTGAGTAATAGCGTGTCAGCGAGGGCGCGCGCTCGACCCGTTGCAGGCATTCCTCTTGGTGAGCCGAATGACGGCTCCGCAGTGGTTGCTGTCACCTGCTTACCGGCTAGCTCACTTGCGCTAACCTTCGGCAAGCGGCCATTGAGGCGCCGCCGCCCATCATGCGCGCTACTTCATATGTAGTACCGAAAAGGCAGCGGAGGTAAATCTTCTGTACGAGGTGCCGCGGTCAAGATCTCGCCGACAGTGTCGGCGAAGCGCAGCGTCACGGGCACACCGTCGCCATATATGCAAGCGTTGTAGTTGAGTTTGGTCAGACCGAGAACGTCTCCCATGACCTGTTCAATGTCGGCGTTACCGCGCACGATCTCGATGGTTAGTGGGCTTGGAACCTCCCGGCCTGCATAGGTTTGAAGCCGGGACACGTAGCCCTTAGTCCAAAGGTAGCCTCGGGTTTCAGACTTGATCCACGCCATGCCGCGAGCGATTGCGCTGGGCCCATGTCGGTACAGCTTGACGCCGGAGTCCTCGCGGATACGCACGCAAACTACGTTGGTCTCCGGAGGCACGGTCTCGCGGAACCCTTCCCACTCCTCGTATGAGAAGCGGGTCTTGCCATGGATGAACAGCTCCTTGGGCGCTTCGCCGCCATGCCCCCTTCGGTAAGCCTCGACTACCAGCGACATCAACGCCTTGGCCTTGTCCCTGGGCAGATGGAAATCGTCTTCTTTCTCGGACTTGAATTGACCCGGCGTGCCCTTGAACACGACGCCGTCGCCCGACTCCAAGAACATCTGAGCACCGCAGCAGACCATGCCCGGTTCCGGATTCGAGGCGTCCTGCTTAAACACGACGCCGACATAGCAAACGCCGGGACGCACGTAGGCTAACTGCCAAGGCTTACCACCGGCCTTGAAGTAGCAAGTAGTCGCCAAGTTCCACGCCAATGTGGCCGGATCCTGCAAGGCGCGCAGCGGCTTGCCGATTTTGTTGAGGAACTCTTCCGGCGCCATCGTCGTTTCGCGCAGAACCTGCACCGCCGCCCTGTGTTCCAAAAGCCGCGCCTTGAGCTGATTGTGGAAGTCGAGCTCGTAGAGATAGATCTCTGCGGACTTAGCGTCCTCTTCGAATAGCCCCGGCTCATTGGTCAAAAGCCGTGTCGCCTGCTTCTTGTCCATGAGCGCGGCCGGCGCAACTTGCTCCGGACCGCCCTTCTTGGACTTTGACTGCGGGCGGCAGTATTTATGGACATCCTCAGGAACGATCGCCATCCACAGATCAACGTGCGCCTCGGCGTCATCGCGCAGATGCTGAGCGATTGCGTCCGAGTAAAGCGATACCGCCTTGTGGATTGCCTGATGCCGATCTGGCATGCTGATTGCGGCATCGAGGTCGGCTGGGTCGATCTCAAGGTAGGCGACCGGTTGCGACGGCCATTCCACACCGAAGATCGCCTGGAATCCCGGGAACAGTGTGTGATTCGGGTCGTCGGGCTTGGCCGGAGCGATCGGCTTGCTGAGCCGTTCCGCGAATTTGCCGTAGATCTGGCGACCGCGCTCGGTGGCCACTATGCCAATGCGAAGCCGACTGCCCGTGAGCGACCCGCGCAGTGGGCCATAGAGCGATAGTCCGTCCTTCGGATGCGCCACGGCCTGGCCGAACGCGAACTGGAGCTCTGGCTCGGCGATCTCGATGAGGCGAGGAGTGAAGCTCATTGAGCGCCCTCCTCTTCGCCCTCTTCCTCCTGGGCGGCTTCATCCTCGTCAATCTCGTCGACAGGATCTTCATCTACGACGCGCGCGACATCCGACAAGCCGCAAGGCGCCTCGAATTGGATCGGCGTCGAGCTGAGCGAGATGCTGCGACCGGAACCAACGGGCAAGAGCAATTCGGGCTTGCCTTCGGAAGCCAGCCACAAGAAAGCGCGCATCAGCGTCCGCCACTGCTCGTTCCACCAGCTCTTGCAAAAACCTCGACGGAGACGATGTGCCTTCAAGGCGTCTTCGAGCGGTTTGCCGCCGTCGTCGGTGAAAATGACAGCATGACGAAGCTCGACGCGCCATGGTTCGTCGAAGGATGTGACCATACCGACGCCGTAAGCCCAGCAAGCTCCGCGCTTCTCGCTCTTGCCTGAGAGTGCTTTGCGACGCTTCGTCCCGTCGAAGTCCTCATACAAGACGAACTTGCCTCGCCCGCCTGTGAGCTCTGGCGTGGCGTAGAAGATCCTCCTGCCGGTGGCCTGATAGACACTGGCAAAGCCCTTGGTTTCCATTGCCAGCTCCCAGGCTTGGCGGATGAGATTGGCCACGCGCTTGCGGGCCTCCCACCAGGGCACGTCCTTGTCGCCCAGCCTTGAGCCCTCCTTGATAAAGGCGGTGGTATCCGCAGCGTTGGCCACTTTGAGCATCACTGATTTGGCCATCAACGACACGAGATCCGCCCCTTTGGCGAATCCGACGATGCGGTCCTCGTGTTCAAACCAGGGCAGCTTGCGGTTCTCTTCTGTCACTTTGATCTCGCGGTCCTTGCCGAGGATCCGAGCGGTTTCGATCGCCGGAGGAAGTGAGAGGATACGGAGCCAAGTCGAGTCGAGCGTCTCCTTCGCATCAGTCCGAACGATGGCACCTTCCTTGAGCTCCGGCAGCCAGTGCCGCACAAGCGCGGGGGCGGGGCTTGATACCCTGGGTGCTTGCGCGTCCTCCAACGTATCAACTAGAGCCGCCAGGCCCTTGTGCCAACCGGACGCGAAGTCAATCAGGTTCTTGCGGTGCAGCGAGATCGGCACATCGCTGAACGGAATGTTGTCGAGGCGGACCGGGATGATGAATCCAGGCAGGCTGCGCTCGATCGTGCCAGCCACAGCCCACTCGTCCTTGACGCCCTGTTTCCCCACAGCCACTTTGGAAACGACGGCGACGAAACGGAATGCATCGGTGCGAATGGCCGCTTCGATTTTGTCCCAGAAGTAATCGCCACCCTTCAAACGAGCGAGGTCATGCCAGACCTTATACCCGGCGAGTTCCAACTTGGAACCGAGCCAACGGACAAAGTCGTTATCCTCAGGCGTTGCGTGGCTGATGAAGATTTCTTCGCGCATCATGACAACAGATTCAGTGACACCGGCATCTCTCCGATGATGCATCAAATTTTCCAGCGAGCGACTGCAACGACAACGGATGGGAAGTCCAGCTCTGCCTCGAGCGCTTTGGCCATTTGTTCAGTCTGGCGAACCCCATGCAGCTGACTATCCACATCTCTACTTTCCTTCTCCGCTATAAGTCTGCCCAACCACCTATGCTATGGCCCAGCGATTCGTGAGCGCTCTCTTACTAAAATGACACCTTTTCAGTCCAAACCGATCTGGGAGATGGGTCAGTTCGCATCTGGAGTCACTGACTCGGAGCGCTACCTTGGGGTTCTTGCCCGAAAGGCATTTCTGAGCTTTTGGAGCTTTCAGAACCCCTTCACCGACGAGAGTAGTGGACGCGAACTGTGCGATCTGCTAGTCGTGTTCGGCAACGACGTCATCGTCTTCTCGGACAAGCATTGCACTTTCTCCAATGCACACGCCGTCGAAGTGTCCTGGCCTAGGTGGTTTAAGAGCGCGATCGAAAAATCCGCTAGGCAGTTGGCTGGAGCGCAGTCCTTCATAGAGCAACATCCCAACCGCGTTTTTCTTGATTCAGCGTGCGAGCATCCATTGCCTGTTCCCCTGCCATCCAGGGCGCACATGCGATTGCATTTGGTGGCCGTCACCCGGGGGGGCGTGCCAGCGGGCGAGCAATACTGGGGCAATGGCAGCTCAGGCAGTTTAGTGATTAACACCCAGCTGCATGCGGAAGATCACAAAAGGCACCCGTTTATGGTGGGGTGGCCCTTAAAAAAGCGTCTATTCATCCATGTGATCGACGAACTCACTCTGGATGTCCTGCTCGGTGAGCTGGATACTGCGCCAGATCTCATCGAATATCTTCGCAAAAAGGAGGCCTACTTGTGCAAGCCTGGCGTGGATTTCATCATCAGCGGCGAAGAAGACCTGCTCGCATCCTACCTACTAAATCACAACGGTGATGCTTCTACTGGTTTTTCCTTTCCTGTCGTTCCAGATGGTAAGCAACTGGTCGGGTTCGAAGAGGGGGGATGGTCACGCTTTCGAGCGAGCGACGCTTATGCCAAATGGAAAGAACTAATTGCAAACAGTTATCTGTGGGATCAACTCATCGAGCATCAGACAAGTCATATTCAGAAATCGACGGCCCAGGTGCTCAGCCGGTTTGAAAACGCGTCCAGTGATGTGCATGCGCACGAAGAGGTCCTACGGGCAATGGCCCAAGAGGGCCGAATCGGAAGAAAGGTGCTGTCTGAGGCCCTCAAAGACGTCATGACCCGTAGCTTCGCAGAGGATAGATTCAGCAAAACCATGGTTTTGCCGAGCCGGCCGGGGCGTGCCTATGTTCTCATGGTGCTGCGGCGTGACCGGGCTGCGAGCGAGGAGGAATACCGTGCAATTCGCAGATCCTCCCTCGTCGGCTACTGCCGAGCGGCTCGCTTGAGAGTATCGGGGATTCACGAAGTGGTGGGAATTGCTACCGAGCAGCTTGACTTCAGTCAGGCCACTCAAGACTTCATGCTCATGCAGTTCACAGGTCCAATTAGTGGGGACGAAAAGCGCGAAGAGTTGGCAGTTCTGCGTCAGCAAGGAATATGGAAAGATCACTGGACTTGCGCATACTAGGCTGGCGCAAGCAACCACTGCATGCGTTTGCTTGCTCTCCGAATGCAGGCCTTGACGTCCCTGGCTCTCAACGTCCGGAACCAGCCTGAACCGTGCATTCATCGCACTCGGGTCAATGTCGCCCCCTGGCCTAGAACATCTGCGGCGGCGACCGCCTGCCGACACTGGCTAGTCGAAGGAAGCCACTGAACAACACCTGCCCGCTGCCTACAACTCTCTGTAGACTAACTACCGCAATAGCTTTCGCAAAGATGCTAGACATTCCTAATCTAACCCAACAGAATCGGCACATAAGCATCTATTGGTAAAAGTCCATGATCCATCCAATTGCTACCACTCCGATGTCCCCCCCTGATGGGCACGATAGCTGGCTCGAATATGCGTTAACTACGTTGGATGTGCGAAGCATCATCAATCAGGCAGCCTTGGATGGGAATCGCTCCATTCAGCGAGAAGAAGTATTGGCAGCTGCCTGGGCTGAACTGAATGCACTGCGCGCCCAAGCAGGCTTACCATCCGTTGGTCCATCACAGCGTCAAGGCAAATCTGATGCTGACCCACAGGCTTAGGCTTACCCATCAACTGGTCCGCGTGCCTCATAAGCTCTAAGACGCTTCAGCTCGTCCTGAAAGGCTCGCCGAGTTCTTGGGCATACCAAAGATATTTGGTTCGCCCGCAATGCCTCACTGATTTCAAATTCAGTGGTCTTTCTCTGGCATCGATGTAACTCTGATGCGACGCGCCTGGCCGTCGCCTCCAAATTTGCCATCCGGGCCTCGGCGCGTTGCGCTCGAATCCGCCTAAGGTGATCCGTTAACTGAAGATACGCCACAGGAAGTCTGCGGCGAAGATACTTGGCAGAAGTGTTGTGCTTTGCTGCAAAAGCAGCAGCGCTTCTGTATGGCGCCCCCTGAGTTTCAATAGTCGCTCGAATGTCGCGCTCGATCAAACATAGCTCTGCTTGGGTCAGCTTCTGAGACGTTTTACGCAAAGGCAAAAGCTCATGAGGGAACAGACTGATCTGCGTGGAGTGAGCATCCTCTAGAAGTTGGACTGGGCATTTCCCCAATCGATAGCAGACCTCAATGAAGGCGGAGAACCTGGGCCTGGCACTTTGCCCAATCCACTTGGTTAGAGCCATGTGACCAATGCCAATGACTTTGGCCAGTCTGTAGATGCTTCCCCCCGCTTCGGAAAGAACAATCGACTTCAACGTCTCGGAGAGTACTTCAGGTCGCGCCAGCCACTGGGCCTTTTCCTCACCAATGGCAATCATCGAAGCGACCGAGTGCACATTGAAATGGTCTCGCGAACCCGGCCTCAGCGCAGGGGCGCCCGACAACCCCGCTTGCCAGCCCAACGAGCTGCCACATGTCTCGCATCGGCCAAGTGCATGACTCTCTGACGCAAAGCGTTGATCATGCCCGCATGCGCTACATCGACTGACCAGTTGAATTCCATGATGCTGGCAATGCGTGACGCAGGACGATGTCCAAAGCAGCTTAAAGATCGGCAATCGCCCATCACTGAGATCACCTGCAATGCATTCGGGACACCACCGCCGTTTTGGATGAAGCAGGCCGCTACCCGATGGATCGAACAACGGATGCCAGTGGATAAACGTTCCATCTCTCAGGCCGGGCGCTTTGGTCAGTGCAGACACCACGTCTGCCATTTCAATGGCGAACTTAGTGTAGCCATTCGTGGTCCGAGGAAACTGGCGAGAAAAGCAACCTGTCCGCCACTTTTTGCCGATGCTTGCTTTAGGCAAAACAACCTCTGTAAGCAGATGGGCTACGCGAATCCCATGGGCCAAGGCCAAGCGATGTACGTAGTCCAGCAGCGCTTCTTGATCTGGCGTACCTAGGCCCTCTATAGGGAGGCAGTACAACTCGGATCGAGGTGGAAGGACAACCGTTGAATCGAAAGAGTTGTAGTCGAACTCAAGCATGATCGACCCTACTCCCGCCAATCACATCATCGCGCGATGCCTCTCTGATGAAATCCATTTGACTTTGTCTGAGGAGTGACAACTCAGACTTGGCCGCCTTCTGGACGTGCGGACACGTGTAGTTCAGCTTGGCTTGCTTAAGCGCCACCTTCAATCTGGAAATGGGCACATGCGTACCATGGCTGAACAATTCGCGAACGACTTGGCGAGCTTTGGTAGATCTTTCGGCGAGGCTTGCTTCATGAAGTTTTGCCTGCGTGCGCTTGCGATGCGCAGTCAGACTCGCATAGGCCTGCGGCAACCGGTATTTGAGAAATCCCAAAGAAGTGTTGTGCTTGATGGCCAAGCTGTTCGCATCCATGAATACCGTTTCTGATTGAATGATCTGGCTAATCTCAGCTTCGATAGCCGCAACCTGAGGTGCAGACAAGCGGTGCAGGCGTCGAGGCTCTGGCGGTGCACCAGGTCGCAGCACAAGTCTTTGGCCAAGTGCTTTGCCTGATAGGAGATCAATGGGCGAATGGCCAATTCGGTAGCAGACCTCAATGAAGGCGTCTAAGCGAGGCCTGCTATCAAGGTTCACCCAGGCTGCAAGGGTGTGCGGGCCAACTCGCAACTTCTTGGCCAGTGTGAAGACCGACCCACCAGAGGTGGCCTTAGCCACCTCCTTAAGGATGCTCGCCAGTAACTCAGGACGCCCAAAATCTCCTGCGGCATGGCTCAAGGCAATCATCTCTGAAATGGCCTTGACTGCGAATTGCTGCCTTGGTGAGATTGGCGCATTGGTTTCCAACAGTCCGGCTCGCCAACCTAGCGAATGACCGCATTTTTCGCAACGGCCTATGGCCATGGTCTCCGCGATGTACTTGGGCTGCGCACCGCAGGTCGCACAGCAATCCACAAGCGTAGAGAGATGGACAGGACAATGGGAAACACAACGAACAGACCACAAGAGCGGGATGATGATTGGATGTCCATCGCGATCAGCATCATCAATGCACGTGGGACACCATCGGCGCTTTGGGTAAAGGAGGCCACCAGCTTGTGGATCGAATAGCGTCTGCCAGGGAATAAAGGTGCCAACCTCGAGCCCCGATACCCCAGTCAGCTTTGAAAGCGCCTCAGACAGCTCGCGCGCGTACTTCCCATAGCCATTGATGGTTCGCGAATGCTTCTTCGAGAAGCGCAAACGATAGTCGCCGACTTGAATACTGGTTTCAGGTATGACCAACATCGATAGGAGGTCCATAACCCGCAATCGGTGAGCAAGTGCGAGTCGATGCACATAGTCGAGCAGCGATTCCTGCTGCCCTGTGCCACGGCCCACCATAGGTAAGTGATAGAGCTTTGATCGGTGAGGCAATATGGACTCATCCTCGAACAGGTCGAAGTTGAAATCAGACATGGGCGCCTCCCACAGGATCTCGACTTGGGCCACGCTGACCTACCCGACCAGTACGCTTGCGACCTTTGGGAGGGTCAATGGGCATGACGGGCGCTGCGATGTGAATTGAAGGTGTGTAGTCCAGCCCCAGTAAGCTAGCCAGATCGTCATCTGGAACATCTTCCAGGCGCAGTTCTCCGGCTAAGGCTTCATTCACGAGGCGAACGAGTTGACGGTTCGTGAGCTCCTGCCTCTTGATGATGTCCCAAGTAAGAACTTGCTCTGGTGTTGATAACGCGTCAACAAGCGCACGATCAAGCCAGTCCTTCAAGACGCCGACGCAACCAACCGATTTGACAAAGAAGTAGTCGGCGTGAGCAAGGAGGTCGGGCTCCTTTGGAATTTGCATGGACTCCAAGAATGCATTCAAGACATCCGTGAACCGATCCTCATCGGGTACACCTGACGTGGACTTACCTGCTGCATAGCGCCTCATATGGATGACGTCTGACCGTCGAATGAGTTGGCCAGATCCTTCAAGGACACCCAGCAAATCATAGGCACCCACCAAGATGAGAGGGATTCGAAACTCGACGGCCAAGGACTTGAGAATCTCGAATTGGAGAAGCGGCCGTACACCTGCCTTCACACGGAGTATGGCGCTCGCCTCATCAAGAATGATGAATGGCACTTTCCTGTGCCGTACCAAGCTCTCCAAGCTGCGCCGGAGTTCTTCACGGACCATGCCTTTGACACTTGGCAACGTGCTGCCATCAAGTTCAACTTCGAAATGCCTCAGCACCTTTCGCTTGATTAGGACTTCACCGGCAGCGTGAAGCATCCTTATGAACAGGTCCTTCCAGTTGAAGTTGCCATCTAACGGAGTTGGCGCCTTGATTGAAATAAATGGGAGGAAGCCGGGGTCACTTTGAATACGCTCAGCGTAGTGTTTGATGAGATGTCGCTCGAGGGCTTCGACGATCGTGCTCTTGCCCACGCCACTTGGTCCGAGCAACACAATCACGCTCTCTGGACGAGAGTTCTTAACCAATCGAAGGACAGCGCTCAAAGCCAGATCAAGCGAGGCATGTTTGACCTTCTTGCTGCGAAATGCAGCCACCCTTGGATCGATGGCATCGTTGCTCATAAGTCCTCCAGTTGCCTGACTGGCGTAGGTATTCTTTTGATGATCGCAACGCTGGGTTGCGGCACGGGCTGATCGACTTTGCTGATCCGATCGCGATGTGGTCGCGCCTCTTCGTCGTTTTGCAACTGGTTCGCCAAATCTTCGTCCGCCTCGCGCCCCTGTAGAAACAGCGCCAGTCTTTCCGCGTTGACACCCTTGTTCTTCTCAGGAGACCGAGCAATCAGCTTCAGTCGCTCCGTCACGAGCCAAATGGCACGCTCGGAGTACTGCGAAAAAATGGCGTAATGTTCCGAATAGCAGGTGTGCCACAGCCCGTTGACAAGCACGTAGGCAAGGCCGGCATTGAATGGGTCATAGCGAGCATGAACCTTCGACTCCAATACACCAGGTTGCAGAAATGCTTCGCACTTGAACCACCGGTAGTTGATCTTGACGCCTGCTGCAGTCACCTTGACCAAACCACGGTGAGCTGCTGGACAACTCTGGGCAATGAAGGTCTGGTCATAAGGAATCAGCCTGTTGCAACGCTCACCATGAGAGCGAATCCCCAAAGCCCACGCTTCGTTCGGAGACATTCCTAAGCCTGCATGGTGGTTGACGTGGAAAACCTCATCAAGGTATTTCTGCATGCCCTCATTGAAGCGTTCCAATGTCCACACGGCATGGCGACTTGGATCAACTTCCGGACTGACTCTTCTGAAATGGTTCTCAGCGACATCTGTACTGCCCATCAAGTTGCTGACGAACTGAGAAATTGCGGTATTGAACATGCGCTCGCATGTACTACCCCCACGTGGCTTGCCTGCCTTTCTCTCGCGCTTGGTCACGCACAACAGAGCAAGCTGGGTTTCCCAATAAGTGCTCTTGAAGTCAGATCCTTGGTCGCTCACAATGATCTGAGGCACGCGGTTGTACCGACGCACGCAATCACGCAGAACCATCATGCAAGAGCGATAGGACGGTGGATCGAAACTTAGATAAAAAGCCAGCACTTTCCGCGTATTGGCGTCAGTCAAGAACGTCAACCAGATGGTGTCAACAATTCCAGCGAGCTTGCTGTGCACGAATTTGAGCGGCAACGGCGTGTGATCGATGTGTGCGATGTGCCAAGGCCGCACACCATGCCTCGGGGTTGTCCATTCGAGATCCAGGAATTGGGGCTCCAGGTCGTACGCTGCTTTTTCGCCTACACGGGCGACAGTCTGCGCATGACCATGCCTGCCTTTGACCAATGAGCAAAACGTGACATAGCTGACAGGCGTTAGCCCCTGTGAATAGGCCAAAACTCGATAACGCCCCCAACTGACAAAGCGCCGCTTGTTGCGAATAGTCTCCCAGTCGTTTGCGATCGTTTCGCGCGCAAGCTCAAGTGACCGGGGCGATGCACGGACAGCACGCTTTTTGCCGCGCTTTGGGAACAAGCCGACAAAGCCATTTCCAAATTGAATTTCAGCCGCGCGATAGCTGGCCTTCCAGTTGAACTTGGTTCGGCGCTTGATCTTTGACAACAGTGGGTTGGTGGAAGGATCCGCAATTTCTTCGATGATTTCGTAGCGCCACTGGGCCAAACGCAGATCTTTAGGACTTGCTGTCTTCAGCATGGCCTCAGCCGTGGGTACGCCACTATCGAGAGAGACTGCTTGAGCGACGATGCGGCCTTCAGCGACGAGGCTGACCAAGTCGGCGTGTTGAAGTTCCGCCATATCGCTGCCCGAGGCGCCCTTTTCAAGCCGCTTCATCGTGACATGGGTCTTGCCTTGGTTGATGATCTGCCAGACAACCCCGTCCCAGGTCAGGAGGCCGCCAGGAACGATTTCAACGCCAACATCAGCAGATGCGTGCGTTGGCCGTTGCTTCAAGAATGTTCGGTATGCGTGGAACGTGGCTTCGTCCCGGAAGATGAAGGCCCGCTCCTGATTTGACAGCCGATGCTCAAGGATCGGAAAGTAAATAGCGCGTTGGGCAAGCAAGGTGTAGACGGCATCTGCCGGCACAGATGGCTCCATGTGCACCAAGTCAAATACGCTGATCCATCCAGTAGCCTTCAAGCGATCTAATATGAACTGACGATGCTCATCAGAGACCGGGGGCGGATCACCCGTCAGGTAATCCTTCAGCAGCTCCAAGTTTTCATGCAGCGTCCAGTTGTTCTGTGCTGAAGACCGGATCTGGTATCCGCAGCCGAACTCCGCAGCGGCCTCCTCTGCTGGGGGTGAGCGCCAAAGGCCTGCGCCGATGTTTTTGTAGCGCGCTGGGGACTCCTTTGCCAGCTTGACCAACTCTTCTTCACGCTTGCATTCGACGAAGGCGAATCGCGTTTTGGTGATCCGCAGGAAGTCCGGGGTGGTCAGCGCCGTGATCAGCCGACTACTGCCTGGCTTTCTGTACTTGACCTTAAGAGGCTCGACCTGAGGATAGAACTCCAGTGTTGCCAAGTCATGGTCCCATTCGACCGCAGCCACGTATTCCGTACTTGTGGCTTCCACCTCTACGACGAACGGCATCTTCAGCGGGGCATACCTCGTCTTGCCTGACATCTTGTTGCTGCGCACGGCCCGATGAGGCGGGTTGTCACGTATCTGACGGATACGCGCGCGGCCTTGATCCGGCACATTGAGGCGCTCGAACAGCGATTGAAGCTCCCCATCCTCGAGGGGCAGGCCCCGGCAACTTGAGTGGGGAGCGTCCTCTGAACGCGCCGAAGGAGTGATCTCTCCCACGCGCAGTTCGTCATGACCGTCTTTAGACATCGTTTTTCTCCAGGCAACAGTTGACCATTGGAGAAAAACTGGCTAAATTTCAGTACCACCCGAAATCGCAAGGTTTTCTCCAAGCTGACCTGAGAGGCAAACACCTCTCAGGTCCAGTAAGGATTGATTAACGTTAAGTTGACTTGCTGGGGTCGGTTCCTTTCATCTACTAGCGGCTCGGCACATACTTGCTGACTCCCGCCTGCGCTTTGGATGCAGCCAAACCTGCCATCCAGACGCAAATAAAAATCAGCATATCGCCTTGAATAACTTGCAATCCTAAGCGAGTAAATCATTGGCCACAAGAGCCGCACAAACCACCCAAGCCCACACCGAACCATCTCAATAACAAGAATAATAATAATATTATTATTCTTGTTATTACCGGGATTACCGGATGGCATCGGGGCCACGCATGCGACGACACGCGCGCGTCGTTGGACTTAAACGCCCAGGGGCAAGTCTGTGAAGGCGAAGGCGGAAGGCGCGGCTAGCCAGCTATCGCTGCTCGCACAAGGCTGACAAGAAGCCACGCGGAATCAGACCCCCTCTGCATAGGCAGACGCGGCCAACTCATTCAGGGAAACTAGGTTTAGTCCACGAAAGCGAGATCCGGATGAATATGACGTCATCCGCACTTGCAATGGATTTATTGAGGAGGCAGCAGGACCGAAATCGCCCAATGCCCCAGCATTCGCGATGAGACGGGCGCATATATCGAGGATGCCTGGAGACTCGGCGCCCCAGTATCAAAGATGCTTTGACGCATCTCCGGAGCAATGAAGCGAAGGTCTTTGCTCTAGGCAAAAGCATCGCAACCGCGCCAAGAAACAAGCCCCTTAACGCGAGCGACTGAAAGGTTCAGCTATGCGGTGAGTTGCGATAAACCTAAAAATTGCACTTGCGAAATAAAGCTAAGAGTTGCACTCGGTGCAATTCTTAGCTTTAAGTCACAAAGCGCCTGCGCAGCAGATCGCCCATGGCGGGTGCGGTGAGATTCGAACTCACGGAGGGCGCAAACCCTCGCCGGTTTTCAAGTTCACGGCTTTATCCAAGCCCATCAATCACTTAGGACAAGATCGTCTCCGCATCTGCTCAAAAAGTAGGCAGGCGCTTTCCTGGGGAAATGCTCCCTTGGACGACGCGTTGCGGAAACGGTTTTTGAGGGGTTCGGCCCCCGCGAAACAGGCCTCCCCCCCGCCCCTCCACGGCCCGTGGAGGGGGGCGCTTCACCGCCCGGCGGGGGCTCGATCGGAGCTGCCCGCACTGCGTTCAGCTCCGCCTCGCTGTGTAGCGTCTTCGGCTCCGTCAGCCGTCAAGGGCTTCGCAAGCGCGGCCTGCGGCCGCGCCCTTGACCGCTGCCTCCACCGACCCGGGAGGTCATCATGATCGAGCCCCGCATCGATTACGTGATGAAGGTTCGCTTGAAGAACCTGGTGGCCGGGGCCGAGGCCCAGCAGATCCATGAACAGAAGGTCGCCAAGGTGGTGAACTTGATCCACAAGTGCCACATTGCAGCGACGCCAGGCATCGCGGCGCTGCTTGGCAGCGACACGTCGAATGCCAAAAAACTGGTGGACAAACTGGTCGCCCAGAAGATTCTTCAAGAATGCCAGGTCGATTTCTGCAGCCGCGCACCACGCGGTGTGGTTTACAAGCTCGGGCCATTTGGCGTGCTGAAAGCCGAGCGGTTGTCCGAAGATTTTGTGGAATACCGGTACGACACAGGGCCCCGAATTTCTGGCCTGCCCCAAGCCGAACACGACCTGTTGTGCTCTGAGATTGCCGCTCACTGGATTTACGGGGGCGGCGAGTTGATCGACACGGACTACACCATTCGCCGCAGCCAGACGGCTGAGCAGCCCGTCAAAATCGTCGACCTTGTCCTTAGCCACAATGACGCTTTCTATTCAGTCGAGGTTGAGAAGTCACCGAAGTCTGAGCGAGAGGCCGATCAGATGGTACTGGCTGCGCTGAATTCGACCTGGCGCTTCACCGCGTGGGTTTGCATCGCTGGCGCCACAGCCAACCACCTGCGTCGCATGCTCGATCAGCGACACGTGAACGAATGGGTTTTGAACGGCTCGAACAAATGGGTCAAGTCGGGAACATCGATCCCCCTGCCATTTGAGTTTCGGCGTCGGCAGTTGGTGATTCATGTCGCAAAGGAAGCGCTGCCGCGCACCCCGGTGGAGTGGCTGAATCGCTTTCAAGTGAATTCCACCGAGGCGACAGCCAAGGTTCACCAGCGGGTACGTACCAAAGGCTGGATCCTCTCCCCTTTGAAGCCGTCATCGTGGGTGCAAGGGGCTTCTGAATTCGAGTTGTCGCAGCCCTCAAAAAGCGACCACATCCTCGCCGGCACACACCTTGGTGACGGCAACTGGCGGCTGCACCTCGCAGAAGAACCACCAGAATCTGGGCAATCTGTTTTGGCGCGCATCCGCCCGGCCAAAGAATTCGACGGCCGCCCTGCCCCCGCTGGCGTGATCGAGGCCATCGTCGATTGTCTGGACGTCATTGACAGGGTTGGCCAATGAGCAAGAAGCAAAAGTCGTCACCATGGGACGGGTGGGATTACATGCTGTCCATCATGGGTGAGTCCGTCACCTTGGATATTCGTTGGCCCATCGTCGACGTCAGCCAGACCTCCGTCACGCTCAATACGCCGGCTGGTGCCCTGACCTTTGCAAAGGGAAACTGGCCCGGTGGCAGTTCGGCCGTGCTGGTCGACGTTGAGGAGGTCGATGAGTTCATCGAACACCTCTCTACCTTCTTCACCGATACCCCAGAGCCCGTGATTCGCCAACTGCACTCGGCCGTGGCTTTGATTCGCCGCGAAGATGCCAAGAAGGAGGCCGTCGACGGACCGTTCAACCCGCTGGCAATCTTTGACACAAACCCCAGACCTGCTTCCTCTGAGCCACAAGCCATGACCAAAGCTTCGCCCTTCATTCTTTTCGACCGTCCCACCGCTCTCAATCTAGAGTTGGTGAACGCCTATCTGGAAACCGACTACAAGGTGTTTGCATCCGAGGGCGACACCAAGGAGCGCGCATTCACGATGCGCGTAGGCCATGCATGCGAGTCTCTGGCTCATCTGTTTCAGGAGCGAGGCATCCAATGCGCCGCCTTTGTCACGGCGTACAACCCGTACAGCACCGCCCATGAGGACCAGGACAACGAGACACGCCAAGCATCGTTGCTTCAGACCCTGGACCAGCACAAGGTGATTTACCGGCTGGGCGAAGGGCGCCATCCATTGGGCAGGTGGTCCGCTGAGCCCAGTGTCTTGGCGCTGAACCTGCCGCTGGATGCCAGCAAGCGCCTGGGTATGCGCTTCCGTCAAAACGCTGTGCTTTGGTGCGGCGCGGACGCCATCCCCCACCTGGTTCTACTCATGTGAGGGCCGAAGCCTTGATTGGCCTTGGAGTTGCCAGCGATTGCCACACGGTATGGCCAACGGCTGGAATTTAGGCCGGTGACCCCAACTTTCCCGGACTTGAAGTCCGAGAAAGTTGTCACCAACATGTCGTGTTTCGGCCACCGTCGCCAAGAGACGAAGGCGGGCCTCGCAGGTGGCAAATGCCATCACCGAAGCCAGGGGATGACACCACACGGATACCCCTTAAAATGCAAGCAGGCACCCGCCCTACTTGCACGCGAGTAAAACAAGGTTCTCTCGTCATTGAATGGCTGCACCACATCGGTCGGCTTTCTTTCGCCCACTCCTCGCAGGGTGCTTAAACGCGTGCATTCCTCCCAGCGAGACAGGGCATCAATGAAAGAATGACCATGACTGTTTCCAACATCGTGCACCGCATCCGCGAGCAAGCCAAAGGCGCCGGCTTCGCACTCAAATCCACCCACACCTACGAACTGCTGGCCTCGGCTTTCGGGCAGGGCACCTGGGCTTCGTTCACCACCCGATACTGGCTCACCGACAGCCCAGATGGCCCAGTCGACGCAGTTGGCGAGCGCCCGGAAACCACCCACACCTTGGTGGCGGCCAGGGCGCTTCAACTGGGGCTGGAACCCGCATCTGCGCCGCAGCTCGGCACCCTCGTTTTGAATGCTGTGCAGGCAGCGCGGCTTGGCAAGGTTGAGAAGGCCGCATTTGATCGGCTTCGGCTCGCAGGGCTGCGCCTGCCGGCCGGCTTGCCCCAGTCCCCTCTGTTCATCTCCCAACTGAGCGCTGCTGCCTCGGCTGGAGATGCTCAAGCCCATCACCGCCTGGCCGCGATTTACCGGTGCAAGCGCCCCAACCCCTACCTCTACGACGAGTCGCTCAAAGGGCGCACTCTCACGGCGCAGGAGACAAAGTGGGTCGACGAGTACCTTGTTCAGGCGCAGCACTATCCGCTGTACCAAGCCCATCTGAAGGCTGCCGCGCAAGGCGGCGTCCGAGCAGCCGCCTTGGAATACGCGGAGGCCTTTGAAGACCCCAGCTTCTTTGATTTGGCGGACAGGTTGTCGGGCCCGGTCGATGCCAAGCGCATGGCCCAAGCGGCACCTGATGCCTCAGCGCGTCACAAATGGCTCAGGGTGGCGGGCCAGCATGACCTTGAAGCATTGGAAGAGTTGGCCAGCGAAGGCGATGCGGATGCCATGCAGCAATTGGCCATCGCCGGGGACGCTTACCACTTGCGCGCACTCGCAGAACGCGCACTGGAAGACGGGAAGCAGATTGAGGCTTGGGCTTGGCAATACATCGCGCTGGCGCATGGACATGACCTGACCAGATCGACGCTTGCGGCACGTCACGACGGCGGCTCACATCATGGCGAGTTCTATGACAGTGACTTCGGTGGCCCACTCTTCGTGGACGGAGAGGAAGGCATCGAACTGCCGCAACTGCCACGCCGCCAAATGGCTGAGGCCAAACGATTGGCGAAGGAACGCATGTCAGCTCAATCTTTGGACTGATTCGAGGAGTCTCCGGTCCTTGAGACAGAGTGCAGACCCAACGAGTCGGCGCTCTGTCTCACGAGCAATCGCCTGCCCCTAGCTGTGCTGCCCTTCAACTCGCGAACCACGCAGCGCGCAACTTAAACCTGGCCCCCAGCCAGACCGGTGAGCGCCTGACCTCCACGCGGTATCGCCCCTCTTCGGGGCTGCTGCCCTGCATCACCAAAGCATCGCCATCGACGTCGATGCGCTTGGCTGCAAAAGTGCGTGACGGAAAGACATAGAAAAACCGACCGAGCTGTTTTTTGGCAACCGGCTTCAGACCTGCATCCAGCAAGGTCACCACCGTCAACTCTTCCCAAGGGTCGTTGTAGTCAGTGACAAGGAGGTACCCGTTTTCAGTCTCGAACTGATCGACAAGTTGCAACCCTTCCAGAGCAACGCCAGCGGGCCTGCCATCGACCATCAGCATCGTGGTCGTGGACTCCCGATCCCGCACGGGGTCTCGGGGCTCCAAAGCAAACTTGTCGACTCGCTTCACTTCGACTCCGGCCAAAAATAATCAAAAACTTCTGCCGAGCCTACCCCAAGCAAAGCCGCACCAGCGAACATGCTGATGCCGACAATCCAACCGGGTGGCCCGCTCATTGCAAACGCAACGGCCGCACCAGCACCAATGCCACCAACGGCACCTGCGCCCAGGGCTACCCCCTCCTTGGCGGCCTGCCGGGTGCGATCTTCGGCTTCGATCACGTTGTACACAGCAATCGCGAACGTGAACACCAACAGGCCGCGCCCTGCGCGACCAAACCACTTTGCGCCTGCATTCATCTTCTGGCGCGGGCCTCCTGCCGCATGGACGATGTCCATCCATACGAGCTCCTTCTCTGCCTGGCTGAGTGCAGAAAACACCCGGCGGAAGCGCCTACCCGCATAACGCTCCTGTAAGTCAGCCAGCAGCAACCCATCCTTCTTGATGCCTGATGAGATGGCGGCCCCTAGGTCCGTGAGCTTGGCGCGAGCCGCCACCATGACCTGATTGCGCATTTCGTTGGCCGTCTTGGCGCCCTCATGGGGCGTGATCTGCCCCGCCTTGACCTTAGCGATGATCTCGTCACATGCAGCACGCGATTGCTTGACGTACTCAGCCCTGGCTGCCGGGTCCTTGATCATGGACTGCGCAAACCCTGCCACCTCGGCCTGGAATGCCTTGATGGCAAGTTCCAGTTCACTGCCTGTCGCAGCAACAGGCCTGGTGTCAGCGTTGATGGTCGATCGTGCGGAAGTGGTGGTGATCAGCTTGACTGCTGAGCCGTTAGCCATGACGCGCATCCCCCAAGATTTCGCATGTGACCTCGCCTGCGGCATCACCCGTCATGATCAACGCTGTCTTTCCGCTTTCATCGGTGACGCCCTCTACTACTCTGCCACCCGCGCGTAGCCGATACGGCTGATGAGCCAGGGGCATATCGGTCAGCGAGCAGGTCAAGACAAAGTGCTGGTCAAAGGTAGAGGCCTGCTGCGCTGGCCTGTCGCCCACCTTGGAGGTGCCAGTTGCAGAGCTGCTTTCGCTGCCATGTGCTGATGCACCACCACCGCCACCCCCTACCCTTGACACCACTTGGCTGGATATCAAGGTGGCTCCGCAAGCGCACTTGTCGCCGTGCCTTGCAACCGGTGCGCCGTCTACGATCATGGTCGGATCGCCGGTCACGATGACCGTCGTGCCATGGCCCTTTTTCGGGCAAGTGACCTGGTCACCCACTCGGGCCAGTCGTTTGCCGTGGGTATCCGTGGTCATGGTTGACCCCACGACCACGCCCCCATGATCGGTCCGATCGCCGATCACGATGAACGGTCTGCTCATGCGCTTCCCTCAGTTTGATTTGGTGAGGAATGTAGCAGCGCCGATCAGTCCGATGGCAACAGATCGTTAGCCCTCGTGTTCCCCATCGTCTTCAGGCAGAAACCGTAGACGCATGGGATCGATTCCCACCATCTTGTCGGCCTCCCTCCGCGCCAAGATCCGACTGTGGATCTTCTGCTTCAAGGCAGCGATCGTGGTGACAGGGATGTCTGCGCCAATGATGGCCACCACGCCCCCCGGTGTGACGACCTTGACCACCATTCGGCCCTTGCGGTCCCGGAAGATGCGGTGGTTGTCCTTCGGGTCATTGCTCCAGAACTTTGAATCCATTTGGTTCTCCTGCTGATGCCGACCAACGAGCGCGATCGGCCAAAGCGCTGCCCTCACCCGCATGGACCAGAGCCAGCGGTCATGGACAAGGAGAGTGGCCAGTGAGAACGCCCATCAGGGCACTGGCTGTTCAGAGGGATTCAGTCTTTTGTCGAGCTTGCGGCATCGGCAAGGATTTCATCCTCGACCAGTGCCACGATTTCGGAGGGTCTCCGTTTCAGAGGGACGGAAAGTTTGAACAAGGTCTTGATCGTTGGCTGCTGCTGCCCCAACTCAAGAATGCTGATGTAGTTGCGCATCAGATCGGCATCCAGGCCCAACTGCTCCTGGCTGAGCCCGGCCTGCTTGCGCAACCGCCTCAATACTTTACCGAACGCTGTCCCGACTTCCAAGAAAATTCCTCCAATAGTTGGAAGAATTTCGCGTTTCAGCTTATATTTGTCTTCACACAATAATAGGAATTAAAGGTGAAGAAGCGAATCGCTTTGCGCATGCTGGCTGCATCTGCGCTCGCCGCCAGCGCCGCTACGGCCCACGCATTTCTTGGCATCGACTCCCCCTGGTGCATGGGCGATGGCGGCGGCACGTTCCTGTGTGTGCGAGGCGCAGACCGCGTGAAGCTGGCCAAGGAATCTGCCGATCTGGACTACCTGCCCTTCGTACAGAAGGCCTTCGCCGCGCCCACCATCACCTACGTGCCTGACGAGAAGACGCCTGCTGTTGCCGAGACATGGCATCGTGACGGCGGTGGATTGAACCTGTACCGCCACACACTGAACAACGACCGCCGCAAGATGATGGAAGCGGCCGTGGACTGGTTCAAGACCTTCTGCAATGTCAAGGGCGGCGGCACCTACGAGTACCCCATCAACGAGACCACCGAGTTGGTCAACCTGACCCGGCTGGCTTGCCATGCACGTCCAACGACGCCCGAGCAGGTGATGGGCCAGATGCCGATGTTCGGCATCGAAATCAGCCCCGCCGACAACTACACCACCGACCGGCCCAAAGATCCTTTTGTGGCGTTCAAGCATTTCGGCAACGGCAGCTTGGTCAAGGCGGCCTGGGGCTACCCCAAGCGGTACGCCTTCGGCGACCAAACCAATCTGGGCATGGTGGTCGAGGTCAAGGTACCCATGGCCAAGGTGCAGACCGAGGTGGATGGCAAACCCTACGAGAAGTGGGTCAAGCTGATTGACCTGGTGCCGATCCCACGGCCACAGAACCAGTGAGTCTTTTTTCCCAGTGAGAACGAATCATGGTCCAAGTGCAATCACTGATGGTCACGGCCATTGAAGGCCGTCGCAACTTCTCCTACGGTCAAGAGCTCCGGGAAGTCTGGTACCGGCGCGACGATGGCATCGAAGGCAGCCTTCAGTACACGGGGGAGTTTGGGGTGCGGGCAGGCAACAAGCTGGCCCTGATCTACTCCCCGGCCATCACCAGCCACTGGCTCGGCATCGTCAACTTCTCGACCGAGCTCTACATCAACTTCGTCCCGAACTGGGTGTCGCGCAAGACCTATCCGTTCCCCGACCTGATCTGGCCGCTCAACAAGGCATTCCCGGATCTTCAGCAAAGTGCCTTTGGCAAGCAGTCGCCTGCTTTGCATCAGGCCGTGGAGTCGGTCGTTGGGCAATTGATTGCCAGGCGTCACCAGAGAGCCGCCTGATCGGGTGCCGCGCAGGTCACAGCCCCGCACCCCTCATGCGCGTGCGGTCGGCACCTCTCGCCAGTCTGTCGTGTACCTCGGCGTGCGCCTGACCTGCTTCATGCCCCAGGTGTCGGCCCCTTGCTCGATGCCTGAGCTGCCCAGAAGCAAGGTCCGCTTGCCAAAGCGATCATTGACCTGGTCCATGGCCACCATCAAGCGGGAGCGGTCCCGTTGCTCGGGTACGGCGTCGTCAAAGCCCAACTCGCCCTGCACCACGGTGTCTGGGATCAGGTCCAGCAGCATGACGCCGGCCTTGGCCAGCTTGTAGCCGGGCTGATAGATGGCCTTCAGGCCCATGAGCGCGGCATTGGTCAAATCACTCGTGTCGGCCGTGGGGCGGCGCAGTGGCACCACGATGCTGCGCGAATAGCGCGGACCATCCCTGAAGGGTGAGGTCCTGGCAAACACCAGAACCTGGCCTGCCAGGTGGAGCTGCCGCCGTAGCTTCTCTGCCGCCCGGGTGGTGAACTCGCTGATGGCCTCTTGAAGGTGCTTCAGCTCGGTCACGGGTTGGCCAAAGCTGCGGGTGCAGGCGATCTGCTGCTTGGGGGTGGGCACGTTGTCCAGGTCGATGCAGGGCTCGCCGCGCAGTTCGCGCCAGGTGCGTTCCAGCACCACACCCCATTTGCTTCGCACCACGTCACCGGGCAACTGCACGAAGTCGTGAACCGTTTGCACGCCCACGGCCATGAGCTGGGCACTCAACTGCCGCCCCACGCCCCACACCTCGCCCACCTCGGTGGCGGCGAGCACCTCGCGCAGTTGCTCGTCGCTCAGCGCTGCGAGGTTGCACACCGTGGCCAGCTCGTCGGGGTACACGCCCGGCTTGCGCTCTGCGGTCTTGGCGATGTGGTTGGCCAGCTTCGCCAGGGTCTTGGTGCCTGCGATGCCGATCCCGCAGGGGATGCCGATCCACTGGTGAATGCGCGCGCGGATCTTCCATGCCCGGTCCACCAGGTCACCCCTGACACCTTCGAGCCCAATGAAGCTTTCGATGCTGTAGATCTCTTGGGTGGGCCCCAGGCCAGCGGCCAGGCTCATCATGCGGTCGCTCATGTCGCCGTACAGCGTGAAGTTGGCAGACAGCGCGACCAGGCCTGCTTGATCCTCCAAGTGGCGGATCTTGAACCAGGGCTCGCCCATCTTGATGCCCAGGGCCTTGGCCTCGTTGGAGCGCGCAATGGCACAGCCATCGTTGTTCGACAGCACGACCACCGGCCTGCCGTTCAGGCTGGGGCGAAACACCCGCTCGCAACTCTTCTGAATGACCCTAACTGTTAGTAGGCTATATACGCCTATGCTCTATCGTCAATTTGACGACTAACAATTTTTGCAGGAATTAAGTGCCAGCCAAAGTGTCAATGATGGGGCATGGTCCAGATTCGACTCCGTTTTCGCAGCGCTTAGACAAGTCAGTAAGGGTCTTCTTCATGCGGCGCAGGTCAGCAATGCGGGCATCAATCTCCTTGATCTTGTGCTCAGCCAGCTCCTTGGTTTCGCAACAGTTTTTTGCTTCTTCAAAGCTAAGAAGACTGCTGGTCTCATCCAACGTGAATCCTAACGTTTGTGCGCGCTTGATGAATTTGACTCGCCGGACAACCGCTTCGCCATACTTGCGCTGCCCGCCCTGCGGGAGTAGGGGCTCAGCAATCAGACCAATGCGCTGGTAATAGCGGATCGTGTCGATCTTTACGCCTGCCGCGTTGGCAGCTCGGCCAATTGTCATGTCGTTCATGGCATTTCCAAATAGTGCTTGACTCTGGACTCTAGTCCAGACTTTACATTAGCCTATCCCTTGTTGGGTTGGAAGGATTTGTGCATGGACATTAAAGTCAAATCTTCAATGGTCGCAGCTGCGCTGGCAGCCGTTGGCGCTTCTGCGTGTTGCGCTGGACCTCTCATCCTTTCCTGATTAGAAACGTGCCTCAGCATGCGACCTGACAGCCTTTTCCTTGATGGGCTTTGCTCTCACGACGTCGACGATGAGACTTGCGACCAGACCCCGCAGATCGAAGCGGCGGTTGAACCTGTAGGCGAAGCCAGCAAGGTAGTGCTCGGCGTACTTGCGGTAGTTCAGGGCATGGAAGGCTCCGGCCAACGTGGTCTTGAGATTGCCCAGCACGGTGTTGACCCACTTGAAGCTGGGCAGGTCGCGCGGCTTGAGGGAGCCGACCACCATCGGGAGGTGAAGGCAACCGGCATCGGCCACCGCACTGAAGCAGGCCAAACCATCGCTGTGCACGCTGGTGCCCGGTGCCAGATTGGACTTGGCCCACTTGCTGATCGCTTCAGAGGTGAACCCTCTGACCACATTGAGCTTGATGAACATCGGATGCCCGTGATCATTGACCGAGACAGCCGCGACAAAGGGGACCTTGTTCTCGGAGCCCCGACCGACTTTGCCGCCTGTACGCTCGCCTCCGAGGTAAGCGTCATCAAGCTGCACCGTGCCGCTGAGTTGGTGGGTGGCGTCTTGCGTGGCCATGGCCCGGTTGATCTTCTGATGCAACAGCCAGGCCGTGGGGTAACTCACACCAAGCTGACGTTTGAGCGCCAGGGCCGACAGGCCGGTTTTGGCCTGACTGATGAGGTAGATGGCCAAGAACCAGGTCGTCAGGGGCAGTTTGGTGTGTGCCATGAGACTGCCTGCGGTCAGGGAGGTCTGATGCCGACAGCCATTGCACTGGAAGAGCTTACGGGCACCGTGGCCGACCACATAGTGATCACTGCTGGAGCAGCGCGGACAGCGAAATCCCTCAGGCCAGCGCGCGGCCTTGATCGCTTCGGCGCACTGTGCCTCGGTGCCAAAGCTACGAAGGAATTCCGGAATCGACATGCCGTGCTGGAACTGAATCTGGTTGAAGGCCATGGTGCTCACCCCACTGTAAGAAGACTCCAGATTAGTGAGTCACAAACTCATGGGGTGAGCCTCGCTGAGGCAGGTTTCTAATCAGGTCCCCATTAAGGTGGCTTTATATTCTTCACATATGCGAATATGCAAATCGAGCAAGGCCATGTGGTCTAACGAACGAGTTAACTGGCGCCGGAGCCCGAAGGGCGCAGGGCACCAACAGCGGCCAATAAAATGCCGAAGGCATGGCCGCTGTTGGCGTCCACGTTGAACTTACAGTTAGGCTGTGGCGCGGAGTGGAAGGTCTTCATAGTATTTCGACCTGAAGCTTTGAGTGTTGCGCTTCACGTGTCAACCCGCGAGCGTGGTGGAAGAAGAACATAACCTGCTTCGATTGGTGCGACTACGGAAACGAAACGCAATGGGTCTTTGCTCGTGCAAGTGACGCCATGCACTTGGCCTCGTTTGGCTACGACAACATCGCCTGATGTAACCACAACGGTGTTGCCTTGTTCGTCGATTTGATAATCGCCGTGACCGGACAGAATTGTCCAGGTATCTTGGCCTTCTGGATGCGTATGCGCAGCTATCGTTTGTCCCGGCTCAACGTGCCAAGCGACGATCACTGAATGTTCCGACTCTTGGACAACGGAGCGGATCGGCTCACCGTCGCTGACTTGCATGTGGTCACTTGATTTGAATACGCGCTGACTGCTCATGGCTGCTCCGAGAGTTATGGTGCAAAGCATGCAAGAACTACGCCGCGCACAAAGCGCCTAACTGATGAGTTAAGCCGAATGGACGCAGGCCATTTGGCTTCAACGGAGGGTTAGACCATGTGGTCTTGCGGGCCCGCACACGACTGATAATTTGACACTCATCGCAGGCATGGGGCAGATCTCGATGCCTATGTTACGTAGCGCTGATGGCGTATGGCCTAAGCAAGCTTAGACCGTGCGCTAGCAGCGCTACGCAGGCTAGCAGAAATTTCGCTAACTGCACATCCCCATTCCTGATTAGAAACGTGCCTCAGCATGCGACCTGACAGCCTTTTCCTTGATGGGCTTTGCTCTCACGACGTCGACGATGAGACTTGCGACCAGACCCCGCAGATCGAAGCGGCGGTTGAACCTGTAGGCGAAGCCAGCAAGGTAGTGCTCGGCGTACTTGCGGTAGTTCAGGGCATGGAAGGCTCCGGCCAACGTGGTCTTGAGATTGCCCAGCACGGTGTTGACCCACTTGAAGCTGGGCAGGTCGCGCGGCTTGAGGGAGCCGACCACCATCGGGAGGTGAAGGCAACCGGCATCGGCCACCGCACTGAAGCAGGCCAAACCATCGCTGTGCACGCTGGTGCCCGGTGCCAGATTGGACTTGGCCCACTTGCTGATCGCTTCAGAGGTGAACCCTCTGACCACATTGAGCTTGATGAACATCGGATGCCCGTGATCATTGACCGAGACAGCCGCGACAAAGGGGACCTTGTTCTCGGAGCCCCGACCGACTTTGCCGCCTGTACGCTCGCCTCCGAGGTAAGCGTCATCAAGCTGCACCGTGCCGCTGAGTTGGTGGGTGGCGTCTTGCGTGGCCATGGCCCGGTTGATCTTCTGATGCAACAGCCAGGCCGTGGGGTAACTCACACCAAGCTGACGTTTGAGCGCCAGGGCCGACAGGCCGGTTTTGGCCTGACTGATGAGGTAGATGGCCAAGAACCAGGTCGTCAGGGGCAGTTTGGTGTGTGCCATGAGACTGCCTGCGGTCAGGGAGGTCTGATGCCGACAGCCATTGCACTGGAAGAGCTTACGGGCACCGTGGCCGACCACATAGTGATCACTGCTGGCACAGCGCGGACAGCGAAATCCCTCAGGCCAGCGCGCGGCCTTGATCGCTTCGGCGCACTGCGCCTCGGTGCCAAAGCTACGAAGGAATTCCGGGATCGACATGCCGTGCTGGAACTGAATCTGGTTGAAGGCCATGGTGCTCACCCCACTGTAAGAAGACTCCAGATTAGTGAGTCACAAGCTCATGGGGTGAGCCTCGCTGAGGCACGTTTCTAATCAGGTTAGCCTATCCCTTGTTGGGTTGGAAGGATTTGTGCATGGACATTAAAGTCAAATCTTCAATGGTCGCAGCTGCGCTGGCAGCCGTTGGCGCTTCTGCGTGTTGCGCTGGACCTCTCATCCTTTTGTCGCTCGGCATTGGCGGGGCCTGGATTGGCAACCTGACCGCGCTCGAGCCCTACCGACCCATCTTCGTGGCCTTGGTCGCGGTGTTCATGGTCATGGCTTGGCGACGGCTTTACCGCGAGCCGACGTGCGCTCCCGGAGATGTCTGCGCCATCCCTGAGGTGGCCGCGCGGCAACGAACCATCTTTTGGGTCGTGTTGGCAATGGTCTGCCTCATGGCGGCATCACCCTGGCTTCTTCCCTTCATCTTTTAAGGACACCACCATGCGTTCATATCTTTTGGCCCTCTCGATTTTCCTTTCAATCAACGCTTTCGCTGGAACGCCAAAGACAGTCACCCTCGACGTAAAGAACATGACTTGTGAGCTTTGTCCCGTGACGGTCAAGAAGGCTTTGGAGAAGACGCCTGGCGTCGCAAAAGCCCAAATCGACTTCGCGAAGAAGACCGCAACCGTCACCTTTGACCCCGATGTCGCCACCGTGGCGGCTTTGGCCCAGGCCACAACCAATGCTGGATACCCCTCCACTGCGCGGGAGGTCAAGTGAGCAACCCGATTCAAACCGCATCGACCTTGACATGTCCCGAATGCGGCCATGCCATCAAGCTTGAGATGCCGACGGACGCCTGTCAGTTCTTTTACGAATGCGAAGAATGCAAGACCGTGGTGCGCCCACTGCCGGGAGACTGCTGTGTTTTTTGCAGTTATGGAGATGTGAAGTGCCCGCCCATCCAAGCGCAATCGTCCTGCTGCGCTACTAGATAGTCTAGGCTCGCGCCACAGGCATGTCACTAAATTTGGTGGTGTATTGAGGCGTAAGTCTTTCTTGCCTCATCGACCAGTCGCGGTGCGCACCCACGCCGACAGCGCTTCCTACATGGATGGCACCGCGTCCAAACCGATCATTGATGGCATCCATTGCGGCCATCAATCTTCCGCGATCCCGTGTTTCAGGCGCACCGAAGTCAAACTCGCCTTGTGAGACGTTGTCCGGCATCAAGTCCAGCAGCATGACTCCTGCCTTGGAGAGTTTGAATCCCGGTTTGTAAATCTGGGTGACTCCCATTACAGCGGCCTGAACCAGATGCCTCGTGTCCGCCGTCGGACGGCGCAGCGGTATTGATCTGATCTCGCAAAGTCGAGCCACTCAAAACGATAGTTTTCCGGCACATTGGCCCTAGTAGGGGCCACCGGAGGACATGATGAGGAAGAGTCGGTTTTCGGTTGAACAGATCGTTGCTGCTATCAAGCAGACGGAGATGGGGATGCCCGTGGCGGACCTGTGCCGCAAGCTGGGGGTCAGTGAACCCACGTACTACCGCTGGAAGAAGATGTACGGCAGTCTGGAGCCTGACCAGGTGCGGGAGCTCAAGCAGTTGCAGGAAGAGAACACCAGGCTCAAAAAGCTGGTGGCAGACCTCAGCTTGGACA